>Ga0265297_10000055_pt1 | contig 415824 bp, 495 predicted proteins | sample Munlanlwell13791_FD_192502 | JGI IMG/M metagenome (GOLD analysis project Ga0265297, IMG submission 192502) | Leachate microbial communities from a municipal landfill in Southern Ontario, Canada - Leachate well 137-91 | ecosystem: Engineered > Solid waste > Landfill > Unclassified | place...
ATTCTTCTGAAAAATATTTTGATGTAAATTATACTCAACTTGATAGCGGAAATTTTTCGTTTAAAGCTTACGCTCAGGATAGTCTTGGAAATGTGAATGAAACCGAAGAGAGAGAGGTAGGGGTAAATTTGAACACTGCCCCAAATATTCCAGTTATCGCGATTAATTCTACTGATGGAAGCAATAAAACTTTGCAGAACTTGAATTGTTATGCGACTTTATCCGATGACGATAGTGATAGTTTGAATGTAACGGTGAAATGGTATAAGAATGGAGTGTTGAATTTAACCCGTTATTATAATAATAGTTATTCGAGCGGGAATGCATTTAATGCGATTTTGGGGAACGGGAATACAACTAAGGGTCAGAATTGGAGCTGTTCCGTGATGATTTATGATGGTCAGGCATATAGCGGATGGGGGAATTCATCTAATTTGACGGTTTTAAACACGTTGCCGATTGTTACACTTTCTTCTCCTTCTAATTGGGATAAAACAACAAACAGAACTCCGGAATTTACATGGGTTGGTTCCGATGACGACAGTGATGCAATGACTTATGATTTTAATATAACCGATTATAAATTCAGCGGGGCGAGTAGTTGCACCGATTCGAGATTGGCTGGAGATTTGAACGGGTTTAATTATATACCTGCTTCGGATTTAATGTGCCTTCATGATAACGGTTATTATTACAAATGGAGAGTTCGGGCAAATGACGGAGAAGGAGATGGCTCATGGAGTTCAGATTTTGTTGTGAATATAACGGCAAGCATTTCCATCTTGATGATACAGGATGAAGTTTCGTTCAGCGCATTAACCCCATTGGATAACAATAACGATACGATCGATAATAATCCCGAACCATTTGTTTTGGAAAATAACGGGAATTCATTAATCAATGTGAGTGTAAACTCATCTGCCCTTTGGAATACACAACAAACAGAAAGTGATTATTATCAGTTTAAAGTTGATAATTATAGCGGAGAGGGCGGTGCTTTTACATGGCTTTCTTCCGTCGTGGATTGGTTTAATTTTCCATTGAGCGGGAATGTAGTTGCGATTGACAGACTAAATTATTCAGATGTGAAAGATAGTGCTGAAATTGATGTCAGAGTGGAACTTCCACCAAATGAAGACCCGGGGGCGAAAGGAGCTATAGTAGTATTTACAGGAGGACTCGCAGAATGAAATTGGTTTATAAAATTGATGTGGCGATATTAGTGTTCAGTTTGATTGGATTGATATTTGTATTTGGATATGTGACACCCCTGGTTATTTCGCCTGCTAATAATTTTGAAACAGGCGAGAGCGAGATTTTATTTTTAATCGAGAGGGCGGATGTTTTATTAATTGATGATAATGTTGATTTCACAACTCCGGATGAATATAGATTGGAAGATGGATTAAAAATAAATTTTGTTCCAGGAAAGTATTATTGGAAAGCGGAAGGCATATTAAAAAGCGAGATAAGAACTTTAACTATAAAGTCTGAGGTGAATCTTGAATTAAGGAAATTTGATGGTGTTAACTATGGGGTATATAATGCTGGCAATGTCAGGCTGGATGTTGAGGTATATAATGGAACAAGTTTAATTGAAAGAAAAAAATTGGATATTGAAAAATATCTTGAATCAGATGGAAATAAATTTGTGGGTGAGAGTGATGAGTAGGATTTTCTTGAGGTTTTTATTTATTTTATTTTTTGGAATTTTTTTATTATCGTCAGTTTTATCACTGGGCATTACTCCGGCAAGATCAACAATAGATTTCGAACCAAATTTGAAACAGGCAATAACATTTGAAATTATAAATTCTGAGGGCAAGGATTTGGATTTAATTGGAACGATTGGTGGAGAACTTGGAGAGTATATCTCTCTTCCTATAAAGGAAATGCATATTTCGGCCGAGGAGGCATCGAAGACGTTTAATTATGAAATTTCTCTTCCGGATTCTTTGTCTCCGGGTCTTCATACAGGGGAAATTGTAATTATGGAAAGTTCCCGAAATAAATCGCAGGGAAGCACCCAGGTTCTTGCAACTTTGGCAGTTGTTACCCAATTGTATGTTTATGTTCCTTATCCCGGAAAATATGCGGATGGAAGAATTGTAATTTATAATGCAAATCAGAATGAGGAGGTGACTTTTGTTTTCCCTGTTGTTTCTGCTGGGGAACTTGATTTAGACTCTGTGAAAGCGATTGTTGATATTTATGATAAAATGGGAATTATTGTTGATAGTTTTGAGACTCAAAGCATAAGTGTCCCGAGTGGGGAGAAAAGAGAAATTGTTTACAAATGGAATGCGAATGTTCCCATAGGAGAATATCGAGCTGTGGCATCTCTTATTTATGATGAGGGTACGCGTGATTTAGAGGGGATTTTTCGGGTGGGGAGCAAGGATGTTGAATTGAAAGAAATAATGGTCAAGGATTTTAAGCTTGGTGAGATCGCGAAGATAGAAATGCTTATCGAGAATAAATGGAGCGAATTGCTTTCGGGGGTTTTTATTGAGACAAAGATAAAGGATGGGGGAGAGAATGTTGTTTCGAGTTTTCAGTCTGCAAGTCAAAATATAGATCCTCTTTCGGAAAAGATATTTAGTTCTTATTGGGATACTGCCGAAGTTCGTGAGGGGACTTATGAAGTGGAAGTTTCAATTAATTACGCGGATAAAAGCTCTAATAAAAATTTGAAATTTAAAGTCGACAAGAATAAATTGACAATTATGGGACTGGGATATGTTGTTTCTGCCGGCTCGGGCAATGGCATGTTGATAACAGTTTTAATCATAGTTATTATTTTTCTTCTTTTGATTAATTTGCTTTGGTTTTTTATATTCAGAAAAAAATTAAAGAAGAATTCAAAATAGTATTGAGATTGTGAATAATTAGTTTTATATAGGATAAATTAGTATAAAAAGAATGGATTTAAAGAGGTTTGACAAAAGAGGCCAGGTTACGATTTTTATTATACTTGCGATTGTGATTGTCGGGAGCATAATTGTTTATTTTTTATTGGGAGATGAATTTGAAAACGATATCCCTTCAGATTTTATTCCGGTCTATGATTATTATGTGTCTTGTATAGAAGATATCGCCAAGGGAGGGATTGCTTTAATGGGGGAGCAGGGAGGATATATCGAAAAGCCTGATTTTATCAAGGGTTCTTCGTATATGCCTTTTTCATCCCAATTAGATTTCTTAGGACAAGGCATTCCTTATTGGATGTATATATCAGGAAATAATATTTTGAGAGAACAAGTTCCCGTGAAACAAGATATGGAAGAACAACTTAATGAATACGTTTCTGAAAGAATTGGCTTTTGTGATTTTTCAGATTTTGAAATGAGAGGATACGATGTTTATTTGAGTGATAGCGATGTTAAAACAAAGATAAATGATATGAATGTGGTTTTAGAGATAAATAGTCCGTTAAGCATTTATTTTGGGAATCAGAGTGTTGTGGTAGAAAATCATGAAATAAGTTTAGAGTCCAAACTTGGGAAATATTATAAACTTGCTTTGGAAATTTATAATCATGAGAAGAAAAATGTTTTTCTCGAGAGTTATGCGCTTGATGTTATGAGGCTTTATGCTCCGGTGAGCGGCGTTGAAATTTCGTGTGTTCCGAAAATTTTTGTTGATGAAAATATCAGAGAGGACATTGCTTATGGATTAAGTTTGAATATTCCTTCTCTGAAATTAAACGGAGATTATTATGAACTTTCTTCCAGAGAAAGGAATTATTTTGTTGAAGAGGCGGGAATTGATGTCGATGAAAATGTTAATTTTTTCTACTCTTCGGATTGGCCGACAAGGATTGAAATTTATGGTGACAGGGTAGCCAATCCAGTCGGGTTGCAGGAGGGCATGGGAATGCTTGGGTTTTGCTATGTTCCCTATCAATTGATTTATGATATTAATTTCCCAGTTCTGGTTCAAATTTATGATAATGAAGAATTGTTCCAATTTCCTGTGGCGGTTGTGATTTCTAAAAATCAGGCGAGGCAATCTATGAATAATATTGATGGAGCTTCAATAGAATCTCCAGTATGCGAATTCAAAAATCAGGATGTCAAAGTTTTTAGTTATGATTTGGATTTGAACCCAGTTGAATCAAGAATACAGTTCAAATGTTTGAATTCGATATGTGAAATTGGAGAAACGAAAATTTTGGATAATGATGCAGTACTGGATGGTGATTTTCCTCAATGCGTCAATGGATTTGTTATTGCAAGTGCCGAGGGGTATGCCGATACGAAAGTAATGCTTTCAACAAACGAGGACGATTTGGTCAATATAATCATGAGAAAAAAATATAATTTAAGTCTTGATTTGGGTAATATTGAAAAGGCTCTTGTGAGTTTTGATTCAGAAGAATATTCTACAACAGTTCTTTATCCAGATGTAAAATCTATAGAACTAATAGAGGCTTATTATAATGTTTCAGTTTATGCTTATGATAATTCATCGCTCAAGTTGCCTGCCATGAATGAACGAAAGTGCGTCAGTGTTCCTGAAAGCGGGCTTGCCGGATTATTTGGCGCAGAAGCAGAGAAGTGTTTTGATATCAATATTCCTGAGACGGACATCTCTTTTGCCGTTGTTGGTGGCGGACAGACTCAAGAATATTTCACGGAAGTTCAATTGAGGGATTCTGAGGAGTTGAATATAAATATTCCATTGTTTTCTTTACCTAAGAATTTGGATGAATTACAACAAAATCAAATTGCTGCAACGGAGGAAACTGTGTATTTGACTTTAGAATGAAAAATTATTTAAGGTTTTTCGGGTTTTTTTTGATTTTATTGTTAGCAAGTTTCGTTGCTTCATTTGATGGAGCTGCGGGGAGCACTGGGTTTTCGGGGTCGACGAATTATTTCCAATCATATCAGCCAACTTTTGATCAATTATATGCCGGACAGATAAATGATTATTGGCCCATTTTAACGAGAATGGAAAGCGACCAGTGTAATGCGACGAGTGATTTTTTGATAGGAATCCCTCCGGGGGGATGTTCTCCGATGGTTGTCAGAAGTGATTTGCTTGAGGAGCAGAACGTTCCGGTATTTTGTCAGTTATACGCAGTCAAAGTTAATCCATTGATTAAGGTCTCATCCATAAAATCGATTTCATTCAAGGGGGATTATCCGGATGGTATTTCGGGCATAAGTTTTCATCCGGCAAGGGCGGCGGTAAGATCGTATACGACTTTGCTTGGTGATCCAGTAATAAATAATATTGGATATGTAGTTATAATTTTGAAAAGAAACAAGGTTGAGAAGAATATGGAAGAGTGGATTTCTGGGAATTTAACTGCGACAATTTATTATGATGCAGAAGAGGCTTTTGGGACGGGAAGTGCCGACTATTATTTGCCTTTAATGTCTGATGATGAATGGGGACAGGAGTATGAGAGGTATTCTTTTTGGTACGGGAAGGGTTATTTAAGATTGAGTGATGTTGGTGGGGAAAGCGCTCATATTGAAGTTTTAAAATCGAAAGATGATTTAGTTCGTTCTTATAATTTAAGGGAAGGTGAAACGGGGGAATTGTTATATTTTCCGGGTTATTATTGCAGGGCGGGTTTGGAAGTTCGGCTGAATGAAATTGTTGCTCCTGAAAATTCTGCTTTACTAAATATTGATGGAGAAGAGTTTTGGGTTAGGGAGGGATCGAGAATTTTGAATGATCAATGCAGAATAGGCAAAATTGATGCGAATGATCGATATGGAAATATAAAAATTTCTTGTCCAAGTCAATATTTGAATTTAAGTTTGGGCAAGACCAAAGAGAAGTTGGAAGATTTGTTTTCAGGCATTGACGATGATTTTGATAAAAGCAAGGGAATAGTTGACGAATTGATAGATGAATATGGTTTTGCGAAAAAAGACAATCTTGAAGAAACCTGGGGAGAAGAGGCTCTTTTTGAGCAAATAGTTCTTGCTGGCAATGTTGGAAAATTTAAGACGCAGTCAAATTTAATGATGGAGTTTTTGGATAAATATCCTCAGTCTTCTTTGGCGGAAAGAGTCAGATTTGATTTAAGTAGAATGAATGGAACGGATTTTAGCAAATCGTTTGGCAGTGTGATTACTTCCAATAAATTTCATTCCATAAGTGTTGTTGATTTCAAGGCATATGACAAGGGAGACAAGAAAGTTGATTTTCAGATTGGAGGAAAAGATTTTGTTTTAGGAGAAGAGGAAGAAGTAAATTTTTTGAATAACGAATATATTGCGGCGACTAAGGTAGATTCGAATGAAGTTAGATTTGAATATTATCAAAAGTCGGTGGCCAAGGGGCGTGAAGGAGTTGTTTCGAAAAGAGATTCTGTGATTATTTCTGAAGGTGAATATGGGACTCTTGGCGGCAGGGAGATTTACGTGAGAGATATAGATGTCGTTGCCGTGGCGCACGTTTCGTTACTTCCTAAGGTGAAAGCTACAAAAACGACGGCAGATTTTTCTTTTAATATTGGCATTGAGAAGAGAAATGTTGAGCTTTCGCCTGATAAAACAGAAGAAATGCTAAAGAACTTGAATGAATCAATTAAAAAATGGGAAGACATTAACAGTAAGTTGAATAATTTGGTTAAGGCGTGGAAGGGAGCTTGTTTCGCCACCTCTGGAATTTTGATGGTAAAGAATATGATAAGCGGCTTTAGCGGTGAGTCGCTTGCGAGACAAAAAGTCATGAAGGAATATAAGCAAGTATGTGCGGAGCAATATAAAGGAATGACGAGCACAGAGTGTTACAATAAACTTGCTTCGGAGATTGAAGGAAGGGTCAATGAAATGACTGACGCATTAAACTCTGTTAACCAAATCATGGACCAGAGTGTCAAAAAATTTGAATCGGATGGATTATTTGGAGAGGGGACAATAATAAATCAAGCTGCTTACGTTGGCGATTTAAGAAAACAGCTTGAGGGATGGACTTTTAGCATTCCCGGGATTGATGGAGTTGTCTTGACTGCTGATGATTTGACGACTTCGGAGCAAATGAGGGGAGCCTTGCTTGAAAAGAATTTAAGAGAAACTCCTTCGGGAGAGATTGTGAAAAAAGAACTTGAGATAGAACTTAGAAATGTTGCGTTAAATAAGCAAAACGAAAAAGAAAGAGATGGGGCAGCTTTGAGAATAAAAGAGATCATTGGGGGGAATAGTCCAAAAGTCCAGTCTTATGTTAGCAAGGAGGTGCAAACGCTTCGATGGGATCAGGAAACTTTTGGGGAATATAATATTCAAGGGGTTAACGCCAAAAGCGAAGATAAGATACAATTTTTGAATTATAATGGCAAGGATTATTTGTTAATTTTAGATGGAGGCAGTGGGATTTCAGGAAGTTTGTCTATCAGAGATGCTTATGTTTTAAAAGAGGGAAGATGGGTGGATGAAGGGAAGCCGGTGGAATTTAATAGAATTGTTTTTTTAGCTGCGGGCGTGAGCGGAAGTTGTTCGAATCAATGGCCTACGGGAGATGCAAAATTGAGTTACTATGAAAGCGGAAATGTCAAAGGTTTGCCGGCGATTGTTCCTTTTAATTTGAGGGAAGGTTGGTATGCGATGGTTCCAAATTCTGGCGGGACTTTCCTTGAAGATTCTCCGCAGGGTTATACCAATTCGGGTGACGTTAGTTATTTTAAAATTTGCAATATTGGTGCGAACAGATTGATGGAAAGTGGGATGGGAGATGATTTGTGCCAGACATTTGATGTTAATAGCGCGGGGAGCGTTGATAAATTTATTCCATGTCCAAGTCTTGAATCTAGTAAAGTAAGAGACTTATATGTTAAAGCGAGAGAGGCAATAAGGCAGGCCTCGACCCAAAAAGATTCTAAAATTGTGAGCATATTAGGAGAGAGAATTGAGGTTGGCGCTCCGATGAATGAGATTACAGGATTTGAATGTCAGGATTTCATGAGTGCAGCCGATTGTAAATTAATGTTTAACGTTTGTGATCCGGTTATTTGTCCTCCTTCGAGATGTAATTTAGGTGGGAAGATGCCTGTAAGTGATGTTATACAAACCGGAATTATTGGGAGTCTGGTTTTGTGTTTGCCAAATGCAGCTGAAGGAATTGTTGTTCCAATTTGTGTAAGCGGAGTTGCTGCGGGAATTGATTCTTTTGTTTCGATATTGGAAGCCGAGAAAGAATGCTTGCAAACGAGTCTTGTGACGGGAGAACACGTGGGGATATGTGACGAAATCACTTCGATATATATGTGTGAATTTTTTTGGAGACAGCTTTCGCCGGTTCTTGACATGTTAATTCCGAGGTTTATTGAAAATTTGTATAGCGGTGGTTCACAGCGTACAAGAGGTGGCGGGGAATATATGCTTGTTCAAAATGCGTGGGATAATTTACAGGAGACTATAGATTATTTTCAAAATGTTTATGCTCCTAATGCGTTTAAGGCATTCAGACTTAGAAATATCCAGGAAGCTGGTGGCGAGGTTTGCAAAGCTTTTATAGGAACAAGTTTTCCTTCTTCGGCTGAATCAATAGATAGCTTGCTTGAACCAGAAAGTCCGTCCCAATTTTATGCTCAATTTTCAGAGATGTTATTTACTGAGGCTACCGTGCCCTCGACGTCTCAATATAAAGTTTATTATCACATATATGCGGGGAATGATGTTGGTGCGCAGTATAGAGTTTATTTAAAGAGTCCTCCTGAATATAGTTATTATTCGGCAAATCCAATAGTAAATGTGAAAACAGGTTATATAGCAAAAGGAGATTATGTTGACGAATCAGTTGATTTTACTGCACCTTCGGGATACAAGGAACTTTGTGTTGTTATAAATGCGCAAGAGGAGTGCGGTTTTAAGCAAGTTACTTCAGATTTTGCGATTGATTATTTATCAAAGAAATATGTTGAAGAACAAGTGAATCGTGCGGGAATAATTTCTGAGAAAGAGTGCATTTCGGGAAGTCCTTCAGCTTTGGCGATAGCGGATTTAAATGTTCAGTCGGGTGTTGAGAGTAGTCTTAATCCTGAGATTGCGTTGGATGGGATTGTTAGGGTTTGTGCGTCTAAAAATCCTGGCATGGGGCTTAGTAACGAGGATTTAACGAGATGGAAAGATGTTGGTTATTGCGGAGAGGTTAACACGAGATGCTGGCTTGATATTGGAAGTGTGAAAAATGATTTAGAGACAATAGAAGCGGTCGAAAATACTTCGATTTCTATTTTGGACCAGCAAAGAGGTTTGTTGGAAAATGAGCAATTGACTTTAGAAAATATTCAAAAGGTTTTATCGAAGGCGAGAGAAGATATAAAGAAATTAAAAGTTTCGGATTTGGAGAAGGGCGAGAATTCCGAAGTGATTATTAAAATATTGGAAGAGCTTGGGAAGGTGACGGGAAACGTAGAAAACGAGATTGGCGCCGCCGGTACAAACTCTGACAGGGCTGAGGCTCTTGCGCTAAAGGCAACGATTTATAGAATGATTGTAATGGAAAAATTCAAGAAGGATGTAATTGTTGTTTCTGAACCTGAACCCATAGCAAGAGTTGGAGACGGATGTGGAACCGATGATGAATGTGAGCCGGATTATTGTGTTAATGGTGCGTGTGTGATGTGCAGAAATGGCGATGATTGTTCAAGCGGGGTTTGTTTGGATGGAACGTGCACAGAAAAAGGAAAGGATGAAATTGTTTGCGAGACGGATAATCCATATTGGCTTGTGGATGAAGATGGTTTTGATGTTTACGTAAAATTTGATGAAGAGAAAAAGAAGTGGATGTATTTGCTTGAAAATAGCGGGAATGAATACAGGGAGATTCTTCCGACGATAGACAAAATGCTGGCAGGCAATATTAAGTTATCCGAATTTTCTATTTTGGATTTAGAAAAGGGATGCGAATTAATGGAAAAGAAAATATAGGAAGGATTTGAGGGAATTCTGTTAAAAGTTGAAATTTATTTTATTGGCTTTTAAGAATATGGGGGAAAGAGGATTCTGTTCGCACTTTGCATCTCATGACAATTTTTGATTTTATTTCGTCATTCGAAGCGAAGATGCTCAACCCCTGCTACGGGGTTCGAAATACATGGGGGAAAGAGGATTCTGTTCGCACTTTGCATCTCATGACAATTTTTGATTTTATTTCGTCATTCGAAGCGAAGATGCTCAACCCCTGTTACGGGGTTCGAAATATATGGGGGAAAGAGGATTCGAACCCCTGCAGGCGTAAGCCACTTGGTCCTAAGCCAAGCCCGTTTGACCGCTCCGGCATTCCCCCGTAATATGAAGAGTATAAAGTAAAGATTATAAAATTATCGATAGAATGAGAATGGAATTTTGAGGGTAAACGTGACCCGAACTTTTAAGAATATTTATTGAGATTGAGTTTGACTGCTTTTCTTTTTTTTCTTTTCATTTTCTTTGATTTTCATTTTATCTTCGAGGTCAAGTCTTTCCAAGAGTTCTTTGTATCTGTTTCTTATGGTTACTTCGGTTATGCCGGCGACATCTGCGACTTCTCTTTGGGTTTTTTTCTCGTCGTTGATTAATGCGGCAACATACAAAGCAGCTGCTGCAATTCCTGCGGGGCCTCTTCCCGAAGTTAATTCTGAAATTTCTGCTTTTTGTAATATTTTAAGTGCTTCATTCTGAGATTGAGGAGAGAGGTGGAGAGTCGAAGAAAATCTTGAAATGTAATCTTTTGGCGAGGATGGAGTAACTTTTAATCCAATTTTTCTGATTATAAATCTATAAGTTCTTCCGATTTCTTTTCTTTCGACTTCTGATGCGCTTGAAATTTCGTCGAGTGTTCTTGGGATGTTGTATGAACGGCATGCAGCATAAATACATGCCGCGATTACTGATTCCATTGAGCGGCCTCTTACCAATCCTCTTTGCAAAACATAGTTGTAAATTCTTGCTGATTCGTCTCTTACAACAGAGGGAAGTTCAAGGAAAGAAGCGACTCTTCTTAGTTCTGACATCGCAAGTCTCAGATTTCTTTCTATGGAAGTCGAAACTCTTTCCTGCCATTTTTTTAGTCTCAGGTATTTTCTTGTTTGTTGTGTTGAATCCAGTTTGTAAATGTCTGAAATTTCTCCGACGTTGGTGGTAAGTCCTTTGTCAAATTTTTGAAGTGAAATGGGCGCTCCTCCTCTTGATTTTTTTTCGGATTTATCGAATGATCTCAGTTCGTGAGATGTGTCGACCATTTTTTCTTCTACCAGCAATCCACAGGCTCCACAAATTACTTCGCCTCTTGTCTCATCGTAAATTAATTTAGAGCTATTACACTCTGGGCATTTCTTAGAAGGTGTCATAGTAAAATTTATAAAGGGATGTCATTTTTAAACCTTTTGGTGGCTTATTCGGAATTTGGATATTAAGAATTTATTTTAAACTAAATTTAACGTCGAATATTTATTTTTATTTTTTAAAATTTTAAAGTGCATAAATTGTGATGAAATTTAGATATGCAAAAATTTATAAATAATTTAAGTTAAAAAAAATTAACTAAAGAGGATGGCAAGATGAAGATGAAAAAATCCAAGATTTTTGATAGGAGCAAGTCTTTGAAAAACGACTCTTCTGATACAGAAAATCTGGAGGAATTTGATTCTGGCGATTTTGATTTGAGTGAAGACGTTGAATGATTTTACATTCCTTCTATTAATTTTGCTTCTCTAAAATGTCCTAACGCTTTATATGTCGAGAGAAGTTTTTCTTTTATTTGAACTTTTTCAAATTCTTCGAGGTTCATTTTCATGAGTTTTTCAAAAAATTTGACTGCGCTTGCTCTTTTCCCTTTCTTTTCTAATTCAGTTGCGCAAACTAAATAGATATTTTTCTTTGCTAAATTGATTTTTATTTTTTCTTGTGGAGATGAATCTCTGCTTGCACGATTAAACATTTCATCAGCATCATCGACGCGTCCTGCTCTTGAAAAATATTCTGCGGCAGAAATATAATTATCAATTTTTGTTCTCGGAGAAACTTCCATCGCAGCCTTATTCATCATTGCTTTGGCGGCTTTTTCATACATTATTCTTTCGCCGTAAAGATTTCCGAGCTCTCCCCAGATAAACCTTTTTATTTCATAAGTCAACCCTATTTCTCTTAGTGCGGATTCCAGATAGGTAATTTTATTCAAAGCGGTTTGCATACTCAAAAGTTTTGTCCTGATTTCTTCGACGCTCTTTTCTCTTACTTGAACTCCCATGATGGAATAAAATATGTTGGGTTTTTAAGAATTTGGATGGTGGGAAATCAGAATGTATGGACTCAATTGGATTGAAAGAAATTAATAATTACTTTGACTTTAACTCGATAGAATCCTGCTTTAAAACGAAATCAAATTCTTTTTCGCGCAAATCTTGTTGATATAATTCTTCCGGAAATTGAATCAAAATTCCTTCATTCTCCCATCCACATAAATCTTCCCCATATATTATTATTATTTGATCTTTCATATCTTCTAATTCTTTGTTCTGAATTTTTTTTGTTACAGAAGTATATCTTGCAACAATTTCGCGTTTTTCAATTTTTACTTTAGGAAATTTTTTTATTATTTCTCTTATTTCTTTACATCTATACTCCAATTCTTCAGAACCCCAACCATAATTTTCCTGCTCTTTTAAGATTTCTTTATCGCATTGAAAAACTTTCGCTAACTGGAGAATTGAAAGTTCAATTATTATTTCTTTCTTTTTGTATCCTCCAAATATCTTCACAGTTCTTTCATTATTTAAGATTTGCATTTTTTTAAAATTGATTTTTATCATATGCAAAAAGGATAAGACGAATTAAATAATTTTCTGTTGGCATGATTCATGATTTTTATTTTGTCGTGAATCTAATTTTATTCACGTCTTTATATTCTTCCAATTCTAAATCCCAAGCATCTCTACCTTTCTTCCATAGAGTCCAACCATTAATTGGAATACCTTTTTGATATTCTCCTTTTTGTGGTTGAGAATTTCTCGAAGCAACGTCATAAATATACCATTCATTATCTACAAAAATTTCGGCAATTGAATGGATTACGTCACTTCTGAATACTTTAACAAATCTTGTATCAAATCCTTTTGCTCTTGCCAAACCTAAATAGGCAACAACCACATCCGTGCAAGCTTTCCCATCATAAACATATCCATCTTTTAAAATTTGATCAGCTGTGCGCTTCCATCTAATGTTATGTTCATGATCCTTTGTTTTTTCATCATATGGTCTAAACTCTAAAAGTTGATAAACGATATCCTTTAATTTAATGGCTAATTCCAGCCCTTCTCCTTGCACAGAATCTGCAATATTTCTTAATCTATCTGTTAGTTCTAATTGATTTTTCATTTAATTAAAGTAAATATAGATCCTTAAAAATCTTCTCCTCGGGGAATTCCCCGAAGGATGTTAAAATTAAAAATAAAAGAGGTCAATTGACCTTAAATTTTCTTCTCAACAAGAGTCTTACAAACTCCGGCAGCCACTGTGATTCCAGCGTCTCGGATTGCGAATCTTGACATGAATGGATTCTGCGTTGCAGTTTCTAAAACAAGATTCCCGATAGGCTTAATTCTTACAATAGCGACGTCACCGTTCTTCAAGAAGTCGGGATTTTCCTGAGCTACTTGGCCGGTTGCAGGATCAAGTCGTGCTTTAAGTTCTACGAACTGGCATGGAACTTGAGCTGTGTGAACGTGGAAAACAGGGGTGTAACCCTTTGCAATAACAGTTGGATGGTTTATGACAGCTACTCGAGCTTCAAATTCTTCAACCATTTTTGCAGGTGCGGCAGCGTCACAAATAACGTCGCCACGAGCCATGTCTTTTTTCCCGATACCTCGGATATTTACACCAACATTGTCTCCAGCTTCAGCAGCCTGTAATTGTTCATGGTGAGCCTCAATTGAACGAACTTCTCCGGAAATTCCGGTTCCAGAACGTCCTGGTAGAACAATAACTTTTTGCCCAACCTTCATAATGCCGGTTTCGATTTTTCCAACCGGAACAGTTCCAATACCTGTAATTTCATATACATCTTGTATTGGCATTCTCATTGGTAAATTAGTTGGCTTTTCAGGTTTAGGAAACTTGTCGATTTGTTCTAATACGGTAGGCCCGGTATACCAAGACATTTTGTCAGATTTCTTTGCAACACCTTGCCCCATTAGTGAGGAACCTGGTATGAAAGGAACGTCCTTGTATCCAACTTTGCTAATAACTTCAGTAACTTTTTTCTTTACTTCATTGAACTTTTCTTCGGAGTAGTTTACGGTGTCCATTTTATTAATGAAGACTGCCAAATTATTTACTCCCATAGTTCGAAGCAAGGAAACATGTTCTGTAGTTTGTGGTTGAACTCCGCCGTCAGCTGCTACAACCAAAAATGCTGCATCAGCTTGGGATGCACCCGTGATCATGTTTTTGACAAAATCTTTGTGACCTGGAGCATCGATAATTGTAACTTCGTAATTCTTTGTGACAATCTTCTTATAGGAGAGATTAATTGTAACCCCTCTTTCTCTTTCTTCCTTGAGATTGTCCATTACGTAAGCGAATTCAAAACCTTGCTTGCCGTGTTTAGCTGCCTCTTCCTTGAGTTTTGTTAATTCTTGTTCAGACACAATCCCACTATCGTAAAACAATCTTCCGACTGTTGTAGATTTTCCGTGGTCAACGTGTCCGACGAAGACAACATTTAGGATAGGTTTTTCTTTAGCCATTTTTTCTATTTAATTTAGTTAAAATCCAAGACAGTTTTGCCTGTCATAGACTTAATAAGTTGTAAATGTCGGTTTTTAAGTATTGTGGTTTGTTAGTTGGAAGTTATTGTTTCGATAAACTATCGACGAATAATCTTATTTCAAGAATTGAGCTGCGTGACCATATACAACAAAACCTTTAAAAACCACGATTGAAAATATCTTTTATGAAGAAGCCAAAAAAAATAAACAGATATTGTCCTTATTGCAATACGAAGACGGAACAAAAAGTTAAAGAACAAAGTCACGGCAAACCGTCAACCTTAAAAAGAGGGGCAAAACAAAGAGCCCAGCTTAGGGGCCTAAATAGAGGAATCGGCAACAAGGGTCGTTATAGTCGTCTAAAAAATCAGGCGAAAGGGAAAAGAAAAACAACTAAAAAGACAGCGATAGTTTACACTTGTACGGTCTGTGGCAAATCCAAAGATCAGAAATATGGCAAGAGAACGTCGAAACTATTAATTGAATAAATATGATAAATAAAATGTCGGAGGCAGAAATTGAAAATTTTTCGATGGCATAGCTATCGTGGATGAAACAATATTTCAATAATTCTGTTTTTTAATGGCTGAACGAAAAAAATATAATGATGTTAAAATTCCAATTTTGGGAACTTCTATGAGAGTTCTTGGAAATGTGGATGAACTTAAAAATAAAACAATTAAACTTGATCTTACAAGAAGGTTAAGGGGGAAGGGTCTTACAATTACATTTAGAATTTTTAATCATGAAAAAGATTTGATCGCGATTCCCAATAAATTAGAGCTTGTAAAGGCATATATTAGAAGAATGATGAGGAAAAGAACTGATTATGTTGAGGATTCTTTCCAGGCGCGCTGTTCTGATGTTTCGGTTTTTATCAAGCCATTTTTAATTACAAGGAAAAAAGTTTCAAGGGCAATCAGAAAAAATTTAAGAAATACTTCAAAAGAATTTTTAATAAATTATGTTAAGGAAAAAAGTTTTTGTGATATATGCAATGAATTAAAAAATGGATTGCTTCAGAAAACAATGCTTCCCAAACTCAAGAAAATTTATCCTCTTTCTTTTTGTGATGTAAGAGTTTTTTATACAAAAGAACTGGAAAAAATTGACTTGAAACAAGCGTCAAAGAGCGAGACTCAATCTGACGAATACGCTGAAGAGGAAGTTTTTGAGGAATCAGAAAAAGAAGAAGAATGATTCAACAAACCTTAGTTTTAATAAAGCCCGATGGAGTGTTGAGAGGAATTATAGGGGAAATAATTCAGAGGTTTGAAAGAGTAGGGCTAAAAATTGTCGGGCTAAAAATGATTCAGGCACAAAGATGCGTTCTTGAAAAACATTATTTCAAGGATAAGAAATGGTTGGTTGAAAAAGGGGAGCTTTACAAAAAGAAATTGGGAATGCCTGAAAATACAGATCCTATCCCCATTGGAAAAAATATTGTTGAGGGTTTGATTTGTGATATGCAGTTTTCGCCTATTGTTGCGATGATACTTGAGGGTCATAATGCGGTAATGACGGTGAAAAGATTGGTCGGGCCAACTAATATTGATGATGCAATGCCCGGAACAATCCGAGGAGATTATTCTCATGATACATTTGAACTTGCAAATAAATCAAACAGGCCAAATTTAACAATCATTCATGCAACTGATAATTCGAATGAGGCTCAAAAGGAAATTGATTATTGGTTTACTAAGGACGAAATTCATTCTTATAAAAAACCCGAAGAAGATGTGCATTACAGAGTGAGAAAGTGATTTATAGATAAAAAAGGTTTTATAGTTGTGAATAATTTGGGTTTGATGGTAGATATAAAAGAAATGCGGCATGAGGTTATAGAATTAGCTATTTCCTTAGAGAATTTTTTGGACGAGGAAATTATGACTTATTTTGGACTAGACGCATGGGATGCATCATATTATTATTCGATGGAGAAAGATAGGAAAATATTTTTAAAATTTTTTCTTAGTATGCCCTTTTCGAAAAAAATAGACCTAATGAAAGATTTAATTAAAAATCAAGGCGAAAATTTTAGTGAGGGTTTTGGTAATAGCTGCAGAAAGTTTATGGAAATTAGAAATATGTTTGCACATAGTTTATATCCTGAAATTGACGAAAATTTGATGTCTGAATTTAAAAAAGAATGGATAAAACAAACTCAGAATAATTGGGAAAAATTGTATAATGAGTTTAAAAGTTTATATAAGAAGATTATTAACGAGTTAGATAGCAAGATTTTTACAGAGGAGCCGAGAACTCGTAGGCATAAGACATTTCTCCAATTAATAACTCTCGATTTAATCCAACATTATGAGAAAACTTTAAAGGATAGAAATGTTGAAAAAAAAGAGTAAAATAATCTTTATAAACCGAAAAAATTATGTTTAACTATGCCTGTGTAGCTCAATGGCAGAGCATCAGTTTTGTAAAAATGGTTCCTCGGAATTAAATTCGAAAGAACTGGGGGTTGGGGGTTCGACTCCCTCCACAGGCTTAAATGAAAAAAGAGAGAAGATGAAATTTTTTGAAAAAGGAGAGTTAAAAATCTTATGGCCTTTTTATCTTGAATCTTTTTTTGCTTATGTTATTCAGTTTGCTCCAGCATTTTCTATCATATATTTTTTAAGTTTAGGAATGAGTCTTACAAAAATTGGTTTCTTACTCGCAGTAATCCCATTATCATCGTTAATATTTGAAATTCCAACAGGTGCAATTGCAGATATTTATGGAAGAAAATTTTCGGTGCTATTAGGATATTTTTTAGAAGGAATTGCAATGTTTTTGATATTTTTTACTCAAAATTATTCTACTTTAGTAATTATTTTTATTTTTTGGGGAGCAGTTGCAACATTTTCTTCGGGAAGTTGGGAAGCTTGGATTGTTGATTTAGTTAAAAAGAAAAATAAAAAATTAGTTCAAACATTTTTTTCAAAGAGCAAATTTATTCAATCAATAGCATTGATTTTATCTGGAATAATAGGTGCTTTATTTGTTAAAATGTTCGGACTATCATTAATTTGGATAGTGTCAGGTTTTTCATTTTTTATTGGAATAATTTTATTATTACCCGCTCAAGAAATAAAAGAAAAAAGAAAGGTTAATGGGAACAACGGGCATTTAAAGAATTTATATATCCAATCTAAAAAATCAATATCATATTCAATTAAACATCCTGTTTTATTATATCTTCTAATTGCCGATTTCTTTATGATTATTTCTGTTGCATTCGCTGAAAGTTTAGCTTATGTGCCTTTCTTATCCAATCTTGGAATGCCTAACTATGCTTTTGGCTATTTTTGGTCAGCAACATGGCTTGTTATGGCAATTGCTCCATTATGTTCTAAAAAATTTCTTGGAAAACATAAAGAAGTAAATTTTCTCTTTGTTGTAACTTTAATAGGTTCGCTAATCTTATTACTCGTATATTTTGCCTATTCTTATTTATCGGCTATTTTGATAATAATTATATCTCTTTTCTTTTTTGGATTAAAATATCCAATTGAAAGACCTTATTTTCATAAGTTTGTTCCAAACAAATTAAGAGCAACAGTCGGTTCATTTAAATCTATGATATGTTCATTCGCTGGAATAATTGCACTTCCGATAGGTGGATTTTTGATTGATTTAATTGGAGCCAGACTTTTAATAATAATTTCTGCTCTTTTAGGGATACCTACACTAATTGCTTATTTATTTATTAAAGAAAATAAATCATTATAAACTTTGTCGGAAATAGCCGTTATATTACAAAACTGTTGCTCTACCACTGAGCTACGCAGGCATAGGGAAGATTAGGAATGAGCATTTTTAAGATTTTGGATTAAAAAATTCTCTGACGATTAAATTCACCGTCCATTTGTCGTCTTTTTTTACGAATTTCACATCTATAAATTGTTCCGAAGTTTTTCCACGCAGAAGTCTTAAATTGTGATACAAAATTCCTATTATTATCACGCTGGAAATTATTAGTTGGTTGTATTTGTTAAGAATTTTCTCTTTGTATTCTTTTTCTAAATCTATGAGGCTTAATTTTTTGATTTCGTTATTTAGTTTAATACTCCATGAATAGTTAAATCCAAGCTGAGCGTGTTTCAATTTTTGATTTATTTCATTTGATGAAACGACGAGTTCATGAACATAGGTGTCTCTAACGGAATTGAGTATTTCCAGAACTTTCTTTTTGTTTTCGTCAATGATTTTCATTTTTTTCAAAATTCTTAGTTTTTGAGGGAAAGTCAGATGCTTTCTTACTTCGCTTTTTGCGTGTTCATTAATTTGTTCCATCACTATTTCATTTACATAATGTTCGGCGTAAAGTTGCAAACCCAGTATCGCGAAACGGTTATTAGTTGTATTTCCGAGAGAGTTTAAGTCCGTGATTAGTCCTTTTAGGGTTGGTTCTTTTGATTCTGCCATAAAATTATAATTTTTGTCAGTATTTATAAATTTTGAATTTCGACTTACCAATATTTAAAAACTTGTCAATCCTAAATTTAAAAATGATAAATATTCATACTGTAGGGGGTTTTTCAGAGGTAGGCAAAAACATGGTTGTTGTCGAATTGGACGATGACGCCTTTATTTTTGATGAAGGTTTTTTTCTTCCGGCAATAGTTTCTATGCAGGAAAGGGAAAAAATTATGACTGAAAAAAAGTTACGTTCGATAGAAGCAATCCCTGACGATTTTTCAATCGAGAAAATAAAACATAAAATAAGAGCTCAGTTTATTGGCCATGCGCATCTTGATCACGTCGGCGCCATTCCTTTCATGTCAGATAAGTACGATGCTCCGATTTTTGGTACTACGTTTACAATAGAAGTTCTGAAATCTCTTCTTGCAGATACACAAACGGTTTTGAAAAATAATATTTATGACATAAAACCAAATACTACTTTTTATATTCAGGGAAAAAATAGAAAATATAAAGTTGATTTTATTAATATAACACACTCAACATTGCAGACTGCTATGATTGCGATAGAAACGCCAAAGGGTGCGATAATTTATGCCAATGACTTTAAGCTTGATGATACTCCAATTGTCGGCCTTAAGCCTAATTATAAAAGATTAAGGGAGCTTTCAAAAGAGGGGATTTTGGCCTTTGTTGTTGATTCGCTTTATTCCGGGTCAGAAAGAAAAACTCCATCAGAAAAAATTGCGAGAGCACTTTTGCAGGAAGTTTTGCTTACAATTCAAAATAGAAATGCCGGGATGATTGTTACAACATTTTCGTCACATATTGCTCGCCTGAAAAGTATTGTGGAATTTGGAAAGCAGTTAGATAGAGAAGTGGTTTTTTTGGGGAGGAGTTTGGATAAATATTCTACTGCGGCAAAAAATGCGAAGCTTGCTCCATTTTTATCCAATATCTGGATTTCTAAATATAGAAGACAAGTTGAAAAAACTTTAGATAAAGTTCAGAAAAAAAGAAAAGACTACCTTGTTGTTTGCACGGGTCATCAGGGAGAGCCGGGTTCAATTCTTGAAAGGCTTTCGAGAAATCAACTTCCGTTTAAGATAAGCAAAGACGACAATATAATATTTTCTTCGAGTGTTATTCCAACCGAAGTGAATAGGGAACAATTTGCGAAAATGGAATCAAGACTTAAAAAAAGCAAGCCAAGGATATTCCGAGACGCGCATGTTTCGGGGCATGCCGGGAGAGAAGATTTAAGAGATATAATGCAAATACTTTCTCCAGAACATGTCATTCCGTCGCACGGCGGCTTGGACAAGACGAGGCCAATGTCCAATTTAGTTAAAGATCTTGGGTATAAATTGGGGAAGAATTGTCATTTGATGCAAGATGGAGGAATTTTGAAATTATAATGGAAAATTTTGAAGAGGATTTGACTGGTGCAATAAGAAATGGGATAGAAAGAGGTCAGACGTTGGAATCCGTGAAAGCGTCTTTGGTTAATGCAGGGTATAATCTTAAAAAAATCGAAGAAGCAGTGCAGAAAGATCCAGAATTAGCGGTCAAAATTCAAGTCAACACACCTCAAAATTTTGTAGAAGAAGTTAGCAGACCTTTTATTCCAATAAAACCAAAAAGAATATCAAAGATGATGATAATATATATTTTAATTTTTATTTCGATTTTAGCGATCGGAGGGGTTTTGTTTTTAATATTCAAAGATTCCTTATTTTAAAATGAACGAAATTTATCAGCCTTCAGATGACTCCTATTTTTTTTCAAATTTTTTAGGAGATTATTTGAAAGATAAACCACAAATTAAATATTTAGATATGGGAGCGGGCAGTGGAATACTTTCAGAGAAAGCGTCGGAGTTTATTGATAAAAAAAATATTTTGGCCGTAGACGTGAACCATGGGTCAGTTAAACTCTTGCGAGAAAAAGGATTTAATTCTATAAAATCCGATCTTTTTCAAAAGGTAAAAGGATGGTTTGATTTGATAACTTTCAATGCGCCGTATCTTCCGGAGGACGAAAGGGAGCCGAAAGATTCTGTTGTCGCAACAACTGGGGGGAAGCGTGGGGATGAAATTTCAGTGAAATTTTTGAGACAAGCAAAAAAACATTTAAATAAAGAGGGCAGAATTTTTTTGTTAATTTCTTCTTTTACTCCGCTTGAGAAAATAAAAAAATTCAATCCGAAAATCGTTGCGCGAAAAAAAATATTTTTTGAAGAGTTAATGATTTTAGAGATTATGTAGCTATTTTTAAAGTACAACGGACGAAAAGTTTTAAATTAATAAAAGGTTGTCTCAAGGCAATAATTAGATCCTCATCACAATCATATTTATATAATATCATATAGATATTTGGGGAATGGTAAAATTTGCACATCTTGCAGACTGCCATCTCGGGGGGTGGAGACAGGAGGAGCTTCAGAGTTTAAATTTCAAATCTTTTCAAAAGGTTGTGGAAATTTGTATATTAGAAAAGGTAGATTTTGTATTAATTTCAGGGGATCTTTTCGATTCAGCATATCCTCCCATAGAGGTTTTGAAAGAAACGTTTGCAGAATTTAAAAAATTTAAAGACGCCAATATTCCCATTTATCTTATTGCGGGGAGCCATGACTTTTCAGCCTCAGGAAAAACGTTTTTAGATGTTTTAGAAAAAGCAGGATTTTGCAAAAATGTTGGAAATTTTGAAATTCAGGAAGATGGAAAAATAAAAATTTATCCATCTTTTTTTGGAGATATTGCAATTTTTGGATATCCAGGGAAGAAATCCGGGATGGAAGTCGAAGATTTAAAAAAAATTTTTTTTAGCTCCCTGCATCCATTTACGATTTTCATGTTTCACAGTACTGTCAAAGAGGTGGTAGGTAATCTTCCTGTGGATTTTATCGAAAAACAAAAATTACCTCTTGCGAATTATTACGCGATGGGGCACATACATCAGGTTTTTGAAAAAAATGAAAGTGGTGTTTTTTATGTTTATCCAGGTCCATCTTTTCCAAATAATTTTCAGGAGTTAGTTGATTTGAAGTGCGGAAGTTTTCAATTAGTAGAAGAATCATGCGGAAAAATAAAAACTAAAAATATAAAGATTCCTTTAAAAGAAGTTGTGTTTTTAGAGATAGAACTCAAAGAGAGTTTGACAGCGACGCAAAAAATAATTTCAGAAATAGATAAAATAAATTTGAATGATAAAATTTTTCTTTTAAAGCTCAAGGGGGTTTTGATGCAAGGCAAAACAGGCGATATCCATTTTAATGAAATTGAAGAATTTATTGCGAAAAAAGGCACTTTTTCTTTTTTAAGGAATATATCTTCGATAAAAATTCAGGAAACCGAATTGGATATATCTTCGTCTTCGGAAAACGTTGAAAATATGGAGAGGAAAATTATTGGCGAATACTCTTCTAAAAATCCCGCTGATTTCAATAAATTTCTTCCTCAATTAATGGATGTGCTTTCCATGGAAAAAAACGAAGAGGAAAAGTCAATGATTTTCGAAGAAAGATTGGTGTCGGAATTAAAAAATATTTTAGAAATTAATAGTGTTTTGACATGATTATAAAAAAATTAATTATACAAAATATAAGAAGTTACGAGAACCTCGAGATAGAATTTTCAAATGGAGCGACTCTTTTATCGGGAGATATAGGCTGCGGGAAAACATCGATCCTTTTGGGTTTGCAATTTGCTCTTTTCGGTCTTCAGCCGGGGCAGCGTGGGAGTTCTATTCTTAGACAGGGTACCGATTCGGCCTTTGTATCTTTGGAAATTGACATAGATGGGACAGTAATCAAACTTGACAGAACACTGAAGAAATCAAAAAATGGCAGCATAACACAAGATTCTAATATTATTTATCTTGGAGATTCCAAAGAAGAACTTTCGACATCAGAAATGAAGGATAGAATAATAAAAATTTTAAACTATCCGAAAGAGTTTGCCAAAAAATCAAATTTACTTTACAAATATACGGTTTATACTCCACAGGAAGAAATGAAATCGATAATACAAGAAAAGGCCGATGTCAGGCTTGATACCTTAAGGCACATTTTTGGAATTGACAGGTATAAAAGAATAAAGGAAAATTCACAAATATTTTTGCAAAAAATCAAAGATTCGATAAAGATTAAAGAAATTCTTTTTGCAGAATTAAATTTATTGAAAGAGAAAATGAACATGGAAAACGAAAAAAGAATATCGATAGTACGGGAAGTAAATAACTTGAATTTTGAATATCAAAAATTATTGGACCAAAAAAATATGCTTGATGAAAAATCAAAACTTTATCAAAAAAAACTTGATGAAAAAAAAGAGCTTGATTCGAAAATCTCGAACATGGAAGTTTTGATTCAGGGGAAAAAAGATTTTGAATCGAGAATGAAAAAAGAAATAACCTTGATGCAAAAACAAATCAATGAAGAAATAGATTTTTCAGAAGATAAACTTCGAAACACGATAGAACTTTTGGATAAGCATAAAGTTCTTTTTGATGAAATTAATTCAAATTTCTTGAAAATTAATTCACAAATTTCCGTCCTTAAATCCAAAAAAGAAGAACCTGTCCGACTTGGCGAAAGAATATCCTCGCTTGAAAATTGTCCCACATGTTTTCAGGTTGTAGGATATGAGCATAAGGAAAAAATTTCAAAAAGAATTCGTTTCGACATAGAAGATATTAATAGAGAACTTGAACAAAAAATAATTGAAAGAGAAAATCTGAACAAAGAAATTGAAAGAGAGAAAGAAGTAATTCTTGGTTATGAAAAAGACAAGAGTGTTTTTCAACAGAATAAAATTAAGTTTGAGCATCAGCAGATGATTAAAACAAAAATCAAAAGCGATTCCTTTGTTTTAGACAGGACTTGCAACGAAATTTTTTCATTGACGCAGCAAATTAACGAAGAAAAAAATAGGCTTGAAATTTTTTCCAGAGAAATTGATCTTTTTGCCGGAATAATGGAGGAATTTCAGCAGATAAACGATCTTGTGAGAAAAAAAGAAATTTTGATTGCTACAAAAAAGAAGGAACTTGATTTGCTTGTAATAAAACTTGAAGAAATTCAATCTGAAATAAGTTCGAAAGAAAAAATAAGAGAGCAGGTGACTTATCTAATGGGGCTTGCCGATTGGATAGGAGACAAGTTTTTGAACATGATATTACTCACGGAAAAAAATGTTATGGCGAAGCTGAGGTCGGAGTTCTCGTCTATTTTTAGCGAATGGTTTTCTATGTTGGCTCCGGTTTCGTTATCGGTCAGGCTTGACGAGGAATTTACGCCGATAATTACAAATCAGGATTATGAGATAGATTATGAATTTCTTTCCGGTGGCGAAAGAACAGCTGTAGCACTCGCGTACAGACTTGCCTTAAATCAGGTACTCAATTCTCTTTTGTCGAAAATCAAGACAAAGGATTTGGTAATTCTCGATGAGCCAACGGATGGTTTTGCGTCAGAACAATTAGATAAAATGAGAGATATTTTTCAACAGCTGAATATGAAACAAATAATACTTGTGAGCCATGAGCAGAAAATCGAGGGGTTTGTTGATCATGTGATTCGCATAAAGAAAGATCATGTGAGTAAAATAGAAAAATAATTGATTTTCTCAGGCTTTGACGAAATTGTTTTCCTTTGACCATGATGATTCACAAGGTTTATAAATTTTGGTTATTATTAGTTTTCATGAAAAAGTGCTTGATAGTTATTTTTTTAATTTTTTTAATTTTTGGTTGTTTTTTTGTATCTGCTGACGAAATAATGACTGTTGAGGCTAATATATTCAAGTCGGTATTTGAACCGGAAATTTCAATTCAAGTTCCAGATTATTTATTTTTTGGGAATTTAACAAGAGGCGAAAAATCTGAAGAATTAAAAGTTATTGTTAATAATACCGGGAATGTCGATGTTATCATAACTCCTACTCTTGCGGATTTTGATGAAGAATTTTTTAATTATTCTTATTTTAGATTGAGAAAGACCAGCGGCAACGCCACAGTGCCATTTGAAAAAATCGGAGATTTTAGTTTTTCTGTTGACGAATCGGATAATGAGTATTGTTATATGACTTTGGACCTAACGGATTATCAAAAAGAAATTGAGAGTGATTTAATTGGTTATCGCGCTGATATTAAGTTCATAGCAATGGCAAAATAATGAAGATTTTAATTTTAATTTTAATTTTAAGTTCATCTGTTTTTGCGAATAGCATCGGGATTAGTCCATCTCAAATCAATTTTTCGGGGAATGCCAATGAAAAAATTTGCAATAATATAACAATATTTGGCGATGGTTCTTTTTTAGGAGAAGATAAGTGGAGTATTATTAAAACGAGGAATATGGGGAATTACGTTTTAGACGCAGAATATTTTGGGATAAAAATGTATTATCTTAAAGATTTAAATTTGACCGAGAAAGAGAATGTAGAAATTTGTGTTGTTTCAAAGAATGAAGGTGTTTTTTATGGTTCAATTTTTTATGGTCAAAATTATGCCGCTGTGGGCTCTTGGATTGTAGTGCAAATCGAGAGTTATGATAATTTTCTTACGGGTTCAGTTGTAAATTCTTCTTTGGAGGATACAAATCTATCATTAAAGATAATTGGGATTTTTGTTTTGGCAACGATATTATTCTTTTTGGTTATAGATAATTATTTAAAAAAGCGTTCATAATTTTATTTATGGCAAAAAAGTTTAGGATACTTGCTGCGGCGGACTTGCATGGCAGCGTTGATATCGCAAAAAAATTATCCGAGAAGGCGAAGAAAGGGAAGGTGGATTTGGTTATTCTTGCAGGAGACATAAATGGAGCGACAGAAGGTGACGAGAGAATTCTTTTGCCCTTCATGAAAGCAAATCAAAAGGTTGCATTCATTCCCGGGAATTGGGATTTTGACAAAGAGAGTTTAGCATTAAAAGCTCATGGGAAAAATATCGATAATTATTATATCTCTTATGGGGACATTGGAATTGCTGGCATTGGAAACGCAAATTGGAAAACGAATTTGAAATATGAAGATTTTGAATTATTAAGAGCAAATTTCAAGAGGATGAAGCCAAAGAAAAGGATTCTTGTTTCGCACGTACATGCAAAAGGGACGATGGCCGAATTTTCAGGGTTCCCCGGGGATAAAATTTTAAGGAAAGCGGTAGAAGAATTTAAACCCGATTTGTTAATTTCTGCTCATATCCATGAAGCTGAAGGGATTGAGGATAAAATAGGAAACACGAGAATTATTCAAGTCGGAAGAAATGGGACAATTATTGAAGTTTAAATTTTTTCAATCAAGCTTCCAACCAAGTGTGTAATAAAGATTACCAAAATTGCAAGAGTCAAATGTTCCAAAATTGTTTTGTAAGCTTTGAGGTTTTGATGTTTTGCAATATAAAAACTAAATAAGGATATCAAAAATAATCCCCATGCAATACTAATTAGTATTGCAAAATTCAAATCAAAAAGTAGAATCGGGACAATAAAAGTGATGGCGATTATGAATTTCGCAAAAAAAGTAGCAAAGGTAGATTCCCAAATTTTTTTGGCACTGTTTTTCCTTTCGGATTCTTCCGAGACGTGAATGCCCAATGCATCAGAAAGTGCGTCGGCAATCCCAATGATAAAGATTCCTCCAATAATTATCTTGAATGAGTGCGTGCTTGAATTTAAGCCTATAATTAAACCAAGAGTTGTTATTACGCCAGAAGTTATTCCAAAACCAAATCCTTTTTTTATTGATGCTCTCATTTTACAAGTAAAAAATTATCATTTAAGTATATTTAGTTTATTGGGTCATATAATTCTTTTGGAAATTTTTCCAGTTGAGATTAGATTAATTCCAATTTCTTCCTTTTGATATGTTATGGAAATATCTCCCTTAATGCTTTCTCCTTCCAGCAGGGGATGTTCGTTGTCGCATTCTATTATAATTTCCATTGTATCATCCAGTCCGATTTGATGTTGCAAGTTTTTTTGTATTCCACAGTTAGAAATAGTAACACTTTGAATGTTATAATTTTCTTCGCCGTTGTTTTTAATTAATAATTGAACACCTCCATTTAATCCATAACTTTCTTTGGCATTTGCTTCTTCGATGTAAAAAGGTGAATCAATAATAGCGTTACCTGTCATGTTTTTACCTGGGCTGAAAACGCCAAAATATGCAAGAACGCCGATTGTAACTATCGCAGCGAGAATAACCCAACCGTATGCCAACAAAAATTCTGCGGTTACTTGTACTTTTCTCCCCATCTTGTTTTTTCAAATTTATAATTATTAATTTATTAACAAGTTTATAAATATTATGCAAAAATATCAAATAGAAAAAATATAAAAGACTAATTAATTTTTATAATTTATGCCTAAAGAAAAGACGACGCTTATTATTACCGAAAAACCGCAGGCGGCCGAAAAAATCGCGTCTGCGCTTAGCAATGCCAGTGATGAAAAAATAAACACAAAGGACAGGATTTCGTATTATGAGTTTTATAAAAACGACAGGCATTACATTGTCGGCTGTGCTGTTGGTCATCTTTTTGGGATTGGGCAGATTGCCCAGAGGGGGCCTTTCCCTAATTTTGAAGTTGAATGGCAGCCATCTTATAAAAAGAAATCAAGTGCATTTACAAAAAAATATTTAGAATTGCTAAAAAAATTAGCGAAAGATGCAGATGAATATATAGTCGCAACAGACTTTGATGTTGAAGGAGAAGTGATTGGGTGGAATGTTGTCAGATTTTTATGCAATCAAAAGGACGCAAAAAGAATGAAATTTTCTTCGTTAACAAAAGATTCTCTTCAGAATAGTTTTGAAAATTTAATGCCGCATTTAAATTGGGGGGCAGCCATTGCCGGTGAAACCAGACATTATGTTGATTGGTTTTATGGAATAAATTTATCGCGTGGGCTCATGAAAGCGCTATCGAAAACCGGGACTTTTAGAATTTTATCTATCGGGAGAGTGCAGGGTCCTGCTTTAAAAATTGTTTATGATAGAGAAAAGGAAATTAATGATTTTAGGGCAGAAAAATTTTGGCAGATTTTTTTGCAAATAAAGGATATTAAAAATCAGAAAATTGAGGTGAAATATCCAAAAGATATTTTTAATGAATCCGAGCTTTTGAAATTTAAGCATCTAAAGGGGAAGCAGGGGTTTGCTGAAACGACGATCAAAGAAGAAAAAATTTCTGCGCCCATTCCCTTTGATTTAACCACGTTGCAAACTGAGGCATACAGATACCATGGATTTACTCCGTCGCAGACTCTTAAAATTGCTCAATCGCTTTATCTTGAAGGAGTAATTTCGTATCCAAGAACTTCCAGCCAAAAATATCCGCAAGGAATCGGTTATGACAATATTTTAAGAAATTTAAAGAAGTATACAACGCTTACAAAATATGTCACAAAACAGAAACCTACAGAAGGCAAAAAAGACGATCCTGCTCATCCAGCAATTTATCCTACTGGCGAGATAAAAAAAATAAACGAATCTGATAAAAAAATTTATGATTTAATTGTGAAAAGATTTATTTCTTGTTTTTGCGACGACGCAATCGTCGAAAATAAAAAAGTGCTTGTTGATGTTAATGGAATAAAGTTTTCAGCAAAAGGAGTGAAAATAAAAGACAGGGGCTGGATGAATGTTTATCCTTCTGCGTTGAAAGAAATTGATGTCCCCACGATTAACGGGAGTGTTGATGTTTTGGAAATAAGAACGGAAGAAAAAATGACGCAGCCGCCTAAAAGATATTCGGCTGCTTCGCTTGTAAAAGAACTTGAAAAAAGAGGTCTTGGGACAAAGGCAACTCGTGCATCAATTGTTGAAACGCTTTATTCTCGCGGGTATGTCAAGGACAAAGCCATAATGGTTACTGAATTGGGAATGCGCATGGTTGACACTCTTGAAAAATATTCTCCTATAATTTTGGAAGAAAAATTGACAAAGGAAATGAATGAAGAGCTTGAGGAAATTGAAACTTCCAAAAAAATTGATTTGCAGGGCGAAAAAGAAAAAATTCTCGACGAAGCTAAAAGTGAAATTGTTAAAATTGCAGAAGACATGAATAAAAACATGGATGCAATGGGGAAAAATCTTGCTGATGCCAATGCCATGGTTTGGAAAGAGGAGCGGGAATCAAATACGATGACTGAATGCCCCGTGTGCCATAAGGGGAAACTTAGAGTAATGTATGGGAAAAGATTTTCAAGGTATTTTGTTTCATGCGATGACTATCCGAAATGTAAGACGATATATTCTCTTCCGCCAAAAGGTTTAATGAAACCCTCAAGAGATAAATCTGGGAATCTTGAGATTTGTTCGGAGTGCGGCTTTCCTTTTGTTGTGTCTTTTCAAAAAGGCAGATCTCCATGGAAAATTTGTTTTAATCCCGAATGCCCTTCAAATTCAGATTTACAAAAAAAGAAAGAGGAGTTTAAAGAAAAACTTGCGAAGGGAGAAATTGAAATTAACAGAGATGGCAAAATAATTGATCATACAAAAAAAGAGGAAGCAAAAGAAAATAAAGCCAAGGGGAAGAAAGTCATAAATAAAAGAAAGAGAACAACGAAGAAGGACGGTGGGATTTAAACTGCGACTCCTACAGCTTCGGAAATATTTCTAAGTCTATCTTGTTCGAGTAATCTTACAAGTCCTTTATTAATTTCTCTGACTATTCCTGGGCCTCTGTAAATCATTCCTGTATAAATTTCTATCAACTTCGCTCCTGCTTTGATTTTTTCGTATGCATCTTCTGCTCTAAAAATTCCGCCGACGCCAATTATTGGCTTTGAGTATATATTAAAATAATCCTTTTCTTCTTATTCCATTATTCACAATTTCGAATGAAAATTCTTTTTCTGGAATTGACCGATGTTTTCGAAGAATAATTTTTCTTTTTCCATGGAAATTTTGAAGTTCAATCAAGCATTTGCTCCAGTATTTTAACAAGTCTCCTCCGACCATCGAAACTTGTTTTTCGAGATTTTTTTCTTCTTCGTTTTGAATGAATGATGCATATACCTGGTTTGTGACTATTATTGGAATATTTTGTTTTCGAGCTATTTCGTTTAAAGTTCTGAGTTGATTCGCTAATTTTCGGTTTACTTCGGAAATTTTCTGTATTTCGCCGGAACTTATTGCGAATCCGAGCTCGAGACGATAAAGCATCGCAATACTATCGATTATAATGAGGGAAACGTCTCCTTTTTTTACGTGAGAAAGCAGTATTCCGAAAGATTTTTCTTGTTCTTCAAATGAAGTGGGCTTAAGCAAAAGAATTTTTTCAAGTGATTTTTCAATTTCTTCTTTTGTTCCTTGATGAATTTGTTTGAATCTATCGGTTGAAAAACCTCCTTCGCTGTCAATAAAAATAACTTTATTTCCTTTTTTGGCCTGTGAAACGGCAGCTATAGCACAAAAATTGGATTTTCCGGAACCGCCTGGGCCATAGAGCGTGGTAATTATGTCATTCTCGTAACCGCCTTCAAGAAATTTATTTAAATCGTAAGATCCTGATGAAATTTTCAATTCTGTCATAAAATTTTAAAATTAAGAAGTATTTAATAATTTAGATAATTATTTTAATTTTTTGAAGGAGTCAATGGCCGAATCAATTTCTTTTTCAAGTTGTGCGATTGCGTCTTTGAGCGTTTTTTTCGCGTTATCAGATTCTATATGTAATATTGGATTTTTAGATGGATGGTCTCTTCTCCATGTCGCAATTTTGGCATCGTTTTTGTTGAGGTATGCTCTTAAAACTTCTGCGATTGTAAGACTTCCAAGCTCGATATCAAGTTCAGTTTTTTCGTCTTTAAGTATTTTGATTTCCATTAATATATGGAATAAAATTGGTTTAAAAGCGTTTTGGTTTATGGGGCTTTGTCGTGGTTTACCAAACAATTTTTAAAGATAATGCCATCTATTTTTCTATGCAATCGCTTAGAGAAACAAAAAATTGGAGTGTTGAAATAGAAAAAGAAATTACCGAGAAATGGAAAAATTCAGAATTGTTTAATTTTAATTTAGAGACAAAGAAAAAAATTTATTCGATTGACACACCGCCACCTTATATTAATGCGCCGATTCATATTGGGCAGGCGATAACGTATTGTTTCATGGATATGTTTGCACGGTTCAGGAGAATGAAAGGTTATGAAGTGATTTTCCCCTTGGGGCTCGACAGAAATGGACTTCCAATAGAAGTAGGTGCTGAAAAAAAATATAAAATTTCGGCTTTTGACATGAAAAGAAAAGAATTTATAGAATATTGCTACAAACTTTTGGAGGAAACCGCTGGCGAATCAATTGATTCATTTTCTCGTCTTGGAATTTCTTTTTCTTCTTATAAAGAAGGGGATAGTGTTGGGGCTATCTATAAAACGGATTCTCCGAGTTATCGGTCATTAACGCAAAAAACATTTATTGAGCTTTTTAAAAGAGGACTGATTTATGAAGATACAAGAATAAATAATTGGGATTCAAAATTAAGGACAACAATTGCTGATTCGGAGATTGAATACAAGGATGTGCCGTCAACGTTTAATTATGTGAAGTGGAAAGTAAAAGAAAGCGGAGAGGAAATTGTCATTGGGACAACCAGACCCGAGCTTATTTGTACATGCGGGATGGTGATATTTAATCCTGATGACGATAGATTTAAGCATCTGGACGGTAAAATTGCGATAACGCCTTTATTTGGGAAGGAAGTTCCAATCAAGGCTCATCCACTTGCCCAGACAGATAAGGGAACTGGTATTGCGATGATGTGCTCGGCCGGAGATTTATCTGACATACAGTTTTTTCGTGAGGAAGGATTGAAGCCAGAGATTGCCATAGATAAAGAAGGGAGGATGAATGAAAAGGCCGGTAAGTTTGCCGGATTAAAAGTAAAAGAAGCTCGGGACAAAATAATAGAAACTCTCAAAGAAAAAAATCTTCTCGAGAGGCAAGAAAAAATAATTCATAGGACTCCGATTTCAGAAAGGTCGGGTGTTGAAATAGAATTTATTGAAATGTCGGAGTTTTATCTCAAGCAATTAGAATTAAAAGAAAATATAAAAAAAATTTCTAATAAAATGAATTTTTACCCTGACTTTTCGAAAAAGATTTTATTTAGTTGGATAGACTCGATTTCAATTGATTGGCCGATTTCGAGACGAAGATTTTATGCGACGGAAATTCCTTTGTGGTATTCTGAAAAAGACGGGGAAAAATTGGTCGCGATTCCGACTGAAATAGGTTATTATCAGCCATGGAAACAATCTCCTCCGCAAACTTCAGAAGTTTATTCTAATGGGGAAAGGGTTGGGAACTTTGGTGATTTTGAAAACTTGGACTGGATAGGCGAAGAAAGAGTCTTGGATACATGGATGGATTCTTCGATTTCAGAATTAGTAATATTAAAATACAAACGTGATGACGAATTTTTCAAGAAAGCCTTTCCGTCGTCGCTACGACCCCAGGGGAAAGATATAATTCGTACATGGCTTTATTATACAATTCTTAGAGGATATCTTGAAACTGGCAAGGCTTGTTTTGAAGATGTTTGGATTCACCAACATATTGTCGATGCAAATGGCAATAAAATGAGCAAGAGCAAGGGAAATGTTATTGACCCGCACATGCTTTTGGAGAAATATGGTGCCGAAGCAATAAGACTTTGGGCATCAACAGAAGGAGATTTATCTCAACAGGACTTTAAATGTTCCGAAAATAGGATTGAAGGCGAGAAAAAAACTTTAAACAAGCTGCTTAATGTTTCTAAATTTGTCATGATGTTTGAAAAACCACAGAAGATAAAATTGAATTCTTTAGACAAACTTTTTGTGGATTATATGGAAAATTTAACAAAAAGAACAGAAGAATTTTTTTCTAAGTATGATTTTAATCATCCTGCTCAGGAATTAAGGCAATTTCTTTGGGATATTTTTGCGTCAAATTATATAGAACTTGTCAAAAGCAGGGCATATAATGAGGAAGATAAATTCACAAAAGAAGAATCGGCCTCGGCAAAATACACGTTGCATTATTTGCTTGAGAGATTAATATTGCTTTTATATCCGATTATTCCTCAGATTACATCATTTATTTCTAACGAAAAAGGGATTGATTTGATTAAAAGTGAGTGGCCAAAAGTTAAAGTTTCAAAAAGTGACTTGACAAAAGTAAGCAAGATAATAGAATTCAATAGTTTTATTTGGAAGACAAAAAAAGAAAGAGGGATTTCATTAAAAGGATCAATTGAAGGAATAGACATCCCAGAAGAACTTAAAGAATTTGAGAAAGATTTGAAGGCTGCTCATAATATATAGATTTTGTTTTATTGTTGGCATTTTGGATATTATTAATCCCGTCTTTGTTAAATTATCTTCAAATTTTTTAAAACTTCAGAAAAAAGTTCACTTGGAATTGATTTGCCCATTTTTGGTGGGCATCCACAATTAAAAATCCCAGCTCTTTTACAATTTTCGGAATTAATCCAAATTTCTTTTAACGGTTTCTCCCAAATGTTTCCAAAAATTGTAACATCGTCGCCAGGACATCTTAAAACTGTTCCAGTTAAAGTCACATACATTCCGCACGCAACTTGATTGCAAGGATGTGCGCCCGCATAAGATGAAATCCCTTCATCTTCAATTTGTTTTAATGTTTGGATTCCTCTCTCTATATTAAACTGATAAATTTTTGTGTAAAGCTCAATCAATTTTTCTTTTGAGGGAGTTATTTTTTTCCAATCTTCTTCTTTCGCACATCTTCCGCTAACCATCGTCGGGCAGACAATGACATAAATATTTCTGACTCTTGCCCATTTGTAAATTTCCAAAATTTCGTTATAATTGTCTTTTGTGATTGGATTTGCCGCCAGACAAAGATGAGTTGGATTCGTTTTATTAAATCCTTCCTTAACGAAAAGAGTTAAAGCTTTATTTCTTTTTTCTGTATAACCATTTATACCACCAACCATTTTATCTTGAATTTCAGAATCAAAAGAATTAAACCCCAATAAAATACTAACATTAAGTTTTTTTAATTCCTTAACAAGTTCTTCGCCAGTATGAATTCCATAACTGGAATAATATCTTTCTACTAATTTATCGTCGCCGATAACATGACCTTTCGTAAATATCGCAGGAGTTATATCTAAGTTTTTTAATTCTCTTAAAAATTGCAAAAAATTTTTATCTTCGAATGGCTCTCCAGCCCCAAGAAATTTTACGGTTTTAAGTCCAAGTTTTTTTGCTTCTTTAATCATGCTCACAATAGAATCATAATCCATCAATTTTTGGTTGCCTAAATCAACTTTATTATTTCTTCTGAAACAATGAGGACAATTTAAAGAACAAATATTTCCAAAATCAATATCTATGCCGAGTAATTTTCCTTTGTTTTTTTCTAAAATTTCTTTGGGGAAAGAACCCCATCCATTAACATCATTAATAAAATTTTTTGGGAATTTATTTTTATATAAAATAGGAATTTCTGGAATAATTTTCATAAAATTAATAAGAAATCTTATTAATAAAGTTAACTTGAAATTACTCAAATAAAATTACTTATTTAACAAGAGCTACTTATTTAACAAAGCCATTAATCCCGAAGCTCTTTTAAACCCTTCAAACTTTCTTATTTAATGGTATTAAGCGAAGCACAAAAATTTGAATTAGAGAATTTAATTGAAGAGCTCGAGAAATATCGTGGTCGGCACACAGAATTGATTACGGTGATGGTCCCAGCTGGGGCTACGCTTACTCAAACAACAAAGCAGCTTGAGGACGAAAAGGGTACGGCAACAAATATCAAATCTACAGGGACACGTAAAAATGTTATCAATGCGTTAGAGAGAGCAATTAGAAAATTGAAAGAAATCGGGAGAACTCCTGAAAACGGACTGGCAGTTTTTTCTGGGAACATTTCTGATGTCGAAGGTCAGGAAGATTTAAGAATTTGGGCAATTGAACCTCCAAAAAAATTGAGGGTTAAAATTTATAGATGTGATCAAACTTTTGTTTTAGATCCGTTAAAGGAAATGCTTGAAACTGAAGAGGTATATGGACTTTTAATTATTGAAAGGAATGAAGCCTCAATTGGGATTCTTGACGGGAAACATATCAAGTTGTTGCAAAATTTGACTTCGGGAATTCCTGGCAAGACAAGAGCGGGCGGTCAGTCGGCAGCAAGATTTGGAAGGATTCGGGAGTCGCTTGCCAAAGAATTTTTCAAAAGAGTTGCCGAGGCAATGAAAGTTCATTTTTTTGAGAATAAAAAATTGAAAGGGATTTTGATTGGTGGCCCGATTCCTACGAAAGAAGAGTTTTTAGAACAAGGCCAGCTTGTAACCGCCTTGAAAGAAAAGGTTATTGCAGTTAAAGATTTAGGGGGGACTGAATTGCCGGGTTTGCAGGAATTAGTAGAACTTTCGCAGGATGTTTTGGCTGAACAAGAAATTACAAAGCAAAAGCAGATTCTTGACGAGTTTTTTACGAAACTTGCGAAGGAACCAGATAAAGTTTCGTATGGCGAAGCTGAGGTTGAAGATCGTCTTAATCGCGGCGCTGTCGAAAAATTAGTTTTGTCAAAGTCGCTTGCCAAGGAAAAAATCAAAAAATTTGAGGAACTCGCGAAATCCTTTTCGTCCGAGATTCATATTGTCACAAAAGATACAACTCAGGGAGTCCAGTTTGATAATTTGGGCGGGGTTGGCGCTATTTTAAGGTTTATGGTTGTAGATTAATTAAACATCAAGCACGGCTTCACAAACCCATTTGTTATCAATTTGTTTTATAATCATTTCATTGTAGGTTATGGCTTTCACATCATTGGTAAATACATAGTTTTCGGCCTTGTCTCCTACAAAAGTTGCTTTGAGTATAAAATTATCTTTATCAATTGTCAGATTCCTAACAGAAGAAACTAAAAAATCTTTAGAATCAAGCAAAATCAGGAATTCTTCTAAAAAATTGTACAATAAATTTTCCAGATCTTTGCCTGAAATTTCAATATTTTCCTCTTCTTGTTCTAATATTTTGATGTCTCCTCTTATTGTTTCATTAAGCGCATCAGCGGCAAAAACAAAAACTTCTTCCAGCGAGAACGCTTCTGCTCTAAACTTTACGTCTGCAGTGTGTTCCAAAAAAATATAAGACATATTTTTAATAAGAAAAATGAGTATTTATGTTTATTGATTTGCGAGAGTGTTGAGTTTTTGTGGCTTGAATAGCGGTGTTAATCGGGCGGCTTTAATGATTTTTGGGATGACCCGAGTCATTTTGTTCCATAAAGAAAATAGAATTATTTTAATACTTTTCCTGTTTCAATGTACCATAGATAAAGATCGAGTTCGGCCAAGTTTAAGCAGACTTTTTTACCCAAATCTTCAAGAATTTTTTCAATTTCTAAATATTTTTTTTTATTTAGTGTTTCTTTGGATCTGTCAAATTCAATCAAACCTTCTCTTTTTAATAGGTCGACGATATGAAAATCGATGATTGCGATGTCCTTAAAGCCAATGTTTCTTAAAAAATGACTGGCTTCTTTCATGCCAAGTCCCTTAATATTTTTCACAAGTTTTTCTCTTCGTTCTTTTCCTTCGCCAATCATGTTTAACAAATCGTTTTCGCAGCTTCTTGCTTTGTAAATATAGTTTGCTCTTGCATTTGGGAAACGGTGTCCGTGTTTTTTAAGTTGGTTCGCCATTTCTTTTTCTGATAGCAGCGAAAAATCTCGTCCCATTTCTTTTTGTATACTAATGCATCTTTCGGCGGAAAAATTGGCGGTCAGCAGGCAAAAACAAAGTTCTCCAAAGACAGCATCTTTTTTCTTTTTCCCAAGTTCTTCAAATTCACGCATCCTTTCAGAAATAGTCTTGGCAATATCCTCTTTTTTGAGTTTATTTATTTGATTAATTAAATTCATAAGAAGAATAATCTTTTAATCTTTATATATTTTTAAAAATTAGAACTATGGATATAAGAATTAATATAACAAAAATAATCAAAACATAGTGAATCCAGCTCAAATTTTCGAAAAAATTTGAGGTTTGTGCTTCCTTGATTGCAGAATCCGAGTCGTTGCCCAAATTTATTGAAGAGCTTGTGGCTTTATTAGATGTAAATATTACAGGGGTTTCATCTTCAATTTCTCTAACTACAGTTCTTTTAGAATCTGAAGTTGATTTTGACGTTTTTTCACTGTCGAAAATCGAATTTCCCAAACTGCCATCGGAATTTATTATGAATAGTTTTATTGTGTAAATTTTATTTTCTTTCAAATTTTCTGCTTTGTATGAATTTTCTTCGCTTGACAAATTAACCTTGTTAATTTCATTGATATAGACGGCTATGCCGGAAAAATTTTCAGATGGGTTTTCCCATTCCCATAAAATCCATGATTTGGATTTGTCTGCAACTTTCAAGTTTGAGATTGTGAAATCCGCAGTTTCATTTTGTTGTTCGCTATATACATAAAAAGCAATCCCTTCAGGAGTCCAAACATTATTAGCATAAGTTTCAAGAATATGATTTTTTTCATTTTCATCAGCTGTATAGAAATGTGAACTTGTCAATGGACTCCAAAACCTATACACCGGCACTGTATTCTCCTGTTGTTCGCTATATACATAAAAAGCAATCCCTTCAGGAGTCCAAACATTATTAGCATAAGTTTCAAGAATATGATTTTTTTCATTTTCATCAGCTGTATAGAAATGTGAACTTGTCAATGGACTCCAAAACCTATACACCGGCACTGTATTCTCCTGTGCAGAAACAGTCATCGCTCCTAAAACTAAAAAAAGCACCAACGCCAATACTGTTTTTGTTAACTTGTTTTCCATCTTAATTATCACCAGAACTCTTTTTCCCTTAGGATAGAAAGTTATAGTTTTTTTTGTTTATAAACATTTCTATTCTGGGAAAAAAGGTATACCAACTTATACTAATGTTGTATGTTATAGTTATTTGTTTTTTTCGTCGCTATAACAATGAAAATAAAAATTGATAGAAATAAAACGACAAAAAAACTTAAAATAGAATCTAAATTTCCTTTAGGAATATCAAAGTAAAATACGCTAAAAAAGTTAATTGCCAAAAATATAATTAACAAAATATATCCTTGCCATGTTATTGGAATCCAGCCATATCCAATGTCTTTTGAAAAAATTCCATTTCTTTTTCTAAACCATGGAGTTGGAATTTTTGGGGTTTGGGTCTCTTTTATTTTTTCTAAATTAATATTTTTAATTTTTTTTATGTTCTTTTTTTTTGCCATTATCTACCTTTTAATAATTTTCTACCCACATTTCGTAATATTCTCTTTTGTGTTTGCATGCGGGACATACGACGGGGGCTTCGTCGCCTTCGTGTATATATCCGCAATTTCTACATTTCCATTTTACAGGACTTTCTTTTTTAAAAACATTTCTCTTTTTAATGTTATCCAAAAGTTTTCTGTATCTTTTTTCGTGCTGTTCTTCAACCTCGGCAATTTCTTTGAAGGAATCTGCAATATCCTGGAAGCCTTCATTTCTTGCGATTTCCTCGAATTCGGGATATAACATTCCCCATTCCATTTTTTCTCCTTCAGCTGCTTCCAAGAGGTTTTCTTCCGTTGTCCCAATTTTCCCAGCGGGATAATTTGCCTGAATTTTTAATTCTCCTCCCTCAAGATATTTGAAAAAAATTTCTGCATGTTCTTTTTCGTTGTCTGCAGTTTCCAAAAAAAATCCTTCTATTTGTCGATATCCTTCTTTTCTCGCAACTGAAGCGAAGTACGTGTAACGGTTACGAGCCTGGCTCTCGCCAGCGAAGGACTTCAGAAGATTTTTTTCAGTTTCGCTTCCTTTAAAATCCATAAACAGTTATGTCTCAAGAAGTTTAAAAATGTTTGCGGTTATAGGGCTTGCCGAAAAAATCCTTGGTAAATTTCTTCACTGGGGTTTATCTGGTAGCTTGCTGTGAAATGAAGCTAAGTTGAACGATGGTTATTGGTTGGTATTTTAATTTCTTATATTTTTAGACGGTATTATGCCAAAACTAGCAAACCCTTGAAAATGGTCAAAAAGGTAAATAGCCCCTCCAGGATGTCTGAGGATTTTGTATCAGTATTGTGGAACTCATATTTTTGTACCTTTTATTTTAAGTTCAGATTCAGGCCATTCTTTGAATATTTTTTCAGGATTTGCTTCCAAATTTTTGATCAAGTCTTTCGTTTGTTTAATCATATTTTTAAGATTATTGATTGCTTCCTTTTTTCTTGGATTTTTGCTTTTTTTAACATACTCCATGTATTTATTAAATCGGCGTATGTTTTCATAAAAACAATCTATTTTGTCATTATTAAGAGATTTATTAAAATATAATGACTTCCTTTTTTTGCGATTAGAATTTTTTTCAGTAAAATCATAACTTCCGTGAAACAACCCGAAATCGTAAGGCTTGAAATTATTCTCCTCCTTATTCTCTCCGCGATATTTTTCAGTACACTTATCTATAATTCTTCTGCGATATTCTTCCCATTCTGCCTCATTATTTTTTTCTGCTGAAGGATCAAGTTTTTTCAAAAATTCAGAATTAAATGACATAAAAACAATGTTGTTTATTTTTTCTAACGGAAATTCCTCCTTAAGAAAGGTATATTTCGCCGGTAGGAAAAATATTTTTTGATTATTTTTAGGATGAAATTCATCAATCAAAAATTTCGGAAATGATTTTACTCCTAATGTGCCCGAATCGCCTCCAAGTTTAGATATTTTTTTATAATATTTAGAATTGTATTTTCCACCGTTCTTTTTGAATTCATCAAGTTGTTTTTGATCGCAGACCTTCTCTATAGATATGAGTTCGTCATCAAAATTTGAAAAAGCCAATAAATCCTTATGTTGCCATTTAATTTCGTTTAACATTTGTTTTGGAATTGTGAACATCTCTTGTTTTCCTCCTCTTTTCAATTTGCTTTCATTGGTGTACATAATGTAGCTACATTGTGTCTATTTTTAAAACTTGCTATTTAGATACTTTTAGGATACTCACTATTCCGTTACGGCAAGTATTTTTAAAACAAAAAAACACAGAGGAGCTCATGACGAAAGGACTTTATTCATTATTTCTGAGAAGATTGTCAGAAATAAAATCCAGAAAAGAGATAATCCCTTTTCCGATGGTTTTTTCAAAATTGTGCAGTTGTTTCTCGATTACAAAAGCAGAATGCTGGGAGATTCTTTTCCTGCTCCGGGATGTAGAATTTATTGAGATCATTCGAGCGCATGGAGTAAAAATTTTAAATAAAGATTATGAGGAACGAAATATTTCTGAGTCCCAGAAGTATTGCATTAGCAAGTGTTCTAAATGTAATAAAAATTTCAGAGCAAAGATTGCTGTTCGGGAAACATGTAACGAATGTGAAGAAAAATGGAAAGATGAATTGGAAAATAAAGTTAAAAAAAGATTAAAGGATGATGAGAAAAATGGATTCAAAAATCCCGAATGGATAATTAAGCTTCAGGAAATAATGAAGGAAAAAGGAAATGAGTTTTAATTTTACGTCTACAGCATAAAGAAAAATTTAATCGGTATAGACATATCGTTATAGTATATCGTAGAGGATTATCATCTCCAGAATTGTCTTATAGAAAGACCTTGCAGTCCTTTTTTACTTGGGTCATCTTTGTCCCCTACTCTTCGGGCATATAGGATTGGAGGAACTCTCTGACTTACACTATTGTACCCTAACGAAAAAGCTCTTATTTGATAAAAATCATGATCTACATCTAAACCGACAGCAATACCTTTCTTTTCTGCAACTTCTTTTCCCCAGGCATATCTAAACATTACTTCCAATACTGCTTTTCCTAAAAGAGTAGCACCTTGATTTTTAATAAATAATTCTTTTGCATCTTTCAAGTCTTTTTCGGAAAAACTTTTCCGTCCATCAAGTTTACCGAATTTCATAAGTCTCATCATAACTTTTTGACAATCTTGCGCAATATCTCTAAAATCGCCAGAAATATTCTCTACATCTAAATCTCTCCAGGAAACGCCAAATTCACTTAAACATAATTCTTCTGCACGCTGATAAGTAATTACCGCATCCCTTGGATAGACGGTCAATCCTTTTTCTGAAGAATCCTCTGCTATTCTTTCAAGATCTTTGAAATGGGTATTCATTGTATCTCTTAAATCCACAAGTCTTCCTTCTGAATAATATTTTAAAAAAACTTGAGGGAAAACCGAGTTCATTCCTCTTGGCTCCCCACTAAACTGGTGAATATTAATATTGCCCTGATGAGATGCCGAATTTCTTATTATTCCTTTCAAGAGATTTATTGCTCTTATCGAATAGACTGGGTCAATCTCTGGTCGGAGAGTATCTCTGCCTTTTTCTCTGCTTTGTTTATGTGCGCATAAATAAGTAGATATATTAACCGGATCTCCAGATAGGCATCTCTCAGTAAAAGAAACTAAATAAGAAAATGGATTTGTATCATTCCTGCTTATCCCATTATAATTTATTTTAAATCCACTAATTAAATAAGGGAATAAACCAAAAATTTCCTCAAGACCAAGATTACTCCTTGTTCTCTTATCTAAACATTCAAACAAGTGTCGAGCAACTTTTACTTCATCTCTCAACGGAATCTTCCCAGTAATCAACGCTACTATGGAAGACATTACCCTTTCCCACCTTTGGGGATTTTTTTGTGGAACTAAATTTAATTCAGAGATATCTCTTTTTGAAACCTGAAGATGCTCATTGCCGTATAGCAATTTGTTAGCTTCATTGATTGCCTCTTTAATATAAAGTTGTTGTGTTTCAAATACTGACCCGTCTGGCCTTAAGCTATAAATTGCCAAGCTCATTTAATTTTCCCTCCAATCGACCAATATTTAAATTGAATCTTGCTAAAACTTCTTTAGTGGAATAGGTTAGCTCTTCTGGCTTTGACTGTTTGCCATTTACTCCCTCAACAAAGGATTTCGCACAAATTAAAACATCTTCGTGATATCCTCCTTCTAATACCGCAAAAATAGGATAACCCAACCGCGAGAGATTGAATCCAAACTGCATATACCCTGCAACACTATAATTCAAATCCAGCAATCTATCTTTAAAATATCCATCAAATCCTGCAGAGACCCCGATTACATCTGGTTTAAATCTATCTATTTGTTTTTTAAAAAACTCTAAAGACCCTAAAAGAATATCGTCACCAGATTCTGGAGGAACTGGCAAATTTAAATTTAATCCTTTTGCTTCTCCATATCCTATACGAGTTATATCCCCACTGCGACTTGCATAACTTCTATCCTGGAAAACTGAACACAAGAGAAGATGAGGATTTTTATAAAAAATTTTTTCTGTCCCATTTCCATGATGACCATCTATATCTATTATGCAAACTCTCTTCCCAGAATCAATTAACTTTTGAGCAGCTATTGCTATGTTGTTTAAAAAACAAAATCCTTCAGAGACGTCTCTACTGGCATGATGTCCCGGTGGGCGAGTTAGAGCAAACAGTCCTTCTTGAGACGCCTTAATTGCCTGTCTTACTGATGAATAAATTGCAGGAAGTGTTTTCTCATCAGGCAATATCTCCGCCAATCGGACTTTGGTTTTACAATGACCTTTTATTTTTTTTAAAAGTGTTTGACTATGTACTCTCAAAATATCTTTCTCAACATTAGATTCTAAATGGACTCTTTCCGCTACTTTTTCTACTCCATCTAAACGATAATTCCCATCAGCATTTTTTTCTTGAAAATTATATTCTAAGGAAAGAGGATCATAGATTAGTTTCATCTTTTACAATCCTCCTCGCTAAAGCCTCTAAGCTTTCGGAATCGAAAGAAAAATGTTTTATTAGGTCTTCTATGCTCCCTGTTTCCCCAAAGTTAAATCCATGACCGTGAATTGTCGAAGGACGAGATATCCTATTGCCGAAAACTGCTGAAGCCACAAGGGATTTTAAAATCTCTGCGTTACCATTATAAACTGTTAAAACAGGCCGATCATTTTCTATGAGGTTTAAAAATTTACTATTTTCCAAGCCTTTAAGGTTTATAGCATTAATCACTCTTGATCCTATGGCATGTCTTACTTCTAATTGTTTAGCTGCTTCTACTAAATTAGGCACAACAAAACCACTTCCAATAAGGGTAATATCTGGTTTGGAGTCACTCTCAAAAACTTTATAAAAATCAATATTACGCTCCTCCCTCTTTTCCCGAATTAAACGAGTCACATTGGCTTTATGAGTTCTCACAATAGTAAGGGCTTCATTTGTACTAAAAAAATGATCGAATACATTATACATGTCTTGAACATCTGCAGGTTCGTAGAATTTAGTTCCCGGCATAAATAATGGTACAGCTGAGACCCCAGATGCTTGATGGGTTTGCCCATTTTTTCCTTGAGTAATTCCGCTTAATTCTGACAATAAAAGAAACTTACTTCTTCCTTGAGCAGCAGCATTAAGTTGATCTGATGCTCTGTATAGAAAAGCATCAAAATAATTTATAAATATCCTTGCGTTTTTGTCGGTTTGAGAGATCCCATGAGCCATAGCCACAGTGTGTTGCTCTCTCAACCCAGTATCAATGTAAGTACTTCCATCTCTCAATCTTAAATCTTGTACATCTGATTCATGGATTAAATCGGGAGTAATAAAAAACAAAGGCATACCTTTTGATTTTGATTCAACCATCAATTTAAAAAAATAATCTCCTTGCGCTGAGTCCATGTTTTTACTATTTTCGGGATTAATAGGTATACTTATTAGATATTCTCTGTTTTCATCGGGAATTCCCCTCGATGATTTTTTATTGAATTCCTTTCTTTTTTCTTGTAGTATTCTTTCCAATTTGCCCCTATCTGCTCTCATGCTTCCTAATTCAATCGCTGAAGAAAGAGCAGACACTTCTTTTAAGGCACCGATAGTATGAAAGCCATTAAAATGATTTTCACAACCGTCAATCAGGTAGCCTTTAGTTGTATTGGCGATAATAAAAACTGGTTTATTTCTTTTTCTTGCTAAGTCATAAGCCGAAAGAATTTCAGAAAAATCATGCCCATTTTCAATTCGTAAAACATCCCAGCCATACCCCTTCCAAACCATCCCAACATCAGAAGAATCAACCTCATTAGTGGGTCGAGACAACTGCTTACCATTTTTATCGAGAATGCATATTATGTTGGGCAAACCTAAAGACCCAATATGCCTTGCTGCCTCGCTAACATTTCCTTCTTGTTCTTCCCCATCCCCTAAAAAAACATAGTGCATGGAAGGAAGACCCTTTTGGCGAGTTATTAGCGCAGATCCCGTCGCATAAGAAAGTAGCATTCCTAAAGACCCGCTGGGGCTCATATCAACTCCAGGCACAGAATGCATACATTCATGACCTTTAAGCCTGGACCCAAGAGTCCTATAGCCTGACAATTCTTCCTCATTTATCCAATTAAGAAGGGAAAAAATTTTATATCGCAATGGTCCAATATGACCTCTAACGTAAACCCTATCTCTTGAAGGATTCGAAGGATCATTAGGGTTATAATTTAAAATACCCCCAAAATATAATGCAGTCATTAACTCCACTGAAGAGGAGCAGGCACCAAGATGCCCGCTCTTTGCATTCCTTATTGTTTTGAAAGCATCGGCTCTTATTTCTCTTGACAAATCCTTTAAATATTCTAAATCCCTGATCGTCATATAAAATAGGCATAGATAGATCTTTAAATATTTATCTAATTATAAAGTAGTAACATGGATAAGAAAAACATTAAACTCTGGGAAACTAATATTAAAAGATTTATTTTTCATAATAAATTATTTAAAAAAAATTTAAAAAAAGATGAAATTAAGATAAAACTTCTTGGCGAAGGCACGAGCACTTTAAACTTTTTAGTAGAGATAAATAAAAATAAATTTGTTTTTAGATTTAATGTGAATAATTCTCGCTTAGATCATTTCAAGAAAGAATACAAGTTCTTTAATCTATTTAAAAAAAATAAATTTATTCCTCAATTGATCTATAAGGATTTAAGTTTAGAAAACATTTTCAAAAGACCATTTATGATTCTTCTTTATATAAAAGGAATTTCTCTCGCCAAAACCCATTACAAAATAAGTAGCAAGCTTATCAAAAATCTCGCCAAAGAAGTTTCGAATATTCATTTATTAAATAAAAATCCCTTGTTTCTAAAAGAGGAGTGCGTAAAAGACAGGATAGAAAACAGGCTAATATTTTTAAAAAAAAGTCTTCCCGTAGAATCAATAAACTGCCTCAGAAAAATTTGTAGCCTATTGCCTGTAATTCCAATATCAATAAAGAAAAAATTGATAATCCATAATAACATTTGGGAAGGTAACATTATTTATTATAAAGGAGGACTAAGAATTATTGATTATGAAACTGCCTGTTTTGGAGAACCTGCTCAGGAGATAGCCCATATATTTGTAGATTTTAAAACAGGATATTTATTTTCAAAAGAAGAACAAAATATTTTCATAAAGGAATATTTAAAATATGTTTCAGATAAAACTCTTCTTGAAAAAGTAAACTTCTTTATGAAATTTGAAGCATTTGATTCTTTTCTTAGAACTATAGAATACGATCTTGCCTCTAAAAACAAACTAAATAATCAAATCTTAAGAGATACTATGAAGAGTAATTCTGGCAGGAAAAAACTAAGAAGTTACTTTAATTTACTAAAAAAATTAGAAATTATTGATAAAAAATACTCTTTAAAGAAGATTTATCCTGTATAGATTGCAAAAGATTTTGGAGTTTCCCAAAGTCTCAATTCATATAATCCCTTAAGCTTTTTTCTTAACCTTCCCCATATCCAGATGATAACATTCTCTACTGTGGGATTTGGAACATAGTCATTTAAACATTGGTGATCTAAGATAGAAATAGCTTCTTTATTAACAATTCCTTCTATTTCTTTTAAATCCATTAAGATACCCTTTTTATTCAATTTACCAGTTATAAAAACTTGAAGTCGATATGTATGCCCATGAAGATTTCTACACTTTCCTTCATGCCATTCAAGATGATGAGCCGAGTCAAATGTAAACTCTCTAACGAGACTAATCATCCGAACTCTCCTCGATCTTATCCATTCCGTTCAGCATTAAAATAGCCTTTTCACACATCATCTTAATAAAATTCGTTTCTTCCGACGTCACTTTTTTCTTAGACAACAAAATTTCAAGAAAATCTTCATTTAGAATACTTATTTTATCGGCAATCTGCATAATCTTTCCCTCTCTTGAATATGGATTTTTACCATTACCGTGATTAAGAATACAATCTTCATCAACCTCATCCAAATAAATTTCTTCCTCTTTAAGAATCTTAAGGGAATTATCTGCGTGATTTTGCATATCATTAAGAAAATATCCAATATCATGAACCCATGCTCGAGAAACCATTTTGTCCTCATTAAGTTTAAATCTCTTTGATAAAATTTTTACTGCAGAAACAACTCCCTGAGTATGAGCAAAGAAAAAATCTCCATCAGTTGTTCTTTTATCTAAAAGATATTTTTTCGCAATTTTTTCAGCTCTCAATGGGTCTAACATAAAAACATCTTATTTCTAATGATTAAATATCTTTTGTTTTCAACAGGGATGGCATGGTTAAATCCATTTTTTAAAACTCTCAATTATTGGACTCCACAAATCTCCATTTCCTATTTTTGAGATTATCTCGTTAATCGGAGCATAAACAATTTTTTTTACTGATTCATTTTCTTCGATATACTCTTCGCTATCGTCTCCAATTTTTGCAAAACATATAATCTGTTTTTCTTTCTTGTTGTCATCAATTTTATTTATCATTAAAAATTTCAGCTCGCACCCTTGAATATTTTTTTTAATTTCCTCGATGCATTCTCGATTTGCCGTTTCAATAACTGATTCACCTTCCTCGACATGTCCTCCAGGAAATCCCAAATATCTCTTTTTGAGCGTCAGTAAATGCATCGGATATATATTTTAAAAAAATTAGCCCAAGAACCACGTGCTTATATTCTGCAGCATCCATATTGCTTTGAAGCTTATCCGCTGCTTGCCAAAGCTTCTGCTCAAACCCGATTTCCCCATTCGTTTGCGACATGTTCAAACAAAAAATCCAAAGTTTTTATGGCTTTGCTTAATTTAATAAATGCGAAAAGTATATAAACCCTTTATGTCTTAAAAAGACATCAATAAGGAATAATTTGACATTTAAATGTCCGATCAACATTATGGAAATAAAATATACATTTTGGAACAATAAAGGAGGCACTGGGAAAACTAGCCTTGCTTTTCAGTCTATTACAAGATATGCTGAAAAATACCCGGATAAAAAAATTTTAGCAATAGATATTTGCCCACAAGCCAATTTGTCTGAATTAATGTTAGGCGGATTAAACAATCATGGTAGCGAGAGATTATTATATTGTCATGGACAGGTGCCGCGATGCAGCCTTGGGGGGTATTTTCAACTTCGTTTACCTTCTCCGTATATTCCACCAGATTTTAATGCTCATGATTTTATAACCAAACCGAGCACATATAATGGTGCGATACCTTCAAATATAGACTTGGTATGTGGAGATCCTTTATTAGAATTACAATCAAATGCCGTAAATAGTTTAGCCAACAACTCTATACCTGGCACAAATACTTGGATTGGAGTTGTTGATTGGTTAAATGATTTTTTAAAAAAAATTAAAGATGACTATGATGTTGTTTTTATGGACTGCAATCCAAGTTTTTCTATGTATACGCAAATTGCATTAGCAACGACAGATAGAATTATTTTGCCTGTAATGGCAGACGATTCTTCACGTCGTGCAATTCAAAATGCATTATCTCTTGTATTCGGATTGAGGCTTCCTTCAGAGATATATGCTAATTACGCTTTCGCTACAAAACTCAAGGAATCAAAACGCAAGCTTCCAAAAGTACATTTAATAGTAAAGAATCGTTTAACTCAATACATGGTACCCGCATCCGCCTATGCTGCCGTATTGAATACAATTGAAAGTGATATCCGAGGATTATTATTAACAAATTCAGAAATTTTTTCATTTACAGACGTTAATGAAGGATTTGTAGAAATTAGAGATTTCCAAACTACTGGAGTTGTTGCATTTGCCAAGGGATTGCCATTTTCAAAAGTGGATATTGGAAAGCAAACTATTGGAGGACATAGAGTCCAAGTAAATCGAAATTATTTAACAAATAGCAAGAATGCAATAGAGTTGTTAGTTAATAAATTATAAAATTAATTTTTTTGCTTCTTTCAAAACATCCTTGCCTTTTTTTGTTATTTTATAAAACTTAAAAACTCTATCTCCGGGATTTTTACAAACAATAAGTTTTTTCTCAATTAATTCCTTTAATGCCCTTGACGTATGTGCCTTGTACATCCCCGTTGTTTTCATTAGTTCTACTTGGCTTCTTTCTCTTTCGTTTAACAATTCTAATAACTCCAATCTCCTTTGTCCTCTCGCAACATAGCTAATCAAACTTGAATCACCCATATACCAAACGAGTGACCAAATCTTTTATTATGGGGTTACCTTATGAGTTACCAATATTAACAACATTTAAAAAACCCAGAAACCTCAGAAACATATGCAAGAAAAAAATAAATCGTGGTTTCGACGACATAAAATTCTCGGATCAATAATTGGTTTTTTTCTTTTTGTTATTGGAATTGGGATAATATCAAATCTAAACTCAGAAAATTCTCCCACGCCTGAGCATAATTACATTTGCCCAGAACTTTCAAATTCAAAAATTTTAGCTTACGATAGTTTTGTTCAGTTATGGAATGTCGAAGTTTCTGTTTATAAAACTAATAACACCGAGGTAATTTATCCTTATAGTCTAACTTCAACTATAATTTATTGCAATCCGGCTACAGAAGAAGGTCAAAATGCCAACTGGGTTTATTGTGGAGATACCTTTAGACCTATTATCGCTCAATATACCGACAAATCAGGAAGTATCATTAGGAAACGAAGTGTGGAAATAATTCTTGACAAAAATACGAAAGAATACGTTTCTACAAAATGCGACAGTTATAATTTATTGTAAATTTGATTTTATGGAAAATAAAATAACATTCAAAAAACTCGTGGAACTTGTTCTTGAAGAAGCAAAGCAACCATTAACGCCTTTGGAAATTTGGGGAAAGGCTCAGGAAATGCATTTAACTGAAAAACTTGGAACCGTCGGTAAAACACCTCATCTGACAATTAGTGCTCAACTTTATGTCGATATTCGCGATAATCCGAAATCTCCTTTTTACCAATTCAGTAGTCGCCCTGGAAGATTTTTCCTTAAAAAATACAAATCCGGTTTTAAACCCGAGGAAATACCCCTCGAAGAAGAAACAGAAGAAACAAAAACAAAATACCACGAACGCGACCTGCATCCTCTTCTTGTAAAATTTGTTAATTCCGCTCCAAACTTCAAAGCTCACGTAAAAACAATTTACCATGAAATAGCGATGAGAAATAAAAAGGGATTGAATAAATGGCTATATCCTGATTTGGTCGGTGTTCATCTACCATTCCTCGATTTTGATGTACATACATTACAAGTGCAGAAGGAACTTTACTGGACCGCAGTTCGTTTTTTTAGTTTCGAAATGAAAAAGGAATTAAACATTGGAAATCTCCGTGAATGTTATTTTCAGGCTGTCTCAAACTCTAACTGGGCAAATGAAGGCTATCTTGTTGTTCTTAACATAATTGATCAGGATGGTGAATTAATGTCGGAGCTTAGAAGATTAAATAATGCCTTTGGAATCGGAGTTATTCAACTAAATTCCATTGAAATAAATGAGAGCGAGATAATTCTTCCAGCCAAGATAAAACAGGAACTTGATTGGGATACAATTGATTTATTACTGAAAAAAAACGGAAATTTCAAAGAGTTCATGGAAATCGTCAAAGGCGACATTACGCTTGGCAAAATTTCAAACAAAGACAATTATGACTCTATAATTCCGGATGAAGCTTTTCAAGAGTATATTGAGGAGAAGGGGATTGTTTAAGTCAATATCCGACCAAAATTCCCGACCCCTGTGAACATTGAGAAATATCTGATTTTTTCATGTTTCATTCAATTCTACGCTGAAAAAAGCGAATATTCGCGAATATTTTCATTTTTTACCTCAGTTTCATTGGGTTGTTTAGTTCGTCTTTTGCTCTATTTCCTGTCAAATTTTCCCATCTTTCTATGATATGTGAGCAAAAATTGGGATCAATCTCTATTAAAAAGCAGTTTCTTTTCTTGTTTTCGCATGCTATTAGTGTTGAACCGCTACCGCCAAAAACATCAAGTACGTTTTCTTCTTGCCTTGTGCTGTTTATAATAAAGTGTTCTGCTAATTTTGCGGGTTTCTGGGTTGGATGGATGTATGTGTTTGTCCCCTGTCCCCTCTGAATTTCTTTTCTTTGTAATAAAAATAAAGCATTGGCTCGTATTGTGAATGATAATCTCTTGTTGGTATTGAGAAGCCGTTCTTTACCCACATAATAAATGTTGGCCTGTATCCCAGGTTCTTCATACACCAAGGGTATATTTGTTCGATTTGATTTGTTCCGCAGCACATATAAACTGCGCCTTTTACGATTCCTGTGTTGATTAAATCGAGCAATGTTGTTATCTGGAAGTTTACATCATTCATTATTCCGCCAAGCATATTTTTACTCCTTCCGCCTTTTCTTCTTGCTTCTGGTATGTAGTTTACGCTGTATGGCGGGTCTGTCCATCATATCTGCTTTCTGCCCGGAAGAAAGCTTCATTGCAGTTATCTGCAAATTGAACAATGCAAAAATTGAACAGTAAACGTATAACTTATATGGAAACGTTAATAAAAATAAAAATTTTAAAATGGAGTGGTTATTTTTTGCTCTTTTTCTAATTTAAGTACCCAACTTATTATTTCAATATCTTTTCCAAGTTCGGTTAATATAAAATAGTGGGTCTTTGCTGCGAAATACTCCATTTGTCGCTTAGCCATTTTTGAACTCCATTCCTTAAATTTATCCATCACAATTTTATTATCTCCTTGTAAGTTGTCTACATTCCAAATATCCATTATCGAAATTTGTTTCAAAAGTCCTAATTCAATAAGGGAATAAAGATAATTATAAGCAGTGTTCTTTGACATAAATAATTTTGTTACAAATTCACCAATTCTTCCTGGAGAATTATTAAGTAAAACTCCATACGTTTTCCTCAGTTTACTTTTCTCTTTTAACATTCTTTTAATTAACTCTTTTTTATAAGAATGACCTTCCATTGTTTCTTTGATTTCCAACGCAAGTTCTTCAAATGTCCTTGAGCCCTTCTCTCTTTTTTCAATTCTTATGTTTGGCACATCCATCTTCCTTGCCCTCCTTCTCCATAATCTCAATCATCTTTTGCACAAGAGGATTCAGTTCACTTCTCTTCATCTCTACTATCCCCCTCTTCAATGAGAAATCTTATTGTGTCGCCTCGAGTTCGTCGAAATTTTTTTGCTAACCTGTCGAGCTTTTCTCTCGTTGCTGTATCTAACCTGAAATTAAATGTTGTATTCATAATAATTACAAGGGAATATGGTATTTACGGAGTTACAAACAAAAAGTATCTAATTATTCCACCAGGTTAATAATTTGCTTTAGAGAGCTGACCACGTCCTTTCTTTCTCTTAAAAAACTCATCAGAGCTACTTCGGTGCTTTCAATTCTTGATTTGTTTACTTCAACTATTACCTCTCCTTCAAGTCTTCTGACCTCAAGTTGTTTTTCCATCTCTTGTTGCTTTCTAAGTAACTCTGCCATCGCCGAGCTTATAACATCAAGCTTTGTTTTCAATTCTTTGTTTTCATTCTCGGTTTTTACAAAATTATCTCCGGCAAGTTTTATTGTCTCATCATCTATCAATCCATTCATGTCAATATATCTATCTGGCATTTTTGATGATGCTGACCAGCCATATCTGTAAGAAATCTGAAATCTGTTAAGATGGTTCGCGTAATAAGTCGCTGATCCGTGCCTGAAAGTATGAGGTGAAATCATTCTACTAAGAAATTGTTTACCCATTCTGTTTGTATATTTTCTCAGGGTCCCGTAATTTATCGTACATAAAAAATCCTCTTCTCCAAATTTATTCATTTGCAGATATTCGTCAATTATTTTCGGATACAGCGGAAGATTTATTGTTCTCGGTTTAGTTTTTGAAATTCTTATTCTGACTTTGTAAACTCCATTTTCTTTCACGATGTCGCTCCTTTTGATGTTATAAAATTCTTCGATTCTTGCTCCACTGTCAAATAAAACAGCTAAAATAAATCGGTAAATTAATTTAGACGAATTTTCTATCAATCGGTCGTTCTCTTGTTTGCTCAAACTTCTGACTTCCGGCATTCTTGTACTTGTGTCGATGTATTGGACGAGTTTGGGATAATTCTCTTTGTCTCCGAGAAGATATTTGTAATATTTTCTGATAAACTTTTTTATTGTAGACTGCGTTTCCCATGTGTAAGGATTCCCTTTGGAAGATTTTACAATTCCTCTTTCAAGATTTAGAATAAATGTGTTCATATCGTCTTCTGTGACCTTATCGAACGGTTTCTTTAACCACTCGCGATCCATATTCAAAAGTATACCAAGCATTCGCTGCAGCCTTCCAGGCTTGATTTTTCTCTTCTGTCCTTTAAGAATTGTCTTTCCGATTTCTGCGTCGTATAAAAACTGTAAAATCAAATTTCTGTTCTCAGGAATTAATAACCTGGTCGACCCTGATCTTAGTTTTTCCAACGATCGATAATATTTATCTGGGTTTTGGAGTCTGACTATTTTGTCGTCCATGGAATATTAACGAAAACCTCCGATATAGTTTTTTAGACTTGAAAAGTATCTAAAATGTTCCGCAAAACAGGGACAGAAACTTCCATAGCCCCTCCAGGATTCGAACCTGGGTCACGGGAGTCAGAGTCCCGTATCCTTGACCGCTAGACTAAAGGGCTATAGAAAATTCAGAAAAAGAAAGTTTAAAAGTTTAGTGGACCTTTAAATTCATTTGTAAAATTTTAGAGAAACTTGCTTGCGTGAATGGCAATGATTGTGAAAATTAGCGCATTCTTTTAAAAAACTTTATAATGTATGTTGGTTTTAATATTTCATGAAAATTCAGGCGACGTTAATTTCTGAAAAGATAAGTTCAAATTCAAGGGAGGCTTATGATTTATTCGAGAGCCAGAGGTTTGGTGAGAGAGACGGGGAAAAAGTAGTTTATATGCTTGTCGAGGCATTTTATTTATTTAAGGATAAGAAAATGGAAGTTATTGATAGCAAGAACAGGGTTTTTTCTGAGAAGGAAATTTTAAAGAAATTTGAAAAGATCGACAAGAAATTTTTGGTCAACTATTATGTGTTTAGAGATTTGAGAAAGAAAGGTTATGTTGTAAAAACGGCTTTGAAATTTGGTGCAGAATTCAGGGTCTATGAAAGAGGGGAGAAGGTCGGTGAAGAGCATTCGAAATGGATTTGTTTCCCTGTTTCCGAGAATAAGACAATGACGTGGCATGATTTTTCTTCTAAAAACAGAGTTGCACATTCGACAAAAAAGAATCTTCTTATTGCAGTGGTTGATGAAGAAAACGATGTTACTTATTTTGAAATCAAATGGATGAGGGTTGGATAAAATTTAAAACCTTGATCGTTTTGTTTTTATCATGATTGATGTCAAAGAAAAAAAAGAAAAAATTATTTCATTTCTTGAGGCTACGGGACCTTCGCTTCCTGTCAGGATTGCGGGAGTTATACAAATGGAGGGGATGTTTGCGTCAGCAATTTTGTCTGAACTTTACAACGAAGGGAGAGTAAAGATGAGCAATATGAGGGTCGGTTCTTCCCAATTATTTTTTTTGCCGGGTCAGGAGAAGCGACTTGAAGAGCATATTGAAAATTTGAAGCCGGTCGAGAAAGAAGCTTACTCTATGATTAAGGATAAAAAAGTTTTGGATGATGAGAAGTTGGAGCCTGCGATAAGGGTTGCTTTGTCGAGCATAAAAGATTTCGTTAAAAGTTTTGAGCACGAAGGCAAGTTGATGTGGAAGTATTCGTTTTTGACGGATGAGGAGTTAAATGAGGTTTTTCATTCGACGAATGAAGAGAGGGAAAATAAAAAGGAAAGTGAAAAGATTGATAAAGAAATGGTCGTGGCGGAAGAAAAGGCAGTGAAAAAGAAAGAAAAAAAAGTAAAGCCAAAGACGGAGTTTGAAGAGGTTGGTGTTGAGAAAAAAAATGAAGGGATTTTTGACGAGATGAATATGGAGTTTTTTAATGAGGTGAAGAATTATCTCGCGAAAAAGGAAGTAAAAATATATGAGGAAATTCAGGTTGACAGGAAAGAGGTTGTTGCTAAAATTAGTTTTGAGGCCAAGATCGGCAGGTTTAATTTTTTATTGATAGCCAAAAATAAAAAAACAATATCCAAAGAAGAATTGAATATCGTGATGCAGAGAACGAATTATCATAAGATGCCATGTCTTTTGGTGACGAGGAAAGAACTTTCGAAGTCGGTTCAAAATTTGGTTAAAGATAATAATATGATAAAACTTGAGTTTTTGGGGTAGTCTTAAAAGTTTTTGTAAATTTGATATAATTTTTCGAACAATTTATGAAATTTGTGCAAACGCATTTTTGGGAACCATAATGCTTTTAAACCCAAAATCGTAGTTTAAAAGATGGGAAGAATAAAGTCCAAGTTAATCAAAAGAACAGCGAGGCAGCTTGTTGAAAAAACGCCGGAATCGTTTGATAAAACATTCGACAAAAATAAAAGATCTCTTGGGGACATACTTGAATCCAAGAAAACAAGGAATAAAATAGCGGGTTATATAACTCGAATAAAGAAGAACACGAAGAAAATAATTGAAGAATAAAATGGAGAAAAAAATAGAAGATAATACGATTTTTATTGGAGGAAAGCCTTTTATGAATTATGTGACCGGGGTGGTGGTTCAGTTTAATACAAAAGATGCGACAAAAGTTATCATTAAATCGAGAGGGAAATTTATTTCAAAAGCCGTTGATGTTGCTGAAGTATCAAAAAGAAAGTTTTTGAAGGATAAAAATATAGAAGTTGAACATGTAAGCATCGGGAGTGAAGAATTTGAGAACAAGGAAGGACGCATGGTTAATGTTTCTGTTTTGGAAATAGTTCTTAAGAGAAAAGATTAAGATTGGATTTCTGGTTGTTTGATATCGATTTGGTATTTTGTTAATTTTATGCCTTGTTTTTCATAGAAGCCGATCTTCCCAAAATCTTTATAAAGCCGAAATTTTTAAGTAAAGGGTTAGAATACCTGGTATCATCACAATTATTATCACATTCATCTGGTGGTTGTCGAAGACAAACTAAGGTATAGTTCTAACTTTAACTAAATTAATAAGGAGAAAATGGCAAAGATTAGTCCAACATCGATTAAATATTCGATTATTGCAGATTTCACGGCTGAGGGTCCGTTTCAAAAACCTGACGTGATTGGTGCTTTATTTGGCCAAACCGAGGGGCTTTTGGGTTCCGATATGGAACTTAGAGAGCTTCAGAAAGAGGGGAAGATTGGCCGAATTGAAGTTGATTTAAGCACTGAGGGCGGGAAGACAACAGGAGAAATTATTATTCCATCGGCCTTGGATAAAACAGAGACGACAATAATAGCTGCGGCTCTTGAAACCATAGATAAGATAGGTCCAACTGATGCGAAAATTTCGATAAGAGAAATTGAGGATGTCAGGGGTTCGAAAAGAGATTATATTATGGAAAGAGCAAAGGCATTACTTGCAAACATAAAAAATGAAGGCATGGATTCTATGGAAATAGGGAATGAACTTCGTGAATCTTCGAGGGTTGCGAAAGTTATTGATTATGGCGAAGAGGGACTTTCGGCAGGACCAGACGTGGATTCTTCAAATGAAGTAATAGTTGTTGAAGGAAGGGCAGATGTTGTTAATATGTTAAGAAACGGTATCAAGAATGTAATCGGGATGCAGGGAACTCGTTTCCCTAAAACAATTACAAAGCTTGGCGAGTACAAGGAACTTACGTTATTTGTTGATGGAGACCGTGGAGGGAAATTGATTGCAAGAAATGTTTGCGACAATGCTAAGATAGTTTATATTGCGCAGGCTCCAGACGGGAAAGAAGTAGAAGAACTTGCCGGGAAAGAGTTATTGCAGGCGCTTAGGAAAAAAGTTCCTTCAAAAGAATTTTTCAAAAAGTTTGATATTCCAAGCTTTTCGAAAAATGAAACGAGAGAGGCTCCAGTAAAAGAAGTCAGCGAAAGAAGAAAACTTAATGATTCCGATGTGTCAAAGCTGAGGGAACTTTCTTCGGAGCTTAAGGGGAAGAATGTTTTGGTTTTGAATGAAAAATTAGAGATAGTTCAAAATGTTCCTTCTTCGAGACTCGGAGGAATTGATCCGCGTGACGCGTTCGTATTAATGATTTCTACTGCGACTGGTTCCGTTATCGAATCTGCTGAGAAATTAGGTGCGCGAGCGGTTGCTGCAAAAACTTTTAACAGAGTGGAAGGTGCAAATATAGAATTGATTTCATTGTAAAATTACAGGCTCATTGGAGCCTTTTTAATTTTTATTTAAATTTTATTTTTAGAAAACTTTTAAAAGTCTTTTTGTTTATTATGCTTATGAAAAAAAGGGAAGAAAAAAAGAGATTAAGTTCAGGTTTTAGTTTTTTGATTTTGGTCGTGGTTTTGGTTTTGTTGGGATTTTTTTTATGGAGGGCATATTATAGTGAAGAGAAGTGTATAAATTGGGAATGTTTTAACGCTAACCTTGAGAAATGTGATAGGACAAAGTTTATTGGCGGGACCGAGATGATATTTGAGTATACCATTCTTGGAAATTCAGAAAAAATGTGTCGAATCGACGTGAAACTTTTGCAGGGAGAGTTGAATAATCAGGATTCTATAAAGCTTGAAGGGAAAAGTATGATTTGCGAATTGCCTTCTGGGTCTGTTGCGATTCCGGAAAAAAATATAAAAAATTGCCATGGTATATTAAAAGAAGGATTGCAGGAGTTATTTATAATAAAATTACATACGTATATTGTCCAAAATCTTGGGAAGATAAATTTAGAAACGATGAATATCCCCGAAGAGTTGATGAATGGAACAAGGAGGTAAATAGTTTGTATCCTTTTTTGTCATGGCGAAAATAAAATTTGGGCCAGGAGGATTGGGTTCAATAAAAGATGCGATTGTTAATTTGTATGAATATCATCGGCTGGGAATTAATGCGTGCGAGGTTGAGTTCGTATACCGAGTTTATATAAATAAAGAACAGGCAATTGAAATTGGGAAGACGGCGAAGAATTTAGGGATAGGTCTTTCGGTGCACTGTCCGTATTATATAAATTTGAATTCTGCTGATTTTGAAAAAATAGAAGCATCAAAAAAAAGAATTTTAAATTGCTGTGAAATTGGGCACTATCTCGGAGCAAAAAAAATAGTTTTTCATTCGGGATTTTATGGCAACAGGGATTATGAAGAAACTTACGCAAATATCCACAACGCAATTGTTGAAATAAAAAAAGGAATAGAAAAAAATAAATGGGACGTCGAACTTTGTCCCGAAATAATGGGCAAGGCGAATGTCTTTGGCTCAATTGAAGATATACAGAGACTTGTGGTTGAGACGGGTTGTAGTTTTTGCATAGATTTTGCTCATATTCTTGCAAGGTATGGAGAAAATAAATTTAATGAGGTCGCTAAAGCATTTCCACAGGAAAGTTGGCATTGCCATTTCTCGGGGATTGTATACGGAGAGAAGGGAGAGAAGAATCATATCAAGACGAGCGAAAAAGAATGGGAGGAGTTGTTGAATTTTTTGAAAACTTTAGATAAAGATGTTGTGATAATTAATGAAAGTCCGACGCCGGTGGAAGATAGCGTGATGGGCAAGAAAGTTTTTGGGGAATTAGATTAATTTTTCGAACTCCTCTTTTGATAAATTAATTTGTTTTAATATTTCAAGCAAAAGTCCTTTTCCTAAGTCTTCATTATTGTGAACTGGCACAACTGTTCTTCTGCCGTCGGGATGCTTGAATCTGATATGACTTCCTTTGCCATAAATTTTTTCAAAACCAATTTTTTCTAATACTTTGCACATCTCTTTTCCAGAAACTTTCTTAAGTTTTGTCATTTTAATTTTCTCGAGGTTTTTCAACTTGAACTCTTTGAATCCCAACAAATTTCATTGGTTTTACATCTTCTTGATCCGCTTCGAGACAAGTCTCAATTGCCTCTTTGATTCTTTCTGTGACTTCTTGCAAAGTTTTTCCTTGAGTGTAGCATCCTTCGATTTCGGGAACTTTCGCTACAAAAATTCCATCTTCGTCTTCCTGGATTATTACATCAAATGTTTCTTTTCCCATATTGTATCTAACAAAAGATTCTATTTAAAATTATTCATTGTGATTTTGCCTAAGTTGGGAGAAGAAAGAGATTAATCGTAACTACTTATAAAATACAACAGACGAAAAGTTTAAATAGTTATTTAATTAGTAAAAAAATTATTCAGAGAATATCTTACATTTAGAATTATTCTCTCCCGTTCTCTTTTTCCAAATCCTCTGCCCGTTCTTTTTCTTCTTCAATCATTCGCTGTCGAACTTCACTGATTTTTTCAAGAATTCTCTTTGCTTTTTCCGGTTCTTCTCGCAACACATTTAAAACATACAAAACTTTTTTTAAAATATCGTCGTAAGATTCTTTTTTGTGTTCACGAAGTTTCTCAATTCTATTTTTTGTTTCTTCGAGAAGTTTTATTGTCGTTATTTTGGAATTATTTTCGGCTGAAAGTTTTGCAGATTTTTTGGCTGCCATTATACCTTGTATACGTAAGTATACTTTTTAAATCTTTTGTCCTTTCAAAATTACAACAAAGGATAAGATTTAAATAGTTTTGATTTTTAGTACTTTTAACTAAACTTTTTAAAATGAAAAAATGAAAAGAAATTTGCTTTTTGTTCCTTTCGTCGCAGTTTTGACTCTTTTTGTTGTTGGTGCTTCGGCGGCTGAACTTGCGAATAGTGACTTTGAAACAACATTCAATGGTGTTGAATTATCTGATGATGTTCTCTTCGCGGGGATGGTCGGAGATTCGGTGCCAGTGAGAGTAACTTTCAATGCACTTGAAGATTCGAGTAATGTTCGTGTAAGGATCAGAATGGAAGGCATAAGGGAAGACATATCTGCTTCGACTGAAAGATTTGATATTATCAGCGGAGTAACGTATACAAAGTCTTTAACTTTAGAACTTCCAAGTGATTTGGCGGACACTGATAAGGAGTATACTCTTTATGTTGAAATAGTTTCGGCTGACGGCAGAACTGAAAGAATGTACTCGATTGTTATGCAAAGAGAATCGTACGAAGTTGAAATTTTGGCTGTTGACTATAACTCAAGAGTTGCGGGCAACGAAGTTGTTCCTGTATCTGTTGTTGTTAAGAATTCCGGCTTTAATCGATTAGATGATGTTTTCGTTTTGGTTTCTATTCCTGAACTTGGGATAATGTCAAGAGGTTACCTTGGTGACTTAATTCCAGTAGAAGATTATAGTGACGATTACGAAGATGAAGAAGATTCTGTATCGAAAACTGTTTATTTCAGAGCTCCAGAAAATGTCAAGAGCGGCATTTACGAAATGGAAATAATAGTTTACAATGACGATTTCGAAACATCTGTCAAGAGATTGATAAGTGTTGGAGAAGATGGCGTCGTAAATGTTATTGCAGCCGTAAAGAACAAGGATTTAAAAGCAGGAGAAACTGTAACTTACGATTTGATTATCGTGAATTCTGCAGACAATGTTAGGGTTTTCAACTTGGAAGAAATTTCAGGAAATGATTTGACTGTTGTTGTTCCTTCGGTAATTACCGTTGGTCCAAAATCCAGTGAAACCGTTTCAATTAGCGTGACAGCTGATGAGAATGCTGAAGTTGGGACACGAACGTTTTCGGTAGAAGTTGATGGCGAATCTGTAGTCTTCGGTGCTAATGTTGTTGAAGATGGTTATTCGACATCCGTAGTCGCCTTGACTGTGATACTTGTTATCGTGTTCATTGTTCTTCTTGCTGTGCTAATAATTCTTCTTACGAGAAAGGAAAAGCCAATGGAAGAAGTAGAAACGAGCTACTATTAATTTTTTTAATTCCTCTTTAATTTTTGAGGATTTTTTGTTTTAGCAAGCTTTTTAGAAAAAAGTTTGCTGGGTAAAAACTTAGGGTGCGAAATCTTCGATTTCGTATTTAATGCGAGAAAAATTATCTTCACGGTTTCGTGTGAAGACGCGTCGGTCATTGCATTTGCCACGACACTCGCCGCTCAAAATTTTATCTCGCTCGTATTTCGCTCTTCGTGCGCGAGCAGACGCGTAAAATATGGAGAAAATGGAAAGACAAAGAATAATACAACCAGAGAAAGAAATTATAATTTATCATATTGGAAAATACGAAGATGGGGGACGGGGGCATTTTGGACGAGAATTTGGAGTGTGGTCGCAAATATATCCGTGTCATCTAGAACCTGATAATAAGGGAGGGTTGATTTATGTTTTGGGAAAGGGCAGTAGGGTGGGCAATTTTTCGGGCAATTTTTTTAGACAAGAATTAATGGGGGCTCTTAGGGCTTTATACAATGAACCTTCCCTATCAGTATTAAGAATGTATAGGGTCTGGGATGCAGACTCTTATATTTCTGTAGAAGAAGAGGATAAACTAATTTCGCCAGGGAAAGAATTTGTTGATGAGTTATTGGAAACTTCTGCAGTTAGTTTAAAATTAAGAACTGAACCAGTAGGTCAATTAATTAAGGAGGGGTTGATAGAGTTAGCTAGATAAGATGGGAGAAAATTTAGAAAGAGAAATTGGGAGAGAAAAATGAAGAGAAAAATATCTGGAAATTTTAGAAGAGAAGAAACTGGGGCAGATATTGTTGCCGATGTAGTTTTTAGAGTGTTATTGCCCGCAGCGTTTTTAATTGGAACTAACTATTTTACTAGATGTATGGTCGAAAGAGAAATGAGAAGTTTTTATGAACCAATTATAAATTCATCTACTCCAGAAATCGTTCATTCCGACGATAGACTTTATGAACAAATAAGGAATTGGTATAAAAGAGAAAATGGTAGAAAATAAAAGAAAATGATACATAGATTATATAGAAATGGAATAAGGAAAATAACTATTATAGATGGCAATGATTTTGTTGGAAGAATAGAAGGAAATATTGAAACAAAAACGGTGCAAAGGGGAATTTATCATGGAAGAAGGGAATCTGATACCTTATATTATTTAAATACAAAAGACGAGAAGTTGAGAATTTCATTTTGTGGTCGTGGAAGAATAAGGGATATTAGATCATTTTTTCAGTCCTCAATGTCTGAGTATTATTGGGTAATTAATTTAAAGGCTTTGCAAAATTTAAATCCGAATTACAAAATATCCAGTCATTTACGGCAAATCAAATAAATAAAATGAGAAAAGTAATAGACTATCAAATTGGAAGGTTAGAGGGGGATTTGACGAAGAATCACAAATTTATAGTGGAAGAAAGAGACTCTGTCGATGGTTTGGTTTTGGTTTATCATTCTCATATTGTTGATAATTTTGGACAACCTCTTCATAAAAAAATTGTAAAAATATTCAGTATAAAAAAAGATAGTATATTGGGAGGCGGGTTTGTATTCACTGATGCCTCAATCTTAAATTTTTGTGACTATTCGACAGATTTTGGTGCTGTTCCGCAATCGGTTCTTGAAAAGTTTGGAGGATTACTTTTACCAAGATATCAAAACGTAGGAATTGAGAGAATTAAAATTGATGTCGATGAAAGAGATTTAATGGATTGGTGGAAGGAGATTGTGTGAAGATGGAAGATTGGTGGGGATATCGAGTTATGGAAATGGAAAAAGCAGTTAGAGATATGGGGGTTAGTTCTGCATTTTTGGCGCATTATTCTCAATTAAGAGGATTAGTCAAGGGAGACGTCGAGAATCTAGAATTAAAAATAGCTATTCAAAGATACAGGGCTTTTAGAAGTTTATATGAAGTTAAGAATAGTGGAAGGTTGGCAATGTTTGATGGGCAAGTTTCTGCGTTGACTAAAGGATTGAGTAGAATTTGTTTAATATAAAATGAATGAGCATTGGTGACCCGATTTTCGCAATCAAATTTTTGTTATCAAAGGTGACCCGATTTTTCGCGATGATCAAGTTTTCGCGTGTTTCCCGCCCGCCCCGAATTAATCGCTTCGCTCCAAAGTTGTAATATGGGGAGTTAAAATACTAACAGTAAAAGAAAAACTTAAGTTATACCTTCAAACTTACAACTTTAGAAATATTTTCTTGCATTGAGACTCCGTACAAGCTTGTGGCTTCGGAGATTAGTGTATCGTTATGTGTGATAATTATATACTGACCTGTCGTTTTATATTTTTTTATAAGGGCTGCGAGAAGTTCTGAGTTATGTTTGTCGAGGGCTGCGTCAATCTCATCAAAGATATAAAATGAATATGGGCTATATTCCTGAATTGCGAAAATAAGAGATAGGGCGACGAGAGTTTTTTCTCCTCCTGACAAACTTGTAACGTCGAAATATTTTCCCCTGGAAACTTTTACTAAAATATTTAATCCTCCTTGAAATGGTTCTTTTTTATTTTCTATCTCAAGAAATACTTCTCCTTTTTTTGAGAGTTGTTTGAAATTCCTGGTGAAAAACTCGTTTACTGAGTTTAAGGTGCCAAAGAAAGCCTTTTTTTTCTTTTTATCAATTTCTGAAATAATATTTTGAATTTTTGATTTTTCGTTTTCGATTGTTTCGACTTTTTTCTTTATCGATTCACATTGCTCCTGAACTTGTTCAAAAATTTCCAGGGCTCTCATATTTACGCTTCCGAGCTGCGAAATTTTGAATTGTGCTTTTTGAAGCCGATCTTTTATTTCTTCTATTGGGAACTGAAAAATTTCGACATTTCCGAATTCGGATATTTCGGATTTCAATGATTCCATTTGGGCTGAAAACTGAGCCTTTTGTATTTTGTTGGAATTAGTCTTGTCTTCGAGGTTTTTAATTGTGTGTGACAATCCAATAATATCAGTTTCAATCGCTTTTTGTTTATCTTGGATTTCGTTTTTTTGAGAAAAGAATTTCTGGAATTTTTCGTAAAGTTGTTGTTCTTCGTTTTCTTTTTTTGCAAGAAGTTTTTCTTTTTCAGAAATTAGTATAGAAATTTTTTTTATTTCAACGAGAGAGTCCTCGATGTCCCTTATGGTTTTTTTCATGTCAACGGTCAACCTGTTTATTTCGCGTTCCTTGACGGTGACTTCTGTATCAATATTAATATCCTGAAATGAAATTTCCTGAAGTTTAAGTCTTGCTTCGTCATACTTTTCTTCAACGTCTTTAAGTTTTTCAAAATCATTCTTCAAATTTTGTAGTTTTTCTTTTTGTCTGGAAATTTCATTCCTATTTTCTTCAATTTCTTTACGAATTTTTTCAATCTGATTTTTTTTGTCATCAATATTTTTTATTTTTATTTTATCAATGTTTAATTCATTAATTTTGAAATTTAATTTTGAAATTTCTTCTTTTAGTGATGAAATTTTATTTTTATCCTCTTCTTTTGTTTCAAGATTTTTTGCGAGTTCTTTTTTTGCATTCAAAATTTTTTCATTGGCTTCGAAGGAAATTTTATGCTTGTGATCTTGCGTGACTTCTTGTTTGCATATTGGGCAGTTTTGAAGTTTTATGACATCTTCCCTTAATTTTTCTTCTCGTTCAATTTCTTTTTCAAGGATAGCATTATTTTTTTCTTTTTCCAAAATTTCTTTTTCTGACTCAGCAAAAGATTGTTCAATTTTTTTCATTCTTTGGAGGGCTTCTTCTTTTATCTTTTCAATTTGGTTAATATCTTTTTCATATTTTATTTCATTGGCGAGGGATTCAATATTGTTTTTTAATAACTTTATTTCCTGTTCATTTTCTATGATTGATTTTTCTTTTTCTTCTTTTTTATTTTCGAAGGTTGAAATTTCCGATTTTAACATGTAAAATTTTCTTCTTTGTTGTTCCAGAATATCAAATTTTTCTTGCAAATTCTTTGAAAGTTCTTTTTGTTTTTTTATTTCAGGAGAATTTTTTTGTATTTGGGAAATTTCTTCATTTAATTTGCTGATTTTTTCTTTAATTTGGGAAATTTTTTCATTTCCCTGAATTTTTCTATTCTCGTAGTTTTCAAGCCTTACCGTGAGTCCAGCCAAATCCGCCTTTAAATCTGAAAGTTCTTTGTGAAGATTTTCTTGTTCATTACTTGTTGAAGATTGTATTTGTTTATTTATTACATATATTTTATTTTGCAATTCTTCGACGGCAAGATTCTTCATATTAATTTCTTTTTTTATTTTATCGATTTCTTTTTCATAATTTTCTATTATTTTATTTATTCCCCAGATTTCTTTTTCTTTTTCTTTTATATTCTTTGAAATTATTGTAGCTTTGCATTTTTTTATTGTTTCTTCGAGTTTTTGATGAGAAATCGCTTCTTGTTTTTCTTTCTCCAAGTTTTTTAGGAAAGCGTTTCTTTCTCTTAAAATTGCCGAGACTTCTTTCAGGCTTTCTTCGGCTTTTTCAAGTTCTCGCAAACTTTTATGTTTTCTTGTTTCATATATGGAAATTCCGGCGACTTCTTCTATTATTTGTCTTCTTTCTTCGGACGTTGATTTCACGAGAGATTGTATTTCTCCCTGCAAAACAATGTTGAACCCGTTCGGGTCAATTCCTCCTTGCGCCAAAAGCTCGATTAATTCCTGTCTTGTTTTAGTTTCGTTGTTTATTTTGTATATAGATAGCCCATTTTTTCTTACAATTCTTTTTATTGTAAGTTCGTTAGAATTTATAGAGAACGTCTTGTCGGTGTTATCGAAAATGATTTCAACAAAAGCTTCGTTTGAGCCTTTGTAATTTTTGTTTCCCGAGAAAAGGAGATTTGCGGCTTTTGCGGCCCTTATGGATTTAATAGAAAGCCTTCCCAGGACGAAGCATAATGCGTCTGTGATATTAGATTTTCCTGAGCCATTTGGTCCGACAATAATATTCATTGAATTTTCGAGAGGGATTTCGGTTTTCCTTGCAAAACTTTTGAAACCTTGCATCACAATCTTTTTTATGTAAGTCATGTTTATTGAAGCATAGAGGAGTTTTTAAGGATTAGGGGAAGATGATATTTAATAAATTCGCATAATTTAAAAATAATTAATATATCAGTAAGCTGTGGGAAATGAAATAATACTGGTTGACATAGGGTCTTCGACTGTTAAAATGTATTTGGCTAACGAAAATCAAATTTTGCTTAAAAAAATAGAAAATATTTTCTTTAATGTTGAATTTTCGCCCGATGGATTAAGTCCAGATAACGAAAAAAAGTTAGTTGAATTTCTATTGAATTTAAAGAAGGATTACCCGTCGGTCCCAATTTTTATTTATGCAACTGCGGTTTTTAGAAAATTGAATGTAGAAGCCAGAAAAAAATTATCAGATAAAATTTATGAGAAAACAGAACTAATTTTTAATTTGATTTCGCACGAGATGGAAAATTTTTATTTAGAACAGGCGCTGCTTGACAATTTTGACTTGAAAGAACCGGTGCTTTTAATTAATGTCGGCGGAGGATCTACCGAATTTGTTGTCGTAAATAATAAAAAAAGTATTGAGAGAAAAAATATTGATATTGGCGTTGGCGCGTTGTTAAAAAAATTTCCTGAAGTTAATAACGAACTTTCGTCTATTGATAAAAAAATTATTATTGATTTTATAGAGCCTGAACTTCCCGATATAGAAAACAAACCATCTAAAGCATTTTATACTGGAGGGGAACTAAGTTATATGCAACTTGCTAATTATCCTCTGAAGAAAAATATTTTTTTTAATGATTCTGCTCATCCGAGCGTTATAAGTTTTGAGGACTTTTCAATAAAGAATGATGAAGTTTTTTCTAAAATTAAACTTTCTGAACTTGAAAAATTAATGCCAGATTCTCCTAAGTGGATGCATGGAGCCAGAGTTTGTTCTGCCTTTGTCGAGGCAATCTGCAAGAAGTATAACATTGGGCATATAATTCCATCTGATTCAAATTTAATAGACGGAATTTTTGCGCATCAATTTAAAGATAAGGCCTTGAGATTGTCAGGGGAATAGGTTTAGAAATTGAGCTATCTAACATTAGAAAAGAATTTGTTTTATTTTTTGGGAGATAGTTTAGTATAATTTTTTCTGCTCCTTTTCTTTTTCTAATTTCTTTACAGTATCCCAAGAGAAACGAATTAAGTTTTTATATTTTGGATTTTTATAATTTTCTTTGACGAATTTTTGTGTTTTAGGGTCGGACGGATAGCCGCTTCCAAAATCAATTCCATATTCTTTTTTCAATTTTTTTACTTCGGTTTCTCGCATTTCTTTGGCGACTATTGATGCTGCCGAAACAATCGGATGATTGAAATCGGCTTTGTGTTCGCATTTCATTGTTATTAGTTCTGTTTTTTTTAGCAATTTAAAAACATCCTCGTTCCATGCGATTAAATTTACCGAAGGGCAGTCCAGAATTATTTCAACTGGCTCGTCGATGTTCCCCATGAGCTTATTTATAATTTTTGCAGCTTTTATAGCTTCAGTGTAGTTTAGGTTTGCAGAATTGTCAATTTCATTCGGGTGGGTTATCTCGAAATGGTATTTGTATTTTCTCTTTATTTTTTTGGAGAGCATTTTTCTTTTTTTAGGGGGAAGAAGTTTTGAATCTTTTGCGCCCCATTTTTTTAAAATATCGTTATCTTTTTTTTCTGCCAAAACTCCTGATAGTATCATGGGACCCAAAACTGGTCCTCTGCCGGCGTCGTCAATTCCTATTATTTTCATAAATATTCAAAATGGAGATATTTATAATGGTTTTGTAAGACGAGAAAATATTGATAGCGGGGGTATTAAAGGAAAATAGTTGAGGAGAATATAAGAATTATTTTATTTACGCTGTTTGACCCAAAAAAATCCAACAACTAGTCCGATAATAATTAAGCTTCCACCGACAATATTTCTGGCTGAAGTTGTTAAAGTTCCGATTGCGTTACCGGTAAAAGAAAAGGAAAGAAAAAAAAGACCAGAAAGAAAAGTTAGAATGGAAATAACTGAAGTAATATCTCTTAAAAAATTAAAACTTTTATTTCTTTGCGTTATGGGTAATCTATAATTTAAATCTCTTGACATTCGTGCACATCTTGTAGCATCGCTTCTGCTACCCTTTTCTTTATAAGTTTCGGCAAGCTGTTCAAAACATTCAGAGATTTCACGAATCTCACCCGGACTTTTTTCAGTAGAATCTCTATATATTTCGGCCATAGAGCTAAAACCTCCATCTTTACTAAGAATTGTTTTACTTTCGGCTTCAGGATGTTCAAAATCTTCTCCCGAAAGAAGTTCTATCCAAGTTTTTTTATCTTGCCCTTCTTTTTCTTTTCCTCCAGGGTATTCTTTTTTACTCATTTATTTTTTAATTTAGATTTCTTAATAAACATTTCCAAATAGCCATCGCGGAAAATTTATAGTCATAGCGGGGGCAAGTATTAAAGGAAAAGTAGCGAACGAGGCTATAAGAAAAGAAAAAATTATTCATTATAAATCAAATGCAATTAAATTGTATTTTAATAACCTTTTTTCTTATTAAATATTTTATCTTTTTTCTTTAATAAGAAAAGAAATATTTATATAGCAACGTAAGTAATCTTTATTATGGAGATTTCTGAGTTTAAGGGCTCTTTTGGAAAACTTGTTGAAAAAGAAGACAAGGAACATGGGAAATATACTTCTTTTATCCCAAGCAAATTACCTCCAAAGTTTGAATACACTCCTGCATTAGTTTTAGCTCTTTCAAAAGCAGATAGTACTTTAAGTAAACTTTCTGGAGCCGGCCTCCTTCTCCCAAATCCAGAATTATTAATCATTCCATATTTAAAAAAAGAAGCACTATCAAGTTCAAGGATAGAAGGGACTCAAATTTCTCTTTCAGAATATTTTTTATCTGAGGCGAAAGGAATAACAAAGGAGGATATTGAGGCTACGGAAGTAGGGAATTATATTCAAGCAATTAGACACACATTGAAAGAAATTGAAACGAAACCAATTACCTCGGATTTAATTAAAGAAATGCATAAAATTTTACTTAAAGGAGTAAGGGGAGACGAGCTTCTTCCCGGAAATTTTAGACCTGTACAAAATTGGATAGGTCCAAAAAATACTAAAATCAAAGATGCAACCTTTGTACCTCCGCCAAAAGAAGAAGTGGAAAGATTAATTCAAGAATTAATAGACTATCTTAATACCAATGATGAAGTCCCATTATTAATAAAATGTGCTTTAATGCACTATCAATTTGAAACAATTCATCCATTTTGTGACGGAAACGGAAGAATTGGAAGAGCACTAATTACTCTTTATCTTTGTAAAAAAAATAAAATTTCAAAACCTCTACTTTACGCAAGTGATTATTTCGAGAAACATCGAAGAGATTATTATGATATACTTTTGACTGCAAATAAAACCGGAAAGTTTGAGATTTGGATTAATTTTTTTTTAGAGGCTATTAAAGTTCAATCAGAAGATGCCTTAGAAAGAACAATTAAAATTCAAAAACTTCGAGAAGATTATCAGAAAAAAATAAAAAATCATAAGCAAGCAGTTAATCTTCTTAATGTAGTTGATGCTTTATTCCTGAATCCTTTTGCTCAAATTAATCAAATATCTTCAACGCTGGATGTTACTTATCCAACAGCAAAAAAAGCTGTTGATAATTTAATTAAGCTTGGAATATTGAAGTCAGTTAATAATGAAACTGAGAGAAATAAGCTTTTTGTTGCTCACGAAATACTTGAAATAATTACATTGTAGGAATAGGGCAGTAAGAGGCTATAAAAGTAATAAAAAATAAAATAAATTATTGTTTTGGCAGCATATAACTAACCTTTCCACGGTCTTCAATCCGCGTGAGACCAAAATTATCAAAATCCTTTTCCACTCTTTGAGCTAAATCAAAATAATGTTTCTCATTACTTTTGCCTTTGTATATTTTATGTTTTACAATAGTCCAGCGTCGAGAACGCGCTCCATCATACTCTCTAAAATGGTCTTCTAAGTATTCCATCGCTTCATGAGGATTTAATGTTTCATCTTTAGAATAGGTTTCTGCATCGTACTCTATCCTTACTTTTACCGAATCTTCTAACCCCGAAAGAGTCTCTAAAAGATTTTTCAATTTTATTGATTCATCTTTTACTTTCTTTCTTCCTGCAAGCGCATTTGAAATTGTTCTTATCATTTTACTTTACCTCCTTACATTTATTGTAAGTATTTTGTAATAGTAACAAATTAAAATATTATTTAAATATTATTTGTCTAATTTAGACGAATTTAAATAGTAGAAATTTATAAAATATAATGAAAAAATTAGACGAATTAAAAGAACTTGGACTTGACGAGAATGAAATAAAAATTTATCTTGCATGTCTTAGTGAAGGAGGTTCTAATGTTCTTGAAATTTCTAAAAAATCAGGGTTAATTAGAACTACGGTTTATGGTGTTTTGCAATCACTATTAAAAAAGGGGCTTGTCGCTAAAATAAATAAAGATGGAATAAAATTTTTTTCAGCGGCTTCTCCGATAGAATTACTTAATATTTTAGATCAAAAAAAAGAAAAAATAAATATAATAATTCCCGAACTTGAAAAAATAAGAAGCTCTTTTAATAAAATTTATAGCATAGAATCTTTTGAAGGTAAAAATGGAGTTAAAACAATTACAAATGATATAATTTCAATTCCTAATCAAATAGTCAAAGTAATAGGAGCAGGAAAAAAATGGGTAGAATTTTCTGAAACATTCTCAATGATTTATTATAGAAAAAAGAAAGAAAATAATGTAAAGACAAAGACAATTCTTTCAAATTTGCCAGAAGAAAAAGAGTTTATTAAAAATAAGGAAGTAAAAAATTCTGAATTCAAATTTTTAAAAAGAATTGATGTAACAAAAACTGCCACATTTATTTATCATGATAAAGTCGCTTTTGTAAGTTATGAAGAAAACCCAAGGGGATTTATAATAAAAGACAAAGAATTTAATGAAATTCAAAACATATTCTTCGATAATTTATGGAAAATAGCTAAATAGTAATCGTATAGCCACAGCTTCTACTTTTGGTCCGATAGCGGGGGCAGGATTTGAACCATGCGACCTCGAGGTTATGGGCCTCGCGAGCTGACCAGACTGCTCCACCCCGCTATATAATTTAGGGCATTTTCAGGCTTTTAAAGATTTTGAAATGTGAGAAATTTAATTTGAGTGGCTTTTGTATGTGGGGGGAGGATTCTACTCGCATTCGCATTTTCTCCTATATAGTTTTAATATTTACAAGAAAAGTCGAAAATGCGAATGCTCGCCCCCGTAATAAATCAGCTTTCGGTTGTCATCGTTACTTCGATAATCATCCACGGTTCTCACTTTGTTCGAACCCGTATGTGAGGGGGAGGATTCGAACCCCCGTAGGCATAAAGCCACAGGATCTTAAGTCCTGCCCGTTTGGCCACTCCGGCACCCTCACATAAAAATATTCAAGAATAATAGTATAAAAGATTATCTAAAGAATAGATTTTTGTTAAAATGTCTTCGCTGTTAAGGATAGCTTTTTATAATCTTTTGATGTAAATTTATATGAAAAATAGGAATGTTGGGATTTTGATCGTCGGGATTTCGGTTGTGATTATCGCGATTATATTTTTGTTTAACTCTGGTTTGCAGGAAATTGTCAGTCAGACCTGTGATCATGGGTCGACTTGTTCTATGTATAGCACGATTTCGATGCAAACGAAGTTGAGTTTGGCGATTGCCGGGCTTGTTTTCATAATTGGAGTTTTTTTAATTTTTTCCAAAGAAAGTGAAAAAATTATTTTTAGAACAAGGAAAGTAATAGAAAAAAGAAAACCGATAAATCTTGACGGACTAGATAAGAATGAGAAAGAGGTCGTGAAAATTTTGCAGACAGAAAATGGCGCGATGTTTCAGTCGGCTTTAATGGAAAAGTTGGGAATTGGGAAAGTTGGAATGACGAGATTGCTTGACAAGTTAGAAGCTAAGCAGATTATTGAAAGAAAGCGACGGGGAATGAATAATATAATTGTTTTGAGGTGATGAAACTAGTTTCGCCAAAGTCGTTATAATAAGAGTTCTTTTAAGATAGGTAATTAAATGGAGGCAAAAAAATGAAAATTTGGATGATTGCTTTGGCGTTGGGATTGCTGCTCGTTGTTGGGTTTGTGGTGGCTGACAGTTTGTTAGTCGAAGAAACCGAGGCTGAGACGGTAGTTGCTCCTTCCTGCGGAAGTTGTAATGGCGGATGCAGTGTTGGGAACTCGTGCTCAAATCCTTCTTGCGGAATTAATTCCGGTGGCTCTTGCGGCTGTAAAAGGTAAGGAGTAAGAAAATTTATTTTATTTTTATTTTATTTTGTGACGTTCAGAATTGGATTGTTTGATCTCGAGTATAAGCCTGTGGAGGGGATTGAACCCTCGACTTTCGGTTTACGAAACCGATACTCTACCAACTGAGTTACACAGGCGTGAATTTTTTAATGTAGATAGTTTTATAAAATCTTTGAATTTAAATTATTTTCATGGACGGGCTTGATTTGAGAAAATTTCAGGAAGGTGATGGGCAAAAACAGGTTGCTGGGATTTTGGGTAAAATTCTTTCTGGACGTGATGGTTATGAAGCGGTGATTGAGAAGAGGAAAGAGATTAGAAGATGTTTGAAGTGCAATTGGGTTTTGGAAGGCGGTGAGAAATTTTGTCCGGAATGTGGTAGCAAACAAACCTAAGGTTTTTTTGCTGCATTTTCTTCAGATAGCGAAATCTGGCGATTTCGTATTTAATGCAAGACAAAATTATCTTCACCTCTGGTGAAGACGCGACTGTCATTGCGTTCGCAACGACACTGTCGCTCAAAATTTTGTCTTGCGGGGAATTTATTGCGCGCTTCGGGCGCGCCTATCGTTTGAGTGTGTCAAGATGCTTAAGAAGAAAAATTTAAAAATAATTTTAAATTATTTTTTATTGAAAAAGAGTTCTGATAACTTAAGATGAAAAAAGTTCAACAAGGAATTTATGTGGCAGGTGGCGAATTAAAGATTGCTGTTTTACTTAACTTTAAAATCTCTTTTTATTGTTTATAATTATGAAGTTAGCTATAGTTCATCATGAAAAATGCAAGCCGGCCCTGTGCGGACACGAGTGCAAGAAATATTGTCCGATTGAAAAAAAGGAAATGGATAGCTGTGTGACTATTGGTGGCAAGGCGAAAATAGAAGAAAAAACTTGCATCGGTTGTACGATTTGTCAGAAAAGATGTCCTTTTGAGGCGATTGATATTATTAATTTGCCGTCAGTGAAGGATGAGGATTTAGTTTATAGATATGGAGAAAATGGGTTTGCGTTGTATGGGCTTCCGACGCCGCGAGAAGGAAATGTTCTTGGACTTCTTGGAAGAAATGGAATAGGGAAATCAACGGCGATAAAGATTTTAGCAGGGCAAGAAAAATTACGAATTAGGGGAAGCGAGATTGAACCGATAGAGTTTTTCAAGGCAAGCGAACTTGGGACTTATTTTGAGAGTTTGAAAAAAAAGAAAGTAAGTTACAAGCCGCAAAATCTTTCAAAGCTTTCGGCGAATATAAAGGTAATTGATTTATTAAAACAGAGAGGGGCTGAGAAAGAAATTTTGAAATTTGCCGAGAAGTTAGGCGTAAGTCAGATTCTTGAAAATAAAATGGACAAGCTTTCGGGAGGAGAGCTTCAAAAAATTGCGATTATTGCTGCTTCGCTCGGGGAGTCGGATATTTATTTTTTTGATGAACCTCTTGCATATCTTGATATTAGTGAAAGACTTAGGGTTTCTGATTTTATCAAAGAAATCGGAGTGGATAAGTCGGTTATTGTTGTTGAACATGACTTGCTGATTTTAGATTATTTGACAGATAATTTGAATTTATTTTTTGGAAGCGTTGGAGCTTTCGGGTTAGTTAGTGATGTGAAAACTTCAAAATATGGAGTGAATTCTTATTTACAAGGTTTTTTGAAAGAAGAAAATTTGCGAATTCGGGACAAGGAACTTAATTTTAATTTTAGCAGAAATTCTTCTTTGGGTGGTCATAGAATTTCTTCGTGGCCCGATTTTAAATTGAAATTTGAGTCGGGGTTTGAGCTTGAGGCCAAGGGCGGAGAAATAAGGCAGAATCATGTGACGGGTATTTTGGGACGAAATGGGACAGGGAAAACTACATTTGTGAAAGCGATAGTCGGGGAAATTGATACAAATAGCGGGAAATTAGATTTGAATTTAGACATAAGCTATAAGTCGCAATATCTACTTTCAGATTCAAATGAAATTGTCAGAGATATTTGTTTTAGGGAGAAAATAAACAAGAAGATGATGAGTCTTTTTAATTTAGGAGTTTTGTTACATAAAAAAATAAATGAACTTTCGGGAGGAGAGCTTCAGCGATTTAGCATTGCAAGGTGTCTTTCGAAAGAAGCTGATATTTATTTGATTGATGAGCCGAGCGCTTATCTTGATGTCGAGGAAAGAATTTCGGTTGCCAAGGTAATAAAAGACATGATGATAGAAAAAGAGAAAACGGCTTTTGTTGTAGACCATGATTTGCTTTTGGTTTCGTACCTTGCAGATTCTATCATAAATTTTGAAGGGGAGCCGGGTGTTAGGGGGATGTCAAGTGAAATCAAAAGTTTCGAGGAAGGGATTGGCGAGCTTTTGAAAAATTTAGATATTACGTTAAGAAAAGACAAGGACAGTGGACGACCGAGAATAAACAAGCGGGGTTCGGTACTCGATAGAGAACAAAAAGAAAAAGGGGAATGGGCAGTGTTTTAAAAAGATTTTATAATGATAAAATTATTGATTTAGCATGAAAGAAATAAGTTATGAAGAAGCTGAAAAATTATTATTAAAACATTTAGAAAAACAGAAGCAAAAAAATAAGGATGCGATAATTAGTCATTCCAGAATTGTTTCGGATTTTTTGCTTTCGATTTGTTTGAGGCTTAATGAATTACATTCAGAATTCAATATTGATTGTGAAAAAATGCGAATAGCTGGATTGCTGCATGATATTGGCAAGAATGGGATTGATCCGGATTTTTTTCATGCAGAAACTGGATGGAAAATTTTGAGCGATGAAGGATTGAATGAAATGGCAAAGATAGTTCGAACTCACACTATCGCAAAAGAATCTGCAGAATCAGAGGGACGAGAGGGTTTCGAACCGATTACTTTAGAGGAAAAATTATTAACTTATGCTGATTCTCATGTTAAGCATGATAAAGTTGTAACTTTTGATGAAAGATTTAATGATGTGATAGAAAGAAGTCGAGATAATATAAAAAAATGCAATGCATTAATTTTTGCTCGTGAAAGAATTCGAAGGATAGTTGATGAAGTTGATGCTCTTTTGGAAAATAAAAAAAATAATTAAAAAAAGAAAGAATAAAACTTTGATTATTTATTTGCCCCAGGCAGCGATTCCTACGAAGACAAAGTGTGAGATTATTGCCAATAGGAAAATTATCAGCCCTAAGGTTTGAGAGAGATACATTAGAATGACCCCCAGGATTACTCCTAAAATTGGGATCAACGCAAACCATCCTTTTTTGTCAACCGCTTCATAAGTTTTCCAGTGCCATGTTGTGATCATCGCGATTGCCATTATTATTGTTGCTGTCAATACAATCAGGCCTAAAGTAAGAGAGGTTGAATTTCCATTAGTTATTGCTGATAATAGCCCGTTTGCCGTTAGAAGATACGCGATGGCATATCCTATCAATCCAACTAAAAATGGCCACCAGTGAGCTTTTGCTGTTTCAAAAATTGTTGCGATGGGTCCCCAAAAAGGCATCCATGCAATGCCAGGATTGTTTAATTTGGTTTTGCTCCCGATTTTCGAGTATGCTAAAGATGCGTATATGTAGATGACAAAAATAATAAGCAACCCAATAATCAAAATTCCCATTGATTTTCCTCCTGCTAAGTTCATCATATTCACATCGGGCATCATACTCAAGGTTTCTAAAAACACCATTTAATATCACCTCCTTTCAATCTTACGAGCATGCAATTTAATGGGTTTGATGTTTATAAAGATTTTTAAATCAAGAGAATTTGTAATTATATGAGAAATAAAAAAGAAGTGAAGCACAAAGAAGATAACACGGGACTTTTTATTCCTGCAGGGCTTTTTATTGGTCTCGGAACTGGCGGGATTTTAGGTCATTGGGGCGCAGGACTTTTGCTTGGGCTGGGTATTGGGTTTTTACTTATGGCTATCACTAAGTTATTGAAGGGGAAATAGGTATTATTTTTTACTTACCCATTTATTTTCTTTAATGTAGAATCTGTGCGGAAGTTCTTTCCCTTTGGATATCCCAATTCTCGTTGTTTGGATGATTTTGAAATTTGAAGAGCAGGATGTTTTTAATTTTTGATTGAAGATTTTTTCATTTTCATTTCTCATTATTTTAAGCGGCGAGTTTTTATCAAGCAGGTTTATGCCGTTCAACTTTTTATCGATACCCAGTGCGATTGTGAGTTTTGCGGGCCCGTTTGATAAATTTTTTTCATCGATAATTTTTCTGTTTTTTTTCATAAGCTTTACGCCATCTATGGGTTCAATTGCTCGAATCAGAACTGCTTCTCCGATGCCTTTTTTGTTTGTGACGATATTGAAACAATGATACATCCCGTAGGTGAAATATACGTAAGAGGTTCCTGGTTTTTCGAACATGGGCGAGTTGCGTTTTGTTAGACCGCAAAATGAATGGGATGCTGGGTCGTCTTTTAGATAGGCTTCGGTTTCGACGATTTTTCCTATAATTTTTCCTTGCGAGGTTTCATTTATTATTAATTTTCCAAGTAGTTTTTTTGCGATTTCGATTGTCGATTTTTTAAAAAAAGATTTAGACAGGGGTTTCATATTTCAAAATAATTAAAATTATATATAAATGTTTATAAAGAAAAAAGTATATTATATTAAATGGAAAAAGATTTGGGCAGAATAAAGAAAAATCCGGAGACCGAGATCTTGGTCCGAATTGATGATTTTGGGGGGAAGCCTGGCTTGACGATTCGAGAATTTGTTACGTCTGAAAAATATACAGGGTTTACAAAATCTGGGACGAGAATTCCGGTTGAAAGTTTTGAAGCTTTCAAAAAAATGATTAATTCGGTTAAGCCGGGGGATTTTGGAAACGCGGGTGAAGTGAAACAGGAAAAACTTCCGGTTAAAAAAATTCTTCAAAAAAAGGAAGATTTAGATTTGGACGAGGAATTTGATGATTCCGGGATAGATGACGAAGGACTAATTTAAGCTAAACTTTTAGAAAAAGTTTGGCTGGATTAAAACTTATGTTGCGGAACTTCGTTCCGTATTTACTGCGAGAAAAATTTTCTCGCGAATTGAGTTCGCGAGCCGATTCCCCCAAACTTTGTTTGGGTCCGGAATCGGACAAATTTTTACTCGCGGGAAATTTGTTGCGCGCTTTAGACTCGCGCAGTGTTTGAAACGTGGTAGATATTTGAAAAAGATAATTATTTTTGTTTTATTGATTTTTGTTTATTCCGCCATCTTTAAATATTCTCTCTTCTCTTGATTTTCATGGGTGATGTTTCGGGATTTTTTGATGCTCGGGTTTTTGCGGTAGTTGGGGCGTCGCGTGATAAAAATAAGGTTGGGCATACGATTTTTCGGAATCTTCTTACGTCGGAGAGGAGAGTTGTGCCGGTAAATCCGAATGCGAAAGAAATTCTTGGACAGAAATGTTATAGCGATTTGCTTGAAATTCCTTACGAGATTGATTGTGTTGTGATTTGTGTGCCGGCGAAACTTGTTCCGTTGATTTTGAGAAACGCACAGACGAAGAGAATTAAGAATGTGATTATAACGAGCGCGGGATTTTCTGAAAACGGGAATGGCGAACTCGAAAAAAGAATTTTGCAAATTGCTGACGAAGCTGGAATGAAAATTTTAGGACCGAATTCTTATGGGATGATCGATGTTCATAATAAAATTAATTCTACGTATTTTGATAAACTTCCCAAGGAAGGACATGTAGCTTTTATTTCGCAGTCGGGGGCGATTGGTTCAGCGGTTTTAGACAGGCAGGAAAGACTTTCAAAATTTGTTTCCGTTGGAAATTCGTCACAGATTGATTTTAGCGATTTTATTGAGTATTTTTCAAACGATGAGAAAACGAAGGTCATAGCGTTATATATGGAATCATTGAAAGAAGGACGCGGGAAAAGGTTTATTGAAGTTTGCAGGAAATGCAGAAAGCCGATAGTTGTTTTGAAGGCGGGGAAATCTAAAGAAGGACAGAAGGCGGCGAAATCACACACAGCTGCTTTAGCGTCGGAACAAGGCGTTTATTCGGGTGCTTTTAAACAGGCAAGGATAATAGAAGTGGATTCAATAAAGCAACTTTTTGATGTCGCGAATATTTTGGAAAAATACGGGAAGATTGGAGATAAGGGGATGATAGTTACAAACGCGGGCGGACTGGGGGTTTTGACGACGGACGGGTGCGAGGGAAATAGAGTCAAGATTGCAGAGTTAAGCGAAAAGAAAATTAAGGAATTGGATAAGGTTCTGAATTCGAATTGGAGCAAGAGAAATCCGGTTGATTTAATTGGTGATGCAATGGCGGAAGATTATGAAAAGGCGATAGGTGTTTTAGAAAATGAAAAATTTGATTTCTTTATGATTTTGTTAACGCCGCAAAAAATGACACAAATCATGGAAACGGCGAAATTACTTTTGAAAATAAAGAGACCAGTTTTTGCTTGTTTTGTTGGCGGAGAACAAATTTATAGTGCGAAAGAATTTTTAGATAGATTTGGAATAATTAATTTCGACGATCCTAAAGAAATGTGTGATGCCGTGGGGAAAGTGATAAAATGAAAATTCATGTTGCACTTGTTATAAAAAATTCCGAAGGAGAAGTTTTATTTATTCAGAGATCATTGAAGAAAAAAAGCTTGCCCGGGGCTTGGTCTTTTGCTTCAGGAACGGTCGAGGAGGGCGAAGAGTATTTTCAAACAGCAAGAAGAGAAGCCATGGAAGAATTAGGAATCGAGATTAATCCTGTGAAAATTTTGGGAGAAGTTAATCTTGATGAATTTTCGGTTAAGTTAGTTTTTGTTTTATGCGAAATTATTAACGGAATTCCATTTGTGAAACAGTCGGAAGAAATAGAAAAGTTTGAGTGGATGGGTTTTGATGATTTTTTTGCCAGGTTTTCTGATGACAAAATCGGGCACGGATTAATTTGGTTAAGAAAGAATAGGGAAATTTTAAACGAAATAAATTAGTTTTTCAATTCGATTCTGGCGTCGACAATTTTAACATTCTTTTCGCTGATTATGACAGGATTAAGATCAAGTTCTTTGATATTTAATTTTTCTCCAAGGTATGCAACCTTTTCCACCAAAGTTGTGAATTTTTTTAAATCGTATTTTTTCCCTCTTGCATTAAAAATTTTAAATCCTTTTAGTTCTTTTATCATTGATGAAACATCATTTCTTGATATCGGCAGAATTCTAAAAGAAGTATCTTTTTTTATTTCGGTAAAAATTCCGCCGAATCCTAAAACAAGAACTTTGCCAAAAATTTTATCTTCCTTGATCCCGATTATCATTTCTATTCCTTCGGAATTCTCTTGAATAATTATTTCATTATTTGGGAAATTTTTTTTTAAGGTTTTGAAATTTTTTTTTGTATCGTTTATATTGATGCATTTTAGAACGGCATTGGCTTCGGTTTTGTGGCCAGAGATATTTGCTTTCATATAGAAAGGAAATTGGAAGTTTTTTAGCTCTTCCAGGTTATTTGCGATTTTCCATTTTGCCACAGGAAGATTCTCAAGTAATTCAAAACTTTCTCTTAAATTTAGCATTATAAGTAAATCATAATAAAGTTTATAAATACTTTTGATTGTGATTTGCTATGAATAAAAAGATGAGGTTGATACTTTTAATTATAATTGCTATTGCACTCATTGTTGTTGCGGTTGCCTTACAATATTCTGATTCAGAAGAAATTTCGACAAAGAGGAATTCTGATTTCGTACCCCATGGGACAGGGCAGGTTGGCTTATCTGTTCTTCCTGCTGATGTTGAGGATAGACTATCGGAACAGGAAAATGAATAATATTAAACGGAATAAATTTGATTTTACTGATGCCATTGGGTATCTTGCCATAGTTTCTATTGTCGTTTCTTTATTTTTTATTGGGTTTAAAATAACAGGGTTTGCTTCTCAAAGTAATGCGACTGTAAATGTCACAGTTAGTGAGCTTGAACAAATAAATTTTACAACGAATTCTGTTAATTTTGGCACTGGAGCTGTTTCAAGCGGTTATCCCGGAGCTAATTTAACGACAGAAGGTGAAGTTACGGGCGGAACTTGGGGCGCTGTAAGTACACCATTGGTTTTACAGAATATCGGGAATGTGAATGTTTCCCTGAATCTTACATCAAATATGAATGCAACGACATTTATTGGTTCTGGTGCAGACTTTGAGGTTAAAATAACTGATACCTCTGGGCATACAGGTGCTTGTACAATTGCGAATGGTTTTAATAATTATAAGGATATAACAACTACGACACAGATGGTTTGTTCAGTTCTTAAGTTTGGTGCTGTGAGAAGCATAGATGTGGATGTAAAGTTATATATACCTTCGACTTCATCGCAAGGCACGAAGAGTGCGATTATTACTGCTACGGGAACTGCTGTTTCTTAGTGAGAATTTATAAATAATAATTTATTTTGTTTAAAATGGGAAAGAGGTTTATATTTTTTACAGTGATAGTTGTTTTTTTGATTGCTGAGGTTTTAGCGAGTTCAATTGGAATTAGCCCGGCTCATTATAAGAATTTTTTCACGCCAAACTTTGAAGAAACTTATGAGTTTTATGTTTCGTGTTCAGATGCTAAGGGCAATATGACTATATATGCCAGAGGCGATTTGGAGGAATATGTGAAATTGTCGAAGAAGCATATTACGGGAGAGGGTTACTTTGACGTTGAAATTGATTTGCCAAAAAATCTTAGTGTTCCCGGGAATCATCCAATATATGTGGGGGCTATTGAGGCAAAGGATTTTGGCAATGTGAGCATTGGAGGATTAGCTGCAGTTGAAGCGAGGATAGATATATTCGTTCCTTATCCCGGAATTTATTTAGAATCAAGTTTTAATATCGATAATGTAAATGTGGGCGAGAATATCGTTTATGAAATTATATTAAAAAATCTCGGGACGGAGGACATTTCGGTTGAGCCGACTATTAATTTATTTGAAGAGAATGAATCGATAAAGGTTTTTTCTAAAGCTTTGGGTAAAATAAATTTGAGTTCGAAACATGATATAGAAATAAAAAATGAAATTAATGCCATGAGTTTTAAGCCTGGGAAATATTTCGCTACATTAACGTTGGATTACGAAGGAAAATCTGATAAAATAAGAAAGGATTTCAGAATCGGCGAGTTTATTGTAGAGATAGTTGATTATTCTTATTTATTTGAAAAAGGGAAAATAAATCCATTTAGAATAGAAATTGAGAGCAAATGGAACACGCCGATTGATACAGTGTATGCTGATGTGAAAATCACAGACGAAGGGAATGTAGTGGAACAATTAAGAACGTCTTTTACTGGTTTGGGCCCGTGGGAAATAAAAAATTTAACAGGTTATTTAGATGCAACAAAATTAGAATCGAAAAGGTATATTGCGAGCATAGATCTTTTTTATGGAGATGTTATAAAAAATAAATTGGTTGCTGTTTATGTCCAGGATCGGCCAGAGAAAGAGACGACGATTTTTATAATTATTGGAATTGTCCTGCTGATTGCCTTGGTTGCGATTTTGTTTTTAATTATTAAAATCAAAAAATTGAAAAGTGAGAAATAAAAAAGTTTACCTATTATTAATTGTCGTGATTTTGGTCATGATTATATTTGTTTGTTCTGATTTTACCGATAAAAGAGTTGTGCCTGTCAGAGTTTTTATTTCGAATGCGACGGGTTTTGATTTTGAATATAATGGCTTGTCTTTTGGGCAGCTGCAAATTAATCAGAGCGCATCGAGAGACATGAGAATTGAAAACACGCAGGGTGTTAAAATAAAGGTGATGGTTAAATCGTCTGGTGAAATTTCTAAAAATATAATAGTTTCAGAAAATAATTTTTACTTAAATCCCGGCGAAGTGAAGAATCTAACTTTTTCTTTTTATGCGGATGGACTTAGCGAGTATAGGGAATATAAGGGTGAAGTCGAAATTGTTACGAAAAAATGGTGGATATGACTAACATTTAAATAAACTAATTCACATAAACGAAGATGAGGTTGAGTGTTTTGATTGGCGGTTCTGCCGGGCAAGGAATAAATAAAGTTTCAGAAATATTGTCTAAGGTTTTAACAAGTTATGGTTATTTTATTTTTAATTACAGAGATTATCAGTCTTTGATTAGAGGCGGGCATAATTTTAATATTTTGTCTTTTTCTGACGAGTGGATTGGAAGTCATGAGTCCGGTGTTGATTTTTTGATTGCACTTGATGGCGAAACTATTTTGAAACATAGAGGTGAATTGAAAAAATCTGGGATTATTTTATCCTATGAAAAGTTTGAAAATTTTGGCAAAAATTTGAATGTGGCATTGGCGGGAGCGTTGATAAGAATTTTGGGAATAGATGAAAAATATTTACTTGATGAAATAAGAAAGGAATTTGGGAATGAAGAGTCGCTTAATGTCGCGAAGAAGGGTTTTGATTCCCAATTCAAAAAATATGATTTGAAAAAATTGAATAATAAAATTGAAATCTTGACTGGTTCGAAAGGAAGCGCGATTGGCGCGGTGAATTCTGATTCGAATCTTTACATAACTTATCCGATGACGCCGGCCACGGGATTGATGAATGAACTTGCTAATTATGAGATTAAAAGCAAGGATTTAATTGTCTTTCAGTCGGAGAGCGAGGTTGCTGCGATTAATCAGGCACTTGGTGCGAGTTTTGCCGGGGCGATTACGATGACGGGAACCAGTGGCGGCGGATTTGATTTGATGACCGAAGGACTTTCCATGCAAGGTCAATCAGAGATTCCAATGGTTGTTTATCTTGCTTCAAGGCCCGGACCATCTACGGGAATTCCAACTTATACTTCTCAGGATGATTTAAATGTTGCTTTGAGAGGAGGGCATGGAGAATTTCCGAGAATTGTTGTAGCTCCAGGTGACCCGCTTGAATGCGTTGAGAAAACGAATGAAGCTTTTTATTTATCGGAGAAATACGGTACGCTTTCAATAGTTTTAACCGATAAGCATTTGGCGGAATCAGAGTATTCTATAAACAAAAAACCTAATAAAATTTTAGATGTAAAATTAAAGAGAAAAATTCCTGGCAAGGACTTGGTTAAAACAAGTTCGTATGAACACATTAGAGATGATTTTGCCGAGAGCACGGAGTCTGCAGAGATTGCGAAAAAAAATAATTTGTACAGAATTGAGAAATATCAAAGAATAAAAAAAGAAATTGAGAAGCTTGAGCCGATAAAAATTTATGGAAAGAAATCAAAAAATTTGGTTGTCTCTTTCGGAAGTACGAAAGGTGCAATTTTAGATGCAATAAAAAATTTGGATTGCCAGTTCTTGCAGATTTTATATTTGAAGCCGATGTCCACGAAGATAAAGAAAATTATTGAAGGAAAAAATTTGATTTTGGTCGAGCAAAATATTTCGGGGCAACTTGGAAGATTAATCAGGGAAAAAACAGGAGTTGAGATTCCTGAAAAAAATAGAATTTTAAAACATAATGGTAGACCTTTTACGAGCGATGAATTGGAGAAGGAGATTGGGAGGAGAGGGAAATGAAAGAACAGATTGGATTAAGAAAATTGAGAATTTCGGACGACAAAAGGCTTTTAAGTTTATTCGCAGATAAAAAGGTATTAAGAAATCTTGACACAAATTCTAAACCCGATGAGATAACACTTTCTCAAGAAAGAGTTTTTTTGAAAGAATCTATTAAAAATTATAGGTCAAAAAAACCAACAAAATATGATTTGGGAATTATCGCTGGAAATGAATTAATTGGTGTAATAGGAACTCCTCGAGGAATAGATTATGAAAATTTAAATGTCGAAATAGGTTATTGGATAGGTGAAGAGTACTGGGGACAAGGAATCACTACTGAAGCCGTAAGATTGTTTACCAGATTGCTTTTTGATAAATTTAAACTTGTAAGAATTTTTGCTTGTCCCTATACAAATAATCGAGCATCACAAAAGGTTCTTGAAAAGAATGGTTATGTGATGGAAGGAGTTAGAAGAAAAGTTTTCAGAAAAGGAAATAAATTTTATGACGATGTCATATATGCGAGGGTAAGATGAAATTTGAAATTGACGTATCTGGAGAGGATTTGTTGAGTAAGGGGTATGTGATTTGTGTTGCGAATTCTGATTCGATTATTAAAGGCTTTAAATTCACAGAGGAATTAGTGAATATTTTGTGTTCGAAATACGGGCAGGAGATTTATAGATATAAAAAATCTAAAAAAGAAAAAACTAATTTCAAAATAAGATTATATTCAATAGTAATTTATAATCTGTTTAAATCCATAAATTTTCAAAGAGAGATTTCGTTAAAAATTTGCAGAGATTTTCCCGGAAAGGAAAAAGAAATTAAAGAAAATTTAAAACTATTTTTAGAAAAAATATTAAACTTAAATTTAGGAGATAGGATATATTTTGAAAAATTATCTCCAGAATCAAATGCCCATAAATATGCCTACATGATGAGAATTGACAGTAAAAACAAAATGAATACGTATATTAAATTAAATTTGGATGATTTTGAAAGATGGTTAAAATAAAAAGTGTACCAATGGGCGCTACAAAGAGCGTCGCAACCCTAGTTTACCCCCCCGAATTTACGGACGAATTCCCTAGCAGTTGGTACGAATATTTTAATGAATTAAATTATATAAAGTTTTGCATTAAATGAAAAATAAAATTGAATTAAGAAAATTTAGAATGAGTGATATAGATAGGGTTATGGAAATATTCCCAGATAGAAAAGTTACTGATCCAGCGGGATTAACTTTATCATCACATCCTCCGAAGATTACAAAGAAATTTGAAATGAAATGGTTAAGAGGAACCCTTATCGAAAATAAGAAAAAGAACCCTAAAAAATATAATCGAACCATAATTTTGAATGGAGAATTAATCGGAAGTATTGGACTTCAAAATATAAATTATAAAGATGAAAATGCAGAAGTAGGTTATTGGATAGGGACTGATTACTGGGGGAAGGATTATACAACCGAAGCGTTGAAACTATTTTTGAAAGAAGTTGATAAGAAATTTAATTTCAAGAGGATTTATGGTTACGCCTTTACATTTAATCCTGCTTCAAAAAAGGTTATGGAAAAATGCGGATTTAAGCTCGAAGGAATTCGAAAAGCAATAAAGAAAGGAAAAAATAAATTTTATGACGACTGGCAGTTAGCGAGGGTGAAATGAAAAATAAAAATTATATATATAAAAAAGAGAAGAAAATTTTTTGGTCTGGAATGGCATTAGGTATTGGCGGCGGAATTTTAGGAAGCTTATTTTCATCGTTATTTATTGAAATTTTAACTAACCAAATTGTTGATTCAATATTAAAAGAAAAAATTTTATGGATAATATTTGTTGTTGTTGCCTTTGGTTTAATGTGGATACTTTACAAAATAAATAAAAATTTAGGGACATTAAGTAGAAAATGACCACTAAACCTCTCCCTCTCAAATCATCGACGCCGATAACTTGGTGTCCGGGATGTCCGAATTATTTGATACTCGAGGCTGTGAAACGGGCAATTGAAAGCTTGAAGAGACAGGGATATAAACAGAATGATTTTTGCATGTCGACGGATATAGGATGCAATTCTAAGATTTTTGATTATATGAATATTTCTGGAGTTTATGGACTTCATGGGCGGGCGGTTGCGACAGCGATGGGGATGAAACTTGGAAATCCGAATTTGAAAGTTCTTGCATTTCAGGGTGATGGGGGTGCTTATTCGGAAGGGATGGAACATTTTATTCACGCGTTCAGATATAATTCTGATTTTACTTTGATTGTTCACGATAATCAATCGTTTTCGTTGACCACGGGGCAGACAACACCGACGACGCAGGTTGGCGAGAAATCGAAATCGATGCCGTTTGGCGAAGTGAATATTCCGCTTAATCCGATAAAACTTGCTTTGGCTGCGGGTGCGACGTTTGTTGCGAGATGCAATCCTTATGATATTGACGATACCGCAAGGATTATTGAGGCGGCGATAAAACACAAGGGATTTTCGTATATTGAGATGATGCAGAAGTGCTTGATTTTTAATACCGAGATGAGTGGTCTGGATAAATTGATGTACAAATTTTCTGATTGTCATAATTTAGAGAGGGCGGAAAAACTTGCGAATGAGTGGAATTATAATTCGAAGACGGGGAAAATCCCGATTGGAATAATTTATCAGTCGCAAAAGGGAGAAAAAACTCTTGAAGAAAAGTGGGGGCGATGAAGGAGAAATTATGAAAATCCATCATGCGACGAGAGAAAAAGTGAATGAGATTTATTTATTTGGGAAAAAGGTTCATGAGCTTGATTTTTCGAAGAAATATCCGTTTCATCAGAGAGCTGAATTGACGGAGGCGACTTCTGATAAAAATAGTATTTTATTAGTTGCTGAAGAGAATAAAGAAGTTGTTGGATTCCTTTTGGCGAAAATAATTTTTTATCGTGCCGGCGGCTGGTGTATGCTGGACAATATCGCAGTCAGAAAAGATTTTCAGGGAAATGGTATTTCAAATTTACTTTTAAAAAGTTTATACTTAATTTTAAGAAAAAGAAAGGTTCATTACGTTCAGGTCTTAGAGGAAATGCATCATAAAAATACGAGGAAATTTTGGAAGCACGAAGGATTTAGAGAAACTAAAAAGTTTATTTGGGCGGAGAAAGGAATATGATTATAGCTCAAACAATTCTTTCCCATTTTCCAAAATCTTTTTTCTGACTTCTTCTTCGTCTAGATTTTTAATTTTAGCGATTTCTTTAATTGTAATCATTACGCTTGATGGTTCATTTCGTTCGCCGACGACGGGGGAAAGCCATGGTGAATCTGTTTCCGTCAGAAGTTGTTCAATTGGAGTCATCTCTGCAAGCATTTTAAATTGTTCCAATCTTACAATTTTTGGGGGTATACTTAGAAACCACCCGTTATCAATACATTTTTTTATGAGAGATTTTTTTGCAGAGAAACAATGCATTATAACTTTTTTCATTTGGAGTTCTTCGAGAATTTGGATAGCATCACTTTCTGCTTTTCGAGAATGAATAATAACTGGCTTATCAATTTCTTTGGCGAGTGCGAGGATTTTTCTAAATACTTCCTTTTGTTTTTCTTGTAGCTCTGAATTATTTTTTATTTCTTCGTAGCTATAATCTAAACCTATTTCACCAATTCCGATACATTCACCTTTATGTTGTTTTATCCAATCTAATTCTTCGTCAACATCGAAATTTTCTATATCTCTTAAAAAATCTCCGTTGCCAGATTCAATTTCTTTTGCCAAGGCATCAATGGGGTAGAGTCCAAAACTGATTTTTATGATGTCGGGATATTTGTTTTTTAATTCTAGGGCTTTTTTATTTGTTGATGGATTTACTCCGGCGGTAATTACTACAACTTTATTTTTTCTGCACCTATTTATAACTTCGTCTAAGTCATTTTCAAAACGAGTGCTTTCGAGGTGTGCGTGAACGTCGAGATAATTCATAATAATTAAAAACTCTTCTTTCTTAAAAAGTTAATGATTGATAAAATGGGGGCTGCAGAGGATTTAGATTGTCTTGTTTTTCTTTCGGAAAAACGCGAGAAGAAAACAATATTTCTAAAATTCTGTTTTCTTAATGATTGAATACTTGGCATTAATACTTTCGATTCCGATAGGGATTTTGCTTGCAAGATTAACAAATTGGGAGAGAGACATTTACACTAAGTCCCATTATTTTCCTACGATAGTTTGGGTTCTTGCAATTTTTACTGCCGTTTTTTTGAGTGTGAATAAAATTATAGGAATGAGTCTATTGTTTAGTTTTTTAACAGTGCTGGTATGGTGGAAAGGAGAAGATGCGGCGAGGATGATAAAGAGAAAATGAAATGGGCGATTCCTCCGAAAATAAAAATTTATGAAGCTCTTGGCTGTTTGGGAGACGAAAGAATTAGAGAGGAAAATAGCAAAATTCATGTTTATTCTTCGAGCGGAAATAAATTTTATGTTGTGAAATATTCTGAAAATGAAAATGCGATAGTGACAAATGACAATGGTTCTTTTTGGAAAGGTTATCTCGGATATCCCGCAATTGCTTATTTGATGAAAATTGGAAAAATAACTTTTGATAGAAAATTTGCTTCGGCACTTAGAGGAATTAAGTGGAAGGATATAAATCAAAAATTTAAAAATGATTTTGTCAAAACGGAAAAGTTAATCAGGAAAGATTTGGTTTTGAAGGAAATAAATTTAAGAGAGATAGATATGGAAATTGAAAATATTCTGGAGCAAATAAGGAAACTTGATTTGAATTTACTTGGGGAAAAAATCAGACCGCCCGGAGGGTATTAGAATAAACTAATTTTATACAACTATCTAATTCTGGCATTAATATTGATGGCACTTGGAGAGCATCTTGCGGAGAAATCCATTTAAAATCGTCATGTTCTGTTGGGCTTAATTTTATTTTTGGGATGGCGATTTGAGCTCGATAAATATGATAGGGAAAATCTTTGCGCGGGTTTTCATATCTAACAAAAATTGTTTTTACGTATATCATTTCCGAAGGGTTAGAGAGATGCCCAGTTTCTTCATGAGTTTCTCTAATTATTGCGACTAGAGTGTTTCCTTTGTCTTCTGGGTCCATTTTTCCCGAAGGGAGTCCCCATTTTCCTTTGTATGAATCATTTTTTTTACATCTACGTAACAATAAAATTTTTTGATCCCACTCCACAAAACATCCAACAGCTTCAATTTTTGGATTAAAGTCATCCGGTTTTTGTAAAAAATACATTATTTTGTTACAAAATATAACTTTATAAAAAAGATTATTCTTCAAAATATATGTTTTATCTTATTGGACTTGGGATGAATTTGAAATCGATATCAGTCGACGCTCTCGAAATTTTGAAGGGATGTGACGAGATTTATCTTGAGAATTACACGGTGAATTTTCCTTACAAGATTTCGGAATTAAAAAAGTCACTTGATGTTAATATCAAAGAATTAGGAAGGGGGGGAGTTGAGGACGAATCTTTATTGAAAGACGCGAAGAAAAAAAATGTTGCGTTGTTGGTTTATGGAGATGTTTTGTCGGCGACGACGCATATTCAGCTTATTATTTCTTGCAAGAAACAAAAAATTCCTTATGAAATTTTTCATAATGCTTCAATTTTAACAGTAGTTGCTGAAACGGGACTTTCGCTCTATAAATTTGGGAAGATTGCGTCGATGCCGGATTGGAAGGAACATACAAACAAACCGATGTCGTTTATGAACTATGTTAAAGAGAATTTGTCGATTAAAGCACATACGTTGCTTTTGACAGATATTGGGCTTGAAATAAAGGATGTGATAGAACAACTTGAAGAATCCATGGGGGAAAGTTTGGGATTGCCTGAGAAAATTATTGTTGTTTCAAATGCAGGGACTGAAAAGCAAAAAATATTTTATGGGTTATTCGATAAATTGAAATGCAAAAAAATTGAGGTGCCATTTTGTGTAATAATTCCGAGCGAGTTGCATTTTCTTGAAAAGGAAGTGTTAGAGGAAGTGAGGGAGAAAATTTAAATATCCTTTTTGTTTAATGTGTTTATGAAAAAAGAAGTGATTGAGAAACTTGCGGCGTTAATTACTGCGGCATTTGGTTTGGTTGCGGCTTTGGCCTGGAACGATGCAATTCAAAAAATTTTTCGAACAATTTTTGGTGAGCAAAGTTCGATTTTAGCGATGATATTTTATGCATTTGTTGTTACAGTGATAGCGGTTATGGCAACAATTTGGATTGGGAAGATTGCACAGGGAAAGAAAAAATAATTATTTTGTTTGACGTTTATGCCTTATTTTTGCTTAAATTTTCACTCCAAAAGCTTGGCAGGCTGTAAGTAAAAACTCCTTCGAAATCATTGTCCATCACATAAACGTATTTTTTCTTGTTGCTCGGAATTTTTCCTATAAACTTGTCAGATTTTTCGTAGAATTTTTTTACTTCTGGCCTTTCCATCTCCATTTGGAGCAAGCTTCCTTCTTTTATTAGCAAAGTGTCAGTTAGGGCGATGATATTTTTGTCTATTAGTCCGGTGTTTTGCGTGACGAAAATTAGTGTTATATCTTTATGTCTCGCGACTGCCATAAGTTTACTTAGTTCTTTATTTTTGAAACTCATAGAGTCTCTTGCTCCAAAAGCAATAGCTCCTTCGTCGATAAGAATTACTCCTCCTTCTGGAACTTTTTCTATTTCGTTTACGCTTTTGATCCATGTCGGCAACAATTTTTGCGTTATTCCTAAAACGAAACTTTTTCTTTTTGTTTTCGAGTGAATGTTTTCAAGAATTCTAAAACCAAGACTACTTTTCCCACTTCCCCTTTTCCCAAAAATAAGCAATATTAGAGAATCATTTATTAGTTTATTATCGAAAGTTTCATAATTTCCTTTAATTCTTTCAGTGACTTTAAGATTATCAAATTTAAAATTGTCTTCGGTGTTTTTCGATTTTTGGTTAATTAGAACTTGATGTTCTTTTTCTTTTTTTGGCGAGGAATTTCCATTTAAAATTTTTAATATACCAGTAAAAATAATTTTAACTATCGATACGATTAGTCCGAGAGCCCAGCCAATAATTTTAATTAAACTTATTAAAAAAATTTTCAATTCTTTCCATGGGTCTGAATTTTGATTGGTTCTCTTTTTTGGCATAAGTAAAAAACGATTAAATGGTTTATTAATCTACTTAGTTTTGTTTTTGCAGCTAAGAATAAGTGGCATTGGCAAGAAAATAAAAGTGCCGTATGAATAATGGGGTTGTTGGGTTTGGTTAACGGGAAAGTTATTAGCAAAAAGGAGTACGTATTTCGAGAATTGTCATGAATTTTGCCAAACAAGTTAATAGAGAATTTATTTTGGATGGGATTATGGTTTGTTTGGTTGAAATTGAATTTTTATCAATTTTCCCAACCCACTAAATTTAAATAACTTGTAAGGTTAGATTTTTTATGGAAATGACCGAAGAAGAAATTTTGAAATTTTGGGAAGAAAAAGAAATCTACAAGAAATCCAAAGAAAAAAATGTGAAGGGAAAGAAATTTTATCTTATGGATGGACCGCCATATGCGACGGGGCGTATTCACATGGGGACGGCGTTGAATAAAATTCTGAAAGATGTAGCAATGCGTTCGCAAAGACTTCAGGGGAAAGATGTTTTTGATCGGGCGGGTTATGATACTCATGGAGTTCCCATTGAATTTAAAGTCGAAAAGGAAATCGGGAGCAGGACGAAGCAGGATATCGAAAAATTTGGCGTGAAGAATTTTATTGAAAAATGCAAAGAGTACGCAACGAAATATATCGGGATCATGGGGGAGGAGTTTAAAAATCTTGGAGTTTGGATGGATTTTGGGAATCCTTATCTTACGCTTGATCGGGAATATGTCGAGACAATTTGGGATACTTTAAAAGTTGCGAGTGAGAAAAATTTGCTTTATCTTGACAAGTATCCGGTTCATATCTGTCCGAGGTGCGAAACGGCAGTTTCTTTTAATGAAATTGAATATACGAAACAAAAAGATACTTCGGTTTTTGTCAAGTTTTCGCTTGTAGGAGAAAAAAATACTTTTTTAATTATTTGGACGACGACGCCATGGACGCTTCCTGCGAATACGGGAGTCATGGTGAATCCAAATTTAGAATATCAAAGAATTGAACTGTCTTCGGGGGAAAATTGGATTATAGCTAAGGCACTGGTCTCTAAAATTATGGGAGAACTTGGGCTTGGTTTTACTGTCAAGGATGAATTCAAGGGAAAAAGTTTGATTGGTTTGAAATATAACAATCCTCTCGTGAAAAATCTTAAGTTAAATTTGAAGGATGCTTATAGAGTGATTCCGTCGGCAAGATATGTGACTGTTGAAGACGGTACGGGGCTTGTTCATTGTGCTCCGGGACATGGGAAGGAAGATTATGAAGTGGGAAGAGAAGCCGGGATTGATGCGCCTTCGCCGGTTGGAATAGATGGTGTATTAATGGGAGAAACCGGAAAGTATGCGGGGAAGAAAGCGAGGATTGTTGATGCTGAGATTATAGAAGATTTGGAGGGCGAGGGCGCGCTTGTCTATAAAATGGAATATGTTCACGATTATCCTTTGTGCTGGAGATGCAGAACTCCTCTTTTGATGACATCGCAGCCACAATGGTTTTTGAGGGTTTCAGAAATTCAAAAAAAGATTTTAAAAGAAAATACTAAGATTAAATGGACTCCAAAATGGATGGAGCTTCGGATGAAAGCATGGATAGAAGGAATTTCTGATTGGCCAGTTTCACGACGAAGATATTGGGGGACGCCTTTGCCGATATGGGCTTGTAATCGTTGTGACAAGAAAAAAGTTGTAGGTTCTATAAAGGAGCTTGAAAAAGAATCTGGGAAAAAAATAAATGAAGTTCATAGACCGGAAATTGATGATGTAAAATTGAGGTGTTCGTGCGGCGGCGAGATGAAAAGAGTTGAAGATGTGCTTGACGTTTGGTTTGATTCTGGGGTATCAAGCTGGGCAGCATTGAATTGTTCCGATGGAGGAGAAAAATTTAAGGAATTTTGGCCGGCCGATTTGAATATTGAAGGCAAGGATCAAGTTCGGGGTTGGTGGAATTCACAGCTTATTTTGTCGGAAATCAAATTTGGCAAGAAACCATTCGAAAATATTTCTGTCCACGGCATGGTTTTGGATATGGGCAAGAAGAAAATGTCTAAATCTTTGGGAAATGTAGTAGCTCCATCGGATATAATAAAAAAATACAACAGAGATTATTTGAGATATTATTTTGCAAAGATATCGAAAGGAGAGGATTTTTCTTATCAGGAAAGAGAATTTAGTGATATAAGAAAATTTTTCATGACGCTTGTGAATTCTGTTAAATTTATCGTGCAAGTTGAAAAGCAGAGGGAAAAAATTTTGATCGAAGATAGGTGGATTCTATCCCGATTTAATTCAATGAAAAAGGAAGTTTTGAATAGTTATAATAATTTTATGTTTCCTGATGTGATACAGAAATTTGAGGAATTTTTAATTGAAGATTTTTCGAGGACTTATATTCAAATAGTCAGGGAAAGAGGAGGAGAGTCAAAAAAAATAATGGATAAAATAATGATTGAATTTTTGAAGCTTTTGGCTCCGATTATTCCTTTTTTAACAGAAAGCATTTGGCAGGATTTAATAAAGCTTAAATTAGTCAATGAAGAATCAGTTCATCTTTCGAAGATTAAAAAAGAAGATGAAATTGATGAGAGCCTGGAATCACAATTTAAAGTTGTGAAGCAGGTTATTGAAATGGGTCTTGCAGAAAGAGATAAGGCTAAGGTCGGGCTTAGGTGGCCTCTTTCTAAACTTACAGTATATGCAAAGGCTGATTTTCATATGGAGCAATTTAACGAAATATTAAAGACGCAACTTAATGTCAAGAAAATAGTTTTTAGTGACGCGAAAGAGACAGAAATTGGAATATCACTTGATACAGAACTAACTCCCGATCTTGAATCTGAAGGTTTTGCGAGGGAAGTTTCAAGGAAGATACAGGCTATAAGAAAAAATGCGGGACTTGTGAAAGAAGATAAAATAAAGGTTGAAATTGTTTCAGAGTTTAATGATATTATCGATGGGCAAAAAGAATTCATCAGAGAAAGAATTGGTGCGTCGTCGATTTTATTTAATAAATCGACGGAAAGTTTCGATTTTTCAGAGAAAGGAGAAATCAAGGGAAAAAATTTTCAAATATTTTTGAAAAAGATTTAGTTCTCGTCGGAAAAAATTGTTATTGTGCAGTGAATTTATTGTTAGCTACTCCAAAGAAAGAAAATTTTGTCCAGAATATCATTGTATAATTTATTTACCGACGATAAAATTATTTTTAAATTTCAAAGAAAGATTTAAATAGTACGAGGTTCTTAGAAAAACATGATTGTCAAAGAGGAATTTTTAGGAAGGTTAAGGAAAATATTTGATCTTAATCTTTATGAAGTGAAGGTTTGGACCGCTCTTCTTTCGAGAGGAACTTCGACTGCGGGCGAGCTTTCTTCGATATCCGATGTTCCTCGTTCCAGAACTTATGATATTTTAGAATCGCTTGAGAAGAAGGGATTTATTGTTATGAAACTTGGGAAGCCAATCAAGTTTGTAGCATTGAAACCAGAAGAGGTTGTGGAACGAGTAAAAAAGAATTTAGTTGTGACAGCAAAAGAGAAATCGGAAAGGCTTGAGAAGCTAAAGGGCAATGAAGTTTTAGATGAGTTGAATGTTTTGTTTAAAGATGGAATAAAATATATTGAACCTACAGAACTTTCGGGTGCGTTGAAAGGCAGACAGAATATATATAATCATTTAGATATGCTTGTGAGAGATGCTGAGAAATCTATTACGTTGGTTACAACGGCTGATGGGCTAAATAGGAAGTTAGAAATTCTTCTTCCTAGTCTTGAGAAGGCGAAAAAAAGAGGAGTAACTATTAGAATAGCTGCTCCCATAACAGAGGAAAATAAGAAAGTGGCCAAAGATCTTTCAAGAGTTGCTGAAGTTAGAAATTTGGAAGGACTTAATGCAAGATTTATGATTGTGGATTCTGAACAGTTAATGTTTATGCTTTTAAATGACGAAGAAGTTCATCCAACTTATGATATTGGAATTTGGATTAATACTGAATATTTTGCACAAGCATTAGAGGGTCTTTTTGAAATTGCGTGGAAAGGATTTAAGAAAGCATAGAGATGGGAAAAACTAAATCTACTATTTTTCATGATAAGATAGCTGAAAATTATGAATCTAACTACTCAAGTAATTATTGGAAATTTTACCAAGACATAACGTATGGAAACTTAAAAAAGTATTTGCCCAAGAAAAACTCCCTAATTCTTGACGCTGGTGGAGGAACGGGATTCTGGTCAAGAAAACTAGCAAAACAAAATTATCGACTTATCTGTACAGACATTTCGCAAAAAATGCTTGATACTGGAGTAAAAATTGCAAAGAAAGAGAAAACTTCAGAAAAAATAAAATTTTTAAATTCAGATATAACCAACATGAAGGAATTTACAGATAATTTTTTTGATTTAGCCATTGCAGAAGGTGACCCAGTAGGATATTGCGAAAATGCAGACAAAGCAATAAAAGAACTTTCTCGAGTTACAAAAAAAGGAAAATACGTTATCATTTCTATAGATAGCTATTTTTCAAGACTAAATCGCATGGTTGCAAAACAAGATTTCAAACAACTTGGGCTCTTAGAATCAAAACACAAAACATCTTTTTCAGATGGAAGTTACTACGAACATGATTTTACAATCAGGGAATTAAAAAATCTGTTTGAAAAAAATAATTTGGACGTAATTGAAATAATAGGAAAACTCGTCTTCATAAGGTCAATCCCCAGAGAAGAAATTGAAGAAGTTCTTTCAAACAAAAAAATGTACAAAAATCTTTTGAAATTAGAATTAAAATACAACAGTGAACCTTCTATTATTGGACTTTCTGGGCACATCCAAATCGTCGGTAAAAAAAGATAATTTTTATGGACTTGCCTACCGCAAACGCATTTTTTCCTAGTTAGTCTAAATTCAGAGAGAAGTCAAAAATGGTTTTGCTCAAATTGAACTGGTTCAATTCCCTCCTCATGGACTTGTCGGGAATTGAACCCGAATTATCCGATTGCGAACCGGACGTAATGCCGTTATACTACAAGCCCTTAAAATAAATTTAGTTTGTAGATTAAATATTTTATGGACTCATCTAACTTGTCGAATCAATTTTGATTGATATACATTAATTTCCAATCAAAAAAGCTTCTCCTCCAATTGAACCGTTCGATTTTCGTTTTTTATGGACTCGCCGAGAATCGAACTCGGACTACTCGACTGCCAGCCGAATGTTCTACCATTGAACCACGAGCCCACACAAAAATAAATTGTGAGTGATTAATAAATATTTCATTGCATTGGGAATGGGAAATATTTTATATAGTTATTTTATTTAAGACGGGTATGAAATTCATTTTCAAAAATGTTGATTCTAAATCTAAGAAGATAAAGAATATCCCTATTACTTGGGAGAAAAAAGAATCTGAAATTTTAGATAAAATTAGACAATTAACGGGACTGATTTTAAAAACTGAAAAAATAATTTGTACGATGGATGGTTCAACTTCAGATGGGTATTATGGTTATAATAACATCACATTAGGCGTTAAGGGAGGAATAATTAAAGATGATGTTTTAATGGTAATCTCTCATGAACTTTTTCATATTTTTTATTGGAAAAAAGTGAGAAAAATGAAATTATCTAAAGGGGCACTTGGTAAGGAATCTAAAAAAGAATGGGAACTTGCGGAGATTACGGCTTATTTAATAACTGAAGAATTAAAATCATTTTGGCCATGCGCAAAAGTTTATTTGTATCCCGAGATAAAAAATTTATATAAAAAAGTAAAAAAATATTGGGGAAAAGATTTTGAAAGTTTTTTGAAAAAAAGTTATAAAATTATTAAATAGTTACATTTCCTCCAACGTCTCAATCCCCAACAGTCTTAAGCTTTTTCCTAAAACTATTCTAAATCCGTCGACGAGTTTTAACCTAAAACTTTCTTCTTTGCTTCCGATAACCGGACATGCGTGGTAGAATTCGTTGAAGATTTGTGAAAGCTCGAATGAATAGTTTGCTATTACGTTTGGAGCCAGTTGCTCAAAAGATTTTTTTACAACATCAGGGAATTCATTTATCTTTTTTATTAATTTTATTTCCGGTTCTTTTAATTCTGGGATTTTTATTTTTTTTATTTTCTTGGTTATTTTTTTCAGGATTGAATTTGCTCGCGCGTACGAGTAGAGGAGATATGGACCAGTGTCACCTTCGAAGCTTATGGATTCTTTTGGATTAAAAATCATGTTTTTCTTGAAATCAATTTTCAAAAGCATATATTTAATAGCGGCGAGCGCGACTAAATGCGCTCTCTTTTCAAGTTCATCTTTTGGCAGTTCGCTATTTCTTGCTTGGATTTCCGCCCTTGATAATCCTTCTATTTCGTGTATAAAGTCATCTGCGTCAACCACGGTACCTTCTCTTGATTTCATTCTTCCCTCGGGAAGTTCAACCATTCCATAAGACAAGTGATGTAATTTATTGGAAAACTTAAACCCAAATTTTTTTAAAATAGAAAATAAAACATTAAAATGAAAATTTTGTTCATTCCCAACGACATAAATACTGCCGTCTAAATTAAATTCATCATATTTTAATTTTGCGAGATATAAATCCTGCGTAATATATATCGAGGTCCCGTCGGCTCTCAGAATGACTTTTTCTCCAAGTCCTTCTTTTTTTAGGTCGATAACAATCGCGCCGTCTGCTCTTTTTTTAAAAATTTTTTTCTCTAATCCTAATTCAACAACTTCTTTACCTTTATTATAAATTTCACTTTCAAAATATTGCTTATCATGTTTTATATTAAATAGTTTATAAGTTTCCTTGAAACCGTTCAATGCCCATTTGTTCATTTTTTTCCATAACTGAATTATTTTTTTGTCGCCAGCTTCCCATTTTCTCAAATAATCTTGAGCTTTATTTTCGTATTCTGGGTTTTCTTTTGCTTTTTTTGAAAAAATGACATAGTAATTTCCGACGAAATGATCTGATTTCACTTTTTTTTCTTCGGGAGTTTCACCTTCCCCAAATTCATCGTAAGCAACCATGGATTTGCATATATGAACTCCTCGGTCATTGTTTAGATTAGCTCTAATTACTTTGCTTCCGGTATACTCGATAATTCTTGAAACACTTTCTCCAATGGCCATGTTTCTTAAATGTCCCAAATGCAAAGGTTTGTTCGTGTTAGGAGACGGGAATTCTACCATAATTTTTTTATTTCCGAAATTACTCTCTCCAAAATCTTTTTCGAAAACATTTTTCAAGAAAATTTCTGCCAAATTATTTTTATTTATAAAAAAATTCAGATAAGCGCCTACGGATTTTACTTCTTTTACTTCTTTCGGTAATTTTTTGTTTATTTTTTTAGAAAGTTCTTTCGCAATTTCAACAGGATTTTTTTTTATTGTTTTCGCAAGGCTGAAGCATGGAAAAGCAAAATCCCCCATTTTTGGATTTGGAGGAATTTCGATTAGATTAAGTATTTCTTTTTCTGGTTGTTTTAATTCTGAGGATATGATTTTTGAAATGGTTTCTTTCATAGGTTGAGATAACAAAAAGAATTAATAAAACTTGGCATTTCATCAAGTTTAAATAGTTGTTTACCCACTTAACTTAAATAAATTGGAGGGAAAAATGGTAAAGAAAAGTGTTATTGATTGGATTGCTCTTGTCCTTGTGATAATTGGCGGTCTTAATTGGGGTCTTGTAGGTATCGACGCTGGATGGAATGTAGTGAACTTGATTTTCGGCAGTGTTGCATGGCTCGAGAGTCTAATATACATCTTAGTGGGCATTGCGGCTCTTTGGATGATTTATTTTGCAGTAAAAGAATAAATAAATTTTTTATTTGGGCTTGGTTTTTGGCCCTTGTTTCAGGGCCTTTTTTCATATTTAAGAGGTTTTTATTATAGTTATTTTTTGGAGGCAAAAAAGAGAAAGATTATAGTAAATTTTTTTGGGGAAATTATATTTATGTTCATAAAATAAAGGTATAATCTCCAACTCTTTGATTATTTTCTTAAACTTGTCTCTTGTTTCTCGAGTTAAATTCAACATCTTTTCGTTGTTTTCTAATTATATATAACTCAATATTGCAACGCCCACTCCAGGAATCGAACCTGGGGGCCCCGAAGGGCGCGGATATTTGCGAACAAGTCTAAACGTAGCAATCCGCTGCAATACCATTATGCGAAGTGGGCAATAAGGTAACTATAAAATTAAGGGTTATAAATATTATGTCTTAGTGATTGTGTATAAAAATAACTGCCAATATTTCTAATGTCAGAAACAATTTTATTTTTGTGTACCTGAGTCGGTTATTGCATTTGTTTGTTTCCAAAGGTACTTTTTCTTAGATTTCTTTGTCTATATTCGAGTTTTTCTCCGATAATAAATTAGCTAATTTAATCTTCGTTTCTCTAAGAGAAGCCTTGTTAAATTTTAAAATTATGTTTTGGCCTTCTTCTTTTTTTTCACAAAAAGAGAAATTCTTTTAGTTAACTTTTTCAAATTCGAAAAGACAAGATTTATAAATCGTTGTTTACTATTGTTAACATGTATTTGCTATCCCAGGAAATTGAAGTTTGGTATATAATCCCTGCAGTAAGAAAAGAATTAGCAAGGCTGCTAACGCAAAAATATGAAATGAGTTTTGAAAAAACTGGGAACATCCTCGGAATAAGTAAGGCCGCAATTTCACAATACCTCTCCAACAAAAGAGCAAATAAAATAAAATTAAGTTCGGAAGTAAAAAGGGAAATTTCCAAGTCGGCAAAAACAATAAATGAAAATTCAAAAATGGCAATTTCGGAAATTCAAAGGATTTTAAAATTCATGAAGGAAAATAAATGCTCTTGTGAGGTTTGCAAAAAATACAATAAAGATGTTTTGGGGTATTGCAACTGCGAACCGAAATATTAAAAGATAATGCATAAACATTGGAGGCATGAAAAAAGAAATAATGAGAAAAGAAATTTTTTTAGATAACGCGTCGACAACCAAGGTTAATGAAAAGGTTGCAGAAAAAGTAAAAGAATCGATGACAAATTTTTATGCAAACGCATCATCGCTTCACGAACCTGGGAGAAAAGCAAAAAATTTATTAGAAGAGTCAAGAAAAAAAATTGCCAATTTTATCGGAGCAGAATCATCTGAAATCGTTTTTACATCTGGAGGAACCGAATCGAACAATTTGACATTAAGAGGACTTGCAAAAGCCAATCCTGATAAAAAACATATAATTACTTCGGTGATTGAACATCCGTCAATTTTAGAAACCTGTGAAGATTTGAAACGAGATGGCTATAAAATAGATTACATAAAAGTAGATGGCGAAGGCATTGTGGACATTAAGGAACTTGAAAAAAAAATTAGAAATGATACTTTAGTTGTTTCAATAATGCATGTCAATAACGAAATCGGGACAATTCAGCCAATCGAAGAGATTGGGAAAATCTGCAAAAAGAAAAAAGTTTATTTTCACACTGATGCTGTTCAGTCATTTAAGAAAATTGATATAGATGTAAAGAAAATGAATATTGATTTAATGTCAGTTTCTGCACATAAAATTCATGCGCCAAAAGGAGTTGGTTTTTTATATGTTAAAAAAAGAGTGAAGATTTTACCGATAATTACCGGCGGAGGCCAAGAAAAAAATTTAAGAAGCGGAACCGAAAATCTTCCCGGAATAATTGGACTTGCATCGGCAATAGAAATAAGAATCGATAAAGAAGAAATTAAAAAAATGAGAAATAAAATAATGGAAGAAATTTTGAAAATACCCGGGTCAAAAATCAATGGTTCAAAAGAGAAAAGGATCTATAATAATATTAATATTTCATTTTATGGTATCGAGGGCGAAGGTTTGATGTTGAATTTGGAACAGGATGGAATTTTTGTTTCCACGGGTTCAGCATGTGCTTCAAATAAGCTCGAAGAAAGTCATGTGCTCAGATCAATAAAAGTCGATGAAATGTATATTCATGGAAGTATTCGAATTACTTTAGATGAAATCAGCGAAGGGGAATGTAATTTTGTTTCTGAGAAAATCAGGGAGGCAGTTTCGAAGCTGAGAAAAATAAGTCCGTTTAAATTAAATTTAAGAGAGATGCCTTATGAAAAATAAAATTACAAAAGAAATGACTTTTGCTGAACTTATCGAGGTTAATCCTAAGGCTGCGAAGAAATTAGCGGAGCGAGGTTTGTTTTGTGGAGGCTGCCCTATGGCGCAATTTGAAACGATTGAGCAGGGAGCGATGGCGCATGGGGTTGATGTTGTCAAGTTAATTAAAGAATTGAACGAGGGAAAATGAATAATACATCTTATAATGAAAAGGTTTTAGAGCATTTCCGAAATCCGAGAAATATGGGCGAGTTTGAGAATGCTGATGCTGAGGGAATTGTTGGTAATCCGAAATGCGGCGACGTCATGAAAATAATGATAAAAATTAAAGATGATAAAATAAAGGATATAAAATTTCAGACGTTTGGTTGTGCTGCGGCGATTGCTTCATCTTCTGCGTTGACGGAAATTGCAAAAGGCAAAACTTTGAAGCAAGCGAAAAAAATAACAAACGAAGATGTTGCGGAATATTTGGGCGAGCTTCCTCCGATAAAAATTCATTGTTCAAATTTAGCAGCTGATGCACTAAGGAAAGCAATAGAGAATTGGGAGAGGAAGTAGGGAATTTTTACATTAATTAAATTGCTAAATATTAACTGCAAAATTCCTCCGCAAAATATTTTGCTGTAAGCTTTTCTCCTGTTGCTTTTTCAATCATTTCATCCCAACGATACTTAGCGCCCACGCTGAAAATTTTTTCTTTAAGATAATCCCCAATTTTTTTATTTCCCGAGTAATCCGAATTTTTATCATGAGTGTAGTTTTGTGTTATAAAATTATGAATTTGTGACGCCAGGAGTTCGCCAAGAAGATAATTATGATAATAGATTGGCGCAGAGAGAAAATGATATTTTGATGCCCAATCCGGCTCGTCACGATAAAAATCAATGAACTGAAATTTTTTTACCAGGTCCCACCAGAGTTTATTCAAATCTTGTTTTGGGTTTTTGTATAATTCTTTTTCAAAATGGAACATTACTTGGACCCATCTTGCGAAGACAAGTTGTCTTAATTTCAGGATTTTTCTTGTAGTTTTTTCTATTTCGTCGATTTCTTTTTTGTTTACATTGCAGTAATTTTTTATGAATTCGAAATTTCTAGCTTTTCTTCCGAATAGCATTGCGATTGCTTCAGTAGTGAATATGTGTGCAGAGTCTCTCAGCATCCAAGGGAGGTTTTTATCGTGATTTTCACTGTAGATTCCGTGGCCGAGTTCGTGAAGGATTGTTTCCATCCAACGTTCTGAATTTTTTATGTTTTGCAAAGTCCTGACGTCGCCGTTTCGATCAATATTGATGCAGTATGCGTGCTGATTTTTTCCCGGCTTTTCGTAAAGATCGCTTCTGTTCAAAATCCCTTTAACGTCGAGTCCAATATTTTCATAATATTTAACTGCGATTTCTACTATATTTTCTTTTGAATAAATTTTGTCTAGATTGATTTCATATATCGACGGGCCTTCTTGAAAAAATGGATCGGTGTAATGCCATGGCCTTAATTCTTCTTTGTCAACTCTATATTTTTTTTGCAGAACTTCGTCGATTTCTTCTTTCAATTTCTTGAAAGGTTCGTTTGTAAGTTTTTCAAGTTCTTCAAAAATTATTTCTATTTCTTTCTCGTTTTGTTCCGATAGTTCCAGAGAAAGTTCGTAATAATTTCTAAAGCCAAGGTTCCTGGCCCTTTCATTTCTTAACTCAATAATTTCCAAAATATCTTTCTCGACGATCTTTCCTTGTTTTTTTATTGCCTGCCACGCTTCTTTTAATTTTTCACTATTCTCTTCTTCTTTCAAAATATTTTTTATTTCATTTTCTGTGAGTTTTCTCTCGCTGATTTCTGCTCTGAATGTGTTGAATTTCAGTTCGGCTTTCGTAATTTTTTTTGTTATTTTTTGTGAAAGCTCAAAATCTCCCTGTTCGGACAGAAACAAAAAGTAGAGTAATTTAATTTTTCTATTCAATACTTCGCCGAAGTTTTCTTCTTTAAGTTTTTTTAAAATTTCGAATGAATTCTTATCGCTCGCCAATTTTTTTAGTTCGATTTCGAATTTTGCATAATTACTGTAGTCTTCTTCTTTGCCTGATAACGAAGCGTTCCAGTAACTTTGGTTTAGGGATTTACATAATATAGAAATTTTTTTTTCTATCTGGGTTACGAAATCTAAATCATTTTTTTGGTTCACAAGAAATAGAAGAACCGATAATATAAAAACTTTTTGAAAATTAAAAAGGAATAATGAATCTTCCTCCCTAAGAAGATTCATTGAATATGAATTGAATTGAAAAGTAAATTTATTTTTTCTTTTTCTTAGCAGCTTTTTTCTTTCTGCCGCCACGAGCCATCACAGCCTCACAAACATTTCCAGCACCATCAACATAGTAAAGGTGTCCAGGCTTTCTTGTGATAACCTTCTTTACAACAATTTTTCCCATTATAAACCTCCTTTTCTTCTTTGATAATATATCTTGCCAACTATTGTATTTAAATGTTTCTGTTCTCGACGTAATTTTCACTTTTACCGAGAGGAATTTCGAGAAGATACCGTCCTTTCCCAGAGAAATTAAATTCCCATGTTTTTATATCAATAATTTTCGTCACGTTCATTTTATCATCAAGCCAAATCGCTCTGAAGGGTTTGCAAAAAAATGAATGAATTGAAAGTTTTTTGTTTTTATTGAAAACAAAAAACAGTGGGGGGTTTTTTTTGCGGAACATTAGTCCGGAGAATTTCGACCAAAGAGATTTGCAAATCTTTGCATTTATCGAAAATTTTTTGCCGTTGCTGTAATAGGTGATTTTTTTTATCACCATCCTCTCTCCCTCTTCAAGTTCATCAATTTCTGAAACACTTTATCGACGGAATATTCGTGAACTTTGTCATGATGAATGAAGCCGCCGCCGAAAGTTTTTGGAATGTGCATTAGTTCATGAATTATGACTTTTATTTTTTCATCATTTGAAAGTCTGTCGAAATTTTCTGAAATTACTTCGATAAGATAAAATCCTTTTTGTCGTCCCATCCCTATCTGCATTGCTTTTCCGAGGGCGTGGCATCTTGCAATTGTTCTTCTTGCTGCTGAACCAAAGCTTCGAATAAATGCGACATTCTCCAAAGAAACATGATCCCAATCCATTGTGTAAACAATTTCTTCAGCAACACTTTTCACGTCAGGTGCCTGTTCATATTTAATTCCCATATGCTTTTTTTCTTAGAAAGAAAATTTCCCTTGCTCACAAAATGCATTTCGCAAAGTAATATAGTTTAATTTGTTGCTCGAAGCGTTTTGTTTGGAAACAATTGGAACTATTTTTCGCGAACTGTGGAAGCTTCGCTTATAATTTCTTTGTCCAGTTTTCTCCATAGGTTTAATTTCAATCGTCATTATTTTACCTCTATTGTTTTGTTTTTTGAAGTCTTTCCTTTAAGTATTTTTACTTCTGTCCCGAAATATTTTTTTAATAACTTTAATAACTCGATATTAGCTTTATTTTTTTCTGCAGGTTTTTTTAAAAAAATTTTATATTGCGAATCGGAAATTTTTTGAATTTCTTCTCGACCAGAATTTGCTTGAACTTTGACTTCGATTTTCATAGAAAAAGAAAGAAGAAGGAGATTATAAATTTAGGGATAGTTGTTTACAAAATTTTCTTTTAAATCTCGCATACCTCCTCCGCCTTCAATTGTTCTTAAATTAAGCCTTTTTTTCATTTTAGCTCGTCATAATCTCAATTCCATCCCGATGTTTCAATGGAGTGTCTTTGCCAACAGGCTGTTTTGTTCTGACATCAATTGCTTTGACAAATTTATTCCCGATATCCGTGTGGAGCTTGAAAGCAAAGTCGAGAGCCGTCGAACCTTTAGGGAGCAAATAACAATCGGGCAAGATATTTCCCTTGCTGTCTGCAAGTTTTGCTCCAGCTGGGAAAATCGCAATGTACTTCAAAAGCTCGAAAACAACTTTATCTAAAATATCTTGAACACCTGTTGAACCGTAAACTTCTAAAACATTTTTCTTTATGGATAAAAGTGCCTGCTTTTGTCTTTCATTAATTTTGTCCTCATGAATTTTAAAACTTGAATTTCCTTGTATATAATCAATTAATCCTGCTTTTGCAGCTTGTCTTAATGAAAGTTCAGCATCGGCAGAACAAGGGATTATCTGTTCATTCGGGAATTCTTTTTTCAATCTCTCTAAATTATCCTTCGCGTTTCCCTTGTCAATTTTATTTGCGGCAATAAGCATAGGTTTCGTCATAAGCCTAAGGGTTCGAGTAAAATCGTTCAAATTTTTTTCTGTCCAACCAGAAGGATTTCCAGTATTTAATTTTAATTTTAACAAGGCGCTCTTTACATCATCTTCATTTACTCCCAATCCTGAAAATTGTTTTGCTACGGCAACGGCAAAATTCTGCTTAGACGATTCAATTCCTCGTGAAAGCCTGTCCCATACTTTCTTAAAAATTCCCATATACCACTTATCAAGCTCATTCTCGAGCATTCTTACATCTCGTATAGGATTGCCAGTTCCCTCTCTGCCTTCGTCATCGGTAGTTCCAGAAATATCAACTATATGTATGAACGCGTCCGCTTGTCTTAGATCATCAAGGAATTGGTTTCCAAGGCCTTTCCCTTCATTTGCACCTTCAACAAGTCCTGCAACGTCCATTAGATCAATCGGAACAAATCTCATATGATTTACACAAAATCCGGTTCGAGGCATACATTGAGTATTTAATTCTTTATCAATACACGGAACTCTAACATAACCAATTCCATGATTTGGTTTTATTGTCGCAAAAGGATATGCAGCAATCAAAACGTCTGCCAGAGTCGCAGCTTTGAAAAAAGTCGATTTCCCACATGAAGGTTTTCCCACAAGACCAATTAACATGAAATATTCAAACAATAAGGATTTTTAGAGTTTTGGATACTTGTACATTTAATCCGTGACAGAAACAAATTCTTCAAGGTTTAGCATTCCTTCATCTAAACTCTGTAGTAATTTTCCAATAACTTCTCGGGCAATCCCGTTTTGATAAGATTTTACTAATTCCTCTCGGGTATCTTTAAATGAAGGAAATTCTTTTCTTCTTAAAAAGTCTAAATTCATTCTATAAAAAGGCTTTGTACCTGCAGGAATTTCTGTGAGAGAGATAAATAAACCAAGAGAACTATTTAACATCTTAACTGCATCAGAAATTGCGTAAGCACAAACTATATACTTATTATTTCCTGGCTCCGATCTAATTAAGTCATAATAATTTCTCATTAAAAAGGTTATTAAAGTCAGTTTATAAGAATTTTTATAATCCAAAATATAGATTAAAGATTTGGATATTAATTAAGCACGGCAATCCTGTAATAATCCTGCCATGGTCCATTTTGCGTATGCGGACTATCCCATGTTTTAAATAAGCCTTTCTCAAGTTCCCCGGCTTTTTCTAAACGCATAATTGCAGAAATTATTCCATAGGTAATCTCTCGTTCATCAACTCTGCTTCTTCCTTCTATTAATGCATCCTTAACACCACTCCAAACCCCAGCCCAATGAACCCATTCATTATTTCTTGAAGACCCAAAAACACAAGGAGGAAATTTCACGCAATCTCTTGCATCAGGATTTTTTAAATAATCTAAAACAGCTTTTTCATAATCACCATCATTCATACAAAAGTATATTCAAAGATATATTTAAATTTTTATATAGTAGATTTTAAAAACATTAAATTTCTATCAATTTAGTGAGCCTGTAGCTCAGCCAGGTTAGAGCACCGCTCTTATATGACTGTTATCCAATTGGATGGCAGAGTTTCTTCATCGAAGAAAGGCGGGGGTCCCCAGTCCAAATCTGGGCAGGCTCATAATTATATTTTCAACTCTACAAATAACTTATCGTTTTCAAGATAATATTGAATCATATCAGCATTTACAGGAATAAATTTTATATAGCATTTATCATCAGAATACGCCTTAATTTCAAGGCCCGTTGCAAGTTCAGTAATTATGATTTCTTTTTGTGATTTAACTCCTGGGACCGACAGCTCATAAATTATTTTATCAGAGAGTCTGCGCACTTTGGATTCTGCTTCAAACTTAGGCAATTTTATTCTTTCCATCATTTGTTCTTCTGAAAAATAATTAATTCTTTTTGGTTTTTTCGCTTGAACAATTTGTTTAGCCTGAGGGGCACCAGTCGAAATTTTGATTTTAAAACCTCTCGGAATTCCGTTTTCACCAGATTTATTTATTTCATTCATCTGTCTTTCAAGTTGTTTCATTAAAGAATCCAAAACTTTTCCCATTCCTATCGGGAATTTTGCCTCATTTCGAGTCCTAACTAAATCTGTTGAATCATCCTTGCCCAATAAGCCGTATTTTTTTTCCTCCTGTACTCTTTTGAAAGACTCGCCACAATAAGGACAAAAGTTAAATTTTTTTTCAATTTTGTTAGCACAAGACGGACATTTCCTCTCGAACATATTATAAAATAATCATTATGCTATTTAAATTTTATGCACACATAATTTTTCATATTTTCTGAATTTTTAACGAATCAAATTCAAGAAAATTTGGATTAAAATTAAATTTTATGATTTGGCTCAAACACATGTCCGACATAGTTTGCTTCTTTTATTATCTCCTGAAATGGTTTAAATTCTTTAATTAGATATCTCGAAGAAAACTTTTTGACTGGTCGAACCTCTTTTAAGTGTTTTATTCCAAATAAAAAAACTACCAATCTTGCCGCAGTCGAAACAAGAAATATGAATAAAATCGTATCCATAAACGGAACGCCTACCCATGCGATTAAAGTGCCAATACTTGTTCCGATAAACATGCAAACACCGACGATAATATTTATATAAGAAATTCCAAGACATATCTTCTTTTGACTCACGGCGTCATAAATGTAATTATTGATTGCAAGGTTATAGCCTGCCCAAGCAAAACCGCTGACTATTGACGGAACGAATAAAAGATAAAGTCGAAGCATTAAGGGATTGGATATCCACGACGATAAATACCACAATCCCGGAACAAGAAAAATTAATCCGGCGCTGATTTTAGTAAGTTCTATATTCCCAAATTTATCTGAAACTTTTCCTAATACCGGTAAAAAAATCAACTGAAAAAAGGTCCCAGACGCTATGACTGCCATAAACCAGATGTATGAAAACCCCAGATTTCTTAACAAGTAAAACTCGAAAAACGGGATAGAAATTCCTATTGCTATGCTAAAAAATCCTCTGAAGATTGCAAACTTACCGAAGGGTGTCGACCTTCCGTTTTTTATAAATTGCCAAAAAGAAAAATAACATCTTTTGCCAATTTTGATTTTTGGTTCATATGTCTTTCTTAATATTGTCCAAGATAAAAACCTAAAAAATGCGGTGAAAAAAAATATAATACTAAAACCAAAAATTGTATAAAATAAAATATTCGAACTTTCAAAAGCTTCAACCCAATCCAAAAAAAATGCCGCAACAATCATTGTCACCAATCCAAAAAGCCCAACGATGATATTTCTTTTTGAAAAATAATTCCCCCTTATATGGTCAGGAACTAAAAGTCCCATCCAAAAAAACCATGCCGAATGAATCAGCGCGCCGACGGCATAAAGTGCACCTGTCAAAATTATTAATATCCAAACGGAATTTGGCATGCCGAGATAAAAACCAATACCAATCTGTATTGCTATCAGCCAGAGAATCACTTGTGAGAGCACGCCGTAAAGAACAATTTTTTTACTCGAAATTTTCTCAACTAAATTCGACGCACCTAAATGAACAAGACTTGGAATAAGATGTATCATCCCGTTCAAAATTCCAATTTGACTCGAAGTTGCATTCATCGCTATCGCGAACGGCGCTAAATATGACGCTCCCAGTCCCGTCGAAATCGAAGATACCGCTCCCTCTCGTATACTTGAATCAAGACTTTCTTCGACTTTTTTTCCAATAATAGGATGCTCTCGCTTCAACTTTGCATTCACCTTTTTTTTCATATTTTTATGATGACAGAGAATTTTAAAAAGATATGGGAAGGGGGAGAGTTAAGATTCAATTGTTTGATAAAGACAATCTGTTCTCGTTCCATCGTGTCTCATTTTGTGCATTGGTCCTCCATGGCAATAATCCCATTCGTCGCAAGAGTTGCATTCTCCTGTTTTTTTCCAATCAAACCTGCGATATTTTGTATAGCCCTTATTCCAAACATCAAGTATTTTATCTTTTCTTAAATCTCCTTCAAAGCCAAATTCTCGCGGAATATTTGAACAAGCCGCAAGTTTTCCATCGTACAAAATTCCCAAGTTATTAATTCCAGCAACACAATGGAATATGAAGGGTCTCACTCTTCCTTCAAGTTCTCCTCCGCACCAACCTCCGCAACCGAGTTCAACAATTATACTTTTCGGATCAACATAAGTTTGAAAATTTTTTCTATGCTCTTCTCGCAAAAACTGTATCGCTTCTCTTGTTTGATCTGGAGATAAAAGGTAATCTCTATTTAGGTCTGCTCTTCCGAGAGGATCAATAGTCATCACTCTAAAATATTTTGGATGAATCTCTTTTTTTACAACTTCATAGAGTCCCTGAATTTGTTCAGTATTTTTTGCATTCGCCACCATAGAAACAGTCACGGTTAATCCTTTTTCTACGGCTGTTTTTGCTGCCCTAAAAGCCAAATCATAACTTCCTTGCATCCCCCTGAAATCGTCATGAGTTTGCTTGTTTCCGTCTATACTTATTCCGATTCCCGTAACACCTTTTCTTTTTAATTCATCAATAACCTCAGGATTTCTTCCGATATAAATCCCATTAGTTTGAATATCAATGTTTCTAAAATAAGGGCTTTGGCTTATTACTCCAAGAATTTCTAATATATCTTCCCTAACAAATGGCTCTCCGCCAGTAATGTTTACATGCCTGAATTGTGACATATCAAAGTCATTTTCAATCTGTCTAAATGCTTCTACAACTTCGTCTTTGCCTAATTCTTCGCTATTCTGAACTTCTTCGGAAGGAGAACCACAATGTTTGCAATGAAGATTACATCTTCTTGTTGATTCCCAGCTTATAATTTGCAAAGGGTGCGTTCTAACTAATTCATTAATTTTAAAACTCCAATTATTAAATGCCTCTTCTAAATTTTGCATTTTAAGATTTCTCCCGCGATTTCTTTAATCTTAGGGCGATAATCTTTTCCGTGAAGAGTTTGGTATAAACAAGAAAGAAGCGTTCCATTAGGCAATCTTAGATGCATAGGCCCGCCTTTGCAATAATCCCACTCCCCGCAAGAACCGCAATCATCTTGTTTTAACCAGCCCCTATTTCTATATCTTTGAAATCCTTCATTCCATAATTTTCCTAAGTCATCATCTAAAGTTCCTTCAACAAAATCTCGGGCGATATTTGATCCGGTAATTTTCCCGTCATAAAGAATAGTCATAGTATTTAATCCGGCTACGCAGAAAAAGCAATAAGGTCTGAATCTTCCTTCGTTTTCTACTCCTGTCCAATCGCCACAACCCATATCGACCTTTGTGGTTTTTGGGTCCGCATAGTTTCTAAAGTTTTCTCTATGTTTTGTTTTCAGAAAATCTATTAGAGTTCTTGTTTGATCTGGAGAGAGAAGCAAATCCTGATTAATAACCGTTCTACCAAGAGGATAAATAGGAGTAATTTTGAACCAATTTACTCCTCTGTCTGAAAGTAATTCGTATAATTCTCCGAGCTCGTCTACGTTTTTTGCGTGAGCAGTTATTGAAGCGGTCGTTTGAAATCCGGCATCTACAGAATATTCTAGGGCCCTTAATGATTTTTGCCACGAACCTTTCATTTGTCTAAAATCATCATGAGTAGATTCTAACCCATCAACGGCGACTCCAATTCCAGTTACATTTGTTTTTTTCAATTGCTCTAAAACCTCTGGATGATCTGCAATATAAATACCATTAGATTGAATGCTAATATTCTGATAACCAATTTCTCCAAGTTCAAAAACTACGGGAACTAAATCTTTTCGAACAAACGGCTCTCCTCCCGAAATAAGAACTCGTGAAAAATTCGACATATCAATTTGGTTCCTAATTTTTCTAAACCCTTTTATTACTTGTTCTGTTGTAAGTTCACTTTCATCTCTTGACCCCTCTGTTGGAGATTCGCAATGTTTACATCTAAGATTACACCGTCTTGTGGACTCCCAATGAATTACATTTAATGGATTTTTTTCAATAACTTTTTCAACGTTAGACTTCCAAGTTTCAAAAATTTCTTCTAACGCCATTCTCTTTCAATTAATTAGAAGAAGCGTAAACTCGTGAAAAATAGCCATTCCCATTTGGGTCTGGGTGGCATCCATACATATTGTTCACTAACTCAACAGGGTTAGGAAACTCGGCCATTCTTCGGATGCTTTCTGTTAATGCTGCTTCCACGTCTTCTTCAAGTTCCTTTTCCAATGCCATTTTTATTTAGTTTTACCTCTAAAGAATAGAGTATAACCAAATATTTCAAACTTCTTATTTAATTTTTTGACAAATTAGTAAGATTTATATATTTTAAACTATAATTGTTAAGTATGGTAAGTGAGTTTAAGCTTGATAAGAAAAACAAAAAAATATTGCATTATCTAGATATTGATAGTCGCCAAAGTCTTTCACAATTGGCAAAAAGAGTTGGATTAAGTAAACAAGTTATTGATTACAGAATCAAAGAAATGTTAAAGGAAAAAGTTATCTTAAATTTTTATTCCGTGATAAATTTCTCTAAACTTGGATATACTCACTATAAGCTTTATTTTAAATTTCAGAATGTTAATCCGATTAACGAAGAAAAAATAATCCATCACTGGGTTTCTTGTAAAAATAGTGTTTGGGTTGCATTGTGCAGGGGGATTTGGGATTTAGCAGTTTCAATCATTTCAAAAGATACTAATGAATTAGGGGGTATTATTGACGATTTCACTAATAAGTTTTCAAAGTTCATTTTAGAAAAAAACATACTTATAACCCAAATTTCACCAGTATTTACAAAAAATTATCTAATTGATGAAAAAGAAAAGAAAGAATTTGTTTACATAAAGAAAAATGAAAAATACGAATTAGATGAAGATGAAATAAAAATTCTGTCAATATTGTCTACAAATGCCAGAATTTCAATAATTGAACTTATGGAGAAAACTGGCTTAAGCCGAGACGTTATAAGTTACAGGTTAAAAAAATTAAAAGAAGAAGAGATTCTTTCTCAGTTTAGAGTAAATATAGATTTAAATAATATCGGATATCGCCTCTATAAAATTATTTTACGACTAAAAAATTTGTCTTCGGGGAAAGAGGAAGAAATTAAATCTTTTGTGAAAGGTAATCTAAATGGCGTTCAATTTTTGAAGGTTCTCGGTAATTGGGACATAGAATTGGAATTTGAAATTCAGAATGAAGAAGAACTTCATAAGATACTACAAGAGATAAGAAGTGAATTTTCCGATATAATTAGAGATTATCATGCGCTTTCAATTCACAAAGAATACAAGCTGAATTATTTTCCTTTTTAGTTGCCAGACATTACGCGAAAATGCCACGATGTACGAATGCGCGAGACCTTTCGCAATTTGCATTTTTCTGAAGATAGTTTTACTTTTATAGATGAAAAATGAAATCGCTCTGAATCGAAGGTTCGATCCCAAAAAATATGCGCGAGCCGGGGATCGAACCCGGGTTTCGAGCTTGGGAAGCTCACGTGCTACCATTATACTACTCACGCTTAAATATTTATTAATAATAACATTTAATAATCTTTTTAGTCATTTTATTTTATGGAAAAATTTTATATTACTACTACAATTCCTTATGCAAATGCGAGACCTCACATCGGGCATGCGCTTGAATTTGTACAAGCTGATGTTATTGCCAGATGGAATCGTCTTAAAAACAAAAGGGTTTTTTTCCTGACGGGAATCGACGAACACGGAAGTAAGAATTATCAGACCGCGAAAAAGGAAGGTTTGGCGCCACAAAAGTTTGTTGATGGAAACGCAGAATTTTTTAGGGAGATGTTATTGAAACTTAATATTTCGAATGATAATTTTATCAGAACGACTGACAAAAAAAATCACTGGCCTGGTGTTGTTGAGATGTGGAATCGTCTGGAAAAAAATAGAGATATTTACGAAAAAGAATACGAAGGATTTTATTGCACGGGCTGTGAACGTTTTGTGACGGAAAAAGACTTGATAAATGGAAAATGTCCCGACCATCCAAAACTTGAAATCCAAAAAATTGCTGAAAAAAATTATTTTTTCAAACTTTCGAGATACTCAAATGAGATTAAGAAAAAAATTAAATCCGGAGAATTGGGAATTTATCCAGAAAGATGGAAAAATGATTTCTTGGGACTAATTAAAGATGGGTTGACTGACATAAGTTTTTCGAGAGACAAAGAGCATTTGCCGTGGGGGATACCCGTGCCTGGCGATAAAGATCAGGTAATGTACGTTTGGTGTGACGCGCTTACAAACTATCTAACTGGCATCGGATTTCCGAAAAAGAAATATGAAAAGTTTTGGCCGGCAGATGTTCACGTTGTGGGAAAAGACATGCTTAGGTTTCATACTGGAATTTGGCCGGGAATGCTTTTGTCTGCTGGTTTGCCGTTGCCCAAAAAAGTAATCGTCCATGGGTTTTTAACGGTAAATGGACAAAAAATGTCAAAATCTACAGGGAACGTAATTGACCCAATAGAGATAATCGATAAATTTAGTTCTGACGCATTAAGGTATTTTTTATGCAGGAATTTCGTTTTCGGAGAAGATGGGGATATTCAAGAAAACTCGATTATACGAAGATATAATGATGAACTTGTAAATAAGTTTGGAAATTTAATTTCCAGAGTTTCTGCTTTGGCAGAAAAATATGGACTAATGAAAACTAAAAGTTCGATATCTTCAAAGTTCGATATACAGAAAGTTATATCTTTGATTGACGAGTATGAATTTGATAAGGCTTTGAATGAAATTTTTGGTTTTGTTGATTTGTGCAATGAGTATGTCCAGGAAAAAAAACCTTGGGAAAGCAAGGACAAGAAAATTCTTTACGAACTCGTGGAAGCGATAAAAAAAATAACTATAATGATTTCTTCTTTTATTCCAGAGTCTGCAGAAAAAATTGCAAAGCATTTCGATTTTAAAATTTCTTTAAAGGATATTGATAAACCTGTGAAAAATTTCGAGATAAAAAAATCACCTATATTTTTTTCCAGAATTGAATGTGAAAATAGAAATATTAATAAATCAGATGAGCCAGTTGAAATAATGGATGGCGTTACATCGATTGAGTATACTGACTTCGAAAAGCTTGATTTGCGAGTTGCAGAAATTCAAAAAGTCGAAAATATAGACGGAGCAGACAAACTTTACAAACTAACAATCTCATTGGGCGATGAAATAAGGATAATTTGCGCAGGAATAAAACCATACTACTCTCACGATGATTTGAAGGGCAAAAGGATTATTGTCCTTGCAAATTTGAAGCCAAGAATTTTAAGAGGAATTGAGAGCAAGGGGATGCTTTTGGCGGCCTCAAACAAAGACAAAACAAAAGTTATTTTGCTTGTTCCGGATGGGGACGTTGAAGTAGGCAGCAGAGTGAGCTAAAATGGAAGAAACACTTACTAAAAATAAGAAATCGGTTTCCCAAATGGATCTTGTTAAAGAATTCTTTTTAGCAAATCCTAATCGCGATATTCATGTCTCAGAAGTTGTAGATTGGGTTCGCCCAGAATATACAAAAAGAACTGGAAAAAAATATGCCAGACATCCAGATAAACAAGTTAGAGATTTGGGATATATGCAATTTTTAATTAAAGTGCGTAAGGGAGTATATCGTTATGACCCAGAATTGTATAGGAATAGAGAATTAGAATATTTTACAGAAGAACAAAAGAAAATCATATTAGAACGGGATGGATATAGATGTGTAATGTGCGGTAAAGGAATTAAGGATGGAGTTGAATTACATGTTGACCATATTAAACCTAAGCATCTTGGTGGTGATGCAACTATCGAAAATGGGCAAACACTTTGTGCAAAGCATAATAATTTAAAGAAAAATCTTGGACAAACTGAAACAGCTAAAAAAATGTATATTCGTCTTTATGAAATTGCTAAAAAAGGGGGCACTAAAGAGCATGAAGAATTGCAAAAGTTTTTTACTGAGATACTTGAGGTTTTTGATAAATATGGAATAAACGGTCATATTACTTGGAATAGATAATATGTTCTATATAGTGTATAAAAGTATATGAAAAAAATAATATTAACGGGCATATAGTTTGGAAGCAATAATTCTATCGCCCGAAGATTCTTGCAAATAATCCTACCTCTACTTCAATTTTTTCGCCGCTTACTTTTCTCGCTATTTCATCATATTTTCTGGAAACTTTACTTTTTGGATGAGTATGAACAACTGCGTCTCGAAGATTTAACGCTTCCTTGACTGCTTTGTCTTCAGGAATTACGCCAATTATTTGTGTTTCAAGCATGGATTTTATCGAAGATAATGGCATTTCGTACCTCGCATTCTTAAATCTCGTAACAACAATTCCATTTACAGTTTTCCCCATTTCTCTTGCCACTTTCACTGCTTTCAAGGCATCGGTCACAGCAGGCATCTCGGGATTAGTCACGATAATTATCTCATCGGAAGCTTCAAGAACCGCAATGACTTCTTCTCCAAACCCTGCCGCAGAATCAAATATTACAAAATCATAATCTTTCTTTAGCTTTTTTGCGATTTCTGGAAGTTTTTTTGTATTAAATTTTGTTAATTCTTTTATAGAAAGAGAAGAGGGGATGATTTTCGTTCCGGAAGAATGCTCGTAAATAGCCTCTTCAATCTCAGCTTTCCCCTTTAAAACATGGTTTAATGTCACGGGCACGATGGGGGCGCCAAGTTGTAACCCAACATTTGGAGTATTTAAGTTGGCATCAATAATTATAACTTGTTTATTTAATTTATTTAAAGACGCGCCCAAATTAATTGCCGTCGTCGTTTTACCAACTCCTCCCTTTCCTGAATTTATTACGATTACTCTTCCCATTTTGAAGTATACTAACCAGAAAAATACGCTTTATAAATTTATTTAGTCGCCGTTATTAACGAGAAAAATAATGACTTATCATTTTAGTTTTTCTCGGATATTTTTTTTTAAGATAGAAACCATAAATCATTCCTGCGATTAGTCCTCCCAAGTGAGCCGAGTTTCCAATTGGCAAATCTACCACAAATAATCCTATTAGTACGAGCGGGACTATTGCGAATATCGGCAAAAGATAAAATGGCATTTCTATCGGAAACGCATATTTTTTCAATTTGGGATTAAATGAAAAAATAGAATAAATTGAAAATATAAAATATACTATGACAAGCAAATCAATTATTGACATCCACGAATAATTCGCGAACACTTTTCCCAAAATAGCCTGCAGGATTAGCGCAATCAGCGGCCCTGCTATTAAATAAATTTTATTTTTAGGAGTAAGAACGGCGATAAGTCCTATTAATCCGAAGATAGCCCCAGAAGCTCCGAGAGCTATCATTTTCGACGAACCAAACAATTTAATTCCAATTATAGAATTTCCAAAATAGAATGAAAGCGTTGCATAAAAAATTGCTGCAAAAATTCCACTGACTAAATAAATAATTAAAAATCTTCTTTTCCCAATTAGTCGTTCAACAAAAGTTCCAACAAAAAATAGCGAAATCATGTTGGCTAAAAGATGAATTGAAATAATTGAACCACCTGCATCATGTAAAAACATGCTTGTAAAGGCCGTCCATATCCGTCCTTCAAAAAATAAGTTGGGAACGATCGCGAAAAGCTTCAAAAAAGTTTCACCATATATATTCAAAAAAATTAACGATAACAAAAAGACAATCACATTTATTAAAATCAAAATTCCGGTATATGTTGATAAAAATTCGTTTTTCACTTTATTATTAATTCAAAAAGGTATAAAAATCTATTTTTTTACTTTCTTGAGGCGTTTGTTTTTCTTTTGTAATTCTTTTTTCGTTTTTTTCTTTTCTATCATCTTTTTTGCGCTAACAAGTTTTTTCGCCGCTGCTTTTGCGCTTTTCAACAATTCTTTTTTCTCGTTTTCCTTTTTTTCTTCTTTTCTGTCATGGAGAGCTTTCTTTTTTGATTCCTTCGCTCTATAGTTTTTTAATTCATCTTGAATCAAATGCAAATCTTTTTCAATTTTTGTAATCTTTGCTTTTGTGTCCCTTATAGAGCTTCTATTATCCGACAATTCATAAACTTCGGCGCATTCTTCGCAGGTAAAACCGTTCTCGAGGGCTTTCTCTTCGGTAACTTCTATCCCACAAGATTTACAAACATAATATCTCTTAAGTTCTCTGTTATTCAAAATCAATTTAAAATCTTCAATTTTTTTCAATAATGCTTGTTCAAGTTTAATCAAACATTTCTCGGTTTTCAAAGTCCAATAATAAATATACCAACCTTTTCGTTTATCTTTTTTTCTAACAAAAGAAACGAGCCCTTCGGCAGAAAGTTTATATAAAATATTTCTTACCTGATTAATTGTAAGATTCATTTTTTTTGAAATCAAAAATTCATTTACATCTTTTTTGCCAAATAATATTTCTACTATGCGTCCAGTCCCAACACCAGCCATTTCCTCGACGAGGTCATGAAGAAGTTTTATTTGCATTAGTATAATAATTTTTTTTGTTTTAAATATCTTTCTTAATATTGTAGTCATTTTATAATTACTATAAAGCTATAAAAACAAATTCTGGTTGGTGTTAAAATGGCTATCTTTAAAAAAGAAAAAGTCCCTGAAATTCCCATGGCACCCTCGCTTCCTGATTTTTCAAATAAAAAAGATTTACCCGAATTGCCTTCTTTCCCAAGTAATCTGAAAAATAATAATCTTAATCAGGAAATTGTTAAATCAGCAATTAGTGATAATTTTTCTCCTGAGGAAAATGAGGTAAAAATAGAAGAAGATCTTCCAGAAGAATCCACAATAGAGATGTTCCCCCCGATTTCTTCCGCATCTTCTTCTATTCCATTGCTCCCAGGAAAACAGTCTATAATAGAGGAAGGTAAATCTTCTTCGCTTCCGCAAACCCAGCATGTTAAATCAACTATTCCCAACAGGACATTCTCTGCGAAAACTCCCGCGATAAGAACTCATTCTATTCCTTCCGCGAAAGACAGGATAGAATCTGATGTCGAACCCATTTTTATAAGAATAGACAAATTTCAACTTGCTAAAAAAAATATTGAACAGATAAAAGACAAAGTTGAAGAAATGGAATCGGTTATTGGAAAAATAAAACAGATAAAAATTAAAGAGGAAGAAGAAATTAAGAGTTGGTCAGAAGAAATAGAAAATTTAAAAGTAAGAATTTCTGAAATTGACTCCAATGTTTTCAATCAGATATAATGACTTACAACGAAGTTTACGTTTCAATTGAAAATCATTCATATAAAGTAAACAAAGCAAATATTTTAAATAGTGAAGCTCATCTTCTAAAATCTTTAAAAAATCTGAGAAATATAGCAATATTATCTCGACAAAAACACGATTTGAGAAAAAGATTACAAAAAACAATACAAACAATTCTTGTTGAGATTAATTCCTTAAAAGAAAAACTTCCCATTATTGAACTTCCGAGAGAAATCAAAAAAGAATTAAAAGAAAAAACAGAAACAAAAACAGATTATTCGAAAAAAGAGGCTATAGATACAGAATTAAAATTAATTCAAGAAAAATTGCAAAAAATTAATCAATGGATGTGAATTTTCCGCCAATAAGTTTTACTTTAGCGACCTTTAAAATTAAATTTTTTCACTAATAGGAGTTCCTGTAGTCTACTTATGGAACAAGTTTTCTTCAAAAATTTACAATATCAATTCTGTAATATTCTGTAAATTTAGAGACCAATATACAGCCTTTCACGGTTGTGATCGTCACAGCCAAAGTTTTAAAAACAATTTTTTAGTGTTATTACTAAGCTCCTGTAGTCTAGAGGCCAAGGATACAGCCCTTTCACGGCTGTGACCCGGGTTCGAATCCCGGCAGGAGCATGATATGCTGTGGAGTATCGAATAAATATTTAAATTAAAAATAGATAAAATAAAATGGATAAAAAAACGTTTCAAAAAAAGTGGTATTGCAGACTACTCCAAGTAATGTTTTTGGGGTTCTTCATATTCTTTATAATTATAGGCATGTTAGGGGTTTTTTATGAAGATGATATGCCATTTGTCGGATTCATCTTCGCAGGCATTTTAGCTGTTGTGTACTGGGTGGCCATGAGAAATAAGGGTTCAATGTGTGGCTTCGTTTTTGGGATAATGATTGGTTTATTATTATTATTTATAATCTATAAATTTAATCCGGAAGAGGATATAGTAGGAATAGTGATAATCACTTTATTAACAAGCGGATTAGTATTTGCCTTTGCGGGTTATTTGATTCAAAAATACCTTGGAAAAGAGCAAGGTAAAAAGTAAACTATTTTTTATACTAAATCTTAAATATAGTAACTTTGCCTATAATGAAGATAGTAGCTATATTAATTTGTTGCTCTTTCTTGAAAAACAGAGAAGAATTCAAAAAAATCAATTCATAGTATTTTGGGTTAATTTCTAATACAAAGGATTGTAGTCGTCACTGAACCTTCCTAAATAAAAAAGGAAAGAAATAAAAAGCCATTTTTTCTTAATATTTTATGACATCTAAGAAAGATTCTCTTCAAATTAATGATCTTATTTTCAAGGAACTTGTTAAGCGGGGTTATTCACTTGAAGGGAACACGCGAGTCTGGAATATTGCTGATTCGAAACTATGGTATTTAACTCCCGACCAGGCTCAGGCTTTTTTAGATTTAGAAGATGAAATGGGCTATAAAAAAGACATAACCCAAAAAGAAATTGATTTGATTAATGAAAACATAAAAGAAATCATCGATAAGTTTGGAGATGATCCGATAAATATAATCGATATTGGATGCGGCGACGGAAGAAAGGCGGCAATTTTCATTGAAAAACTTAAGGGGAAAAGGGTCAGATATTGCCCGATTGATATCAGTAGTTATATGGTAAGTAAAGCGCTTGAACGCTTAAAAAAAATCGATACTGTAGAAGAAGTTGTCGAATTTCAATGGAATATATCCGATTTCGAAAATTTAGAGAACGTTGCATTATTGTTAAGGCAGGGAGAATATAAAAGGAATTTATTTTTACTTCTTGGAAACACTCTTGGGAATTTTGAAATAAATGAACTTTTATACGAAATAAGAAGTTCAATGAAAGGCGGCGATCTTCTACTTATCGGAAATGGACTTGACAATAGAAAACCTGAAGATATTATGAAATCATATAACTCTGAACATTTTAACAAATTCTCTATACATCCAATATTGCAATTAGGTCTGCAAAGAGAAGACGTTGAGTTTGGGGTGAGATTCAAAAACGGAAGAATCGAATCTTTTTATACAATAAAAGCCCCAAAAGAAATAAAATTTCTTGGGAGAACCGTAAGATTTGACAAAGGAGACCAGATTGTTGTAATTGTTTCTTACAAATACAACAAGGATGATTTTATTACTTTCTTGAATCTTTATTTTGATGAAGTAATGGTAAAAGTTTCAGATGACGGTTCTTATGCCCTTGCACTTTGTAAAAAATAATTATAATTACAAAATAGTAGTGACAATAGTAAAGTTTAAAAACCGAATTTTTCTTTTCTTGAAATGAAAAATGGTTTAAAAAAATTTGGTTTAGTCGGGCTTGTGACTTTGGCCTTATCTGCAACAGACATAGGAAGGACTGAGGAAAGAAAGCAAACAGAAAGACAGACTGTCACATATACGATAAAAAAAGATGATACGCTTTGGGAAATTAGCAAGGCATTTGAAATTAGCGTTGGTGATTTAAGAAGTTATAACCCTGGATTAAAAGCGAATCGCCTGAAAATTGGAAGTACTCTTAGGGTGCCTTTGCCCGTAATCAAGGACTACTTGCCGAAAGAGACTTCGCCATCGGGAGTTAGCATGATAAAAGGATATGAAAAGTTTAGAGATAAACCGTATCTTGACCCAAATATCCCTGAGAATACAAATCGATTTTCTATTGGTTATGGACATCAAATTCAACCAGGCGAACATTACGCGCAAATTGATGAAGAAACTGCAAGCGCAAAGCTAAAAGAAGATATCAAGATAGCAGAAAGAGCTATTATAAATCACGTCAATGTTCCTTTATCGCAAAAAGAATTTGACGGATTGGTAAGTTTTGTATTTAATACCGGAAGACTCGGAGACACCACATTATGTCAAAAGTTAAACGACGGAGATTATGCAGGTACTTTGGATGAACTGCCAATATGGAACAAATCCTGTGGAGTGGTCTTGAATGGATTAATAAAAAGAAGAGACGAAGAAAGGAGTTTAATGCTTGCAGGACTTTTAGAAAGGGACCCCAATTATTTCAAAAGATTACAAGATAAATAAGTTTTATAAAGTTTTAATCACAGTTATTTAAATGAATCCCATAGAAGTCTTGAAAGAACAACACGAAGAAATTGATATGGAATTGATGGAGATAGAAAGTGTAATTAGTGAAAACGAAATCAATTACTCAAACTTGATTCATTCTTTCGTCAGGCTCTGCAAACTTTGGGACAATCACGAAAAAAAAGAAGATAAAATTTTTTCAATCATGGAAAAAGAAAGAATTTTGATGCCTGTTTATACCATGACTTGCGAACACAAAACACTCAGAGAACATATTAATAAAATAAAAGAGGCTATAAATTCCGGAAGTGATTTAAAATTAAAGGATTGTTTTGACAAAGATTTGAAAAAATTTATAGAAAAAATTCGTGCGCACAAGAACAGCGAAGATGAAGTTTTGTATACAATAGCTCTCGAAGAATTCACGACGGAAGAATTAGAAGAGATGGGAAAGGCGCTGGAATGATCACATTGGCATTGAATGTATCACGCCAAATTTATTTCCTTCCGGATCTTCAAAATAAAACATCGTCCCGACTTTTGGAATATCCATTTTTTCAGTCAAAAATTTTCCACCCATTTTTTTAATTTTATCTGACGTTCCATCAAGATCTCCGACTTCTATCGTTAATGGTGCAAATGGCTTATCTTTTGTCATCCCGCCATCAATACCAGGATTTTCTCTGTCCATCTGTTTTGCTCCAGTTGTGATCAACCAATAATCCATTTTTTCGTCGGGTGATTCCCATTTTTCAATTTTCCACCCAAAAATTTCTTCATAAAATTTTTTTAATTTCTCGGGATTTTTTCCGCCTATTTCGAAATGCGTAGGTCTCATTGGTTTTGCCATAATAAGATAGAATGATTGCAAATTATAAAACTAAGCTGTACAAAGAAGGACAAAAACTATTTCTTGTCATAGACTCATGTTTACGATTGCCGGAAGAATTGTAAAAGGTTGTTGAGAGGAAGAGAACTTGCTGTCCTGAAAGTCAATAAAAGACAATCATTTAATTAATTTATTATCCCCTCAAGGCAGAATCTATTCGCAATTTGCATTTCGCAACGAAAAGAAAAAATAGCGTTGCTCAAAGCGAATTGCTCACTGGGACAGTCCCAGTTCGAAAATATATCCCCTCACCCAGAATCGAACTGGGACATCGCGGGGTCTGCATACACCCATGATACGAGCTAAAACGCTTTCATTCTTATGTGCAATAGCACCATGTCCAGCGCACTTCTACAGCCACGTGTTCTACCATTGAACTATGAGAGGACAATAAATTATATTAAGAACGATTTTTAAATATTTAGTTTAAATTTTTTTAAATAGATAGTTCTAAAAACTAAAAAAATCTGCTTGAGAAATGATGAAAAAATATTTTAAAAAAATGAAAAAATATTTCTGGGAAGTAATGCGGACAAAGGACTCACCAAAGTCTATAGCCGCAGGATTCGCAATAGGTACTGCCATAGCGATTCTTCCAACATTTGGGTTAGGCGCTTTTATCGGACTTTTAGTTATTTTCTTATTCAAAAAAGTAAGTAAAGTTTCTTTGTTCTCGGCTTTTATCGTCTGGAATCCTGCAATTCTCATAGTTCTCGCAGGTTTGTCTTATAAAATCGGGAGTATTATTTTAAAAGACATGCCGCTAACATATTTCAAGCTTGGAATTTTAAATACTTTTTATTTATACTCGGGCAGGTTCATAGTCGGGAATATTATTTTGGTTTTATTTTTTTCAACACTTTCTTATTTTGTCGTTTACTTTCTATCAAAAAAATATCAAAAGGAATATAGATTATATTTCGCTGATCCGATAGATGAAAGTTTAGCCGAACTCAAAGAAATTTTCTAAAAAAGTTGTAGCGTAAACTCCAGATGGCAGGAAAAATTCGAACAAAATTTTTTTGGAACCATGGAACTCTTCATCGTCAAAAACCGATACTTTCGCATTTTTTATTTCAATAATCGCCTTTCTATAAGCTCCTTTCGTTCTCAAGTATGGAATTTCCTTGATATTAAAATCTTCAGTTTCTATACCATTCTTTTTTAAAATTTCCATCTCTATTTCTCCAAGTCTCCCACTCGAAAAATGAGTTTTATATCCTACAAGCAAACAATTTTTTTGTCCCTCTTTTGTAAAATCCAGTCCTTCGTTAATAGCTTTTTCTAAAATTTCATTGAAGATTTTGCTCTGAACTGAATTAATAAACATAAGAACATTTTTCCTATCAGCTTTTTTTAATGCTCCGAGATAATCTCCCGGATTTTTAGATAGATAAAACAACAGTTCTCTTTCTATTTTTAAAAATGAAGAAAAATAATTAAGTGCATCCTTGAAGTTTTTTTCTGACTTTAATTTTTTTCTCGCCGTTCTAAACTCCTCTCTTTCGGTTTCGGAAATATATGTCAATATGTTCCAAACAGCTTCTTCAAATTTTCTTTTGATTATTAATATTCCAATTTCTACATTATTTCCTCTTTGAGAACCAAATCTTTGAGTGCCAAAATAATTCGGGAAAAAAGACAAATTTTTTATTTTTGAAGAAATTTTTATCGCATTTTTTTTGTCGACATCTCTCAAAACAATCTTAAACTTATTCCCTTCAAGAAATCCCATTTTTAATTTTCTTTTTTCCCATCTGAAGTTTTTTAAAATTATTTTCGGATGTCTGAATTGTTTTATCAAATCCAAATTTGGTTTAAAAATAGAAATCCTTTGTGATGTATGTGCTTTCTTGTCCTTAACTCCTGCATACCCGATATCATTTGAAAATTTATTTATTCTTGCTCCTAACTCTTTTATTGCTTGAAAATGATCCAGATCAACTTTCTCTAACTCGCACCAAAGAAAATCTTTGAAAATCGAACTATCTAATTTTGACAAGTCCGGATTACTATCAAAATTTGGACTTTCCGAAACCGAACATTCCCAGCCTTCTCCAATCTCTTCGACAATAAAGTCATCGGGTTTGAATTTTATTTTCGCCAAAATTTTTTCAATTTGTTTCATAATTAAAAAATAAAAAATAGGTATAAAGAACTTTCTAATCTTTCTTTACTTGTTCGTTCATAAAAAAAACCTGATTTGATTCAACTTCGTGAATTTTCCCATCTTTTTCAAATACGACGACTGCTTCAGGAAGTGAAAACTTTCCTACGACGCCAACCTTTGAATAAACTATATAACTAAACAATCTGACTTCGCCGGCATTAAGATTTCCAATATTCCAATGGATTCTTCTGCTTTGTGTATCAATTCTACTTGGCTTGATGGTTCCAAATTTATTATATATTTTTACTATTCCGGGAACTCTATCGATAAGCGTCAAGTTTTCTGAATTCTTTTTTGCTTTTACTGACAAAGTTATCTTGAGAGCAAATTCTCCGTTTTTTGTCTTGACAGGAAAAACTGATTTAACAACTTCAACTTTTGTTTCTGTAAATCTTTTTATTCCAAAAAAAGCAAGTACCAGAACAGCTATCACGATAAAAGGAAGTATGTAATTCGTTCTTGCACGTACCATTAACGATTCGCCTGGTTCTAATCTATTCTTTATCCATGTATAATGAACGTTAAACCCATTTCTTTCTACCAAATTTGGTTCTATATTAAATGATGTAAACAATCTCGAAAAAATATTTTTATCAATTTCGACTTTAACTGTTTCAAGGGTATTCCCGATATTTTGCTTATTGATTACATAACTGTAAATAAAAAATCCAGATCTATCTTCTGTAACGCTTATTCCTCTCTTCTCGCCTAAATATAATTTACCTTCAATCTTTTTTTCTCCTTCTGCGGTTTCAAAAATTGAATTTATAATATAAATGCCGGCCGTCGTTTTCTTTAAAGCTTCCTTGTCTACTTTTATTTTTATTTTTTCTTCGTCAAGTGGATTAAGGCTTATGGTTTTTTTCTCATTAAAAAGCACTGAAGAAATTTCCACATCGAGATCTTCTATTAAAATGTCTTCTTTGTTTTTTACAGTAAGGGTTATCTCTCCTTCCTCATAATTTATTTCATCAGAATAAATTTCCAAAACATCTTTCAAATTTAAAATTTTTACCGTTAATTTTCTGTCGATTTTTTCAACATCTCTATGATTCAAAGTATAAGTAAAAGAATAATACCCTTCCACGTCAAGGTTTTCTGTTGGTTTCAAAATAAAATTTTTCACTATATCTCCCTGATCAATCGTGAACATTTCTGTCGGCCTCATCGACATGTCCGCAAGCGTATAAACATTATAAAGTCCGTCAGGGGCATCGGTAATCGTCAATGTCAAAGTTATCGCCGTATCAAGATCTTTTATTATCACATTTGTATCGTACTCTGAAACTAATTCAAGTGACAATGTAAATGAAATTAAAAATATTCCAAAGAAAAGTATCGCTATTTTTTTCATGAAAATAAATGATGAAATGGTTTTATAAATATTATTGTTACAAATTAGTTTTTTTGCAGCCTCATTTTGTATCTCTTCTCGTTGTTTTGTTCTAAGTTTTTTGCTTTCTTCACAATACTTTTTTAATATCAATCTTTTATAAGAAAAAATTAACTACCTTCCTTCAATCTGCAAAAAGGCTTTGATTTCGTTAGAATATTTTTTCACTTTTTTTTCAAGTCTATCTTCGTATTCATTTATAGTAGTCCTTATAATATATTTTTCATAAATTCCACGAAGAAATTTCCAGAGAGGTTTTTCTTCCCATCTGCTTTCTTTGTCTCTTACCAGATTTGCTTTTATAGTTATCTTTACTTCGCCTTTATTTGTGTTCTCCTTTTTTCCTTCTCTCTCTATCTCCGCATCTTTCATCCCAAGAATATGCCAATTTATTTCTATTACATTATCAAAATAGTCCGTGACTCCCTTTTTCGCTTCCCATTTTATTATTATTTCTTTTCCGACGGTAGCTATCTTCTCCTGATAATCTTTCTCTTTAACATTGTAGCCCTCGTCTTCAAGCCAACTGAAGCAAAAATTATATAGTTCAGAAAAATTCCAATAACCTTTTTGTTTTATAGATTGGTTGAACACCTCGCTTTTATCAGACATAATTTTATTAAATAAATCTAATATTTAAATGTTTTTAGGCATAAACTAAAATCCAGATAAAATCAAACGAAAAAATTTTGTCGAAGTCAGAATTAGTAGGATTTATAAAATCTTCATCTTTTCAATTAATATGTTTGGCTCTCTAAAAGATAAATTAAAGAATTGGATTAAAAAAACAAAAGAAAGTGTAGACTCTGAAAGGGCTGAAGACGCAATTAAAACTCAAAAGAAGTTAAAAAAGAAATCAAAAGAAAAAAAGCTCTTGACAGAAAAACTACCGAATTTAAAAGAAGTTGAAGAACCCGACAAAGAATCTTTTTTTCACAAACTCCAGAAAAGGCTTAGTGATGAAAAATTTGAAGAATTATTTGAAGAGTTAGAGCTAATAATGATTCAAAATAACGTTGCATACGAAGCCATTGATTCAATAAAAAACTCGTTGAAAGAAAAACTCGTTGGGAAAATTCTTAAAGAGATAAACCTCGAAAAAGAATTAAAAGAGTCAATAAAATCAATCTTAATTGATTCTCCAAATTTTTTAGAAACAATCAAAACGTCGCTCGAAAAAAAATCGCCATTTGTAATTCTTTTTGCCGGGATAAATGGTTCTGGGAAAACTACCACAATAGCAAAAATCGCAAACTATCTTTTAAAAAATAAATTGACTGTCATATTAGGAGCAGCGGACACCTTTAGGGCTGCAGCAATTCAACAACTTGAAGAACACGCCAACCGACTTAAAATTCCGATCATGAAAAAAGATTATGGTGTCGACCCAGCATCAGTTGGTTTTGATGCAATCGCTTATGCAAAAAAACACAAAATAGACGTCGTGCTTATAGACACAGCCGGAAGAATGCAAAATAAAGATTCCTTAATGAAAGAAATAGAAAAAATAGTTAGGGTAACTAAACCCGACATGAAAATATTTTTGGGAGAATCAATAACGGGAAATGACGCAACGCTTCAGGCAAAAACGTTTAATGAAGCGATAGATATTTCTGGAATAATATTGTCAAAAGCTGATGTAGATGAAAAAGGCGGGACTGCGATATCCGTTTCACATGTTACAGGAAAGCCAATTTTATTTTTAGGCACAGGACAAGAATACAAAGATTTAGAAGTTTTTAATAAAGAAAAAATAATCGATGGATTAGGATTGTCTTAGTGAATCCACAAACTTTTTAAAAAATTATTCGCATCTCTTTGTGTTCAAGTTACATTCACTTCCAGAGCCAAAGGTTTCCACGCACTGAGAATTATCCGTACAAACACAAGGAAGTCCTCCAATTGCAATTCCAACTTTGCCATTGATAAATCCATTACAAGCCATGGAATTTATTAGCGGATGGAAATCTAAATCGTATCTGCCCCTATCGGCATGGTTTCCTATGGGTCCGAAATAAAATCCGGGATTTACAAACAAAGGATTAATCCCTTCTGCCGAATAATTATATTCCGGCGTTGTTCCTCGAAAACCTATATCTTCAAAAATATTAGGATATCCTCTCAATGTATATGGAGGGCCAGTTCTCCAAACAGAATAGATTGTATTCCCAACTCGTTCTCCATCCGATGAATGAACCCATAAGAGATTATTTTCTTCTTCAAAAATCAGGTTTGGGTTACTCCCATTTAACCAACTTGACCCCACTCCTATATTAATGTTATTTTTTATAGACAAACCTTCGCCGTTATTGCCAGCAAATAAACCCATGCTCGACGAATCTGAGTACCTTTGTAAAATATCATATATTCCAGTTCCAATCTTACTTATATATCCGATAAAAGTATTATTTTCTATTATTACTGGTCTTGAAGAACTCGGATTAAGATTTAAGAGCCTTACTGTAGTCGTTCCGGCCCCATTATCGTAAAAAATATTATTGGAAATAAGAATATTGCTATAATTATAAATAATAGCCTTATCGTCTGTATAAGTCATTATCGATTGAGCATTATGACAATCATGAATAGAATTATTAACTATTTGCGTATCTGAACTTCTTATCGCAATCGCAGTTCCCGGGTGCCATTGACTTGTGCCTATTGTATTTATAGGAAAGTATAAATCTCCCGAGTTGTAATTGCAATCATAAATGATATTATTACGCACTTGTGTATTTTTGTTCCCTGCCTGTATTGCTATGAAACTTCCTGAAGCAACATTATGGATTACGTTTTCTTCAATGAGATTGTCTTCTTGATTTGATATTCTTGGGGTCATCCCCCTGACTAAAGAAACATCGTTGTTTATGAAAGAAAATTTATCCGAGTTTTTCACGTCCAAACCATCCACTACATATTTGTCAAATCCTTTTAAAACAGAATTTTTTATCGTGACTTCTTCGGAATTAATTATAAATCCCAAGGAATATCCGCCTATCCAATCACCCGTGGGAGTCGGCTTTACTGCAGGATTCATAAATATAGAAATGCCATTAAGAATAGTCTTGTATTTTTTTATGTTGTTTTCTTCTCCAAAAAGTATATTACTAAAAACTGCGCCGTGACTATTAAGAGATTTAAATTCTACGGTGCCCGTTCTATTCAAACTTGTAAATACAAAACTTCCGTATAGACCATCATTTAATTTAAAGATCAAATTTTCATTAATATTTGAATTTGCATAATTCATTGCTTCATTCAAATTCATTTCGTTCCCCAGTTCACCGTTATGAGTTCCTGCTCCACTTACAGAAACATAAAAACAATTATTCGACAAGGTGCATTCGGATCCTTCACACGCGCCACAATCTTCTTCGCATGTTGAACACGTTTCTGCCCAATTACATGTTCCATCTCCGCAACCATTCGTCTCCCCAGTGCAAATTCCATCAACACAATCATAGCCATTTGAACAACTTCCACAATCGTTATCTACTCCGCAAATCATATGAGTTCCGCACCAGTTCGTCTGACAAGATTCTTCGCACGTTCCGAAACTTAAATTATTATTATCAACAATTCCTTTGTTGGGCTTTTCAATTTTATCAGATGGTATATCGCTCAAATCTTTTTTCTTTATCATATCTATTTTTAGCTCACTTGTGACATGTCCTCTCTTTCCGTTTTTGAAAACTGGGGCCAACTTGATAGTTTCCAAATCGCCATCGGAATAGCCTGTAAAATTCAAATAATAAACTCTCTTGTTATTTTCTTCCAGGTTTTCATTCACAAAATGTGTCACGGAATTTCCATCATCAAAAACAAATACCAAATCGAAACCAGAAATTTCAGCATCATCACTTCCCCTTGTCACCTGTACTTCTGCGATTCTGCTATTGGAATCCCATGCCGTATACTCTTCTTGGATTATCCTTAAATCAACTAACTGATTAATTCCGGATAGATTCGAAACCATTGGCAAAATAAAAACCCAGAAAATAGCAATAGCAGCAATAGTAATTAAAATTAACAAAACAGTTGCGATTACCGCTGACACACCCCGATCATTCATTGATACCTAATAAAAATGTATTTTATAAATGTTGGTCTAATAAGGCTATTCCAAATAATTATTTTTCAACTGGTTTCATGAAAGGAAAAAATATCACATCCCGAATTGAATCCTTGCCTGTCAAAATCATCGTAAGTCTGTCTATGCCGATTCCAAGACCTGCCGTCGGCGGCATTCCGTACATCAATGCATTGATAAAATCATTATCCATTGGCATTGCATCTTCCGTTCCTTTTTCCAGTAATTTTTGTTCCTCGAAAAATCTTTCTTTCTGATCAATCGGGTCATTTAACTCGTCATAAGCTTTTATGATTTCAGCTCCATCTATAAGTAATTGGATGGAGTTAATTTTCGTAGGGTCGTCTTCATTTCTTTTCGCTAATGCAATCATTTCGACTGGGTAATGGATGATCAACGTTGGTTGAATTATTTTTGGTCTCACAATTTTTTTATAAATTTCATCAAGCAAAGCTCCGTAATGCTTGCATCCATCAATGTCCACCTCTAATTTTTTTTCCTTTACGATTTTTTTTAATTTTTCAAAATTATTTTCTTTATCAATATCAATTCCGATTTCTTTGATAAGCAAATCTTTAAATTTAATTTGTTTGAACGGAGTCTTGAGTGAAATCTTATTGCCTCTATATTCGATAAAATCTTTTAACCCTAACTCTTTTTTTACCTTTTCAAAAAACCGATGAATAAAATCTATATGATACTCATAATTTTTGTATGCAGCGTAATATTCCATCATCGTAAATTCGGGATTATGGAAATAATCTATTCCTTCATTCCTGAAATTTTTACAAATAGTATAAATTTTTTCATATCCCCCGACAATTAATCTTTTAAGATAAAGTTCTGAAGAAATTGATAAATATGCATCCATGTCAAGTGCATTAATGTGGGTCACAAACGGTTTTGCTGACGCTCCTCCATAAACAGGTTGAATAAGCGGCGTTTCGACTTCCATAAATCCTTCGTCTTCTAAAAAATTTCTTAAAACATTTATGATCTTGGATCTTGTGGCAAAAACTTTTCTTACATCTTCATTCATGATTAAATCAAGATATCTTTTTCTGTATCTTTCTTCTTTATCCTGTATTCCATGCCATTTTTCAGGAAGTGGTTTTATTGATTTTGATAATAAAATTAACTTTTTGACCAAGATAGAAAGTTCGCCTCTTTTGGTTTTCATCGGATTTCCAGTTGCCCCGACAATATCACCCGTGTCAATTTTTTTAAAAAAATTCATGACTTCTTCTGTTGTTTTGCCATCTTGCAACAAAATTTGTACCTTGCCATTTTCATCCTGAATTGTTCCGAAGGAAATTTTTCCCATGCTTCTTTTTAGAATAAGCCTGCCTGCTGTAGTTATATTGTCCTTAGATTGCTCTTCATTTTCGAGCTTAGAATATTTTCTTGAAATTTCTTCACAAGAATTTTTCTTTTCAAAAATCTGCGGATATGGATTAATTCCCTCTTTTCTTAACTCGCTAATTTTTTTTAGTCTTTCATTGATTATTTGCTTTTCGCGACCTTTAATATCTTCTTCCATAATAAAAAATAAGGATTTTGGTTTATATATGTTTTGAGCCTAAGACTCAGGCCAAAAGAATTTTTCCCAAGGATAACACGGAAGTTCTCTGACGAATCTTTCCAAAGTTTCTTGGTTAAATAAACCCACTTCATTCACAAAACTTAGAAGATACTGATATTTTTCTTCAGAATCAATTCTTAGAGAATTTACATTATCTTCCCAGCTTCGGCGCATTGTTCCTCTTGTCTCAAGATATCTTATCATAGATTTTAATGAGCCTCTTTTCCCTTCAATAAAAACATCTCTATCTTCTTCATCAAAAGGAGCACTGCTGTGCATTTCATTATATACTTTTAATGCTGTTTCTCCGAGATTCCTTTCTGCATCAATTAAAAATTTATAAACTGGATCGTCAGTAGGTTGGGAGTAGAACGGTTGTTCTCGAGTCTCAATCATCCGTTCTCCAGTTTGAAATAAAACAGGAAGCCTTTCCTCTTCAAGTTTATTTCTATATTGCAAATCTCCTTCAAAAATTGCTAAATCTATTTCATAACTCTTCGCATTAGAAGAGATGCCGCTTCCCAGGGAAAAACTATAAGCATTTTTTTGTCTTTGCCACTTTCTCCACGCAATTTCTCTTCTCTCTGAAACAGAATTTCGCATAAAGATTTTAACTTTTGAGATTATTTAAGAGTTGTTGTGCTTGAAACTATATGTTTATCCTTAAAATCTTAACACTTTAAATCCTTCAAATTCGCCAGACCATTTTTTTTCTTCCACTTGCAAATTCCTGATATGCGAATGTTCCGGCCCTTTTGCGACAAATCTTTGAAATCTTTCAATTGATTCACCTTCTCCTTCTGCAACAATTTCGACGTCACCGCTTGTTAAATTTCGAATATATCCCCTTATTCCTAACTTATCTGCATGATCTTTTACAAATTGCCTGAAAAAAACTCCCTGAACCGTGCCTTGTACAATCATCTTGACAGCCTTTCTCATTTCATATAAAAACCATCTTGCTTTTTATAGATTACTATCGCCGAGGTCGTTTCCTTTTGCCTCCTTTCTATCTAATTCATTCTGCAATATTATCATCGTCTGCGAAGCAAATAACATATATGGTCCGACAGAAATCTTTTTCATTTCAATCCCTTTTGACTTGATTTTTTTTAATTCCTGTTTCGGAATTCCATCCTGATCTCCCAAGACAAAAACAGAGGGTTCATTTGCTTTTATATTCCTGACATCTTCTCCTCTTTTGTCTAAAATATAAATCTCCTTTCCTTCATCCGACAGTTCGGCTATCAAATTGGCAAAACTTTTTTTTTCAATATAATAACCTGACGCAATCTCGGTTTTTTCGCCTTTTTTGTACTTGTACAACATCTTTTTGAAAAGTCCCGCGATATCTTTTTTGCTTATGTCGATTTTATTTTCAATTCCTTCAAGATTTTTCCCAGGATAAATTTCAAGATGCTTCGGTGCATCGGGAGCTCCGTCAAAGATCAAATGAAGTTTTACATCTTCTCTTATGTGATGCGAAACAAAAAGGCTATGGAGCAGAATTTGGCACGCAATATCGATTCTGCCTGCTTTCATCAAATCATCTTTTATCAAATTTCCCGATGTCACTGCACTCGCTGAATAATAAACAAACTCTCTCATGAAAAATAAAAGAATTAATAGTTTTTATAGATTGAGATTTCAATTTTGGGCAAAATATAAAAATCAAAAACAATTCGTCAAGGTCGGATTATCTTTTCATTCCAAATTTTTTTAATACTGCTTCAGGATTTTTTTGATATTCATTAATAATTTTCCCCACCTCTTCATATCCAACAACCTTGTTCATGTACATATTATACAGCAATCTTGTTCTCACAGCGAATTCTTTCAACAATTCCTCTTTTGCAATTCCGTATTTGTCGGAAATTTTTTCAAAAATCTTGCTTTCTTCTGAATAATAAAACTTATCATCAGCTGGGTTCCACATAAAAGGGACAGACGTGATCGCTGTGCCATCCGCCCTGACTTCCACTACTTCAACAATTTCTCTTAGTCTTCTTGTTTCATGGCCATTCACGATTGCATGTGTCATAATTGCAACGCAGTCCAGTCCATTAACAAGCATTGGGCTCAAATTAATTGGTGGGGTTTGAAGTCTTCGAATTAAAGTTTCGACTGAATCGGCGTGCATTGTCGAAATAGAAGCGTGTCCCGAAGCCATTCCCTGAAATAAAACTGATGCCTCAGCTCCTCTGACTTCGCCCACAATTACATAATCAGGATTTTGTCTGAATGAACCTCTAAGTAGACTAAACATATCGACCTCTCCCGTCCCTTGGGCGGAAACTCCTCCGCGAACAACCGATGGGAGCCAATTTTCTCTCGGCAAATTTATCTCTCTTGTATCTTCAATGGAAACAACCCTGTTTTCTTGTGGAATAAAAAAGGCTATAGCATTAAGTAGCGATGTTTTTCCTGAAGCCGTTCCCCCAAGAATCATCATGTTTGATTGATACTGAAGCAAAATCCAAAAATATGCAAGCATCTCCGGACTCAAACCATGAAATCCCATAAGCTGGATTGGAGTCCACGGAGTTTTTGTAAATTTTCTGATTGTAAAAGTCGGGCCTTTAGAAGTTATATCTTTCGTGTAAGTCGCATTAACCCTTGAGCCGTCCGGCAAACTTCCGTCCAGAATTGGCGATGCATAAGAGATATATCTTCCTGTTTTTTGCGCAAGTTTTTCAACAAAATTTGAAAGTGAATCTATATTGGTGAACCTGACAGAGGTCTTGATATTTCTAAAAACTCGATGAACTATATAAATAGGTTCGTTTACACCGTTGCATTCTATATCTTCAATAAAATAATCCTTCGTCATCGCTTCAATTTCATTCAGTCCCAAAAAATCTCTATATAAATAATAAAATATTTTAACATAAGAACTTTCATCAACCTTCAAGCTCAATTCAGAAATAATCAGCCTTGCCGTTTTGTCGATGTAATCTAATAAATCCTCGTGAGTTTTGTCGTCACCCAGCATACTGATGTCAACAACTTCCCTGACAGCTTCTTCAATTTTAAATAAATTTTCCTTATCTTTCTCCGAAAGCAATGGTTCTTCTACTTCATAAATAATTTCTTGCAAAATACTATCCCAATAAATGTGGATTGATACATATGGAACGATTACCATATAACGAACATCAATTTTTGTTTTGTTATCAAATTTCGGAATGACCGGGATCTGAGGATTAAAATTGATTTTCATGGTACCCATCGAAAAATAAATTTATAGACGTAAATTTTCAGCAAAAGCTTTGCTATTTAAATCTAAAATTATCTGTAACCTCCATTTTATATCACTTTCAAAAGAAATAAGCCTTTATTAATTTTATTAAGAGAATTAATTATTCAGGAAGCCCTGAATACGATAATTGTTTCTCCATATTCGTTCAATCCGGCATTCTCTATAACAAGTTTATAAGGAGTTGAGGCTGCAGTTAATTCTTTTATTCCTTCGTTTTTGTCATCAAACTTGAATACAAAATTATAATTTTTTTCTATTGTTACAGACCATTCATTATCTCTCTTTGTCGTTACTGTGAAGGTCCCGACTTGGATAGGCGTATCTTCCTCACTATATTCAAAACTTGAATCAACAATCCAGTAAATTTTGCTTCCATCTAAATCAAAAAAAAGAGTCCCTTTCCCAATTTTAAGATCTACTATTCTTTGATTTCCCTGAGCAGAAAGAACCTCTGCTATTTTTAAATCAATATTTGTCATGGATTCTATAGATTTTTCAACCAACATTTCCGTTTTATAGTTATTAATTTTTGGAGTGGCAAACGCCAAAACCATCCCAATAATTGACAGTCCTATAAGAGTATAGATTACTGTTTCAACCCAAACCTGTCCATTTTTGTTTTTAAAAAACAGAGAATTTTTACCCGAAATCTCTCGAGAATTATTTCTTTCAATCACCTTCATGCAAATTAACACTCAAAACCCTTTATATATTTTATGATAAAATTTTACAAAAATATTAAATAAAAATAACAAAATGGTTTCACTTAAATCTCAAAAATAAAAAATTAAAGGGGCTCAAAAAGAGCCAATTTTAATTAGCAAGTTCTCAATGTTACAACTGAGCCTGCTGTGCAAGTTTTAACCTTGCTGCTTGTTTCGCTTACTTTTACGATAGGAGCAACCTGAATACTTTGCGCACCAGTCACTTTTGAAGCATTTATTACATACACCTTTTCTTCATTAACACCAGGAAGATCTTCGAATTTAATATTCCCAGGTTTTAATGTAGTTTTGTTATTCAAAAGTTTAAAAGTTGTGGTCTGTCCATCGCTGCCTAAAATAAGAACTTGTACGTCTGCTAACATAAAGTCATCAGAACCTCGAACAAGTTGCAAAGAGATATTGCCAGAAGCATTTCTGCAAGTGTATTGAGAATCTTTCACGCTCAACTGACCCACAGAATCTTTGCATGCCACTCCTCCCTGCATTGTTTCAGTAAAGAAAGGAAGAATAAATGCCCATATAATTGCTACTGCCGCTACAGTAATCAAAATTATCAAAACTGTAGCAATAACTGCCGACACACCTTTTTTATTATATTTCATTTTTCAAACCTCCTTTCATTTTTTTAAACAATTAATGTTCTCCCCATATCTGTACAAGTGTACGGTTTATTTGAACTTCCGCCTTTAATATTCCCAATTAAGACGGGATACACAACCATTTTTTCCGTTCCGGTTTCCAAGTTTTCATTTATTGATTCACTTATTGATTCACCGACATCCACGCCAAATTGAACCTTGCCGACAGAAGAATCTCCGCCCTTAATCATCTTTAAGTCAAAAGAGTAAATTGCAACAGACCCTCTATTAATTGCTTCAAGGTAACTTCCCGTCGAATTTTGAACTAATTCGACTTCAAAATTTACAGAGGAACAAACGTTTTTAATTGCTCTTCCATTTTTTTCAATCTGCTCTCCAATGATTCCTCTCGCCCATAGAAAAATCAAAGCAGCCAAAATTAAAACAAGCATGATCAAAAGCACCGTCGCAATAACAGGAGATAATCCCTTTTTCGAACCAACAACCCCTTTTTTCATTGTTCTTATGAGAAAAAGGAATTTATAAAGTTTATGTAAAAAATTCATTTTATTAACGAGTTCTGATAAAAACCTAAAGATTTACTAATGCGGACATAATAAAAATAGTTTTATCAGAGCTATTTATCAATAATTAAATCAATTACAATCGATTTTTAGAGAAACAAAATCGGAACACAAGACCCTGCTCTCACCTTCCATAAATGGAACAACTTCAAAATAACTTATATTATTCAAATTCCCGAGAGAATATATTTTATTGATTAATTCCTGTCCTGGAGCCAATTTTTCGCCGTCGGGATTTCCATATGATTTTAAAGTATATAATCCAAATTCTGCATCAGGTCTATCGTGAACGCGCAAGACAAATCCGTCAAAGGTAAAGCGACCCTTATTTTTTAAACTAATTGAAAAATTTCCGGGATTGTTTCCACCCTTGGGAGTACAAATATAATCAGTTACCACGACATCCACCCCGGGTGGACACGTTGAGCCTTCCGGTTTTGGTTCCACCCATACGACGAGCCACGCATAAACAATGATTGATAAACTAACTGCAATAGAAATTAATAAAACATACGCAATCAATTCGCTCACACCTTTTTTATTTAACTGAAACATAGCTTTCTCCTTCTTCGTCCTTTTGCATTATGAAAATCACTTGTTTATATTTGGAAACATTAAAGGGGAAAACATAATCGCGAATTTTTACTTCGACAAAAGAGCCTTCTCCTATGCCGTCATCGCTTGTGAATGTTTTATTCCAAGATCCATCAAACTCGTTCATCGGTGTATCTATTTCCGTATAAACATTGTCTATGCCTCTAATTTTAACAGTACTTTTAATCTTATAATTTGCACCAGGAATCACGTCATCCTCTCCTCCAACTCCCACAACGACACTTTCGGAACCGTAATTCTTTAGAATAAGTTGAGAATAGTCCCCATAAATAAATAAAAAATTTGAATCCGAGTCTTCATCTCTTATGTCTTTAGCAAGAAGATCTACAAATTTTCCTAAATCGGCATCATTGCCAAAGTCGGTAAAAATTTCATAATCAACTACTGCACCCGTTTCTCTCTTGACATTGTAACTATAATCGTAAAAATGTTCAGGCTCCTTGTTTATTTTCGCTTCGTTTGCGGTTATGCCAAGACTAATTACTATCGCAGAAATAATCACTGCCGCCAACAAAAAAAATTGTGCCTTTTTCCCAAACCTCTCCCTCATTAAAATTAGAAATAGAAGAAGTTTATAAATATTACTTAGTCAATTCAATTTCGAGGAGAGTTATTTTTAATTGATTTTTTATGCTTACGTAATCTGGATAAACCATATCAACCAAAAATACATTTCGTGTGCCCTCAAGTTATTTCTCGTGGCTAATGTTAAATATCGCTTCCTTCAAAACAATTATTTCTTTGTAGTCAATAAACAGGTCCGGCAAGTGGCTCAAATCCACTAAAAAGAGGATGTTAATTCTTCTCTGTTCTGTGACCCTTTAAGCATCTAAACTCAAACTTAGGGCTGCTAAGGTTCCCCTTTCTGACCCAATTCATTAAAGCAAGATCAAAAAGGACAAAACTTCAACGTCAAGTTAGCAACATTTTCAGTTTCATCTCACGCCTTGCCTTACAGTCCGCCATAAAGCCCGTTTGCGAATAGCGTGGGGCTAGCACGCCGACCTGACCTTAAAATAAAAAGAAAGAAAGGTTTTTAAGGATTATGATTTCAAAATTTATTTATTTGGTTTCGTTTTTCTGTTAAATTAAACGGAGGAAAGTTTGCGTCTATAAATTTTAACAAGTAAGGCGAAAAATTTTATGCATTTATTTTATTCTATTTTTATTGCGTTGACAGGACAGCCATCTCGGGCATCTTCTTCACAGGTTAATTTTTCAACGATCGGTTTTTTTGGAAGCGATTTCCCATTTATGATTTTAAAGTTGCTGCAAATTGCCGCGCAAGCTCCGCATCCGATGCACTTATTTTTATCTACTGATATTTTGTGAGACATTTATTTTTTCCTCTGTTGAATTTGAATCGTTTTTGATAGTTATTTCCTGACAGGTTTTTACTGTTTTCATAGAGTTTGTTACAGATCCTGTAATGGCATTTCCTGTGATACCGGAAAAATAAATGACGCTGGCGAGTAAAAATAATATAGCCAGAATACCTATAATAATTGCGATTATTCTCTTTTTCATTCCATTTTAGAGATGAGAATATTTATAAACTTAATCTCATATAAGTTAAAATGGAATGGTTATTAATTACGGGCATTGTTATTGTTTTAGCAGTTGTTTTGATGTTCTTTTTATATTATAATAGATTTGTGAGACTTTTGCATCAGATTGAAAACTCTTTGGCTCAAATTGATGTTCAGTTAAAAAAACGTGCGGACTTGGTGCCTAATTTGCTTGAGTCGGTAAAGGGGTACATGAAACATGAGAAGTCAATTATTAGTGAAGTTACGAATGCGCGGAAATCTCTTATCGGTGCCAAAAATATGCAGTCAAAAATAAAAGCAGGAAGTCAGCTTGAAGGTGCATTAGGAAGATTATTTGCTATTGCAGAAAATTACCCAAATTTGAAGGCTAATGAAAATTTTATTCAGTTTCAAAATGAACTTTCAGCGATAGAAAATAAAATAGCTTATGCAAGACAGTACTATAACGATGGGGTAATGAGTTACAATGTGTCAACTACAACGATTCCTGGCAAATGGTTTGCTTCATTATACAATTTTGGCAAGAAGGATTATTTACAGATTCCAGAAGAAACAAGAGCATTGCCTAAAGTAAGGTTTTAAGATGAGAGAATTACAAATTAATGAAGATGATTTTTTAGCGAGTATAGTAAGTGGTGGTCCAGGGTGCATTACTGGGATATTAAAAAAAACACAATTAGAATCTTTGTTTGAAATTGTTCCGAATTTTTCAATTCAAGATTTCGACATAGCTATAATTAATGGTTTTCTCGAAAGTCCAGTCATTTTGCTACAAGATAAAAAGACTGGGCAAGATGCAGTTTGTGTCAGAACTGAAAATATGGGTACTATTTTTTATAGGATTTATAATTATGAAAATTCGTCCCAAAACTCTTAAAAACTCTATGCTCTTAATTTTATATGGCGAACCAAAGATTGTCTTTTTATGATGAAATTCGAAGAAATAAAATTAGTTCTTTTTTTCTTGTTGGGATAGTTTTGCTCGTGCTTCTCGCGTTAGTTTATGTAATAGCCTTGATTGTCGGGTCTGAATATTTTTTCTTTATTTTGGTTTTCGGGACAATCATTTCTTTGATTTATGTTGTCGCGGGTTATTATAAATCAGCCGAACTTGCCATAGCATCGGTTAATGCAAAACCCGCCGATGGATATCACTATCGGCAATATCATAATTTGGTTGAAGGTCTTTCACTTGCGTCCGGACTTCCTAAGCCGAAATTATATGTAATGAACCACGAGCAGATAAACGCATTTGCATCGGGGCGTGACCCACAGCATGCTGTGATTTGTGTGACAACAGGGGCATTGCAAAAATTAAATAATCAGGAACTCGAGGGTGTTTTGGCTCACGAGATGAGTCATATTGCTAATTACGATATAAGATTTATGACGCTGACCGCGGTTCTTGTGGGGATGATTTCAATTATTGCGCAGATTTTTTTAAGAAGTTTGTGGTATGGATCGATATCGGGTCGCGACGATAGTAAAGGCAAGGCGGTTTTTATGATTATAGGAATTGTTTTGGCAATTGTGGCACCGATTATTGTTGCATTAGTTCAGCTTGCGATTTCCAGAAAACGAGAGTATGCTGCAGATTCTTCAGCGGTAAAATTTATGAGATCGCCGACGGGGTTAATCGGAGCATTGACAAAAATAAAAAATAATTCTGAAATGAAAGTTTCTGGTGCGGTTGCTCCATTATTTTTAGCAAAACCGAACAGGGCGACGGAACTTTTCATGACGCATCCGTCACTGGAAAAAAGGATTGAAAGATTAGAGAGGATGTAAGCATAACTTTATAAAAAGAAATGATTAAAATTAATTAATTTAAAAAATCAAATTTTTTAAGGTGGAAAAAAAAGAAATTCTCGTCGGCAGAAGAATACCAAAAGATTATTTTATAACCAGAGGTACTGGCGAAAGCGACATAACAATTCATGCGGGGTCGTATCATTTGGCGCTGAAAAAAGCGGGAATTGAAATGTGTAATGTCATGACATATTCGTCGATAATGCCGAAAATATCGGAAGAAAAAAGAAAGCCAAAGAATTTGGCGCACGGCGAAGTTCTCGAATCAATTATGGCGGTTGCACATTGCGAAAAAGGAAGTCGAGCGACGGCAGGAATAACTTTTGGTTGGCTTTATGATAAAAAATCCGGCGAAAAATTTGGCGGTCTTGTTTGTGAACATAATGGGAACTATTCGATAAAGGAAATAAAACAAAAATTAAAAGCAAGTCTTAATGAACTTTACGAGAATGGTTTTTCAAAAAAATATAGTTTGAGAAAAATAAGGGTTATAACGGACACAATAGTTCCTAAGAAAAATTATGGAACGGCTCTCGTCGGAATTTGTTTTTTGAATTATGTGGTGCCGATTATGGAGTAAGTTTTAATAATAGTTGTTTGAATAGTAAGATATAAAAGTCTGTTTTTTGCAGTATGTTTATGGGATATGGATCAAAATATTTTGGAAGGTTCGCGAAAGTTACAAATTGCATTGGAAAAGGATTAATGTATTTTGAAAAAAGTTTGGAAAAGTTAGTGCTAAATCCAGAAATTATAAATCAGTTGAATGAAGTTTCGACAGTTAGTGAAAGAAATAAGGTTCTTTATGTCGCGTTTGGAGTTAATTCTCCATCTCCATTTGGATAATTATTCCACTATCGCTTTTATTCTCCTGACTCCAGCCGAACTACTTTCTTCTTTCAAGATTTTAAAATGGCCAAGTTCTTTTGTGTTTTTCACATGAGGCCCGGCACAAATTTCCTTACTAAAATTTCCAATTGAATAAACCTTTACTTTCTCGCCATATTTTGATTCAAAAACGCCTTGCGCGCCATTCTTTTTCGCTTCTTCAACCAACATTTCCTTCATTTCAACCGGAATTTGTTCCTTGATTTTCTCATTAACCAGCTCTTCAACTTTTTTTATTTCTTCTTCTGTTAATTTTCTGTCAAAATTAAAATCAAATCTCAATCTTTCGGCGGTAATATTCGAACCTTTTTGATATATATTTGGATTTTTTAAAATGATTCTTAGTGCCTGGTTAAGCAAATGTGTTGCTGTATGGAGTTTTGTTGTCGCTTGTGAATTATCGGCAAGTCCTGATTTAAATTTTCCGGCAGATGCTGTTCTTGAAAGTTCCTGATGTTTCAAGAGTTCTTTTTTGTATTCTTCTTCATCAACGACAATCCCCTTTTCTTTCGCAAGTTCTGTTGTCATTTCAATCGGAAAACCATAACTCTGATAAAGCAAAAATGCATCTCTTCCGCTAATTTTTTTTACTTTGTCCATAGTGATTCTTTCAAAAACAAGATTTCCTTGTGTCAAAGTTTTTGAAAAAAGCTGTTCTTCTTTCTCTAATTCCATCAAAATTTTTTCCTGATCAAATTTGTAGTCATCATAAACAAAGAAAATAACTTCGGCGACGTTTCTTGTAAATTCTTCCATTTCAATTTGTTTTGCGTACCTTATTGCGCGTCTAATTAGTCTTCTAAGGACATAGCCTTGTTCGCTATTTGAAGGAACAATCCCATCGTTTATTATAAAAACCGCGGCTTTGATATGATCCGCAATAATTCGCATCGCGCGTGTATTTCTCTCGTCAAATTCGTATTTTTCTCCGGAAATCAACTCTATCTTTTCTATGATTGGTTTCCACATATCCGCAAGATAATTATCTTCAAGTCCGTTCAATACAGCAATCATTCGCTCAACCCCGCCACCAAAATCTATATTTTTTTGTTTCGCAGAATTATAATTTCCTTTGGTATCTTTTACATATTGCATCAAAACATCATTCCCAATCTCAATCCATCTATTATCTTCAGGGTCAAATTTTTTTGGAGCAGGGATATTATTTGGTTTCCAATAAAATTGTTCGGTGCATGGACCGCATGGGCCAGTATTCCCGGCAGGTCCCCACCAATTATCCTTTCCTAGAAAAGCAATCCTATCTTTCTTAATTCCCAGAGACTCCCAAATTTTTGCCGATTCTTCATCCTTTTCCGAGTTTTCATTTCCCTTAAAACAAGTAACTGCGTATCTCTCAACCGGAATTCCAAGAACTTTCGTTTGAAATTCAAAAGTCATTTTTATCGCCTCTTCTTTAAAATAATCTCCAAGACTCCAATTACCAAGCATTTCGAAAAATGTATGGTGATAAGTATCCCCAACTTCATCAATATCTCCCGTTCTGATACATCTTTGAACATTGCAAAGTTTTTTGCCGAGAGGGTGTTTTTCCCCAAGAAGAAAAGGTACGAGAGGGTGCATCCCAGCCGTCGTGAACAAAACTGTCGGGTCATTCTCGGGAATCAACGATGAGTTTTTTATCTCCTTATGCCCCCTGTTCTTAAAAAATTCTATATATTTTTTTATCAGTTCTTTTCTGTCCATATTTTAAAGAATGAAGTTGGGTTTTTAAGATTTGTTGAAGTAAAAGGATTTGGGCTTGTAATTTAATCTCTTTGAAATAATTTAGGATTTATTTTTTCGAAGTTTCGGATTAATCTGGCGAACAACGGTGGTGAACCATTTTTTAGATAGATATATCCAGCGGAACAAGCAATAAGTGCACCGAATGAGTCGAGTATCAGGTCGTTCATTGTGTCGATTACTCCAAGTCGCGTGTCGCAATTTAGTGAAACATTAAGATTTCTTGCTTTTTGCATGTTATTCCCCATTGTCGAATCGATGCTGAATTCGTAAATTTCCCAGACGGATCCGAGTGCAAGCGCAAAACAAAAACTTAGAAAAGCAATCATCAAGAAATTTGTTTTTAAATGTCCGTTTTTATGCAACGTGAATAGTATTAAAAATCCAGAAAGTCCGAGCGCGACTCCTCCGAACCCGTGCCAGATTATATCCCACCACCAGAATTTGATATAATAATCTGCCCCGATTCCAAGGAAAAGCGAAGCGTAAAGGAATAATACTATTATAATTTCAAATTCTGGCGGCAAATCAATTTTGAATTTTTTTTCAAGTATGATTGGGAGTACTGTTAAAATTAGAGTGAGAGAACTAATAAATACAAGAAAGTAATTTCCTTCGATGATCGCGAATCCGATAGCGACAACGAGCAACATTCTTACGATTGAAGTTACGACAAAGTTAATTTTTTCCAGTCTATTAAAAGTCGAAAGTCGCCCCAATTTCATTTTAATTTGATATCGAATATTGTTTTTAAATTTATTGAGGGTTGTCGGTTGGGGTTGAGATTTTTAAAATGTAGATTACAAGTCCCTTGACTGAATTGTTCTTCTGCCGTTTGCTTTTGCTCTTTCTTCGGCTTTTTTTATAATTTCCTCAACTTTTTTTTCGAGTTCTCTTTCGACTTCATCTGCCACGGAAAGATCAGTGTATTTTCGAATGTTACTTTTAATTACAAGTCCCATTGGCTTTAGTATGTTTTAGTGTTTTAAAACTTTATGAATTTGACTTTGGCTAAGATATTTTTTTATTGTTTTTGATTTTAATATTTTTTGATTATGACGTTGTGGGGGGATGCAAAGATTTTTAAAAAAGAGGTCGTCTATTGGTTTAGGGGTGAAACGAATTGTAAATGAATAGTATAATAGTGCAGTTGAGCTTGATTCTTTTAGTAGTTGTTGTGGTTTCATTTTTTATGAGAATTCTTCGTCAACCTTTGATTATCGGTTACATTTTATCAGGTGTTTTGATCGGTCCGTTTTTTTTTGATGTATTACAAAACAATGAAACTGTTGGTGCGTTTTCTGAAATTGGAATCGCTTTTTTGCTTTTTATCGTTGGTCTTAATTTGTCGCCCAAGGTTGTAAAAGAGGTTGGGAAAATTTCTTTTATTACAGGGATTGGGCAGATTGTTTTTACATCGTTTTTTGGATATTTTATTGCAATTTTATTTGGTTTTTCTTCTATATCTTCAATTTATATTGCTGTTGCATTAACTTTTTCTTCGACAATTATTATAATGAAACTTCTTTCTGACAAGGACGCACTTGAAAAACTTTATGGGAAAATTTCTATAGGTTTTTTGTTAGTCCAGGATTTTGTTGCGATTGTTATTTTAATTGTTATAACTTCGTTGGCAAATGGGCATACAGCAACGGAATTAATTTTTTCGACGGTAGTGAGAGGGCTTGGATTGTTTATTATTTTAATTCCGATGGGCTATTTTATTCTTCCGCGGTTGTCGAATTTCTTTGCTAAATCTCAGGAGTTTTTATTTTTGTTTGCTATAGCGTGGGGGCTTGGGCTTTCGGCTTTATTTTTATATTTAAATTTTTCAGTTGAGGTTGGTGCGCTTGTTGCAGGAGTTTTGCTTTCGATGTCTCCATATAGTTTTGAGATAGGTTCTAAGCTTAAGCCTTTGAGAGATTTTTTTATAATTTCTTTTTTCTTGATTCTTGGGAGTCAGATGATTTTTAGTGATATTTCAAATTTGCTTATTCCTGCAATCGTGTTTTCTATTTTCGTTTTAATCGGGAATCCTCTTATCGTGATGGCATTAATGGGAATTTTTGGATATAGCAAAAGGACGGGTTTTATGGCCGGATTGACCGTTGCTCAAATTTCTGAATTTTCGTTGATTTTGATTTCACTCGGAGTTCGTGCGGGGCAACTTTCTTATGAGATATTGTCTTTTGTGACCTTGATAGGGCTTATTACCATTGCGGGTTCAACTTATATGATTATTTTTTCTGATCAGATATATAATTTAATTTCGCGATATCTTAATATTTTTGAGAAAAAGAAAATCAAGGAAAACGAAATTATAAAAAATGATTATGACTATATTCTTCTTGGAGAGAACAGGATAGGGTTTTCGATCATGAAATCTTTTATGAGAGGAAATAAGAATTATGCCATAATAGATTTTAATCCGGAACGAGTAAAAAAGTTATGCAAAAGAGGAATCTGCTGTGTTTATGGTGATGTTTCAAATATTGAATTACTGCAGGAATTGAAAATTGATAAGGCGAAATTGATTGTTTCGACGATACCAGAGAAAAATGTTAATTTAATGTTGTTAAACAAGGTTAAAGAAAAAAATAGGCAGGCTGTGGTTATTGTTACTGCGAGGCAAATTTCTGAAACTTTTGAGTTATATAAAGCTGGTGCTGATTATGTTGTACTGCCACATTTTTTGGGAGGGGAGTACACTGCGCAGTTAATCGAGGAGGCGGGTACAAATAAAGAAAGATATAAGATGGAAAAGGAAAAACAAATCAAGGAATTAAAAGAAAGGTTGGGCGAAGGACAGGAGCATCCGAAAATCGAAAAGAGTTAGTGTGCTTGTAGATTTTAAATTATGCAAGAATATTTGGTTGATGGTTTATGTTTAAGTTAAATAAAAAATTGAAAAAAGAAGTAAAAAATTAGAATTCGACACTTTTTTTCGCTTGTTCGCTTGACATCCCTAATATTGTCCCCAGAGATTTTCTTCCGTATTCGTTTACAATATTTTCTTTTCTTTCGGCGAGCGATGCGATCTTGATTTTGCATTTTGATTTTCGGGAAATTTTTATATTTTGTATGATTTTAGAAAGTCGTTGAGCTTTTTCTTCTTTGGGTAATTTTAAAATTTCATTTATGTCAATAATTATTGCGACATTTTTTCTGACTGCTTCTTTGGCAACGACATGGTTTATTCCAGAATCTTTTTGCTTTAATGAATCTTTTTTTGAGAATTTTTCTGGCGAGATGAGATAGTTTATTTTAAGAGTTTCGATGGCTCGTCTATTGAAAGTGTCGTCTCCTCCTCTTAGAGCTATGATTTTTTTTGTTTTTGATTCTGTAATTTTTCTTGCTTCTTTCTCATCGGCTTCAATTAAATATCCATCGCAAATATCATTTGGAGAGATGTCCGATTTTGAAGAAATTTTTTTTAGATAGATTGAGTTAAATGTCGGGAATAAATTAATGTCTTTCATAAAAAAAGAAAGTTAAAAGAGTTTTTAGAGTTTATGGAGTGTTTGTTTTATCCCTCTATCAAGGTTCCCTTAAAATCTTTTTTTTCTTTTAAAATTTTATCCATGTCATCCAAATCCCCTATAATGTATGTGGGTATATTATTTTTCATTATCGTTTTGGCGGCGTCCTGGTCCAATACAAAATTTTGTCCAGCATGAAACTTTATTTTGTTTGTTATTTCGTAAAACTTTTTCCAGCTTATTCTTGGGATTTTTTTTGTGCTCCTGAATTTTTTCGGATTTTTTGTGTAAAGACCATCGACATTTGTCAAATTAATGAGTTTGCATTTTAGATGTTTTGCGAGTTCTGCAGCAGTTCCGTCGGAAGTCTTGTCTGCTTCCCATCTCAATGCTCCGCAAAAAACGATTTGATTTTTTCTTAAAAGGTTTTTTGATTGTTTCATGTTCATGGGAATATTATCGGGGGAATTTGCTTTCGCTCCGAAAATTCTTGCCATAAATTTTGCATGAAATCTTGTTATTGCGATTCCTGTTTGTGATTGTTCCTTGGTATTTTTTCCAAAATTTTTAATAGTTTTCATGTATTTTCTCGAAGTGGATCCGCCGCCTGTCACGATGATAAATTTTTTGTGCGGGTGCGAGTCAATTAATTTTTTGAAATTTTTTATAAATTTTTCGTCAATATCGTTCGGGACTATCCGAGAGCCACCGAGACTTATTACCCATAAATTTTTCATAAAAAAGATAGTTTTATTTTGTTTATATATTTTTACAAAAATTTATTAAAAATGATTACTTAATATTTTCATGGAAATATCTGATTTGGTTGAAAAATTTAATGATCATCTTAGAAGAAATTCTAATGCTACTGGCGGTGGTGTTCCAATCTTGTCAAGGGGGCCGAAAAGTATCAAATATTTGGTTGGCGGAATTATTTTTGAAGTAGATTTTCAGGATTTTGAATATTATAATTTAACGATTGAAATAAAAGGGGAAAAGGATGAAGATCCCGACAGATTAAAGAATGAAATTATTGCGATTCCTTATTTTGGTAGAGAGCTGAATTGCGAAAGATTATTCGGATTGAATGTGAGAGTGGCAAGAGAATTTTTAACACACGGTGAATAATCTATTGTCGTTCACGTCGAAGATTTTTAGCCTGACGCCAGAATCAATCCATCCGTGTGCATAATTTAATGCAGCGAATGCATTTACAAAATCTTTTTTTTCTTTGAAGTGATGGGCATCTGAGATGTAATTTTTTGCCATTTCGATTATTTCTTTTGCTTCTTTTTCTTTCCCATTAAAAATATTTTTTTTTATTTCTGTGAAAGCTGATTCGGTGACCTTGAAATATTTTTTTAGTTTTTCTGAAGTTATGGTGTTTTGCATAAAAAGAAAAATAGGAAAGAATATTTAAGATTATTGATTAAAAATCATCAATGGAGTTTGTTTTCTTATTATGAATTTTGAGCCAGTTATCTGGGATACAATGGCGCTTATTGTGAAGTTGTCGATCGCTGCACGGAAAACTCCTTCGAGCAGCGGGATATGGACGGAGTTTGAAATTTTTTCCAATAGCGATTTTATTTCTTCTTCGCTAAAAATAATTTTCGTTATTTGTTTTTGTCCGCCTTTTATGACTTTTATTTGTTTCCCTGCGCCAGAACATTCTATAGTATTAACTGACGGGTCTCTTAAAAGAGGGGTTATGCTGCCGTATTCATCGATAAAATTTATTGTGGAAACTTTTTTTGCAGGGATGGGAATTATCGCTTCTTGAGGAGTAATGGATTTTTTGGGGACAATTTCATTTTTTATTATTGAAGTGGGTTGAGTAATTTTCGGGACAGGCTGTATAATTTCGGTTTTTGGCTGAATAGTTTTTAATTTTGGCTGCACGGTTTCGATAGCTGGCTGCATAATTTCGGGAGTTGGCTGCGCGGTTTTCTGAGTTGGCAGAGCAATTTCTCTTTTAATTATTGATATTGGTTGCAGGGTTTGAGGTTTTGGTTGAATTATTTTTGAGGTTGATAATATTTCGCGAGGTTTAGAAACCGATTGGGTTATATGAGGCAACATTTCAGTTTGGTTTTTTTGCAGTAAATCAAACTCTGATGATTTGAGTTTCGGTTTTTGTTCTTCGACGGGGATTTTTATTTCTATGGGCAGACTCATCCGAGAAGGGTTTATAACCATTGATCTTAGTCTTTCTGATTTAAATTGGGGGACCGTTTTCTTTTTAAAAAATGAGAAATATTTTGGCTTTTCATTTAGAGGTTTGGGCTCAAGCATGGAAGCTTTTTTCCTGGAATGAAAGTTTGGAACGAGTTCGGCGTCAATAAGAATCTTTTCTTTGTATTCTTCCAATTTATTTTCTTTAATTGTTTTTAATAACTGAAGAGTAAAATTTAAAATGATTGGGTGCGATGCGATAGCGGAAGTTTGTTTAGAATTCATAAATTTGGGAGTGGCCTTGGTCTTGGTTTTGTAATTTCGTTGTGAGGAAGGGGTTCTGATTCAATTTTTGATCTTAATTTTTCTTCCATAATTACCAGCCCTTGTGCAATTGTTTTATTTTGGTCAAGCAAAGAATCTATTTTTTTAATCATGTCTTTATTCATGTCGGTGTCCTCGGGTTTCATGAAAGATCCGGAAAGATTTTTTGCTGATTCTTCGAAAATTTGAAGGAGCCGGTTTATATTGTCGGATAGTCCGCTGAATTTTATTGAAAGGTTTGTCATTGCTCTCTGAAGACCAACAAAATTTTCGATTAAAACTTCTTCTCTTTCGGCCGCTGTCATTCTTTTTCGGGGTTTGTCGTCGGAATCTAAACTTAGCCCCATCTCACCCTTTTTAACCATATAAAAATTATATCTTATATTCTTTATAAATGTTTTTGATGGCTCCGCACCTCATTTGGGGTATAAATATTTAAATATCATATTATTATTTTTTGCATGAGATGGTCTAAGAATGAAGAAAAGGATCTAATATCGAAATATAGTACTTCAATTTCTTTAAGTGATTTAAGCAAACAGTTGAGAAAAAGTACCCGTTCAATAAAACATAAGGCTGCGCGATTGGGATTATCTCGTGAGAAAACTCCTGTTAATAAGCCTAAATTGGCAGACTATAGAAAAATTACTGAAAAAAAATATTACGAAAAAAATAAAAATAAAATTTATAATAATAAGGTTATTAGAATAAAAGCAAGAAAAGAAGAACTAATTAATTTATTAGGTGGTCGTTGCAGCAACTGCGGATATAATCGATGTTATTCTGCTCTAGAATTTCATCACAAAAAAGAGAAAAATGACTCAGTGGTTAGGATAATAAAAAATTCCTCAAAAGAGAAGGCTTTAAAAGAAGTAAGAAATTGTACTCTTTTATGCGCAAATTGTCATCGTGAATTGCATGCAGGGTTCATAGTTCAAAGGTAGAATTTCGGTCTCCAGAACCGACGATGGGGGTTCGAGTCCTCCTGAGCCCATGTTTCGAACAACCATCGAGAAGGTGGATAGCGTTTGCGTTTTGATTTATTGTAAAAATAATTAAATCATCCTCTTCATTTCTTCAATTTCTTCCGATGAAATTGCTGTACCCTTGAATTTAACTCCGTAAAGAAGTGCGTCGAGAAGGATATTGTCTTTTTTAAGAGGAATCAGATTTTTTTTGTAAGCTACGAACAAAAGTTCGGATGAGCGAATGAATTTGACGTTTTTGAAATTTTTTAAGAGAGATGGTTCCTGAATGAGCGGGGTATGTAACTTTTTTTCCATTAATTTTTCTAGATTATCTGGTGCTTCTGTTAGTAGGCGGGTGGTTCTTTCGTCAATAACGATGACATTTTCGCAGTTGCAGAGCCTGGAAAACGCAATGCAGGACGCTTCTCCTTCCTGAATTAATTGTATTTTTTCTTTAGTATCGTGAACTCTTAAAAATCCGTTTGCGATTTTCAAAATATTTTGTGTTTCTTTTATTAGTTTTTGACCAGAAATTATTTTATCTGCCATTTTGAATATATTTTTATCAATTAAATTTTGGACCTGGATTGCTTCAAGCTCGTATCTTTTTATTGTCAGGGGCTTGTCTACGACTTCTTTTTTTACTTGCGGCGTCAGGATGAATTCTCCGTCAAAGTTTTCTCTGAGTTTTTCAAGAACTAAAAGCATCCCATTCATTGTCATAGATATAATTGGTCCAGCGTCGAAGATTAAGTATTTCATAATTTTTTATAATAGAATCTTAGATTATCTCCTTCTAAATAATTTAATTTATTCATGAATTTCATCATTTTAGCATTGTCTCTTCTGGTCATTAACTCAATTAAATTATAATTTTCTTTTTTTGCTTTTTTTTCTAAAAACTTAATTAAAATTTTTGCAATTCCTTTTCTTTGATACTTACTGTCTACTACAATATAATTAAGATATGCAAATTTTGATATTTTATAAAATTGCACTATTATCAATCCAGCAATTTTTTTATTAATTTTATACAAAAAAACGTTATGAGTCTTACCTTCTAAATATTGTTTTACATCTTCAGGAGTAGCTTTATCCTCTTTAGAGGCATACAGATTTTTATCGCTAAGTAACAATTCTAAAATCCTCGACGCATCCTTTTTTTTTGCTAATATAATTTTCCCCTTCATCCTAAAATCTCTTCAGCGATTTTAATTCTTTTGGCGATGGGCATGCTTATTGCGACTTTTGAATCGGATATTGTTGATTGGCCAATATATGACGATAAATCCCAAAGGCTAACCCCGAGAAGTTCTGCGGTTTGTTCGGATGACAGACCGTGTTCGTAAATTTTGAAAGCTTTGTTTATTTCGGCTTTGTAGAAAATGTCACGGATGTAATTACTTAGATCTCCCGAGATTCTATTAAGTGAATGCCTTATTTTCCCGAGATAAATTCTGCATTTGTTGACGTCGTTATTTTTTAAATATTTTATTGCTGAATCTATGTTTTTTATGACTTCGTTGTAAAATTCATCCCAGCCCTCCATGCTTCGATAGTTGTTTCTCTCGAGAATTTTGCCCAGTGAATAGACGAGGACGGCTACGATGATGTTATCCGGGTCTTGAGAAATTGTTGCTGAATGTATAGTCTGATTTGATAAATTTTTTAATTCAAATGGATTATCGTCTTTAAAGAAGCGTTTTGTTTCGCTTAGTATTCTTAGGATGTTTTCGACCTCTTGCATAAATTAAGAAGGGAGATAAGTTATATAAATCTTGCTTGATAATTATTTTTATGAAAGTATTGATTGATACAAATTTTATTTTGACGTGCGTGAAGCAGAAAATTGATTTGGCGGACGCTGAAAGTATTTTGAATGAAAAAATTGAATGGGTCGTGCCGCAAGAAGTTTTGAATGAACTTGGGAATTTAAAAGATAGGGCCGGGACGAAGGTTTCTGATAGGGATGCGGCGAAGGTTAGTTTTGAAATATTGCAAATATTGAAACCCGAAATTGTTGAGATTGGAGGGCATAACCCAAATACTGACATGGGAATTTTGAATTACATTTTGGGGACCGATATCGTTTTGGCTACACTTGACAGGGGGCTAAAAGAGAGAGTTAAAAACAGGATATTAACAATTAGAAGGAAAAAGAAATTAGAGATTATTTAGAATTTTGGGTTTTACAGCCAATCAATCATAAGCTTTATAAATAGAAATTTTCTTTTAAAAAGATGTTCTATGAAGTCTTAGTTACGGACCATGTAAGGGTGGAACCAAGCAAATTTGGCATGAGCACCGATGAAGCGGTTAGATTGCAACTTGAGGAATCTTATTCGGGGTTTCAGGACAAGGATATTGGGACTGTCGTTGCTGTTTTAGATGTTCTTGAAGTGAAAGAAGGGATAATTATTCCGGGCGATGGTGCGGCCTATTACGAGTCAACGTTTAAATTGATAGTATTCAAGCCTGAACTTCAGGAAATAGTTTATGGGATAATTGAGGAAATTACGAATTTTGGAGCTTTTATCAATTTGGGGACTACAAGGGGAATGATTCATATTTCGCAGACCATGGACGATTTTGTTTCATTTTCGGACAGTGGAGTTTTGACAGGCAAAGATAGCAACAGAAACCTTGTTCAGGGGGATAAATGTATCGCGAGAATTGTTGCGATTTCTTACAAGGGCGAGGAGCCAAAAATTGGCTTGACGATGAGGCAGCCTGGACTTGGGAAGCTGGATTGGGTGAAAGCAGATAAAGAGAAAGCGAGTAGAAAAGCGAAAGCGGAGAGCGGAAAAGAAGCTAAGTTAACTAAAGTAAAAAAGGAGAAGAAAAAATGATGACAATAATAAAATTAAAATATGCGGGGAGGTTTGTATGGTAAAAGAAAAGGCGTGTTTGAATTGCAAGAGAATTTATGTCGGAGACAAATGTCCGAATTGCGGCGAGACGCCGGCGAGTGATTCGTTCAAAGGAAAGATTTATGTATTCAATTCTAAGGAATCTGAGATGGCAAATAATATGAAAATTTACAGCGAGGGGGAGTTTGCAATCAAAACGAAATAAGAAATTATGGAATCGAAAATAATTAGTCAAAAGAAAAACCCGTTTTTAGAAAGAGAAGAAATTGTGATTGAGATAGAGAATGGTGTGACGCCGAGTTACGATGAAGTAAAAAAGATAGTCGGGAAGGACAAGGAACTTGTTGTTATAAAAAAGGTGAGTGCGAATTTTGGAAGATATAAATTTATTGCGGAAGTAGTTGTTTATGATAACAAAGAAGCAAAGGATAAGATAGAAGTTGTACCGAAGAAAATAAGAAAGAAAATGGAAGAGGAAAAGAAGAAAGCCGAAGAATCTAAAGTCGAGGGAAATTCATAATGGCGATAAAGTCGAAAATTAAAGGGAAGAAAAAACATAAAAACAAGCCTGTTTCGAAAAAATATTCCAAGTATAAAATTTCTGGCGATAAAATAACCGAGAAAGCAAGAAGTTGTCCGAGATGCGGTCCGGGAATTTTTTTGTCTTTAGGCCAGAATAGAGCTTACTGTGGTCGGTGTCATTTTACTGAATTTGAGAAGAAGAAGTAAGATTGATTTGTTAAATTGAATTTATAACTTTAATTAGAAAAAATTTGATTCTGAGGACTTATAACCATAATCTCTCTTGCGTCTTTTTTCATTATAGATTGTCTTCCGGTAGTTGAAGGTTTAAATTCCTTGGGCGCAACACCTGGAATTACAACATAAGCATCACTGCCATCATCAATAACTTGAAATTGTCTGGGATTCATCGGGTCACAATATTGTTGGTACCAAGGGGTAGGAAATGTTTGATCTCCAATTTTCCCATAACATCTCATCGCTTCTATTGAATCTCTTGCTGCTGAAACCCCAACAATCTCAACAACTAATCTTCTAACTTTCGCCATGAATGTAACTATACTTAAGAATATATAAATATTATTATGATTTACTTGACAACCAAAAACTCTACATTCTGAGCGTTTGGAAATTTTTCGCGTATCTCTGTTGTAATTCTTTGGATTCCCTCATAAGATGATCATAAACCATTTGAGCGTCCTCGGGAGATATTCTAACGCTTCTTCTAATACTATGTGAATCATAAATCTGGTTTCTCATAAACCTTTATAATTTTATGATTTAAATATTTTCCGTAGAAAATAAATATTATTGAACCCTTTCTTGCCTCAAACCTCTTTAAAGTTCGTCGTAGGTCTTAAAGAAATTAGGGTTCATTAAGCGTTTTCAGTAAACCCTAGGAGATGCGATAAAGCGTTCAAATAGATGCCATATCGCTCTCTCCTGGGGAAAAAGAGGTGATAATATAACTAAGGAGTGGCAGTTTTTAAAGGTTTCGGTTATGTCGTAATTAACAAGTGACACAGGTATACCAAAGTTTAAAAATTATAGTTAGTGGAAAAGGCAGAGAAGAAATAGATGATTATATTAGAAAAACTATAGAATCAAGAGAATTGCCTTTCGATTAATCACAAATCTTTATTAACGAATTGTTATTTTTATTATTATGAAGGGGAATGATAGGATTGGGCAGGAGCAGTTTTTTGATTTGATAACGGGAGAAGAGCTTTCGTGGCAGTCAATAATTTATGATCTTATTAAGACGGAGCAGCTTGACCCATGGGATATTGATATAGCAGTTTTGGCGGACAAGTATGTGCAGACGATACAACAACTTGAGGATGCGGATTTTTTTGTTTCGTCTAAAGTTTTGCTTGCGTGTTCTCTTCTGCTTCGATTGAAGTCGGAACTTTTAGTAAGCAGTTATATCAGAGATTTGGACGAGGCACTTTACGGGAAGAAGGAGGATAAACGGCATGAAATTGAGAGAATTGAAATTGAAGAGGGCGAACTTCCTTTTTTAGTTCCGAAAACTCCGATGACGAGACATAAAAAAGTTACACTTCAGGAATTGATGACGGCATTGAATCAAGCGATCGAGACGGAAAATCGAAGAATAAAAAGAGAGATCAAGGGGAAACAGGCGGAGAAATCGGCCTTGACTGTCATGCCAAGAGATTCGCATGTTCCGCTTAAGGTTAGGATAAAAACTATCTTTTCAATAATTCAAAAGCATTTGAACGCAGGGAATGAGCATATGAAGTTTTCTCATCTCGCTCCGTCGCGGGAAGAAAGGATTGCTTGTTTTGTGCCGATTCTTCATTTATCGAATGACGGCGAAGTTCATTTGAGGCAGATAGAACATTTTGGGGATATTCATATGTCGTTTCAAAAAGCGAGAGAAGAGATTGAAGAAATGGAGAGAGAGTTAGGATTGATGGAAGATAAGGATATGCAGTTGGAAGAAGGATGGGAAGAAATGGATAGGGAAGTTACCGAAGAAGATAAAGAAAGAGCATGATAATATTTTATTCTCTTAGTTCTTTGCTGAATTCACCACAAATATTTTCTAACATTTTTTCTTTGATTTTTTTTGGGTCTTTTGCCCAGGTTTTATGTCCAAGAATCCATCCTAGTTTGACAAAAGCCGTTTCGGATAACATATCCTTTAAATTTATTATCCCTGTTTTTTCGAGTTCAATTCCATTGTCGTAGACGTGCATGTTAAGTCTTCCATATATTGTTTGTGCGGTTGCACAGATTGTCATGCCATTTTCTATTGCCTTTTTAATTTTGGGGAGCCAGTTGTAGCCGCTTGCGTTTTTGCCCGGGACTTGCCCGATTCCTGTAACTTCCAAGATAAGCCCCTTATAGTTTTCTTTTTGATAGTATTCAATTATTGATGGATTTTGGCCGGGGAAAATTTTTATTATTGCTATTTTGTCGTCGTATTTTATATCTGGTTTTAATTTTGCGTCGTTTCTGGCGTTGAATTCCCGCAATATTTTGAATTCTGTTTTTGAAATTTCTGCGAAAGGCTGTGAGTTAATTGCTTTGAATGCATCTCTTTTGGATGTGTGCATTTTTCTTACTTTGACGCCAGGAATTGCGAGGCAAAATTTATCATTAAGGTCTTTGTGCCCTATGAGGGCGATTTCGGCAATGTCAGAAATTGCGTATTTTGCGGCGCATATTAAATTTAGTGCGGCGTCAGTGGAGCCACGGTCAATTGAACGCTGAGAATATGTTAGTGCGACGGGCTTGTTTGGTTTTTGCAAGAAGAAAGATAAGGCGGATGAAGTGTAATGCAGGAAGTCTGTTCCGTGAGTTATGATTATTCCGTCGATATTTTCATTGTTCAAAAGGTCTTGGCAGACTTCGGCGATTTTTTTCCAATCTGGAAAAGACATGTTCTCGGACCATTTCATAAATGGTTTTTCGATTTTAGTGATGTTGCAGATTTCTTTTATTTCGGGGGCTATGGTCAGGATTTCTTCGGTATCTGTTGAAATTACGCCTCCGGTTTTTGGATCAAGTCTTGAGGATATTGTTCCACCGGTAATTACTATTGCCACGTTTTTGAGTTTGTCGTTTTTGTCGAGTTTTATTTTTGTTCTTTCGTAAGTTTTATTTTTTTCAAGGAGTTGTGCATCCATGGTTTCTGATTCCCTGATGCCGATATTGTATCCGGAGTTTAACTTTAGAAGAATGATTGACGGGTCGTGAGATTCCAAAACCAGTCCTTCCCATGTTTTTTCCCTGGTCTGGATTTTTATTTTATCTCCGACATCGAAGTTTTTTGTATCCATAAAAAATGGAAGAAGTTGAATATTAAAAATGTTGGGGTTGAACACAAAATTTATATATGCTTTTTTAAGGGTATTTGAATGGCGACAGAGAAAAAAGTGAAGTACTCGGTGGTCATACCTGTCTATAATGAGGACGGGAATGTTAAGATACTTCATGAAGAAATTGTGGCCGTGATGAATTCTTTGGGGAGTTATGAAATTATTTACATAAATGATGGCTCGACTGACATTACGATGTCTGAGCTAAGAAAGCTGAGGGGAGTTACGATAATTGATTTGAACAGAAATTATGGGCAATCGACTGCGCTTGATGCCGGATTCAAGCATGCGAAAGGCGAGATAATTATTTCGATGGACGGGGATTTGCAGAACGATCCAAAAGATATTTTGAAATTACTCAAGAAACTTGAAAGTGATAATTTAGATGTTGTTTGCGGCTGGAGAAAAAAAAGAAAGGACAAGAATGGGGTGAAGGTTTTGACGAAGATTGGAAGGGCTTTGAGAAAATTCATGATAAAAGATGATGTTCATGATACGGGGTGCACATTAAGAGTTTATCGGGCGAAGGCGGCGAAAAGTTTGGATATAAGTGGCGAGATGCACAGATATATTCTTGCGTTGCTTCGATGGAAGGGATTCAAAATTGGCGAGGTTGAGGTAAATCATAGGCCGAGGATAAACGGAAAAACAAAGTATGGTTACGGGAAAGCAATTAGGGGTTTTATAGATTTAATTTATATTTGGTTTATAGATAAATATTCTCAAAGGCCTCTGCACATTTTTGGAAGCATAGGAATATTTAGTTTTTTAATTGGAATTTCTGCATTTATTTATTCCATTTGTGAAAAATTATTTTTTGGACTTTCGTTGAATCGGAGCGGGTGGTTCTTGCTTGGTACTTTTTTAATAATTGCGGGGCTTATGGCGTTTAGTTTTGGCATTGTCATAGATTTGCTGATGAAGATTCATTTGAATAGTTCGCCTTACGAGAGGAGATATTATATAAGAGAAATTATCGAGCGTTAAAGTAATTGAGATTTGAAATTTCTAATAGAATAAAATTAGTTTAAATAAAAATCACGGGAGAAGAAGCGGTATTTTTCCTTGATTTGATTAATTCTTCCGTTTAGTAAGCCTGCGAGATATTTGTAATATTTTTCACATTTTTCTGCTTCTTTTATTTTTCTTTTGGATACAGTTTTTGCCAGGGCTATTGCACAGGAAAGCCTGTTCGTTGTTGTGTCGTATCTTTTGAGAGTATTTTCAAGATCTTCTATCTCCATTGTTAGAAAAGATTCGGGATCTGCTCTTAATTTGTCGATATCTTCTCTAAAAGAGCTGCAAGTTTCTTGCAAAGTTTTTTCCAGTTCATTTCTTTTTATCATGAATTTAGAAATTTTTTGGGTTTATATTCTTATCAGGCAAGAAAATTAAGATCGTATTTTTTTGTTTTGCTACAAGAGCTAAATCCTTAAAAACGCATATTTGTAGAAAATTATGGACAAAATGAAAACTAAAAAACGTATTTTGATGTTGAATTATGAGTTGAAGTCTCGGGGTATGAGATGAAGATGAAGAAGAGAATTAAATGAAACAAGGGGTCGAAACAAAGATTTATATATTATATAAAGTTATATAATACATGAAAAACCAATCATTTCATAGTCCAACATTAGAAAGCGTGATAATGGTAGAGAAAACATCAGAAAAATATTCCGGAGAGTGTGGGAAATATCAGTTATGGAAAAAACTTCCAAAGAAAATGATGTACCAAACATTTTTGACTATTTTAGATTATCTTATTACTTCTGGAAAAATCATAATTGATAATGAAAATTGTATACTTTGGGCATGGAATCCAAAAAAAATTAAAGAACTAGAAAAAAAACGTTTAATAATAAGATGAAAATAAAAGAGGTGGCGTTTGCAAATCAGAATTTAATGAACGATTATCTTAGTTTAAAAGAAGGAAAATTTGAGGAAAAACAGCTGTTCGAATTTGTGAATAGGGCAATTGATGACTTAAAAGAAAATCCGTTCTGTGGAGTGAAAGTGCCTAAAAATCTTTGGCCGAAAAAATACATAAAAGAAAATCAGATAGCTAATTTGTGGAAATATAATCTTCCAAATGCTTGGAGGCTGACTTATACTATTATTGGGGATGAGGTTAAAATAGTAAGCATGATATTAGAGTGGATGGATCATAAATCTTATGAAAAAAGATTTAATTATTAATTTTTTGGATACAGTTTTTTTACTAACGAAAACGCTTAAAAAACACTTTTCTATAATAAATTATGGTCGGAAGTAAAAAACGTATCTTGATGTTGAATCACAAGGCTTATAAATTGCTTAGTTTTAATTATATTAATTTAAGTCCCCGGTATGACTTTTCGGAGGAATGCCGGGCTTCCTACTCTAAAATTCCTGAGGTGTTTTATGAGTAAATATAATATAATTAAAATTTGCTTTTTAATAGCAATGTCGTTTATAGGTTTACGATCGATAGTAATATCAATAAATGAAGAAAATAGTTTTATAATAAATCATTTAACAATAGAAAGTTTTTTCCCACCAATTATGGAATTAATAATAATGATATCTTTTTTGATTATATCAATTTATTTCATACAGACCATAGAACAGAAAAAATTTAGTTTTGCACTTTTAATAAAAAAAATTATAGATTATATCTTATTTAGTGTAGAAGTATTAGTTGGAATATATATTTCCCTAATTCTTTTCTCGCATTTTACAAACTCTTTTTCAGAAAAAATAATTTACCTTTTATCTGAGGCTATTATGGTCTTAACGATATATATAATAATAAATTACCTTAGGCAAAAATTAAAATGAAAGCTAATTCAAGGATTTCACAAAATTTAGGAAAACGAAAAAAGCAGGAATGGCGGGTCTTTGGCGTTAGTCAAACTATAAGTGGGCTTAATGAAATTCCTAAAAAACGTATCTTAGTCTTGAATTATGAATTTGAAACCTCAGGGGTGAAGGGATGAAGATGAAGAAGAGAATTTTGATGTTGAATTATGAGTTTCCAACTCGCACTTTGCATTTGCGAACAATAGTTTTGATATAGAAGGAAATCGCAAAAGCGAAGATGTTCGCCTCTGGAAAGGCGGAGGCGGAGTTGGCCGCTAAACAACTTGCGAAAGGTTTTATTAAAAATGGTTATGATGTTGATTACGTGACTACGCATTTTAAGGGGTTAAAAAAGTTTGAAGTCGTTGATGGGATAAATGTATATAGAGTAAAAGTGATTGGGAGAAAAGAACTTCCGACTGCTACAATGGCTTCGCTTATTTCTTTCCTTATTCGGCTTATAACAATAAGGCTTAAATATTCAGTTTTATTGTTTATATTAATAGAATGACGGGGAGTAGTATCTTTTAGGTATTGCTCCCCCCTATTTTTAAAATGAAAGTGATAATATTTAATGATACACAGAACTTTAATGGTTCTTTGAATCTAATAAATGAAAACTATCCAAAAGATAAAAAAGGTTCTGGAACTATAAAAGATATATTCCATTTTTGATTGAGAAGATTAAAAGTCTTGAAGATTTTAACAAAACTGATATTGAGCTAATGAAAGTGTTTTTTTACGAGGGTAAATATAGCTCCAAGCTGATAAGTAATTTGAAGTGGAGCTGTAATCAAAAGATCTCTGAATTAAATAAAATGATTAAAAAAGAACAAATTTTACTAAACATTATTTCTCAAGAAAAGTTATCTAGAAATCTTCGTAAGAAAATTAGTTTACATGTAGAAGAAATTAAAAGCCAATTAGAAGATAAAAAGAAAGACATATTTTCATATGTAGATAAGCAATCGCGAAATTTTGAGGGGCAAAAAAATTTGTTAAAAGATATTGTTGGTAATCCTCTTGTTGAATTAAAATATACTCCCTTAAAACAAAGTAATGGTGAAATTTATCAAAAGGGAGTAGATGTTTTATTAGCTACCGACCTAATTCATCTTGCCCACATTGATGCTTATGATATTGCAATTATTTTAAGTGGAGACACGGATTTAATTGAAGCGGTAAAATTAATTAAAAACATAGGCAAAATTCCCATTATTATTTCATATCACTACCCAGGAAATCCAAAATTAAGTAACATTTCTGATTTGATGACTTGCGGGAAATTTATAAATATTAAAGATCTGACAGAAGAAGAGATAAATAGCATTTCTGAACTAAGAAATTAGTATTTTCACTAACGAAAACGCTTAAAAAACACTTTTCTATAATAAATTATGGTCGGAAGTAAAAAACGTATCTTAGTCTTGAATCAAAAGGCTTATAAATTGGGCGACATTATAAATAATAATTTAAGTCCCCGGTATCTTCTTCGGAACATGCCGGGCTTTATATTCTTTCAAGGAGGTGGTTACTATGTCTAAGAAAGCAATTATTTTTGTTGATGCTAATAACTGGTATCATAATGTGAAAAAAACTTTTCGTCCAGGGGATATTGATATAGAAAAGATTTCTAAAGTGATCTCAAATGAGAATGATTTAGATATTGTTGAGATTCGATGGTATGCTTCTATGCCAGATATAAAGGAAAATCCTTTAGTTTATAATAGGCAAAGAAAATTTTTAGGAAATTTGGAGAAAAAAGGGATTAAAGTGATTACACGAAAACTTCAAAGGCTTTCAACAAAAGAGTTAAAGAAAAAAAGACAAGAACTCTTAGATTCTTGGGACTTATGCAAGGTTTGCAAGCCTCTTGTAGAAGAAAGTTTTTTGGAAATGTCAGAATATAATCAAAAAGAAAAGGGGATTGATGTTTGGATTGCCATAGATATGGTTAAAGAGGCAATGAACAATAATATAGAGGTGGTTGTATTAATATCTGGAGATGCTGATTTTGTTCCTGCACTTGAATTGATTAAAGGAATTGGAAAAGATGTTTTGAGTTGCTTTGTAACAAGAGGTTTTTCAAATGAACTAAGACAAAAATTTCCTTATATGATTCTTAATAAAGAAAAATTAAATGATTGTCTAAGAGATTTTAAGGATGAAAAAACAATCTAAAAAACGTATCTTAGTCTTGAATTATGAGTTTGAAACCTCAGGGGTGATGAGATGAAGATGAAGAAGAGAATTTTGATGTTAAATTATGAGTTTCCTCCGTTGGGAGGGGGAGCTTCGCCTGTCAGTTATGAGATAGCGAAGGGATATGTTAAGCTTGGGCATTCGGTTGATGTTGTCACGATGGGTTTTGAAGGTTTGGCGGAAAGAGAGAGAAAAGAAGGAATTAATATTTTTAGGGGGAAGTGTTGGAGGGGAAAGAAAGAAATTTGTCACCCGCATGAGCAATATAGTTATTTAAGGAATGCAAAGAAGTTTTTAAAACAGCACATGGAAACCAATTCTTATGATGTTTGTCATTGTCATTTCATTATTCCTACTGGGGTTTTGGCGTTATGGCTAAAGAAAAAATATGGTTTAGATTATATTTTAACAAGTCATGGGAGTGATGTTCCAAACTACAATCCTGATAGATTCAAACTTCTTCATTTGTTTACTCGGCCAATTTTAAAAAAAGTCTGTCGAAACGCCAAAGCGATAACCGCCCCTTCAAATTATTTAGCCAATTTGATAAGAAAAGAAATTGGAGATTTTGATGTGAAGGTGATTAGGAATGGAGTTTACATAAATAAGTTTACGCCGAAAAAGAAAAAGAAAATTATTCTTTCAACTGGTAGACTTTTAGAGAGAAAAGGTTTTCAGTATCTTATCGAAGCGGTTAGCAAAGAAAATTTAGGTTATGAATTACATATTTGCGGAGATGGACCAATGAAAGAAGAATTAAAAAAATTAGCTAAAAAATCAAAAACAAAAGTTATCTTTCATGGTTGGATAGACAACGATTCAAAAGAATACAAAGAGTTGTTAGAATCTGCATCTATCTATTCGCTTGTTTCAGAAAAAGAAAATGCAAGTGTCGCGCTTCTCGAAGCAATGTCTGCAGGCTGTGCAGTCATAACTTCAAATATCAGCGGTTGTCCTGAAACTGTCGGGATGGCGGGAATTGCGATAAAACCCAAGGATGTCGAGGGATTAAGAAAGGTAATTAAAGAGTTGATTGAAAATAAAAAGATGATGAATGATTTGGGAAGGAAGGCGAGAGAAAAAGTCATAAACGAATATGATTGGAATAAAATTGTAAAGGAGTTGGAGAAAGCGATAGGAGTAAAATGAAAAAACAAATTATAATTCAGAAGAAAGAGTTAGGAAATATAGGCTCTTCATTAAACTATTTCTTAAAATTTAATATTCCGAAAACTGCAAAAATTTTAGATATTGGCTGTAATTATGGAAGTCTTATATATAATTTATATAAACTTGGGTACAAAAATGTACAAGGAATAGATGTGAATAAAGATACAGTCTCCAAAGGAGAAAAAGAATACAAAGAAATTTCAAAAAAAATAAATTATTATGATGGGATTAAAATCCCTTTCAAAAACGATTCATTCGATGTAATATTAATGTTTGATGTAATTGAACATATACCCGATGTTAAAAATTTCTTGAAAAAGGAAATATATCGAGTTTTAAAAAAGGGAGGATTCTTTATATTTCAAACACCTAATAAAATAATAAATATACCCTGGGAAATAATAAATAAAAAATCTTTTACTAAATGGAAAAGCTATCATTGTTCATTACAAACCAAAAGATCGCTAAAAACGATTCTAAGAAATTCCGGATTTCAAAAAAATGTTGTTGAAAAAGGAAACATTTTAACCGACCACAACAAAAACAAGGTAAAAATAAAAGCAGGTTTTTTTGGGATTTTTTTACTTTATTTTTTATCGATTATGCCCTTATCATTAAATCCGAATTTTTGGGGGGGCGGAAGGAAATGAAAGTGTGTTTTATTGGTCCAAAGGCATACCCCTTATTTAACTCCAAGATCAAGTCTACCTTTGGGGGAGCAGAAGTTCAACTTTCATTACTTGCTAAAGAAATAGCAAAAGAGAGGGATTTAGAAGTTCATTTTATGGTAGCAGATTACGGACAAGAAAATTTAGAAAAAAGAGCTAATGTAAAGATATGGAAATCAATTAATTTTAAATCTAGTAAGCTAAAACAAGTTTCAGATTTTTTTAAGATTTTTAAAAAAATTAACGCAGACATATATATACAGAGGTCAATGACTCCCTACACGGGATTGATCGCATTATACTGTAAGATAAAAAGAAAGAAATTCATTTATATGGTTGCTCACGACAATGAGACTGAAGAAAAAAAAATATATAAAAATATTACAAGCAAAGTTACGTTTAGATATTCCAATAAGATAGTTGTTCAAAACAAAACTCAAAAAAATAATTTACAAAAAAAGAAAATAAAAAGTTACCTCATAAGGATAGGTTATCCTATAAAAGAATTTAAAGAAGAAAATAGGAATACAATTCTCTGGGTAGGTCGTTCAGAAGTATGGAAAAGACCTCTTTTGTTTTTAGAACTTGCAAAAAAATTTCAAAACAAAAAATTTATTATGATTTGTTCAGAGTCCACAAACAATAAAAAATTATTCATATCAGTAAAAGAAAAAGCCCAATCATTAAAAAATGTAAAATTTATACCTTTTGTGCCATTAAATAAAATAGATAATTTTTTTAGAAAATCAAGAATATTTATTAATACTTCTGTCCAAGAGGGATTTCCAAACACATTTATTCAATCAGCAAAAAATAAAACAGTTATTGTATCTCTAAATGTTAATCCGGATAAAAGGCTAAATGGAATAGGATACTTTTGCGAAAATAATATTACGAAAATGGAAAAGTTAATAAAAAATATCTACAACAATAAAAGACTAATTAACAAAAAAGGATTAAATGGATTTAAATATGCTAAAAAGAACTATGACATATCATTGAACTCCAATAAATTATTAAAATTAATGATAAAATGAGAAGATTTATATTAAAAACGGTTTTGGCATTATCCGGAAAAAATATTTTTAAAAGATACAAATACCTAAAGAAAAGGGAATTCATATCAGTAAAAGAAAATAAGGAATATCAGGAAGAAAAATTAAAAAAGCTTTTAACACATGCATATAATAATGTCCCTTATTATCACAAAGTTTTAGCAGAAGTAAAAGTTATAGAATATGGAAAAGTAAACCTAAAAAATTTTGACAAGATCCCAATACTTACTAAAGATATAATCAGAAAAGAGGGTTCAAATTTATACTCAAGAGACCATAAAAAAAGAAAGTCTTATGAAAATACGTCGGGCGGGAGCACTGGTGAGCCTGTTAAATTCTTGCAGGATAAAGATACTTGGACAGAGGGCATGGCTATAAAATGGCTATTTTATTCTTTTATCTGTGATTACCCTTGTAAATTAGTCAAGCTCTGGGGATCTGAAAGAGATATATTAAAAGGGAGTTATGGGATTAAAGGTAGCCTAAAAAATAAGATAAGTCAAAGAAAACTTCTAAACGCATTTAAAATGTCAGAAGAAAATATGAAAAGCTATGTTAATAAAATAAATTCGTTCAAACCAAAAATAATTGAGGCTTATGTTGAATCAATCTATGAATTTTCAAAATTCATCAAAAAGAATGACATAAAAATCTTTTATCCAAAAGGAATTATAACAAGTGCAGGAACATTATATCCAGAAATGAAAGAACTAATAGAAGAAGTATTTCATTGTAAGGTTTATAATCGATATGGTTCAAGAGAAGTTGGAGATATGGCATGTACTTGCGAAGAGAACAAAATGCATATAAATATTTTTGATAACCTCTTAGAACTATTAGATAAAGATCTCAATCCTATTAAAACCGGAAAAACCGGAGATGTTTATATTACAACTCTCAATAACTTCTCTATGCCGTTAATTCGATATAAAATTGGTGATATCGGAAAAATCGCATTTATTAAAAAATGCAAGTGTGGAAGAGGAATGCCCGTAATAAAAGGAATTAGTGGAAGAAATAATAGTATTCTAAAAACAAAAAAAGGATCTTTAGATGGTACTGCTTTGACAACGTCATTTTACTTCCTGAGTTCGATAGAAAAATATAAGCTTATACAGAAAACTATGGATAAATTCACATTAATGGTCATTATAAATAATAAAAAGAAGTGGAAAGAAGACAAAAAAGTTATTGAAAAAAAGTTTAGACAAATATTGGGGAATGAAATAAATGTAAATTTTAAAATTGTCAATAAAATTCCATCCTTAAAAAATGGAAAGTATCAATATATAATCAGCGAGGTAATTTAAGTTGGTAAAAGTTCTACACTTGATTTCAAACAACTCTCTTGGAGGAGCCCAAGAAGTAGTAAAAGGGATAGTTAAAAATAATGAAAACAATTACGTATACTATTTAAGATATGATAAAAATGATCTTTTCAAAGAAATAAATAAAGAAAGAGTATTGTCTAAAAAAATAAAAAAGAACTCTCTATTCAGGTTTAAATGTTTATTTGATATATACAAACTAAATAAAAAATATCAGTTCGAAATATTTCACGTTCATTTAGGAAAACCAATAATATACGCGTCAATTTTAAAATTATTTTTTCCAAATATAAAAATAATTTTTCACGAGCACGGAAAAATTTTTAATAAAGATGAAAGGAAATACATAAGTCTTCTGAAATTCACTAAAATTTTTATCAACCGATTTATTGCAGTTTCAAAAGCGACAAAAGAAGAATTAATTAAAAAAGCAAAAATAAACCCCAATAAAATAAAAGTCCTGTACAATTTTGTGGATACTAAAAAATTTAATAGAAAAAATATAACTTGGAAAGTAAATAAAGAAAAAGCAAAACTCGGAATAAAAAAAGGAGAATTTGTTGTCGGTTTCGTTGGCAGACTTTCAAAAGAGAAAGGCTGCGATATCTTGATAAAAGCTCTCCCAAATCTAAATTTTAATTATAAGGTCTTGATTGCCGGGGAGGGTAAAGAAAAAGAGAGTTTAAAAAAACTAGCAAAGAATCTTGGAGTAAAAGAAAATGTTATTTTTTTAGGATATACTGATAAACCTCTTTGGGTATACTCTATAATAGATTTACTTGTAGTTCCTTCAAGAAATGAGGCATTTGGAATATCAATAATAGAAGCATATTCCTTAGGAATACCAGTTATTGGATCAAATGTTAATGGGATTAAAGAAATCATGAGAAACAAGAACCTGCTAGTAAATATGAATAAAATAGATTTATATAAAAAGATAAACTACCTCCATGAACATATAAGAGATTTAAGTAAAAATCTATCGGCCAAAAAGTATTCAGATGAGAAATATTTTATAGAAATAAATAAACAATATTCAAAGATTATAAATGATTAAAAAAACTTACCACAAGCACAAAGAAACAATAAATAATTTTACCTGGAGAGCTCTACAGATTGGAGGAAAGCAGGGTATCACGTTTTTAATTTTTATCCTGACAGCAAGATTACTAGAACCTTACACCTTTGGTATTTACAACTACATCCTAGCAATAGTATTTTTCTTGGTAATGTTCGCAGACTTTGGAATTAGCACCTCAACATCAAAATATGTAGCAGAATATAATGTTACTGACAAAGGAAAATTAAGTTCGATATTGTTTAGCTCGGGGGTAATTATCTTAGCTTTAACAGTTGTAATAACAATTTCAACGATTTTAATCGGACCATATTACTTTAAGGAAAATTATATCTATATAATCTATGTTCTTCCATTATTGTTTTTAATACCCCTCACATCTTTATATGATGGAATTTATAGGGGATTAAAAAGATTTAAGTCTTTAGCAATAATCTCAATGACCGTCGGTTCATTTAGCTTAATATTTATATATATATTAATTAACAAACTAGGACTTATAGGGGCCCTAATTTCTCAAAATCTATTTTATCTCTTTTTAGCTCTTGGTCTTGGATTAGGATATACAGACTTTAAACTTAAGATTAATTCAAAAATTATCAAATCTATAGGCTATTATGCACTACTTATCGGAATAATAAATTTTAGTTACTTTCTCTATACAAAAATAGATCTAATAATTTTTGGGAAAATGGGACTAATAACAGAATTAGGATACTACGAAATAATAAATCGTTTTTTGTATTTTATTGCAATGCCTTTATCTATTTTTGCTCAGATAAAGGCTCCCCGTATTACCTCACAATACTACAGAGGCAAAAAGAAAGAAATCCTTAGATTTTTCAAAAAGTATACAAAATATGCAATAATTTTTGCAACATTTATATCGATAATTTCATTTTTTATTCTACCCTTAGTGATAAAGATGATTTTACCTCAATATTACGTTTCAGAATTAATATTGGTACTTAGAATATTATTATTTGTATTCATATTTCAAAACGTCGCGGGATTTTTCGGAACTTCCTTTGTTGTTCCAACAGGATATGCAAAATTAAACATGATAAACCTAATAATCTTCGGAGTTATAAATATCATCCTAGATTATGTATTCCTATCCACCTTTGGATTTATTGGAATAGTATTCACTAAGTTAATTGTAGGAATAGCATCCAGTATTACCCTAACGGTTTTTTACTACCGAGCCTTAAAAAAAGAAATTAAATAGACCACCTATAAATATCAAAACCCCTATAACCTTCTGTAGATCCTATGTAGGTCACAGGGATATCTTCTAAATTAAAAGAACTTTGGGGGAATCCTTCATCATTCCAATTTTTATTTCTATCTTTATCAAGAATTAACCAACCAGATTTATACTTACTCATTATTTTATATATCCTATCCGATTCACTCATGTTACAAACCGAGTCTCTACAGAAATAGTTATACCTTATATCCTCAGTATAATAATATACAAATATATCGCTATAATCATATTCAGGAATACTAGACTCCTTATGATAATCTATTCTTTTTAGGGGGTAGTTTTCAAAATCTTTGAGATAAGTATAATTATAGTAATAAGAAAATATCAACTCATCAGAAGATATCAGTACATCTTTATTTGAAAAATTGTTTAGAGTTAGAAAATTAAATAAGGGGTGTATATCGTAGTGAACCATACCCGTTTTAATATCTACAATACCGTTTGACTCGCTAGATATCCCCTCTATTGAATTGAGTGGTCCAAAAAAAGCAAAGACTATGAGTAGGCTAATCAAATAGTAAATTTTTTTATACTTAGAAGATTTAATAGTTTTTAGAATTAAATAAATTGAAAATGAAAAAATTAATATATAGAAAGGATAAGCATAATAAATATATCTTGGTGCAAAATAAGTATTTGCTATATAACTAAGACCTATAAAAAATATTAAAAAAGATATGTAAGAAGATAAGATTAATTTTCTTCTATTAAATAATAGGGGACACAAAAAAACTGAAATTAGAAATATTTTTCCCACAAAGGTCCCCGAGAACCAATTTAATGTGAATCCTTTATAATTCCAAGTCCCATCAAAGAGCATCTCCGAATATAGCTTTTCTCCCTTAAAACTAATATCAATTACCTCAGAATAAGCATTTAAAAAGAAGAGAATTAAAATTACTAAAATTGCTCCAATTAAAATTATATGTTTTATTGAAATTTTTTTAGATAAAGCTTTATAATTATATACAAAAAGAAAAATTAAGGAAATAATTAATATTTCTATAATCACAATAATTCTTTCAATAAAAAAATAGTAACCCATAATTAAAATTATAAAAATAATATAATTTTTAAGATACCTTCTATTTTTAAGAATATTTTTAGAAATCTTAATTATGAATAATAAGAGAATTATAAATAAAAACAAATAAAACTCATACTCTCGTATATACCTTGACATTCCAATGATCATAGGACAAAATGCAAAAAGATAAGAAGTTATTAAACCCGTTTTCTTGTTAATTTCTCTACCTAAGAAATATATAAAAAAAACAGAAGAAGAACTTATAATTACTAATGGCAGCCTAGCTAAAAATACTGACGTTCCCCCATTTAATGTAAATATAATCCCAATCAGATAACTAAGAAATCTTGCTCTTGGATAATTAAAACTCCCTTCCAAAAAGAATCTTTTCCCCGCGTTTAAGTGTAAGTATTCATCAAAAACTGGGCTCAGTTTCCCCAGATTCCAAACCCTCAGCACAAACCCCAACGCAACAATCGCTATCAACCCCACAGAATACCACCATCCTTCTTTATACATCCATCTCACAAAACTATACGGCAACCTCGCAATCCAGACCACTGGAGAAATCAAAACCCTTAACAACCACAACCCATACCTCTTATCGCTCCACGCCCTCTTTATTCCATAATCAAAATCAAACCACGCAAGTTTTCTAAACTTCCAGTCAAACTCTTCCGCTCTTCTTTTTTCTGCATTTTCTTCTTTAATTTTATCACTTTCGATTTCTTGTTCTACCTTGTTTCGATTTGCATAAAAAGTCAGAAAACCCAAGGCAATAGAGATCATAGTTATCTCGGGCAAAAAATCATTGACAAAAGGTCTTTTCAAAAACTGATTCAATGCGATTATAACAAGCGACAAAAGGAAAAGATGACTAAAATAGTAAAGCATCTTGGAATTTTTTCTTTTTTCTTCGGGGATGTTTTTTATTTTAAGAGATAGATAGATCACGTTCATCACAACGACGAAAAAGAAGATGTAAGTCAAGTTCCAGAATTTCGGAAGTTCCCTTATAAAATAATTAACCAAAAGCAAGACCGCGAATGCGATGTCCACGCCTATCGCGATGTGCTTAGATACTTTTGCCCATTCAAGTCTTTGTTTGACGGTCATTTTAATTTATAAATTCCCTCCATTTTCAAAAAATGACTTAAACTTAAATTATTTATGGGATTAGCAAGATTATTTGTCAACCTATTCATCTTGCTAACTTGTGGGAAAGTGAAATTGAACGAATTATTTTTAAATACCATGCCAAAGCAACAAAATAGCCCTTTAAATGTTTTTTGCGGTGTTTGTTTCTACTCTGTTTGCGGAAAAAATCACCTCTTGTAAACCTCTTTTGTCGATATCAGAAATTAAAAAGCCTCTCGTAATCCTTATGATCCATCCAATCTAACACTACTGCTATTATCTCGACTTTACTCGGAGCTAAAGAGTAAATCAGTCTCCAAGCCGAAGGAAGATTATAAATCCATAAATTTTCGAAATAAGAATAAGCTGCGGGGATTAAACTTTTTTTAACGTTTCTGCCACAAAAAGCATTCTCTGATATTTCTCTAATAGCTTTTTTTAAGCCCTTTTTTACAGGATCACTATCCTTTAAACTTTCGAACGCTTTTTCAAGCTCATCATCAATAAAAACTACTTTGCCCGGAATCATAATTTTATTGGAGGTCTATTTTTAATTTTTTCATAAAACTCGGGATTCCAGATATAAACAACATATCCTTCACTATCATAAGCAACTCTAAAATTTTCTTCAAGATAATTTATTATTATTTGAAAGGTTTGCCACATAACCTTTTTAGGAAGTGACTTAAATAGTTCAGTTTTTTTGAACTCCCCGCTATTCTCTTTAATAAAATTCTCTACCATTAAAACAGTTTGAAGCGTAGGACTTCTGGTATTTTCCATTTTTATTCCCTCCATCAATTCACCTCAATAATATCAATTGATATTATTATATAAATCTTTCTAATCAAAGATTTTTATCTTCCTTATTAATCTGAGGAAAGTAAAATTAGGGCCATCTTTAATTTTTATTTTACTTATTTCCCCTTAGTGAGGGAAAGAAAAGACGGACTAACTAAATCACCAGCTCTGCCTTATCAAAATAGGCCATCGTCTCGTCGATTATCTGCAATTTGAATTTTGCATCTTTTGAAACATTGACTTCTTTTCTAAAGCTATACTTTTTCCCGTCAATATCCAAAATATTCTTATCAATAATTATAACGTCAGAGTCTATTAATTTTCGTCCGATTTCTTGCGGAGGGTAAAACCAGCTGTTTTCGTTTGGCGAGACAAAATCTGTGTAAACCCACAAATCTCCTTTTGGAAGATCGATGATGTAGTTTCCTCGCGGGAGTTCTTCTTCGTATTTTTTATTCATCAAATTTTTGTTAAGGTTTATTGTGGTTTTTTCGGTTCCGATGACTGTAACTTCCTGGTCTTTCCCTGAGTGCCAGTAGTTGAACCCGATTTTCCATGGATAATCGGACTTTACAAAAAAGTCAAATGGCTCAAGCGGCAAGAATCTTCCAATGATCAAGATTTTGTTCGAGTTTATTTTTATATTTTTTATCTTCGAGTCGGCTGCCTGATTGAAGTTATCTTTCGTGAAAGTGACGTAATAAATGTTTCTTGGGAGATTGTTCAGGTTTATCAGGAAAGGCTGGTCTTCTCCGGTTTTTGAACTGTCTTTGGCGTCCCCGTCATCGTTAAAAATTTGCTTGTAATATAAGTTTCCCTGAATGTCTGTGATTTCAACCGCGTACTCGTCTTTTCCTATGTACCAGTTCAAGTCTTGTTTCGTGAATTTAATTTCCAAATTTTCTTCTGCGTAAACTGCCAATTTCAGATTGTCCCTGAAGCTTGCGCTAATTTCCGTTGTGGTTGGTTCATATTCCTGGACAATCGGGGAGCCCTCGAGTTTTGCGAAGGAGTAAATATTTTCCTGCGGATAATTTTTGTAGATAAAGTCTTCAACATTTTCTGTCATGTCGTAATTTTCTTTTACGAAATCTTCTTTTGCCCAAACCTCAACCTTGTCGAACTCCTGGATTTTTTTGTAGTTCATTAGATTTGGAATTATTAATTTGTTGTCGAGATAGACATCGGTTTTTACGTCGTAAAAGTAGAGCTGAAGTTCTGCGGAGGTGTTTTCTGGCACTATGTGTTTTGGGTTGAACACGATGTTAAATGGTTCTGCCGAGGTAATTAGTCTCAGGGTTTTGTTATCGATTTCGATTTTTCCTGCCAAGATTGAATTTTTGTCAATATAGAGCGTTTTGAGATTTGACAGGATGTCCGAGTCTGATGCCGAAAGCTGATGTGTTCCCGAGACAAGCAATTTTGGCAGGAATGCCTGGACCAAAAAATATCCTGCGACCAAAAAGACCAAAACGTAGAGGCAAACGATAACGTATTTTTCTATTTTTCTTGCTTTTTTGGTTGATAAAATTTCCTCGACATCCCTGATTATTTCTTCAGAATCTTTTTCTATTTTTTTCACAATCCCTGTATTTTTTGAGGTTGGTTTTCTGGCCATTTTATATTTACACCTCCGGAGTTTTAAATGTTATTGCTTTTTAAAGATTAGGTTGCTCCGGCTAAATGTATATTAAGGTAGATGCGGGGACTCCGGGGATGATCAGATAATCGTAAAAAACAATGCTTGCCAAATTGCTAAATTCGTTTATCGTTTCTTTTAAGTCGCGAACGTTTCTTGGCAGTGTTCCGTTTTGTCCTAAAAGCAGAGAGAGTTTGGCACCTTTCTTTTCTGGAATTAATTCAAGTCCGTAGTCAAAAAAATTTTGTCCTCGCCGCATTATAACTAAATATCTATTATCCACTTCATGAGCTTCCCATGGCGATCTGACTTTTCTAAGGTGTTTTTTTGTTCTTCCAACAAATCCTAAAAAATCAGAGATATATTTTGAATGAACGGACAGGTCTCCACTATAGGATGTTTTTCTTGAACAAAGAAACAGGGACAATGATCTATTTTGAGGAAGGCAAATCGTTGCATCATAATTTCTAGCGCTATTAGTTTTGTCAAACATATCCTCCAATAGTTCGATATTTCCGACTTCGATTGAAACCATTTGAGCAATTAGTAAAGCATGTTTTTAATGACTTCGGTAATTAAATATATATATTTTATTTTTTAAACCATTTGTAGCTTAATTTCCAGAAAATTGCGAAGTAGATGAGGAAAAAAACCGAGGATGCGTTTGTATGGAAAACGTTTGTTGCAAAACTTTTTGAGAGATACGCTCCGATTAAGATAAGGAGAAAAATTCTTAAGATGTTCAGCGCGAAAGTTCCGATGACGCCAATGATAAACAAGAGCAAGGCTTTTTTGCTGTTGAAATTTTTCCATTCCCATGCGAGTATACCGAAAAATAAAAAGCTAAAGAGCAAAATAGAATCGATACCGGAACAGGGTTCCGCAATTCCTATCATGAATTTGTGGAATGCAATGAGCGGGAAATTATTTGTGAAACTAATTGTTGATGGTCCGATAAAACTAAGCAAGAAATGAACGCTTCTGCCTACGATGTTGCTGAAAAAGTGCCAGAGTAGCTGAAATTTCAGAACAAAAAAATATGTGATAATTGTGCCGATCAAAACCAAGAGCAAGCCTTTTTTGAATTCCCGGAAAAAATTTGCGGAAAATTTAAGGCCGAAAACAAAAACAATAAGGCAAAGCAGGATGAGGAGCAAGATAGAATATTCGATAAACGTGAAAAAGTAAAGGCAGTTTTTTACCAGTTCGATGTTTTCTATCATGGACGTTTTGTAAGGGAAGTAGATGAAAAATCCGAGGACTATCAGGATCATGCTGGCAATTCTTTCTTTGATTGGGACGGAATATTTTTTTATTTTTAGAATTTTTTTCTTATTGATTCCAATGAACAAGACGAGTATGAACCCGAGAGATTTCGCGAGGTCGGACATTGAAAAAGGCTTGATTTCTTTCGGGAGCCTTGTGTCTGCGACAAGCCACATTGTCAGGATTTGAATCAGAAAAAACAGAACCAGGAATATGATGCTTTTGAAAATAAAGTCTTTAAAGTTAGGGGGGAATTTTTTTTCCATGAAAGAAAATCTTTTTGTAATATTTAAATCCAATGATTTGCTTCGATTATCGCAAGGTCTAAAATTATATGAATTAAAATTCCGCACAGAAAAAAGATGATTGTTATAGCGGCCATGATGAGTTTATTTTTAGAGATTTTTTCTAATTTATATAAGAAATAAATCAATGTGAAAATTATTAGCGCGATCACGAGCCAGTTAAAAAAACTGTGTCCGAAGATTTTCAAGGGGTTGAACCATGGGCTGTGAATGATTGTTGACGGATTTAACGAGCCCTGCTTGATGCCTGCGATTCCGAAATCAAGCAGATCCGGAACAAGTTGTCCGAGGCTGAAAGTTGCTGCGTAAATTTTTTTAGAAAGATAAAAAACCATGAGAAATCCCGCCGATGAGACAAGCAAATGAGTTAATAGCCCGGCCATATTTTGACAAAGAAAAGATGATTTTTAAATTTAGATGGTGTGGCAAAAAATACATCTTTGTTTTTTATATTGATTCATCTTTTAAAAGAATGAAAAAAGTTCAAAAAATTGTTTCGTGTTTGTGGTTTGATAATCAGGCGGAAGCGGCCGTTGATCACTATGTTTCTATATTTGAAAATTCTAAGATTTTAAAAACAGAAAGATATGGCGAGGAAGGATCGAAAATAGCAGGAACGGTGAAAGGTTCGGTGATGACTATTTTATTTGAACTTAATGGAGAACAGTTTTTAGCTTTAAATGGCGGCCCGATTTTCAAATTCACTGAGGCAGTGTCTTTCATTGTTAATTGTGACAGCCAGGAAGAAATCGATTATTTTTGGGAAAAACTTTCAGAGGGCGGCGAGGAAGGGGTATGCGGTTGGTTGAAAGATAAGTTTGGTCTTTCATGGCAAGTTGTGCCGACAGCTTTAGATGAGTTGACGTCAGACGAGGATCCGGAAAGAACCGAAAGAGTAATGAAATCATTGTATCAAATGAAAAAGATTAATATTGATGAACTGAAGCGAGCGAGCAAGGAAAGTTAATTTTTGTCAATCTGGACGGATATCACATAGAGAAATTTTGAAGGACGCCCCAACCGGGTTAAGCACCATCTTGGCACTCTGCAGAGAATCTATTTTTCTAGTTGTTAACTTTATTTTTTCCATTGGTGTTTTTTGCTCTGCAGGATATTTAAATTTTGTCGACCACCCGATGGTGACTGAATCTAATTTGATTCTTTTTCTTTATACAAAAACATTAAAATGGGCATAAGTCTTCCTCCTCTTATTATTTGTCTTAATGCTTCGACCATTTCTTCTTCATTTCTTCCAAAAATCATCTCATAAGAAAATTGGGATCTTTTTTCCTTCAATTGTTGGAACTCATTTAAGAATTCAGATTTTAACTTAATAGTATTCCAAGCCTGATTACTCTCGCTATAGTGAACTTTTCCATTTACTTTTACGACCTTTCTCGGCATTAGAGGCGTTTTGTCCTTTTTTGCTTCCATTGGTGCATCCCATCACCTCTTACACCTCTAATCTTTCTAATGTTTTTGCTTTGATAAGTGTATGGGTACTCATTTTCTTACGTTTTGGTAAAGATTTATAAATATGTAACAATTTGACTAACAATGAAAGACTTAGAAAGCACAAACCTCTCGACAAAAGAGGTAAAAATATTAAAAGAATTAGACATAGATGCAAGACAAAGTGCTTCTGAAATTGGCGAAAAATTAGGAATATCAAAACAAGTTGTAACTTATACCATCGACAATTTGATCAATAAAGGTTTCATAAAAGAATTTATTACATATGTTGATACTCAAAAATTAGGATATACTTTCTACAATGTTTTAGTAAAACTCAAGTATACCACGAATCAAGAAAAGGAAAGAATCGTGCATTCAATTAAATCGATAGGGAATGTCGTTTGGTTCTCCTCATTTAATGGAGAATGGCAATTTATTATATCCATTTTGGCGAAGGACGTCGGAGAATTTAGTGCGTTTTTAGACGAGGTGTTGGCTGCATTAAAAGGAAAATTGTTAGATTATACTTTTTTTATTGTGATTAGTGCATCCCAATTAGGATACAAGAAAATTCATAGTGCTTCAAAGGGGGGATATAATTATTCTGCGAAAGTAGGACATAAAGATTTAGTAAATTTATCCTCTAATGATTTGAAAGTTCTGAAGATAATAGCGAATCAAGCAAGGCTTCCGTCGGTAGATATTGCAAGAAAAGCCAAATTAACCATGGAAAAAGTTAGATATTCTCTTAAGAAATTAGAAAAGGATAAAGTTATACAAGCTTACAAACCTTTAGTAAATATTTCTAAAATCGGTTATCTTTGGCATGTAATGTTTTTGAGATTAAAATCTATTAACGAAAAGGAAAGAGAAGAAATGGTTGATTTTCTAAAAACTTTGTCTGAAGTTTTTTATGTCGTTAGAGGAGTAGGAAATTACAACTTAATGGTAGAATTCCAAACAAAAACCTTGGAAGAATTTGAAAAAGTTAAGGATCTCGTCTCAAATAAGTTCAGTAGCCTAATCGCCGATGAGAAAACCGTTCAATTGACTGAAGAGCATAAATGCACTTATGTCCCGGGGAGCTTGGGTTAGTTTGATAGGATATCTGCACATTTAAATAATCTTTAATGTTATAATTCGAATGGATTGTAATCAAGATTGGGTAGAAAGTAAGGCAAAAGAAAGAATTTCTCAAAATTTCCTTAAAACTGTTCTTGAGTTATCTGGATACAAGGTTATGAACTTTGGTGTGGAGAATCACAATCAAGATATAATTTCTCAAATAAAAACTAATTATGCTCCTGAGACAAATAAAAGACTAATGTCTATGCCCGATTATGTGGTGATGGACGAAGAAACAAAAGAAACATGGCTAGTGGAAGTTAAGTATAGGTCTTTTAACGATCAATTTAATATGAAAGATGATGTTTTAGCATTTAAATATGGCGATATAAAAGATTATTTAGATTTTTGGAGAGATGCCACTCTTATCTTAGTTTTCAATGTCAGTCCTTATTGCTTGTGCGTAGATGTTAATAAGATAAACTGGAATGTTCATTTTAAAGAAAAATTCAAGAACACAAAAGGCAACTTTGATGAATTATGGAATTTTAGCGGGTTATATGAATTAATAAACAAAAAGTTTCCAAAAGTTACCCACGAGAATTTTAGAAGAACATTGAACATATTAGGAATCAAAGAGTAAGGTGAAATAATTACTTCTCCGTGAATCGTTACTAATGACGAGAAATCTCTTAGTTGTAATAAAGACTTAAAAGAGGAGGTTTCTAGCATAAGCCTCTATGCTAACAAAAATAGAATACAAAAAGAGATGGTTTCTAAATGAACAGAAGAAAAGAGTGAATAAAAGACGAAGGTATCGGCTTGATGCTCTTCAGTATTCTAGGCAGTTATCTGATAAACATGTGGCGGAATATATCGGGATGAATGAAGCTTATTGGTCTGAATTTAAAAAAGAGTTTGGACATCTAGACGGAAGATATGAAAAGAAGCTTATTGAACTATTTGGTCAGGAAGTTATTTGGATTTTCATGGATTACTATATTGATAAAATGGATGAACCTGTGATGAAGTGGGCTGACGAGTTGTAAGCAGATAATTACTTAAAAAGAAATATAAACTCTAGAAGGTTAAATTTTGCATGAAAGATATAGTACTAAATACCTCTTTTAAAAAATTTCAATATTACATTTCTTGGTTTGGCTTTATTGTGTTTGGTATGATTATTGCATGGGTAATTGCATTATTTTTAGCAAATTATGGTAAAAATACCTCAAACGATGTAAAAAAGAATAAAAACGTCTTAAACAAATCTTGGCAAAAATTCGTATTTGTATATGGATTAATTTTTGGGAATCTGTTTTTAGTTCTTTTAATTGTAGATATTATGCTATTATTGCTAACTGGAAATACCCTTTAAATTCTATAGTTGTTTTGAGAAAGTTTAAAATAGTTTGAAAGTTAATTAAATTTATGACTACTAAAATCAAAATGTGGAGTCAAGTTCCACTGGGCGAATTAAAGAAAAAATATTTCTCAATACATAATTTAATTTTTTTACAAAAGATTGGGGAAATTCCAGCAGAGGATTTTGTAGTTAGCATCGATGGAGAAGGTTATTGGTTAAGTGGTATTATATCTGCAAATATTGATAAAAGATATGAAGTAATCAAAGGGGCATTATTTAATGATGGTGATGAAAAAAGTAAATTAATGTGGACAGAATTAAATGGTAAATTACTTCCAATTTTAAAAGTAAATAAATCTATTAAAGAAGTAATTAAAAAAATTAATCTTCCGGAGTAATAAAGTAGTTTAGTCAGTAACTCTATACTGTCCTGCAGTCCATCTAGGACTATTAATGACCCCCAGAACTAAGTTCTTGCCTTCAATTGAATATTTTTCTCCTTTTGGAATGTGGCAAGTATCTAAAGGTTTTATGTAGAAGTTTCCTCTTTCGCTGTGGATTGTTCCCGACCCCGAGATCACGATAAAAATCGTGTCGCAATCTAAGTTTAACGAACTTTTGAGATCGTTAGGGTATCTGCCATTTATTTCAGCAGTTGCATAGCTCATTTTCCCGGTAAAATGGTTGTGTTCTGTAACGCTACAATTCGGAGAATTCTGATGCCTTTTAGCTTCCTCTTTTTTTATTAACATAAAAAGGCAGGGTGTAAAGATTATTTAAGGATTATTGGGATTAATTTTATAAGTATCCTCAACCACACCTTTTTTATGAAAAAGAGGATGCTTTCAAAGTCAAACTATCTTTTAGGCTTACAATGTTCAAAGCTCTTGTGGGTTGCAGTTAATGATAAGAAGAGGATTCCGGATCCCGATGAAATTGCTCAGAAAAAATTTGATGATGGACATGTTATTGGAGAATTAGCGAAACGGGTATTTCCGAAAGGACAAGATATTCCTGATGAGGATTTTAAACAAAACTTAGCGGAAACTAAAAAACTGATTGAAAAAAGAATACCTCTTTTTGAACCAGCTTTTTCTATCGATGATCTTTATTCAAGAGCCGACATTCTAGTCCCAGTTGAAGAGGACAAATGGGACATTGTGGAAGTTAAAAGTGCTACAAAGGTGAAAGATGTAAATTTGCATGATGTTTCTTTTCAAAAATACGTTTATGAGAAATCAGGGCTTAAAATTAGAAAATGCTTCCTAATGCACATAAATAATGAATATTGTCTTAATGGGCAAATTGAGCCTAAGGAACTTTTTGTTCAAACCGAAATTTCGGATGAGGTTGAGGAAGTATCTAAAGGGATAGAAGATCGGATAGAAGAAATGAAAGAGATTATTAATTCTGATGAAGAGCCCACAAGTAGAATTAATGTTTCATGTGATGATCCTTACGAGTGTGCCATTAAAAATGAATGTTGGAATTCTATTCCGGAAAATAGCGTATTTGAATTTTATCGGATGTTAAAGAAAAAATGTTTTGAATTGTATGACGATGGAATTATAAATATACGTGATGTTCCGGGTAGTGTCAAACTTAATGAAAAACAACAAATACAGAAAAGATTGTCTCATGATGGAGGTAAGCACATTGATAAAACCGAAATTAAGAATTTCCTTGGAAATCTTAAATATCCAGTTTATTATTTGGATTTTGAAACTATAAACCCTATTTTACCCAAATTTAATGGTATGAAACCCTATCAGAGAATTCCGTTCCAATTTAGTCTGCACATCCAAAAAGAAGGGAGTGGAGAAGTTGAGCATGTTTCTTTTCTTTATGACGGAACTGATGATCCAAGACCAAAATTTATGCAAGCGTTAAAGGATAATTTAGGAGATACCGGGAGCATTTTAGTATATAATCAAGGCTTTGAAAAAGGGGTTATGAATGAATGTGTAACAGCATTTCCGGAATTTAGAGAATGGTATGATGAAAAGATCTTGCCACGTATTAAGGATCTGTGGGATGTTTTTAGAAATTTCTATTATTATGACCCAAAACAAAAGGGATCTTGTTCAATTAAGTATGTTTTGCCCGTAATGTCTGATTTGTCATATAAGAATTTGGAACACGTCAAGAAGGGTGATGTGGCAAGTTATGAATATGAAAAGGTTACATTTGATCCGGCTGTAAGCCCTGAAGAAAAGGCTAAAATTAGGACGGCTTTAGAGAAATATTGCGAGTTGGATACTTTGGCAGAAGTGGAGATTGTGCAGAAATTAAAGCAGGTTGTTGAAGAACCATAAAAAAGTATTAATATGGAGACATTTATTGATAAACATGGAAAACGGTGAAAAAGAAATAAGTGGTTTGTTTAGTGGAAGGAAAGTATTTTGTATACCGGATTATCAAAGGGCTTATTCATGGGATAAAAAACAATTAGAAGATTTCTTAGAGGATTTGATAAACCAAAGAGATGATAAAACATATTTTTTTGGAACTATATTATTTCAGGAAGATGGAAAAGAAGATAATTTTGATCGAATAAATATTGTTGATGGACAACAAAGAATGACAACAATAATAATTTTTATGAAGATAATAATTGAGTATCTAAGACAATCAGGTAAAGATGTTGAATTATTTGAAGATACCTATATAAAAAGCTATAATAAGGTTAAATTTAGAATCCAAAAAGAAGACAATGAATTTTTTCAAACATATATATTGCAAGATAATATCAATGGAAAAAATGCAATAAAAACCCCTTCACAAAAGAGACTACTATTTGCAAAAGAATTTTTTAAAAAAGAGTTAATAAGATTTGTAAATGACTCAGATATTTTGAATAATCTTAGAGAAAAACTTGAAAATTCTAAGTTATTAACTTACTCAGTATCAGGTGAAGCTGAAGCTGCGTTAATTTTTGAAACAACAAACGATAGAGGTAAACCTTTGACAAAATTGGAAAAAACAAAAAGCTTTTTGATGTATAGATCCTATATTGCCTCAAAAGAGGATAATCCTTCAGATCTTTTAAAAAATATCTTCATGAGATTTTGTGAAATATATAGAACATTAGAAAAGATAGGAGACGGCATTGATGAAGATTCAATTTTACAGTATTATTTTATTGCCTATGAAGAATGGGATAAAAAAAGGGATTATCAGCAGTTTTTAGAAAAAATTAAGGAAAAAATAAATAGAATGATTGCAAATAAAGAATACTCTGAAACATTATCTTACATAGATAAATATAGCAAAGAGCTAAAGGAAACTTTTGATATTTTTGCTTCAATTTTATCAAATAAATCTGAAAAATTAAGAGATTTATTCTTGTTGCAAAGAATCGGAATATTTTATCCTCTTTTAATAAAAACTTATCAGTTAGATAATTCAGAAGAAAAAGAGAATTTTGGAAGAGTTATTGAGATTTTAGAAATTTTTAGTTTTAGGGTTCTAAGTTTAAAGATTAAAAGAACTAATGATGTAGATGCTTGGATTCATAAAGAAGCTAATAAATTCAACGGAGATTACGACGAATTAATACTAAATATTAAAAATAAAATTCTTGAAGTTTCTCCAGATAATTTATTCAAAAATAAATTAAGTTCTGTAACCTTGTATGGTGATTTGGTAAACTCTGATTTAATTTATTTCTTTTGGAAATATGAAAACTATCTTAGAATAATTGGAAAAGCAAAGTATACTCCGATGTCAGAAGATGAATTTTCAAATCAAGATAAAAAATATAAATTAGGAGTGGAACATATAGCTTCTCAGAATCCTAAAGTTACTACAGACAAAATAGAATTTGAAGAAATGACTCCCGATTTTAAAGATAACTATCTCCATAGCATAGGAAACCTAACATTTGATCCTCAATCAGCAAATTCCAGCAAGGGGAACAAAACAGTTCCGGAAAAAGATAGTAAGTATTTTAAAAAAGCCCCTTTCATGACACAAAATGAATTAGAAGAATTTATGGAAGATAAAAAATGGACAAAGAATTCTATAGAAAAAAGAAAAGAAAAAATAATAAAATTTGCATTTGAAAGATGGAATCCAAATAAAATTTAATGAAAACTCTCACGCTTAAACAACCTTTTGCAGAACTTGTTATTTCTGGGAAGAAAACAATTGAACTTAGAAATTGGAGTACTAAATTTCGTGGCAAATTTCTTATTCATGCATCAAAGAGCCCAGATAAGAAGGCTATGAAACAATTTGGTTTTAATGAATTGCCCTGCGGGTTTGTCATTGGAGAAGCAGAACTGATTGATGTAAAGAAATATCTCTCAAAAGAAGAATTTGAAAAGGATAAGGATCTTCACCTTGCGACGCAAGATTTTGGAATTTATGGGTTTATTTTAAAGAATTTTAGGAAAATTGAGCCCATTGAAGCAAAGGGGAGACTTGGATTTTGGGATTATGACAAGAGTTATAAACGGTTATTGTTAATCTCAAGTAGGGTGAAAAATGAGTAAAGAGAAGACACTTAATGATTTTCAAAGTATAGGTGACAACGAGGAGAATAAATGGTTTTTTTTCTTTAAGAATAAAAATAGAGAAATTGTTCCTTTTAAGGATGAAATTATCAATAAAAAGGCTAAAGAAAAATTAAATTATATTTTTAATAATCAAAAAACTCTTCTCCCTAAAAGGTTTATAGAAAACTGGAATAAAGTAAAATTATTTGATGTTAAAGGTAATCTTGAAGATGCCCATTCATTAATAATCAATCAGAATGAGGGTTCTTACGATTTAAATAATAAATTAAATCATCTGACTGGAAAAGAATGGACTATTTTCTCATGTAGCTGGTTTATTTTTAATGCTTTGCCGAAAGATCTTAAAGAAGAGAGAGATTTAGGACTAAGTGCTGAAGATCATCCAGCAACTTATTCTCCTACGATGATGGAGAATTTTATAAAATTTTTTACTAAGGAAGGAATGAGGGTTTTGGATCCTTTTTCGGGAATCGGTAGCACCCTTGTAGGTTGTGCAAGAACAAATAGGATAGGTTATGGTATTGAATTAAACCCTAAATACTATAAAATTGCCCTCAAAAGAGTGCCTGAATTCGCTGAAAATATTGTATGCGGCGACTCTAAGAATGTTTCAAAGATTTTCAAAAATATAAAGTTTGATTTTTGCATTTCATCTCCCCCCTACTGGGATGTTTTGAATAGGAGTACTGGAAATTTTAGAGAAAAAAGAGAATCTATGGGAAGAGATTTTAAATATTCTGAAAACACCGAGGATTTAGGGAATATTAACGACTATGAATCCTTTTTAGGATCACTTACAAAAATTTATTTAGATATTTATGATCTTTTAAAACCGGGGTCCTATATTGTGATTGTTGTGAAAAATATAAAGAAAAAAGGAAAGTTTTACCCTCTTGCTTGGGATTTAGCTAAAAATTTATCTAGTCGATATGTATTAAAAGATGAAAAAATATGGATACAGGACAAGATAGGATTGGCTCCCTATGGTTATCCTTATTCATGGACAGCGAACATCCTTCATCATTACTGTTTGATTTTAAAAAAAGAAGATGGTGAACGAAAGAATTGACATAATTGAAAACCAAATCTCAGAAGATTTGACGAAGAGATACTCAAAAGTATATAATATACATAAGTATTGGTCGAGAAAGCCATGGTATCCGATTTCCTCCTGCATTATGAAATATTCAAATGAAGGCGATACTGTAGTTGATATGTTTATGGGCAGCGGAGTAACTGCATTAGAGTCTGTTCTTTTAAATAGAAACTATGTTGGTTTTGACATAAATCCTATCAGTATTCTAATCTCAAAAGGGACTTTGTTTAGCCATTTTAATGAAGAGAAATTTTTGAAGGATCTGGAAAAAATTAAAGTTAAAATGAACAATATAGCGAAAAAGGTCTATTCAACTAATAATGTTTGTCTAAATTGCGGTTCTAATTTAATAATAAATTATTTAAATATTGGACCGAAGTTTAAAGGAAAAGAGTCTGGATCGTTCTATTGTCCCTCCTGTAAAGGCAAGTTAAAAAGACCTTTGAAAAAAGAGGAATTACAGATTTTTACTAAAAATTATAAAATAAAACATTTTATACCAAAAAATTCTTTTCCTAAAAAATTCTATAAAGATCGTTTTTCATATAAGGGAATATCTAAAGTTTCAGATATGTATACAAATCGAAACTTGTATATTTTATCTGAAATTTTAAATGTAATAAGAAGCAGTAGTCTTAATTATCCCGATCTGTTTTTATTAGCATTTACAAATACAACATTACATGCTAGTAAATTAAAAAGTGAAAATGTTCGACCCCTAAATGTAAATAATTACTGGATTCCGGATGATTATTTCGAGGAGAATGCATGGTTAAGGTTTTTAGATCGTGTGGAGTTAATATTTGAATCAAAAAAAATACTAGAAGAAAGAATTAATAGTAAGAAACTTGGTAAATACCGGATATATGAAAAATCCTCAATAAAAACGAATTTGAAATCAGACAGTGTAGATTATATAATAACCGATCCTCCTTATGGAGAAACAATTCAATACTCAGAATTATCTTTTATTTGGAACTCCTGGATTGAAAAGAAATTTGAAATCTCAGAAGAAATAATAATAAATCCTGCTCAGAATAAAAAAATAGATGATTTTATCTTTCTTCTTGAAAAAACAATTATTGAAGCTAAGAGGATTTTAAAAGATCAGAAAAGATATACTTTATGTTTTCATAACAAAGATTTTATAATTTGGAAAAAAGTATTAGATCTTTTTAAAAAATATGATTTTTGTCTAGAGAATGTAGAACTGGTTAGTACCAAGGGGAATTCCTATAATCATAATTGGGCAAAATTTTCTCCCAAGTCTGATCTCTATCTAACTTTTATCAAAAGTAAATTTAAACATACACATGATAAAAAATATACTCTAAAAGATTTATTAAAAAAAATATTATTATCAGAAAAAAGTAATGAACCCTCAAAAATATATGATAATTTTTCTGCAAATTTAATAGAAGAAATGTATTATAACAAATTTGAGATTGATACTTCTTGTTTAAATATAAAATATATTTCTAGACTTATAGAGGAAATAAAAAATGGAAATTGATTCAAAATTATTCGTGAAAATTATGAAATCCAATTTTGGTTTTAAAGTCGTAAATACCCCTTTAGGAAGCGGAATTAAAATGGATTCAAAATCCGCATTTATTTTTTCTATTATTACAGGTGCAGGTTATCTTGATAACCCTTTATATCCTTTTACTCCAAAGGGACTAATGAAAATATTTTATAATGCTTTAGATTATAAGTTTGTTACAGGGATTTTTGATAATACTGCATTAAAAAATACTCCTTACATATTATCAAAAGCAAAAAAATACCTTTTTTCTGGAGATAAAATAGTCATCCCAGTAGAATTTAAATCAGAACTAGAACTTCAAGAAAAGTTAAAAAATTTTATTTTAAAACTCAATGAGCCTCCTACCAATTACATTATTCAGAGAATTGAGAAATCAAAAAAAGGAAATGGGATGGAACCCTTTATGGAATATCTAGCGTGTCAAAAAATAAAAGACTTTGGATTTATTGTTGAAAACCAAATTCCCCTCAGACCAACAGTAGGCTCTCCGGATTTTGGGGGGTATTGTATTTCTAATTTCTTGATTAATAAAATTAATTTAATTGAGTTATCCTTAATAAGATGTGGGTTTGAAGTCGGCATCTTAAATGAAAATTTCAAGAATTTCTTTGTTGTAGGAGAAGCAAAAACAAGTACTACAAGCATGGAAAAACAAATAAAAAAATATCTAAAAACTGGTTTTTTTAACAAAGCCTATGAAATTCATCCGCATAAAAAAACGTCACAATTGGATTATGTGGGTTTAATTACATTAAATAAAGAAGGGATATTAGAGGTCATTGAATCTAAAAAAAACATATACAGTAATGTATCAAGTCAGAAAGAATACCAAAAATGGTTATTAAATTATTTTAAATACTACTTGATCGCAAATTTGACAAACGATGAATTTGATTCTTTTTACTTTAGTAAAATGAAAAAAAAGATAGCGTCTATTAATGATATAATATCATTTATAAATAATTTAAATTATTTAGACATAATTAAAGAAATCGATAAGGTAATAACAAATGGCTCAGTCAAGTGATGAGATAATAAAGAGGGAAATATTAGACTATTTAGGAACGGAGATAAATGGATTAACTTTATGGATATTTCCACAATCAAGTAACGAGGACCAAAAACCCTTCGGAGATAATGGAGGATTAACTTTTGGAGTTGGTGGAATAACCTATGGATCTTGCGATGCTTGCTGGGTGAAAAAAGAAAATTGGGTTAATCCCCTGAATAATCGTTTAAATAAAATTAAACCTTTTGTAGCTCTTGAAGGTACAGACGCATTAAATAGGGGTTCGTCAGGAAACGCTCAGTACCAAAGATTCCATCATGCATTAGGTGCCGTAAAGGCAGGTTTAATTGGAATCTATTATTTAAAAAAAGGAAAATATAAAATCCAAGAAGACTTATTCGGAATGGCCTACTATGCGTCTAAGATAGAAAAAGGTAACTATATCATTCTAGATGATTTAGAAGATTTAAAAAATATTTTATTAAATATAGGAGATACTACAAAATTAAATGAATTAATAGATTATCATCTTAATAGAATGTTAAGTATTTTTAAAAAAAGCTTTGAAAAGAGATATGGTAATTGGGAAAATTTTGCTAGAAAAAGATCTACTATAATTAAGGGAAGTTATGTAATAAAGTACTCCGGTAGAATGAAAAGAAATTTCACTGATGGATCTCAAAGGGCAGGGCATATTGCTCTTGGCGAGATGTATCTAACAAAATATTTCTTTCCAAATAAACACATTTTTTATCTATGGCCTAAAATGGAAAAACAAGACCTAGCCTATTTAGATACGCATAAAAGTTCTGATAAAGAATGGAGGTTACTCAGAAATGAAACTAATGTAACTATTATCACCTTAGAAGATCTAGAAAATGTTCCTAAAACTTGTATAGAGGAATTTAAAGCAATTAAAGATATTCCTCTCAAATCTGAAGCTATAAAGATTTTTAATAGAAATATGTTTTTAATCAAAAAGGGAATTTTAGAGGATACAATTAAAATTAGAAAAAAATTAGTTGAAGGATTATCAATTAATTTAAAAACATCTAAATAAGAAGTATCCCATGGAAGAAGAAAAATTGGTGGAGTGTTCTACTTGCGGGAAAGCCGTTCCAGAAAGACAGGTAGATCGTGACGGAGAGTGTATTGCTTGTAGGGCAGCAGATCGTGCATCTGATATGTGCGTTGGTGATTTGAATACAAAATAAAGATTACTTTAAAAAAATTCAATTTATTTTTTATTTTTTTTATAGTCCCCGCCACTACCCCTACACATACATATTAAGTCGAGTGGCTTGGGCGAAAATTCCTAAAATTTACTCCGACGATAAATTAAATTTTACACCCAGAAAATCAGAGTCCTATTTTTGAGCCTTTTTTATTAATTTTACAAGCTTATTTAATCTTAAGTTTACATACCTTTTATCTACTGCATCGCCAAGTTTTTTGTAATTTTTAACTTTATTTTTATTTGTTATTACAAAAAACCATTCATCATAATTTTCATTTAGAAAAATTACTCTTTCTTCAAGTGCTTTTATTCGGGAAAGCATAGATCCGGTCTCAACTTCAATAGCATATATTTTATCTTTTATGTTGAAAACAATATCTGGCTTTTTAGTTGTATAAAGTTCTGTTTCAATTCCATTTTTTTCTAAAAATTCTGAGATGTTATGAACTAAAAAAAGATGCATGAGGCTCTCATTATGTCTTGGTTGAAGAACAAAATCTTCATTTTTGTCTGTAAGAAGATTTTTGAAATTTTTTATTTGGTAGCCGCAGTCTAAAAGGAATTTCAAATTATCTTTGCTAAGTTTGTTTTTATGAAAATATCTCTTATTCTCATCTATAGTCACATTGACATCCTTTGGAGTCAATTTTTTCTCCGGTTGTTTTTCTTTGTTTTTTAATTCATCCGGATTTGTTGTAATCAGTTCGTGTTCTTTTGGTGATGCAATAACTTTTATTTCGCTGTGTTCATCTTCCATCATCAAAAGACCTTCTCCAATATTTGCAGTAAGAAGATGTAATCTTTCTCTCTCACTTAAATGAAAGGTTCTGCAGATATTATCAATTACCGCAGGTCTTTGTTTCATAAGAACAGTATATGCAGAATTTGCTAGCACAGATTTTCCAGCTTTAGAATCTAACAAGCCTTCAACTTCCTGATTAATTAAAAGTAGTCCAAGATTAAATTTTCTACAGGTCTTAACAATTTCGAAAATATAACCCGCCTCTTCCGTTCTTGATAATAGTGACCAAGATTCATCAATTAGGAGAATCTTTCGATCCAAATCCGATTTCATTTTCATGTAGATATAATCTAAAACCAAAAACATGACTGTGGGCTTAACTTGTGCCGGCAAATTACCAATATCAAAGCATACAAAATCACTATCAAAATTTATCTTAGTCTTCCGGTTTAGAAAACTAAAGACTCCAGTTACATACATCTCCAGTCTGCTAGAAATACTATTTATTGTAGCCTGTTCAAGTTTTGAAGCGTCTTTTTCCATCTTCTTCAGCTCATTCATTAAATCATTTAGAATTGGAGGCTTATTGTTCCAAGAATCAGGATTATTTGTGATGCCTTTTTTCTTATAAGTCAAATTTAAAGCTTTATCTAAAAAGGCTTTTTGAATATCGGTTAAATCCCCCAACATAACTTTCATTAGATCAAACAAGGAAAGCCTTTTTTCCATATAGTTGTGCTCCATCAAATCTAAGGGATTGATGATTGTGTCAGAATCTTTAGAAAGATCGATTCTCTGCCCCTCAAAATGCGAAACAAGGGCATTATATTCTCCCTGAGGATCGATTACCATGACCTTTGTCCCATTTATTAAATATCTTGTAATCAAAAGCTTACAAAAATAGGATTTTCCTCCGCCTGACTGAGCCAAAACTACTCCGTTCGGATTAGCAAGCTTAAATATATCTTTGATTATAGGAATATTATTCTTGTTTAACCCTAACCAGACGCCTGATTCATCAAATCCTGCAAAGGAAGATGTAAAAGGAAAAAATGCTGAAAGAGCAGAAGTTGGAATATTTCGGGTCATTCCTAAAAAATCCTTAGCTAGAGGTAAACATGATTTTAATCCCTGAAGCATTCTAAAATTTGGCTGTCTAGGGATAATTAATATCGAATTTAATTCAGATTCTATTTTTTTAGATAATAGTCTAAGTTCATTTAGACTATCTGCCCTGCAATTAATATAAAGACCGATATTGAATAATTTCTCGTTACCTTTTTGCAGGTTTTCAAGTATAGCCTTAGTATCGTTATACTTAATTTCTAAGCTTGGATTATACTGATTTTTAATTTTAGCAGAATAAAGGTCGGCTCTTTGCTTTTGAAGTTCCTTGTTAAGAATAATCATCGTTTGCTCAATTGATTGAGGCTGTATGTGCAGAGAAAAATCGAAATTACCAGAGCAACTTACTAGTTTGTCCAAAAATCCTTTTTCAACGGATCTAGGATAGCCATGTGCATAAATTATTTTGTGAAAAGTTCTACTTCTTTTTAGGATGATGTCTTCAATAATCTCTTCTCTTTTGTTAATAGGTTTTCTTTTCCATTTTTCCTTCTCTTTAAGATTCAATTTCTTTAGGTATACCTCTGCTTCTTTTTTGTACAACTCTTCCCACTTTTCTTTATCTTCAGGGGTTTCCTTTTTAATAAATTCTCTATATACTGAAAAATGATCCGGAGAATTATCAATTTTTTGAGGAACCATATCTACTGTACTGAAGATTTTAGAGAAAATTCCCTCTATTTCATTATTCTTTAATCGATAAGTTTTAAGATTTAAGCTATTAAGCCTTTCTTCGCAAAGATTTAATTGAATCTTGATATCTGTAACCTCTGGAATAACAATATAAAAAGTCCTATTCATTGCATTATATTTCTTAGTTATATTTTTCATATGAGTTTTATAAGAATCTATAATCACCTGATTTTTTTCAGAAGTATTAATGTTTATTTTACTTAGATATGACTCTAAGTCAAGAGTTTCCGTCGTCATTAAAATTTGAATTTGAAAGTCTATTGAATTAAGAAATTTCTGGAAAGTTAGAATTATTGTTTCTTGTTCTTGTTGTGACTTTATTCCAAAATTTATTGAATTAACTTTTAGAACAGCAATCTTTCTATTTTTGTCCATAAAGGTAGCCATCTCTAATTTCTCCTATGTCAAGGACATCTTTTATTTTTGCAGAATCTTTTATTTCTCTTAATTTAAACCAAGTATACCAGTTTCTTAGATGAGTCGATAAATCAAAAAACATGAATCCGACAGCTAAAAGTGTCGGTATACCTGCTAAAAATATCCTAACTTCTATCGATGCTTTTATTTTGAAAAGCAAAGAGAAGATTATAGGAAAAAATAGTAACGCATAAGCAAGTTGAGCAAACGTAAGACCAAATACAATTCTCTCCTTATAAGCAAGTTGTTGGGGTATTTCATACATATGACGCCACCGTATTTACTACATTGATAACAGGTCTTGCATGATGCATTATTGCTACCGCAGATTTAATTATTGCGAACACTAAAAGGAAAATTGTAAGAATATTAATTAGCGTAAAGCCTCCAATCATAACTAAAATTTTCATTCCAGAGAAGGTTCCAATTTCTAAAAACTTTGATGATGCTAGGAGTATTATTGCATATGCAAAGGGTAAAACTATCAAAATTCCAAGATAGTTAAGGATTAATTTGCCGTAAGATTGAAGAGGTTCAATAAAATAAAGAAATATTCCTAAGGGGAATAAAACTATTCCTGCTCCGACGCAGATATATCTTAATGAGAGGAATATTACAGTTATAACTAAGGTAATTATGTAAGGAATTAATAGAACTAATTGTAATCCGATATTATCAAAGCTTCCAGATTCTAAAAGAAAGAAACTTGCAGGGATTAATTTGTATATTCCTGAAGTTAATGATGCTGTAAGCTCAAGTATCAAAGAATAAAGAATATAACTTGCTTGGACTAAAACCATCATAATCATAGTGTTGGCTAAACTTCGCTTTGCCTTTTCTCTTTGCTCTGGAGAAAAGCCTGAAATAAGAAATCTAAAACCTACAATTAATAGAAGTATGCCATAAAATAATGAGAGCATATAGATTATAACAGACCATAAGCTAGCGAATAAATCTATTCTTGCAGGTTCGACCATCAAATTATTTATTATGGCTAACAAAGGTTTAAGGGGAAGATTAAAAATGTAAATAATAAAATCAAATAACTTCTCGACAAGACAACTCCCCAAGTTAGTTATTCCGCACTCGCTCATAGGTTCAGCAGAAGGTAGTATTTCCTTAGGAATGCATAAACGACATATCCGAACAAGGAGAATGAAGAAAAATCTATCAAGAATTTCTTATTCTCGTCGCTTATTTGATCTACTTCTTCTATTTTATTTAGTTCAATAACTGCGACAGGTTTGCCAACAATTGATTCGAAATTTCCATTTAATGAGCCTCCGTTATCAATCAAATTTTGAATTACAGAATCTTTTTCAGACTGAGACCACGACTGACTTTCAATATAATTGCAGACGTTTCTATTTTCGCCTTCAAGCTTTGTGCAATTATAGGCAGTTGCGATAGGCAAAGCTAAAGCAACTGCCATTAAAAAAACAAAAAGGTTTTTGGTTTGCATGTCTAATCTCCCAAAATCAAATCCACGACGAAAGGTGCCGCCCATATCACTATGAGCCCAACGATGACATACATCACCATATTCTTGGCTTTCTCTCGTTTTCCCGGATCCGACCCGCTCGTTATGTAAGTGATTCCCGCAAAGAGCATGACTAGACCTGCCGCAACGGTTGCCGCATATTTGACTAAATTATAGATAGTAGTCAAAGGAGCAAGAACTTCTGCGAAGTCTGACTCATCTGCGGCTAAAACCAGCGACAGTTGCATGAATGCAAGAAAGGCAAACATTGCAAGCTGAAGGGCTATTAGCTTTCTTGATTTAGTTCGGTATGGTTTTTGTGCCATTGTAAAACTTTCTTAAGTTCTCTTTTTTTAGGATATTTTTCCTTCAAAAATTTAAGACAAGTTTCACAAAAATCTTCATCTTGCGTTGGTATACCACAAAGGTAACATGTTTTTTCCATAATTGACTTAGATTAGTCCTTCTTATATTAACTCGGAGACTTTTTGATAGCTAAAAAGTAGTTTAAAAAGTTGACAACTTTTTTCCGATTTAATTTAAAGTTTTATTCTGTAGTTTTCTTATGAAAGAAAAAATTTCAGAAGATATTGGCGAAGAAATAATCTCTAGACTTAAGGAACTCATTGCTATTCTTGAACAAAAAGTTAAGGAGGAAAAGAATGGGAAAAAATTCTCGATTGCACATAAGGGTTGAAACCGAATTTGCTCTTAAGTTAAAGAAAGAAGCTGAGAAAAAAATGATTACAGTTGCAGAATATTGTCGATTAAAACTGCAGATGAATATGCAAATGGATCGTATTGAACAAAAATTAGATCTTCTATTAAAAAATGAAAATAAACGAAGTAATTAAGGGAGATTGCATAATCTGCATGAGGGACATGCCAAATAATTGCATTGATCTTATTATCACAGATCCTCCTTATGGGGATAATGTTGTTTATGGATGGAATCATAAATCCATAAAAAACAATGAAAATCCCCTGATTAATTGTACTGCATTAGTTGAATGTTACAGGGTTCTAAAGAAAAATAGCACTCTTTATCTTTTTACAAACTGGAAACATTATCCTTTTTTAACCGAATTTATTCAGAGGTATACCAAATTTAAAATCCGACACTTAATTATTTGGAAAAAACACAACTTTGGGCTTGGATGGGCTTTTAGGCATCAGTATGAGATGATCTTGGTCTTAGAAAAAGGAAACCCCAAGTATAATTTAACAAACTTTTCAGATGTGCAAACTTCTAGTCATATAAACCATACTCTATTGACTCATCCTCATGAAAAACCTACAGACCTAATCTCTAAGATGATCCAACATAGTTCAAAAGAAGGAGATCTTGTTCTAGATCCTTTCTGTGGCAGTGGGGCTGTATGTCTAGCTTGTCATCATATGCAAAGAAATTGGATTGGAATTGAATTGGAAGAGCAATGGGTCAAGGTGGCTAGGTGGAAAATTAAAGATCTAAATAAAATTCAGGAGGATAAAAAGACTGACAAATATGTCCAAAAACGAAGAGAAGCTGTCAAAAATTCAAAGACTGATGAAAAGATTGACACTGTTTTAAACAGAACTTATGAAGATGGCTTCGAAGATGGGAGTAATGAGGGAGATTAAACTTCTTCTATAAATTTTAGAAAATCATTTAAAATTATTTCCTTGTCACCATCACTTAGGTTTCTTTCCGGGTTGTCATGTAGATCTATATGAAGAGATTCACATAAGGAAAGTCCTTTTTCTCTTCTGGGATCATCGGTTTTGTAGATTCCCATAATGAAGGATCTTACACTCGCACTAGCATTTGTTTTTTTTATCTCTTTTACCTTTGGGAAATACTTTCTTTTGAAGATATTCTCGAGAACTCTTCTAGCTTCTTTATCAAAATCTTCTCCATGATAATTTTCTTTTAGATCATATAATCTCTCGAGATCTTTAATTACTCCTTCAGAAAATTCTTCTTCAAAATTACATGAAGAAATATCTCCGGAGCATATCTTAATTGATCCAAGTTCATGACCCAAAGCTTTTGATTTTGCATAGATATCCATTAAAAATACTTCTTCATGAGTTAAGATTATTTTTTGCAAAGGTCTTTTACCTTCATCATTTTTTAAGTTTAAAATTAGCTCTGCAGTCTTTAATTTTCTTTCTCGGTCAAAGCTAGAAATAGGGTCATCAAATACAATGATTTTTTTGTCAAGATCTTTATCTTTTCTCATTTTTACTACGAAAAAGGCGAAAGCTAATGCTTTTTTATCGCTTTCACTCAATGTATTCTTAAAGTTTGGTTTTGAGTTATTTGATTCATAGATGGGAATAGAACACCCCCCGATATTAAGATCAAATACATAATCATCATTTCCTCTAAGTTTTGTCAAATGCTTAAAATTATCTAGTTTAAATGCTGAGTGAATTTCATTCAAAATACTATTAACTTCCTCTTTATAACTGGAACAGATGTCTTCACAATAAGAGTTAAGCTCTTCTTGAAATTCTTTTCTATTTTTTTCAAGATTGGAACTTTCTCTTTCTAAGGAGTTATAGTCCTCTACAAGGGCAATAATCTCTTCTGAAAAAATTTTCTTGTTTAGCTCTAATTCTTTTCTCTTTTTTTCCAATGTGGGAATAGGGGTTATAGGCGTGCCCATCTCTTCAAGTTTTTTTGAAAATTCTTCTTGGATCCTTGAGATCTCTTTAAAAGCATTTTCTGCAGTGTAACTTTTAGTAAAATCGGATATCTTGGAGTCTACCAAATCGATTATCTCTCGTTTTTTATTTTCTAGAAAGCTAATATCCGGATTTGTTATTTTTATGCCGTTAGGTAATAATTCTGAAACAATTTCAGCCCATATGTGAAAATTATATTTTTCAAGACGCTTTTTTAATGAAGTCAATTTTTCTTGATTCTTCTTATATTCAGCACTAAATATGTCTCGATATGCATTTAATAATTTCTCGTTAAAGTTGTTTCCGCATAAAGCACAGAATCCCTTTTTGCTTAACTCAATACCCCTCTCTGTAAAATTGTTATCAAGAGGAATATTATCTGGATAATGATCCAAAACATGTTTTTCAACAAGGGTATTATCCACCTTGAAAGGATCAAAAAGAATTCTTTTCTCTTCATCTAGTAATTCAATTTTAAAAAATTTTCCTTTAATCCTTTTTATTTCTTCGTTATATTTTGCTTTCAATATTTCATTAGAGATCTTGTTTATTTCTTCATCTATATTTTCTATCTGCTCTAACTCATTTATTTTACTAATTGAATCCTCAATTCCTTGTGATTTTAATCTTCTTGTGATTTCTGATTTCTTTATCCCATCCGCCGTTATCTCTTCTGTAATTTTTTTTATCTTATCATTTATCTCTTTTCCTTTTTCTCCCAAGACTATTTGATTTAAGTTATTTTGTTGTTCGCAGGTAATCTGCTCTACATGCGAGATATTATCTGATATAAACTTTGTATCGAAGATCTCAATATCCTTAAATGTACTAGACCACCTATTATTCAAAAATTGATAATTATGACCTGACAGTTCGATAACTATTTCTTGATTACCTGTAGATGGAATAGTTTTTCTTCCGATTATATATTCCGGATTGTTTTCCTTTAGTGAATGTAAAATTGAGGTGAATGTGCTTTTACCATGAGTATTTCTACCATAAATAAGGATGTCTCTGTTTAAGGTAATATTTGAAGGGGTGGAATTAAAGAATCTTCCTACGTTCTTTATTTTATTTATTTTACTTATCATTTTTTTTGGAGGAAATACTGATTAATAAGTATTTACTCCAAATTTCATTATTCTGGGCTAACAACAATACACCCCTTATTGACAAGAATCAGTATCTTCCTCATTTGTTCTTCCATAACAGCCATCCTTTCCTTTAACATTTCCTTTTCGTTTTCTGATTTGAAAAGTTTCTGCTCGATTTCTGTTTTTGTGACATCGATTAGCATATCTTCTTCGCTAATTGTGTCTCTCATCCCAAGCATTTCAGAATAATAGTGGATTTTATCGGAGTTTTTCCACCCAAATCTAAACTTTAGTGCCGATTCCGACTTATATCTTGGCAACCAATAACAGCAAGAGCAGTGCCTAAAATCATACATTGTTAACTCAGAATATTTCTGACCTGCAAGGCTTGTTTTGTCTCCTAGAATTTTTTTAGCTAGCCTTTTAAGATAACGGTTCATAACTCTGGGATGTTTTGTAAATAAATAATCTTCAGATTTCAGATTCTTTCCAATAACATAACTCTTTATTAATTCTGAACAGAGCATTAGTTTAATTCTTCTTCCAAAAGTCTTACTTGCTTCCTCTCTGATGTTTAGCTCTTTAAAATCATTATAAAAGTCAGAAACTTTAATGTTCATTAGCTCTGTTGGTGCTCTAATTCCCGTATCAAAGAGGAAAGTGATTAAAACTTTGTAATCATAAATAGAGTTTTCGCATAGTCGCTTAACTTGATTATCATCTAAATATACCCAATTTGGCTTATCTTTGCTAGTATCAAGGTCTGCAGTTATATCTGGAACTTTAATGTCTTTTTTGCGATTAATTTTCATGTGCCAGTGCCAAAAAGCCTTAATTATTTTGATGTAATCAATAGGAGATTTGTAGATTTTTCCATCAATCCTCGTTATTGTTCCGTTTTTTATTCCTGTAAAGAACTCGTGAAGTTCTCTTTCTCCAATTTTTGTAATATCTTGAGCATTGTATCTCTCTTCAAATTGTTTTACTAAGAAAATTATTCTTTGTTTCAAATTATTCAGACGAATATAACTTCTAGATCCCTTTCTGCTTCCTGCGGCAACATTTAGCCCGTGCTCCATGTCAAAAATATAATCTAAAATAATCTTGGAGTTTTCTTCTGAAATTTCAGGAATTTTTCCATTAAGAGAACTTTTCCAGTTAATATATCTCTCTTTATGTTTGTAAGGATCTACTTTCATAGTATCCTCACGAATGGTTTAATTAAATAGCGTGGGTAGAAATTTGGCACCCATTTAATCTCATGATGGTGCCAGAAAGGTAACACGCCCACACCGAAAAGGACACCATCTTGGCACATTAATGAGAATCGGTTTTTTGGAGTTTGAGTGAATCTCTTGATGGTGCCAGAAAGGTAATACGCCCCAACCGGGGATTGAACCCGGATCCCAGCCGCGACAGGGCTGTGTACTAACCACTATACTATTGAGGCATGTAATTAGTTTGGAGGATTAGTTTTTAAAGATTTTGAATTATTTTTTGGAGATTTTTTTTGGCGTTTTTTTGGATGTTTTATCTCCGGAAAGTGATTCGCGGAGTTTTTCGATTTCACCTAAAAGGGTTGCGTGGTTTAAGCTTAGATGCTGAATTTTTTCATTGAGGTCAGAAAATGCATCGTTTAGCATGAGCATATCTTTTTTGACGTAGCCAAAACTTGCCGAAACATTTTTTTCAAGTTGCTCTACGGTTTTTTCCATATATTTTAATAATATTGACATTTATAAACTTTTGTCATTAGATAATTAATACAACTTTGCAAATCGTTTTTAATGTGTTTATATATAGATTTTTGTGGCTTATAAGAATTGGTAGAATCATTTATAATAATACTTTTATTGAAAATATATGAAACAAAAAAATAAATTATCCGTTTCGCAAGTGGAGTTGCTTGCTCCGATTGGAAATTTTGCGATGTTGCGTGCGGCAGTTTTGACGGGGGCGGATGCGGTATACTTTGGATTGAAGGAATTTAGCATGAGAAATACGGCTAAAAATTTTAGGGTAAATGATATTTTGAAGATTAGAAAAATATGTGATCAGTCTGGTAGAAAAATCAAGTTATATTTGACTTTGAATACTATAGTTTATGATGGCGAATTAAAAAAAATTGAGAAAATTTTTGAAAGATTAAAAGGGAAAGTTGATGCAGTGATTTGTTGGGATATGTCGATTATAAGTTTTTGCAAAAAGTATAAAATTCCTTTTCATGTTTCGACACAGGCTTCTGTCGCGAATTCCGAATCTGCTGAATTTTATAAAAAAATAGGAGCAGAAAGGATTGTTCTTGCAAGAGAATTAAATTTAAAGCAGATAAAAAAAATTTCAAAAATCGTTGATGTCGAATGTTTTGTTCACGGAGCGATGTGTGTTTCGGTTTCTGGGCGGTGTTTTATCTCGCAATTTATTCATGGTTGTTCGGCAAATCGAGGCCGTTGTGCACATCCATGCAGAAGGTCGTGGAAAGTAATTGATGATACAAATAATGAATTAAAACTCGAGAATAACAGGGTCATGTCGGCGAAAGATTTATGCACTTTGCCATTTATTGAAGAGTTAAAAAAAGCGGGAGTGAAAAGTTTCAAGATTGAAGGAAGGAATAGAAGTCCGGAATATGTTTATACTGTAGTTTTTGCTTACAGAAAAGCGATAGACAAAAAACTTTCGCGTGATGAAATGCTTGAGTTAACCAAGGAATTAAAAAAAGTTTACAATCGCGGATTTAGTGACGGATTTTATTTTAAGATGCCAACAGCCGACGATTTTTCGTTTTCTGAAAACGGTGAGCAAATAGAAAGCAAGGAATTTATTGGCAGGGTTGAAAAATATTGGCCAAAAGTCGAAGTGGCAAAGGTAAAATTATTTCATTATAAAATTAAAATTGGAGATGAAATTTATATCATTTCAGAGAAGGCTCCGATTCAGAGAGTCAGAGTTGAGAGCATGGAAATTGAAGGCAAGAAAATTGAATTTGCGAAGAAGGGAGAATCTGTAGGTATCAAGCTTCCGAAATGCTTTAAGGGAGACGAAGTTTATTTAATTAAAAAGAATTTGTAAAACTTTTTATGAAAATAAATAATAGCTTTGATTTTTTATTAAAGGACGCATAGCTTGATTGTAAAAAGAAATAAAAACTTTGAAATTTTCCATAGAGTATCATAGTCATCGCACAGGGCTGCGGTGATTGGGCTGTTCGCAGCGGCGCGGGCAGCCCTCTCAAAATTTTAAAATTAGAAAAATTTAAATACCACTTTAAAGTTAAGATATTATGAGCTTACCTACAATTAGACGGAGATTAGAACAAATTGAAGAGTATGGGTTGCCACATAAAATTGAAAGCGGGAATCGTATTAAATTTGGAACAGTTATCGGCATTCTAGATGGATTGGTCCCAGAATGTATTGTAACTAAGCAGGATTCCCCATTTGATTCTACTAGTTATTTAGATAAGGAATATTCAGACTTATTTACAAAGGTTGGAGGCTTAAAGAATGGGAATCTTCTTGTAGACGATGATGGAAAAATAAGATTAGATTGGAAATTTGATGTTCATGCATTTTATATTCCAGCTTCAAATACTACTCACTACTTTTTAATGCCCTCAAGAGCATTAATTAAAAAAGTGCAGAAATTACATTAATTCTCTCTTCTTATCGCAATTATCGCTATTGCTAATATTATTCCTCCTATGAGAAATCCTGCTAAAACATCGGTTGTCCAGTGGACCCTTAAATAAATTCTTGATAGTCCTGTCAATAAAGTTAATATTCCGAAGATTACGCAACTTAATATTTTAATATTAAAAGATTTTTTTCTTGAAATAAAATAAGCTATTAGTCCAAAGAAAACGATTGATGCCATGGAATGTCCGCTTGGCAGGGAGTATCCTTCTTGAATAATAAGTGAGTTTAGCGGGCGAGCTCTTTTGAAAATTTCTTTTAGTGATTGCAGTAAAATTGCCATGATAATCATTGAAGTAGAAAAAACGATCCCTTCTTTTTTTGAGCCTTTGCAGAACAAGTAAAATGAAATTATTAGTGACAGGAAAATTAAAATTAATGGATCGAAAGTAAGGTCCATGAATTTTGATATTTGAGTAAATAATGGATTTTCCACAGATTGCATGTATAGATTTAAGGCGGTGTCAAACATTAATTAATTTATAGCGAGATGTTAATAAAGTTAATGCAATAACGCTAATGAAATTATTTTTTGCCGCGTTTTCATTAATTTATTATTTTGTTGGGAACCTTTTTGTTTTTCACGCTTCCGTGAGTTGGTAAAATCTTTATAATTCTATCAGGCTATAAATCTTTCATGACATGAATTTGGTCGGAGTCCTTGCCTCTTGCCTCAATAAAACCATTTTTTTTATGAAAACGATTCGCATTTTTCATGATAGGATATGTGCTTAACAGGATTTTTTTATATTTATTTTTTTTGGCAAATTTTATTGTTTCGTCAAGCATTTTTTGGGCGACGCCTTTTCTTTCATGACCTTTTTTTACATACATTCTTTTTAATCTTACAGTATTAGAATTAATTTTTTTTAATGCCATTGTCCCTATTAGTTCTCCATCGTTTTCTGCAATTAAATATAGAATATAATTTTGTTTGGTTCGGAATTCATTTAATATTTTGAACTGGTGAGGGTCTCCGTTAAAAATTCCTTCGAGTACTTCAGCTACCATTTCTTTTACTTTTCTTTTGTCTGAGGGTTGATAATTTCTTATTATCATTTTATAGAATAAATCTATTTTTTTATCCAAAATCGACTTTTAAGTTTTTCGGTTATCGACGAGGAAGCACAAAGTTATTAAAGGGGGTGGGGATTAATATCTGTAAAATAAAACCATGCCTTTGTCATCCCAAGCGTACAGAGAGTCGCCTTCGTCATTCCAAATGCATGAAAAGTTCTTGACAAAAATTGAATTTGATTTTATTTTTTCGTTATAGATATGGGTCGCATCGTCTTTTATTGTTATTAGAATATCTTTGTCACAAATATTTTTTATTTTAACAATTTCTTTATTTGAACACCTTTTTATTTCCTCCTTGAACTTGAGTTCAATTAATGAGAAGCAGTTTTTGTCGGCAGAATCTTCCCATATATTAATTTTATTTAATCTCGCGAATTCTTCGGCATTTGAAAGTTTTTTATAGTACGAGTCTTTTTCGTAATAATAAAGGGATGCGTAACCGTTTTTTAATAATTCTTCGTTGATGTGCAGGTTGTTCAAAAAAACGTGGGCGAGAGTTCTTCCGTATTTGTCCACGCCTTGATTTTGGATTTGCACTGTTTTGTTTTCTATAAGTTCTTTAACGAATTTTTCTGATTCAAAATGCAGAAACATTTTGCTTTCCGGTGTGTTAATTCCGATCATCCTGATTTTTTGTCCGGATTCTGTTTCAAATGTGTCCCCATCAATGATTCTTGTGACTTTAACAAGTTGCATTTCTTTGGTGGAATTGCCGGTAATTTGATAGTAAAAGATTCCGGAAAAAACAAAAAGAATTGTTATTATTGCAAGTTTTATTTTCATAATAATTTAAACACAGTAAGGTTTAAAAGCATAATTTTTGTCAATCTTCCATGAGCAAAGTGAGGATAAAACTGCAAAGTGTAGATATTAATAAATTGAATGATGTTATCGGTACGATAAAAAACATTGCCAGTGGAGCAGGCATGCCGATTTCTGGCCCAATTCCTTTGCCGACAAAAAAACTCAAGGTAACAACGAGAAAATCTCCTTGTGGGAATGGGACTGCAACTTTCGATAGGTTTGAAATGAGAATTCATAAAAGAGTCATTGATCTTCCTTCGAATGACAAAATTCTTCATAATATCATGCGTATTTCTATTCCGAGAACTGTCAAGATAAAAATTGAGATGGTTGATTAAATCACCAGTAGTTTAATAAGTAATTTTAAAAACTAATTTTTTCATATTTAGTTATGCCCGGGTCGCATAACGGTATTGCACAAGCCTGGAAAGCTTGACCCCTCGGGGTGCCCAGGTTCGACTCCTGGTCCGGGCGTTTTGTGCATAAATATGAGTCGAACAGGTTTGACCGAGCTTTCGCTTTTTCAAAAGAAAATTTAAAATGTTTTTGAAAATGTAAAAGCGAGACTGGTCCGGGCGTAGGGTAAAAAGTGGTATGCTTTTTTCATATGTAATTGAAAAAGTATTCCATTGTTTCGGAAGGAGTTGGGAATAAACTTTTCTATAAATTCTCGATTTTAACCGAATAATTTATAAACATCTTCATATTTGGTTTGAAATGAGTGGTGATATGATTGATAGATGCCCCACTGGTATTGATGGATTTGATAAATTATGCCAAGGCGGCTTTGTTAGAAACTCTGATAATTTGATCGTTGGCGGGCCAGGATCCGGCAAGACAACTTTTTTGCTTCAATTTTTATGGAATGGAATTACTAAATATAACGAAAACGGGCTTTACTGTTCTTTTGAACCAGATATCATCGAAACTTTGAAGGATAGTATGGTTTATGGCTGGGATTTCACAAAATTAAGCAATGAAGGAAAAATAAAATTTATGAGATTTGCTCCACAAACATCCATTGAAGAGTTAAAATCTGAATTAACAAAAATGATTTCAAAAAGCGACATAAAAAGAATAGCCTTTGATCCGATTTCAGTTCTTGCAATGAATTTAGATGATCAGGGGAAAATTAGGCAGGTTATTTTTGAACTTTCATCTTTATTGAAAAGATTAAAAGTAACTTCAGTTTTTGCGGACGAAAGTCTTGAGGGTGAAATAGGTCCAGTCGATAGAGAATGGGCAAAAACAGACATCTTAAGGTTTTTATCAGATTCGGTCACGATTTTTTATGAATCAGGAATTGCAGGAGTTGGCGACAGAGCGTTAAGAATTTCAAAAATGAGAAGGACTTCTCATGAGAGAATTGTGGTTGGAATGAAGATTGTCCCAACGGGAATAGAGGTTATAGAACCATCCTTGACCATAGGAGATTTACCCCCATTATATGAAGATGATGTGCAGTCATCTCAAACAGAAAGTGAGACAGAAGTTCCTGTAGAAAATCAGGTTAATGAAGAACAAGAATATCAACAAGAGGAAATTCAAGATCAGGAACAAGAATATCAACAAAATCAAATGCAAGAAGAGAATCAATTCCCAATGCGGCAAAGGCAAATTATTTCCGAGACGAATGAAATTCCAAAATTGGTTGGCGGGTTTAGAAGGGGGTAAAATTTCTTATTATAACATGGTTATAAATACATTAATATGATTCTGCAGAATTTGATTTCAAATTTCTAAAAATGGTTTTTATAAATATAGCAAAGCTATAGCACTCTAATGCTTTTAATGACAAATTGTGTTTTATTCTATTAAGAAATCTTTTACTTTGGTTTTTGCTTCTTCTTTTCTTTTTTGGTGTTCTTTTAAAAAATTATTCAATTTTTCAATAAGGATCGCCTTGAGTTCGCCCGATAACATTTCGCCAGATTCGTATTTTGTTTTTATTTCTTCAAGTTTATTATCGTCTGGCTCGAAAAACATTTTAAGATATTGGAAAGAAACATCAACTTCAGTATTCCCGCCTTTTTTCCGATGTTCCTCAATTGTGTCACGTCCTCCTGAGAATGCGTATTTATTGATTTTATTTTTTACAGTTTTTGGGTCATCCGAAAGAAAAATATTTCCTTCATTTGATGATGACATTTTCGATTCTCCTGCGAGAGAGGGGATAAATTTGGCGTGAAGAGCAGCCGGTTTTTCCAGGTTAAAATCTGAATGTATTGCGATATCTCTGGTTAATCTTATGAATGGGTCTTGGTCGATTCCGACGGGAACAACAGAAATATGTTTTTCTTTGAGAAAAAATTGAGGAAATAGAATGTGCGCTGCTTGCATTGCAGGGTAAAAAGTCCATCCAATATTCTTATCCGGAGTTAATCCAAAAGTAGCTTTCGCCGTGGAATATGTGATTCTTTTTGCTATTCTTGCTGCATATTTGTAAATTTCTGTGTAAACAAAATCCTCAAAAATAAAAGTTTTTTCGGGGTTAAATCCCATTGCGATTATGTCCAAAATATTATCATAAGAAAATTTGATTGCTTCGTCAAAAGATAAATTTTCTTTTACATAAAATTTTTCATCGTCGGAGATTGGGATAAAAACAAGACATCCAAAATTGTCCTGAAGCGATTTTGCCACAAGCAACGGGACAAGGTGTCCAATATGCATTTTTTCCGAAGGACCCCTGCCGGTAATTACTGAAACCTTTTTCCCTTCTTCATAGGCTTTTAACCATTTGTCAAAATCTCGATGTGAAAAATATATTCCTCTTCGCAGGAGCGGGTGGCAGGATTTTATTTTTTCGTAAATTTTTTCTGAAATTTTTGTCGTTCCAAAATCTTTGATTAATTTGTCATAGTTAATATTTCCAGAAACTTCCCATGGGCTTACGCTATTTGTCATTGTTTAATTTAGTGCAAGATGTTTATAAATTTGATGATAATTTGAATAATTTCCTACGATAATATTTAAATAGTAATCCTGACTGAGAGAAATATGGAAAAAAGAGTTGGTTTATTTGCTTTGATAATTATGTTTAGCTCGATAGTTTTGGCTGGAATTTCGATTAATGAGCCTCTCGATATTTATAATCTTGGAGACAGGCTTTACGTCAGTGCGAATGGGGTTGTTGGAATTGAGTCTGGGAATTTTAATATAGATTTGGTTTGTTCAAATAATACGATTAACTTGGTAAAAATTCCAGCAAGAGCCTTTTCCTCTGAGGAAAATGTTTATGATTTACCATATAAAATAATAAACGAAGAAGATTTGGAGATAGGCGATTTTAGTAGTATTCTTGGAACGTGTCAGATTATAGCGACTATTGGTGAGACGGCGGTATCGACGAAATCTTTTTTAATTACTGATGAAGTCAGCGTCAGGGCAAGTTTAGATAAAGGGACTTATAATCCGGGCGAAGGGATTACTATAAAAATTGATGCAATAAAAGCAAATGGAGATTTGTTGGATGGCATCGTTGAAATTACTGGTGCCACAATTTTTAGCAAAGCAATTCAGGAAGGTTTGGCAACAAACACGTTTAGCATGTCCGAAACGGCGGAAGCAGGAGTTTATTATTTGAATGTAAGTGCGTATGATAGTGGTAAAAATGGGATTTTAAATCATGGAAGTGCGGTAATATCGTTCAGTATTAATCAGGTTCCAACTTCAATAGTTTTAAGTTTGTCCGATAACTCAATCATTCCTGGAAACGAATTAAAAATAGGAGCAGAAATTTTTGATCAGTCGGGGAAAACATTGCAAGGGAGCGTTTCGGGGAAACTGATTTCGCCTGAAGGCATAGAGGAAGATATAGTTTTTAATACAGGAGAATTTTTCTCGAAGCAATTTGAAACAAATGCCACATCTGGAATATGGATTGTTCGTGCTTTTTTTAACGAGATTGGGCAGGAGAAAGAAATAGAGGTGAAAGAATTACAAAAAATAGATTTGGTTATTGAAGATTCAATTTTGATAATTAAAAATATAGGGAATACTCTTTACAACAAGACTGTTAATGTACAAATAGGGAACACGACAAAAGAAATTGACTTGAGAATGGAGATTGGGGAGACAAGAAAGTTTAATCTCGCTGCTCCGCAAGGAGAGTATGAGGTAATCGTCGGCGACGGAGAAGCTCAAATATCTAATCAGGTAATGTTGACTGGCAAAGCAATATCAATTAAAGATCTTGAGGATGTTGGAATTTTCAAAAGTTATTCAATTGTTTGGATTTTTTTGATAGTGGTTTTTGGTGGGATAGGAGCAATTCTTTTCAGGAAATTCAAAAGAACAACAACTCTTGATGAAAAAACAAACAAAAAAAGATTATTTGAAAGAATCTTTAAATCAAGAAAATCAAGTAATTTTTCCTTGCATTCTTCGAGCGGTTTTAAGCCCAAATTGTACAAAAGCAAGGGGGTAGTTGATTTGACAAATGGTAAAATTAATTCTGCAGAATCTTCTTTGGTTTTAAAAGGTGAAAAGTATCCGTCTGCAGTAGTCTTGATTAGCATAAAAAATTTTAGCAGAATAAAAGAGCATGCATTGGAATTTTTATCAAACACTATCGATGAGGTAAAGACCATGAAAGGGTTGGTAGATTGGAAAGACGATCATGTTTCAGTTATTTTCTCGACAGTTTTTACAAAGACTTACGATAACGAAATTCTTGCTTCAAAAGCTGCTTTCAGAATATGGAGAAGTTTGTTGGATTATAATAACAAAGTCAGAGATAAAATAGAATTCAATATAGGCGTAAATTCAGGGGAAATTGTTGCATCAAAATCAGGAGATAAGCTTGAATATACAGGCATAGGGAACATAATTTCGTTGGCAAGAAGGATGTCGGATTTCGATTCAGAAAAAATTTTAGTTTCGGAGAATATAAGAAAAAAACTAATGAGAGATTTGAGGGTAGAGAAAGTGAATAGCATTGGCGACAATCCTGTTTATTCTGCAACGGAAATAAGAAATAAAGAAGCAAATGAAGCTAAATTGAAAGATTTACTCAAGAGAGCGAATTTTAAGTGATCAAATAATGTTGGGTTAACAATTTGGATGAAAAGATTGTGTTGATATTCACTACGGGTTTCTATTTTGTTCTGCCAGGTATTTTGCTTGAATAATCATTCCAGTTACATACTTATCCTCATTGGGATGAATTGATGTCTGATATTCTCTCAGTGTAGCTTCAAACATCTGTTTGGCTGTTGGTCCCGAATATGTTGATAAAAGACATAATCGCTCTGCCAGCGTGTAAGATTCATCATCTCTCATTAATTAAATAAGGACAATTTATTTTTAAAAAATAGTTGTATAAAAATGAACGAAAATTCGTCGGAAGATTTATTAAATGGGCTTTTAATTTTTATTGATGGAAGATGAAAAAGAAAGTAAAAAAGTAAATATCAGAGAAAGCTTGAAAGAATATTGGAATTTTCTCGAAGGCAATAGAAAATTATTTTTTATCTTGATACTGGCAGTAATTCTAATTCAGTTACTTGAAGTAATTCCTAGTTTTTTATATAAATATTTAATTGACAGTGGCACATCTTTTGTTTCTGGAGATTTGGGAAAAGATATTTTTGTAAAAATTTTATTAGTTATTGGCGGGGTTTATTTAACACTTGGAATAACACAATCTTTTGGAAATTTAATTAGGACTTATTATGAGCAAGTTCTCGATTCAAATATAATAATAAAATTAAAGCAAAAATATTTTTCACATATTGTCGGGCTTGATCACAAATTTCACACTACTCATAAGACTGGCTCCCTGATTTCAAGGTTAAATAGAGGAGGGGGCGCAATAGAAAGTTTAAATGATGTGATAGTTTTTCAACTGTCGCCCCTTATCATACAGGTAATTATAGTAAGTGCTTCTTTGATTTATTTTAATTTTTATTCTGCTCTTATAATTTTTTTATTAGTGCTTTTATTTATAGGCTATAGCTATACTATCCAAAGAATACAGATTGTTGCGAGGGCAAAATTAAATAAGGCAGACGATTACGAGAAGGGAAAAATTTCTGATTTTTTTATGAATATTGAGTCTATAAAATATTTTGGGAAGGAGGAATATGTTAAAAAAGAATTTTCACATATATCCAAGAATACAAAAGAGAGGTTTTTGGATTTTGCAAAATGGTTTGGATGGAATGATTTTGGACAGAACACAATTTTAGTTATAGGAACGATTTTGTTGATTTATTTTCCATTAAGAAGTTTTTTAGCTGGAGAAACGACGTTGGGTACGATAGTTTTTATTTATACAGTTTATGGCAATATCACTGGACCGATGTTTTCTTTTGTTTGGGGGATGAGAAATTTTTATAGAAGCCTGACTGATATTCAGGATCTCTTTGAATATGGCAAAATAGAGAAAGAAATAAAAGACAAACCAAACGCAAGAAGTTTAAAAATTACAAAAGGGGAAATAGAGTTTGATAATATTTCATTTAATTATAGCAAGAAAAAGTTATTTGAAAATTTTAATTTAAGAATCTCTCAGAATAAAAAAGTTGCGTTCGTAGGGCATTCTGGTTGTGGTAAAACAACGCTTGTAAAACTTTTATATCGCTTTTATGACGTAGCTTCTGGAAAAGTTTTGGTCGATGGACAAAATGTGAAAGATATTAAACAGGAATCACTTCGCAGCGAAATGTCGATCGTTCCGCAGGAGGCGATATTGTTTGACGATACAATTTATAACAATATTCTCTTTTCAAATCCTTCAGCTTCGAGAAAAGAAGTTATGAGGGCAATAAAATTTGCTCAACTTGATAAGTTTATCGGAGGACTTCCGGAAAAAGAAAATACTATCGTCGGAGAGCGGGGTGTAAAACTTTCAGGCGGAGAGAAACAAAGGGTTTCAATTGCTCGTGCGATTCTTGCGAATAAAAAAATTCTTATTTTGGATGAAGCGACATCATCTCTTGATTCGCAAACGGAATTTGAAATACAGAGGGATTTAGAAAAATTGATGAAGGGGAGAACGTCTATTATTATTGCGCATCGTTTATCAACTATAATGAAAGCAGATGAAATTGTGGTTTTAGAAAAAGGAAAAATAGTTCAAGTAGGGACTCATAACCAATTGATAAATAAAACCGGGACTTACAAAAAACTTTGGAATCTTCAAAAAGGCGGATATATTGGAGAATAAATTCATTAAATTAATAAGGTAATTTTGTCTTTGATCTTAATGAGGGTTTATACATTGTTGCTTGCAGGAATATGCATATTAATTTTTATGCTCCAAATTATCATTCCTGGTTTTACCAATATTTTTATTTTGAATCAAAACAGTTTTGTTGAACCATGGAGATTTGTCAGTTCCATTTTTTTACATAACGATATCACTCATTTAATTTTCAATTTGTTTGCCCTTATTTTATTTGGTCTGATTTTAGAATATATAATCGGAAGCAAGAAATTCCTGTTTTCATTTTTTTCGGCTGGCATTTTTGCGAATCTGATTTCTATTAATTTTTATTCTTCATCTTTGGGAGCTTCGGGTGCAATATTTGGGGTGATAGGGGCGTTGACAATTATAAAACCGTTAATGCCGATTTGGGCTTTTGGCATTCCCATGCCGATTTTTTTTGCTTTAGTTATCTGGGCGGTGAGCGATATACTAATGACTTTCATGCCCACAAACGTCGGAACGATAGCTCATTTGTCTGGTCTTTTTTTAGGATTGATTTTGGGGTTATTTTTTAGGGAGAAGACCAAAAGAAGAGCAAGAAATAAAATCAGAATTTCCGATGAAGATTTAAATTATTGGGAAAGTAAATACATGAAATGAAATATGAAATCGGAAATTTAAAATTGAAAAATCGCTTTTTACTTGCGCCAATGATGGAGCCAAATGACATAGCGTTTAGGATTCTTTGCGAAAAGGCAGGCTGCGGGTTGACGTATACAGGGATGACAAGTCCTCTTTCTAAAAAGAAAATTAATTTGGAGGACAGACCAGCGATCCAAATATTCGCAAACTCGACCGAAGGAATAAAATCTTTCATCGAAAAATATGATAGAAAAGTTAAACTTTGGGATTTAAATTTAGGATGCCCTTCGGATATTTCTAAAAAATTTGCTCATGGAGCGTTTCTGAAAGATGTTTCTAAAATTGAAAATATCATCAAAGTAATGAGAAAATCCACCAAAAAACCCATTACAATAAAATTAAGAAAAACAAAAGATTCGTTAAAGATTGCGAAAATTGCAGAAAAATATGTCGATGCCATTGCGATTCATCCAAGAACGATTTCGCAGGGCTATTCGGGGAATCCAGATTATAAATTAGCCCTGAAAATAAAAAAATTGGTTTCAATTCCCGTGATTTATTCCGGCAATGTGAATGAAAAAAATGTGAAAGATATCTTAAAGGATTTTGATTTTGTTTTTATAGGAAGAGAGGCAATTGGTGATTGCAATATTTTTTCAAGAATTACCAGAATAAATTTAAATTTAAATTTTGACGATTATCTCAAAATCGCGAAAGAAAATAATCTGCCCTTTAGGCAAATAAAATATCAGGCGATGAATTTTACAAAAGGACTAAAGAATGCAAAAAAGATTCGCAAAAGAATTGTGGGAATTAAAAATATCGAAGAGTTTGAAGACAAACAAATAAAAACACTTTTTTCTTTATAATTACATGATTATAAAAATAATTCTTACTATTCTTATGGTTTTTCTGGCAATTTTTGCGTCAATAATTATTTATGAAAATGTTCCACATGATCCTATTAACTTGAATTTAAATTTTGGCGATGTGTCTCTTGGAGAAGATAGTAAAAAAATAAATTATAACCAAGTCTCGGTTTTTGCGGAGTACATGAGATTCGACCATAATAATATATCTTATAATATAAAAGGGTCTTGTCCTAAATTAAGGCTGGCTTATATCGAAGAGGCATTCGGCATATTAAACGAAAATGTAAGACAACTTTCTTTTTATCAGGTTGACGAAGATGCAGACATAAGCATAGAGTGCTCTGAAGATTATGTGGAGATTGGCAAAAACCTTTTCGCGGCGGGGGAAGGAGGCCCGACAAAAATAATAAAAAATGGAAAATTCAATATAATTGAGAAAGGAACCATTTATCTTTATCAGGATCCAATTTGCGATTATCCAATAGTCGAACTTCATGAATTATTGCATGTTTTTGGGTTTAATCACTCAAATGATAAAAAGAATATTATGTTTGCGGTTTCAGATTGTGAGCAGAGATTATCTGAAAATATTATAAGTGCTTTGCAAAATTTATACGAAATTCCAGTTTCGCCTGATTTAATAATTACAAATTTATCTGCAGTGAAAAGAGGAAGATACCTTGACTTTAACATAACAATTGCGAACGAAGGGCTCAGTGGCGCTGAAGAAGTCACTCTTCTGGTATCATCTAATGGCAAAGAAATCCAAACTTTTAATCTTGGAGAGATAGAAATGGGATATGGTCGGACACTTTATTCTGTAAATGTAAAAATGTTTTCGTCCGATATAAAAACTATAGACTTTTATGTGGATGGCGAAGATAAAATATCAGAATTAGATGAATCAAATAATAAAGCAAGATTGAACGAGTAAATTAGTTAAGAATAAAAAGGATTTTCTTATTTAAAGTGGATGGAAAAAGAAATCGATAATTCGACTGAATATCTGAAAATTTTAAAAGCATTAAGGGAAATACCATTCCAGGTAGGAAAAAATTTGTTAGTGGATTTTTTAGCGGGTAATTACAAGAATAAATCTGTTGTCAAGAATCACCTTGACCAACTTAATGGATTTGGCATGATGGAAGATAAAGAAAGAATTCTTCCGGGAATAAACAACTTGATTTCTGCAGGGATGATTGAACAAGTTGTGAGTGATTATAATAAATTTATAAAAGTTTTGAGGATTACTATAAAAGGTCAAAATGAAATTGTCATGCCGACACTTATCAAAAAACGCATGAAAAATAATTTAAAATTTAAAATATCAGAAGTAAACGAAGAAGACAAAAGAAAATTTTCCGAGTTCGATGATTTTTTAAAAGGAGATAATGATGAACAGAAAAAGGCAATAATTTCACAAGCTGAAAAAATTTTGTGCATTGCAGGTGCAGGTTCGGGGAAAACTTCGGTTTTGATTAAAAGAATAGAATTTCTTGTTAGGAAAAAAAATATTGATCCCAAAAAAGTCTTGGCGATAACCTTCACCAGAAAAGCAAAAAAAGAAATGGAAAAAAGGTTAAGAAAAATAAATATTGTTGGAATCAATATTCATACCTTTAATTCTTTTTGTGAAAAAATTTTAAGAGATTATGAAAACGAGATTTATGGGAAAAAAATTCGTGTTCAAAATTATTCTGATAAAATTATTGCGTTGAATATGGCAATTGCGAATTTGGGCCTTAACATGGAAGATGTAATAAACAATTATTTTACTAAGAAGCAAAGGGAATTTAAAACAGCGAGCCAATTAATCGGAAGTTTTATGAATGATTGTTTTTCAGTTATTGATTATTTCAAAGTTACCGGGAAAAAAGAATACGATTTTTCAGTAAATGTCGACGATGAAAATAGAAAAAATGCGCAGATTATTTATCAAATAAATAAATTTGTCAAGGAACATATGAATATTCAAGGGCTAAGGGATTTTACAGATCAACTTATCGATACAATTAAGTTCTTCGAGCAAAACCCTTCTTTTGTGCCCAAATTTGATTACATATTAATTGATGAATATCAAGACGTTAACGCAATGCAGGTAAAATTAATAAAGCTTCTTGGTGCAAAAAATTTATTTGCTGTTGGAGATCCAAGGCAAGCGATTTTTGGCTGGCGAGGTTCTGATATAAAGTATATTTTGAATTTTGAAGAAGATTACGGCCAATCAGAGGTTATTTATCTGACAAAAAATTACAGAAGCTCAAAAAATATTGTGAAATTTATAAATTACTCAATAAGAGAATTTGGTCTTCCAGACCTGAATTATTACAAGGAAAAAGAAACAGAAATAAAAATACTAAACTTTGATACTGAAGAGGGCGAAAGAGAGTTTGTTTTAAATAATATTTTAGAATCCAGTATCCCCAATAACGAGGTTTTTGTCTTGGCAAGAACAAATAGGCAATTGCTCGAAATATCAAATTCAATGAAAGCGAGAGGGATTGCGCACATTCTCAAGACGGATGAATTAAAAAGCGAGGAAGATGATTTCGATGGCGTCACCCTTGCTACGATTCACGCGATAAAAGGGCTGCAAGCAAAAAAAGTTTTCGTAATCGGCTGCAATGAGCAAAATTTTCCATGCAAAGCAAGCGACCATCCAGCTATCGAAATGTTGAAATCTGATAATTATAATAAAGAGGAAGAAGAAAAATGTTTATTTTATGTTGCGATTTCCAGGGCAAAAGAAATTTTATATCTTACTTATTCCGGGAAGAAACCGACATATTTTATCAACGAAGAAATGATGAGAATAGGAAGTAATTAAAATAATTTAATAATTTCTTCGATTTCCAACATTTCTTCTTTCCCGTTTTCCATATCTTTAACTTTGAATTTTTTCTTTTTTACTTCTTCTGCTCCGATAAAAATAACTTTCTCAACTTTTTTTATGTTCGCGTACTCGATTGCCTTACTAACTGTTTTGTCGAGCATAAGCATAATTGGCGTTCCTTTTTGCCTTAATTTTTCAGCGATTTTCACTGCAGTTTCGTCCTGATTTATTGAGATTATCTGGCATTTTATTTTTTCATCATCAACTTTTGCCAAAAGAGATATGGGTTCAAACCCGAAAGAAATTCCTGTGGATTGGGTATCGTTAATCAAGTAACTTCCCCCTCCTGCCAACGAAACATTCAAATCATTTGACCAAACTTCAAAAATGTTCCCATTATAATAAGAAAGACCTCTCGCAAGAAATGGCCTGAACTCAATTTCTAAATCATACAATTTGCAATATTTTTTTAATTCTTTTATTTCATTATAAAAATTATATTTTTCAAATTCTTTTTCTTTTTGTCCGAAAATTTTTAAAAGTTTTTCAGCGCCGTATTTTTTCAGATTATTTGCTACTTCAACTTTTGAAAGTTTGTCTAATTTATCCAACTCTCTGATTACTTGCGCACGATTTTTTTCCTCAATTTTTTCAGCTACCAAAATTTCATTTATTAATTTTCGATTATTTACGTAAATTTTTATAGGCATTTTTAATTCGGAGAATATTTTATATGCCATAGCGAGACATTCAGCGTCGTCTTTTGTAGTGCTTCCTATGATGTCTGCGTCGCACTGTATGAATTGTCTTGATCTTCCTTTTTTTATGGGTTCATCCCGGAAAACATAGCCAATTTGATATCTTTTATAAGGAAGCTTTTGATTTTTCGCAATCCTTTTAAGCTGAAAGGTAAATTCGTATCTTAGACCGAGTTCTCTTTTCCCCCTATCTTTAAGTCTAAAAATATCGCGTACAGCTTCGTCGTTGGCATTTTCCCCCGTTACAAATTCTTCGTTTTCGATAATCGGAGTTTCCGCGGGTTCAAAACCGTAAAGTCGAAATTGCTTTCTTATAATTTCAACTATCTTTTCTCGCTTCTTCGCTTCTTCTCCGATAAAATCCTTAAAGCCCTTTATTGTTTCTATTGTCATGATTTATTATAATATAAGAAGTTTTTAAGGATTTGGAATATTTGATTAGGCACAACATTATTTTATAGTTATGATTGCTTTTGCATAATGAGTTTGGAATCAGTAAAAGAAAATAAATTTTAATCTTTAACAACGTGGCACCTTGGCTTCCATCCAATAGTATGTTTATCAATTTCTGACTTTGGGGCCTTGGGGTGTGATAAAATAAATAATTTTTTTTCAAGGATATAAATCAAGAGGTGATTTTCAATAAAAATACTTGACTTTAACAATAAATTTTTAAACATTATTCTCGATAGGTCTTTATTGGATTTTTGGGTAAATGATTTCAAGATCCAATAGTCAGCAAGTGTGGCGATTGTAGTTCAATTCTAATAAGTTGTTACTTGATAATAAGAACAAATAACAAGGTTTAAATAGTGAAATTTTCTATATCTTTAATGGATGGAATTTTTAGTGATGAAGAAATGAGAAACCTACGCGGAGATAAAGATAAGATTGACGTAGATGCATTTATGAGTCAAGAAGAAAGAATTTCTGGATTAGAACAAGCTGTTAGTCAAATAAAAAAAGACTACAAAACTCACGATTTGCTTTTTGAAAGAATGGGCGAAAACTGCCAAATAGTTTTTGATTTGCAAAGGTATGGAGCATATTTTATTGGACGAACTCCTTTTTGTGAAAGACATACACCTGGAGATGTTTTATACATGGGCATTCAATTGCCTCATCAAATTGATTTCGGAAAACTTTATCTTGCAATTTGCAGAAATAGAAAAAATAGCGTATTTGTTGGCGGAAACAATTTTAATAATTTTAAAGATAAAGATGAACATTACTTTTCAACCTTAGATATTTTATTGCCAGTAGAAGATAGAGTAGATGTATCAGAGTTAGACATGAAGGATAATGATAATATAAGTTTAGTTTTAAGAAAATATTTTGAAAGTGCTTTTTTATGTATAAATGTAAAGAGTCCTAATTCATTCCCGGTAGGAAGAAAATATTTTTTAGATAGAGAAAGAAAAAAAGCTATTGAAAATCCAACTATCGAACATAACGTAGCAAGTTGTACATCAGAACCTTATCAATTATTTTCTGAATTTACTGGAGACGATTTAGTTTTATTTTATAAAGCCGCAGTTATAAACACATTAAAAGAATTTGATGAAATGATGAAAGGCGATTATTCATATCGTGTTAATAATAAAGATTTGTTTAGACTTGGTTCAAGAGATTTTTCCGGCTCAAAAAGAAGTATAACTAAGTTCGGTGGATTTGTTCCAAAAAGAATTGATTTAAGTGGATTGGTATAATCAAAAGAATTATAAAAGTTAAAAATGATTTCTTTTATATGATTGTTTGATCCAAAAGTTCAATAGTCAACAAACATGGCGATTGTAGTTCAATGGTAGAATGCGCGACTGTGGCTCGTGAGACGAGGGTTCGATTCCCTCCTTTCGCCTTTAATTGAAGTGTTCGGGGCGGAAGGATATGGAAAAAAATAATATGGAATTAAAATTAGAAAAAAGTTCAGAAGAAGAATTTGAAAAAATTGCCAAGATATATGAAACAGAATTTTCTAAACCTCCTTATAATGAAAGTTGGACAATTAAAATGGCACAAAATAAAATAAAATTTTTTGCCGAATTTTATGATTTATATAGTATTAAAAAAGATGATGAGACAATTGGGTTCATAGTAATAAATCCAAATTTTATGTGTCCAGGAGAAGTAGCATTTGGAGAAGAAATGGCGATAAGGGCAGATATGCAAAATAAAGGAATTGGAACATGGACATTTAATGAAATATTTAAAATTTACAAGGAAAGAGGATTTAAAAAATTCATGGGAATAGCCAATGTGGAATCCAAAGCATTTAAGTTATATAATAAAATTGAAATTTTACCGAGTAAGAAAGATGTATTAATAGAAAAGAAATTATAACAAATCCCTAACCCGAACGGAATTGCTCGAGGTTCTCCTTTCGCCTATCGACATTTTACATAAAACAATTTGTTTTTTGGTGGCGAATTGTGGCAGGTTATTTTTTGAGGTTGTTTTAAAAATGAAAAGTGCCTGTAATAAAATTTTTCTTGCGGTTTTGGGTGCATTTTCTTATAATTTTCTGTTGATCTAAAAGTGTAGCCATGAAGATAATCACTGACAGGGTATCTTTTTTCAATTTTTATAGGCTCCTTTTCTTTGATTTGTTTTTCATAACTCGGGAAAGTATATGTTGCACTGGCAGTTCCTACCACAAAAATTCCCAAAATGATCAAAGCAAAAATTTTCATAAATGAATAAATGATTTTTAAGTTTTAAATTTTATGTTAATTTATTTATACTCCAAGTGCGTCAAATTATATGGTTTTGCAATATAAGAAAAAACATGGCGGAAGATGGAGAGATTATCTTGGCAAAAATACAATAAAAGGCAAGGTAGATGATTACGATTTTCGATTATTGAATAAAAATAAAAACAAGGTTCTTGTTGAAAAAAATAATTACAAGTTCATTATGAAAAGATTCAGGCAAATTGAGTTTTTCAAGCATCGCGGGTAATCTTAGTTAATACCTTTATTTTTTTGCCATCAAAGATAATCTTTCCAGAATATTTCTCTCTTAATACTTTTTCAAGTTTCCTATATATTTTGTCTTCAATAAAAAATCCTAAGAAATAAGGAGACTTTAGTAAATCAATTTCTTTGAAGTGAATTATTTCTGGGTGATGATAAGTTTTCCAATCTTTCCCAGCTAAAATTTTTGTATAAGGGTATCCCCGTTTTAACTTTAACATTCTTTCTCTCGCAATTTCAAAAAGTTTCTTTTTTTTTGAATGATTTATTATAATCTCATAAATATCTTCTTCGATTTTCCAGAATTCAATGAAAGTCTTATAACTATCTGAATTTAATGACCAAATAAATTTATCAACAACTTCCTTACAAGTTTTATTTTTATTTTTTAATTTATTAAGTGTTTCTTTGTCATTTTCATATAGCCAAATTGCAATATCTGTATAACACTTCAAAGGTAATGGTCTGGCATAGTAATCTGATTTTTTTAATATTCCTATGTCAAAAATAAAGTTAAATTTGAAATTATAATGAGCCCAATAATCAAAACCAACACTTAAAAAGATGGAATTATCTACACCTAAAAATTTTTCCATTAAGGGATTTTTCTTTCTTTTTCTATGATCTTTCGGCAGCCTTATTTTTCCTTCATAAATAATTTTCTCAAATGTCCTAATATCTTCTACTGCATGAACTAAAATAGGATGACCATATTTTTTAATAAATGGATTCATTATTTTTACTCTTTCTGGTAGAATATCTTTTTCCTTGAATTTACTCTTCCAAATATTTTTTTTCATCTTTTTATAATTAGAACAGCACGCTTATTTATTTCTTTTGGTGATTATTTAATTAGTTCATAATTTTTGCAATTTTTTCGACAATTTCCGGCTGAATATAATAATGTAATGTAACTTGATAGTTGTTTTCCCAGTCATTAGTTTTTTTCGAGAATTTTTTGTGTCCAAGCTTCTCGGCGATTGTGGTGTAAAGTTTTTTTATTTCATCCTTCGCAAATTTATCGTGTTTCTTCAGGAAATTTTTTGCTTCTTCGGTCGCATAATGTGATCTAACAATATGAGGGTAAAACTTTTCTCCGCAATATTTTTCAAATGCTTTTTCAAAATCCAAATCTCTGAATAAATGTCCATTTGAATCTAAAAAGATAAAATCGTTTTTCTTTTTATTCTTGATTATTTTTTTCAACTGTAAAATTACTTCATGCGGGAAATCTTCGATAATTTTCATCGGAACGCCATCTTTTGAAAGAAAACTAAAACTGATTTTATTTCCAAAGATTTTAATATTTTTTTTCTTTAAAGTGGTTAGCCCCTCATGATGATTTTTCAAATAATAAACTTCGCCCCCTATTCTCATTTTTGTTTTGAGTAGAATTATCATGGCGAGCACGATTGGATCGTGGGTCAATGCTTTTGAGAGATTTGCTTTTAATTTTGGGAGACATTTTGAAAATTCCTCAACTTTTTTGTATTTTTTGTTCTTTGAATATCTTTCTTTGTCCAGAGTGTAGACATAAGCAAATTTTCCGTTTGGATTTTGATAAATAACATCCCAATGATGATTTAGTCTCTCTTCGTTTATTGTTAGTTTTGGGGAAAAGAGAGAATAAGCTTTATTTAATTTTCTTCCGTCGGGCAAAACATTTATTCTTGCACCCATTGCTTTTCCGTCAGAATATTGTCCTTTTAAAAATTTAGAATTTTTCACATCAGTAATTAGTTTAAGGTTCCCGTGTTTTTTAAAAAATTTCGCGATTTCGATGACATTTGAAAATTTTTCCGAAGATTTTTTGCATTTTCCATCAAGAAATTCATAAGTCTTGAAATTAGTCGATACGCGATAAATTTTGCCGGAGTTTTTTACCATCTTTTTAATTTTAAAAATAACAACTATTTAAATATAATCCGCAATATTTATAAGTTAAATTTGTTGTTTTCATTGATGATTAAAGAGGGTGGCTTGACTTCTAATGAAGCAAGAGCTGCGTTAAAAAAACATGGGAAGAACGAAATAAAAGATGTCTCCAAAATTCATCCAATAAAAATTTTATTCAGGCAAGTGAAAAGCAATTTTGTTATTTATCTTTTGATATTCGCAATGATAATTTCGTTTTTTGTCGAGAGAGATTTCACTGCGTATGTTATTTTGGGCGTAATTGTAATTGTGATATCAACGGGATTTATACAAGAATACAAGGCTGAAAAAGCAATCCAGGCATTGAGGAATATGATTACCTCATCTTCGATTGTTATTCGGGATAATCAAGAAAAACAAATTCCTTCAAATGAAATAGTTCCGGGCGATATATTAATCTTAAGGAATGGAGAAAAAATTCCTGCGGATTGCGTAGTTATCGAGCAAAAAGATTTTCTTGTCGATGAATCAGTTTTGACCGGAGAATCAAAAGAAGTAGAAAAATATCCAAATAGGAAATTGAAAAACATACAAGATGAGAATTTAATTTTTATGGGTTCTTTTGTGATTAATGGAAAATGCATGGCGATAGTTACACAAACAGGGATGAACACGAAATTCGGCAAGATTGCGACAATGATTTCTTCTGTCGAAAAAGAGCTTCCGTTGCAAAAAAAAGTAAATAAAATAGTAAAATATATGGCCTTTTTGGGAATTTTTTTTGCAGTACTCACGGGTTTGATAATGATAGTCAGAGCTCCAATCATCGACTATAATCTTTTGATTGATGCATTAATAATAGTTATAGCAGTTTCTGTTTCAGCTTTCCCTGAGGGGTTCCCTGTGGTGCTGATAACATCTTTGGCTTCGGGCGCACATAGGATGGCAAAAAAAAATGCAATAGTAAACAGAATGTCAATAATTGAAACACTCGGCGAAACTACGATAATATGTACAGACAAAACAGGGACAATAACCAAAGGAGAGATGACTGTTAAAAATATTTTTTCTGATAACAAAATTGTCGATGTAACCGGGGCCGGATATGAAGATAAGGGTGAATTTTTATACGACGGCAAGAAAATTAAAATAGAAAAATCTTTAAGTCTTTTATTTAAGACCGCTCTTTTATGTAACGATTCAAGAATTTTCAAATCTGGAAAAGAGAATTTATATAAAATTCAGGGAACTCCCACGGAGGCTGCGCTTTTAATAATGGCTGCGAAAAATAATATGTTTAAAGAGGATTTCGAAAGAGAAGATGAAATTCCTTTTAGTTCCGAAAGAAAAATGATGAGTGTTTTGATAAAAGAGGGCAGGGAAAATGTTGTTTACTCGAAAGGTGCGCTTGAAATTTTGTTGAAAAAATGCAAGTTTATGCAAAGAGATAATGGAGTTTTTAGATTATTAGATAAAGACAGGAAAAATATTCTTGATTATAATAAATATTTTGCTGGGAATGCTCTTAGGACTTTGGGATTTGCATATAAAAGAAATTGCAAGAAAGAAAGCATGGAGGAAGATTTGGTTTTCTTGGGTTTTGTCGCCATGGAAGATCCGCCAAGAGAAGAAATCAAAGATGCTTTAATTACTTGCAAACATGCGGGAATAAAGGTGAAGATGATTACAGGCGACAATAAGGAAACTGCGCTTTCCATTGCGAGACAAATTAATTTGGGTTCTGGTCAGGTCATGGAAGGAAAAGATATAGATTATTTTAGCGATAATGAACTTAAAGATTTAGTTAAACATGTTTTGATTTTTGCAAGGGTCAAACCCGAACACAAACTAAGAATTGTTCACGCTCTTAAGGCAAACGGCGAAATCGTCACAATGACAGGTGATGGAGTAAACGATGCGCCAGCGTTAAAAGAAGCCCATATCGGAGTTGCAATGGGCATAAATGGAACCGATGTTTCACGTTCAGTTGCAGATTTAACCTTGAAAGATGATAATTTTGCGACGATTGTAGATGCGATAAAAGAAGGAAGAACAATTTTCACAAATATTCAAAAATTTTCCACTTATCAGATTTCGATAAATTTTGCACAGGTTTCGCTGATTTTTTTTGCCATATTGCTTGGGCTTCCGCTTCCTTTGGTTGCTATTCAAATTCTTTTTATGAATTTATTTTCGGACGAAATCACTGCCATAACTTTGATTTTCAATCCTTATTCCAAGGATGTCATGTCATCAAAACCAAGAAGGAAGTCGAGTATAATAACCAAGCCCTTGTTTCTTATGCTTGCAATAGCAGGACTAATGATATCATTAATATCATTATGGGTTTTTTATTATGTTTTATCCATGGGAGAGTCCATTGTAACAGCAAGGACAATGACTTTTGCAACAATGGTATTTTTTGGCATTACAAACGCATTTAATTTCAGGTCTTTCAGGAAAGCGACGTTGAAAAGATCACTTTTTACAAACAAGCCACTCTTGGCTGCCTCAATTTTTTCTATTCTAATGACAATATTAATTATTTATTCTCCATTGCATTTTGTTATAGAAACAATTCCAATCAGTAAATCATTTTTGATAATATCTGTGTTTTCGGCGTTTTTGATAATTATAATATTTGATATAATAAAATTACTAAATGAAAAAAGACATTATTGGAGTGAAGATTTGCAGAGTTTCATATCAAAAAAAGAGGACAAATAATTAATTTTGTTCAATATTTTGCAAGAACTTTTCTGCTGCAGTTACTTCAGGAACAATAACTTCTTTTGCTCCAGCTTTTTTTAATTTGTTTACGTAAGAGCTGTTTTCTGCTCTTGAGTAAATATCGAGGTCGGGCGCGATTTCTTTTATCGCAAGAATGGCCATAAGATTGTCATCTGTTTCCGGCATTACAAGTATTGCCGCCGCCGCGTTTTTAATATTAGTTTTTTCAAGTGTTTCAATTTCCGATTCTGCAATGTCTCCATCAATAACCAAATAGCCCTTTTTTCTAAGTTTATCTGCTGAAACAGGATTTTTTTCAACAACTACAAAATCTTTTTTATTTTTGTACAAAATTTTGGCAATTTCTTCACCAACTCTTCCGCCTCCGACAATAACATAATGATTCCCCATCTTTTTCAACTTTAAGTTATACATTTTTGTTTTTAAATATTCTGATATTTTTCCTTCAATAAACATGTCTGCTATGCTCCATAAAATCCACCAAACAGCGAATACACCAAAGATTCCCAAGAAAATTTCAAGCAGTTTCCCGTGCAAAGTTTCTGAATGAAACATGAAAGCAAGCGCTTCAAGTGTCCTAAAAAATCCTTGAGAAAAACTTAAGTTTTCAATTAGGGCAAAAATTATCGTGCCAAATATAAATACGAAAACAAAAAGGAAGAAGAAAACCCTGAATCTTTTGGGCAAATCTGCAATTTTTTCTGCGACAGCTCCACGACCACTTTTATTCATGCTAAAAATAAATAGCTGTGATATTTAAAGATGTTGGGAGGAATGCATATCTATAAAAACACTTGGTTTTATATAATATCATGACGGAAGAAATGAGAAAAGATGAAAAAATAGGATATCACAAAGGCGCCGTGAATACTCTGATAAATGAAAGAAACGAACTTTTGAAAATTGCAAGCGTTACGGAAAATCTCATTAAGGCTCATTTAGAAGAGTTGAAAAAATTGGGTGTTAGCATAGAAAAAAAGAAAGAGTAAATTTAATTTTTCAAAGTTCATTTCTAAAACCTTAAAAACTTAGGAAATATTAATTTTCATGGATAAGGAAATAATTGTTGAATCTCTTGCTCCTATTGAGCGGGATGTTTTACCCGGGATATCAAGAGATTTTTTGAGCGTGGATGAAATTTCTAACAAAATTTCGAAAGACAAGACGACGGTGCTTAGAGCAGTGGGGTTTTTGAAAAACAAGGGGCTCATCGAGATTAAAGAAGAGGATAAAGAAATTGTTGAGCTTGGGATTTTGGGCATTAATTATTCAAAAAAACATCTTCCTGAAAGAATTTTGCTTGATAAGCTTTCTGAAAAACGAAGTATACCAATCAATGAAATAAAAAATATGTGCAGTTTAAATGATAATGAGGCGAAGATAGCGCTTGGTACCTTAAAAAAGAAAGCACTTGTCGAGATTAAAGAAGGGAAGATTTTCTTAAACGCGAAACTTGATGAGGTAATTAAAAAAATGTTTGAGGAAATTTTGCTTGAAAAATTGCCAATTGATCTTAAAAGTTTGGAGCCGCAGGATAAACTCGCGCTTGAAAATTTAAAATCGAGAAAGGATATTGTCCAGATTGTTAAGAAAAAAATTACTGAAGTGAAATTAACGGAAATTGGGAAAGAAGTTTCAAAAATGGATTTAAATGAAAATTTAATAGAGCAATTAACTCCGAAAATACTTAAACAAAATTTATGGAAAGGGAAAAAATTCAGAAGATATGATTTGGCGACACCCGTTCCAAAAATTTATGGCGGTAAGCGACATTTTGTGAATCAAGCAACGGATTATGCGAAATCAATTTGGCTCGAGATGGGCTTCAAGGAAATGACCGGAGACATGGTTCAAACCGGTTTGTGGAATTTTGATGCTTTGTTCACGGCACAGGACCATCCCGTCAGAGAAATGCAGGATACTTTCTTTTTGAAAAATATTGAGGGTAGTTTGCCGGAATTTTCCAGAAAAGATAGAAACTTTGTGGATGAAATTAAAAAAGCACACGAAAAGGGACTTGATGGCAGTAGAGGTTGGCAGTATGATTGGAACGAGGATGATGCAAAAAAAGTTGTACTTAGGACTCATACGACTTGCTTGTCGGCTAAGAAATTGAAGGAGATTGGAGAGAAGGGCGAGTTCCCGGCAAAATATTTTGCTCTTGGAAAATGTTTTAGGAATGAGACGGTTGATTGGTCGCATGGTTTTGAATTTAATCAAACTGAAGGAATTGTCGTCGATGAAAGTGCGAATTTCAGACAGCTACTTGGTTATCTAAAAGAATTTTTTAAAAAAATGGGTTACGAAAAATTAAGGATAAGGCCAGGATACTTTCCGTATACCGAGCCATCGCTTGAGATTGATGTTTTTCATCCTATTCATAAAAAGTGGGTTGAACTTGGCGGCGCAGGAATGTTTAGACCTGAAGTCACGATTCCGTTTTTTGGAAAGCATATTCCCGTTTTAGCTTGGGGCCCAGGTTTTGACAGAATTATCATGGAGTTTTTCGGAATAACAGATTTGCGAGACATGTACAAGAATGATATAGGAAAATTAAGAGAAATGAAAATGTGGAGAAAATAGAATTACTATCAGTAAATGTTTTTTGCAATTTTTTTTCTTAATTTGTAACTATCTGCCCATTTGGCGTAAGCATTCCAACCTTGAAAACTTTCTAAAAGTTTCTTCTTAGGAATCTCATTATACTTATAGTCTTTAACTTTTGCGAACATCTTTTTAATATTTCTCTTTCTTAGTAATTTGTGATGCCAATAATTTCGAAATCCAACAAAGTCAAGTCCTCTTGATAAAGAAATTATTTTCGATTTTTGCGGATGAAGCTCTATCTTTAATTTGTCATATAAAAAAATATTAATTTGATTTTTTAGTAATTCTAATTTTATTTTTGAATTATCTAAAATTATAAAATCGTCAACATATCGAATATAGAACTTTGCTTTTAATTTATGTTTTACAAAGTAATCCAACTCATTAAGATAAACGTTTGCAAAAAATTGTGAAGTTAGGTTACCCAAAGGCATTCCTTTTTCAGAAAATCCATTTTTTAGAATCTTATTTATTAAACAAATAATTTTTTTATCTTTAATCTTTCTTAAAAGAATATTTATTAAAATCTCATGATTAACTTCTTCGAAATAGTGCCTTACGTCACATTTTAGACAAAACGCCGCGGAATAAAGATTATTTGTAACTTTTCTTTTATATAAATCAAACTTTTTTATTGCGAATAAATTTCCCTTGCCGATTTGATTTGCACAAGAATCGTAAATAAAACTTTTTTCAAAAATTGGTTCAATAACTTGAATGAGGGCATGATGAACTATCCTATCTCTAAAATGAGATTTAGAAATTTTTCTAGTTTTTGGATCTCTTAAAATAAAATTTACAAGAGATTTAGGAGCATAATTTTCATTAATAAGTTCTTTTTGTAACTCTTCTATGTTTTCGATGGCGTTAGCTTGGAATTCGATTACATAATCTTTTTTCGTTTTCCCTTTTTTCGCTTTTTTGAAAGCGAGTGATAGGTTTTCCCAAGAACAAAGTTTTGAGTATAGATTCATTCCTAACCAAGGTTTAGCCATTAGACCATTGTCGTTGGAATTCGCCAAGTCATCATCATCGGCGTTCCAGTTGCTCCTGTTGAGATAAGCTCTGAACAACAACTTAATAGCCAATTTATTAATTCCCTTTTTGAGGTCACTGAAATTTCTCGCAAGAAATTTCTGAATTTTATAACAATATTTACATTGCCGTAATAAACTGGCGTGTGGCCTAACCTTTCGGTTAGGAAACTTATTAGAAATTATAGCTTTAAAAATTTTTTTATAGTCTTTTTAAAAAGTCTGCAGTCGTTATTTCAATTAAATCTTGTTTCTTAGTTGGTTTTTTTAGCGCGACGCCTTCGGCGTCATATCGAACCACCAGACCATCGTCGTTGGAATTCGCCAAGTCATCATCATCGGCGATCCAGTAGCTCCTGTCGAGATAAGCCCTGAACAAACCATTTTTGCTAACACTGATAAAAGGGTAAGTTGAAACCGGAACGATATCTCCTTCTTCGAAATCCTCAGCTAATTTGTATACTAAAAGACCTCCTTCATCTTCATTTATATCTAATCTCAGCTTTCCAAAGTCTATAACACCTTCTTGAATTCTTATTCCTCTATGAGACAATTCGCTCAATAAGTAAGAAGTTTGTTTGAGGTTTCTTTCTGGTCTTCCATTAAAGTGAACACCAAAATCAATGTAAACGTTTCCGAAAGGATTTTTATCGCCATTTTGTCTATAAATCTCAAGTAACTGTTTTCCGCCAATCAAAGGAATATCTGTAAAAGTGGAGATTGCAACTCCTGCGGGAACATTTGATTCTCTAACATCTCCCTCTTGATTTTTTTTATGAACATATAACTGACTTGCCGTTCTTTTAACCCAGTCATCTCCGAATTCTTGATGGTCATAAAGAAATTTTTTTACACCTTCAGTATACTGTACTCTAAAATCTTCGGCTTTAACTGTCGCAGCAATGCCTCTTATTCTTTCAACTTTTTCAACATCCTTAACTTCCATATTTTTCCTACAAAATCAAAGTATTTAAACTTTTCTAAGTATCGTAATTTAGTAGTAGTAAAGTAAGAAAGAAGGAAGATTTTTATATTTAAGGAAGATTGATTTATCAAATGAGCTTAGTTGAGATTAATGAAGGAATTAAAAGAATGATTGAGAATAATGCTTTGGGTTTTGCGACTGTAGATGAAGGTGGTAATCCTCACAATATCGCTGTTGGTTTTGTAAAAGTTGTTTCGAAGGATGAGCTTATTATAAGCAATAATTATATTGAGGAAACTATAGAAAATATAAAAATGAATGGCAATGTTTCTTTGGTGGTATGGGAAAGAAATTGGGAAGAGAATTGTATTGGGTATGAGTTAAGAGGAAATGCGCAGTATTTTACTGGTGGGAAATGGGTAGACTTTATTAAAAAAATTCCTATAAATGATGGAGAGCTATGCAAGGGAGCGATTTTAGTCAAGGTAAATAAAATAAAGGTGTTGGGATAGATGGATAATAAAAATAACTTGGCAATTAAACAAATGCAAACGGAGGCTTATTCTATTATAGAAAAATGGAACAAGAAAAACAATAGAATTCATGATAAAAAAACCATCTTTCCTCATTTGGTTGAAGAAGTTGGCGAGTTGGCAAGAGAATATAATCATTTTATTGATAATTGGAGGCACGACGGGGATAAAGAAAAACTTAGCGAGGAACTGGTTGATGTGTTAATTCAAATTTTTGATTTTGCGACAGATTTTGATATTGATTTAGAAAGTACCTTTAAAAAAAAGATCCAGAAATTAAAAGAAAGATTTGGGTTGGAGTAGTTTCGCACTAAAGATTTATATAGAATGTGCCCGTACAACTATTATGGTCTATACTGAAATTAAGGTTAGAAATGGAGAAAGATATTATTATCGGGTTAGAAGCATGAGGAGAAAAGAGGATTTTAAAAAGAAGAGAATTTATCTTGGTAAAAATCTTTCCGTGGAAGAATTGGAAGCAAGGAAAGAGAGAGCTGATAAAAAACTTTTGGAAGAAAAAATAAAGAAATCTTTGAGCGAAGTAGAGAAAAAGATTGTTAACGTCCTTAAAAAATACAAGGTGAAAAGGGCGGGGATTTTTGGAAGTTATTCTCGCGGAGAACAAAAGGAAAATAGTGATATTGATATTTTAATTGAGCCGCCGAGAAAAATTGGATTTGGTTTTGTAAAAATTGTTATGGAGTTAGAAGAGAAGCTTGGGAAAAAAGTGGACCTATTGAGTTATAATGGCATTGATCCGTTATTAAAAAATAAAATTTTAAGTCAAGAGATAAAAATAATATGACTAAAAAAAGTGACATGATTTATGTAGAGCATATTTTAGATAGCATTGAGGCCATCGAGGATTTTTCTAAAAATATTACGAAGGAGATTTTGTCGACGGATCGTTTGAAGAAAAGTGCGATAGTCAGGGAACTTGAAATAATTGGCGAGGCCGTGAAAAATATATCAGATGGAAAAAAGAAAGAATACAGTTCGATTCCATGGAAAGAAATTGCGGGCACTCGTGATAAAATCATCCATCATTATTTTGGAATTGATTTGAATATTATCTGGAATATTATAAAAAATGAACTTCCAAAATTAAGAAAGGATATAATGAAAATAAAAAATGATTTATTGGATAAAAATGGAATTTGATGAGTTGCAGGACATGGCGGCTACGGCGGTGAAAAAAGATTTCAGAAAAAATGGTTATGACATAGATGTTGATTTGATGGTTGAGAGTTTGATTAATGTCTTGAATAATTTTGGCGGGAGCGACGAAGAAATGAAAAATCAGATCACTGGGATGACGATGTTATTTTTTGCGATTGCCGATAGGTATAAATTTGATTTACAAGATGCGTTGCTGAATAAGATTGAGGGGATAAATAAAGGATCTAAATAAATATAAAAACTATTATTTCTAAAGGATTTTATGACAATTTTGACTATGAATCGGAAGGAACTTGAGAAGAAAGTCGGCAAGATCAGTAAGGAACTTGAGAAGAAAATAACCGAAATGGGAACTCCGGTTGAAAATATAACTGACGAAGAAGTTTCGATTGAAATTTTTCCGAATAGGCCAGATTTGCTTTCGCTTCAAAATTTTTCCAGAGCCTTGAACCAGTTTAATGAAAAAGAGAAAGTTGCGAGTTTTAAGATTAATCCGCCGGAAAAAGATTTTGTGGTCACAATCGAAAAAGCGGCGAAACAAGTTCGACCATATACTGTTTGCGCAATTGTTAAGGGAATGAAGTTCGACGACGAGAAAATTAAGGAAATAATTGATATACAGGAAAAATTGCATGGTTCAGTTGGGCGGAAAAGAAAAAAACTCGCTATCGGAATATATCCGCTTGAGAAAATAAAGTTGCCAATTAGGTTTACTGCACGAAAACCCGAAGACATCAAATTTATCCCTCTTGAATATCCTAAAGAATTAAACGGAAAGCAAATTTTGAGACAACATCCGACAGGAAGGGAATACGCTGATTTGCTGAAAGATGCTGAAGTTTATCCGGTATTTATAGATGCAAACGATCATATTTTGTCAATGCCGCCAATAATTAATTCTGAAAGCACGGGACGAATAACAAAGGATACAACGGATATTTTTATCGAGTGTTCGGGGCATAATTTGTTTTATTTGAAAAAATGCATCAATATTATTGTTGCTGCGCTTTACGAAATGAACGGGAAGATATACGCAATGAATATTAAGGATTCGAAAGAGAAAGATTTTGTTTCGCCGGACATGAGTTCCGAGGAAATGAAATTTAGTATTGTTGATATTGAGAAAACCCTTGGAATAAAATTATCTGAGAAAGAAGTCAAGAAATTTTTGGAGAGAATGGGGATAGGATACGAGAATAGAAATGGGCAGAGCGTTGCTTTAATTCCGGCATACAGGGGTGATATTTTACATTGGATTGATTTGGCGGAGGAAGTTGCGATTGCTTATGGTTATGAAAATTTTGAAGCCGAAATCCCGAAAATATCAACTATCGCAGAGGAGAACGAAACTTCAAAGAAAAAAAAATTGATTTCGAATATTTTATCTGGACTTGGAATGCTTGAAACCTCATCATTTCATTTGACGACAAAAAAAAATATTAAAAAGATGCATTTCGAATATAAAGATTTTATAGAGATTAAGGATTCAAAAACAGAAAGAGACTGTTTAAGAATGGACTTGCTTACGAATCTTTTGCAAATTCTTTCAGAAAATTCAAACTCACAATATCCTCAGAAGATTTTTGAATCAGGGAGAGTTTTTTTTCTTGATAATAATGAAAAATCTGAAATAAAAGTAAGGGAAAGCGAAAATTTAGCTATCGCATTAATTGATGAAAAAATGAATTTTACTGAAATAAAACAGGTTATGGACTATCTTTTTAAAATGCTTAATTTGGAATACAAAATTGAAAGTTATGAAAATAGCAATTATATTACGGGAAGGTGTGGAAAAATTATTGTTGACGGGAAAATCATTGGTTTTGTCGGGGAGATTGCGCCAAGGGTTTTGAAAAATTGGAAAATTAAGATGCCGGTAGTTGCTATGGAAATAGGGATAGAAAATTTTTAATTTTCGCTGTAAATTTCTTGGTAAAATTTTTCTTATGTACGAGAAGTACACTGCAAAAAATTTTACACTGCGAAATTTCCTACCGAAAATTAAAAATTTAAACGCAAGTGAATAGTGTAATTCTAAAGTGGTATACTTAGAAAAGTTTAAATAAGAGGAAGGATTTAAATTTTATGGTTGTAGAAATTCGCAGTGGGGATTTTGCAAATGGGTTCACTTATATGGGGATATCTCCTTCCGAGGCAGGAAAGGAATTCGTTAGTGACTATGTTGTAATTTCAACGGGGGAACTTGTAGAAAAATCGAAATCGGAAGATTATAAAAGTTTAGCAAGAAAATTTTATAGAGAATTACCAAAAAATGAAGGAGCGATTGATTTATCAAAGGCTTTAGTGGTACATAGAACGTTTCTTGAAGATAAGGTTTAGTAAAACAAAGATTAATTTTATCCAAAATATCCGCTTCTTTTTTCTTCGGAGCTTTCGTCGATGTTCGCTTCAAACATTTCGATTATTTTATGAATTTCTTTTTTTAGAATTTGCCATTCTTTAAAAAAATCTCTAATGAACTTTGCTTCGTTTTCTTCATTGTAAATAGTATCCAATTTCATGGATTCTATTTGAAATTTTGAAAATTTTTTATAAATAGAATTTATTTTATCTCTTGTTTTTTTATCAATTGATTTTAAGACCGAGAAAATAAAAAGCGGCGACGAAGCCGGGTTGATTAATAGTTCAAAAAAGTGCATGTATCCTGCTAATTTTTCTACGATTGCCCTCCTTATTTCTCTAACTAAATATTCTGATTCTTTTTCTGCTAATTTTTCTATATCGAAATCTTCTGCCATTTCGCTATAAATTGGCAATTTGAATTTTTCCTTGACTTTATTATATTCCAACTTCAAATCGTACTCGTGATTTTCCATAGTTGGGTTACTAAGAAAGCATTTATAAATTTAAGTGGCAAAATAAAATCATGCCCGTATGGCTCAGTTGGTAGAGCGTTACCTTGGTAAGGTAAAGGTCCCGAGTCCGATCCTCGGTACGGGCTTGTATAAAACTTGTGCTTTATGTTATACTATTAATCTTCTCGCTGTTAACCAATCTTTAAAAGCAATAAATACAAAAGAAATGACGAGGCAAAATGAATTTGGGTGAGAAATCTTTGACAATGCATGAACTTAATAAGGGGAAGTTATCTGTGATTTCAAAAATCCCATTGGGTTATGAGGGTAATCTTTCTTTGGTTTATACTCCTGGCGTTGCTGAACCATGTAGAAAAATTTTTGAAAATAAAGAACTGGCATATAAATATACAATAAAAGGAAATTGTATTGCTGTAATCAGCAATGGCACAGCGGTTTTGGGGATGGGGAATATCGGTGCTTCGGCGGCAATTCCTGTCATGGAAGGAAAAGCTGCAATTTTTAAAGAATTAGGAGGCATAGATGCATTCCCAATATGTATTGATTCAGAAGACGTCGAAGAAAATGTTAGAACAATAAAGAATATAGCTCCGATTTTCGGAGGTATTAATTTAGAGGACTATAAGGCGCCGGAATGTTTTGAAATAGAAGCAAAGTTGCAAGATTTGGGAATTCCCGTCATGCACGATGACCAACATGGAACTGCAATTGTCGTTCTTGCGGGAGTTATCAATTCACTTAAAGTTGTCGGGAAAAAATTTTCTGAAGTAAAGGTTGTTTTCTCTGGAGCAGGGGCAGCCGCAATCGCATGCGCAAAATTACTTATTAGCTATGGAGCAAATCCTCAAAAGATTATTTTATGTGACACGAAAGGCGCAATTTTCTCGGGGAGAAAAGATTTGCCAGATAATAAATACAAAAAAGAGCTTTCGGAAATTACTAATTCAGAAAGAGTACAAGGGGATTTGGCAGAAGTGATAAAAGAAGCGGATGTTTTTATTGGGTTATCAAGGCCGGGCGTTTTGAGTAAAGAAATGGTTAAAACAATGAAAGAAAAGTCAATTATTTTAGCAATGGCCAATCCTGAGCCAGAAATTTTTCCTGATGAAGCCAAGAGCTCAGGAGCTTTTATTGTGGCAACAGGAAGAAGCGATTTCCCAAACCAAGTAAATAATGCTTTAAGTTTTCCCGGAATATTCAAGGGGGCATTAGAATGTCGGGCAACAAAAATAACAGAAAAGATGAAAATAGCTGCGGCAGAGACTCTTGCTTCCATGATTTTACCGACTCAAGAAAAAATTCTTCCTTCTATTTTGGATAAAAATGTTCCGCTAAAAATTGCAGAAGCTGTTAAACGAGCATGGATACAAACAAACTAATAATAAAAATTTAAACTAATTTAATCAATCTAAATCTTCATCTTCATCTTCAAGATCTTCATCTTCATCCTCAAAGCCATCTTTATCTTCTGACATGTAAAATTACCTCCATTTTAGATGTTTTTTTTAAGAAATAATATATTTAAACCTTGCTATTAGTCTGGTTGGCATTTAGTTTTATTGCATTTCCAATTGTGTGTGTTGTGCTTACGCCAATATCCCATAAATTTCCGGCGGTTTTGCCAATCCACCCAAAATAATAATAAATTCCCTGAACTATACTTTTAGGAGAACTTAAATCAACCTTGTTTGATGAAAAGATATTCATAAAAGAAAAGTATATTAAAAGAGCGATTATTACAACTGCGATAACTTTTATTTTTCGTGCATGATGGTCCATTTTCATGAAGAAAAATCCCAGGAAAACTAATATGATGATTATCACCCATTGCAACACCATAAATAATTCAAGGAGATGGGTTATAAAAATGTTTTTATAGTTAGATTTCATCAATGGTGAATGAGGTGTAAGATTTATCTTTTTAGACACGGTCAGACTTTTTTTAACAGGGATAGTAAGTTTACGGGATGGCTTGATTCAGGTTTGTCAAAGACAGGCAAAGAAGATGCCCGGATTATAGCATTAAGACTAAAAGATAAAAAATTTGGGATAGCTGTCCACACATCTCTTTCCAGATCAAAAGATACACTCAAAGAAGTTTTAAAGTTTCATAAAAATGTCAAGTTGATACAAGACGATAGAATGATAGAAAGAAATTATGGCTCTTTAAACGGACAAACGCACTTAAATGTTGTGAAAAAGTACGGTTTTGAAAAGTATGATGGTTGGCATAGAGGATTTAGCGAACGTCCGCCAAAAGGAGAATCTTTTAAGGATGTTGAAAAAAGAGTGAGGTCTTTTTTAATTGATTTAAAAAAGTTGGTCAATAAAGAAAAGACTAATGTCGCAATTTCAGCTCATGGGAATTCAATCAGATTATTTAGAAAAATTATGGAAGGGGCAACTAAAAAAGAGGCTTGTTCCTGGTTTATCCCATATGATACAGTTTTTGAATACGAAATTTAAATAGGTATCTTATTTATTATTTTAAGAATATGGGGTTAATGTTTTTATTTCAGCTCCATAATTGCTTTTGCGATATCGCCATCATTTTCTTCAAGAAATTGCCTGACTTTTTCTTCGGGTTTGCCGGTTTTTTCCATTACCATCAGAACGTCGTCTTCGGAAAAAGATTCGGTTTGGGTCTCTTCACGCGCCTCACCTGTAACCTGGTAGCTTTCTTGTCCTTGCATCATAATTCTTATTACGGATGGTTCGTCAATAACAAGGTTCCCTTCTTTCATTTCAAAGATAACTCTTTCCACATTTAAAGGAGTCTGCGAGACCCCCATTTTTTTCATCATTCCCTGAATTTTTGCAGGGTTCATCCCACCAAACATTTTAAAAAAATAGGTAAAGCCCAGCGACAAATGCGATAACTAAAATTATCATCGCGACGACTACGCTCGGACCAAACTTTAATTTAGAATTATATTCTTCATTATATCTCATAAGACCGCCAAAAGACGGAATTGATGTTTCAGCCATGAATAATTAAACTAAATTAGATTTATAAAAGTTTGGGGGGAGTTTTTATGGGATTTTTTCATTTTTTCTATTATTTCGTCTTCTTTTTTTTTCATCCCGGCGCTCCAGTAAGTTCGACCAAATCTAACGACAATGTAATTTATGCTTCGCCAATATCTTTTTGGGAAGAGTTTTTCCAGGTCTTTTTCGACTTTGTGCGGATTTAAGTTTTTTGTCCAGCCGAGTTTTCGAGAGATTCTTCCGACGTGAGTGTCAACGCCGATAGCATTTGATTTGTGAGCTTCGGCGAGATAAACGTTTGCAACTTTTCTGCCGACGCCCGGAAGGATTAAAAGTTCATCACAAGTCTGCGGGATTCCGTTTTTTGAAATTATTTTTGCTGTTGCTAAAATGTGTTTTGATTTTGTCTTGTAATAATTTATCGAACGAATGATTTTTTGGATTGAGTTTAGTTTTGCGTTTTTGAAACGTTCAAGCGTTGGATATTTTTTAAAAAGGATTTCGCAGATTTCAATTGTTTTTTCGTCGCGAGTTTGGGCAGATAAAATTGTTGCAATTAAAACTTTCCATTTTTCGTCCCATTCGGCTGCGAGTCGCATTTTTGGAGAAGCGAATTTTTTTAATTCTTTAAGCTGATGGATAGCGATGGAGGAGTTCATATTCTATCAAGCGGACTTTCTATAAAATTTATTTATTAAGTCGTTCATTTCTTTTCCAATTAATTGTTTCTTAAATAATTTTCGATAATATCACCATAAGATTATAAATAAATTTATGATATAACCATATTGCTTGAGCCCATTTTGTTTTTTTCTCGGCCCAAGATAATAGGGATTGCCCACAGTCTTTTCGGGTGTATAATGACTTCGTCAAAAAATTTTATCTAAAATTTATTCCCATTTCTTTGCAAGTATATTCTTGCAGATGTAATAAAATTGGAGAATCAACACTTGCTCTACACCAAAAATGAACATCACCGCTTGATGGTGAAGTTCGGTTAATACATAAATCATTACTATAAGGAGTTGCTCTATTCATATGTTCAGTTATGCCAAAAGAGTATAACCTTGTTTGCGATGGCAATTCCAATTTTTTTAATTTTGAAGTATCTTTATCTTTTCCATAAGTAAGAATTCTCATTTCAGGCTCACTATTCTGATAAAATTCTCTAAATCTCTGAACAGATTCTCTGGGGTCTTCCTCATATGATTGTTTGAAAAAATTAAGAAGATGTCTTTCCTTAACAACATACTCTGGTTCATTTGCGAAAGCTCTTCCTCCTATTCTTGGCTCTTTATATCCCTTTGCTTTCAAAAAATCAACATAATCATTTGCTCCCAATTCATCAAATTTATCTACAACATATCTATCAAAATGCTCCCTTGCAAGTCTTTTACTTATCCCATCAAAACCTGCAACCACAACAAGATTATCCGCAATATTTTTTTCTGATTCTTGTTCAGTTAAATCTCTATTGCGATTATCTTCCATAACTCTGTTTAGAACTAATCTACTCTCTAATCCTGCTTGCAGACTTTCTTGAATCATAGTATTTGGAGTAAAGCTTTAACGAAATTGTTGAAGAATTAATAGTTTCTAACTTGGATCGGTTCGCCAAATTCAACGTTTTCACAAACATCTTCTAATGTTAATCCAACACAATCATGAATTTGACTTCCAAGCATTTTACTATTTTTTGCAATATAAGTTCTTGACTCATCAAGAGTCATAGGTTCAGTATAATTTTGTACTTGAGAATGACCCCTATTATGTTCATAAACATCCGTGCTTTCTCTTATTGCCCTTACTCTACAATCTCCCGTCACATAATCTTCTCTATCGCTTGCCCAACTTATTGAAAGTACAGTATTTTTATTGTCCCAATATTGTAGTTTATATTTTTCTACCATAATTTGTAATGGAACGCTTGCTTTTATAAATCTTTCGTTGGTTTTCGGCAATTACGTTACGAAATTGGTCGTGAGCAAACTTCAACTCACGAGGACGCATGTGGGCGTCAACCCATACTCAGTTGTTGGCTCGGATTTCGAACAGTGGTTAAAGAGAAAGTTTCCCTTGCTTCGCACGTCTTTTTTGAAGTGCCGAAATTAGTCCAAATTTTGATTATGTACATTTTACTTCAATGTAATCCCAAAAAATCTTTAAACTTCTTGTTCTAATTTTTTCTATGAAGGCTTTGATGTTTCATTGCAAAAGGTATGGAACAAAAATTGTAAAATTTTCTAATAGGCCAAAAAATATTGCGCCGGAAAAAATTTGCAAGAAAGATCAGAATTGCAAAGATTGTGTTGTCGTTTTTTTGACGGTCGAAAAAGGTGATGATATAAAGATTTGTTCTGAGAAAATTGCAAAAGAAATTTCCAAAATGTCTATAGAAGTTGGACATAAGAATATAATTTTGCTTCCATTTGCTCATTTATCCAGCAATTTGGCCGATTCGGAAAAAGTTGTTTTATTTCTTGATTCGGTCGAGAAAATTTTGAAGGATTTCAATGTTCAGCGTTGTCATTTCGGCTCTCACAAATCTTTATTGATGGATGTTTATGGTCACGCGGGAAATGCGAGATGGAGGGAATTTTAATGGAAAACAAATATGGACAGATTTGGACTCGCGAGCAAACAAATCTTTTAATTGAAAATTTTAACGCGGGAAAATCTATTCGGGAAATTACGTCGATAATTAATGAACACATAAAAGATTCTCGTCCGGGAACGATTAAAACAATAAGGACGTTTGATTCAGTCGCACACAAGTTAAAAAATTTAGGATTAATTTCCGAGGCAAAACTTAGTGATACACTTAAGGCAAAACAGGTTTCGAAATCATTCAATCGTTTGTGTAATTATGACGGCATAAAAAAAGAAGTGTTTGATCGAGATAAAAATTCATGTGTCGCCTGCGGCGTAAAGAAAGATTTGCAACTCGCACATATTGTTCCTTTTCGAGAAACTTCTCAAAAAATCTCGTCGGAACTTGTAACACTTTGCAAAAAATGTCACGAGTTGTTTGACAATTTTAACGAATTTGAAACGAGAAAAGTTTTTGATTATATGTGCGGGCAATATTCGGGCTACGAAAAGAAATATAAGATGACTTACAGGTATAATCCTGTTACGAACAGAGATATGGGCGAGATAAAAAAGATGGATAATGTTTGAGAGAATTTTAGAATAGAAATTATTAAAAATAGGGGAAGCATATATTTTTTATGAGAAATTTACTAAGAAGGATTGGATGGTTTAGGAGTTGTTTGGGGTCAAATGCCCCAAAAGTTGCAGAGAGGCAAATCCATGATCCAGAACAAATAAATTTAAGTGATTTAAGAAAAGATGGTGTTTATGTTTTGCGTGATGATTCTTCATCTAAAACTTCTGCAATAAGGGTATTATCAATATCAGGTAGAAAGATAAAAGTAATAGAACAGTCTTCGGATTGGACGTTAAGAAAAAAATATGATGCGGCAGAATTAGGGATTGCACCGTTCCCTAACGGAAATTGGCATGCTAACAAATATATAGTGCCTTATGTGGACGTTAGATTTGCAGTTTAGTCATAGTTTTAAACTATTATCCTTTCTCTATATTTTCTCATCATTGCAGTATATCTTTCTTCAATTTCTTTAGGACAGGGCACAATTTCTACGCTTTCATTCCCACTTGTTCTATCTAATTGCATACCAAATATTTCCATATCATTTAATCCAGGGAATTCGTCAAGCACCATTAATAAAATTTTAAAGTTTTCATATTTTTAATTTTTTCTTCATATTTTTCCTTAACTCTTTTTGGCCAATCTTTTGCATCCAGTCCCTTTTGAGCCAAAAAAGAAACAATAATTCTTTGGAATGATGTTCCAGCGCATCCAGACCATAAAATTTCCTGTGTTCTTGATTTTACATTCCAAGCTGTAGGATATTTATCTCCATTTGAAGAGTCATTCCCCACTTCTAACCATTCCTTACTTCTATCTCCACGATAGGGAAGGTAAGTTTCAAAATCATAAGTTCCAATTTCTTCATTCCCTTGTTCTGTTCTGATTCCTGCATGTGCCATCCACCACGGAGTAACTTTTATTATATTTAGTTCCAAATCAAGAGTTTCGTCGTAAAATTTTCTAAAGGCGTCTTTTAATTTTTGCCAGGTTTCAATTACCTGTTCTTTAGTTCCGACAAATAGAGTCTCTATTCTATGAAATTCTTCAAGTCTATCAAGTCCGTGAATTCCGCCGGATTCGTTCCTATAGGTGGGTCCTGACCAATCGTAAGTCAAGAGGGGAAGTGTTTTTTCATCAATTACTTTATTTTTTAAATAAGGCCAAAAAGGGGGGCATTGAGCATATGACATTATTCCTACGCAATCTGATTTTTCTTTTATTTTTTCTTCGGCAATTTCTCCTGTAATATTATAAAAGTCCATGATTTCTTGCCAATAGTTTGAAGAGGCATTTTTTGGCAAACTAACGAAATAAACATTAGGGTACATGTTTTTTGCATGTCCAGATTTTTTTGTTATTTCCCATGCTTCAAATTTCGGAAAAATCATTTCATAGAAATTCAGAGGTCGATAAATATCTTCGATGATTAACTCTTTTAACGTATTAACTAACGCCGTGTATTCTCTTCCATAAACAAACTGTCCCTTTGCGCCCGTTCTTCTAATCCAGTCATTTTCTTCAAGTATATTTGCTGGGTCTTTATTATTTATTACTTTTCTTTCTTTTCCTTTCCATACAATATCTCTAAATTCGTCTTTGCCTGCATAATTTTGTTGTTTAATTTTGTCTTTGATTAATTTTATAGATTTTTCTATATACTGATCTTTTATATTTTGAAATAATATTTTTTCATAAAACAATTTTACTTTTCCATCATTAAACTCCAATCTTTTTACAAAGGGGATGGAAAATTCTTGTTTTGGATTTTCTTCTAATTCCGACTCAATTTCATAACTTATAATTTCTATATCGTTGATAGTTGTTTTAAATTTCTTACCTAAATATTCACGAATTTTTTTATCAAACTGAACAATGAAATCAGTCGCTGTATACCCATTTGAATCAATGTTAAAAATTAAATAATTTGCTTTTTTGTTCATACTATAATTTAGAGACCTGTTTTGTTTTTCTAATTTTATTTTTAATTCTGTTATTGTCTCTTTTATTGTTTCCTCTATCTCTTTGTCTATTTTTTTAGCTGGTTTTACTGTAAAATTTATTTTGTACATAAAGCTCTTAAATTTGAGAATTATTTAAATGTTATTAGAAGGGCTGCTACCACTTTGAAATTTAGTGTCACTAAAACCGAAATTCATGTATCTACTGGATTTGAATAAAAAAATTGAGAAAGGCTTATAAGGGTTGACTTTAATATATACATTAGGAAATATATATTAACATGGGAGAAAATTTCGATTTGTTTTTCAGGAGAAAGCCGGCGATGATGCTGATTGCCTTAAAAAAAGTTTCGCGGGCAAAGTATGGATCGCAACTTGCAAAAGAGGTTGATTGTACGTATTCTCATGCTGTTAAAATTCTTCAAACTTTAGAAGAACTTGGGCTTGTTAGTTTTGAAAAAAAAGGAAGGATAAAAATTATCAAATTGACGAAGAAAGGAACCGATGTCGCTGACAATATAGAGAATATAAGAAAATTGGTGGATTAGGGATTAAAAATGAACTTAAAAGATATTTTATCACAGGACCAGGATTTAACCATTAAGGATCTTCAAAGACTTCAAGGGGAGTATGACGATAGATTTGTAGCTGGGAAGGGATTTGTTGGCTTTGCTAAAGTAAGGCATACTTATGCTCATATGGGAAAGTTAATGGGAAGGCTGGCAAATTATGTCCACGATGTTGAGGAAGGCAGAGAAATTTTTGATGAAGATATAAGAAAAAAAGTTATCCCCGATTTATTGGTTTATGCATGTTGGCTTGCTAAAGAATTTGATGTGAATTTGGATGAACAATATTTAACGAGGTTTTTGGATAATTTAAAAAGATTGCATTCTGGTGAGATTTCTGTTGAAGAATTTGAGGCGTTGGAAAAAATAGTTAATAGAAAGTTGGAGCGGTTCTAAGTGGTCCCGACGGGATTTTATTCGCACTTTGCACCTTATGACAATTTTGAATTTTATTTCGTCATTCGGAGCGAAGATGCTCACCCGCGACGTGTCGCTTGTTTCAAATCCAATGGTCCCGACGGGATTTGAACCCGCGACACCCGGATTAAGAGTCCGGTGCTCTACCAAGCTGAGCTACGGAACCAATACTAATTATTGAAGAAAACTGTTTAAAAAATTATGCTTAATCTTCCCTGACTACATTCTTACATTTTGTGCACTTAAAAAATTTAGATTCTGGTTCGTCTCCTGATCTCATTTGTCTCGTCCAAAAGTAAGCTTTGTCGTTGCCACACTTTAGACATTCGAAATCTGTGATAGGGAGAGTCTCATTGTTTTCATTAATAACTGCAACAGAAGTGTTTTCATTAATTTTTTCTTTGACTTCCATCACGATTTTTTCTTTTGCAGTATAGTCACATCTGGGGCAACCAAACTTCGTCTTTTTCATTACAAGTAAAGAACCACATTTCGGGCAAAATTCCATAATATCAAATTAAAACTAAAGGTATTTAAATCTTTTTAGCTCGTCGGCTTTAACAAAAAAATTCAAAATTGGTGTTCAAATTACTATCGATTTTTTTTAATAATTCAAACCAAATTAATTTCACCCAGCCAACATAAGGGATTCGGAAAATTGCCTTTCCGATTATTTGATTTTTTTCTATATTAGTTTCGTCGACCATATTAGGATTATTTGTTTGTGTTAGCTGCCCCGCATTATTATCGCCTTTGGTTTCCAAAGTTTCGTTAGTTTTCACAACACGATGTATGATTGGATGAGGGGATAAGGATCTCGCAGCATTAAAAATAATTACATCTCCAATTTTTACGTTATTTGTTGTTCCGACGACAAAAATTATGTCACCTTTGTTGAACCCATTTTGGAAGGTCCAGTCGTCAGTGTCATCAAGGGTTATTTCATTTTTTTCATAAATATTGCTGATGTCAAAAATTTCCTCAAATCCATTTTTTTCATGATGCATAGAACAACTTTCAACAATAACCAGTGGCAATGGAGTTCCTGTCAAAAATGATAGTATCGGGAAGAAAATATATTTTATAATGATAAAAGCCAAAATCAACGTCACAACAATTGACGCCCAGCTATCTTTCCTAAGAAAATTCCAAAACTTTTTTAATGTGATCTCTTTTTCCATTTCATAATAAAATGAGGTTTGTTTATAAGTTTTAGTAATTATGAATTTTTCTTTATTTTTGTGCAAGCATTGGCAATAGCAATCTTTAAAAAGTATATACACTTTGTATACACATGTCAGATATATTTGAGAACACGGTAATATGCAAGGATTGTAATAAAAAAATGGAACTTATAGAGATAGAACGAAATGGTTTTAGGTTGAGAACGTTAAAATGCAATGGATGTAAAAATCAAATAATACACCCTGAAGATTTAAAAGAGTACGAAGATTTTCAAAGTTTGCGAAAAAAAAATTTCAGAGTTAAATTGCGTTTCGTTGGCAATAGTTACGCAGTATCTATCCCTCGTGAAATCATAGATTTTATGAGTGAACAAGAAAAAAAAATGAACGAAATGGTAAATTTAAGTTTTGAAGAATTTGGGAGGATTTCATTAATATTTTAAAGATGGCAAATAAATATCGAAGGCAAAAGTCGGGAGATTGTTTTGTTTTCCTTGAAAGCACGATTTTCCCAATGACATTTATAAATTTCCATTGAAACAATGAAAGAAAAAAAAGATTTACCCAAAGGAGCATTGAAACTAAGAGTTGTTGAAGCCTTGCAAGACGATGCATATAAAGGTGTTGCGAGGATAGATCCGATGTTAATGCGTAAACTTGGGTTGGAAAGAGGAGATATTATTTCTATAAAAGATGGGAGGGAAACTTTTTCTATTGTCGATAGGGCGTATCCATCGGATTTGGGCGAAGAAATTATAAGAATTGATGGAATTGCAAGAAAAAATGCCAAAACAAGTATTGGAGAAAAAGTTGAAGTAAAAAAAGCAAATGTATCTGAGGCAAAAAAAATAACCATTGCTCCTACCCAGAAAGGAATTGTCGTACAAGGCGATCCTGAAAATTTTAAAAAAGGACTTATAGGCAAACCAGTTTCGAAGGGAGATATCATTGTAATAGGTGGTGCACAAAGGAAGAAAGATATTATGACCGACGGATTTGGGGATATTTTTGGCGAGGAATTTACTGAAATTTTTAGTCAGATGGGGTTCGGAGGAATTCCCGGGGGAGTTATGCAAATGAGATTCTTGATTGTTTCGACAACGCCGAACCAGCCAGTTATTATCACGGAAAATACGCAGATTAGCCTGAGTTCAAAGGCGTTGGAAACGTTCGATGATACAATTCCACAAATAACTTACGAGGATATCGGTGGATTAAGTGACGAAGTGAAAAAAGTTAGAGAAATGGTGGAACTCCCGTTAAAGAGACCAGAAATATTTTTGCGTTTAGGAATAGAGCCGCCAAAAGGGGTCCTTCTTTATGGCCCTCCTGGAACCGGTAAAACACTTTTGGCAAAAGCTGTCGCAAATGAATCTGAAGCAAGTTTTATAACGATTAATGGGCCAGAGATTTTTAACAAATTTTACGGAGAATCAGAAAAAAGAATTCGTGAAATTTTTGATGAAGCTGAAAAAAATGCTCCTGCTATTATTTTTATAGATGAACTTGACGCCGTTGCGCCAAGCAGAGAAAGCAATATTGGTTCGGGTGAGGTCGAAAGAAGAGTTGTGTCTCAGCTGCTAACAATGATGGACGGATTAGCGAGCAGAGGAAAGGTAATTGTTATGGCAGCGACAAACAGGCCAGATTCAATTGATGCAGCTTTACGAAGACCTGGGCGATTTGACAGGGAAATCGAGATTAATGCACCGAGTAAAGAAGGCAGATTGTCAATATTAAAAATTCACACAAGGGGAATGCCCATAACAAAAAATGTGAACCTTGAAGAACTCGCGGCAAAAACTCACGGATTTGTAGGTGCAGACCTTGCCGCATTGACGAAGGAGGCTGCAATGTCAGTTTTGCGGAGAAACCTTCATAAGTTTAATATAGAAAATGGGCAGGAAATTCCCGACGAAATTCTCGAAGATTTAAAGGTTACAAAAGACGATTTTGATGAAGCGTTAAAGTTCGTTCAGCCGTCGGCAATGAGAGAAGTTTTGATTGAAACTCCTAATATTTCGTGGGATGACATTGGTGGTATTGATAGTGTTAAAAGAGATTTGCGAGAAGCAATTGAATGGCCACTTAAATATCCAAATTCATTTTTAAGAATGGGTATACGTCCGCCAAAAGGAGTTCTTCTTTATGGTCCTCCGGGGACCGGCAAAACACTTCTCGCAAAAGCCGTCGCCAAAGAGTCTGAGGTTAATTTCATAAAACTTAACGGGCCAGAACTTCAAAAAGAAGGAATTATCGGGAAAGAAACTGAGCGACTAAGAAAAATGTTTAAGAGAGCAAAGCAAGTCTCCCCATCAATTATTTTTATCGACGAGATTGATAGTTTTGCAAAAAGAAGAGGCGGGTATGGCAGCGTGAGCGATTCAAATGAAAGCTTGATTAATACACTTTTAACGGAACTTGATGGGCTTGAAGATTTGAAAAATGTAATTGTAATTGGTGCAACAAACAGGCCAGATATTTTGGATCCGGCGCTAATGCGTCCCGGCAGGTTTGATCGTATAGTTTATGTTCCGGTACCAGAAAGAGAAGAGAGATTAAAGATTTTTAAAATTCACACAAGGGGCATGCCTCTCGATAAAGACATTGATTTACTTAAATTGGCTGATGAAACAGAGGGGTATACCGGAGCGGACATAGAATCTTTAGCAAGGGAGGCCGCAATTTTGGCACTTCGTGAAAACATTGAAGCAAACAAAGTAACAAAAAAACATTTTGAAACAGCGATGGAAAAAGTTCGTCCTTCGGTTTCAAAGTCAGATCAGGAAAGATATAAGCAAATCGAACAAAAATATTTGAGAAGCGCGAAGGCTGCACTTTCCGAATCTGCAAGTTACACTGGATAGTGGAAATAAACATTTAAAAATAAAAATATAATAAAAAAAACATGGGCCCTTTTGATGATGACGTTTTCGGTAATGATCCTTTCGATATATTTAGGGAATTTTTTGGAGAAACGCCTAAAAGAAGATATAAGAAAAATTTTATTAAAGGAGAAGAGGAAGAAAGAGTGATAGACTTGATAGAATCGGGAGATAAAGCTTACTTGATTTTTGAGTTGCCGGGTTATGAAGAAGATGATATTTTTGTGAATGTTTCGGGGAAAACTATAGAAATAATAGCAAAGAAAAAAGACACGGAAGAGATAAAAGAATATCTTTCACAAAAATTTAAACAAGGTGTTCAATATAAAAGAGTTTTGCCCGAATTTATAAATACAAAAAAGTTCGACTATACTCAGAAAAATGGAATATTGGAGGTTGTTTTCAGTAAAAAATGAAAGAAAGAGCTAAGTTTGAACTTGAAATAGCGGAATCGCTTCAGGAAGATATCGATAAAGGCATAGCAAGAATTCCTTCGCAAATCATGGATTCTATCGGGATTGTTTCCGGTGAGACCATAGAAATAAAAGCAAAAACTAAAATTATAATTCGTGCGTTGCGGGATATAAAAAATCAAAATAAAAAAATCATAAGGATTGACGGGACAACTCGTTCAAATATTGGAGCATCGATAGGAGATAAAATTGAAGTCGGCATCGTCAAGGTGGAATCAGCACAATCTGTCACGCTTTCGCCGATGCAGGAAGTAAAATTTTCAGACGATCCCACGGAATATTTTCATTCAAAATTACTTGACATTCCTTTGACTCAAGGTCAAAAAATTGTGATTGATGTTTTTGGCACAAGATTAACTTATGTTGTTTCGAAGATAAGCCCCAAGGGAAATTGCATAATAAATTCTTCTACGAAGATAATTGTTTCGGAGCAAATTCAGACCGGGAAAGCAACGGGAATAACTTACGAGGATATTGGCGGATTAAAGAACGAGATTCAGCTTATTAGAGAAATGGTCGAATTGCCAATGAAACATCCCGAGGTTTTCCAAAAACTTGGTGTTGGTGCACCAAAGGGTGTTTTACTGACTGGTCCTCCAGGAACCGGCAAAACACTTCTTGCAAAAGCCGTTGCTACTGAAACTGATTCAACTTTTTATTCGATAGCAGGACCTGAAATAATGTCAAAATATTATGGAGAATCAGAAAAACATATTAGAGAAATTTTTGAGAAAGCTGAGAAAAGCGCGCCATCAATTATTTTTATTGATGAGATTGATTCAATTGCGCCGAAAAGAGGTGAAGGTGTTGATCAAACCGAGAAAAGAATAGTTGCCCAATTGCTTACTTTGATGGATGGTTTGAAGTCAAGAGGTCAAGTGGTAGTCATGGCAGCAACAAATAGGCCAGACGATATTGATGAGGCTCTGAGAAGGCCGGGGCGATTTGACAGAGAATTAAGAATTAATCCTCCGGATGAAGAGGGAAGGAAAGAAGTTTTGAGAATTCACACAAGAGGGATGCCTCTTGACAAAGATGTTAATTTTGATGAACTTGCAGTTAAGACGATAGGATTTACTGGTGCAGACATTGAAGTTTTATGCAAAGAAGCAGCTCTTAAATCAATAAAGCCTTATTTTGCTGAATTGAAAAACATGCAGGAAAAAATCCCAACGGAGATTCTGGACAAAATAAAGATTTCGAGGCTTCATTTTATTGAATCGCTAAAACAAGTTGAGCCATCGGCAATGAGAGAAGTTTTGATAAATAAACCGCATGTTCAGTGGGAGGATATTGGTGGTCTCGAAAACGTAAAAGAGAAACTGAGGGAACTTGTTGAGCTTCCACTTTTAAGACCAGACCTTTTTGCAAGGGCAGGAATTTCTCCGTCAAAGGGAATTTTGCTTTCCGGACCGTCGGGAACTGGCAAGACACTTCTCGCAAAAGCTGTAGCCACCGAGGCGAATGCGAATTTTATTTCCGTTAAAGGTCCTGAGTTAATTTCTAAGTGGGTTGGAGAATCCGAAAAACACGTTCGAGAAATTTTTAAAAAAGCCAGGCAAGTTTCTCCATCGATTATTTTCTTTGATGAATTTGATTCAATATCCAAAGAGAGAGGAAATTCGTTCAACGATTCGACAGAGAAGGTTGTTAATCAGCTTCTGACCGAACTTGATGGAATAGAAGAATTGGAGAAAGTTATTGTTATGGCGGCAACAAACAGAAAAGATTTGATTGACTCATCACTTTTAAGACCCGGGAGGATTGATACGATTGTCGAGCTTGAAATTCCGGATGATAAATCAAGGAAGAGTATTTTCGAAGTTCATGCAAGAAATATGCCGTTGGAAAAAGATGTCAAAATTGATGAGTATGTAAAGAAAACAAAAGGTTGGACGGGTGCGGATATAGCTGCGGTTTGCAGGGAAGCTGGAATGAGTGCGATAAAAAAAGCATACAAAATAAAAGAGAAAAAAGTTGAATTTAAAATTACAAAAGAAGATTTCGATAGTGCCTTAAAAGATGTTTCAAAATCAACAGGAAAGGAAATTAGCGACGGGAATGGGCTGAAGGAAGAGAAAGGGGAGCTTGCGGAAAAACATAAAAAAGAAATTCAGGAAGCAGAAATTTTAAAGGAAAAAGGGAAAGAAAAAGAAAGAAAATAGAAAATTAGGATATATTAGTAGTGAATTTTTAGGAAAAGAATTAAAAAGAAAAGAAATGTTAATTTTTAATGATATTGGGGTCTAAGGTTTTGGAAGAAGTTTTAACTTCAATTAATAATTCTCAAAATTGCAGGGAAGAAACATTTAGAGAGATTATTATGTCGCGATCGGATTCAGTAATTAGAACAATAGTCCAGAGTGGAACTGTTTTTGGAGTTTGTGAATTTAGTTCTCCAGTTATCAATCCAGAATATTTAATTGGCAAAGAATTTGTTGGGGGCAAAGAGAAAGTGGGATATGACAGAAAAACATTTTCTCATTTTTATGCGGTTGCAAAAAATTTGAGACAGTTTGGTTCTACATATATAAGTCCAAAAGTTTTAGTGGATTATTTTACTGATGATTGGCCAAGAATTTTTAAGGCGGCACCAGCTTTTGATGCGATTAGAGAGGTGGGAGAGGTGGGTTTTAATGAAGGGTTAAAACCAACAGTCACATATTCTATTGTTGCACCTGCTGTTAAAATTAATTTATTTCCTGTTGGGGGCTGGAGATCATGTCCAGCCAAAATCTCAGAAATAGAAGGGACAGCTATTATTAATTTGCCCTATGAAGTTATTCCTAACAAAGATATTGGTGAAGCATTGGGATTATTAGAAGTTAAAACGAGAGAAATAGGAGCTTTAACTGACTTCAGATTTTATTATAAACAAGCGGCTCGGGTTTTAGATGCTCTTGCAAATAATAAAAGTTTTAAAGATTTAGCAACGCATATTCTCACATTGAGCCAACAGTTAGACAAAGAAAAACGAAAAATGCATTCAGCAAACATCGGCAAACCTTAATTAATATTTTTTCCACCAGTCGGGGCCTTCTAACCATTTCATTAAATCTTCAATGTTTGAAATATATTTTGCCTTTTTTGTTTTTTTGTCTATGAAAATTGGGACTGAGTCTTCTTCGCTTGTTTCTTCGATTGCGGTTTCAAATTTTTCCATTATTTTCATGCCCTCATCGCTTTCCTTGTCTGCGAAAATAAATTTATATTTTCCTTCGTTGTGGTTCATGCTCGCGAGAATTGGCATCATAGTGATTGAATTAAAACAGTCTTTTGTGTAAAACATAATTATTTCTTTCATCATGAAAGTTAAAGATGATAATATATAAAAAATAAAGCTGTAAGAAATCTTACACTTTCTAAATAAAAAAGATTTATAAACCAAATTTTCACATAATAGTCATGGTTGTTGGCAAAGTTATTCAATTTAGACGAGGGAAAAGAACTTATACTCCGAGGCATTTTTTAATAGAAATTCCGAAAATTGATTCGCGAGAAAAAGCCGAGAAGTTCGTTGGGAAAAATGTCGAATGGGAAAGTCCTGGAAAGGATAAAAAAATAATTTCTGGTAAAATTGCTGCGGCACATGGGAATAAGGGCGTGGTTAGGGCGATATTTGAGAGAGGTTTGCCCGGTCAATCGATTGGAACGGAGGTACAAATAAAATGAGCGGGATTGGTATTAGAAATATGGCGGGGGGCGGGTTAGTTGCTTCCGCCGGGACTTCGTGTCGAAGAAGAGAGAGGGCAGAAGAAAATATGAAAGTGTCGATGGGAGTAGGCTTGGGAGGTTGCAATGTAGCTGTCCAAGGTGATGCTTGCAGTAGCGAATCACGAACAAAATTATCTGCTCGACAAAGATATGAATTGGAATATCAGGGGCCTCCAACAGAAGAATCGTTAAAAGAACTTAATATTCGTCCAGATGGACTTTATTTTTTTTCTGATAAATTTATGCGTTTTGGCGATGGCAATTTTCCACATGCTGTTGGGAGGGAATTGATTGGAAGAATAATGGAAGAATTTAAGGGAAGTCCAGAAATATTTATAGAGGGTCCAGCTATTTTTATAGGAGAGGAACAATAATGGGATTAAGAAAAGGTGCAGCATATACAAAGAAATACGCGCGTCCATATACTCGTAAGTCTAAAAAAACCTCCAAATCTTATATAAAAACGGTTCCAAATTCAAAAATTGTAAAATTTAAAATGGGCGATATCAAAGGATTTGATGCCAACAAGTATCCAATTGTGATTTATGTTTCTTCGAAGGAAAGGGTTCAGATAAGAGATAATTCTATAGAAGCGGCTCGTCAGTATCTTAATAGATTTTTGCAATCAAATGTGGGGAAGGAATTTTATCTTGAAGTTAAAATTTATCCGCATCACATTCTTAGAGAAAATAAAATGCTTACAGGTGCGGGGGCTGATCGTATGCAGACCGGTATGAGCCTTTCATTTGGGAAATCCATTGGTAGAGCTGCGTTAGTACAACCAAATCAAGTTATTTTCATTGTTGGCATAAAAACACCCAAGGCGGAAGCTGAGGCAAGAAGGCTTATTGGTGCCGTAAAATCAAGATTGCCGTGCAGTATACATTCTGAAACTTTTAGGAAATAGAAGTTATCTTCCTATGTTTTGAATAATATTACATAAAAATTTCAATTAATTTTGATTCGGCATTTCTAAAGTTTTCTTCAGTTACAAATAAAAATATTCCGGAATTTATTGTGTCGAAAACTCCTTCAGTATATCTTCGCTGTCCTTCTTCTCGTGCAATAACCTCTACTTTTTCTTCACCCACTTCCATAATATATTTGTCATCTCCATAATCGTCAATTTGTACACGAGAAAGACCTTTCCCCATACCTAAGAGATTCGCGGCGGGAGAGGTCATGGTTCTTAAGTTCATTTTTACATCATTTTTTATATCTCTTCCTTCTGGCTCATATTTTCTCCATTTTTGTTTTGTCATTTTAATTTAAAGTAAAGTCACATTATAAACTTTGTTCCATCATTTTATAAACCAAATTTTCTTTACTTTTTCATGAAACAAATTTTTATTTTAGGCAGGAATCCGAAACTTTCGCGGGAAGAAATTGTTTCTTATATTATGGCGAGAGAAAATTATAAAGAAGTTTTTTTTGATGAAAATTTTCTTTTAGTTGAGGTTTTGAATGAGGTTAATATTCAGGAGCTCGGCGGGACTATAAAATCGGGGAAAATTATTTTTGAAGGCAAGAATGATGAGTTTAGAAAATTTTTAGATACGAATGAAATAATTCCGTCAGATAAATTTAGTTATTCAATTTTAGGGAACGGGGAATATGAAATTTTGCAGGAGAAATTTAAGTCGGAGAAAAAGAAGGCCGTTCTTAAACATGGAAGGAAAAAAATAAGATTTCAAGATGGAGATGATTTCGGTTTGGCAAGGGCGGATTATACTTTGTTTCTTCACGATATAAAGGGCATAGTTTATTTTGGCGAGATTAATAAAGAATATAGTTATCTTGAAATTAAAAAAAGAGATATGGGGAAACCTGTCAGGAGGGAAGAATTTGCCATTTCCCCGCGACTCGCAAAAATTTTGATTAATTTATCTGGTGTGAGGGCGGGACAACATTTGGTCGACCCGTTCTGCGGTATTGGGGGCATAGTGATTGAATCATTAATCAAGGGAATAAATGTGACAGGCATTGACAATGATAGGGCGGCAATAGAAAATGCCAAAAAAAATATTGAATGGTTGAAACAAAATTTTGAAATAAAATCTCGGTATACTTTGATTAATTCGAATTCCAACAGCGCTCCAGACATGCAATTTGATGGCGTTGCGACAGAAACACCGCTTGGAGAACTTTTCAAGAAAAAACCTTCAGATAAAGAGGCGAAGGAAATAATGGTGAAATTTGAAGACAGAATAATACCAATTTTAAGGCGACTTTCACGAATAAAAAAACATGGGGCGAAAATTGCGATTACTTTTCCAGTGATAAGAAATTTTAAGCCTGATGAAAAAATGATTGCGAATGAAAGCGGATTAAGAATTATTTCTGGACCAATTTTGGAATCAAGACCGGAACAATTTATCTCAAGAGAAATTTTAGTGATGGAATGAATTGTTCAACTACATAGTAATAACAGGGCAAAGATTTATAAACTTTAATTTTGTAGGTTTTCCATGGAAAATTCACTTGGGAACGGAATAGGTGCGAAATACCCTAATATTTGGAAGACTTCTGATGATTTTAGTTCTGTTGGTAAGGCAAAACTTGATTCTCTTAAGGATATAGTTGGAGAGATTGAGGAGTTGATTTCAGAGAGACAAAGTTTAAGCGAGGCTTTTATCAAGGAAGGAGAGAAGATGAAGCGAGATATTAATAATTTTCTTTTAGAAGGGGCTCCAAAGGGCGAGGATGATTCCGAATTTGCGCGTGAAAGAGCAGAACTTCGTAAAAAACAAATTGACATATCGGAGACGCAGCTTAATGAAAAAATCGGTTGCTGGAGAGATATCGCACTTTTAAAAAAGGAGCTTCGTGACAGGGAAAAAGAACTTTTTGAAAAGGAAGGGCGTGCCGAAGAACTAAAGAAAATTTTGGAAGGTTAAAATGATAGAAAATGATCAGGGGCGATTTGTTGTGGTTAGAGATGTCGGGTTAATTAGAGTCGAAGATTGGCGGAGAACAGATATGCCAGACTCGATTTGGGGTTCATACGAAAGTATTTGTGCTTTGTCAAACGATTTAACAGATAAGTTAGCTGGAGGCGAAGATGTCCCAATTAGTACTTTGGGGGGATTGAAAGATACTGTGGAAGCAGGACTAAAGCAGATTAGGGAACAATATCAAAATGGAGAAAGAAATAAGAAAACAGACGAAACTTTCGAAAAAATTTGTAAGATTGGAAATGATTTGGTATCGACCATAGAGAAGTATTTGAATGGAAAATTTCCAAGTGAGGAATAATATGACACTTGATAAACCACTAACAGTTGAAGAAATTTGCAACAAGCTTAGACCAGTCTATGGGAAAAAAGTTGACGAGATTTATTTTCGGTATACCATTGCAGATAGCAAGGAAGAGAAAGAAGAAATCTTGCATTTACTTAGTGCTCTTTTCCAAAAAAATTTGAATTTGTTGCTTGATAAAGGAGTTTTGCTTGAACCTCCGCTTGAAAATGCAATAGACGGAGATTATAATCTTGCAACTGTGGTATACGCGAAAAGGAAACTTTTCCCGTTTAAACTTAGAGAACAGGATTGGCCAAGACACGTTTGTATTACAGGAATGTCCGGTTCTGGTAAAACAACTTTTGCATTTAAAATAATAGAATCTCTAATCAAACATAACAAACCTTTTCTTATTTTTGATTGGAAAAAATCTTTTAGGCCTTTGATTTCAGCAGATTCATCGACCATGCTCTTCACAGTTGGAGAAGAAAAAGTTAGTAATTTATTTAAAACAAATATAAACGAACCTCCAAAGGGCGTTGCCCCAAAAGAATGGATAAATGTGATTTCAGATTTATTAACAGAAGGGTTCAATGCTTCTTTTGGAGTACATAAAGTAATTCTTGAGACGCTGGACGAATCTTTCAAGGAATGGGGAATCTACAATGGTTCCGAAAATTATCCGACGTGGAATCATATAAAATGGAGATTGGAACAAAAAATGGATGAGTGCAAGCAGGGTAGGGAGTCGGGATGGCTTGAATCAGCTTTGAGAATAGCGACGATAATGACATTTGGAGAATTTGGGAAAGTGGTAAATTATAAAGGAAACGATAGTTTTTCCGTTGAGGATTTGCTTTCAAAAAAAGTTATTTTGGAGCTTAACGCTCTGGGAAACATAGAAAAAAAGTTTTTTTGTGAATTTGTATTGACATATATTTACAAGTTGAAAAAGGCCAGACAAAATCAAGCGAGTTATGGGTTTGACCATGCAATTATCGTAGATGAAGCGCATAATATTTTTTTAAAAAAACCGACAAACTTTGCCTTAGAATCTGTTACCGATATGATATATAGAGAAATGAGAGAATACGGAACAGGTTTAATTTGTCTTGATCAGCATATCTCGAAAATTTCCGACACTGTCAAGGGGAATAGCGCTTGTCATATAGCATTTCAGCAACAGCTTCCTCAGGATATTTACGATGTAAGCGAACTCATGCAGTTGAAAGAAAAAAAACATTATTTTTCTGAACTTCCCGTTGGAAGCGCGATTGTGAAACTTTCAGAAAGACATCCGCAGCCATTTTTAATTGAAGTTCCATATGCAGAAATTCGAAACATACAAGTTAATGATGAGGATATCAAGGGTAGGATGCAGGCTATGGTCATGAATCAGGATTATGAAAAAAAAGTTGATCCCGAATTTGATGAAAAAATTGAAAACCCAGTAGACGTTCAGCGTGAAAAGTCAGTGAGAGAAATCCTGTACAACTGGATTGTTGAAAATTTGGATGCAGGCATTGAACTTAAAGAGATAGAAAAAATTCTTGAACAAAGCAAATCTCAAGGGAAGTATACGACTTCTGATATTATTGCTGTTATAAATAGGGTTTTTGAAAGACAGTTGTCACTTGAAAAAAATAATAATGAGATTCCAATTAGACAAGAAGAAATATCGGAACCTCAGCAATTAAATCCAGATCAACAAAAATTAATTGATTTTTTAAGAGAAAATCCAAAGCATGAACTTAGTACAGTTGAGGTATATCAAAAGTTAGGGCTGTCTGCAAGAAAAGGCACAAAGGTTAAAAATGAACTTGAACAGAAAAATCTGATAAAAATTGAAGAATTAAAATATGAAAAAGGCTGGAAAAAACTTATGAGACTAAATAAAAATCCTACTCAACAAAATAAACAAAACAACAGAATTCGCTACGACGAGTTAACGCAAGAATACTACTAGCTCTGCTAGTATTTGATGCACAAGAAACTGTGGATTCGACGGAAAACCTGCGAAAAAACAAAAATTTCGCATGAAAAAGGTTTCCCGATTGCAAGATTTTCTTAGTCTGGGCTGTGTCGACATAAAGAAATACTCTGGTGTTCGGGGTGTTTCTTGACGGAATAACTGGCTTTGAGTGAAAGGGAGAAAAATGAAGGCGACATTGGCGGTAGTTATTTCGATGGTAGTGATTGGGCTTGAGAGTGTGTTTTCTTCTCGGCCCATTCCGTTTTGGTCGGGGATAGGAGTCGTAGTAATGATGGGCATGGTGGGGCTTATGCCCACATTACTGAGGTGCAAGGGTTGGAGGTAACAAACAGATACTTGTCACACAAGTCCGGGCATCCCGATCTCGCTTTTCCTCCCCCCTCCCTCAAGGGATGCCCGGGTTCTTTTCAATGAAAATGCTCGCTTTGTGTGCTGAGAGGGGGCTCGCGCGAAAGGATTCGAGGAAAGGACACCCAGCTTTCCGGTTGGATCTGCGCGAGCCCCCTGGGAAGGGAAGTACGAAAGGAGTAGAGCGTCGTGAAAGAACCAATGCCAGTTCCGGTGGCGGTAATAGATGTTCGACCGGAGGAAAAAGGTCCGAAAGACAAAGAGAAGGATACGAAAGGAGTGAATCAAGGAGTGAATCCAATCGAACACCCCTGTTACTAAACGAGGATGTTTCTAATGATGATAAAAGCGTGGGAGAGGGGGAAAGGAGGCGGAAGGTCAACCCCGCAGTATGTGGCAACGAAAAAGGACGTGAGTTGAAGAAATAAAGTTGACAAGGTAAGGGGAAAGTTGTATGGCCTACAAAGAGGTGCGCCATGTAGATGGGAAGCGGGTAGGAGGGGTTGTCTCTCCGAAGAGCAAAAGAGTGAGTATTGACAACAGAAGGTTTTGGGTAGCTATGGAGGGTACGACCCAGGGAACTCACGGTGAATTCCTAGAAAAGATTATCGCCGGTGCGGAAAGGGCGACATCTGCCAATCTCACAATTCCTCCTTGGGCCAGGAAGATGTTAGGTCTTGACAATCGTTCAGGGGCGCTTCCTGTAAACACTTCGACGGCGGCATAAGTGAAAGGATTCACGATTATGAAGAGAAGAAGTGATGAAGAAGAAAGGGCTGTAGAGGTTGCTTCAAAACCGATCTCTACAGCAGGTGGAGTAAAGGGAAAGGAAGGAGGACAGAGTGCTGGGGCAAGGAGAGGAGGAAGGAGTATCATCCCACCAGAGTTGAAGGATAGTTCCCTTCGATTTCTGCTGGTGAGATGACTCATTGACAGGGGGTTTCGGGGTTGCATCTGTGACCGTGGCGAACCCCCTGTCTTTTTAAACTGGAAAGGAACAATATTCTACACTCGGTTGGCATCGTCTTTTTTTTGGTCTATGCTTAGGTTTTCCAAGCGGAAAATATATAAATTTGAATCTACTGTTAAAAAGATGGGTGATTTTATCAAGTGGCTTTCAAATCTTTCTCAAAAAGACGCGGGTATTGCGGGCAGTAAAGGTGCAAATCTTGGCGAAATGTATAATTTAAAATTTCCAGTTCCTTCGGCGTTTGTGATTACGATTGATGCGTTCAATTATTTTTTAAAAGAAACTAAAATAGAAGATAAAATTAAAACAATTTTGAACAAGGTTAATGTAGACGAAACAGAAGATTTGTTTAAGAAAACAAAAGAAATTCAGGAAATTTTTTTGGGTACCGAAGTTCCGTCTAAATTAAAGGAGGAAATTATTGAGGCGTATGACCAGTTTAACGTTGACTATAACGATTTGGCGAATTCGCCGGGCGCTTTGTCAATTTTAAAATGTGCAAGGGAATCGGTTTTTGTTTCGGTTCGTTCGTCTGTGATAGCGGATGAAACTTCAAGTTTTGCGGGCCAACAAGATTCTTTTATAAATGTTAAAGGGAATAATGAATTAATAGAAAAAGTAAAAGGATGTTTTGCTTCAGTTTTTACAGCTCGTTCAATCTACTATAGACAAAAAAGAGGTTTTGAAAATTTTGCAGGAACAGCAGTAATAGTTCAGAAAATGGTAAATTCTGACAAATCGGGGGTTGTTTTTTCGAGACATCCTGTAAAAAACAATGGTGAAATTTTAATTGAAGCTGTTTTCGGGCAGGGCGAAGGATTGACTTCGGGGAAGATTACACCGGATCAATATTCGGTAACACGCGAACTTGAACTATTGCATGAAACAATTTCAGATAAAAAATTTGCGATTATCAGAACTTCCGGAGGTTTGACAAAAACTGTTCAACTAACAGAAGAAAAAAACAGTCAGAGAGTTTTAAAAACGTACGAAATAAAACAGCTTGCTGATTATGTGATAAAACTTGAAGAACATTTTCAAAATTCTCAGAGTGTAGAGTTTGCTATTGAAAATGATGAAATTTTTATTTTGCAAACGCGCCCAATTACAATTTTAAAAGAAAACAAAGAAGAACAGGAATTGGATGGGCAGGTTTTAACTGAAGGAATGGCTGTTTCAGGCGGGGTTGTTTCTGGTAATGTTAAAACTATAAAATCTGTTGAGGATTTCGTAAAAGTGAAGGAAGGTGATATTTTAGTTACATCAATAATAAATCCGGATATGGTAGTCGTGATGAAAAAAGTTGCGGGAATTATAATTGCTGAAGGCGGGACAGCTTCCAGAACCGCGATAATTTCGAGAGAATTAAAAATTCCTGCAGTTTTTGGAGCAGAAAATTGTGTAGGTGTTTTAGAGGATGGTCAAGAAGTTACAGTTGATGGATTTAGTGGTAAGGTTTATGCAGGAAAAGCCCAGAATAAAAAAGCAGAAATTTTGCCGATTGTCCAGACAAAAACAAAAATCAAAGTAACAATAAATTTGCCGCAATTTGCAGAAAGGGCAGCCAAAACTAATTCGGATGGGATTGGGCTTGTACGGCTTGAAGGTTTAGTAGCAACGGGAGGGAAACATCCTCTTGTTTACGAAAGAGAAAATAGGCTTGATGACTACAAAAAATTATTAAAAACTGGTCTTAAAAAAATCGCGGATACTTTCATTGGCAAACCAATCTGGGTAAGAATAACTGACATGAAAAGCGATGAATATACGATTTTGGAAGGAACGCCAAAAAACATAGAAAGAAATCCAATGCTTGGGAATCATGGGATAAGATTTTCGCTTCGACATTTAGGAATTTTAAAGACAGAGCTTAGCGCAATAAAAGAACTTGCGGATAACGGGCATAAGTTTGGCGTTATATTCCCCGGAATTATTTTAGTTGAAGAACTAAAAGAAATAAAAAAAATTTTCAAAGAAATGGAAATGAACAAAGTCGGGCTCGGATTAATGATTGAAACTCCGGCTTCAACAGTGATTATCAAGGATATATGCGAAGAAGGAATCGATTTTGTTTCGATAGGAGTGAGCAACTTAACTCAGTATACTCTTGCTCTTGATCGCGGGAATGAAGATGTTCAGCATTTGTATAACGAAATGAATTGGGCAGTATTAAAACAGATTTCCAGAGTAATAAGAGAATGCAGGCAGCACAAGGTTGAAACTTCAATTTGCGGGATAACGACCTTGAGAAAAGAAATGATTGAATATCTCGTAAAACAGGGAGTTGATTCCATTTCAGTGGATATTGATGACGCCAAAGAAATTTCAGAATTAGTTTTAAAAATTGAAAACGAGAAAGGGATTGTTGGTGAGATAAAAGAAGTCGAAGAAAAAATCAAAGAAAAAATCATGCACGTGAAAGAAGAAATTTTTAGTTAATTAATCACAATAATCTCTATATACCTTTTTATTTTAAAATTATATGAAACATTTAGAATTTTTTTACAGGGCAAAATATCATTTTTCAATCGTTGAAAGAATGCTTAAAAATTATGAAGAGTTTAAAGATAAACGAATTATAATAGGAATAATAAATGAGTCGGCCAAGTCAGTTTCTTTCATTATAAGCGCTTATTTAATTTTCCTGAAAATTTTTGGGAGGAACATTGGGAGGAACATCGAAAATTTTAAAAGAATTTCCTCAAAATATCTCGATATAGAGACTCAAAAAAATCTTTTTAGAATTCTTGAAATCGAAAAAGCGAGAAAAACTTCGCCGATTGAATATCAAAAGGAAGAAAATATTATACTTTTAATCGGGAAAGAATATAGAATCTTGACAATCGAGAGACTTAGGGAATTAATTAAATCACTTAAAAAAACAATTTCACAATTTGAAAAATTTTCCGACAACTATAAAAAGAGTGGAAACGTTAAATTTTTTACATAAAAGTGTAGTTATTATGACAACTGAAGATATTATTAAAGAAAAAACTAGCGCTGATCATCTTTTATACGTCAGCCTTAAGTATACGAAAACCTGCGATGTAATTTTAAATTTAATAGCGAGATGGAAAAATCTTCTTGAGATTAGTTTTGACACGCTGATTATTCATTACGTCGAAAAAGAAAAAATACCGCATCTTCCACAAAGTCCCAAACAACGAATAGAATTCATGAAAACTTATTTTAAAAAATTTGTTAAAATCCAGAATGTCATACCAATGTATATCTTTTTCAAGAGAATTCCTGACTTGAATAAAACACGTGAGGGCGAATTTCGAAAGAATGTAAATTTAAAAATTATTGAACCGACCAAAACAACCGTGATAAATATGGAACAACTTGGTGAATACGCGCAAGTAATTGAAGAATTCAACGAGGAAACAAAAAAAATTTTATCAGATTGATAGTATCAATAAATATAAAAGCAAATTTTTCTTTATTAAAAAATGAAAAAAAGGAAGGAATATAAAAATAAATTTTTGAAAGTGTTTTTATTTTTTGCGTTTATTTTAATTTTATTAGGTTTTTTGAATTTAATTCCGACGTTTTTCGGGCTTGGTTTTGGTTGGATAGTATTGTATTTTGCCGGTTTTTTTTATTTTTTATTAGAGGGTAAACCGTATAGAAAAGCTTATGAATTTTTCAAAAAACTTAGATGGTTTTTTCTTTTTTCTGTTGGCATTTTTATTTTATTTGCAGTAGTGGGATTAATTTTCCCGATTTTTTTTACAGAGGAAATTATAAGCTTGCTTTCGAGGATTACAATTTCAATAGAAGGGAAAAGTTTGTGTGAACTTATTATTTTTATTTTTTCCAATAATGCGCGTTCTGCGATAACTGCTTTTATTTTGGGGATTGGCTTGGGGATTTTCCCGCTTTTTATATTAGTTTTAAATGGCTATGTGCTTGGTTTCGTCGGGAATAAAGTTATAATGCAACAGGGATTGCTTGCTTTTTGGAAAATACTTCCGCACGGGATTTTTGAACTTTTTGCAGTTTTTCTGGCTACGGGAATCGGAATAAAAATCGGCACTAATCAAATTTTTAAGCATGAAAAAATAAATTTAAGTTATAACTATCGAGAGGGTTTAAGGTTTTTTATTTTTGTGATTATCCCGTTGCTTCTTATTGCGGCAATAATAGAAGGATTGCTTATAATGTTTGTAAATTAAAATGAATATTTTGTATGGTGTATCAGGAGTCGGATTCGGACATGCTTCCAGGGCGTTATTAATAGCTAACTATCTAAGAAAAAAAGGACATAAAATAAAAATTTTAACTTATGGCGATGGATATGAAAAATTAAAGAACGATTTCGATTGCATAAAAATTGATGGGCTCGAGATTGTATTTGAAGGAGGAAAAATAAAAAAAATAAAAACTTTAAAACAAAATATAAAAATAATTTCAAAAAATATAATGAAAAGAAAAAATTTTTCTGGTTTAATAAAAAGTTTTCATCCAGATTTGTGTATTTCAGATATGGAAGCGATTGTTTCGATTTTGAGCAAGTGGTATAAAATTCCTTTGGTCAGTATAGATAATCAGCATGCGATAACAAATTTAAAAATTAAATTCCCAATAAGATTTTTCAAAGATTACGTTATTTCAAAACAGGTAATTAAAAGCATCGTCAAAAAGGCTGATGTTTTTATTATAAGTTCTTTTGCGAAATTACCTTTGAAAAAAAAGAACACCATTATTATTTCTCCGATTGTCAGAGAGGAAATCATAAAATTAAAACCGAAGTATGGTAATAAAATTTTAGTTTATATTTCAAGAGGTGATGAAAATTTTCTAAGTGAATTAAAAAATATCAAAGAGAAGTTTGTCGTTTATGGTTTTAATATAAAAAAGAAAGACGGGAATTTAGAATTTAAGACGCGAGAGAATTTTGAAAAAGATTTGGGGAATTGCAAATTTATAATCGCCACGTCTGGGTTCAGCTTGATAAGTGAAGCTCTGTATTTGAAAAAGCCGTACCTTGCAATTCCGATAAGGGGACATTTTGAACAGATGTTTAATGCGTTGTTGTTGAGAAAATCCGGATTTGGCGATTTCGTTGAGGAATTAAGTGGGAAAGCGGTGATAAACTTTATGGGGAATTTAGATTTTTATAGAAAAAATTTAAAGAAATATAATATAAATCAAAAAAAATTATTGGAAATTGTCGATAAGACAGTGGAGAGAGTAGGGAAAAAGTAAAAACGATGTTGAATAATGTTATGAAAACAAAAAGATTATTTTGTGTTTATGATATAATAAAAAGTTCGTATTTTAATTTAAACAATAATCACCACCAATCTTTTAAACTTTTTTGTTTTCCGTAGTTATTTAATATCCAAGATTTATCCTTGATTGTCTGGATAGAATTTTGAAGTCTTGTTTGCATATCTGTTAGTGCGTGGTCGATGGTTGGAAATTTTTTTGGCTGGTTTGACAAAGCTCGTCTTGTGCATTCGCGAACGATGCCGACGCCAAGCGGGGCGTAGTATTCCGGACGAATTTCCCTAAAAACTAAGATTGTCGCCTGTTTTTTTATTTTTTCAAGATATTCTGTGACGGGAAGCCGTATTGCATAGTAACCACCAGTAACATTTTCGGCGTAAGTTTTTCTTCCAAAAAAATTTTCGTAGTCTTGTGCGATCACGGTTTTTTCTTCGGTGTAAAGATTTCCAGAAATCCATGATTCCAAAACTTCGAACGAAAACTTTCCCGGCAATAATAATATTTCAATATAATTCCCGACAAAATTTCCAGAGAATAAAGTTATTTCGTCAACTTCAGGGTGATATCTGATTTTTTCCAAAAGTTGCTTTGAAATTGTGTCGTCGGTTGCGGTGATTGACCATCTTGTCGGGACCATTTTTCTTGATGTTTTGACTCCCAAAAGTCCGGCTGAAAGAAGTTTTTGCAAATGATCAACAGAAATAATAGAACTTAATTCTCTTATCGCGTCGACAGTTTTTACGTCGTAGTCCGAAGTCAGGTAATCTACTTTTTTATGAACTTTGGGGTTCTCTTCTAAAATTGCTTTTTTAATCGGGGCCGGATTCATCATCGGGCTAAAAACAGAGTCTATATTAATTTCAATTTTTGGTTTTTTCTTTAAAAAAATTTCCGTCTTGACGGGGCTTGACGAAAGTGCCAATTCTTGAGTGACTTGCCTGAGGCTGCTTTCGGCTTTGATGTGAGATTGTCCTCTTCCGTAAATCAATTGTCCCCGCAACCTTAATACGTTCTCTATCGAAAAATTATTTTTTGACCATTCTTCGGCAGTAGGAAAGTTGCTAATCAAGTCGTTGTCGCTCGGCGCAAGAATTCCAGAATTTACAAAAGGATAACCAACTCTTCCAACAAAAATTTCAGGCGCGCTTTTTCCTGAAAAATGTAATTTTGGTTTTGGAGCGCTATCCATGAATTTATTTAAAATTTTACATGGTTTCCCGCAATATCCTTTGCCTTTACATTTAATGCATAAGCTATCCATGTACAAAAGGATATTTTAGAATTTAAATGCTTACCCTTTCAAATCACTGATTCCAATAAGGATAAAAACTGCACCAATCAAAATTAAAAGCCATACAAGACCGCCTTTGAAAAAAGCTGTTGCAGCGCTTCCAACCGACCAGAAATTTGTTATCCATGCGTAGATTGGAACTATAAGGAGAACCAACCCGATTAAAAGTTCTATGAATTTATTCATAAAAACTACAAACAAATGTACTTTAAAAATGTTTTGAGAAAATTAACAAACTGTATGACAATATTTCACGGTTCTGTTAATTATTAGTGGCTTATCTCCAAATTTTGTTCTCGTGTTAAGTTCGTGGCTTTTTGTCTAACTGCATTCGTCAAAAGTGAGTTCCATCTGTTTCCATTTATTTCAAGTCCACACCTTTCCGCTGGTGTTAATTTATCCTTAACTCCTTTTCTTACGAAGTTATGAAATACTTTAAATCCATCTGCGTAAGTTTGAACTTCGTTTATACCTCGCCTTACTTTCTGAAATTCTTTTTGGTGCGTGTGATGGTTTTCCACTGCATTATTATTTACTTCGTGTCTTCTCCCTAAAATTGAAACGTGTTTTACTTTTCTTTCATTTCCCCAATTTCTGAAAGTTTTTCTAACTCCATCTTCATAACCTCTGTATTTATCGGTAATAATTTTATTTGGCATTTTTTTATTAACATCACACGCTTCTTTGAAAACTTTTTGTGCGTCTGTGCTTTTTCTTGAATGTCCAGAACATTCCGACGCTAAAAGAAACTTACTTTTATTATCTAAGACATTCCAAACATATTCATAATCTACGCCAACTTTTCTATTTCCTTTCTTGGTTCTTACCATTGTTTCGTCAGCGTTCCACGTTCCGCAAGTTTTAGGAGTTAAGGTTTTTGTATATTCTTCGGTTATCTTCGAGAATTTTAAAATCCAATTTCTTATAGCAACGTGAGAAATTTTTAATCCGTAAAATTGTTTGAATTGGTCTGAAATATCTCGATAACTCAATCCTTTATAATAACAATCCATCGCTAAACAGACAAGTTTAGAATTTCCTTTTATATTTTTAATCGGTTCTAAAACAAATCTTTTCTTACAATCCTTACAGCAATAAAGTTGTTTATCGCCGAATTTTGTTTTTCTAACTCCTCTCTTAAAAATCTTCTCGGAAGAACAATAAGGGCAAACATCTTTTTCTGGTGCTTCAATAATAAATTCAACCTCTTGCTTTAAAAGATTTGAAATAAAATATGTCTCATATAAGCCACGCTTCTTAACACGAATATTCGAGCCACGAATTCTTAACATCATCATATTTCATTAACTTTTTAAACCCAAAAAATTACAAGTTGTTATGGTATTTAAAATAAATGTTTCAAGTAACGGAAAGACTTTCAAAATAGAGAAAGATAGTGAGAACTTAATCGGAATGTCAATTGGTGAAAAAGTAAATGGTTCTGAAATTTCGGAAGAATTTGCTGGTTACCAACTTGAAATAACAGGAACTTCGGATAAAGCAGGTTTTGCAGGAATTCCAGAGATTGAAGGTCCAAGATTAAAAAAAATTTTGATAGGATATGGCAGAGGTATGCACAAAAAGCCAAAGGGACTTAAAAAAGTAAACAAAAAGCCCCAGGGGCTAAGGCTTAGAAAAACAGTAAGGGGAAAAGAAATATCTGCGGATACAGTTCAGATAAACACGAAAGTTGTAAAAGAAGGTCCTAAAAAATTTGACGAGTTAGTCGTGAAGAAAGAAGAAAAAATTGAATAAACCCAATCTTTAAAAACTCTTTCGTTCATATTATTTTATGGTAGAGGTGACAGATTTATTTCAAAACATAACAACTTTTAATACGGAAATTAATCTTGCTTTTTTGTTGCTTTTTTTTACAACTGTCATCGTTATTTATTCACTTTTCGTTTATTATTTTTATCGTTTTCTTGCGAAAAAAAATATTCTCGAACTAAATCTAAGTCAGTATAATCAGTATGGAAGCCCGGCACTCGCTAAGTTCGTTGCAGTAGTTTTTTATTTTTTGGAATATTTATTTCTTCTGCCTATCCTGACATTTTTTTGGTTCGCAATACTTTCAGTATTAATCCTGTTTCTTGCAGAAGGAATTCCGACGGGAACAATCCTTTTAATCACGGCTGCTTTTGTTGCATCAGTAAGAGTAACGTCTTATTTTAATGAAAGAATATCTGTGGAACTTGCAAAAATTGTTCCGATCACTTTTCTTGCAATAGCGATTACCGACTTAGGATTTTTCAATGTTGCCAAATTATTGTCGAAGTTTCACGATGTTCCCTTGCTTTTTAATGATATTATATATTTTTTACTTTTCATAGCCGCCGTGGAAGTAATAATGAGAGTTGCTGAATTTGTTTACAGGCTATTCAATAACGAGAATATCGAAGAAAGCGATTCAGAGAAAGAAGAGTAATTTATCAACAATCTTTTAAACCCATTTGTCTCAAATTATTAATGGATATCTCGAAGCTTGACACAATAAATGTAGGAATAGTTGGGCATATAGACCATGGCAAAACTACTCTTTTACAGAAACTTTCCGGCAAGTGGGCGGACACGCATTCAGAAGAATTAAAGAGAGGGATCACGATCAAATTAGGGTATGCTGATGCAATTATTTACGACGACGAAGGGATTTTGACGACAAAAAAAGATTCCAAGGGGAAACCAATAAGATACGTTACTTTTGTAGATGCACCGGGTCACGAGATGCTTATGGCTACGATGCTTTCGGGCGCAGCGATTATGGACGCAGCAATTTTGGTTATTGCGGCAGACGAAGGCATAAAGCCTCAGACGTCAGAACACCTTGTTGCACTTAAGGCTAAAAAAATTGATAATATAATTATTGTTCAAAATAAAATTGATGTTGTTTCAAAAGAACAAGCGATGGAAAATTATAAAAAAATTAAAGAATTTGTAAAAGGTACGGTCGCAGAAAATTCGCCGATAATCCCTATTTCAGCACAGCAAGAAATTAATCTTGATAAAATTCTTCAGGAACTTTGCAAAATAAAAATAAAAGATAAAAATATTGATGCCGAACCGATTTTTTTGGTGGCAAGAAGTTTTGATATAAATAAACCCGGAACTAATATAGGGGATTTGCATGGTGGAGTTTTAGGCGGAGCATTAAAGCAAGGGAAATTAAAAGTTGGGGATATTATAGAGATAAAGCCGGGCTATTCTTATAAGAAACAAAATCAGGTTCATTATAAAACGATAATTTCGAAAATAATTTCTATCCATAGGGGGAATTTCCAAATTAATGAAGCAACTCCAGGAGGAAGTCTTGCGATTGAAACAGAACTTGATACATCGTTAACAAAAGCTGATGGTTTATCCGGCAGTGTTGCTTCCATCGTGGGGGACTTACCCGAAATTACTGAAAAAATATCAATTAAATATTCGCTTTTCGAAAAAGTTTTTGGAAGTGGTGCAAACGAAACCGTTGCAGATTTCAAGCCGAATGAACTTTTAATGCTAAGTCTTAATACATCAATTACTGTCGGACAAGTTGTGAAAACAAAAGATAAAGTTGCCGAATTAACACTAAAAATTCCTGTGGTTCCATTAAAAGGGGATTCTATCGGTATCGCAAGAAATTTAAACGGACATTGGAGGCTCATCGGCTTCGGTGAAATTATATAGATTTCTTGGAATAATTCACTGTTAATAAAATTTTCTGGAAAACGTGGGCATAGTCCAAAAAAAAGGAACGCCCCCTGTGTTAGCGAGACGTTCCGAGTGAAGTGGTCGATGTTTCATGAACAACCGATCGAATAGCCACAATCGGGGTGGGTCTCTCATTCTGAAATCAGGGCGTGAAGCTTCTTAAGTCTATCCTGAGAGATTTCCCACTTCGACCCATCTCCCCGAACAACGGAGATTACGAGTTTCTGCATTACCCCGGGTTCCACTACCTTCTTATTCTCGATGACAATATGAAGTCGAGTTGTCGAGTTGCCTGCGAGTTTCTCGACAATCTTGTCCTCGAGTGCGGGATTCTTTGCGACCGAGTCGTTGAGTCTGGATGCCATTTCAGTGAGTTGCTCGTACTGAGCTTGATGTTCTTTTCCTTCTCGTACCGCATTCTGAAACTGCGGGATTGTAATCATTGCCAAAATCGCAAGGATTACGGCAACGATTACAATCTCAAACCACGCAAACCCTTTTCGTCTCATCTTACACCTCGCCCTTTCTTTAACGCACATTTTTAATTGTGATTTCAGCACATCTCAGGATTTATCGGCGAAAGGTTTGCACACCTTTGCCTTGAGATTCCAGAACCGGAGATGTAGCGTCTTTTTCTTCGGCGGGAGATTCTGCAAGGTTGGATGAGCAAAGTCTCTGTCGCTTTGACTGCAACACACGGTTGAGGTTATGTCGTCATATATTGCAGTCAATGCCATCTCTCTTTCCAGTTTCTTTTGTTTTTTTGCGGACGTTTTTATCGTGGTGATTGGATGTAGAATGAAATCATCCGAGACACCCATCTTGATCAGCATTATCGCTGCGACCAAGATTGCCAAAGCTATCCCGCCGCAAATTACGAGAGAATAGAGGGCGCTTAATCCCACACCCTTATTACCGAGGGTTAGGTAAAAGAGCAAGAAGAAGACAAGGTATATCATGGGACATAGGGGAGCAAGGTACGGGCGGTCTAAGTTGAAAAAGATAAAGTTGACATCTCCCCATAACCACTCAGCCTTATAATTGAGAGGATGCCTACAGGGCTTAAGACTTATTCCTCTGCACCCAGCGAGAAGAAGAAGTGCTGCGGCGAGAAGAACGGACAATTCCTTGACGATGAACCAGACGGCGAATGCGAACGGCTTCCATGTGAAAGCGTGAATGAGTCGCTTTCTGAAGTCACACTGGTCAATCGGTTTATAGCGATACCAAAGATTTCCCCACCAGTTGAGCCATGCCGGCGGTTCTTTGGCAAAGAATTCCTTGTCGACCTGAACACTCAGGCGACCCATCCCTATCTGGTAACCGTTGTAATATCTAAAATCGAAGTACCGCCTGTCCTCATTGTCCTTGCAACGGTGTGTGATAACCCTGTTTTTGAAATTGCCTACTCGATAACTATAGGTTCCGAGAAAGTGCTCTCGAGCAGATAGAGTGCTGCCCTCGCAACTCCTGTGGTATTTGTAGACCACCGTTCCCATGATTTCGTGTTCGCCCGGTCGCCGGAACTGAATGAATTCTATCGCTTGCCCGAGAGGAACAAGTTTTCGGGTGACTTCTTCTTCGCATCCTCTCTGAGAGATGCTCGTGACAGAGATTAGTAAGAGGGGGTTCCCCTCACCCTTTTCCTTCAGTTGTTCAAGGATGCTCTTGTGAATGCACCACCCGAGACTGATTGTCGAGTCCACAGTCTCAGCACTTCCCGACACGAAGAACTTAATGCCAGCCTCCGTCATGTCGATAACTTCGCTCGTTGGATGGGTTGTTGTGTTCTCGTTCATGTTTCACCTCGTCTGTTTTGTCGTTTCCACGACGGTTATTTCGCTCAGAAACATCCCGAACGCCGAGACATTTCTTTTGTATCCAGCAACTTAGCCAAGCTTACAGCTAAGAAAAAGCGAATTCGAAAGAACTTATTCCATTCGAAAAACTTGAGGTTTTTCGCGTTCTTTCGTCGATACAATCCACAATGTCTCGTGAGTCAATAACCCGCAATCGCGAGTCGATAGTTACTGGTTTGTTTTGTAGTTTGTGGATTTTTGTTATGTTAATGTAATTATCAAATAGTAACGATTTTTAAAGTTTTGGATTGATTGTTTTTTTGTAAATTATCGACATTTTTTAATTTGGGCAGAAGATTTATAAAAAACAAATTATACATAAAAAGATGACAGAAAAAGGTGACGAAGCAGATATATATACAAAGACTCCTAATCCGTATAAAATTAATGTACAAAAAAAAAGTCTTGATGAACCAAAACCGTCACCACAAAGATTTCAATCCAAGTCAAAAACTTTTTTATCTTACAACGTTCCGTCAAATTTGTCTAAGTCTAATTTCGAGTCTGTCAGTTCTCCAAAAATTGAAAAAGAAATTAAAAAGCTACCCACAGATAATTTGTCTCTTGTTCAGCCCAAGCAAAAGACACCACCTTTAGTAAAGAGCGAAGAAACTAAACAGCCAAACAAAATAACAACTCCTATAGAAAAAGTTCATTACAAATTTGTAGGCAAAGAATCATTCCTTCAGCTCATAAAAAGGGTTTTGCCAAAAGAATTTATTCCTACTCCAAGAACGGGAATGATTCTTGGAATTATTTTTGTTGCTGCAATAATCCTTGGTCTTCTTCGGTTTCCCGTAGATTCAATGCTTTCTGGAGATATTAATCAATCAATTAAAGTTGGCGTACCGTTTGATTTTTTAAGATTTGATTTACTTAATCCAGAAAACCCGCCATTAAGAATCCTTGGTCTTTTTTTGGATTTGCTCATTTATATATTTTTGTCATATACAATAGATGTGGGAATAAATTACGGACATAGCCAGGTCAAATCAATGACAAAGGACGAAAGAAAGAAGCGACCGAAAATTCTTAGAGTAGATCAAAAGAAAGGAACTTTGGCTGAAAAAATAACAGAAAAGTTGTTTGAAGACGTGTAACTTAATTTTTATTTGTTTTAATTTCGTGGATAAAGATAAGATTTATTTTTTCTGGAAAACGTGGGCATAGTCCAAAAAAAAGACGCCGCCAATGTGGCACGACGTCTGGGGAGATGGGAGCGAAGAGGATGGTCTTTATCTCGAAGCCTTCCATTTGCATAGGTCAGAATAGCACAGATAGTCCGACCCCAACTACTTCATCATCGGGCAAAATATCAAGACGAAGTTCGGGGCACACAGTTCCAATCGACGACTTGAAACTTTTTGAAAATCGGGCGTACCAAACCCGGTTTGATTCGGCGTATGCCCCTTCAAACTTATAGCCCGATTTTCGGTATGTAGCCCCAAAGATGTAACGACCTTCTTCGGCAATTGTGGTGAAGGCAGTGAGTTCGTTCGTCAAACAAACTCGTGGTCCCACTTTCCAACTTTCTTCCAACTCCAACGGATCTGAAATGCCGAAACCCATATGTAAACCCAATATTTCGCCATGTAGGTCGAAGAACAACCGACTGTTCAAATCCGACGTTCCAGCTTTTGTCGAAAGTTCCGAGAGCAGAGCGACGTCAAGATTCCGGGAAGTTTTCCAAACGAATCGCCCGGTGAACATTTGCACCATAGACGTCAACGTCGCAGAGAAACATGGCCATGAGCACAGCAATCACCTTATTCATACTTGAACTCCCTTCCATTGAATTGTGCTAGAAATCATATGTTAAACTGAAGTTCAACGACGTTGCACTGTCACGCCCATCATGTGGTTTAATGATTGGCTCCAGGATGATTGCACTAGGTGCAGTTAGTGTCAGGTGTTTTGATAGCTTCCAATTCAAAGCGGGCATCCATCTGACGAACCAACCATCTGGGTCATTTCCCATGAATCCGTTGTCCCACGGAAACATAAGGGTTTGAGAAAATGTCAGTTGTTCAATTCCGAATGGATTAACCCAATTATGTTTCACATTCGGAAGGACATATATTGAACTCCCATCCAGCGACGTGTTCATTGACAAATATCCAACCCACAACGCCGGCGTGACTTTTTGTTTTTCTGTGAGTGGAATGGTCCTCGACATAATCACATCGCCAGACAAGGCATGCCCCTCTCCCCAAAATCCTGGATTTGGAAGACAGGTGTACTGGGATGCCGAAGTCATCAGGTCAAGCCCGAAGACCTTTGTCTGCCAACCGATAGTGATGTCGAATTCGTCGCCCGAAGAAGATGCCAAGTCCCAGTCTTGCAGATCGTTACTCCACCACAAGTTCAAAAAGAAATTTGCCGGTAGATTTAGTTGTAGTTCCTTCCAGAGCATGCTGTCGTCGTAAAATTCTCTGGACACGCGCAGACCGATGTATTTTTGCTGCCAAGTCACCGAAGCATAGCCGCTCGGGATCCATTCACCGACATTCTTCGACAGATCGACTCCATTCGAATCGGCGCAAACCGGAATACACAGAGTCACAATAACTAATGCTAATGCCAATGCCTTTTCCATGTTTCACTTCCTTTCACTTCCATACCCGCTTATTTCGTCTAGAAACATCCCGAACGCCGAGATATTTCTATTATATCCAGCAACTTAGCCAAGCTTACAGCTAAGAGAAAACGAAACCGAAAGAACTTATTCCATTCGAAAAACTTGAGGTTTTTCGCGTTCTTTCGTCGATACATCCACTGTATCTTGAGTCAACAACCCGCATCAGCGAGTCGAGAGTTACTGGTTTGCTTTTAGCGTGGATTTTCGTTTGTATTAATGTAATTATCAAATAGTAACGATTTTTAAAGTTTTGGATTGCCCTCGTAACCCGTTATTAGTCGCCAACTTTTAAAAACTCCATTCCCATCGATAAATCAAGAAAATATAGGGCGTAACAATAACAGCCCAACCCTATTGAAGCATTGTTTGCTCAAACATAGTTCTCGTTTAAATTTATTTTTAATTGTCGTCGCTATTCTCTCTTTTTCTTACAAAAACCTTTATAAACTGCTTTTCTTTTTTGGTGATACAAAGAGGATTTATCCAAAAATGGCAGAAGATTATTCGGCAAAAGATATAACTGTTTTGGAGGGTCTTGAAGCTGTAAGAAAAAGACCCGGGATGTATATTGGTTCTACTGATAAGTATGGGCTTCATCATATGGTTTATGAGGTGGTTGATAATTCCGTAGATGAGCACATGGCCGGTGTTTGTACAACAATAAAAATTAACCTTAATAAGGACGGATCAGTTAGCGTTGAGGATGATGGAAGAGGAATGCCAACGGATTTGCATCCTGTTTACAAAAAATCTGCTATGGAAATAATTGTCACAAAATTACACGCAGGCGGAAAGTTCGACAATAAGGCCTATGCTGTATCGGGAGGACTTCATGGAGTTGGGATTTCTGTCGTCGCTGCTTTATCAAAATTAATGAGTGTAGAAGTAAAAAGAGAAGGCAAAATCTTTTTTCAAAGTTATGAAACGGGCAAGCCAAAAGAAGATGTAAAAGTACTTGGGAAAACCGATCCTTCTGAACATGGAACCAAAGTAACATTTTTGCCAGATGTGAAAATTTTTTCAACAATTGAGTTTGATGCAAAAACTCTCGCTACAAGATTCAGGGAAACTTGTTTTTTGAATGCCGGATTAAAAATCATTTTTATTGACAACAGAGATGGAAATGAAAAAAAAGAAACTTTTCATTATGAGGGTGGGCTTGTAGAATTTGTAAAATGGCTGAATAAAACAAGAAACGCTATTCACGCGAAACCAATATATTTTAAGAGAGAAGATGGAAAGCTCATAGTCGAAGTGGCGGTCCAATATACAGAATCTTTTAACGAAAACATTTTGAGTTTTGTTAATGTAATCAACACAATCGAAGGCGGAACCCACGTAGTGGGATTAAAGTCAGCGTTAACGAGAGTAATAAATGATTACGGGACAAAAGTTGGAATTTTAAAAAAAGGGCAGAAATTGAGCGGCGAAGATGTAAGAGAGGGAGTGACAGCTGTTATTTCTATAAAAATGCAGGACCCGCAATTCGAAGGTCAAACCAAAACAAAACTTGGGAACGGCGATATCAAGGGCATTGTTGATTCAATGGCCTCTTCAGCACTTGCAGATTTTTTCGAAGAAAATCCGAGCATAGCGAAATTAATTTTAAATAAAGCCTCAGCCGCTCTAAAAGCAAGAGAAGCTGCAAAAAGGGCAAAAGATTTGGTTAGAAGAAAAAATGCTCTTGGCGGTGGAGGAGGACTTCCGGGTAAGCTTTCTGATTGTTCAAGCAAGAAAAAAGAATTAACGGAATTATATGTTGTTGAAGGAGATTCTGCAGGCGGAACAGCAAAGGGTGGGCGAGACAGAGAAACACAGGCGATACTTCCATTAAGAGGGAAAGTCTTGAATGTTGAAAAATCAAATCCATCAAAAGCACTGGGATCAGAACAAATCTCTAATTTAATTACAGCAATCGGAACTGGCGTCGGAGAAAATTTTGACATAAATAAGCTGAGATATAATAAAATAATAATTATGTCGGATGCCGATGTTGACGGACAACATATCAAGGCTTTACTTCTTACTCTTTTTTACAGATATACCCCGCTTTTGATTGAGGCCGGGCATATTTTTGTTGCAGTCGCGCCTTTCTATAAAATTAAAAAAGGAACCAAAGAATATTACGTTTATTCCGCTGAAGAATTGAAAACGAAAACAAAAGAACTTGGCGGAAAGGTTGAAGTCAGCAGATTTAAGGGTCTTGGTGAAATGAACGATGAACAGCTGTGGGATACAACGATGAACCCCAAAACAAGAAGGTTGAAACAAGTTTCTATCGAAGACGCCGTTGAAGCCGACGAAACATTTTCGCTTTTGATGGGTGACGCAGTTGCTCCAAGAAAAGAATTCATTGAAACGAATGCTGACAAAGCGGAGGTGGATTTATGAAAACTAAACAAACTTGTGAACTTTGTGGTGATGACAAATGCACTTGTGATAAAGATATTAGAATATATTTTTGCCCGAAATGCAAATCCTACAATGTAAGATACGTTTTTGGTTTAAAAAATATTTTTGGGATAATTCCGAAAATGAAATGCTTTGATTGCGGATTTGAAAACATGGGTTTTCCAATGCTCGTGACAAACAAAAGAAAAATAGAAGAAGCGAAGAAAAAGTTAATTAAAAGAAAGGGAAACAAAAAATGAAAAGAGAAATAGTCGCTCTTTGTGGAAGTACCCGATTTAGGGATGAATTTAGAGAAGTGGAACGATTTTTGACATTAGAGGGCAAAATACCGCTACCTCCTGCAATTTATGGCAAAGCAGAGGGTATTAAGTATTCTGATAAGTTATCTAAAAAATTATGGAAATTACACGTAGATAAAATAAAAATTTCTGACGGAATTTTCGTGATTGATGTTGATGGTTATATGGGAGAATCTACTAGAAAGGAAATTTCGCTCGCCCAGAAAAATGGAAAATTCGTAAGATATTACTCTCAAGAGAAGGATAGAATTGAAAAATTATTAAGTCAGGGAGAACTAAAATGAGTGACGACAACGAAACAAATAACGAGGAAGAAGAAATGGAAGATGAGTCTAAAAATACAAATAAAGATATTGAAGACGAAGAGGAATTAGTTGAGACAGAGGAAGTGAAGTATATAGACAATATGGAAGAAGCCGAAAAAGAGTCTGAAGATTTTGCGAAACGAAAAGAAAAGTTAAGGGCGAGTGTTAAGGCGAAGGAGCTTATTGATGTTGAAATTTCGTCGGAAATGCGTGAGGCTTATTTGAATTATGCGATGTCAGTTATAGTCGCCAGAGCTTTGCCTGCTGCTGAAGATGGGCTCAAGCCAGTTCATAGAAGAATTCTTTGGGCAATGAATGAAATGGGTCTTTTTTATAACAAACAGACTAAGAAATCGGGAAGAATCGTTGGTGACACCATGGGTAAATACCACCCGCACGGTGACGCATCCATTTATGAGGCGATGGTAAGAATGGCACAAGATTTTTCGTTAAGATATCCTTTAGTAATAGGACAGGGGAATTTTGGTTCTATGGATGGGGATAATGCCGCAGCTTCAAGATATACCGAAGCAAAAATGGAAAAAATTTCAGGGGAACTCTTGATGGATATTGATAAAAAAGTTGTTGATATGATGAATAATTATGATAATACTTTAGAAGAACCAACAATTCTTCCAGGAAAAATTCCAAATCTTTATCTTAATGGAGCCAACGGCATTGCAGTTGGTATGGCAACAAATATCCCACCGCACAACCTGAATAATACTTGTGATGCTATCACAATTTATCTTGAGAACCCGGAATGTAGCGACAAGGATTTGATTAGTGCGATAAAAGCTCCAGATTTTCCGACAGGAGGAATTGTAAGTGGCGAGATTCATAGAATTTACACAGAAGGAAGGGGAAGATTAGTTATCGATGGGAAAGCAGAGTCGGAAGAAGCAAAAGGAAAAATTAGAATCTTAATTACTGAAATTCCTTACCAGGTAAATAAGGCTGATTTGGTCGAGCAGATAGCGATTTTAGCCAGAGACAAAAAACTTCCGGACGTGTCTGATATAAGAGACGAATCCAGCAAGGGTAAAGTCAGGATTGTTATTGAACTACGAAAAGGTTCGGACGCAAAATTTACTCTAAATAGATTATATAAATTCACGATGCTTCGAACCAGTTTTAATGTCAACATGCTCGCCCTCGTTGGCAGAATTCCAAAGCTCTTGACTTTAAGAGAATACATTAAAGTTTATATTTCTCATAGACAAAAAGTAATAAGAAAGACAAAAGAATTTGATCTCGATAAAGCAGAAAAAAGGCTCCATATCGTAGAAGGATTGATTATCGCACAAAGCAATATTGACGAAGTAGTTCATTTGATCAGGGCCGCTAAAGCGAGAACAGAGGCCGAACAACAACTTAGAAATAAATATAATTTAAGTGAAAAACAGGCTGAGGCAATTCTTGAAATGAGATTGCATCAGTTAACTTCGCTTGAATTCGATAAATTAAAATCTGAAGAAAAAGACCTAAGAGAATTAATCGAAAAATTAAAGAAAATTCTTGGAAATGAAAATGAAATATTAAAATTAATAAAAAAGGATTTGGCAGAATTAAAAGAACAATATGGCGATAACAGAAGAACTAAGGTTGTGAGTTCAGCAAAAGAATTTGAGGAAAAGGATTTAGTAAAGAAAAGAGATGTCGTCGTGACAATAACTGACAAGGGATACATTAAGCGTATTGATCTGGAAGAATACAAGGAACAAAAAAGGGGCGGGAAAGGAGTTATTGGATCGGATTTAACAGAAAGCGATTTTGTTGTAAAATTACTTACTTGCTCAACTCATGATTATATGTTGTTTTTTACAGACAAAGGGAAGGTCCATTGGCTCAAGGCTTATGAAATTCCTGATTCAGCGAAAACAAGTAAGGGCAAAGCGATCATTAATCTTCTCTCATTAAAAGATGAAAATGTGACTTCAATTTTGGCCGTAAAAGAATTTAAGAATTATTTGATGATGGCAACAGAAAAGGGGATAGTTAAAAAAATTGAGTTATCGCAGTTCGACAGCCCCAGGAAGGGAGGCATCAAGGCAATAAAAGTTGCAGAAACTGAAGACACTTTAATTGATGTCAAACCCGTCAGTGATAAACAAGAAGTTTTGCTTGTTACTAAAGATGGTCAGGCAATAAGATTTAACAGCGATGAAATAAGACCCATGGGAAGGTCGTCTTATGGAGTCACAGGAATCAAACTTGACAATGGGGACAAAGTCGTATCGCTCGAAATTCTTCCTATCGAAGACAAAAGTAAATTTTCAATTTTAACTATAAGCAAAAACGGTTACGGAAAAAGAAGTTCTATTGAAGACTATCGTTTAACAGGAAGAGCGGGGAAAGGTGTAATAAATATGAAAGTTACTGACAAAACTGGAGACATTGTAAATTCAGAATCTGTGTGTGATGGAGACAATATCATTGTAACAACAGGGAAGGGAATTGTAATAAGAACTGGTATCGAGAATATAAGGATTATGGGAAGAGCAACTCAGGGAGTAAGAATAATTAATTTAAAAGATGATGATTCCGTAAGCGATTTAACCAGAGTCCCAACCGATGAACACATTGAAGAAGCGTGCGAAAGTGTATGCTAAAGAAAAATTAATTCTTGACAATCCAAAACTTTAAAAATCGTTACTATTTGATAATTACATTAACAAAAATAGAGGAGCGCTTTCGGGAGGACTCTACTTACAAAATGCATTCCGCAATGACATTCGTGCATTGAGCTAAGTTTGTGTTGCTCGAAGCGTTTTGCTCGCCTCCGACATCGTCGGTTCGAGACGTGTTCACGCTTTCGGGAGGATTTTAAGTTTAAGTTAAGAAAATTTTAATGAGTTTTTCTTGCCATCCAAATTGCTGATGTAAAAATTCCTAATATAAAAAATATTATTCCAAAAAAATTTAATGAACTATGACTTATTCCGACGATGTTCCCCGTGAAATTAGAAAGAGAAAATAGAATTGAAGCTAAGAAAAAAACGATTGAGATAATTGAAGTGAGACGGGATTCGAGAGATGCGCGACGTTCATTTTCTTGCCTTATCTCGTCTCCGATTTCTCTTCCGATTTCTTTGGCATCATGAATATAATCTAATTTGCTTTTTGTATCATAATGGAGAATTTCTCCAGTAAATCTTATTTCATCTTCATTTTCCCAGCGAGTAGGATCACTTGTCATTTTTCCTTTTTTTGATGTAAGCCCTGCATGGGGCGTTAATTCAAGACCTGCTACAACATTACCCTCTTTTTTTACAGAAGGTAAAACGACACTTATGTTTTTAGGATTTACACCATATTCTTCTAAAGCATCTCTTACTGCATCCGTGCTATAATGCCTTCCATACATTTCATCAAAAATTACAACTCTCGGATTTTCTTTCTTAATTCTAACCTTAAAAAATTCGTTTAATTTTTCTCTTGCTGTTCGTTTAATTTCTCGCCATGGGTCATGAGTTTCTTTTTTTGTTCCGACAACGGCAGAAGGATTAACTCTATAAAATGCCGGAAGTTTTTCCTCGGGATATGCTTTTTTATAAGCTTCCTTCAAAAAATATCCCCAGGGAGTTGCAGATGTTTCTGTTAAAAAAATGTAATCAGGATGTGAATCATGAATTTCTCCAGTTATATCTTTTAAAACTTCTCTCTCTGAATAAGGTTGGGAGGATATGTAAGGATTACCATTATACTTTTCAATTTGTTTTCTAAGATTTGTTCCGCCTCTTTTCTTTCTCATCTTCCTTCCTAATTATATCAGTAGACTATAAAAAAGTTTCTTCTAAATTCCCCTAACCTTAACTTCAAATCATCAAAAAGTCCTTAAACTTAGCTTACACGCTTTCGGGAGGACTCGAACCTCCGACATCACGGTTAACAGCCGTGCGCTCTACCTGCTGAGCTACGAAAGCATAATAATCTATCAAAAAAAGCATATATAAAATTAACTCCATTGTCTTTTTTATATTACATTATTAATAGAATTAAAAATCTAATCTTTTTTCTTTTCTTTCAAACCTAAATCATCGTTATTCGGATTTCTAAGCTCTGCTTCTTTCTTTTCCAGATAAGAAAAAACATTTCCATGTTTTGATCCTTGAATTAAAGATTGAATTGCCTGGATAACAACATCAAGGTGTTCGTTATCAACAATCACGCCAATCCGATTATCTTTTATAACCAAAACTGCTCCCGATAAATTTTCAATTGTTTTTTTTGCTTTACCATCAGTTCCAATCAATCTTGCACGGACATCTTTTAAATTTTTTCTATAAGTGTGTTCTTTTATGTCAATAAATTCAAGAACAAATTTTTCATCTTTCAACAAAAGTGCGTCTTCGACGTAGAAACCAAAATCAATGGCTTGAATAATTTTTTCTACTAAAAATTCATTTAGTTCATTTCCTTCTATTGTTATTTTATCTCTAAAAAAGTTTATTTTTATTTTTATCTTATTTTCAATTACAGGGACGATTTTCTTGATTTTTCGCATACTTTCAACGACAATAACCCTCATAAAAAGCTAAGCAGATATCAGTTTATAAAATTTAGCCAATGATATTTTTCGCAAAACTTTGATTAATATAATTCCAGTTATTCGCCGAATCTTTTGCCCTGAAATAAATTTTATAACTTCCATTGGTCAGCAGGTCTTTCGCCTCCAGTACAACATCCCCATTTTGCGAATAAGACTGGTAAATTAATTTTGCATAAGGTTCATCCACGACATAAATGTAACTTGAGATTATTTGATTGTCATCAAAAGAATCCCACGAGATTTTTATTGAATCGTTTTTTGTCAAAATGTCTTTTGATTTATTTAATAACAGAATTGGAAGATTTTTTTCTCTTTCGCTCCATTTTTTGACTTTAAAGCTGGAGTTAAATTCTTGAGTCTTGATTTCATTTTTCGCTTCGATTGTGATGGTATAATTTCCGGCATAATATAAGTCAGCTGCTTTCAACTTTAAACTTCCACTGCTATTACAAACCGAGTAGATATTTCCACCAATTGGATTAGTTATTTTAATGCATGATGAGTCAGCATTTTCTACATTCCAAGAAACGTTTGTCCATCCATTAAATTGAATTTCTTTGTTTGAGATCGAAAGATTTATTTTTGGCGAAATTTCATTTTTGGGGTTGGTTTGGTTTCCAGAGTTATTTCCGTTTTGTGAGCTATTATTTCTTATTACTTGATAATTTCCTTCTTTTGCATTAAATTCCAAATAATTTCCTTTGTCTGTAAAATTAATTTCATTCAGATTAAACAGGATTTTTGAATTAGAATCTGTATAAATTCTTAATGTTAAAACTTTATCTGCAACTTCATTAGAAACCTTGGACATATTTACAAAAAATTCTATTTTATCGTCGGAAATTATCTTGTTCTCGATAATAGTATTGTTCCAAACCTGGATATAATCAAAAACTTTGTTTGAAGGTGCGATCCAAACTTCATTAGTCCCCATTCCCCCGTAATTTTTATTTAAATAATTTAAGTGATCATCCAGGGAGTTAATTTCCGTATCATAAGAATCAATTCTATCGAATGTGTCTACTCCATGCGTATATTCTATTAACCAAAGAGGTTCGGTCTGAGATTGTATTGATGCGCGATCAAATCTTGAATTATATTTTGAAGCATTGCCGTAAATATTTTTTCGATTAATTAAATAACTATCTTCAAGAACAGTATCAACATTGTTAAACTCAGAAGAGAGATAGGATACTTCACCAAAATTATAGAATATTTTTACAAGATCGAGAACGTCAGGATTGTAAATATCTCCATAAGGATAAATAAATCCTTCTACGCTATAACTTAAAAAATTTTTCTCAATTTCTTGCTTACTTTTATTTAATTCAAATTCGATTGTTTCTTTAGTGCTGTCTGTCGCAGAAAAATGACTTTCGGAATGACTTAATATCCCCCATCCGCTATCATATAAAACGTGCAAGTCGGTCCAATTTAAAAAATAATCATTATTAAAATAAGCCCTTTTTGTTACTACACCAATTCCTGCGGTATATTCATATTTATTTAAAATTGGATATGCATTTGTATAAACACTTTTTTTAGAATCATCAAAAGTTAGAGAGTATGCCCATTCTTTTCCATCTTTTAATTTAGATTTCTCAACATCTCCGTATTGCGCCGAGCTAAATGAAACAAATAAAAAAAACAGAAAGATTATGACATAAATCTTTTTCATAACTATTAATAGATTAAATTCTTTTTAAAAAAAGGGTGTATATTAAGGTACAAATTGTAAAAAATTAAAAAATCCCCTCGATAATTTTATTTTCAAATGTGTATCAAAAAATACAACTAATATCTATAAAATAAATTTTAGTTATTCTTATATAAATCTAAAATGAGCTTTAACGAACATAAACAAGTTGGGACAATTATGTCTTTAATTTACGCCATTGTAATTGCGTTACTGATTTTTTCAATTCTGTTCGTAAAAAGTTTTAGAACAACGGATATGTTAATTATTTATCCATATACGGTATTTGTTACGACATTCATGTTAAGCAGAGTTGTTGGCTCATTGTTTTACAAGTCTCCTTCAAAAAAAATTGAGCCGGGGAAAGAATTATCTGTGAGTTTTATAATTCCTTCAAAAAATGAAGAAAAGGCAATATATGATACAATTAGACATTGTGCAATTTGTGAATATCCAAAAGATAAAATAGAAATCATTGCGATTAATGACGGTTCGACTGACAATACTTTGCAAGAAATGGAACGTGCGAAAAGGGATTTCCAAGAAGTGAGTATTAAAATAATAAATTGGAAAAAAAATCGTGGGAAAAGAGAGGGAATGAATACTGGTTTTAGAGAAGCGAGAGGCGAAATTGTAATCCAACTTGATTCAGATTCTTTTCCCGCGCCGGACGCTTTGCCTTATCTTTTGTCGCCCTTTGAAGACAAAGAGGTTGCTGCAGTCGCTGCTCATACGGATCCTGCAAATCAGGACGAGAATATTTTAACAAAAATGCAGACAGCTTATTATTTCATGTCGTTTCGCGCGCTGAAAGCTACAGAAAGCATATTTAATATTGTTTTTTGTTGCTCTGGCTGTTGTTCGGCTTATAGAAAAAAATATGTCTTGCCTGTTTTAAAAGAATTTAATGAAGAAACTTTTCTCGGTAAAAAGTATCCTTATGGAGACGACAGGGCGTTGACAAATCAGATGATAAAAAGAGGTTATAAAACTATTTATGCAGCAGACGCTCAGGCCTACACCATAGTTCCAAATAATTTTAGGCAACTTTTCAAACAACAAACAAGATGGAAAAAGGGGTGGTTTATTAATTCAATTCGCGCTTCGAGGTTTATCGTCAAAAGAGATGCTTTCGTCGCATTTACTTACTTTCTTCCATTGATGCTTTTCACTCTTTTGACTCCGATAATCGCATTTAAGGCATTGGTCTTGAATCCTATAATATGGGGCATTTCCCCCATGGTTTACGTTTTTGGAATTATGATAATCTCATTTTTAACTTACGCACATTACAAAGTTTACGATGGCGGGAAATATGGGAGATACATGATTCTTTGGAGTATCTTGAATATGACTATTTTATCGTACATTATAATTTATGCTCTTTATGATCTAAGAAATGCAACATGGGGGACAAGATGAATAAGACAAAAACTTGGTTTTCAGTTCTTATACTTGTTATCTTAGTTCTGATTATACTTGCTCCATTAACAATTAAACCGTGGATTGAAGGAAAGGAATTAGTTGTTAAAGGGGTGACTGTGTTTAAGGGTCCGTCCGAAAAGTCAGAAATATCGAGTCTTACAATTTATGAAAATCCTGAACATAATTCTTGTTTTGTCTCGATACCGCAGAGATCAATAATAATAAGAATGGATGATATCCGAGTTTTTTCCAAACCCTCAAAAAGAGTCATCGATGAAATTCTCGCTGAAAATATTTCTATTACTTTGGGGGTGATTCCGAGACAATTAGAAGACGACCCTTCCTTTGCGAAATATATAATATCAATAAAAGATAACCCACGGGTTGAAATCGCACAGCATGGAGTCTATCATAATGAAACCGACAAGTATTTGACCGAAGACAATATATTATCCGGGATGAATAAGATTCAATCTATATTAAATGTTAGACCAGTAACTTACTCCGCTCCATTCAATGACTTGGCTCCGGAATCAGAAAGAATTTTAGCTAAGTATTTTAAGGGAATCACGGGGGAATGGGGAGTGATAAAAGAAGGAAACATTGCCCAGCTCGGCCATACAGTTTCAAATTATGCTCTTAGCCAAAACAGCAATAAAAGCATTCTTGATATGGTAGATGTTTGCGCAGAAAGTTTAGACAGAACAAATTATTGCGTAGTACTTCTACATCCACAGGAATTTGCAACAGACATGAAAAATGCGTCAGAAGTTGACGAAGAAAAAATACAAGAACTTAAAGAATTCATTCGTGAGTTAAAAAAATTGGACGCTGAGTTCATTAACTTCAAAGATATTATTTCCTGTACTGAGGGAAATGTTTCTCAAAATTTTAATTATACTTCTTCGAATACAAGCAAAACGCCCACTATTGAAATTTATAATATAAGTAAGCATGAATTTATAGATGAATTCAACATGACCGAAAATTAATAAAGCGACTTCCAACTTATTGAGTCACAGCCAAAAAATTTTTTCTTTAATGAATCATAATAAATAATTCCTTCTTTTTCGGCGTTACATATTGGCGCAGTTGATCGCGGGGCAATCCTCAGTAAATCATTTATTGTTATCGTATCTGTGCCGAGTCCCTGAAGTATAAGATTTTTGTCATTCGAAATTCTTAACGCAACAAGATTTTGTGAGTTAGGATAAAAATCCACGGGTTTGCTTATCGGTAAATTTTCGGTTAGATTCTGGATTAAAATTTTTTCTTCGGGCAATGTTTCATTAAAAGATTTGTAAAGATTCTTAATTTCTTCTGAAGATAATGCTCGATTAAAAATCATGACTTCATCAAGAGAGCCTTTGAAACTACTTTCCCTGTCGGCACAGCCAATTCGTAATGGTGCATTCCCGTTTTTTGGAACAATATCAACAAACCCGTTTAGTCCCGGTTTGTACGCATCTTTGTCTCTTAATATGCCATTTTTATAAATCAAAGTATGGGTGCCATTCGCAACTCCGACGACGTGAATCCATTCATCTTCTTTTAAATCATCTTGGAAATAACTCCCAACCCCGAGTCCGCCGGTTAAATTAAAAACATAAAAAGAAATTCTTTTTGATCGTGAAACAGAATCCCACGCTTTGTCGTTATATAATCTAAAAACCCATTCATAGTTGGGGGCAATACCCCATTCATTTTTTCCCAAAAAGTGAACATATCCTTCAGCTTCTCCTTCAAAATTAAACAACTTTGGTTTTATCCAGTAAGAAACAGTCAACCCATTTTTGCCAATGCTGTAACTATCATTATCCATAAATTCTATGCAACTATTCCCGTTAAAATAAGATGCATTGCCTATAACTCCAGATTCAGGGATTGGTTTGTCGGGAAAATAATTATAAATTTTATTATTCGTATCATTTAGTCCCCACCATTCGACAAGAGAATTTTTTGTTGTGACAGGAACGACATAGGCAGCTTTTGCCAAACTTCCGACAGAAAAAATACTAATAGCAATAAATGTCAAAACAATGATGATCAATGTTTTTTTCATGCCAGCTCTTTAGATGTTGGATTTATAAATTTTGTGGGTGCTCTCGATAAGAGTGTTTACTACGATATTTACAGATTGTTTTTAAACTCTTATTTATTTATTTATTTATGCAATATGATTTAAAATTATTGGAAGAAAAATATGAACTGGAACTCGATAGAGTCATTTCCGAAATCAAAAAACAAAATGCCAAGACTGTTTTGTTGCAGTTTCCTGATGGGCTTAAGCCTTGGGCGACAGAAATCACGAAGTATCTTGAGAAAAAAACTTCGGCAGAAATAAGGATATGGCTTGGTTCTTGTTTTGGTGCGTGCGATTTGCCTAATAGCGACGCAGATTTACTAATACAATTTGGTCATGCCGAATGGTGATGAATTATCAAAATTTTCACCGAAGAATATAAACGGATATAAAGTAGAAAGTAATCCTAAGTTTATAAAATTATTGCCTTAATATTTTATATTTTCAAATAAATAAATTTTTATAACTGCATATAATCATTTTTTTAAATGACAAAATATATTTTTGTTAGCGGGGGCGTTATTTCAGGCGTTGGTAAGGGAGTGGCAACAGCGTCCATTGGGAGAATCTTGAAAGAATATGGTTATTCCGTGACGACTGTAAAAATTGATCCGTATATAAATTGCGACGCCGGAACAATGCGACCCACAGAGCATGGCGAAGTTTGGGTGACTGAAGACGGAGGAGAAATTGATCAGGATCTGGGGAATTATGAAAGATTTCTGGAAATCCCGATATCTAAAAATAACGGAATAACTACGGGGCAGGTATATAAAACAGTCATAGAAAGAGAAAGGCGGGGCGATTTTCTTGGAGAGCAAGTTATGTTTATTCCGCACATTCCGAATGAAGTAAAAAAAAGAATAACAGATGTCTCGAAAGATTATGATATTTGTCTTGTCGAGATTGGCGGCACGATTGGTGATTATGAAAATATTCCGTTTTTATTTGCGGCTAAAAGTATGGAACTCGCTTTGGGAAGTGAAAATGTTTGTCATATAATGGTAACTTATATGCCAATCCCAAGTCATATAGAAGAAATGAAAACCAAGCCGACCCAGCTTGCCATAAAAATGCTAAGAGAAAACGGAATCCAACCCGATTTTATTTTTTGTCGCGGGAAACAGCCCCTTGACGAGCCGAGAAAAAAGAAAATCGAGGCATATGCGAATATACCCTCCGGGAATGTAATCTCAATGCCAGATGTCACAGGCCCGGGGACTGCAAACACAATTTATGTGATCCCACTTGATTTAGAAAAACAAAACTTTGGTGAAAAAATTTTATCAAAACTGAAACTATCTAAAAGAAGAATCCCCGACTGGTCAGAATGGGCAGAAATGGTTCGAAAAATTTCCAGCGAAGCATTGCCCCAAATAAATATCGCAATCGTCGGAAAGTATTTAGACATTGGAGATTTCCAGTTAAAAGATTCCTATCTTTCTGTTTCGGCAGCCTTGAGTCATGCAGGAGTAAAGAATAATGTCAGGGTAAATATTAATTGGATAAATTCCAAAGATATTGAAAATCAAAATGTTGATTTTAAAAAATACAAGGGAATCTTGGTTCCAGGTGGATTTGGAAGCAGTGGGGTTGAGGGGAAAATCACGGCGATTAAATATGCGCGAGAAAACAACATCCCTTATCTCGGATTATGTTATGGCTTGCAACTTGCTGTTATTGAATTTGCGAGGAATGTTTGTGGATTAGATGCGCATACAACAGAAGTTGACCCCAACACTGAAAATAAAATTATAGATATTTTGCCGGAACAAAAAAATATTAACGACAAGGGCGGAACAATGAGGCTTGGCGCTTATCCCGCAATCTTGGAGAAAAATTCTATTGCAGAAAAAATCTACGGGAAATGTAAAATCAGCGAAAGACACAGACATCGTTACGAAGTGAGTCCCGATTATCACAAAATCCTTGAAGTGAACGGAATGGTTATTTCAGGCAAAAGTCCAGATGGAAAACTTGCAGAATTTATCGAACTTCCGAATCATAAATTTTTTATAGCGACGCAATCTCATCCTGAATTCCAAAGTTATCCGCTCAAGCCAGCTCCATTATTTGATGCGTTTATTGCAGCGTGCAAAAAAGAATAGTTTTATCGCCACATTTTTAAACTTATTTAATTTTATTAAAATATGAAAAAATTCCTTTTTTTATTAACATTTTTGTTGTTAATAGCAAGCGCTTGGGCGGCCGAAAACAATATTCCAGAAACCAAGGTTTACTATTTTTATTCTAATAGTTGTTCTCATTGTGCGAATGTTGTAGATTCCGGAATCTTAGAAAGAGTTGCAGAAATGGAAAATGTTAGTGTAAGTAAATATGAAATACTGACAAATCAAAGAAATCAGGAGCTATTTTTAGATTATGTAAAAAAATTTGAAATTGAAGGCGGAGGAATTCCATTTCTCGTTATTGAACAAGATGGAAAATTTTCATATTTGCAGGGAGATGCTCCCATAATTAATAATTTAGAAAATTTGATAGTTAATTTTAATGGAATTTCGTTTGACGATTTCTCTTCAAAAAATTTAACTTTATGGCTCGTTATTATTACGGCGTTAATTGATTCTATTAATCCATGTGCTTTTGGAGTTTTGCTTTTTTTAATGGCGTTTTTACTTTCGATGGGCTCAACTAAAAGAGCTTTCAAATATGGGATGATTTATTCCTTCGTCATTTTTATCGTCTACTTTTTGGCAGGACTCGGAATTACTAAAATTATTAATGCTGTCTCTCTGAATTATGTCAGTTTAGCTGTTGGTGTAATTTTAATTATTGCCGCACTCATTGAATTCAAGGATTTTTTTTGGGAAGGAAAGGGTTTCAGTCTAAAAATTCCAGTTTCCGCTAAACCGATTTTAGAAAAGTTTGTCCACAAAGGAACATTGCCTGCAATAATAATTCTCGGCGCCTTAGTAGCTTTGGTTGAACTTCCATGCACAGGAATTATTTATCTTGGGATACTGAGTTTAATATCAGAAAGTGGAGTAATCGGAATATTTTATCTTGCAATCTACAACATAATTTTCATCTTACCCCTTTTAATTCTTACTTGGATAGTTTACAGAGGAGCAAGCACAGATTTCATTAATGGCTGGGTTCAAAGAAATAAAAAATATATGAGATTAGCAGCAGGGATAATCATGATTTTACTGGCATTAAGTTTATTTGGGATTATCTAAAATCTTAAATAAGGCAATTATTTTAATGTTGTATGAAAATAACTTTAGTAAGACATGGAGAAACTGAAGAAAATAAGCTTGGGATAATTCAAGGGCAGACTCACGGAACTCTTTCAAAAGATGGAATTAATCAGGCTAAAAAACTCGCTGAACGATTGATAAATGAAAGATTTGATGTTATTTTTTCTAGTGATTTAAAGAGAGCTTTAGATACAGCCGAAGAAATAATAAAATTTCATAAAGATATCCCATTTGAAACCAGGAAAGAGTTGAAAGAAATTGATTTAGGAAGATTTCAGGGAAAGACAAAGAAAGAATTGGGTTTAGCAAATGATACAAATATTACTGATGCTATTTTATCTAATGAAGGCGAAACAACCAAAATGCTGTTCGAACGTGCAAGAAATTTTCTTAATTTTTTAAAACAAAATTATCAAAACAAGAATATTTTACTGATTGGACATAATGGAATCAATAAGGCAATAATCGGGAATTTATTAGGATATTCCTCCCAGAATTTTAACGAAGTTGAAAAATTAAAAAACACCTCAGTAAGTATTTTTGAAATTAATGGAGATAAAATAATAACTAAATTAATGAATTGTACAAAACATTTAGAGTGATTATGGGCTTGATAAACTGGGTCAAAAACATAGGAAGCAATACTTTGTATTTCCCGGGGTGCCTCACTAAAGAAGTCTTAAAAGAACAGTTTGAAAACTATAAAAAAATATTCAACTTGCTCGGAATAGATTACATAATGCTGTCAAAAGAAGAAGTTTGCTGCGGTCTGCCCGTATTGAATGGCGGGTATAAAAAAGATGCAAGAAAACTTGCTCAACAAAATTTTGAACTTTTTAAAAAATATAATGTAAGAAAAATAATAACAAACTGTCCATCATGCTATCACACTTTTAGTGAAATTTATCCGAAACTCATAAGGGATTGGGATATTGAAGTTGAACACGCAACTATCACAATCCTAAACGCGCTGAAAAATAAAAAGTTTAAAAGCCAGGAAAAAGAAATTGTAAGTTACCACGACCCATGCCATCTCGGCAGATATTCGGGAATTTACGACGAACCAAGAAAAGTAATTGAGTTACTCGGAGGGAAAATTAAAGAATTGAAATACAATAGGAACAACGCGTTATGCTGTGGAGGTGGAGGTGGAGTAAGGGCAAATTTCCCAGAAATAGCAAAGGATGTCGCAAAGAAAAGAGTTGAATATTTGGATGAAAATACTGAAAAAATAATTTCTCCCTGCGGGCTTTGTTATCTAAATTTAAAAACAGCTACAGATAAAAGTGAAGAATTTTCAAGTTTTGTACTTAGAAAATTAAAAAAGGCAATATGAAAACTGAAATAAAAAAATTCAACAAAATTTATGCGACAGATTCGTCTGGAGTTGAAGGTAAAGCAAGCGAAATTGTTTTCCCAGAAAATATAGAAGAAACAAGGCAAATTGTCTTAAGAGAAAACAAGATTGTTGCGAGAGGAGGGGGGACCGGTCTTGCTGGGGGGGCAGTCCCTCAAAATGATGTCGTTTTAGATTTGTCGAAACTTACAAAAATAGAAAATTTAGATAAAGAAAGATTGACGATAGAAGTTGAAGCTGGCGTGATCCTTGATGATTTACAAGATTACTTGAATAAATATAATTTGGAATTTCCGATTAACCCTTCGAGCCATTCTGTTTGTACTATCGGAGGAATGATTGCGACAGATTCAGTAGGGAGCCGTGCGATCAGATATGGAAAAACCTCGCAGTGGGTAAAATGGATCGACGTTATTGATGGCGCAGGCAATATTGGCAGAAAGGGAATAACGGAACTCTCTGATTACATTGGGATGGAAGGTATTACGGGAATAATTATAAAAGCATGCTTAAAACTTTCGGAAAAGAAAACGAGAAGTGCAACTTTGGTAAAAGCGCAAACCGTAAATGAATTTATTGAGATAGTAAAAAATATGAAAAGGGATTCAAGAGTATCGATGATAGAATTTCTTGATAAAAAAATTTCCGAAGGTGTGGGAATCGGCAGGTTCTATCATTTAATTATCGAATACGAAAACACTCTTGGAGTTTTGAAAAATAATGAATACCAAAACATACTTGATTTGCGAGATAAAATTTATCCATTTTTGGCAAATAACGGTTTTAAAAGAATAGAAGATCCCAAGATTTCAATAGATCGTTTCGAAAAATTGCTGACATGGCTTGAAGAAAAAAAGATTCCGGTGTTTGGACATATATCTGTTGGAATTTTTCATCCATGTTTCAACAAAGAACAGGAAAAATATATTCCAGAAATGATGGAAATCGTAAAAAAAATGGGCGGGCAAATATCAGGAGAACATGGGATAGGTCTTCTAAAAAAAGAATTTGTAGAAATGAATGATAAAAAAATTTTTACAAATATAAAAAAAAGAACTGATCCTCAAAATAAATTTAACACGGGGAAAATAATATGAAAGTAGTAACTCACGACGGCAAATTTCATGGTGACGAAATTTTCGCTTGCGCAGTTTTAAAACTAATTTATCCTGAAGTCGAAATAATCAGGACGCGTGATGAAAAATTTTTTACAAAAGCAGATTTGCTTATTGATATCGGAACAAAGCTTGACAACGAAAAATTTTTTGATCATCATCAGTTAGATTTTAATAAAAAAAGAGAAAATGGAATGCCCTTTGCGTCAGCGGGATTAATCTGGAAAAAATTTTATAGCAAGTTAACAACTAAAGATGTTTATGAATATTTGGATATAAAAATTTTTCAATTTATTGACGCTGACGACAGCGGATTGAGAGTGTTTGAAGCCACCAAGTGTGAGCCTTATACAATCGGGAACGTAATAGAAGATTTAAATAATAACTCAGCGAAATCGGACGAAAACTTTTTTTTCGTCTTGGACTTTATAACAAAATTACTAAAGAATGAAATTGTTCGAACAGAGGAACTTTTCAAAGCTAAGAAGATAATCGAAGAAAAATTAAAAAATAATAAAGAAGAATTTTTAGTTTTAGACAAGTATATACCATGGAAAGAATGGCTTGTCGGAAATGGAAAAATAAAATTTGTTATATACAAGGGAAGCGATAGTTCTGACAGGTGGTGCTCTGTAGGAGTTCCCAAAAAAAAGATAGGCTACGAAAGAATTGCATATTTTCCTGAAAAGTGGGCGGGTTTATCTGACGACAAGCTGGTAAAAGCAACAGGTATTGAAGGAGCAAAATTCTGTCACAAACTTCGTTTTATCTGTGTTGCAAAAACCGAAGACGATGCAATAAAACTTACTAAATTAGCGATAGAAAAAAATGGAAATAGAATTTAATGGGTTATATTTTGAAGCGAGTAAAAAACCAAGAAGACATTATGCTTGTGATGAATATGCCGAGATGCAGAGACTTGGATGGGGTTTTAGAGATGGGAAAGTAGAAAGAAAAATTAAGTTGCAACCAAATTCACATTGCGGGAAATATGAAGTTAGAGAGTATTCCCTTCAACAAGTTGCTGCAACATTGAGTGGCCCTCTTGTTTTCGGGAATAAAGCCCAAACCGATGCTATTTGTGCGGCAAGAATTTTTCAAATAATTTTTAAATCAGAAGGTTGGCAACATTCTTCAATTCCAGAGCTAAAGGAAAGAGTGAGAGATGAAATACAATTAGCGGAGGATACTAATTCGCAATGGACCTTAAAATAGTAAAATTTAAATATAAGGGGGTGCTACTTTAAACATAACCTCCCCGGTATGACGCAAGGAATGCCGGGAGTCTTTTTTATGAACAACTCAAAAAAGAAAGCAATAGTTTTTATTGATGGTAACAACTGGTATCATAATGTAAAAACAGTGGTCGAAAAACCCAGATCTGTAGATTTCAATAAACTTTCGGAAATGATAGCAAAACATTTTGATTTAAACATTGTCGAAATAAGATATTATAATTCAATCCCAGACATAGAGTTAGGGGAAGAAGTATATTACAAACACATGATTTTTTTGGCCAATCTAAAAAGACGGGGAATTATTGTTAATACAGCAAAATTAAAAAAAGTAAAATTGAATAAAGAAATGATTAGAGTAGAAAAGGGGATAGATGTTTTGATTACTGTCGACATGATTAGAAAAACGCTTCTTGAAGGCGAGTGTGATTGCTGCGTTTTAATTTCCGGAGATTCGGATTTTGTTCCGGTTATGAGGCTAATCAAAGTCGCGGGGAGGGAAATCTTGACGACTTCCGTTTTAAAGGGTTATGCAAGAGAACTTCTTCAGGGTGAATTTCGTTTCTGGATCTTAAAAAAGCAAGATATAAAAAAGTGTGTAAACGGGTATAAAAATGAATGAACAATTTTATGAGAAGTTGAAAGAGAGAATTTTGCCGTATTATGAACAAAGTGTTTCCCACGGGTTCGATCATTCAGAAAGGGTCCTTAGAAATGCGATTAAAATTAGCGAAGGCGAGAATGTAGACATTGATATCGTAAAAACTTCAGCTATACTTCATGATATTGCCAGACACAAGGAAAAAGAGGGAACTAATGTTTGCCACGCCGAAGAAGGCGCGAAAATAGCAGAAGAAGTTTTGAGAGAATTAAATTTCCCTAATAATAAAATTCCTCAAGTTGTTCACGCAATAAAAGTTCATAGATACAGTAAGGGTTTGAAAGCAGAAACTCGGGAAGCAGAAATTTTGCAGGACGCCGACAGGCTTGACGCATTGGGCTCAATTATTCTGGTCAGAATGATTTCCGCCGCTTCTAAAAAAGGAATTCCTATTTACGATCCAAAAATTCCTATCAAAAAAGAATATGATGGAAGTAAATCAACGGTAATAAATCATATATATGAAAAAATTTTAAAGATGAAACCGGAAACTTTCAGAACGAAAAAGGCTCAGGAGATGGCGATGAAAAAATATAAACTAATAGACGACTTTGTAGATAGTTATATTAAAGAAGTCACAGGAGAATTATAATGACAAAACAATTAGATATAGAAACAAATAATTTAATAGAAGAAGTTAGGGAGGTCCTTTCTCCGTGTATAAAATGCGGCATGTGTAAATCATTATGCCCGGTATTCAAATCATTGCGTGAAGAAAGTGTTTCGCCGAGAGGAAAAGCAATTCTTTTGTCGGAAAAAACTTTGGATAAAATAGTGTTCCAGTGCAATTTATGCAAAGCCTGTGAAGAAAAATGCCCGTTAAATTTGAAAATTTGTGAAGCCATTAGGAAAGCGAGAGAGGCAATGGTTTTGAGTAAAAAAGAGTTAAAAGAAAATAAAGAAATGATCGAGAACATTAGGAATACAGGAAACCCATTTGGAAAAAATACAATCAAAGAAGACGGAAAGTTATATTGTTGTTAAAAATGAGTAAACCAAAACTCCAATCTATCCTTGTCTTTTTTGTGCAATCTTACAAATCCAAACCTCTCAAACTGAATCACATCTCCCACTTTGAGTTTTTTTGTTTCAGGTTCACTTAATCCTTTTGTCCAACTTCCGTCTGGCATGAAAATTTCAGTTTGTATATTTTCTTGATTTGAAGGAAGCCACTGTAAAAACTTAGTTTTCATATCGTTTATAGGTTCTTCTGAAATAAATGAATTTTCTCTTCTTTTCAGGGTTAAAATCCATTCTGATTTAAAAGTCAATAAATGCATCAGACGATAATTTCCATCCTGCATCATTTCAAGATCATTATTTGAAATTAAAAATTTTTGCGACGTCTTATATCTCCTAAATCCTTTTTCTTTGCTTGGGTGAAGTGGAATATTTGCTGTTAGTTCTGGGCATCCGCTTATTTTTATTTCTTGGGGATTTTCAACAAAAAAATATCTTGGAACATCTTCGAGAAATTTTCTATTCAAAGCGTATAAAACTTCAATCGGGATTTTTACGTTTGATTTATTTATCCCTGCATTTACGATAAATTGCCTTATGGCTTCGGGCCTTATCCCTCTGTCTCTTAACGATTGAATGCTCCATGTTCTTGGGTCATTCCATCCGATATATTCCCCTGAATGAACCTCCTTCGAGCTCTTGGATTTTGAAAGTTTCGTTCCTTCTATTCCAAGGTGTCCGTTGTAAATACTTTCAGGATTTTTCCATCCAAAAATATTTCTTATAAAATCCTGAATTCTCGTTGACATTTGATGTTCAATTCCTCTTAAAACATGTGTGGTCCCAAAAATAAAATCGTCAATCGCCCATGAAAATTCCATTGATGGATAAATTCTATATTTGTTTTTTGTTCGCGGATGAACCCTGTCCGAAATTTTCAACATAACTCTGTCTCTAAATGCAGGATCTGGGTCTTGCATTGAAGTTTTAATTCGAACGCTCATTGAACCTGCAGGGGCCTTGAACATTTTTTCCCATCTTTCAATTTGTTCTTGCGGCGAAAATTGACGACAAGAACACTCGACGCCTTTTGCTCGCAATTCCTGCATTTCTTTTTGATTGCAATCACATACATACATGTACCCCTTTTTTATAAGTTCTTTCGCATAATCATAATATTTTTCTATCCTATCAGATTTGTAAATAATTTTATCATAATTCACATTCAAAAATTTTATTCCCTCTTCAATCAGTTTATAGGCTTCGGGCTCGATCGGTTTTTCAACGGATCCGATTGTATCATCCATCACGAGCAACAATTTCCCATCATACATTTTTACATACTCGTCATTTAAAATCAAAGTTCTGGCATTGCCGATATGCAACGGTCCCGATGGAAATGGCGCCATTCTCATCACAACTTTTCCTTTTTCGGCATTCGGGAGCTCGGGCAAACCTTCGCGAACCTCACGTTTGCTTATTTTATGAGTTGACTTTTCAAGTTGTTTTTTTTGTTCATCAATAGAAAGAGAATTTATTTCCTTGATAATTTCATTTATTTTTGGCATATAATTTTTAATTTCTGACTTTTCAAGTCCTTCGGCAAAAAGTCCCGAAAGAACAGAAGAAGGATTGGCTTTGCCCTTATATCTCAAGGCATTCTCAAGAGCATAAACTTTTATTACTTCATTGGATATATCTACCATAAAAAATTAAAGAAGCCAGAGATTTTAAAGTTTACTTAACAACTCAGGACACATCGTCAATATTATCTAAAAGTCTACTCGTCCTTGTATTTACCACCCAATCAGATTATTTTCAGGATAACTGGGTTGGTTGACTCCAGTCTTTTTTTCAAGAAGTTCTATTCTTTGTTCTAACTTATAAATTTTATTGTCAAGTTCTGTAATTTTTTCGTCAACTTCTCTTTTATTATATCCTTCCAATTCAGTTGAAAATTGTTTCTTTTCTCCGAGAGTTTTTGCTCCGTAAAAAAAATCTGTTTTGCTTTGTCCTGTTTTTTTCGAGGCAATCGCGTTACTTCTTACATCAACAAATCCGTCGTCATTTGTCGGCACAACACTGTCATTTTTAGAGATTCTTACGATTCCTCTTTTCTGCAAATCCCTGACATCTACCATCCCTTTTTTCTTTTTGAATAACATATAAAAATAAAGAAGAAGCTTTATTTAAAGCTTAGGGGACCCTTACAAAAATTTATATATTCATTCTTACAATTAGAAAGATGGCAGATTTCAAGAGCGTGATTTCAAAAATAATGACTGATTCAAAATCTCCTGAGCAGTTGGATAAAATGGCAATGTGGGATATTGAGAAGAAAAAGTTCAAGCCCGCGACTTCTTATAAAATGACTTTTGATTCTCAGCAGGCGCAACTTGAACCAATTTATTTTTGGTTGCTTGATTTCATGCAGGATACGGGATGGGAATCAAAAAAAATTACTGATAATTTCATGTCAAGTCCAGGTTCGGGACACTTTGCGGAAATGGGGCAAAGAGCAACACGAATGCAAGAAGAGGGAATGAAAATTTTAGGCGGATTAAATCAAGTTATAAAGTCTTCTTTGAATTTAATATACGACCTGAAAGAATTTGAATTGAGACTTGCGCATTACGACGATGCTAACTCGAAAGACAAAGAAAAATTTGAAACCGGAATGCTCGCATTAAAACAAATCTGGCTGGACAATGTTGATTTGAAAAGAGGGCGGGGCTCGATTCATCAGATGGCCGCAGAGCTCGGGTATACTACGATAAGAGAAGCTTTTATGATGGCGAATTCATTAGAAGATTTAAAAAAAATGAATAGCGATAAAGATGGCGGACTTATAAACGACCAAGTCATGAGAATTTTGATTCCGCGCCTTGATGAATTTTTGAAGTGGAAAGTGTATTCTGAGAAAGAACTTAGAAAAAGAATGAATATCGAGAAAAACTATTTAAGAAGCCAAATTGAGACGATAAAACTTTATTCAGCATGGATGAAGCCATATCTGAAAGCTGCAGAAGAGTTGACACAAAAAGGTTTTGAAGGCAACGCGGCTCTTGTGAATGCATTTAGTACTTCAATGTTTGAACTCACTTTATATGGGAAAAAGGAAGAAAAAGTTCCGAAAAATTTTTCTAATTATAATATGAAAAGAAAATATTATTCTTTTATTATAATAAGTTTGGTATATAGGGGACACGTTTCTCAGCGAGTCACGCAAAAAGGTGACTACGCGTTTAGCATGGGTGGAAGAGTGGATATGACTTTTGATTCGTATTCTTTAAATGAAGAAGAACTGAAATTAATAGAAAAAGAGTATACTAAGGAAGAAGTTTCTGATAACATGAATTTTTCAATGAAGTTGGCCGAAGAATCATTAAAAGAATTAAAGGAAGATTTGGATCATTTTTTAAAAAGCGACGAAGAGAAAAAGAAAGAAGAAGAGAGAGTGTCTGAGAAGAAGAGAGAAGAAGAGAAAAAAAACAACGTCAATCCATTTTCGGCCCTGTTTGGAATTTTTAAAATAAAAAAAGAAGAGAAAAAAGATAAAGATGGGAAAAAAATTATCGAGTCGCCAAAGGATATTCAACCAGATAATTATATTGAAAATACGGTCAGAGCTAACGCAATAAATTCAGGTGCTGCGGGGCTGTATTCTATTTATGATATATACAAAAAAGCTCACGGATTGGCCTCTGCCCCAAGTGTGGGATTTAAAAATCTTGATAGTGCGCCAAAACAATCGGAAGTTAAGCTTAAAGATGTTTTCAAAGGTGATTTCGGAAAAATAAAAGAATAATACTAATTTCTTAAAAAAATTCCATTATTTTTCTTATTATATCTCCGGTAAAAAAAGTTTTTAAAAATCCCGGACTAACAGAAGTCGCCCCAACTCCTTCAGAATATTCATAGGCTCCGATATCCCAACCATCTCCCTGAGGTCGAGGTTTTCCTTCTATATCTACACTAAGATTGACTCCAAACTCATTATAATATCTGTCCATTATTTCCTGAACAGTCCCTGTCTACTATCGAGTAAGTCCCGGCACAATCCGATGACAACTGGGCATCGACAAAAATAACATCGTCGCTGACTTCGGCGCATTCTCCGTCGCTGCAATAATATCCGCTCCCGCAACTCCCGCAACTCCCTCCGCATCCGTCGCTGCCGCAAATTTTTCCGGAACAGTTTGGCTCGCAAATTTCTGTCACGACACACTCTCCGTTCTCGCAGCTCCCATCGGTGCAACTCTCTCCGTCGCTGACATTAACATCCGTCGGGCAATCAATATTCCCATCAGTGCAAACTTCCGCTGCGTCGCATTCTCCTGAAGATGCCCTGCAAACTTCGCCGGCACTGTAATTCACCGAACAATTTCCCGACGTGGAATTGCAAAAGCCGGCACCGCAATCTCCTGTCAGATAACTGCAATCCGAATCATTCAAGCATGAAGGCAAAACAACACAAGCATTTCCCGAGCACGTTTCTCCGTCGCCGCAGCTCCCGCAGTTTAAAATATTCGAACATCCGTCGGATAGTCCGCTCCCGCACTGATTCAAACCATAATAATATTCACAGTTTCTCGTCGCTGAACACGAACCCCCTCCGGAGCCGCCTCCGCCTGATCCTCCCGAACTTCCGCCAGAACTTCCCCCACCGCTCTTCGGAGGAACGTAATCTTTCTCGTTTTCTCCCAGATCAACCTTCTTTACATTCTCGATTTTCAACTCGCTGATAACATTCCCTCTCTTTCCGTTCCTGAAAACCGGCACAAGTTTTATGACTTCAAGCTCGCCCGAATTTTCGCTCAGATTAAGATAGTAAACTTTTTGCTCGTTCGTCTCCGGAGTGTCATTCACAAAATTTGTCACGCTCTCCTCGCTGAAAACAAAAATCAAGTCAAACCCGACGACATCAGCCTCGTCTTCCCCTCGTTTCACCTGCACCTCCGCGAGCTTGTGCTCCGCATCCCAAACCGTGTACCCGTCGACAATGCTCAAATCCACGATCTGATTTATCTGCGAATCCATTATCATCGGCAAAACAAAAATCCACAAAACCGAAACCACGACGATAGTTATCAAAATAATCAGAACTGCCGCGACGACACTCGACACCCCATCTTTTCGCATTCCAAATCATAATCCAAAGAGATTAAATAGTTTTCTAATTAGATTTAGCTAATAAATACATTGAATTTTGATTATTCCAAAAAACTAATAAACCTTTTTATCATTATTTATTAATGAAAATAAAAGAAATATCCTCGGGCAAAAAAAAAGTTAAGGAAATCAAAAAAGAAGAAAAAACAGAGCTTGAGCAGGAAGTTCAAAAAGAAGAAGTCCCAAAAAATTTTGCAGATTCAGAAAACGAAAATCCCGAAAATGATGAACAGCTAAACGGAAAAGAGATAGATGAAGAAAAAGAATTTGCACTCAGAGATTTTATTTTAAAACCCGAGGACCCACCTATCACAAATCTTGAAGAAACCCTGTCTGAAATGCCAATTGAAAATAAAGAAGAAAGCAGAGGAAATTTGAGTTCTTCTGGAAATTTTTATTCGACGAATAAAGACTTTTATTCAAGTTTAAATGGGAGTAATTTGTATGGAGGAGCTTCTTCAAATAATTTGTATGAGACAGGGAATGAGCAAGACGAAAATGAAAGTTTTTATAATATGTTAAAATCCGAAGAAAAAGTAGGGGAAATCAGGGGAGAAAGACGTTCGCAGCTTGAAATAGAAGGAATAAAGGGAAAGTTGGAAAATAATGACAACAGAAGGAAGGGTGAAGAAAAATATAAGACTAAAACTTATTAGGTAATTTTATATATTCCCATCATTTAATTTAATAGGTGAAAATGGCATACACGAATTATGAATCTTTTTATAATGGAAGCTATTCTGCTCTCAGCCCGGATTTTGGTGAATATTTTTCTGGATATAGAATGAGCGCTGCGCAACTTGGTTTTCCGGGTTCACCCTCAACGGCTAATCAACTCGGCGAAACAGTTAACGCGTTAAAACAAGGTGTAAAAGCTTTCGAAGTTTCTCTTCTTGGAATTCAGGGCGACCCTGATCAAACAATACCAAAACAACATTTTAAAGAAATGCGAGCATTGATGAAATTATCAGGAGTAAAGCCTTCTGTACATGGACCAATTGTAGACGCCGCAGGATTTGGTGAGCGAGGATGGGGTGGTGAAATTACAAGAGCAGATAATGAAAGAAGAATGTTTGATGCCTTGGAAAAAGCATACGAGCTTGACCCAACAGGTAAAATTCCTGTGGTTTTGCACTCAACAAACGGAATTCCAGGCAACGAATACCTTCCTGGTGAGAATGGCAAAATCGAAACCAACAAGGTTCATATTATAAATCTCGAAACAAATCAACTTGTCCCAATAGAAACAGAATATAAATACAGACCTGAGCAACCGAAATCACTCAAAGGCAAAGGGAAATTTTATAGCATAGACAGTCAAATTAGGTCGGCTAATCAAGGTGAATGGGAAAATAAATTAACAGATCTTGCGACATTTAATAAACACGCTGATGAAGTTATTGGAGCGGCTCCTGTAGTTTTAAAAGAATATAGAAATGCAATAATTGACAGGGAAACTCATAAGGTTTACGAATTTGATTTTGAAAGAAATAAGAAGGGGCAGGAGCTCCCAAGTCTTGAGTCAGATCCGGGGAAACTTGAATATGCAGAAAAAATAAAAGATGCGGATATTTTTCTTGAAAATGTTCAACTTAATTTTGCAGGAGCATTCCATAAAGCCTACAAATACGGAAGTGATGAACAAAAAAAAAGGTTAGAAAAATTGTCAAATGATTACTCAAAAGGAATAAGGTCCTTAAGCTTTGGCGAAGGAAGATATTCGCCTGTTTGGTTACCAATAGAAAAAAGAAAAATTTTAGATAAAGCAATAACAGAATTGCAAGATATTACAGAAACAAAATATATAGAAAACTCTAAAGGCGGAATAGAAGAAGATCCAAATTATGGTGCGCCAAAACTTTTTCAGAAAGTTGAAGATTTTGCGATAAAGAAGGCAATAGAGACTTTTGGAAATTTAGCAATCAAGTCTTATGATAAATTCAAAGACAAGGCCCCAATAATTGCAGTTGAAAATATGTATCAAGGAATGGCATTTTCGCGAGCTGAAGATTTAAAAAAAATTATTGAGGATTCACGTGATCGTTTTGAGAATTATTTGATTGAAAAAGGAATGAAAAAAGATAAGGCTGAAAAATTGGCCGAAGAAAAAATTGGCGCTACTTGGGACGTGGGTCATTTAAATGTTATGAAAAAAAAAGGTTTTACAGATAATGACATTATTGAAGAAACAAAAAAGATTAAAGATTATGTAAAACACATTCATTTGACAGATAATTTTGGTTACAGTGATTCGCATCTGCCACCCGGGATGGGAAATGTACCGATAAAAAAAATTCTTGAAGAGCTTGAAAAAAACGGGCGATTTGATGAAATGAGAAAAATAGTTGAAGCAGGAAACTTCGTCCAACACTTTAAAAAATCACCTCATCCTTTGACACTAAGCACTTTTGGTTCTCCAATTTATGGAATGGCTAACGCTCCGTATTGGAATCAGGGAATGGATATGGTGGGTGGATATTTTGGAGGGTATGGGACGATAAACCCACAGCAACATCATTCATTATATGGGGCAGGTTTCACGTCAATGCCCGTAGAACTTGGCGGTGCAATGCCAGGAGCTCAAGGACAATCGAGATTTGGCGGAACGCCGATGGCATAGTCATTAAACTTATAAATACCAGAATATTGTTTAAAAAATGAACTTGACGGGAAAGAGGTTAGATAGCCATAAAAAATTGGCTCAGGAAAGAACAATTTTATCCGTCGAAAGAAGCACTCTTTCTTACGTAAGGACCGGACTCGCTTTTTTTGTTTTGGGTGTAGCTCTAATTAGATTTTTTGAAGGAAACATAAAGTACATTTACGCTGGATATTCGACCCTTATTATAGGAATAATTTTAATTATATTGGGGATAATTTATTATCCTATAAGAAAGAAAAAAATATTAAAATATTAATTTGTTACTTTCTTATTTTCCCCTCTTGCCAATCTCGAAGAATTGCCCTTGCCGTTCTATCAATATTTGTTTCTCCAGCTTTTTTCAAAAAACCCTTCTTCTTCCCAAGTTCTTCAATCAAGATTTGAGAATCGCCTTTTGCATCAATCTCATAAAATTTTTCAATTTTCTTGGAATTTTTTTGCATCAAAAAATAAACGATATCTTCGGGATTTTTAACATCATTAAATGATCTGGCCCCAACCATTGCGTCGAATGAAAGATTTTCCTCTTTTGAATTTGAATATTTTTCATCGGGAATCACTCCAGGAGTGTCCAAAATTTGAATTTCGTCTGTCAGCCTGATTTTTTGCAATCCTTTCGTGAAACCCGCCTGTTTGGATATTTTCGCAGATCCTTTTCGTGTAATAAGGTTAATAAGAGAACTTTTTCCCGTATTCGGATATCCTATTATCCCAACTTGAATTCTTATTTTTTCTTCCATCTCGACTCTTTTCGCTTCAATTTTTATTCGATTTCTTAAATCCTTGGCGCCTTGCCCCGTCTTAGACGAAACAAAAACATATGGATACATTTTTCTATCAAGTTCTTTTTCTAATTTGCTGACATCAACCAAATCGCATTTATTCAAAACAAATATGATTTTCTTGCCTAAATCTTTAATTTTATTTTCAAGTTCAAAATTTCTTGTCTCTTCAATAAAACGCGCATCTAAAACTTCAAGTATAATGTCTGAAATATCGATCACTTTTCTAACTACGTCCGGGTATTTTCCTCGTTGTTTCAAAATGTTTGCTATGTGCCCGGTATGCCGAGATCCAAAACTATAACGAACTCTCATGAAAATAAAAAGGACGGGGAGTTTAAAAATTAGAGTTTTCACAAATTATTTGCTCATTGAACCTCTATCGCAATCTTTATTTGGGAAGTAGGGAGCGGGTACCCCATAAAGAATCATCCTTCCATTTATATCATAAATAATTTTTCTCCCAAAATTATTTGATGGTTTTTTATCTGGTCTGGTATGGGGATGAAACGACATTCCTACTCTTGCGACCAAATCACCTGAGTTTTCATCACCCATAGCATTTTTTAATATTTTGCTCTTTATATATCTTTTTTCAAGCTTTTTTGCAAATGTCTAAAGTATTCTTCATCAAAAAAGTTTGCCATTCTTTCTACGATTAATTCCGGCGTTGAATGAGCGAGTCTTCCCATCACGGGATTATGATCTACTATTAAATTAAAATTTTCATCAAGGCCCTTCGCTTCTATCCCATCAATCCTGGTGAATTCCGGCAAAGTTTTTTTAATTTCCTGTCCCAGATGTGTCGCAATCACAAGAAAACAATTTTTTTTCACGAAATAATCTATTGTTGCTGAAATAATCTTGCCAGCAACGCCCGGCTCTGTAACTGCTTCTATTTCGTCAGCTAAAATCAGTGTCTGATTACCGGGTTTAATTTTCGACATTTGTGAAAGCAGTGTCTCAAATGCCCCTTTCGAGGCCGAACCTTTATTTTTAGCAAAATAATATATTTCGGAAAATATTGGCATATGGATTTCTCCATCAATAGGCAAGCCTAACTGGAACAAGCTTATATTTTGTAAAATATGTTCGAGCAAAGTTGTTTTCCCGCCAGAGTTCGCACCGGTCAAAACAGAACATTTATTGAATTTATCAAGCTGAAATGAAATGGGTGTTGCGTTTTTTAAGAAAATGTTTTTTGCATCCGAAAAGTATAAATTTTCCGAATATATTGGGAATCTTTTTCCTTCATTGATCCATAAATAAATGCCATTGCAAAAATCTTCAACTAAAAGTAAGGCGGACAATTTCTCGAGAATTTTTGGAATTTGTTTAAGTTCTTTTGAATTTTTCTTTATTCTTTCAGCCAAATTCGTGAATTCATTCGTGCTTTCTCTTTTTATTTGTGCGTCAAGTTCTTCGCGATCAATTGTAACTGGAATTTTTATATTGAATAAATGTTCCGGCAAACCGCTTTCCTCAACGCTTTTTCTGATAATTTCAACAATTTTTTGAGGCATTTTCCCCTGACCAAGAATATTCAAAAGCCCCTCTCCTGTAATTGTCATCTGCTTGATCTCATGCGAAATTTTCCCATTAATATCTTCGAGCATTCTTTCAATTTCTGATTCGGAAATGATTTTTCCTTCCTGATTGTCAATTAAATCAAAAAGTTTGGATAAAAAATTTATCAAATCATTCATCTCGTCAGAGGTCTTTTCTTTCGACAAAACATCAAAATTTTCTTTCCATCCTGAAAGAATTTCAAGGTATCTTTCAAGATAAATATTTTCGATTGAATCAATAAAAATTGTTTGCGGCAGTCTTTCAAGGAGAATCTTGAAATCATTGCAATCAATCATTTGAATGATATCATATTTTTCTAAATCCAAAATATCATTTTCGCTAATCAATAAAATCGCTGTGCATCCGAGCTTATCTAGTTGAACAAATGTCGCTTCGTCTTCGGTAACTGCCGCGATTTCATAACGTGGTTTCCATTTCTTTCTTGGTGCAATCATTTTGTTTAAAAAAGTCTTGCCTGATTTTGGAAGTTCTCTGAAAAAATCCTGCCTTCTTTTTATTTCAGAAAAATTTTTTGTAAAATTAAAAAAATTCCAAAGATTAAATGTGTCTTCGAAAACAAAATTTGCTGAAATTTGGTTAATTAATTTTTGGTGAACCGACCTGGCGTCCCGTGTTTTAAAAATATTTTCTCCTGAGATTTTAATCAAACTTTTGTCTTCATTAAAAGGATTCAGATTATTTGTTATAGCAAAATCCATAAGTTCCTCTTTCATCTAAAAAAATACTTAAATTTGTTTATAAAAATTATTGTGACAAAAAGCTATTCGCTTACAAAGGATTTTTCTTGTCTCCTTCCGTGGTACCTGTTCTTCTCATATTATCAACAAACCCCTTCACTGCGGGAGAATTTCTTATATCATTTCTATCTTGATTATTTTTTAACTGGTCCATTTTATCTAAGCGATTATATAAGTCTTCTTTTTGAACTTCAGCCAAATTTCCTTCCTTTAATTCTTTTATTTTTCGCTCATCCTCTTCTAGTTTTCTTTGCGCCTCTTCAAGTCTTTTTCTTCTCATTCTCTCTTCGGGATTTAACTCTCTATAAATTTGTATTTGCTTTTCTTCGGAAGCCAGTTTTTTTTTCGCCTCTTCAATTTTTAATCTTCGCAGATTTATTTCCTTGATTTTTTTAAGCTCCTCTTCTTTTTCTTTCACTTGATGTTCTATTTTCTCAAGCTCTTTTTCTTCCGGATCTTTTTTTATTTTCATGTTTTTAAAAAATATAAAGTATATTCCCAATAAAATCAAGATCAATATTATCATGCATATTGCAATAACCATATAATTTATTTTTCCTTCTTCCGTCGTAAAAATAGATTTCCCATTAAAAATATCATTAAAAACATTTTGTTTTTTTTCGGTGTCATTCAAACTTTCCGACTTATTTGATGAATTAATTGTTGAGTTTGTCGTTACGTTTAGAATAGCTTCTTCGGTGTAAACCGATATTATACAATCAATGGGAACACAGTCGATCAGGTATGGTACATCGGTTTCTTTGTTGTCAAATTTACTCTCTCTGATTTTATTTTTTCCGCTATCGGTAATAATGACTTGAAATTTGGCAGACGACTCCATTAAAGAAAAAAAGGTAACATTAAATAAGCCATTACTATCTGCAATTCCTTCCTTCATGACGATTAGCGGGCCAGACCCTGCAGTCCAAGCATAAACTTTGACCTGATTCCCGGGAGTTGTTTTAACAGTTATTGGATCATCCATAGCGACAACATAACAAATTAAAAACACAGCCAACAAGATCACAATTTTTTTCTTCATAAAGAAATATATTTTATTAGTTTAAAAAGTTTTTTAATTTGGATTTTAAAGTTTTATTACTTTTTGTTAGTATAATAGTAATAAAAGTAGACTCGATTGAAAAGTTATATAATTTTTATTCCCAAAAGAAGTAATTAAAGTCTTTATAGGAAGGTCCTTGTTGCTTTTATAAGTTCAGGTGTTTGAAACAAAAAAGCCAGACATTGTTTTTAAGATAAATAACATTGAATATGCGATTGAAGTTGAAACTGGAAAAATACTTAAGCATAACACAAAACAGCTTTTAGAAAAAATAAGATTATTAAAAAAAGATTTTGGAGACAACTGGTTTTTTGTAGTTACTAATAGAAAAGATTTCAAAAAATACAATCAATTAGGAAAAACACTTACAAAACTGACCTTGATAAATCAGTTAAACAAAATTTTAAAAAATAAATAGGTGCACAAAACAACGCAATAAGTTTTTTTAAGAATTCGGCAGATTTTAGCTATTTTGCCGAATATAAAATAATTTGGGAAATAAGAGAACGCACCAAATGCATTAATTATTAATTAATTTTCTTTTACATTTCGCCTGATAAATCATACTTGCTACTCTTTTTCTTATTTTATAGCAATTAGCCCATTTTGCATGCGCATTCCATCCCTGAAACGATTCCATTAACTGATTATGACTTATCCAATCCTTTTCATACTTTTTAATTTTAGAAATTATCTTTTTATAATTTCTTTTCCTTAAAAGTTTAAAATAAAAAAAATTTCTAAAGCCAACGAAATCGATACCTTTTGAAAGAGGTTTTACTTTAGATTTATCCTGATGCAATTCAAGTTTGAGGTCTTGTTTTAGAAAATTATTAATTCTAATTTTCCAAATCTCTAATTGAATTTTATTTTTATGAAATAATATGAAATCATCGACATATCTAATATAATATTTTGCTTTTAGGGTATGTTTTGCAAAATAATCGAGTTTGTTTAGATAAACATTAGCTAAAAATTGCGAGGTAAGGTTTCCCAAGGGCATTCCAATGCCATTATTAATTTCTCCATTTACCAATATTTTTTTAATTAGATTGATGAATTTTTCATCTTTAATTTTTTCATCTAGAATTTTTAATAATATTTCATGGTTAATTTCCATAAAATAATGGCGGATGTCTGCCTTCAAACAATATCCTTTTACAAAATTATTATTCAATTTTTTAGAGGATAATTCTCCATTATTTGATACCTTTTTAAAACATAAATGGAACCTTTTAAGTGCAAACAAAGTTCCTTTGCCTTTTCTGTTTGCGCAACAATCATATATGAATATTTTTTCATATATGGGTTCTAATAAATTTATAATTGCATGGTGAACTATTCTATCTCTGAAATGTGCTTTAGAAATTTTTCTAGTTTTTGGGTCACGTAGTATAAAAGTCTTAAGGGGTCTTGGAGAATAGGTTTCATTTATCAATTCTTTCTGCAAATCATCAAGACTATTTATTAAATTTTCCTGAAATTCTAAAACATAAGGTTTTCTTGTTTTACCTTTTCTGGCTTTTTTCCACGCTAAGACTAAATTATTATAATCACAAACTTTTTCATAAAGATTATTATATGTTTTCACCATTTTAAAAACACCTCTTTTCCCCGTTGTAAATACTTTGGCTATTCCGAGCGAAGAATTCTCGTCTAAAATTTTATTTTTAAATTTCGAGTTTGACGGATCCCTGTTGCAATTGAAATTAGCCCTGTCGGAGTCCGCGTTGAACCTCGCAACACACTAGCAGTTTCATCCAAATAGACACCACAACTTTAATATTCGCTCATTTTCAAGGAACTTTACTTTCTTGAAAGTATCTTTGTTACTAACTATTGTTGTTGAATTTTATGCAGAAAGCGAAACTTTCTGACTAATGAATCTGCATGTAGCCAAAATATTGGATTTACAACATTCGGGCGAAATTATTAAAAAATGATGCTTTTTAAAATTAACTTTGTTAACTTTTTTGCGCGCTGGCGCCTTCGGCGCATGCATATACCCCGAGCGAAGAATACGAGTCTGACGGATCCCCGTTGCAATAGAAATCAGCCCAGTCGGAGTCCGCGAAGAACCTCGCAACAGAACCAGAAACTGGCGCCCAATAATATAAATTTCCATCCAAAATATTTTGAGAAGGTAACCCATGAGAGTTATTTGAATCAAGCCAGCTATCAAGCGAAATTCCTGGAGTTTTGTTTTGTGTAAGATAATCGGTTACTTTTTGAGAAAGATTTTTCCTGATTCCTTTCTCGATAACTTTTTCGGAAATCATATAAAGTTCTTTCTTTCTTTCCTGAAATTTTACATTAATCCAGTTTGATCGCCAAGGGCTTCTCACCTCGGTAATTTCTTTATACAAAGGATTTTTAGAATCACGAAGATATTTAAGAAATTCTCTAAACTGGTAAGGTGTAGGCATAAAAAGATTTTGTTTTTCTAATTCTACTTGAGTATCATTCCAATTTCTTCCTAAATGCATCCTTTCGGGCGAAAAAGAAAGATTTAATGATGGAACATAAATCCAATCGCCAGATATTTCCGCTGGATTAACGAGCTCAACTTCAGTTTCAATTTTAGTTTCTTCTCTTGTTTCCTTTTTTTTAGGTTTTCCTCCTGAAGTTCTAAGTGGCGCACTCTCGGCTATCTCGATTAAACTTCTTTGTTTTGGCAAATATGGTTTTATAAAATTAGGATTCATTTTTCACTGGGTTTTTTTTATAATATTTAGATAGAGAATCAATATAACCTTTAAGCCAATCAATTCTTATTCCCTTTTTTTCTCCAAAACTCTTATCAAATGGACTTACAACTTTATAAGAAAAATCTTTTTTTCCTTTCAGAACATCAAGGTTTCTCTTTTGATCCTCAGAATAAACTCTTACTTCTTTATCTCCTCCTTGTTGAATTTCAATAAATCTATCTTCAGCTTTTCCATCATAAACTGCCGACTGAATAGCCGTGTCGATATAAGATCTTATGGGCTCTATTTTTTCTCTTATTTTACTCACAACATCTCTCATTTGCTCTTGGTCCTCTCCGCTATAAGTTGAAAGGGTTTCAACGCCGTTAAGATTTCCATGATAAGTCGTAAACTTAAAAGATTCCAAAGCTAAATCAAAAGGGTCTAAACTGATTCCGGGATGCTTTAAGCCGATTATAAAGTTTACAGCATTAGCGAATCTTTTTAGAAGCTGGCTGGTCCCGGTATTTGACTGTTTTACAAGAGAGCATATATCTTTTCCCTGACGACTGCAACCGCCACACCTTGAAGGCCACATTTTCTTTTTTAATCCGTCTGAATCTTCTGCACAATAGTCAAGTCCCGAAGAAAACATACGAATGTAAGCTTCAAGCCATGGTTCTCTTTTCCTGGAAGCTTCACTAATCTTCTGATATGCTTCAATAATTTTGCCTGAAATATCTCTTACTTCTGCCTGTTCCCTTCCTGTCCTTTGTGCTAAAACCTCTTCATCATCATCTGTTTTTCTGAAGTAATCAAAATCAAAAGTTACCCCAAAACGATTTAAAAGTGCTCGGTTTATTTGAGAAGTTCCAGCGAAATCTCCATTAACTCGATTTAAATTACATGACGCCATAAATAAATGATAACCATCCTCACCCAATCTAACACCACGATGTTCTCCTTCGGCCATTCCAAAAAATTCTACTTGAACCTCAGGGATTGCAAGATTTATTTCATCTACTATGTTGCATAATGCCTTTACCCTTTCCACAACAGGAACCTTCGACTCATAAAGCATACCCTTTCCCTCGCCTACTTTTGTCTGGTCAATTGTTGTAAAGTATGCGTCTGAACTAAAATCATTTCTTGCAACATTCCAGTTTGATTTTCCTCCATTGTCCGCACTTCCGCCAAAATAGCACTTGTGAATATCTCTCATCAACTGGCTTTTCCCGCAACGCGTGTCTCCAATATTTAGAAAAGAAACTCCCGCTAACACTGCTGCTTTCGGAACATCATAAAAAGGCACTGCAATCAGCTTTTTTTCTCCATTTTTGTCATATCCCTCAATCCGCATCGCTTCTCGAGAGCCGACAAATGTAGGCAAGTCCAAATCTTTATACTCTAATTCATTGCTCATTTCCAATTTCCTCCTTCAATAGCCTATTTAAGCTATATTCTAAAACATGAGATTTGCTTCTATATTTGCCTTCTTCTAAAAGTCTTTCTATCAGCTTAATCTTTTTTTCATCAATTGTTACACTTAATTTTTGCTTCATTTTGAGTATGTTATATTAATTTATACTACTTTAGAGTGTAAATAGAGCTATTTAAATCTTTTTATTTGCAATTACTATATAGTTACATAATTGTACTACAAGCAAATATCTTTATTTTATATTTGAAAATTATAATGGAGGTCACACTTACGAGGATTTGGTAAAAGAAATTCAAGAAATGGAAAAGAATTCTGGCGTAGTCCCGATATTAATGGATTATGCAAGAAAAAGTGTAAAGTAAGCTTTAAAAGCATTGGGCTTCTAATTAAAACATATATTTTGACCCAGTAGGCTAATGGTAGACCCTCTCGTTTACACCGAGATGGCGGAGGTCCGATTCCTCCCTGGGTCATGATTAAACAACCAAAAATTGGCTAAAATTTAAAGATTATTTTATTATATCTTTTTTTCTAAGTAGCTTTTGATAGCTGATGGCGAATCTATGCGCTTCATCTCTGATTGCTTGTACAAGTTGCAGCCCCTTGTTTTTTTTATCTACAATCAATGGGTTTTTTCTTCCTTCAATATAAATTTCCTCGAATTTTTTCGCAAGACTAATCACTGGAATTTTTATATTAAGTTTTGTAAGAGAAAATACGGCAGAATTAAGCTGCCCCAATCCTCCATCAACAACTATTAAATCTGGATATTTTAGTTTTTTAGACAAATTTCCTCCATATCTTCTCTCTATGACCTCTCTCATCGCCGCATAATCATCATTGGCATCAGATAAAATTTTGAACTTCCTGTAATATGATTTGTCCGGCATCCCATCAATAAAAGTTACCATCGACGCGACAGTATTCGTCCCGACAAGATGTGATATATCAAAACATTCTATCTGCCTTGGCAATTTATCCGCATGTAAAATCTTTTTGAGTTCCGAAATTCTCTCCTGCCCCGCAAAAAACGTGGCAATTATATTTTGTAAAACCAAATCAAGTAGTTCTTTTTTGTCTCCTTTCTTCGGAAAAAATATTTTTACTTTTCTGCCTTTTTTCTTAAAAAAATATTCTTCCATGGATTTATCTATTTTTTTTGGAATAATAATTTCTTTTGGAATCGGCGCGGAATCGTAAAATTGGATTAAAAAATCCTCGAGAAAATTTTCGTAATAAGCAAAATTATATGATTGTTTTTCTTCTAAAACCCCCTTTCTTATTGAAAAAACTATCAGATAGACTTCTCCTCCTGAAATCATGTAGTTTATAACGTTCAAATTTATCATTAAAGTCAATTCCATCAACTGTTTTTCCTTTAGAGTCTTTAAGGCCTCTATCTGATTTCTTAAAGTCATCGCGTGTTCATAAAAAGTTTTTTTGGAAGATTCTTTCATTTTAACTTCAAGTTCACTTATTAATTCCTCGACTTTCCCGCTTAATATTTTTCTTACCTGATTTATTCTTTCGTAATAAATCGCCTTGTTCATTACTTTTTTTAATTTTGATGAAGGTTTTCTCGTAATTATCCTGAAACTTCTTTGCAAAACCTCCATGATTAACTTTCTTATTTTACCCGAAACGAAAGGACCGTAATATTCTCCGCCGTCTTTTCTCTCTCTAACTATCTCCACCCAGGGGAAATCTCCTTCATGAATTTGTAGGTATGCGTAACGATGAGAATCCTTCAGGTCTAAGTTATATTTGGGAACATTTTTTTTAATGATATTATTTTCCAGAAGCAAGGCTTCAACCTCGGTTGAAGTAGTAATTGTGTCTACGTCAGAAATTTCTGAAATTAAGGCGAAAGTTTTTGGGTCGTGTTCTTTTTTTTGAAAATAACTTGCGACTCTTTTCCTGATATTTTTTGCCTTGCCAATATAAATAATCTTGCCGTTGCTATCTTTGAAAAGATAACATCCCGGGCTTCGTGGTAAAAATTTGATTTTTTCGACATCCATAATAATTAAGATCAAAGTAATAGTTTAAAAAATAACGAATTTTTATAAGTTTCGATGAAAAAAGATTTTAGATGGATTTCGTTCGTTGTTACAATAGCCGTTGCGATTTTTATTTTTTATATGTCAAGTTTGCCTGCAGAAAAAACTGAAAATCTCGGGCCGACATTTCCATTCAAATCAGTAATCTACCATTTTGCAATATTTTTCATATTAGGATTTTTTCTTCTTATTTTTTTAGTCAGAGGCAAAAAGATGGAATATGTTTTTCTCGGAATTTTTATTTCTCTATTGTATGCAATTTTCGACGAAGTTCATCAATTTTTTGTCCCGGGAAGATGTTGTTCTTTTGGCGACATTTTGACTGATTTCGCAGGAATTTTAGTAGCAGGCGGAATTTATTTTTGGGAAAGAACCTATGGGATTTGCAAATGATTGGCTTTTTGCTTCTATCGGAGATATCCAAGCAAGTCAGCTGATTGTTCAAGCCGTGCTTCATCCATTTTACGGATGCCCAAATGTTTTAGTTCGGGAAAAAAATTAGTCTTTATTTTAACACGTTTTTCAAAAACATTCCGGTGTAACTCTTCGGATTTTTGGCGACTTCTTCCGGTGTTCCTTCGGCGACGATTTCTCCGCCCGCATCCCCGCCTTCCGGTCCTAAATCTATGATGTGATCTGCAGACTTGATGACATCGAGATTATGTTCAATTATTAAAATCGTATTCCCCTTGTTCACGAGATTTTGCAAAACTTCAAGCAATTTATTCACATCGTGGAAATGAAGTCCGGTAGTTGGTTCGTCCAAGAGATAGATCGTTTTACCTGTTGCTCGTTTCGAGAGTTCTTTTGTTAATTTTATTCTTTGTGCTTCTCCGCCCGAAAGCGTCGTTGCGCTCTGTCCAACTTTTATGTAGCCCAATCCAACTTCGACAAGAGTGGAAAGTTTTCTATGAATAGATGGGATTGCTTCAAAAATCGAAAGCGCTTCAAGCACCGTCATGTCCAAAACATCCGCGATAGATTTATTTCTATATTTTATCGAAAGAGTTTCTGCATTAAATCTTTTTCCCTTACATTCTTCGCATTCTACATATACGTCAGGCAAAAAATTCATTTCGATTTTTATTGTTCCGTTTCCTTCGCATTTTTCGCATCTCCCGCTCGGAACATTAAAAGAAAATCTTCCGGCCGAGAAGCCTTTCATTTTTGCATCCTTTGTTGAAGCAAAAAGATTTCTTATGTCATCGAAAACTTTGATATAAGTTGCCGGATTACTTCTTGGAGTTCTTCCGATTGGGCTCTGGTCTATCACTATGACTTTATCTATTTCCCCATTTATTTCTATCCCTTTATGTTTTCCCGGAGTAACGAGAGACTTGTTTATTTTTTTCATAAGCCCCTTGTAAATTATTTCTTCAAGAAGCGTCGACTTTCCAGAACCCGAAACTCCAGTAATGCAAGTTAACACTCCCGTGGGTATTGATATGTCAATATTTTTCAAATTATTTTCCTGACATCCTTTGAACACAATTTCTCCTTTCCCGTTTCTTCTTTTTTTAGGAACTGATATTGATAAATTTCCTGAAAGATATTTTCCTGTCAAAGAATTTTTATTTTTTACAATTTCTTCAGGTGTTCCTTCGGCGACGATTTCTCCGCCTTCAACTCCGGCGCCCGGTCCCATATCAACAACATAATCTGCCTTTCTGATTGTATCTTCATCGTGTTCTACCACAACCAAAGTATTGCCCAAATCTCTTAAATGATGCAAAGTCTCTATTAATTTTATGTTATCTCTTTGATGCAAACCAATAGACGGTTCATCCAAAATATAAAGTACTCCCATAAGATTTGAACCTATTTGTGTAGCCAACCTAATTCTTTGTGCTTCTCCGCCCGAAAGCGTCCCTGAATGACGTGAAAGCGTTAAATACCCGAGCCCGACATCAATCAAAAATTTTAATCTTGATTTTATCTCTTTAATTATCAAAGCAGCAATTTCGTTTTCTTTTTTTGTAAGATTCAAGTTTTCAAAAAATTCGTAACCTCTCAAAATCGAAAAATCCGACGCATCCGCAATTGACTTACCATTTATCATAACAGACAAAATTTTTTTCTTTAATCTTTTGCCCTTGCAAGTCGGACACAAAATCGATTTCATGAACTTTTGCAACTCATCTTTTCGCCATTGTGATTCCGTCTGTCTGTAAAGTCGATCGGATTGCGGGATTAATCCTTCCCACCCATCCGTTAAATTCATTTTAGCGCCATTTGACCATCTACCGGTTATGGATTCAGAAGAACCATAGAGAAGAATATTAAGCTGCTTGGATGTAAATTTTTCAATCGGAGTAAATAAGTCAAATCCGTGTTTCTTCCCAACTGTTTGCAATTGTTGTCCTCTCCAACTTAAATCCATTTTGCCATAAAGGGCGATAGCACCATCCATAATGCTTTTCTTTTTGTCTGGAATAACCAAATCGGGATCAAATTCTATTTTCACCCCTAATCCCTTACATTCTTCGCAAGCTCCAAACGGGCTATTAAAAGAAAACATTCTTGGCTGAAGCTCTTCAAATGTAACTCCGCAAATTGGACAGGACATTGCTGAAGAATAAAATTCTTCTCTTTCTTTGCTTTGGACTATAATAAGCCCACCACTTTTTTTTAATCCATTTTCAACAGCCTCATTCAACCGAGATTTGTCCGAAATTTCAAAACGATCAATCACAACTTCTATGTCATGTTTTTTGTATCTTTCAAGCACAATTTTTTCATCGGTTCTGTAAATTTTACCATTTACTCTCACGCGAGAATAACCTTCTTTCCCCAAATCTTTTATCAACTGTTCATAGGTTCCCTTTTTTTGTCTAACTATTGGGGCATAGATATTCACTTCTCCCGAAATTTTTTTTAAAATGTTTGTTGTAATTTGTTCCGCCGACTGTGCTTCTATTTTTATATTGTGATCCGGGCAATAAGGAACGCCGATTCTCGCGAATAAAAGTCTTAAATAATCATAAATTTCCGTAACTGTTCCTACTGTGCTCCTTGGATTATTTGAAGTTGTTTTTTGTTCTATAGAAATCGCGGGGGAAAGTCCTTCAATTGAATCTACATCGGGCTTGCTCATTAGCCCAAGGAACTGTCTTGCATAAGCACTTAAAGATTCTACATACCTTCGTTGACCTTCTGCATAAAGAGTATCAAAGGCAAGTGTCGACTTTCCAGAACCTGACAATCCTGTTATCACTATGAATTTATCCCTTGGCAAATCAACATTAATATTTTTAAGATTGTGTTCCCGCGCTCCTCGAATTTTTATATCTTTCATGAATAGAATATCAGTAAAAATATCATCAACTTATAAATATTTCCAGTCATTAAAGTGTTGTACGAAAGCATACAACATTAGTTGTTATTGTCCAATAACAAACTTTATATATTCATTCATTCTTAATATTATAATAATCTGTAGTATTTTAAAAGACAAAATGAAATTACCAAGTATAAAATTTGCAAAAACTATCGGCTCGCATATAGAAAAACAAATAAAAGATAGCTTTGGAAGTGTCCCTTGCGAATTCAATCATATTCCGAATGGTCATCTAAACGCACCAAAATCACCTTCGGCTATTTTCGTTGATGGGAAAAATTTGGATATGATGGCCAATATAAGAAAACAATCTCCAGATACTCAACTTATTGCAGTCTATGAAAATGCTCCATATGAATCCTTGGTTGAAGCATATGAAAAAGGATTAATTAATCAAAGTGTTAGAAAGCAGAACGGACAATTGGATGAATCACAGCTGGCAAAAGTAGTTGACCATATCAGGGCCTCTTCGTCTTTTTACTCTGATTTAAGCATAGGGATTATCGGGTACAAAACTCTTGGTCCAAGCACGGCTCAGAGAATTATCGGGAATCCACATATTGAAAATGTGCGTATATATTCAGATTTTCATAGAAGAGGAAAAGTAGAAGGTTACGACGAGTTAAGGGCTATTGATCTTGACGTTAAAGGGGAACCTGTATATTGTCATTCTATAGAAGATGTTCTCGAACCTTCAGATATAGTAATTGTAAGCAGGGGTGACCCTCGTGTCGATTATAATGCACATAAAAGAAATGGCAGAAATCATCCTGAAACAGTCAAAGATGAATTTGATAATGTAGCACCAATAGTCATGCCTGTTATTGAAATTGCAAAAAGTGTGAAATTTAATGGCGCTTTTATGGTTGAAACTAACCCCGGGGCAATTTTAGATTTATTCTATTACTCAGGATTCCCCCGAACATCAATTTTACAGGTTCAAAATGACACGTTGCGATTTAAAAATTATCTGGCTCAAGAAGTAAAAGAATTAAGAAACTCGATGGTCCGGGAAATATTCGGGGGAAGAAGGTTGCGTCCTCATTCTTCAGATTTTGAAAATGTTTTCATAATTGGTCCTCATGAAAATCCAAGTGGTGTGCTTTTTGATCAAATAACCTTGTATAACCAACCCCTTCTGGAATTAATTCCTGCGCTAAAAGATTCTGATTTGCAAACTATAATTATGGAAAATTTTAGAAGAATACCTCCACGGATAATGGCTTCAAGCCAAACCATTGGTTTCCCATATCCCGGGACTCCATCCCAGATAGCCGATACGATATATAGAATTGCGCATTTTCAAGAATTGCCAAATGCTTTAACTGTTTTTGTAGACAGATATGGAACTTTTTTAGATTGGCAAGGAGAAATCAGATATGAACAAAAAGGAGAGAAGCATGTAATAAGAGCTAATACGTCAACAAATTTTAGACCGAGAATTCCTAAAAATATTAATGAACAACTCGCAACCGAAGCCGAGCAAAGAAAAGAGTTAATTTTATCTTCTCAGAAAGTGCCACGAAGAATTAAACAAAAAATTAGAAAAGACTGTGAGGTATGCTCATGACAGCAGACAAACTAACTGAAGTATTAGAAAGCGTCGGCATGAACAAAAGTGAAATAAAAATTTATGTCGATTTGGTAAAAAATAAAAAATCTTCTGCTCTTGATATCTCAAAAAGAACAACAATACATCGTTCAAACACATATGATATTTTAAGAAACTTAATCGAGAAAGGGTTTGTGAAAGAATCTACTCAGAACAATAGAAAACTTTTTATCCCAATGGAACCTGAAAAAATAAAAGACTATCTCCGTCAAAAAGAAAAAGAAATCGACTTGATTATTGAACACCTAAACCAATTCTCTGAACAAAATAACGAAGAAGAAACTGTCACTATCACAAGAGGCCAATTTGCAGCCCGAGAAGCTTTAGTGGATTTGATGAAAAAAAATTGTACAATAAATATATACGGAGCATCTAATGAAGCGGTCCAAACTTTTGGCGAAGGATTTATGGAAGAATACCATAAAAAAAGAGCGAGAAAAAAAATTTTGATGAGACACATATACAACATGGATGCGGTAGCAAGAATAGAATATCTTAATAAATTAAAATTTACGGAAGCAAGGGCACTTTCTAAAAAATATGACACGCATGTTTCCACGGTAATTTGCGGCGATTTGGTATATATAATAATTTTTGTAAATCCCATCTCGATAATCACCATAAAAAATAAAGAAATCGCTGACACTTATAATAAATACTTTGAACTTCTATGGGCAAAGGCCATTATTCCTTCAGCCAAAAAAACTCTTGGAAAACCAGCAGAAGAAATCAGTGAAATGATTTAATAGTCTAAATTTGTGTTTTCTCGTCGGAAAAATAAAAAATCCTAAGTTGTCTGTGCCGCTACTACATTTCCTTTTATAAGATATTTTGTATAACTTAATATGAAAGAAAAAAGTTTATGCATAAGCTGTTTTGAACCAATTACCAATCCGATTTGCGAATGGTGTTATCTAAAACAAATTTCAAGATGGTTTGAATACAAAGGTCTAAATGATATAAAAAAAAATTTGATAATATCAAACCTAAAAAAAGCTTTTTCCAAAGAAATTTCTGCAGATGACACTTGTGTACTTTGCCAGAAAGAAGAAGTGAAAATTTGTTCTTATTGTTTTTTTGTGAAGATTGTGAAAGTAATGAAAAAAATTAAATTATCCAACGAATTAATCCAGTCTTTTCTGGCTGATTTTAATTATCACGTCGGGAGAGAAGAGGAATTTATGTCTTTAATTAAATAAGGAGGTAAAAATGAAAGATGATATTTTATTCCAGGGATCATATGTCATTTTAGAAGAAGATGACTTTTGGGTAGATGAAGTGGATGATGATAATTAATGATTCCAATGTGATTATCTTAAAACTATTTTCTTTATTTTTTCTTTAATAATATATATTTTAATCAAAAACATTATTTCTATAGAAATGCTAAAAATAATCAAGAAATCTCCGATTGAAAAAATAAAACTTGATAACTGAAATATATCTGCAAGATAGCAATATTTTACCTCACTACATTCGCTAAAACTAAAATGTCTTTCATATTCAAATTCAAAATTTTGGAATAAAACAGGCATCTTGCCCCCATTCTCCGACACGACTACAAAATTTAAACACATGCCAAGTATGAAAAAAATTAGTATAAAAATAAAAATTGATAAATTTTTTATTTGTTTGCTCAAAAGCTGGAATTCATGATTTTTCATAAAAATAAAAAATAAAAAATTCTGATTTTTAGATATTACTGGCATTCCCGCTAATAAATTCTTCGCCAACCGAGATATCCGGCCTTTGTTCAATTAAATAACGAGCGGCATCTAAGGTATCTTCTCTATTATAACCAGCGACTAATGTGGCAATCATCCCTTCATTAAATGGAGATTGGAAAGTTTTTATTACATATTCTCCGCTGCCGACTCCCGTTTCTTCTTCCCATTCATCGCCACACAAAGGAAAATTTACGTTTAATAAAACTGCGGATAAATTATTCACGCACGTCCCTCCTACGACAATCAAATTTCTGTTCTCAATGCCATCCTCTCTCAAATCTCTATAGAAAATAATGTCAACATCATTTTCAGAAAAATTACCATTACCTGACGTTAATAATACTTTCCCGTAAGATTCTTCTCCGTGATAAATTATTCTGGCGCTTGTCTGGCCATTTGAATCGATAAAAATTTGCGAAGCTAATGGTGACTCTATCCATCCGGTTCGAACATCTGAATTATCATTAAGAGAATCAAGGATTCCTCCTGCAAGAACGTCCGTACTTTCAATTGATCCAACTTCAACTTCGTCATTCGCAGTGTCAACTCTAATTGTCACGCCAAAACTTTGCCCTTGTCCGATATCCCCGTCTTCATTTTCTTCAGTCAAACTCAATATCCACTCTGAATCCGAACCTAACGATATCAAGCCAACGCCGGTTCCATCCGATACAGGCAAAAATATTTTCAGCCCTTCCTGTGTGTACAAAGTATTGAAACTTCCGCCTTCATTTATGGAGATTGTGGCTGAATTATTATCGTTATCTATACTGACTACTGTTAACTCTATATCGCCAAAAGTAGCAGAATCTCCTGCTCTGACGCTGCTCTCTTCCTCGTCCCCTGTTACATGATTAAAAAAATCCACCACATCATTATTCCCGTCTGTTGTTACATCCAACCGAAGAATAAAAGATTCTGCTGAATTTTCATCGTCCCAAGAAGCAACCAAATATTCATCCGTATCGTCATTCCATTCTATGGTATCTGTAGATGAAGTAACAAGCAAGTTATCTTCACCGTCCCCAATGGCAGAAAAAGTGTTTCCATCAGAAAAAAGAATGGGTAATTCAAATGGATCGTCCGAGCCCTCAACTATCGCATTAAGAACAATCACGTCTTCCCCATTTGAATCGATAAGCAACTCTTCTTCTGTAGGTATAAAAAATTCCTCCATTACAAATCTTAAATTTTCGAATAATGGCATTGCCGTCATCTCTTCAGCGTCTTCTGCAATAAACATATCTTCTTCCGCATTCCATTCAAATGTAATGCTTCGAAGTTCATACTGATCTCCCGTCACTTCACTGTCTATATGAGCGATAAGCCCTTCGATATTATCATCTGCTATTTCGACTTCACCGCCATCCGTCAAAGTAACACTTTTGGCTCCGATAAGAAATTGTACTCTTTGTACTCCCCCTGAGAAATCCTGATAATCAATTTCCGTGACAGCCACAGTTGTTCCCCGAATCGTTGCAGTATCTCCTTCCTGAAGCGACCTTGTTAATTCACCATTTACCCTAAGTCTTGCCTGATTTTGATTTATAAAAACAGCTTCAATAGTAAAAGAGTTGTCATCCTCAACAAACGTTTTGGTCTCTCCTAAATTCAAGCTGCTCTCAATCGCACCGGACAACATTTCGATTCTATCGTTTGAGTTCGCAGAAATTATTGTATATTCTCTTCCGAAAAGTTCTATTTGGGTGTTCTCGAAATCTGTCAAGTCGCCATTTGATATATCTGATTCGACAACGTCTGTAAAATCAACTGTATAATTTAAGATATGATCGCCATCTTCTATAAAAATCCCTATTGACGGATCGTCATCCCTATAATCATTATCCTGAAAAACAGTCAGTACCAAATTTTCACTTAACGAAATTTCCTGATCATAATCGAAAAGGTCTCCCTTATTTGTCTCATACTCACCCTGAGATAAAAGAGAAGGAAGGTCATCTTCGTCTATTGCTCCCCTCTGAATCTGCGACAAACTATCGCCAAGATTTAACCTGTCGTTTGATCTTTCAAAGGATAAAGATTCTTCTGAATTATTTTCGCCAAGCAAATTATTTCTTATAATCTGAGCTGCAGAACGATCTTCATCACTCCCAATTACGACATAGACGTCACCTTCATCAAAAGTAGATGGGAACATTTGGGCTGATGCCAAAACTAAAAAAGTGGTCATTGCCAATATTGCAATTACTTTTTTCATAACTCAATACCTCCTTTCAAATCTTGAATTATATCTAAAATACTTTCACTGGGAACTTTTTTTGTTTCCATAAAATATAAATATCGAATTAATTCATAAAAAGAAGCGGTATAGGAAAATACAGCTATGGCAAACTATACTTCAGGCACAATCGACTATTCCTTGTTTTTTTCAAAATACCCGGTTATTATTTGATTCTCAATAATATGCCCTGACATTGCCCTATTTATTTCCTCTTTTTTCCTGTTGTTTATGAACAAAATTGAATCAAGAATATAAAATGAAAAAATATATCTGTGTTTTCCAGAAGGAGGACATGGGCCAAAATATCCCGCTTTTCCCAAGCTATTTTCGCCCTGCATGCCCAAATTAGTATTTTCTTCTATTGTAATATCTTTACCCGAAAGAGGAATATTATAAATCACCCAATGAATAAAATTATTGGCATCAGGATCAATAACGATAATTGCCATGCTTTTCGCATTTTCGGGAATTTCCGATATTTTAAACGGTGGGCTTGTATTCTTGCCTTTACAGGTGTGTTTCACGGGGATGTCTTCATTGTCTTTGAAATTTGTTTCTATTATCATATAAAATAAATTAAATTCAAGACTTAAGTAGTTGTTGTATTAGAACAAACATCTGATGTATGATTATTTACAGCAAAATTTTTTATTCAAATTATATATTTAATTATATGAGACGCTTTAAACCTTTCATGCGACGAATAAGTGATTGGGCGAACGAGTTTCCCGACGAAGATTTCTCAAGCCCTGATGTAGATATTGTCGACAAAGAAGAAGAGTTAATGATAAAAATTGACTTACCTGGCGTGAAAAAAGAAGATATAAAATTGAATATAAATTCCGACTCAATTGAAATAAAATGCGAAAAAACAGAAGAAAGAAAAGATGAAGAAGAAGGTGATTATTATTTATCAGAGAGATATTATCGAGGATTTTACAGAAAGATTTCATTGCCCAGATCGATAATACCAGAGGATGCGAAGGCAAGATTTCGCAACGGTGTTCTCGAAATTACTGCTCCAAAATTCGAAGACGAATCTTCTAATGTGGAAATAGAAGATTAATTTCCCGAAACCTTTATAACTGCTCTTTTATTTGATTTATGTAAGAAACTGGAAAATTAAGTTAAATTATCAGTTCTTGAAAAAAATGAATGAGTTTGGAAAATTATCATTAAGTGAAAATTTATTAAAAATTCTTCGCGAAGAAGGTTTTGAAAAACCACTTGAAATTCAGGAGAAAGTCTTGCCTTTAGCTATTGCTGAAAAAGATATCATCGGAAAATCAGAAACAGGCAGCGGGAAGACTCTTGCATTCGCTTTGCCAATTTTGCAAAATCTTAAACCAAATGGAAATGTCCAAGCCTTGATTCTTACTCCAACCCGTGAGCTCGCAGAACAGATCACGAGAACTTTCGAAAAATTTTCTAAAAATTCAAAAATTGAAATTACGTCGGTATACGGTGGTGTAAATATAAATACCCAAATAAAAAAAATTCCTTACAGTGACATAATTGTAGCAACTCCCGGCAGAATTCTTGATCATCTTCAGAGAAATACGCTTGAGCTAAGGCATATAAAATTTTTAGTTTTGGACGAAGTTGACAGAATGTTTGATATGGGATTTTATCCTGACGTTGAAAAAATAATCTCGAAGTGCCCGAAGGAAAGACAAACCCTGCTCTTTTCAGCAACAATTTCTCATGAAATTGATTACCTTGCGAAAAAACATACTAATGAAGCAATCCGTGTTTCTACAAATTCTTATGTTGATCCGACAAAGCTTGAGCAAGTTTATTATGATACGCCTGGCAATCTCAAGTTTTCTCTTTTGGTGCACCTGCTTAAAGAAGAAAAATCAAATCTGGTAATGGTTTTTTGCAACACAAAAAGAAACACCGATCTTGTTTCAAAATTATTGAGAAAAGTTGGATTGAACGCAAGCGCGATTCACGGAGATCTGACTCAAAATCAAAGACAAAGAACGTTGGATAATTTTCACAAACAGCATGTCAATATTCTCGTTTGCACCGATGTAGCCGCAAGGGGATTGGATATAAAAGGAGTAAGCCATGTTTATAATTACGATCTCCCATCAAAAAGCGATGATTACATTCACAGAGTTGGAAGAACCGCGAGAGCGAAAAAAGAAGGAAAGGCTATAGCCCTACTTTCTGATAGAGATTATGAAAACTTCGACAGAATTCTTAAATCAAATCCCAAATTAAAAATCGAACGAAAAGAAATGCCGAAAATTGAAGTCATAAAAATCGAAAAAGACTTTAACAACCGTGAAAGATTTGGCGACAGAAGAACTTGGAATAAAAGTCCAAGAAGAAGAAGCAATCAAAGAAATTCAAACAGAAGATTTGGGAACAGAGATAGCAGACGCTAATCCTGATCCAAGCCTACATTATCGTAAGTATAAATTGTTGGCTCTTCTTTTTTGACTTCGGAATTCTGATTGGGTTCGGAACTTTCAGCTTCTTGTTTTAGAGAAATTATATCCGGATTTTCGAATGTTTCTTTTTTTTTCATTGAACTAACCGCCCAATGATAAAGAAGCACGAGCACTAAAAGTATAAAACAAATTACAATTATCCCGATAAAAATCCAGTCAACTGAATCCAGCACCATGAATATAATTTAATTTTAAACTATATAAAACTGTCCCCTTAATATTTTTAAAAACATTAAAAGAAAACCTTTTTTGTTCAAATACTTTATTAAATTTCTGTAAAATGTATCTTGAATCTTTTCACTGCTTCAGCTATCTATTTTTTGTATTGTCTGGGACAATAATTTATGTTTATAAAATAAACAAATATTATATTATAAGAATTTGTTTTAAAATCATTTCCATTTTACTTCTACATCATCGGTTCTTTCTCGCGGAGAGATATCAATTTCATCAAACTCTTGAACATTTTTGGAAATTCCTGCTTTTAACATTTTGAGTCCGAGATATCCGATCATCCCGGCATTATCTACAAGCAAACTTTTTTCAGGGCAAAAAAATTTCACGTTTCTTTCCTCGCACATAATTTTGCACATTTCCTGTAAACGTGAATTACAGGCAACTCCTCCCCCGAGCAAAAGTTCTTTTTTCCCGGTGTGAGCCAGCGCCCTTTCAGCAGCCTCGACAAGCATCGCAAAAACAGTTTCTTGCATCGAAAAAGACAAATCTTCAATTGGGATACCTTTACTTAGAAGATTCCTTAATTTTGTTTGAATCCCTGAAAACGAAACATCCATTCCTTTTATTGAGTATGGAAGTTCTATATAATTTTTCGATTGTTCGGCTAATTTTTGGATTTTCGGCCCGCCCGGGAAACCAATTCCTGCAAAACGTGCAAACGTGTCAATAAAATTTCCGACGCCAAGATCCAGTGTTTCGCCAAAAACCCTGAATTTTCCAGCTTCGTATGCAATTACCTGAGTATTGGCTCCAGAGGCGTAAAGAAGAACAGGGTCTTTTGCTCCGGTCGTTTCTCCAATCTCAAGATGAGCAATACAATGATTCACTGGAATGATGGGTATACCAAATTTTTTAGCAATCTTTTTACTAAACTCCATCCCCTCTAATAAGCACGGAGCAAGTCCGGGAGCGTTTGAAAAGGAAATAGCAATAATATCTTTCTCGCTAATTTTAGCTTCATCAATCGCTTTCCAATATAAACCTTCGGCAACTTTCTTGTGATGCTTTCTAACTTCTAACGGAATCATCCCGCCTTGCTCCGTTGTGTAGACGTCTTTTAGGTTTGACAATATTTTTCCTTCAAAATCTAAAATTGCAACTCCGAATGTATGCGCTGTTGATTCAATACCAAGGATATATTTTTTCATTAATTAATTTAAAATAAATTAGTTTATAAATTTTTGATTAGCCCCAAACTCTCTTCTGATTCTTTTTATATATTGCGAGATGCTTTCGCTGCCGCCGGAACAATAGAGGGATTATCTGAATGAAGAAGGACTACTCCCATATAAAGGGTCTTGATAGCGTTGTTGCGAATTATTATAAGCGTCTTGGATTTTCTTTTTTTGTCTTTCTGCTTCTCTGTTAAGATTGGCTGCTATTTCAGTGGCTTTACTAAATCTTTCATATCTATTATTATGTGTATGTTCTTGGGTTTTCTTTTTATGCCCATGTTTGCTCATTTTATTTTTTAAAGTTTTAAATTTTTAAATTTAATTGTGATATAGTAGTCTAATTTTATCTTCAAAAATTTTAAATATGTTGGGCATAAAATTATAAATAGTAGAAAATCTCATTTTTAATATGGTGATTGAAAAAGAAAAAAGTTTCTTTGATTTTATAAAATTAGTGTCACCAGGGATGCCATTAAGAACGGTTGTCAACGATCTTGTTGAATCGGGACTGGGCGCAATAATTGTTTTTGATTCTCCAGAACTTCATGAACAAAATCTTTTTGAAGGTGGATTTAGAATTAATTGCAGGTTTACTCAACAAAAACTGTTTGAACTCTGTAAAATGGATGGGGGGATTATTGTTTCTACGGATTTGAGCAGGATACTTTATGCAAATGTCTTGATGACGCCCGATAATTCACTTCATACCCACGAAACCGGGACCAGGCACAAGGCAGCCGAAAGGATTGCGAAACAAGCAAAAACTTTTGTGATAGCTGTTTCGGAAAGAAAAAGAAAAACTACATTGTATTACTCAAAAACAAGATACTATCTAAAAACCGTCGATGAATTAATTAGAGGAATTAGTTCCATACTTCAGGTGCTTGAAAAACAAAGAGAAATTTTCGATGATCTTCTGAATAATCTTAACATACTTGAAATGTCAGAACTCGTTTCTGTAAGCGATGTTTGCAAGGTCATACAAAGAGCCGAAATGATCCTGAAAATTTCCGACACAATAAAAAAGAATTTTACAGAACTTGGGAAAGAAGGAAGTATTATGCAGATGAGGTACCGTGAACTCGTTCGGGGAATTGAAAAAATTGAGAACGAAGTTTTAAGAGATTATTCTATAATTTCCCTAAAAAAATCGACGACACTTTTATCGAACCTTACTTATGACGGGCTGCTGGATATCGAATCAATTTCAAGATTAATCATAGAAAAGCCTTTGGAAGAAAGCATTTCGCCGAAAGGTTTTAGGTTTTTGTCGCACTTGACTCTTGCAGAAAAAGAAATTTCTCAAATCGTAAAACAATTCGGAAACTTAAGAAATATCTTGATAAGCGACTCCTCGAATTTCGAAAATATTCTTAAAGGTCGTGCAAGCAAAATGAAAGAAGAAATTTTGAATTTGAAAGAACAAGTTTTGAGTGGGAAGGTGGTTTGCTAACAATTACTTCGAGAAAATGTTTTTAATTTATAGTTTGTGATAGTCTAAATTAAATGATTTGGGGGACATTTTTAGAAAGATTAGAAACCATGTTCTTAGAACAATTAAATTTAATTTCAATTTTCCGTTTGATTATCACAAACTATAAAACCTTTCAATTATTATCACAAATATGCTATCACAAAAACAACTTGATGAAATTAGAAAACATCTTGAAAATTCGCAAAATCCACTTTTCTTTTTCGATAATGACGTGGATGGACTTTGTTCGTTTTTAATTCTAAGACGAGCGATTGACAGGGGCCGTGGTATACCAATAAAATCATTCCCAGATTTAAAAGAACAATATTTAAAAAAAGTAGAAGAAATCCTGCCAGATTCAATTTTTATTTTGGACAAAGCCGAAGTCAGCGCAGAATTTATTTTTGGCGTGAAAGAAAAGGGTCTTCCGATTATTTGGATTGACCACCATGAATCAAAAACACCAAAAGAAATAATAAAGAATACTTTTTATTTTAATTCGATGCCGACGGCAGAACCAACAACTTTTATTGCACAAAATATTTTTAAAAGGAAAGAAGATTTATGGCTCGCCCTAATCGGATGTATTGGGGATGTTTATATGCCGAAATTCGCTGAAAGTTTTGAAAAAGATTCGCCGGAACTTTTTAATTCTAAGCTTTCAGCCTTCGAAGCACTTTATTTAACAGAAATCGGGAAAATGGCAAGAATGCTAAACTTCGGGCTGATGGACACGACGACGAATGTTGTGAATATGATAAAATATCTTTTCAGGGCAAAAAATAGCTACGATCTTTTTGAAGAAAATACTTTCACAAAAAATTTACATAATAAATATAGGAAACTTAATGAGTTTTATTTTAAACAAATAAGCAAAGCTGAAGCAAATTTTAAAGAAGATTCTAAGGCAATTTTTTTTTCATACGCCGGGACAAGCATGTCATCCGAAATTGCAAACGGATTATATTTCAAACATAAAGACAAGCTGATCGTCGTCGCATTTAAAAGACCCGATAAAATAAATATTTCCATAAGAGGCAAAAATGCGCTCGAAATAACAAAAAAGGTTATACAAAAAATTGATGGCGCAACTGGCGGCGGGCACAAAGAAGCAACGGGAGCCATGATTCCTGTTGATAAATATGAAAACTTCAAAAAAGAAATATTAAAAATACTTGACGAATCTTCGTCCTTATAAATGTTAATAGAGTAAATTTTAAAAGCTTCCTTATTCTTTGTGTTTTATGCTCTCGTAGTCTAGAGGCCAAGGATACCACCCTCTCAGTCGGGGAAGTTTAAATCGTTGAGATGATAACTTCGGTTCGCTTGAACAACCCAAAATCTCTATAGATTTCTAAGGAGAACGGTGGCGACCCGAGTTCAAATCTCGGCGAGAGCATAATACGTTTATGATTTTTGAGTAATAACAACGGAAAAGTTTAAATATGAAATTTTTGTACATAAGATATGAATTCGCCTAATCCATTACCTTATGTACATGTAAAAATTCAAAAAGTTTTAGAATTAGAAGGAGCAATAAGAAAAGATTTCAATTGTAGAACTTCGGTTTGCGCGCATGTTTCTACGCCATGCGAAAAAGAAGGAAGAGATGTTCAGTATGTTATGATGGATCTTTTTCCTCGAAATGGAATTATGTACTTGGGAAATATCAATCCTGAAACCAAAATATTTGAATGTTTTGATATGAGCAAGATTGCGTTATATGAAAGAGCGAACAACCATGTAGTAAAAAAAGTTATGGTGCCAATAAGTCAATTTTCAAAATTAAAAACATTAGAAGAAGTTTTATCAATTGAAGGCATTTCGGTTAAAAGAGAATTAATTCCGAGCGACTAGTCATATTCAATGCTTTGGGTAATCTCGGCGAGAGCATAATACAAAACATATTCTCTAAATTTTATTTTTTAAATCCTCAATTTGAGAAATTATTTCTTTGTTCTCTAATTCTTTTCGTTCAATTTCTTCATTTGTTAAATTATCGTACAAAATATTTTTTTTATTTTGAATTGAATCTATCGTCAACGAAATAATATGAAGTTTTACCAACATAATTTCACACTTTTTTCTTATAGTTTCACTTTTTTCTTCAACATATAATCTCCCAACTTTCCCCATTAAATTATTAATTTTCATTCTACAATCTTCAATTGTTTCATTTTGTTCATTATTTAGGTAGAGCTCAATTTCAGATTGGCAATTTTCAATTTCTAAATACTCGTTTTCTAATTTTTCAATGGATAAATTTGACATTTTTTGATCAAAATTAAACTTAAAGTTGCCAGAAAAAGAATTGACTATTAAAATCAAAACAACTAACAGCCCGGCGACACTCAAAATCCAATATTTTTTGTGTTTCGTCATGAAATATACAAACAAATTAAATATTTAAAGCTTCCATCCAAAATCTTTTGTATATTGTGCAACAAAAACAATTTAAATTGCATTTCTATCTCAAACCATGAGAAAACAAAATATAAAATTTGAATATTTGATTTTAACAATAATATTTATTTTCGCTTTTTTTCTGAGAACTTACGCATTGGGAACCCCACCGCTATGGATTGATGAATCGATTTCTGCTGTCGCCAGTCTAAATATTTTAGAAAAAGGGCTTCCTATTTTTGATTCAAATTTGCTATACGATAGAGGATATTTTTTTCACTATTCTCAGTCTTTTTTCCTCCTTTTCGGACAAACAGATTTTTTTCTGAGATTCGTTTCGGTAATTTTCGGCATGCTCACAATTTTACTTGCTTATTTAATAGGGAAAGAATATTCTAAATATGGAGGAATTATTTCTGCTTTATGTATGTCAATTTTCTATCTTGAAGTTTTTTATTCGAGACAGGCAAGATTTTATCAACTTTTTCAGCTCGCCTTTTTCGTTTCTTTGTATTTTCTTTACAAATCGAGAGAAAACCCCAAATGGCTTTATCTTTCTTTAATAACTTTATTCATAACAATCGACAGCCAAATCGCGGGACTTGTGCTCTGCCCGTTTTTTATTGTTCATATTTTAATCTATAATCAAAAATGGCTTTCAATTATTCCATCAATCCCCTTAATTAAATATTTTGTAACTTTAATCAATCTACCGTCTGGAACAAAACAAACTGCTATTAGCTATGCAAGCAAATATTTTTCTTTCACGTCCAATATGATTTATATGCTTATTCTCTTCGTTCCCGGAATTATTTGGGCTTTTATTAAAAAGAAAAGATTAACCTTCCTTATTGTCGCTCCATCAATAGTTCTCTTGATTAGCATTCTCAGCCTAAAAACTTTCGCCTTGAGATACGTTTATTTTTTCGCATTCCCTCTTGTTTTATATACTTCTCTTTTCTTTTCTTTTTTGTATGAACGTTATGGAAAATACGTGCTTATCGCAATTGTTTTCGTTTTAATTTTTCCATCAAATTTAATTTTCCCTCACACCGGCATCAATATAATAAAACCAATAGACTATAATTTTTATGATTACACTGCCCCGGAAATAAATTTGAAAAACATCCAACCGACGCTTAAAATTGACATAGAAAAAAACATTTTAATAAGTTATTTTTCATCGGGGGTTGAATGGTATATAAAAAAACCCGATTTTGTTCTACCATTTTCAATGGATGGCCGCGGAAGTGACCAAATCTCGTATAATAATTCCGACGGAAATACCGTAGATATTTACAGTGGCTCTCCCATCCTTCAAAGCAGGCCTCTTGAGTCATATTATTTGATCGCTGATATTTTTTCTACAAGTAAATTAAGACCAAGTCAAAGAGAAATGCTAAATCTTTTAATAAAAAATTGTTCAATATCTTATGAAAATCAAGACCTAAAAATATACAACTGTAGTAAAAAATATAATCATTCAACAACAATAAAGTTTTTAAACTAATTAGTTCATAAATTGACATGAAAAAAGTTTTAATCGTACCAATTCTGGCTTTACTTATTTTGCCTGGTTTTGTTCTTGCAGAGCTTGACGACAAACCAACGGTTGTCAGTGGAATAATTTATAATCAAGATAACACTGGGGTTGTCTCTGGGGCAACTATATACATTACCTGCAATTCTGTTACTCGTTCAGCAATTAGTGACTCTGATGGTGCGTACGCCGTAGTATTTGCAACTTCTGATAATTGTGATGATGGTGATAATGTTATAGTAACTGCCTTAAAAGATGATTTATCGGGTACAGATAATGGTAGAGTACACGATTTCGGACTTGTTGTAAATGTTGCTGTTGTTGATGTTTTTATGACACCGGAATTTGGGCTTGTTATGGGTTTGCTTACGTTAGTAGGTGCAGTTGGAATTTTCTTTGTGGTTAAAAGAAATTAATTTTGTTTAATTCAATAACATTTTTATATCCTTTCTATTTATTTATTTTATGGCAGAAAAATCATACCCAATAAAAATAGGACTGGAAATTCACGGTTATCTTAATACTGCTGAAAAACTTTTTTGTAAATGCGCCGTAAGTGAAGATGGCTCGCCGAACACACATATCTGCCCAATCTGTATCGGGCAACCCGGTTCAAAACCCATGGCTCCAAATCAATCAGCTGTTGAAAAATTAATTCAGATAGCTTCAATTCTTGATTCCAAGATAAATGGAAAATTAATGTGGCAAAGAAAACATTATAATTGGGCAGACTTGCCAAAAGGATATCAAAATACAATTTCGGGATCTCACGTGACTCCTTGCGCCATTGGGGGCAGTTTTAAGGGAATAAAAATAACTGAAAGTCATCTCGAAGAGGATCCTGCACAATGGAATCCAGAAACCGGTGGAATAAATTACAACCGAAGCGGGCTGCCTCTTATTGAAATTGTAACGGAACCAGAATTTTTTTCGGCAGAACAAGTTACTCAATGGCTGAAAGAATTAATTTTATCATTGTCTTACATTAAAGCGATTCGAAAAAATGCCGGAATCAAAGTCGACGTGAATGTCTCAACTTATGGCGAAAGAGTAGAAATGAAAAACCTGAATTCTTTAGAAAAAATAAGAAAAGCCATAGAGTATGAAGTAGAAAGGCAGATAGAAAACTATTCGCAGGGAATTATCCAAAAAAGGGAAACCTTGGCATTTGACGAGAAACTTGGGAAAACAATTAAAATGAGAGAAAAAGAAGGTGCCGCAGATTATCGTTTTATTCCAGATCCAGATTTACCTATTTTGAAAATTGATAAAAAATTAGTGAATAGGATAAAAAGAGAACTACCTGAAATGCCTGAAGAGAAACTCGAAAAACTTCTTTCGAAATTTAAAATTGAGAAGAAAGACGCAGAAATTCTTACTAAAAACTTAGAACTTGTCGAATTTTTTGAAGAACTTGCGGAAGAAGGAATTGATGTAAAAAAGAATTTATCTTGGATAACAATTGAATTACTCCGAGTTTTAAATTACAATAAAAAAACCTTGGAAGATGAAGATGTTGAAATAAAATCAAAACATGTTGCCGAGTTGATAAGAATGGTAAGTGAAGGAAAAATAACGGTTCTCAAGGGAAAGCAAATAATGAACGATTTTGTCCCGAAAAGTTTTTCTATAAGCGAGAAAGGCGATGTTGAAAAAATTGCCGACGATGCTATCGAAAATTTATGCAAACAGGTAATCGATGAAAATCAAAACGTTGTTGACGAATATAAATCAGGCAAAGAAGCAAGTTTGAATTTCTTGATTGGACAGGTTATGCGACTTTCAGAAAGACGAGCTGATTTTAGGACGACGAAGGAAAAATTAGTAGGGCTGATAGGGAAATAAGCCCGATGTCATATATTTTTTACAAAAACGAAAAGTTTAAATAGTAATATATTTTTTACATTGTATGGAATACAGAAAATTCATGATTTATCGCGTATTGATTGTTGTTATTCTGGCAATGATAGTTTCGACTTTTGTTTCTATAGGAAATTATATTATTCCTCTGGTTGTTTTTATCTTGGCAATAATTACTATGTTTACACTCAAGAAAAAAATTATTGAAAAATTAACCGATGAAAGAATTGACAAAATTGCCGGGAAGGCGTCAAGAATAACGATGACTGTTTCGGTGTTAGCAATGGTACTTATTGGGATAGTTTTGATTGCGTTACGAGAAAGTTATCCGGAGTATTTAATTGTCGGAAATGTACTTGCTTATTTTGCTTGTGGCATACTTATTTTTTATTCAATTTTATTTAAGATTTTTTTAAAGATGAAAATATGAAAACAAAAATTAAAGAGTTAAGAAAAAAACTCGGGATTACTCAGGAAGATTTGGCGAATGTCGTTGAAGTTACGAGGCAGACGATAATTTCACTTGAAGCAGGAAAATACAACCCATCGCTTGAACTTGCATTTAAAATAACAAAAGCCTTAAAGAAAAAAAGAGTTGAAGAAGTGTTTGAGATGAGTTAATGGAAAAGAATAAAGTCAACCAAACTTTCTATAATTGCGGGTCTTGTTTCTCTTACTGCTTCTTGATAAACCTTGCCATCATACTCAATTCTATAAGTTTCAACTGAAGTCCAATCAAAATCCTTAGAGCCATCGTGTTTTTTAGCTCGGTTTATATCTTTATTATTTACCAAGAAATCTTTCCCGAACAGCTGTTGTCTAGAATATTTTTTATCTGGCCCAATTTCATTCACTGAAATTTTATTCACATCTTCTGATTTTCGTTTCCCAGTTACATATCCTGTTTTCATATGATATTCTGGTATTGTGGGTTTTACTTTCTTGCTCATTGTAATTTAGGAAAATATAATTTTTAATATATATCTTACGATGGTTATTCTTTAATATCTAAATTAAATGCCACCTCTCCCCGTTCTGGCTTGAGTCCATGGCTTATTGGTTTTTTGTTTAACAGTTTGTTCTAATTGTGAAAATTGATTCCTTTCTTTTATTTCTTCTTTTGTTTTTTTATACAATTCATAACCTGCAGAGGCAAGGTTGGTTGTGACAGGAATTAATAATGATTCGGGATGATCATGAGTTATTAGATATGAGTATAAATATATTTCTCCAAAAGTAGTAAGAACTCCTGCAATAAATCCAAAAGAATAACCAAAAAGCATTTCGTCGCTTGGAACTTTTTCGACTCTTTTTATTTTTTCGATACATTCTTTAACTACTCTTCTTGTTGTAGGCGTGACGTATGGCGCTAAAAATAATCCGACTTCCGCTTTACAAAATCCATTTAAAAAAGCTCCAGTTTGGCGACCCATTTCGTTCACTATTGCTCTATAATTATTATTATTTTCTGCCATAATTTTTCATTCTTTTGTTCTTTAAAAACTTTATCTTCAAAAGTTACTACTAATAATTGATATTTTCGCCTTTTTTCTTATATAAAAATAAAAAAATTAAATTAATATTCTGCTTAACAGAATTTAGTATCTGCCTCGACCGCCACCAAATCCGCCGCCTCTGTTACCGCCACCAAATCCGCCTCGGTTTCCACCGAAACTTCGTCTTGGTCTGTCGTCACTCGAACGAGCTTCCATTGGTTTTGCTTCAGAAACTTTAAGTTTTCGACCATCGACTTCTTTATCATTAAACTCTGAAATAGCTTTTTGAGCTTCATTGTCATCTGAAATTGTTACGAAACCGAAACCTTTTGATCTGCCAGAAAATTTGTCTTTGATAAGACTAACTTCATCAACTGTAAATGAAGAAAACAAATCTTTCAATCCATTCTCATCAATACTCCAAGGCAAGTTACCTACGTATATCTTCATTTTTCCTCCTGAACCTTTAGCTAAGAATACCAGTAATTTTGGGTATTTAAGGCTAATGGTAATTGGTTCTGCAAATTATACAAAATACGAAACAAATCAAATAACAAACACTTTTAAACAATAATTTCTTTTCTAAAAGATGAAAAAGAGGGGTCCCATTATAGCTTTAGCACAAATAAAATACTATGAGAAATCAAATAACAACCTGGCAAAGATAAAAAAATATATTCGACTGGCCAAGAAAAAAAACGCCGACATAATTTGCTTTCCTGAATCATGTGTTCATAAAAACGAGGTATTGCATTTTGGTCATCATTTAATTTTGGAAATACGAGAAGAATGCAAAAAAAATTCCATTTGGGCAATTATCAGTGAAGATTTTATGGTCAAAGGAAAACATTACAACGCAGCAATCTTGATTGACAGAAAAGGGGAGATTGTTGGTTTTTATAAGAAAATTCATCTTTATGACGAAGAGGGATTATCATCCGGGAAAAGAATCGGCGTTTTTAAAACTGATTTTGCGAAAATTGGGATTGCAATTTGTTGGGATTTAAAATTCGGGAAACTATTCAGAAGAATGCAAAAAAAAGGTGCACAAATTATTTTCTGCCCGGCACAATGGATGTATGAACTTCACGCTCATCATGCAAGAAAATATTCTGAAAAACTCAAGAAAAAAGAAATAGAATTGCTAAAGTCGCTCATTTCTGCACGAGCTTTTGAAAATTTAAATTTTGTAGGACTCTGCAATCCTGTCCTAGATTCAGAAGATCAGGTTTCTTACACGGCAATAGCATCTCCACACAAAATACTCAAAGAAATAACAAATAAAGAGGGGCTGATTGTTTCTGAAATAAATCTTGACGAAATAAAAAAATTAAAAAAACTCTATCCGAACTAAATTATCTCATGGATATTTTTGGAAAAACTTCCTGAGGTTTTTTATGAGACTTTTTTATTTCTTTTTTCAAAAAATCTAAGATTTTCCCGATCAACTTTTCTCTTTCATTTTCAAAAAAATCCAGTCCCGGCTGAGAATTTATTTCTAACACTACCCATTCATCTCCTTTTTTAAGCAAATCGATTCCGCAAATTTTTATTTTTGAAATTTCATGAATTTTTTTTAGAATTTTTTTTAATTTTTTATCAACTTTAAATTTTTTAAAATTTTTTTCATAAACTCCAGTTGATTTCCATCCGTTATTTTTTTTAATTACCGTCTGGACAACCTTACCGTCGATTAAAGTAACCCTGTAACTTGGCGAACGAATTAATTCCTGGGCTATTATTGGCAATTTTTCTTTTCCATTTTCCCAAAATCTTATTATAATTTTTTCTGCCTCGTTGACATTTTCTGCTTTTTCAACATATTCTCCGCAACTTCCTTCAATCCTTTTAATAACTAATGGCCAGCAGTCCATTTCTTTTAATTCTTTTTTCGCTACACTTAAATTTTCAGACAAAAGAATTGTTTTCGGAACAGGTATTTTATTTTTTTCGCATTGTACAAAAAAAAGCCATTTGTCCTCTTCAAAATAAAAATTTCTCGGATCATCTATGACTTTTCCTCCGAGAGCATCAATTGTCTTGGCAATCTCAAGAGAAAATTGTTCCGCACTATTATTTAAAAAAATATCACACTGCTCGATTTTTTCTTGAAGAGAGTTCTCTCCCAAATCCTTGGAAGTATTGATCATTAATAACTTTATTTTCTTTTTTTTTGCAACCTTCTGAAAAATTAACTCATCTTTTCTCAAATATGGCTCATTAAAAATATAGCCTATCACCTCATTCATATAATTGCAGACTTTTTTGATATATAAACATTTTTAAAATTTTTTTCACAATAATTCATAGAATTTAAATGATTTACTCCCAATAAATTCCTGCTTTTCCCGGCTTGGCTCTTTTTGAATGATTTTCAGGGTCGTGTTTTTCTGAATCATTTACTGCGTATACCTTGACATTTTTTCCAAGCTCTTTTGAAATTTTTTTTGCGTCCACTTGAGCTATTTCGAATGGCATTATGTAAACAAAAACCTCCCTTGGGGTTTCATTCGTTTTTCCAAGCTGATACCTTATATCTTCAATTATTTTTTTATTTAAATCTTCTTTGGATTCTTTTTGTTTAATTTTTATTTCAGCTGGTTTTGGCCATTCGCTATTTGAAATGAAATTTTTATTTCCGAGTTTTGACCAAAGTTCTTCGGTGATGTGAGGGCAGATTGGATTTAGAATTTCTAAAAACTTCTCAAGCGAATCTTTAGATGCCCCATTCTTCTCAATCAAATCAAAAAGCTCGCGGATTTCTATTGTCGCTTTTCTGTATTCAAAATTTTCATAGTATATCGTTATGTTTTTTATTGTTTTGTTTAATTTTATTTTTAATTCATTTGAATCTTCTATGAATTTTAAATTTTCAAAATAACCGAACAATCTTTTTACAAATCTCATACTTCCATTAATACCATTTTCATCCCAGTCTATATCTTTATCAGGCGAAGCAAGTCCTGACATGAAAAACCTCGCAGTATCAATACCATATTTGTCAGAAACAACTTCGGGCAACACGACATTTCCCTTAGATTTTGACATTTTTTCTCCGCCTTCTGCTCTTAACATTCCCTGATGGAAAAGTCTTTTCGCGGGTTCTCTGAAATCTATCAATCCCAAATCAGCGAGGAATTTTGTATAAAATCTTACATAAATTAAATGCATGCAAGCGTGTTCCGCGCCGCCGATGTAAGTATCAATTGGACACCAGTATTTTACTTTGTCGCTGTCAAATATTTTTTTATTATTTTTCGGGTCGCAATATCTCATAAAATACCACGACGAATTTACGAAGGTATCCATCGTATCAGTCTCTCTCTTTGCATCGCCGCCACATTTAGGACATTTTGCATTTACCCATTTTTCATTTGTTTCAAGCGGGTTTCCTTTGCCGAATTTTACATCTTTTGGAAGTTCAATTGGCAAATCTTTTTCTGGGACAGGAACGACACCACACTTTTCGCAATGAATAACAGGAATCGGAGTTCCCCAATATCTCTGACGAGAAATAAGCCAATCACGAAGACGGAAATTCACAACTTTTCGGGCAACACCTTTGGAAATAAGCCAATCAGGAATTTTTACTAAGGCTTCTTCGGTTGGTATACCATTAAAAGAAATTTCATTAGTTTCGCTATCGACTAACTCTCCTGCACCAGTATAGGCTTCTTTTTTATTGTAAATTTGGTCCGCGACTAATTCATCTTTTGGGGCAGGTGGTGCAATCACCTGATTTATAGGTATACCATACTTTTTAGCAAACTCGAAATCTCTCTGATCGTGAGCAGGAACCGCCATGACCATTCCACTACCATAATCTGCTACAACAAAATTTCCTGCATAGACCGGAACCTTCTCTCCCGTCGCTGGATTGATCGCATACGAACCTGTAAAAACGCCTTCCTTATCCAAATCCTCAACTTCTTTCATCGTCTTCTGCGAAACGCCGCCAATCTTTTTCAAAAAAGCATCAACATCTTTCTTCTGTTCTTTTGTCACAAGTTCGTTTAATCTTGTATGCTGCGCCGACACAACCACAAAAGTCACACCAAAAATCGTGTCCGGTCTTGTCGTAAAGATCGACCAAGGTTTTTTCGACAAACAAGCTTGTAAAATTTCGGGTTCTTCAATCGAATTAAAATGAGGAGATTTTGCAATAGTTGTAATAAGCTTTGCAGAAAGTTTATCGGCGATCTCTCTTCCCATTTCAACTCTTAGAAGGTGATCTTTTTCGTCTATCAAAACTATAATTTCCTCTGCATGTTTTTTAACTTCTTCAAAATTAAATTTCCAATCACAACAGTTATCAATTGCAGGTCTACTTTTTCCATCTTTTGCTTTGCTCATAGAAGGAGTTGCAACTAAGATTAATTTCTTTATTTTCGTTTTTAGTTTAGACAATAATTTAAGGGCAAGGACTCCGCCTAAAGAGTGAGTTACTATTATGGATCTTTCATTAAAGTTATATTTTTTTATAACAAATTCAACTTGTTCTTCAATATTCGGTTCAGAAGGATTGGGAAGATCAGGTGCAAAGCAAACCTTACCTCCGTTTTCTTCTATTTTTTTTGTAAGCCATGGCCAAAAAACACTTTTTGAGTTATCCTTATATGCATGAAAAAAAACAAATTCTGAATTTTTTATCTCTTCAGGGTTAACAATTTCAAACTCAATTTCCGTTCCGTGACTTTTTCCAATCCAGTTTTTTTGCATAGCTTTCGTTCGTGCGGGCCAGTTCAAATTATCAATTTCTTCGTAAAGCTCGTCGGCGTAATCTGTGATTTTCAAATACCACTGTTTGAGGTGTTTTATTTCAACGTCTGTCTTGTCGTGAATCCAGCATTTCCCATTAACGACTTGTTCATTGGCGAGCACGCTTTCGCATTTTGGACACCAATTTACAGCCGAAGTTTTTTGATAAGCCAAACCCTTTTCAAACATTTTCAAAAAAATCCACTGGTCCCATCTATAAAAAAATGGATCCGCTGAAGAAAGTGTTCTGGACCAATCATAAGAAAGTCCGATTGCCTTTTGTTGTTTAACGAAATTAGTGATTGATTTGTCGGTATAATCTTTTGGATGAATACCAACCTTTATTGCCGCATTTTCTGCCGGCAGACCCAATGCGTCATATCCCATCGGATGAAGAACGTTGTAGCCGTTCATGATTTTGAATCTTGCGATAATGTCGCCAATCGTATAATTCCATGCGTGCCCCATGTGAAGCCCGGACCCCGACGGATAAGGGAACATCTCAAGAACGTAATATTTCGGTTTCTTACTTTTTTCGCTTACCTCAAAAATTTTCTCTCTTTCCCATGCATCCTGCCATTTCTTTTCGATCTCTTTGAAGTTTATTTCGGTCATACTCCTTGTTCCTCGATTTTTTTTCTTAGAAAATCTAATTCATCATATTGTTCTTTAAATGGAACGAATACGCCAATTTGATATTCTATTATCGGGGAACCTTGCGGAAAATTTCTAAATCCAATCGCATGAGGGTTCCCAAAATTTATAGAATTATCAAATGTAAAATCAAATCTTCTATGGGGTAAACTTTTATCGCCTCTTTCTAATCTACGCAAATATTCCTGTTGAGAAAGAGTCAATCTTTTGTAGCCATGAGTTATAATCGGGTTTTCCCCTATGCTCACAGCTTCTAAACTTGTCAATCCTGGGAACCATTCTCCATCTACATTCGAACCAATTGCTACATATAATTCTGCTTCTCCAACCTTTTTTCTCGGCGTCCACTTAGAATCAATTTCACTAATAACATAATCATCGTTGTTTCCAGTAGCATCATCTGGACTAAAAAGAATAGCAACAGCTTCTCCTGCTCCCTGAGTTCTTTTGGAGCAAAATAACCTAAAATCCATTCTGGCAGTATAACCCTTTTCGGGAGTTTCTTGAAATATTCCTAAAGAGGCGATTGACCAAAGATAATCCAACTCCCTAGATAAATTATTAAATCTTTCAACGACTCTTCTGCTTGCCTGTTCATAATCTATTTCTTCCATATTTTATCCAATTGCCTCGACTTTTAAAATATTGTCATTATGACTATAAAATACAACTTCACCATATTCAATGTGAGTGACATGCCTTCCTCGCTCGCCGTGGACATCAAATCCGTGGAATTTAAAGTAATTTGTCTCTACAGGGATCTCGATACTTCGACTAAACCCGTTAGAATTAAACTGCAAGCATTTCCCTGATATGTATCTTAAATACTTCGCTTCTGGATGTCGAGCAATCAGCTCTTTATTATTAATTACACCCGAAGCTAACAATTCTAATTTTATTCCCACCTCCATAGAATTTAGTTCATCCCGAAGCGCTGTAAAAATGTTTATTGATTTCATTTTAGAAAAAATTGGTGCTAAGATTTTGCACTTACAAAAGCACGGCTAAAACGACGTTCTCCATAGAGAAATTTTCGTTAGCCATCCAATTTTATAATTTTAAGGTTTAAATATTTTTACTTTGCACGACCGAATTCTATTGATTCTTCTCTTCCTTTGTCGGTTAGAAAATATTCTAACTTTCCTTCTATTTTTTTGTATTTCATAATAGATATCAATTTATCTCTATAAACTTCGAGCATCTTTTGGGTCACCAGTTTTGCATCTGGTAAAGATAATTGAAGTTTTTCTCTCGCAAGGTGAATCATTGATAGGGAAGACCCTGGTGCCTCGCCATTCATATAGGCATCTTCTACCTTTCGATATAAATCGTTAACTATTTGGTCATTGACATCAAATTGCGGATTGGTTTCTTCTTTTCTTTTTTTCAAGACCCACGGGCTATCTACTACTGTCCCCATTTCAAGTCCTCCGCTTTGGAATCGAATTCTTTCAGCACATTTTGCTTGTTGGCCTGGGGTAAATCTTCTTGACATAATTTATGGTTAATTTTCCCATTTTTATTTTTTATTGTTATCAAGTATACTAGAATTATCTTAATTTCTTTTCTGTCTCTGCAATCTTAATTTTGGTTTTAATAACTGTGTCCGGATTTAAAGAGATACTATCGATTCCGCATTCAACAAGGAATTGTGCAAAGTCCGGAAAGTCAGATGGAGCCTGGCCGCAAATTCCAATTTTTCTTTTATTCTTTTTTGCTTTTTGGATTGCCTCGCGAATAAAATTTTTCACAGCGTCGTTTCGCTCGTCATAAATATCAGAAACGATGGATGAGTCACGATCAAGGCCAAGAGTTAATTGAGTTAGATCATTGCTGCCGATCGAAAATCCATCGAAAATTTTTGAAAACTCATCCGCCAAAATGACATTCGCCGGAATCTCGCACATTACGTAAATTTCCAATCCGTCTTTGCCTTTTTTTAATCCCTGTTCTTCCATTATTTTTTGGACCTTTTTGCCTTCATCGACTGTTCTGCAAAACGGAATCATTATTTTTACATTCTTAAGCCCGAACTCCTCACGAACTTTTTTAAAAGCCTGACACTCTAACTCGAAAGCTTGCTTGTAGCCTGGCTTGTAATATCTTGAAGCACCGCGCCAGCCAATCATGGGATTATCTTCCGATGGTTCATATTCTTTTCCTCCAATCAAGTTTGCATACTCGTTTGTCTTAAAATCACTTGTCCTAACAATCACATCTTTGGGATAGAACGCAGCAGCGATCATTGCAACACCGTGAGCAAGCCTATCAACAAAAAATTCCTTTTTGTCTTTATATCCATAAGTTAAATCTTCGATTTGTTTTTTTAGTTTCTGGTCTTTTAGTTTGTCGAAGTTTATCAATGCGTTTGGATGAATTTTTATGTAAGAATTGATAATAAATTCTTCTCGCGCAAGACCACATCCGTCATTTGGAATAAAGGAGAACTCAAATGCTGAAGTTGGGGAACCAACATTCATCATTATTTTAGTTTTTGTCTTAGGAATTTTAGAAATGTCGGTTTTTTTAATTTCAAATTTTAAATTTCCAGTATAGACTTTCCCGGTTTCTCCGTCGGCACACGAAACAGTAATATTTTTTCCTTGTTTTATTTTTTTGGTACAATTATTTGTCCCAACAACACATGGTATACCAAGTTCCCTTGAAACAATCGCCGCATGACAAGTTCTTCCACCTCGATCTGTTACAATTGCTGAAGCAATTTTCATTATTGGCTCCCAATCCGGGTCTGTCATATCCGTAACCAAAACATCACCTTTCTTAAAACCATGAATATCTTTCACATTGAGAATTATATTTGCTTTTCCAGAGCCAATTTTGCTTCCGACGCTCGCACCTTCGCATATAACTTCACCATTTTCTTTTAAAACATATTCCTCAATTTCATTTCTATTTTTTTGACTCTGAACTGTTTCGGGTCTTGCCTGAACAATGAATAACTCGCCGGTCAAACCATCTTTAGCCCATTCCATATCCATCGGTTTTTTGTAATGATCCTCGATGATGCACGCCCATTTTGCCAATTGCAATACTTCTCTGTCGTTAATAGAAAATTTTTTTCTTTCATTTTCTTCAACACTTATATTTTTCACGGGCCTGACTCCTCCATTATTATAAATCATTTTTATCGTTTTTTCTCCGATGTTTTTTGATATAATTGATTTATAACCCTGCTTCAAAGTTGGTTTGTGAATATAAAATTCGTCGGGATTAACTGCGCCCTGAACGATATTTTCTCCCAGCCCGTAAGAAGATGTTAAAAAAACAACGTCTTTAAATCCGGATTCTGTGTCGATAGAAAACATTACTCCCGACGACGCTTTGTCGCTTCTTATCATTTTTTGGACTCCGATACTTAATGCTATAGAAAAGTGATCGAAACCTTTGTCAACTCTGTAAGAAATTGCCCGATTTGTGAACAGTGATGCGAAACATTTTTTACATGCAATTAAAAGCGCCTCTTCGCCTCGGATATTCAAGTAAGTTTCCTGTTGCCCCGCAAAACTGGCGTCGGGCAAATCTTCTGCTGTTGCCGAACTCCTTACAGCAACGTCAATTTCATGCCCATACTCTCTGCACAATTTTTTATAACTTTTTCCAATTTCAAGTTTTATTTCATCAGGAATGTTTGCTTTCAAAATCAAGTTTCGTATCTGCTCGCCTCGTTTCATCAAATCTCTCGTATTGTGAGTATCCAAACCTTTCAGTGTCGATTTAATTCTCTCCTTCAAATTTTCTTTCTCGATAAAATATCTATATGCATAAGCTGTCACGGCAAAACCGTTCGGAACTTTCACGCCCTTGGTTTTCAGTTCCCGATACATTTCCCCCAGAGAAGCGTTTTTCCCGCCGACGATAGGAACGTCCCGAATAGACAACTCGTCAAACTCAAGAACAAATTTTTCTTTATTGTTCATTTCATCCTCTTTATTTTTTATAGAGAAAGAGGTTTATAAACTTTAAGTGAAAATTTAATTTATTTAATCTCAGAAGATATTTATTTATTAAGATATCTTATTGATTATTTCTGTCAAATCTCCACTAAGCGAAAATCCTGCCTCCCTGGCTTCCTTGTCAAATGAGTCAGAACAACCACATTGTGCAAAATATTTTCTATCCGATTTTACTCTCTCAAGGATGTGCGAAATTCCACCACGACGATTGCAATGAATGATGACTAAATCTGCTTCTAATTCTGTTGACGATGAAACAATTTCATATGGAATAATTTTTACGTCATACCCATTGGCTTTTAAAAAATTTTCACTTGCTGGGTAACTTTCTCTTCCCGGGCCTAAAATCAATGCTTTTTTATTTGACATTTTATCCTTCAGTTATTTATCTCTTTTTGTAACTTTTTTATAATTTTCAGAAAATCTTTTCGCAGATTCTTCATGGGTTTTGCAATCTTTTATATCAGGAAAATATTTATCAAAATCTTCAGGAGATTTTGTGATCAGAGGAAACCCAAACCTTTTCGCGATTTCCCGATCTTCTGGAGAAATGTGACAGGTGCAAGCAATTAAATGAGAAGACATTCCTCTTCTCTTTAAAAATTGATAAAGATCTAACGCCATATTTCTATAAACTGTTTTGAATTCACCACAGCGATCTTCAATAACCCCAGCAATACGATCCTGATTCATATCCAGAATGTCTGACAAATACACGAAAGGCAATTTTCTTCCATTGCATAATCTTCTGGTGACTTCTTCTATTGCTTGGAATGAATTTGTGAGCGAAAATGGGTTATAACCTTTATATTTCAAGTCTGCTTCAATATCATTGCGCCAATCTACTTCATCATCTACAACCATGATTTCTAAAGCTGGTGAAATAATTTGAGTCATTTTACATCCTCAGAATTAGCTGATTGTTCTAATTGAGATAGTTCGGATTGTCTTTGTTTCACCAAAATTTTTTTTCCGTATTCAAAACCAATTAATCGTAACCCTTCATAAAGAAGCCCTCCCAAAACAAAATATAAAGCAAATTTTCCTTCGTCCCTATTGCCATAATATAATCTTGTTCCAAAATCATATAGCATTGCAGTTCCAATGGCATAATGAATATTAAGCATCATTTTCATTGCTTTTTGAGTAATGCAACTTTGTTTCTGATTATATCTTTCATTAATTTCTCTTATTTGTTGTTCTAATTCATTTGTCATTTTACTTTTTGTCTCCTTTCCCGAATCTCAAACATAATTCTAACGAATCTGCTAACTTACCCGCGGCCTCATAAACGCAAAATATATCTTGTCTTTCCATTTCAGACGTATAACCATCACCCAAATTTTGCTTAGTAACAAAACTTTCCCAATAGAAAAAAAGATCGTTACGTAAAAATCTAATTCTTCCCGCCCCCAAATATTCTTTGTCCAATGTTTTTGTTTCAATAAAAAGCTTACTCCAATATCTTCTAAATTCGTCTGTATCGGGTCTTTGCCCTCTTGTTCCTCCAGTAAATTTTTCTGAAAAATTATATATAGCTCGTGCTGATTCTATTGCTTCTTCAATTGCACTTCTCTTCTCTGATTTCTCTGTCATTTTATAATTTAGACAGAAAAGGTTTTAAATGGTAGTCCTCCTTAATAGGATTACATGGAAATAAATGATTTTGAAAAGATAGGGCTGACAAAGAACCAGGCAAAGATTTATCTTTCATTGTTAAAGTTAGGTGAAGCGACGGCACAGCAAATCATGAATGAAAGCGAGTTACATAGATCGAGAGTTTATGACGGACTTGAGAAACTTCAGGAACTCGGACTTGTTAGTTACGTTGTAAAAGATTTCAAGAAATATTTTCAGGCGGCCGAACCTGAAAAACTAAGAAATTATATTGACGAACAAAAAGAATTTGTTGAAAAAATAATTCCTGAAATTAAATTGATTCAGGGCGCGAAAAAAGAAGAGATAAATGGGACTGTGTACAAAGGAAAGGAGGGACTAAAGACGATTCATTCACAAATGCTTAAAGAAGGAAAAACGGTATACGTTCTGGGCGCCAAAGGATACATATTTTCTGAACTCGATTTTTTTATTCCAAATTTTGAACGTGAAAGATTGAAGAAAAAAATTAAATTTGTTTGCCTTTGGGACGACGAAGCCGCAAAAGAAAGATCGAAAGATCAAAAACTTATGGAAGGGAAGGTTTTGCCAAATGGTTATTCATCAGACGGAGTTGTAAATATTTTCGGGAACAAAGTCGTGATAGTTTTATGGAAAGAACGGCATCCTTCGGGATTTGTAATTGAAAACAAAGAGATAGCTGATTCTTATAGGAAATGGTTTGAATTATTGTGGAAAGTTAATAGTAATCACTAAAAAATTACGACTCAAGGAAAAATTTAAATAATCTTTTTTTGTATAAATTATATGGTCGAAAAATTAGAAGATTCGATTAAAATCCAAGGATGCTTAAAAACGTCAGAAAATCAATTATTTACAAATAGAAGTGATAAAGATTTGGATTTAGTTTTCGATGTTCCCGGAGAATTTTGTTCTATGGACGGATATCTATTCAGTGATATGACTTTTAGAGAAACTGGGACTGATTCCGTAAGACTTTTTGGGCTTTCTCCAGAATTGACTTTATGGATTTCGGCTACGGGAAATATTAGATATAATAGTAAAGAACTGGGAAGACATGAAATTTTTGGGGGATTAGCACAGTTTTTAGGTCCAACGTTTAATGATAAACTGAAAAAATTTCTGAAAAAAGAAGGCTTATCTTCGAAGCCAATTGATACATGTTCTGATAACGCGATCTGGAATTCAATGATAGAATGGGGAAATTTAAGAAGAAACTTAAATAGAGATAGACAAGGAATACCTTACGATGTTTTTGTAGAAGGAGTGTCTGATAATGTTCCAAGAATGGGATTTAGAAGTCCAGCATATTTGGGTTTAGGTAGAGACGATCTGGTTTTTGCTACGCCTTATTTGGAATTTATGACATCAAATTATTATAATAGACTGGGATGTGCACTAAAACTGCTTTTTGGAGGAAATAATCAAATAGGAAGGTCAAAAAAAATAACAAGAATTTTTGACAGAGCAGACGTTGCAAAATGGAAGGTTCCAAGTGGATTTAATGTTGATGGAATAGATTCCGAACTAATTGAGAATTCATATAAAAAATTAAGAAATTATCTTTTAACAAAACCCTTAGTAAAAAGAGATTAATTTATTTTTCAATCAAAACCAATAAAAACCCTGATTTTCTTATTAAATTATGTCATACGAATCCGAATCCCGTAAAAACATCCTTCGAGAAAGCGACGAAGCTAATGGAGTTTCCGTCAAAGGTTACGATTTTGATGATGGAGTTGACTGGGAAAAAATAATTGATTCTTACGCAACAGTTGGTGCGCAGGCTACAAATTTATCTAAGGCGATCGAAATCATAAAAGAAATGAGAAAAGCAAAAGCAAAAATTTACCTTGGGTATACCTCAAACATGGTTTCGTCCGGGCTAAGAGATATTTTCAGATATTTAGTTGAACATAAATTTGTCGATGTGATTGTGACAACCGCGGGCGGAATCGAAGAGGATTTTATCAAATGTCTCGGAGATTTCAAGATTGGCGATTTTAATTTAAGCGGAAAAGAATTAAGGAAAGAAGGAATTAACAGGATTGGAAATATACTCGTGCCGAATTCGAGATATTGTCGATTCGAAGAATTTTTAATTCCAATTTTAGAAAAACATAAAAATGAAACTCTTACTCCTTCTGAACTCATTAAAATTCTTGGAAAGGAGATAAACAATAAAGAATCAATTTATTACTGGGCTCAAAAAAATGGTATACCTGTTTTTTGTCCCGCAATTACCGACGGAAGTTTAGGTGACATGGTTTATTTTTTCAAATTCAAAAATCAACAATTCAAAATTGATGTTTCTGATGATATTGTTAAAATGAATGAAAGTGTTTTTGAAAAAGAAAAAACTGGATTAATAATTCTTGGTGGCGGAGTGATCAAGCACCATATCTGCAACGCAAATATGTTTCGAAACGGCGCCGATTATGCTGTTTACATAAATAACGCACAAGAGTTTGATGCATCTGATGCGGGTGCTCGACCTGATGAAGCTGTGTCTTGGGGAAAAATTGCGCCTAATGCAAAAATGGTGAAGGTTTTCGGAGATGCAACAATTTTATTCCCAATTATCGTTGGAAAATGTTTTGGGAATAAACAAAATTAAAATGTTCAACTAATTTTTATTTTTAATTATTTCTGATTTGAATTATATAAAAATATTATATCCTTGCCCATTTCTGCAATGTTTTTATATTTTCTCTTTTCAAATCTTTTATTTTTGAAAGTTCGTCAAAATTTTTGAATTGCCCGTTTTGCTCGCGGTGTTTTATGATTGACGCTGCGATTCTTTCGTTAATGCCGGGAATCGTCATTAATTCTTCTTTTGTTGCTATGTTTAAATCTGTTTTGTCTTCATCTTGTGATGCTTCTTCTTCCGTGCCCTCAATGCTCATATCCTCATTTATATCATCCATATAAACTATTAATTTGAATTTTATAAAAAGAATCGCTGTATAAAAAAATACTTCATTACCTTACCATGAAATACTCGTGGGTTCTCTTTTGACATATTGAAAATCATTCAAAAGTTCGTAAACTTCTATGCTTGTCTCAACTTGATCATCAAAATATCTGACCTGATATTCTCTTTCGTTATCCGGATTGTAGCACTCTATGATCATTTCTTTCGTCGTTTTATGATCCATAAAAAGAAAATGTGAATCTATTATCATTATTTTCCCTTGAATCCAAATTTTATCACCTTCTTTCAACTGAAAAATTGGCTTTGATTGTTTTTCAATTGGTATCATAAAAAAATATAATTAAGTCAATTTATAAAGATTAGGATACGAAAGTAATTGTTCGAAATAAGACATCGATAATTTAAAGGTAAAAAAGCTTTTATTTTATATGGAAATTAATATATTGGAAATGAAGCGGTACATTCCGTTTTACTCCAGGGTTTTGTTTAGCGGGCTTGATTTAAGAGACGCAGCTGTCGAGGACATCCCAGAAAAGACTGAAATTTTTAACACTGCCCTTAAAGAGTATGAGGAGAACGTCCCAGAAAACCTTCGGGCACTTATTCAAGAAGAAATCGATGATTTAAAAAATATGAGAAAATGAGATAATATTAGTTTAATGTGAAAATTAATTATATTTATAATTTAATTTTTAATAACTTTTTCCTGCGTATACCACTACTTGAGCTTCCTTCCCGCAAAAGGCACATTTCCCTTTTGCTTTTTCTTTTTTTTCAGCACGAGTTCCCATTACTCTTGCTGCAAGTTCTTTTTCAATAAATTCTGCACAATCCTTGCCTTCTTTTTCAGTGGAACAAAAATTAAACCTTGCGATTTTTCCAGAGTCTAAAGCAGATTTTATTTCGTCTTTGTTTTTACAATCTAAAATTTTATCCTTGAAAAATTCGTCTGCTTTTGTTTTCAACCTAACATCAAATTCGGCTCCGAGATTTTTTATATCTTCGACCAAATTTTCTACTTTTATTTTTATTTTTTCTTTAGTGTCTCTTATGAAAACGGTTAATTCACCTAACTCAAGTTCTTTGTCTCCAATTTCTATTCTAAAAGGAACGCCCTTCATCTCCCAAAAGAAAAATTTCTCTCCTGGCCTTTTATCTGAATCATCAATTTCACATTCTATATTGTTTTCAAAAAAAAGTTCTCTTATGGCTTCAACTCTGGCTTCGATTGCCTTTTTGTTTTTTTCGCTATAGTGAGGAACAACTATGACTTGAACGGGAGCAATTGAAAAAGGAATTATAAGTCCGCTATCGTCGCCATGCATAGAAATTACTGATGCAAGAATTCTTGAAATGGCTGGACCATAGCAAGTCTGCCAAACGAATTTTTCTTTTTCATCTTTATCTATAAATTTTATATCAAACGCTTTTGAAAAATGTTGTCCAAGCAAATGAGTAGACGGTTGTTGAATAAGTTTCCCGTCTGGCAAAAGAGAGTCGCTTCCGATTGTGTATTCAGCGCCGTGGAATTTATCCCATTCTGGTCTTTTCATTGGCAAAAAAGGAATGCCAAAAATTTGATGCATTACTGATTCTGTCATTGCGATATCTTCCTGAACCTGTTCTTCTGCTTCTTTTTTTGTTTCGAATACATCGTGAGCCTCAAGCCAATAGAATTCTCTTGATCGTATTAATGGTCTTGTTGAGCCTGTTTTCTCATTTCTAAAAACATTTGCTCTCTGATAAATTTTCAACGGTAAATCTTTGTAGCTTCTGATCCATAATTTATACATCTCATAAAAAGCGGTTTCGCTAGTTGGCCTTAAGGCGACTTTTTCTTCTCCGCGAAATTGTTCAAGCCAAAATACAGCTGGTGAAAATCCTTCAACATGACTTGCTTCTTTTTTAAAATTTCCTTCGGGAATTACAGCAGGAAATATGGCTGGTTGATGTCCTGTTCTTTTTAGTGCTGATTCGTAAATTTTATACATTTTTTCAATCATTCTTGCCCCCCACGGTCTGATGACAATGAATCCTTTCACTCCATAACGCAAATCTGTTACCTCGGCTTTCGATAGAATCTCCGAATACCACTCGGAAAAATTTTCACTTTTAGAAATATTAAAAGTTACTTTATTCTTAACCATACTCGATAATAGAAAGGGGTGTATATAAAATTAATGAATCATTTAGCCGTTTCTTCCATTAAATTTATAAACTAATATTTGCAGATTATCTTACCAGTGATTAACCGTTGGTTATGAGGACTCTGTTCTCGCTGGAAACTAAATAAGGGAAAAAAATGGCATCAATATATGACGTTGTTGAGAAAGCAAAAAAAACCGGAAAGGTAAACAAAGGTATAAATGAGGTCACAAAAGCTATTGAAAGAGGGATTGCAAAAGCAGTTGTTGTGGCAAGCGATGTTTCACCTAAAGAACTTACCCAGCATTTGCCGATTTTATGCAAGGAAAAAAACATAAAGTTTTTTTTGGCAGATTCGAAGGAAAAACTCGGAATTTCTGTAGGCATTAACAGACCAGCTACAGCTATAGCAATTATAGAAACCGGCGAAGCAAAGCTTGATTCAATCAAATAGTTTTAAAAGACTATCGTTAGAGAATTATAATTAATATGGCAAAAGAAAAACAGCAAGAAAAAAAACAACAGGAAAAAAAACAGGGCGGTTCTAAAGGTTCCGAAAAGCTTACAGACGAAGGTGCTGTACCTGCAATTGTCGAAGCAACGCTGGGAAGAAGCGGAGCAAAAGGAGAAATAACCCAGGTAAAATGCAAAATCCTTCAGGGGAAAAACAGGGGAAAATCAATCAGGCGAAACGTTCGTGGGCCTGTCAGGAAAAGAGATATTTTAATGCTTAGAGAAACCGAGATTGAAGCAAGAAGAATTATGAAAAAAATAAACAAGGGGGTACAGAGCTGATGATAGTAGTTAATAGTTCTGATAGAGAATGTCCATATAAACGATTATGTGTAGATAAAGAAAATGAGTCTTCGAGATGCAAAAAAGATTATGAAAATTGTAGTGTATACCAAAGAATATTAGATAGTGATTTAATGTTTGATACTTGCCAATTGCTGGAGGCAATAATTTAAAATGCCAGTCTGTTCATTTTGCAAAACCCAATACGAAATTCCAAGAGGAATTACCGTCGTCCAAAAAGATGGCTCCATAAAATTCTTTTGTTCTTCCAAATGCAGAAAAAATTCCGAAATGGGAAGACAGTCAAAAAAAGTTAAGTGGGTGAAAAAAGCCAAAAAGGGCGAAAAGAAAGAAGAAAAAGAGTAAGATTATTATTGGTTTATATAAGCAAATAGTCACAACGAGTATCCATAATGTTATTGTAAAAAATTTATTGTAACTATATAGTGTTAACAAAATAGAAAAATTTAAAAACCGCATTTCTGTAAATTTTACATGAGGAATAAAACTTCATGGCTTGAAAGAATAATTGTAGGTATTGGGTCTATCTTGGGGTCTTCAAACGCGCTCGCAGAAGAAATAGCTTATGTCGCAAATCCAACTCAAAGTTCTACAAAGACTATAGAAGTTGAGCCAAAAAGTGGAACTTCTTTTTATATTGAACAAACTTTAGGAACAAATTATGTTTTTTCTGGCTCAGGGGCGATCGTAGCAAAAAAAGATCCAAGAAATCATAGTGGCGTAAGTCAGACTTATTTTGGCGTTACAAGAAATAATATAACCGGGTGGATATGGGGAAATTATGATTTTGAGGATGCCAAATCCGGGAATGGATTCCACGAGTTAGATGCTGGCATAGAATACACTCAAGCAATTAATGACTTTATTTCTGTTACCGGTGGAGGGGCTGTATGGATGTATCCTTCTGAATTCTTAGGTGAAAATTCAGAGTATATAGTTTATGGGAAAACCTCATTAAAAACTATGGGTATTAATTTTGATATTGCAGCGACAAACTTGTTTGCTCACGATAAAGTCAGTTCCGGGCAATGTTACACCATGAGAGCTTCAAAAAATTTTGATCTATGTAAAATTGCAGGATTTAATGTAGTTATTTCTCCGAGAATTGAGGGTGGATTCACAGATACTTTTTATGATGGTCAGTCATTTGGATTGAGAGCAATAAATACTGGAGCAGATTTAACTTTGTCAAAAAAAGATAGTCCATTATCCGTGAAATTTTCTTACACGCATCAAGATGGGAAAAATGGCACAGACGATTTTGATTACGCAAGTGTTTCATTTGGGGCTATGTTTTAATTTTCTTAACTCTTCAAATTCGCCATAATTCTGGGTGATTTCTTTATTTTTCCTTATGTCTCTTACTGCTATTAATTTATTGTCTTCTATTGTTATATTCCCATTAACGCTATGATTGCAAAATCTAATATCATCAAAAGACAAATGCCATATTTTCCTGTTTTTATCGAAATATCCATAATGTTTTATCGTGCATTTTTCATCATCCAGTAATTTTAAAAAATTTTTTTCAGTTAATAATAAATCAAGTTTTTCATTTATCGAGTAAACAATTTTGCCTTTAGAGATGTCTTCATTAGCAAACAAACCAATACCATGAATTTTACTTTCGCTGAGTTTTATTTTGACATGAAACATTTAACTAAAGCTCTCCACCTTTTTCAATAATTCTTTCGCTTTTTTATCTTCTTTAAAATGTTTCCTGACGGGCTCTAAAAATTCATTTATATATTTAGCCGTTGCTTTTTTCAAATCTAATGGGTGAATTTTTTTATCAACAAACGCATTTTTTAATTCTTCATAAGAATCAAAAGAAATGTTCCCGCCAAATTTTTCTGGCCTTTCTATTTCAAATTTAGAAATTTTTTCAAAAACAATATATTTGCAATATTCGAAAATAGGGTTATCTGTTATTTGGCCTTCGGGACAATATGCTTTTTTTATTTTTCTTTCGACTTCCTCGACGCTATCCGTCATGAAGATCGCAGAGTCGGGATTAGATTTAGACATTTTTTTTGCAATGGCAGCTTCTACCCCTGTCAAATCGGTTTTAGGTTCAGTCAAACCCATAAGCATGTGATGATGAACTGCGATAGGTTTTGGCAAATTTAATTTTGGCGCTACTTCTCTCGCGAGAACGTTTATTTTTCTCTGATCCATCCCCAATTGAGCAACGTTAGCATTCAGCTGAAAAATATCACTGGCTTGCATGCAAGGGTAAAAAATTTGCGCAGCAGAAAGATTGTCTTTCTCGCCTCTGCCCATTATCTGCGAGCATCTTGTTATTCTATCAACAGAATTCAATCTTGCAATCTTAACAACTCTAAGCCAATAATCTGAATCCATGTTTTCTGAAGCCCACAAAAATTCAACGTTTTTCAAATCCATCCCGCAAGTTTTCCAAACTTCAATAAAATATTCTCCTACGATTTTTATTTTTTCTAAGTCTCCACCCATTTTGTTATTCATTAAAGCAAACCAATCTGCTACCCAAAATTTAAAATGAACTCCGGCTTTGGTTAATTTATTGACAGTAATTGCCCGCAAAAGTCCCTGAGCGATGTGTATTTTCCCTGAAGGTTCAAAACCATCGTAAGCAATAAGTTTTTTCTTTGTCTTAAGAAGTTCGATAAGTTCATCTTCGCCGATTATCTCTTCACCCACTTCTTTTATTAACTTCAATCTTTCCTCAACGTCCATTAAAAAAACAAGATTAGAAGTTATTTAAAGTTTATTCTCTTTTTTATTTTTTTAATTTGCTTATTCCCTTTCTTGCAATTTCAGTTAAAATAGATTTTCTTTTTCTTTCATTTGAACACATAACGTCTCTGATTGATATTGGTTCTCCAAAATCAAGATAGCATTTTCCCCTATTTTGCCTCGCCATAATTCCTTCGACAAAACGATAACCATACGATAATACATCTGTAGCAAAGTAAGCATAATCAAAAAATTGCTTTCTAAATTCTGATTTTGACATGTCTCTTCTACTTTTTAGCCACCACGCAGCATCCAGAAAACGCAAATCAGGATTATGTTCATAAGCAATATGCATCGGAACAAGCTGTATGTCTCTTTTTGATTCAGATTCTATCGTTCTGATTACCTGTCCAAAAACTCCAGATCGAAACCTCCCTTCTTCCTCGCGAGGATTTCTTCCTCCATCGGGATAGACCAAAGTACTTTTCCCTTGTCCCAAAAGATACAAAACAAAATTATTGAAACCACGAAGATACTGCATACTCTTGTTATTTCTGTCAATTGGCACTGCCCCTGCCTTTTCCCAGAGTTTTTTAAATGGCCATTTGAATAAATTAGAACCAGCAATAAATCTTGGAAATTCCTCGGGGCCTTTTATTACTCTTCTCCATATTATATATGCTTCCACCAAAAAATCGGACATACTAACGTGATTCGAAACATAAAGTTTTTGGGCATCTCCAATTTTGCGCACATTTTCTATTCCCGTAACAACAAAATCAGAATAAAGAAAATTAAATAAATGGGCCTCTTCCGCTTTTTCGATTGCTCGTTCTAATTCTTCAGGATTGAACGTATCTCTTCTCCCATTATAATGTTGTTCAAGCGAAACTACTCCTTCTCTTAAAGCCTTGTCTAAAGAAATAATTCTTCCTTCTTCTCCATCCGAAATTCTACTCAAGTCAGGTTTGCTCAATTTAGTTACTCTCCTATTATTATGCCTAAAATTATGAATTTAAATATGTTCCCTTAAATATAAAAACTCAAAAACTTTCTTTTTTTTATGGAACATTATATATACAAAAACGGCACGCCACACGAAAAAATTGAACATTACGATTTATTGATTTTAGGAGCAGGTCCCGCTGGGCTCACGGCCGCAATTTATGCAGGTCGATACAATTTAAAATCACTTGTCATCGGGAAATCCATGGGTGGTTCTGCAAATTTGGCAGGAGAATTAGAAAATTGGCCTGGGTATATTGGTCCTGGGATTGGATTAATGTCAAACTTCAAACAGCAGGCTGAAAAATTTGGAGCAAACTTCATGGAAACTGAAGTCAAAAATGTTGAAAAAGATGAAAATGGGTTCGTGTTGCACCTGGAAGGACAAGAAATTCATGGTAAAACTCTGATAATTTCGCTCGGGACAGAACACCGTCAACTCAACATTCCTGGAGAAAAAAAATTTCTCGGCAAAGGCGTAAGCTATTGTGCAACATGTGATGGGAATTTTTTTCGGAATAAAACGGTGGCAGTAATTGGCGGAGCAAACTCTGCAGCAAAAGCTGCTATTTATCTCTCAAAAATTTGCAAAAAAGTTTACATAATTTACAGAAGGCACGAAATGAGGTGCGAGCCAATTTCGCTTTCGAAAATCTGCAACACCGAAAATATTGAAATATTTTATTATAGTCAACCGACCGAGATCATCGGAGACAAAAAAGTCAAAAAAATAAATTTTACACAAGATTGGCCTGATAAAGAAACGATTTCTCATTCGCTTCCAGTCGATGGGGTTTTTATAGAAATTGGAGCCACGCCTGTAAACCAAATAGTAAAAAATCTCGGCTTAAACATGGAAAATGATTATATAGTTACAAATAAAGAAATGAAAACAAACATCGAAGGGGTTTTCGCCGCCGGCGATGTTACTGATAATAAATTAAAGCAAGTTGTTACAGCTTCGGCAGAAGGAGCAATCGCAGCAAAATCAGCGCATGAATGGCTGATGAAAAAGTAAAATTTAAAAATATTATTCAATCACTTAATTAGAGGCGAAAATGTTTTATATTGTTCATACATTATTGGGAGGATTTATCGGTCTCCATTTAAATTCTATAATTCTGATAATTCTTATCGCATTTTTAAGTCATTTCGTTATAGACAACATTCCGCATTGGGGGATTGGCTTTGATAAAAATAATTTCAAAAAAAATTACCAAGTAAACTTTCATAAAAAAATGATTGCAATCGGGATAATAGACGGAGTTATTGCCATTTTTTTATTGATCTTTCTTTATGGAAAGTTTAATAATACTCATCTTGTAATCGGATGCATGGCATCGGTCATGCCAGATATACTCTCGGTCGGATATCTCACAAAATTCAAACATAAAAAAAGATATAAAAAATTTCTCAAACTCCATAATAATATACAAAGAGAAGCGGGCTTCTTTTTCGGAATAATTACCCAATTGATATTAATATTGATTCTCCTTGAAATTTTATTTTAAACATTCAAAAAAAATCCCAATCGCGAAAATCAATGAAAGTAATGCGGCACCCACCCATCCTATTGGCATTTTAAATTCGGGTTCCCTATTTCCGTATTTTTTTGCCTTCTGCTCCATGATTAAAATCATGATTCCTGTCAGCCCCGCTGAAACTACGCCACCAATGCCAAGAATGGATGTAAACCCCAATAAATTAAATTTCTGGATGAGCAAATAAACAATCAAGGGGAGCAAAGAACTAAAAAAAAGATTTGTCTTTTCGCTAACCCCGAAATCAAATTTAAATGTATTTTTCAATGAATAAGTTAATATAAAAAAGGCAGAGGACATCGTGAAAATTCCAACCATCGTAACGATTGGACCAAGAGAAAGTGTCGCAACTTCAGAAATATTGTTGCCTAAAATTCCTATAAAAATACCACAAAAAATAATATATAAAAATACCGGGATAGTCCCCCCTAAAATAATTGCTTTCTTTAAAAGTTTTTCCTGGCCCTTTAATTCGTTTTTAAGTTCAGGAATGGCAATAAATCCCAATAAAGAAAAAAGTATGACGCCAATCGGAATAAAAAATTTCGAAAGATCAAATAATAAAAGATTTTCAAAATTAATCGTTGGCAAAAACCATAAAAGAATTCCTAAAATAATGAAGATAATTGTAAGAACTGAGTATGTTTCTATCTTTTTTAGTTCTCTCATCCCACCTTTCAGAAGAAATGTTAAAAAACCCCAAAAAATTATTCCATAAAAAATTGGGTCAATATCCCAAGGCAGAATTTGAGAAAGACTTTTCCCTTCACCAACAATATACGCAAGAAGAGCAGAATAAACTCCGAAGATAACAGCAAAAAACATTATGCGTTTCCCCCACTTGCCTAAATATTTTTCAGCATAACCAGAAAGTTGATGTTTGCCATTTGTTCTAAGAGTAATTTCGCCAAAACATAAATTTACAAAAGTCATAATCCCGCCAAATATGATGAGCCACAACACTCCGACGAAAAATCCAGATTTTGAAAAAATATAAGGCAACCCTAAAATCCCGGCACCTATAATTGTACCACTAAGAGTAAAAGTCGCAGCCCAGAATTTTTTATTCACCATTTCGAAAAATATAGATAAGTAGTTTTTTATAGCTTTAGTTTTTAGAGCATTGATTAATTTCACCACAATCATTTTTTTAAAGTCAAGAATTTTTCATCGTTGAAAGATGGTCGATATAATAATTAATGAAAACTTTGATGAAAAAATTTCTTTCGATAAAATCGAGAAAACAGATATTAATTCTTCGGAACTTTTTAAATTAAGAATTGACGTAGAAGAAATATCAAAAGATTCTGAGATTAATGAACTTATTTCTTATGAAAGTATAAAAAAGAATCTTAGTTATGATTTGCCACATCAAAGAGATGGAGCAGTAAAACTTTTAAAAGATTTAAACGCAACAGGGCTCCTTGCCGACGAAGTGGGGCTGGGGAAAACCATTACAGCAGGCATGATTTTAAAGGAAGGAGTTGTAAGAGGATTTTTGAAAAAAGTTTTGATACTTACACCCCCAAGCTTAGTTGATCAATGGAAAACTGAACTTAAAGAAAAATTTGAAATTGATTTTGATATTGTTGAAACAACAAACGAATGGGGAGATTATGATTTTACGATTGCTTCGATTGACCGCGTAAAAGCATTCGACAAAGAAGAGCGACAATTTAAACACAAAAAAGCTCATGAAATCTTGTGGGATTTAGTTATTGTTGACGAAGCACACAAACTTAAAGAAAAAAATTCAATCAGATGGAAATTTGTCGATAGGCTTAAGAAAAAAAGATTTTTGCTCTTAACGGCAACGCCATTTCAAAATGATTTGCTGGAACTTTATAATCTTCTTCATATATTAAAAAGAGGGCATCTGGGAACAATCAAAGAATTTAGAAAGAAGTTTCTGTATCGAGGAAATAAAAGATACCCGCTAAACCCAACCGAATTGAAAAAAAAATTAGAAGAAGTTATGGTTAGAAGACGAAGAGACGAAACCGGAATTGATTACAAACCACGTATACCAAAAATAATAAACGTAGAATTGACCGAACAAGAAAAAAAAATTTACGACAATACAGTTAGATTATTGAAGGAAAATTATTTCAGGGCAAATGGAAACGAAATAAATGGCAGATTAATAGTTTTTGCTATTCTTCCAAAAATTACGAGTTCTTCAAGATCGGCGATGGAGAGTCTTCAAAAAATAATTGAAAACGAAGCTTACCACGAAGGAACAAGAAATTTTGCTCAAGGCATAATTGATGACTATAAAAAATTAAATAAAGATTCAAAAATTGAAAAATTGATTGAACTAATTAAAGAAATTAGAAATAGAAGTGATGATGAAAAAATTCTGATTTACACTCGCCATCCCACAACATTAAAATATATCGTAGAGAAACTTGGACCATTTAACTTGAAAATTATTGAATTTCAGGGCGGTTTAGACAGGGAAGAAAAAACGAAAAGAATCGACGCTTTTAAAAAAGGGGAAGGAGACATTTTAATTTCGACTGACACGGGAGCAGAAGGATTAAATTTTCAGTTCTGCAGAAATCTGATAAATTACGATTTGCCGTGGAATCCCATGGCTGTTGAGCAAAGAATCGGCAGACTCGACAGAATCGGGCAGAAAAGAGAAATGTATGTCTATTCTTTTGCGACAAAAGGAACCATGGAAGAACACGTCGTAGACTTGATAATAAACAAAATGTGTTGCGTCGGACTTGTAATTGGCGAACTTCCAATAATTTTATTTAACTTAGAACTTGATGGTGAAGGCGAAAGCGGGAAAAATAAAATCGAGGAAAAATTAATGAACGCGTTCATTGATTCAAAAGGAAATTTAGAACTTTTCAGTCGAGAAGTTAATGAAATTGCGAAAATAATCAGATTGGGAATGAAAGATTACGAAAAAGAAAAGGCAAGCAACAGATGTTTCCTCGATAATAAATGTGATTCCTTTTCGCCATAATCCTTATAAACTCGGTGCTTCTCTAATTCGCATGATAGAAATTGAGGCTGAGTCTATTTTAGAACAAGATAGTGATTAATAATAACTATTTTTTTAAAGGAATTTTTTTATAAAGAGAAATGGAAAAGCAAATCGAAAGTTTCACGATTGAATTTTTTAAAAATTTAAAATGTCTTATAGAAATTAAAGACGATATTTATAGTATTGAAAATGTTCCAAAAAGTTTCGAGGATGCTTTCGGGAAAAAATCGCCGTATAAAATAAGCTTTTCTCGATCAAAAGAAGATATTGAATTTGCAGGAAAAGGAAGCCGTATTTTTAATGCGATTAACAAATATTTAGATAATATGGGCAAAGTAACTCTTCTGAAAATCGATTTCGAAATTGACGCGATCGAAGAAATTAAGAAAAAGATTTCTCTAAAAAATTGTGAAATAAATAACATCATTAAAAAAAATAAAAATCATTTTTTCTCGAGATTCACATTTAAAACAAGTTTTCATTTTTTAAACGAAAGTGAACAACTGGTTAACGAAATATATGTTCATGAAGGCAAGGTTATCAGGGGAAATTTGGCAGGATATAAGATAGCAGAAGGGGAAATAAAAGAATTTTCAAATAAAAATTTAGAAACCGATTATAATATCGCAAAAGAAGAACTGAAAAACAATATCAGGGGAAAAACGACAGAAATCGGAAACTTGCTCAAAGAAAAATTGGAGGAAGAAATCAAAAGGATAAAAGAACACTACAATATTTATTTTAAAGAACTTGGCGGAGACTTGAATCATTTTCTTGACAAAGTAAAAGAACTGGAATTGAAATTAAGAGTTGCGGAAGAAAATGAAGCAAATTCAATCAGAACACGTCTTGAAAAAATGAAAAAAGAACTTGTTAAAATCGGCGACGATGAGGCAACAACAAAAATTATCAAAGAACAAGATTTTACAATCAAAGATTCCATGCACAAGCACAGTCTTAATATTGATAACAAGCTGATAAACACCACAATAATTTATTATCCGATATTCTGCTTTAATTTATATTTGAAGGGTGAGAGTTCTGGTCGATACATAGATATGTCATATGATCCCCTGACCAAAGAAATAAATAAAATAAAATGCGAAAATTGTGAAAAAGAAATAACTGAATTAAATCTTTGCATGTCCGGGCATCTTTCCTGCAACGAATGCTTGAAAAAATGTGACGAATGTCATGGATTCTTTTGCAAAAAATGTCTGAAGCGATTTTGTTCCGTTTGTGGAAAAGCGCTATGTAAAAATTGTGCGATTACCTGTCTCGGCTGCGGGAAATATGTTTGCGCAAATCATTTAAGAAAAGATTGCGTCAGCGGAGAGGAAAGATGTGAAAATTGTCTTCGTGCGTGTTTAAGATGTCACGGACTTGCAAATGCAAAATTTTTTGGTCAAGCCATTGATGGTTCAAAAATTTGTCAAAAATGTTTAGGTAAAGAAAAAAGGGAAAAAATGATGAGGGGAATGTTTGAGTATTAGGAGCAGAAGAGAAAATCCCAAGAAGAACAAAAAAAGTAATTGACGGATTACGAACAAGGATAGCAGAATATTTATTGCATGAGATTACAACGGAGCATGGAATTATTGCACGAAGTAATTTATTAGATCCTCGACAAACAGATATGATATATCATGGTTCTTATACAGATTAATTACTTTCCAAATATAAGTTTTATTATCAAATAATTCTATTAGATAAAAATCAAAAAACGAAATTATTCGCTCCCATCAACAGGTATTCGCAAAATGCATTTCGCAACAGAATAAAGATAAAGTTGTTGCTCAAAGCGTTTTGCTCACCGAAACCGTTTCGGCCTAAAGAATACGAGCCCGGGAGGAATTGAACCCCCATCAACAGGGCCGAAACCTGTGATTCTATCCATTAAACTACGGGCTCCAAAATAAATTCGAAGACATAATTTATAAGTTTATCTTATCTTTCCAAGTTTTACTATTTCATTTCAGCAACATTTAAATATAAACAGATTTAAGTAAAAATATGAGCGAACATAAAGAAAAAAATGAAAATTCCGTTGAACAAAGTCTTGCAAAAGATTATATTCCAAAGTCTAAATTAGGCAACCTCCCAATTTCAAATCAAGTTGGAGATTCTATGAGAAAAGAAATGGATCAAATTCAAAAAGAAATTGATGTTTTTAAAACTGAAATTAACAAAAAGTTCAACTTTATAGAATCTATTGGGATTCTGCCAGCGCAATCTTCAAAAAAAATAGAAGAAGAATATGAAATTTCAGAAGAAGACGCAAAAAGGGGATTGATTCATATCGCTGTGATTATTCCGGAAAAACATTTCAAAAATATAGGCCAAATCAGAATTGAATCAATTAATATTGCAAAAAAAATAAACAACAAATTCTGGGTTCATATTATTACTCCAGTTGATTATTGGAACTTGGGACTTGATTCAAAGTTTGAAGTAATGGAAGCAATCGCGATGAGCCTCCCTATCCAAGACAAGGCTTTTTTTGGAGCAATACGGGCAGCTCAAATTCACAAATCTCTTGTATTAAAAAAATTTGAAAAATATGTGACAAGTTATGTTATTTCTGGTTCCCTAACGAGGGGCGAAGCCACTAAATCTTCAGACGTTGATGTTTTCATAATAATTGACGATACAGATGTCAAAAGAATGCCAAGATTGGAGCTAAAAGAAAAACTCCGTTCAATAATCTGGTCATATATCCCCGAAGCTCAAGCGATAGCAGGAGTAAAAAATATCCTTAATGTTCAGATATATCTGATGACAGAATTTTGGGACTCCGTAAAAGAGGCTCATCCCGTAATGTTTACATTCATCCGAGATGGTATACCGCTTTATGATCGAGGTGCTTTCCTTCCATGGAAATCGCTTCTCCGAATGGGAAAAATAAAACCTACGCCCGAAGCTATTGATATGTTCATGGCATCAGGGAATAAACTCGAAGAAAATATTAATAGACGTTTAATGGACATCGCAGTTCTTGATATTTATTGGGGAGTCTTGACGCCGTCTCAGGGAGTTTTGATGCTTTTTGGACTTGCCCCTCCAACGCCGAAAGAAACAATTAGATTAATTAGAGAAGTTTTTTATGAAAAAGAAAAAATTCTGGAAGAAAAATATGTTAAAATTATTGAAAAAATCGTTATGTATTATAAAGATTATGAACACGGTAAACACAAAAAAATTTCAGGCAAGGAACTTGATGAAATGAGCAAAGATGCCATAGATTACATGAAAAGATTAAGAGAGTTACGAGAACAAATTGAGAAAAGAGTTTCAGAAAATTCCATAGAAGAAATATACAAAAATGTTTTCGGAATGTTGGAAAATATATTAAAGAAAAAAGAAGAAGCTTCAATCATAAAAGAATTCGACAAACAATTGGTAAAGGGGGGAAAATTCCCGCCAAGATATCTTGAAAATTTAAAATATATCGCAAAAACAAGAAAAGCAATTTCTGAAACTAAGGGTTCAAAAAAAGCAAGTTTGTCAAATAAGCATACAAAAGAAGTCGACAAAGCAAGGATTTACGCTTCAGAAATTATCAATACTTTAATTGAACACTCCCAACGATGTGAATTTTTATCATTAGACAGGACAAGGTTTATAATCAAAAGCAAGGAAATGCAAGCTGAAATTTTCTTTTTAGGGAATACTTTCATCGTCCAGCAAAATAAAATCCAAAAAATAGTTGAGGAAAAAATAGTTGATTCAAACGCAAAAGAACTTCAGGAAGAAATTGTAAAACATAAAAATAAAGAAACAAAAATTGATTTTAAATCATTGGATATACTCAAAAAAGTTTTTGGTGAGTTTGAGTTAACGTATTAATATTTTTAACAATAGTATTGTAGTTGTTTACTAAAATAAAATGCATGTTGATATTAATTTAATCTGTCGTACAGATTGCTTTCCCGTTATGTATTACGAATGTATGTTCAAACTGGCTGACTGGTGATTTTGTTTTTTCTATAAGCAGTGGATATTGATGCAAAATTCCCTGCTTAACGAGATTTGATATCATGAACTTGATTTTATAGAAACCATTCTTTTCAAGCCAACGCAAGCAAAAGGGTCTTGTTTTATAATTTTCTTTTATGAAGTTCAATATTTTTCTCGATTCACTGTCTCTCGCCTGAAGATTGGAATTCAAAGCATAAATTCCACCTGGTTTACCTTCGTATACGTCCCCGGCGCCTGTGGTTAAAAAAGGTTCTATCGCAAAAGCAATCTCATCCAGTTCTGTTTCATTCTTGTTACGATAATTCGAAATTGTCAATCCGGCATGAATAACGTTTTCGCCGAGCTCGTGTCCAGACAAGCTTTTTATTGCGGAAAACGTTGTCCCATTCATACCATTATATTTTTCTAAAATTTCCTGAACTTTTTCGCCCACTTCGAAAATTTTCATCTTTGGTCGAATTATTTTTTTAACTTCATCTAAAATCTTTGTATTCAACTCATTCATTTTTTTATATCTCTCATCAACCGTCAAATCAACTGAGAACGATGTGTCCGCTATAAAACCGTTCACGGAAACGCCTAAGTCGATTTTTAAAATCCCGTTTGCGACAGTCTCGTCATTTAGTTCTGGAGTGTAATGAGCCGCGATCTCATCCATCGATAAATTAACGGGAAATGCAGGTTCGCCACCAAGTTCATAAATTTTATCATCAATTGCCAAGGCTATCTTAATTAATTTCGTCCCGGGTTTTACCAAATATTTGGAAAATTCTCTAACTTCTTTTGCAATATTCCCAGCTTTAATATAACTTTCGAATTCGGTGTTATTCATAAAAATAGATAGAAATTAAGTTTAAAATAGTTTTGGGGAACTAATCCAATAACATGCTAATGACTTTTCTTGTATTTAAAAAGTGATTACGGATTAAATCTCTTCACCTTTTCTTCTTCTTTCTTTTGGTAAAAATCCGTAAAGCACATCGTTATTTATTTTCCCAACTCCTATAAAATCTTTTTTATTAAATGACTCCACTGCAACAAAACCCCTGAAATTTTCAAATTGTTTTTTTTGGTTTTCATCTAACTCTATATTTCTTCCTTTAAACCACTGAGACTCTTGTTCCTTAGATAAAATAATTATGTTGCTCACAATTTGGTCTTTCCATGCATGAAGCCCATCGATGCTCAGTCTGACTTCGCGAACGCCCGATTTATCAATGCTTTCCTTGCCGACATAAAGTCCAATTCCCTCAAATGGTAAAATTCTCCAAAGCGACATTATTTCTTCTGTAGATAAATTCCCGGAAAACGCACGAATTCTTTCATTCCCTGTCTTTATTAAAAGCTGTGGAATTTTTTTAATCCCAAAAACTTTTATCTTCTCAATGATTTTCTTTTTTTTTGCTTTGTCTAATATTTGTATTATCATAAAAATTATTTAAATTTCCTTATTTAATCCATAACCTCGTTACATTTTTTTTCAGATTAGTTGAAACATTTTTTTCAAAAAAAATCATTTTACTATTTCTCAAAGCATCTAAACAAAATCCAGTTATCATTCTCCTATTTTCCTTAATTTAGCTACGAAAAATCCATCGGTATTATTATCTTGCGGATAAAGCCTCAGGCATTTTTTTAATTCATCAGACATTTTCCTCCCTTCCCACCCCGTGATTCCCTCGCGATATTTTAAAGGCAATTTTATTTCTTCGAGTTCAACATTGAATTTTTCAAGCAAATTTTGCACTATCATTTCATTCTCTTCCGGCGCCAAAGTGCATGTTGAGTATACCATCTCTCCTCCAATCTTTAATAATTTGATAGCCGCCTCACTTAATTTTTTCTGAGTACCCGCGATATTTCCAATCATTTTTTCATTCCACATTTGCAACGTTTTTGGGCTCTTCCTTAAAGTTCCTTCCCCAGAACACGGGGCATCAACCAAAATTTTATCAAATCTTAATTTGGATTTTTTTTCTATTCTCTCGCAAAACGCTACACCTTCTTTTCTTGTGACAATCGTATTCATGACCCCGCATCTTTCAAGATTAGCATTAAGTATACCGACTCTTCCCATACTGATTTCATTTGCGAAAATTGTTCCACCATTTCTCATCATCGCAGCAGCTTGCGTAGTTTTACTCCCTGGACTTGCACATAAATCTAAAATAATGTCCCCATCTTTCGGTTTCAAAACAAGCATTGGCAACATTGATGAAATTTCCTGGACATAAAAATATCCAAGTAAATGTTCTTTTGAATTCCCAATCTCGCCCGGTTTTGTGCTGTCAATAATCATGATTTCGGGAAATTCTTCGTAAGGCTGACTAACATCCCATCCATAATCCTTAAGACGCTCTTTTAATTCGTCAATCGAAATTTTAAGAGTATTGCATCTAATAGAGTTAGGTGTTTGCGTATACGAAATTTCAAAAAAATTTTTTGTTTCTTCCTCGCCTATTAAAGCTTTCATTCTTTCAACGAAACGTTCTTTCGGCGGGAATTTTCCTTTCAAATACTTTGAGTAATCTTCTTTCTGATTCATGAACAAAAATAGAATAATGGCTTTTTAGAATTAGCGATTACATTAAAATAGCTTTCTTTGTTCTTCTCCTTCTATGATATTCTTGATATTTATTCCAAAAACTTCAAAGATGTTTTCGACAGCAGGAATAATTTGGTTATTTAAATAATAATCCACATCATAATTTACCTTTTCATTTGGCAAAAAAACTCTGTCCCCAATTCGTTTTCCCTTGCTTTTGCTTTCCCCAATAAAATATTCTATAAGCATTCCCTGGCTAACTGGGATTTCCTTCTCTTTCATTTTTTTTGCAGCCGCCACATGAGGTCCTTCAGACAAATATTGGCTTATTTCCCGACGAAGTTGCGTTCTAATCATTAAATCCCGTATGTTTATTTTCCTGTTTTTTAATTTGCTAATTGCAACTTTCAGAAGTTCGAACGCCCTTTTTTCGTCCCCATCTTCTAATATCTTTTTCAAGATTTCATTCTGTAAATCTCTCGCCAACTTACACCAATCTCTCCTAACTGTTTCAAACCCTCGTATCTTTAATTTATTATTCTCATCCAACAAAGCATATTTTTTCTTTGCGCCTTCCTTCGTCGTTCTTTTTGAAACAAAAAGCCCTCTCCTGTAAAAATCTTCCAAATCAAGTTCCATAATTCCTGGTAATTCAGAATTAATCTTTTTCAGAAGTTCGAGCACCTGATTTTTCGTTTTATTTTTCAATTCAAAACCAATTGAATCCGTATCTGAAAATATTATACCATAACCTTCATTTCTTATTTTTTCAATCGTCCTCGAGGCGAAATCTCTGACAAAGGCAAGTGTAGAAGCAGCAGCTTCACGAGAATAATATCTTGCGCCAAAAAACCCTAAATATCCATACGACGCATTTGCAAGAAGCTTGTAAGCATTACTTCGAGCTTTAAGCAAGGGATTTTTATTTTCATTATATTCTTTCTTGTATTTTTTTCTTAACCCAACAACTTCTTCAAGTAATTTTGGCGTGAATCCTTTTTCTTTAGAGAAATAAAAAAATTTTTTTTCACCATCAAACTCAAATTCGGGAGTTTGAAAGCTCCCTTTTTCTTTTTTATCAACTAATGTAGATTTTGAAAGATTAAAAGAAACAATTATTGAAGCGTGCATACTTGTAAAATCAAAGACCGCTAAATTTTCATAAAATCCAGGAATCGGCTGGAGCACAAAGGCTCCCTCGTATTTGCCAAGAGATTTTCTTTGTTCTATTTCATCGTATACCGGCCTTTTTTCGGCAATTTCATTAAATCTATCAAGATTATGAATGATAAAATTCTCGACATGCGATGACATTCTGTCGCGAGTAACATCAAATATTGGCTCTTTTATGATTCGTGTAAATTCAAAAATATCCGGCCAAATTTTTTCTGCCAACATATAAGTAATTCTTGAATCCTGAAGGCAATATGAAAAAAAATCTCTCCAGTCAGAATCTTTCATTGAATTAAGTTTCTCAAAATCAAAATTTTCTTTTTTTTCTCCAAACAATTCTCCGGCAACTTCATTTAAAGAAAGTGTTTCGGATTGGAGATATTGTGAGAAAACTGCGTCGATAAAACGATATAAATCAATGTGCACGATCCCAAAGATCTTGCCTGAAGAAATTCTTCCACGTGAAAAAATCGGCTCACTATCATCTATTCCTAAATTTAATTTTAATCTATTTTTTTTTGCTATTGATTTTAAATATGGCAGATCAAATCCATCTGAAAAATATCCTGTTAAAACATCCGGGTCATATTCTTTGACATATTTAACGAATCCTTCAATCATCTTCGCCTGATTCTCGAAACAATCCACATAGTCCTGAGAATTTTCACATTTTTTCCATGTAAGACATTTTCGAAAATTATCGCCATAAAGAGATACCATTAAAATATTCCCTTTCCCGATTTCTGTATCATCAACTTCGATATCATATGCCAAAATTTTAGGCTTGAAACCCCCTTCTTTTTTTGATTTTTCTATTTTTGATGCGTATACGCAAATCTTTAAATCGGTATTTGACATTTTACTAAATTCATTAGAACTAATTGCGTTCCCGTCTACGGTATACCAACGTAAAGGTTCAACTTTCTTTTCTTTAATATATTTGGTTAAAATTGGTATATCATACTCTCTTCGAAATTCTATTTCTTTCATGTCCCCAATTTTAGACGCAATATCGTGAGCATCTTTATGATTAGTAACAAAAACCTGAATCGCCACGACTTCTTTCCCTAAAAACTTTTTATTACAAATCTCTGTTCTTAAAACTCCAGATAATCTCGACGCCTTTTCCGAAACTGTTTTTTTTATTTTTTCGCAAACTTTCTCGACGTTTTTTTCATATTCTTTTTTTAATATAATCCAAAAATTAGGTTCGTAATTGTCAATAACACAAATTTTTTCCCCTTTTTCTGTTCTCCCAATCAGCCTGATATAATTTTTCCCTTCAAAATCGAAATAATCAAAATCAATAGGTATAAATTCAAATTTCATAATATTTAAAGAAAAAGCTTATTTATATTTCTTTTTAGAAATGTCTGATAAATTTTTTGGAAGTTTTGGAAAAAACGCAAGGATAAAATAAAAATTTTTTCAAAATTCAATCTATCACATATGCCGATCCTATCAAATTCGAATTTTCATATAATCATTAAAACTTTCTCTTGTAATATAGGCGTGCTATTTAATTCTCATCAGGGTATTCATAGTACCAATAATTTTATTAATTTCGTATTCATTGATTTTATATGGGTGTACAAATTTCAGAAATAATTCCAAAGAAAGAAATATCTTTTCCTGATTTGAAAGGAAAAATTATTGCCATAGATGCGTTCAACACACTTTATCAGTTTTTGACAACAATTAGGCAACCTGACGGGACGCCGCTTATGGACAAAAATAAAAAAATAACATCGCATTTATCTGGTCTTTTTTATCGAAATATCAATTTGCTTCAAGAAGGTATAAAACCGGTCTACGTTTTTGATGGACAACCTCCGGAGTTAAAATTTGCAGAAATTGAAAAAAGAAAAGAAGCAAAGGAAATAGCGGAAAAAAAATATGAAGATTCTAAAAAGCTGGGAAATAAAGATTTGATGAAAAAATATTCTTCTCAATTTGTCAAATTATCAAACGACATAGTAGATGAAAGTAAAGAATTGTTGATAGCCATGGGTATACCTGTTGTTCAGGCTCCCGGGGAGGGAGAAGCTGAGGCCGCAACTCTTTCAAAAGCGGGTAAGGCGTGGGCTGTTGCGTCACAAGACTATGATTCACTATTGTACGGCGCACCTTTTCTTGTTAGAAATTTAACGTTATCAAAAAAAAGAAAAACTTCTGCAGGAATTTACATTGATGTGAATCTCGAAATGATTGAATTCAACGAGACCCTAAGAAAACTTGAAATTGATCACGACCAATTAATTTGTCTCGCAATCCTTGTCGGAACAGATTATAATCCAGGTGGCGTGAAAGGAATCGGGCAAAAAAGGGCGCTCGAAATTGTTCAAAAATACAAATATCCGATTGAAATATTCAAGCAAATAGAAAAAAATAATAAATATAATTTTATTTTTGATTGGCAGGAGATTTTTCGCCAATTTCATGAATATAAATCATCCACGCAAGAAAAAATAGAATTTGGAAAAGTAGACAAAAAAAAAGTGAAAGAAATCCTGTTGTCAAGAGATTTTTCCGAAAACAGAATAGATTCTGGGCTTCAAAGGCTAAAAGAAATAGAAGAAATAAAAAAACAAAAAGGACTTGGTGAGTTTTTTAAATGATGCTCGGAATATTGCTTGGAATAAGCCTGTCACTTTTTCTAACTTCGGTTTTCATAATTTTTGGCAAGCATACCGAAATTTTTAAAGAAAACCTAATAACGGGCGCGACAATCGGGACAGGCAATCTAATTTCATGCTTATCTTTGACATTATTTATATCATTAATATTTATAGTTTTTTTATCCGTGATCCTAAAAAAAAGAATTTCAAAATAAAAATATAGATAAAATTCAACTGAAAAACCTTGGCATAGACCAAAAAAAACCAAGTGTCGTCAGGGGAGAAAAGGCGGCACTTGGTTCAGCAGACACAGATCGGGAGGCTAATCTGATTAAATTCGATTAGTCCCAGGGGGACTAATCGGTGTGAAGAAGGAGGAAAAGAGCTATGATGACGAGGAATACAGTGGGGGGATATTGTGTTGAGGCGGTGGACTTTTGGACTTTTCCAAACGTCTCCCCACAATTAATCCCCCCTCTCGAATGACTGCTACTTACCCGACCACGAAGCCACGGATCTGGATCTGTCCTGACGCCTGCCGTTCACTGCGACCATGTCCCAAGTCGTGCGCCGATGAACGAGGCCGATGAGAGACTGAATTCGTTTCATAACAGTACCCTTCTTTCTTTTCCAAATCTCATGTACTTGGACAACACTACTGATGATACAACACTACTGACATATTTGCAAGCGTCGCGTCACCTCCTTTCTATCAGCTTGCAAGCATGGTTTGGTTAGGTATTTTTTCTCTCGATTGGTTGTGCATGAAAGTTACAACTAATCGACTTTGAACAGAAATTACGTCTTCCAGGGATTTTCCTCGGAAGGCTAATCGTCTTTTTTCTTATTTCGTTACTTTTTGATTAGTTGATCTCTTTGAGAGACGATGATGATGCCGATTGGCTTTTGTGTTAATTAAGTTTCTTAAGAAACGAACTTTAAAAACATTACTACGCTAAATATTTTTTGGCCTTCGAGATTTATCTTGATCCAAATATTCTTGTTCTGCTATCTCGCTTGCAACGTGAAGTTTCGCTCTATCTCTTTCTTCCTGCTCCCTTTTTTTCTCTTCTCTCCATTTATTCATCTTTTTCCCGAATAGTTTCATTATAACTAAATAAACGGCCCCAAGAATTGCGGAGAAGCCAAGAACCACAAGCCCAATTTCCCAGCTTGTCGATATTGAACTCATCCATGCAACTAAATCTTGTCCAAACCCCTGCATGGCAAGAGTTGCAACAATAAAAGAAGCAAAAAGACTCCCCCAAACATTAAAATTTAGAACTTCACTTATCGGCATTACAATAAATCCAGTCAACAAAATCCAGACTAAAACCGAAAAAACAAAAGTCCACGATAGTGAAAGTTCAACCCCCCACAAAAATTTGGTGATCGGGCCAATGTATTCATTTATTTTCGCAATTCTCAGTTCGGCTTTAGATTTATATTTCGTTGAATCAAATTCGCCATCATCATTTATAGGGATATACTGGTCAATCGTATTTTCTAAATTATCAACTTCACTATCATTGATTGATTGCCCGTCCGCGAAAATTCCAAATAAGAAAAAAAAAGAAAAGAAACAAACCAAATATCTTAACCTCATTTACTTAAATAAATATTCTAAATTAAAAAGCTTTGTATTATAGTAAAGTTGTATTATCAATTCGGAAAACCTTGATATAGTCCAAAAAAAGGTTCGGCTAGGGTGAAGCCAAACCTTTCGTTGCGGTCATTCGCTGAAGTTTCATATCAAAGATGCCAGACGAAGTTGTGAAACTTTCCACCCTAGCAAAGAAGAAGGCGATGTTAGCGGAGGGAAGCAGGCGTCCCTTTGTTGGCCCACACGTCATAGAAATTCCCAGTCCCGTACTCGATTTTTCTGAGACTCGGAATTTCTATGAGCAGGCTCGGATTCCCCACCTTGAAGTCTTTCCCTTTCCGCAACAAAGTGGATGCCTTCATTTTCACGGCCACGCGCTCACCCGTTATCTTCTTTCGCAGTAGAAGAAAGATATCGGTTTTGCCCCCATCGGACCCCAGCTCCACAATGCCCTCGCGTTCGTACCAGTCGTCCAGCCCCGGCTTGTAGACTGTCGACGTCTTTGTTGTCGGAGACAGGGAGACCGAAGCCCCGTTCGGATCCACAACCGTCAATGTCGCTGATGCGGGAATCACGCCGGTGATGTCGACAGTCGTCGGCGCAGATTTTAATTCACGATATGTGCCAATACCAGCCGCTGTCAGCGCAACCAATACCATCGACACTAATACCATATTCACTTTCTTTCCCATGATACACCAACCTTTCAAAACTCGAACCACATATTTCGCTCTCACAGAAACGTTTTCCATGAGATTTCCACAATGGAGATATTGTCACAACTAAAAGAATCACCTCGATGAAATTCCTTTTGCAGGATATTCCTCGCTTCTGCATGTTTCTGGTGAATTACTTTTAGTTGTTTATGGAATAAAGATACGATTTCTCGTATCTGAAAGCAATTGGTTTAAAACCATTTTATGTAATTGTATAGTAATAACAACAAAGGAAATTAGTTTAAAAATGTTTCGGAGATAGTGGCTTTGTATTGTGTTGAGATTAGGGAATATGCAAAGCCGATAAAATTTTAAATTTTATCTTTATCTTTTAGTTTTATAATTATAACTAATTTTACTTCTTAACAATAAAAAATTTAGCCTAAAATTAAATGCTATCCTCTAAGTCTCTTGCTTGCCTTCTAAGATCATTTGCTATAACCTGGTCAGATTCTCTCGCCGCTTTTCTATAAAGTTTTTGAACCTTTATTCCTTTATCGATTTCTTCTCCGATTCCTTCAATTTTTCCTTTGAACAACCATCTCCTAAAAGATTTCATGAAAATAAAAATAATAAGCCCTACAATAAAAGCAATAAAATAAGGAAATCCGCCTTTTCCTTTTAGTTCCATTATTGTGGAAACATAAAGAGCAAAATAATAAAAAGAATAAAAAATCCAAGTAGCCCTGGCAACTGATAAACTCTGTATTTTAATAGAAAACCAAAAAATAATTAAAAATGGGATCACTGAGAGTATCGTTGCTCCCATTGCACCATATCCTACTCTAATCGCTTCTAAAAAATTACCTGGTAACCATATAACTGCCAAAGCAGTGGCAGCAATGGTTGCGCCCCAGTGAATATACTTAGATTGTCCAGAGAAAAAAACATCAAATGCAGTATATACAAACATTGCAAGCAATATCGCCATAAATATTCTAGTTAGAAGTTCGCCCCCTAAAGGAGAATTGCTAGAAAAAAATATTTTAAAGAACCCGCCTATTCCGGAATTATCTAAAAATATTTTAAAAGATGCCCAAACATCTGTATTATCTGTACTTCCAGTAATATCAACCCTTTCTTCGTCAGAAATCATAACACCGGTATCTGGATCTACATAAGCTGCCCAGGCCCCACTCATTAATCCAACGAACAATAACCCGAATACAAATAGTAAGAAAATTCTCGCACTCTTTTTAGTATTCATGGAAAATAAATAGTTATTTCGTTTATAAATATTTCTACAATTCGCTAATCAGGCTTCTTACAAATATTTTTAAACTTAAATAATTTATCAAACATATGAAAAAAACTGCAGGTGTGCTATTATTTTTAGTGTTGTTTTCGATATCTTTTGTCAGTGCAGGTCCGGTCTATGGAGTTCAACAACTTCTTGATGGATTAAGAGATATAGTTTATTTGCTCATTCAGTTCTTTTTCGATATTTCCGGTGATCTTGGAATTTACGACGAATATATTTTTGCAAAAATAATTTTACTTGTAATAATTTTTATTGTCGTATATACGGTTCTTAAAGAAAGTATTTTTAAAAGTTATGTCGATACGCACGGCAAAGGAAAACCTGTTTTGTATATAATCGCTGCTGCGATTTCCATCCTTGCCATAAGATATTTGCCCAACGAAATGATAGAAGCGATACTTCTTCCTTACAGTGCCCTTGGCGTCGGACTAACGGTATTCTTGCCGTTAATAATATATTTCTTTTTCTTACATCAATCTGGGATGGGCATATATGGAAGAAGAGCAGGTTGGGTTGTATTTGGAGCTTCGTTTATTGCTCTTTGGTGGTCAAGAAGAACTTTCCTTCAAGAAGCTAATTTTATTTATTGGATTGGAGTAGCTTTTATTGTATTATGTCTTTTATTTGATAATAGAATTCATGGATACTTTGGGCTATACCATATAAAGAAATTTGAAAAGATGACAAAAGAAAAACAAAACAGATATTGGAAGAGGGAGCTAATGCAATTAGAAGAAGATTATAGGAATGGAATTCTTGGAGAAGACGGCAAGGCCGATGCAAAATATAATAGAGAAAAAAGAATTCTCGATCGAAGAATTCTTGATACTTCAAATACTGATTAGTTATTCTCTTCTATAACCAACTATTTTTCTTTTTTTGCCCATTCCTTCAAAAATTGGAATTTCTTCAATCTCTTTTTCTTTTTTAAATCCACTTTCTTTCGAAGCCAAAACCACGCCGATTATAACTAAAACAATTCCTGCACCTAAAATATAAGAATTATTTACCGTGCTTAAAATTCCTAAATTAAATTTGATTAGCCCAACGCCAATAACCAAAACGACAAGCCCCAATATTGATATAATATACCCCACCAATTTTTTCATAATTAATTATTAAAGCCATTATTTATAAAATTATCTAAAAACGAGATTGCCAAATATTTTCTGATATTAAAATTCAAAAACCTAACTCAATTCATTATTTACTCTTGAATAATGAGCAGCAAAATCGATAACTTCCAATATTCTCTCATACGCTTCGTCGCCTCTTAACCCAGATTTTTCTGATTGAATCACGCAATTATCCAAAAATGATGCTGGATCCGCGAATCTACCTGCCTCCCTAATTAAATTTGAAGCGTTTCTCGCAGAGACCCCTAATTGAAATCGTAATCGCTCTACATATTTTCCCATAAAATCCATACTCATAAAATTATTGGAAAACCTGTATTTATAAAATTATCTTTTTAAAAGGCAGCCGCAGCGAAAACACTGAAATCTTAAATAAGACCAAGCATTTTATGATATACATTCGCAGTTATATGGCAATCTTCGAGTGCGCCATGAGCATTAGAATAATCGATATTAAAAAATTCTGCAAGAGTCCCAAGATTGTTTCTCAAGTTAAATGAAACAATATTTTTTCTTTTGAGATGATTCCATATTTGCATTGTGTCTATATGATCTCTCGGGAAAATTGGATTCAGACCCTCTTTTTTGAAAAGTTCTCTAAGAAATCCCCTATCAAAATTAATATTATGCCCAAGCATTTGAGATTCATTCAGGTTATTTTTTTCGATAAAAGAATTAATTTTTTTGCAAGCAAGATTGGGTCTTATCGCGATTTTATCATGTTGATCTATGTTAATTTTATTCACTGCGAGCGCCTGCGGATCGATATTATAATTTTCATGTTTTATGAAAATATGTTTGGAACTAACAATTTCAAAAAAATCTTTCTCAATATCTGCAAAAAGCATCCCGACGGTAAGCACTTTATTATACCTCGGATAAAGTCCGGTTGTTTCCGTATCAATCACCAATGTTTTCATTTTCTAAATAAAAAATGGGAGTTTAAAACTATTTAGTTATTCGTCAATATAAGAAAACTCAAGATAATCCGAATTATACGTTGGGGGCTCCATAACCCTTGCAATTTTCAAGCCCATTTTATCATAAACTTTTTTCACATCAACCATCTTGATTATTACTCTTTTCTTGTTTTTGTCCACAAAATAATTCAAAGTTATTTTTTTTATTTGTCGCGCAACTTTTCTTAAATTTTTCGGATACGTTGCGAAATAAATCACATTGCCATCTCCCGTTTTATTGCCGAATGGAAGAATATTATGCTTCAATAATCGATTTACGTATTGATGTTTATCTTTTGTTATAGCCGTGCATAAATGAATTTTCAGCTTGTCTTTTTTAAAAAATTTTAAAATTTCAAGCCCACCTATTTTAGAATTTGGGATTGTGTAACTATCATTATTTACCCCATAATTTTTTACAACTCTATCAAAATTAGTCTCTGAAATCTCGAATTCGTTCAAATTGAGAAAACTAATATAATCTTTTATTTTCGAGACAAAACTGATTATTTCTTTTTCTTTTCCTGGAATTAACGGAAGCTCTATGCCTAATCTTTCTTTTTTTAGAATCCACGAAACATTCCTGATTTTATCTAATTCTTCATTCAGTGTTTTCTTGTCTCGGCTAATCATAAATGATGGATGAAGTCTAAACTCATCAATATATTTCGAAAGTTTTTTTATTTTTTTTATTGTAACAAGATTAAGTGGCAAATAAATATGAATATGGAAATTTTTCCCGAATTTCTTTTTTAGTTTTTTAGAGAATTTAAAAACTTTCTCGTAATGGATTAATGCATCGCCTCCGGTTATTCCCGCTCCTTTCGCATTGCTTTCTTTCACTTCCGCGATCAAATCTCTAATTTTTTTTATTGGCCTCTCATTTGCAAAAAAAATTTCGCATTTTTTTCTTGATTTACTCAAAGAGCAATACCAACAATTTCTTGAACATTTCCCGCCCATGAACAAAACAAGCTTTTCTCCTCTAAGACAATATTTACAACCTTTTGCAATATTATTTATCTTAAAAGAATTAAATTTAGTTTTCATAGCAAAAAAATAGAAAGGAGATTTATAAGATTATTTAAACCGATGGGTCATTAGTGGTTTCTACTGCTTTATCTCTACCTAAATTTGTAAAGTCTCTACTTGAACCACCATACTCAGGTTTAATCTGAGAATTCGGTTGAGAAGTTGGAGGTTGGGATTGGGAAGCTACTATTTTTTCGCATTCTAAACAATTATCACTTATAAAAATTTCAAGAACTCCGTCCTTCCCTGTTCTGATAGTAGCATCAGTGGAACATCCCTCTAATAATTTATCGGAATAACGAAGCGAATAAACTCTGGCAGATATTTGATTTGGTTCGTTCATATTATTTCATAATTTTCTTCTTTTTAAAAATTTGTATACTTTTATACTCCCCACGTAACGTTTTCTTTTCTTTTTATCTGGGCAATTTCCTGTAAAATTGTTTTTTCTTCGGAGGTTAAAAGATTTTTATTTTCTTTAAATTTTCTGAAGTCTGTTTCGCTTAAATTTGTATAAAGAGATTCGCCGACCTTGAGTTGTCTTTCAAAATTAACTCCAGGCATCGAAATCGCGACTTCTCGTCCTGAGACGGCTTCATGAACATTTTTTTTCTCGTCCTGAATTTCTTTAATATGACCGATTTTTTCATTTTCGCCATTTATGAATCTTAAATCTTTTTTCAAGACTCCTCCATCCACCCTTACTCCAAAAACTGCCGGGTTTGAATTTCTGAACACAAAATCCAAAATTGTTAGCTTACATATTCTTGGTAATTCCTCGAGCTTTCTTCTTTCTATTTCATTTAATTTTTCTTCCTTCCATTTCTCAAAATCTTCAATTAATTTATACACGACTTTATTTGTAAGGATCTTCACCGACTTTTTATCCTCAAAAACAACATCCTCGGAAACTTCAACATTAAATCCGAGAATTGCCTTGTCTTCTTCGGCTAACGCATTGGCGATATAAACATCCCTTTTGGTGATCGGGCCGATGTCCGCCTTTATAATTTTAATTTGTTTTTGCCGCAATAAAACCATGAGGGCTTCAAGAGAGCCGAGGGAATCTGCTTTAATTACAATTCCTTCTTTGTCTGTTTGAATTTCCTGAGAAATTTCTTTGGAAAATTTCTTTTTTATTTCTTCAAGATTATTATTGATTACCTGGAAAGGCATGCCAGACAAAACTTCCTCTTTTGAAACAATTTGCAATCTAATGCCCGTCGCTGCTTCAACTTCGTTTTTTGTCTCAAACCCCTTGTTTAAAGGTTTCGCTTCCTGGATATTTCTGATTTTTGTGACAACGGGTTCGCCAAAAGACGCAATGGCAATTTCGTCCTTAAACGAAAGTTTACCATCATACAAGATACATTCAAGAAAATTTGCAGCCTTCTCCTTTTTCACTTCAAGTACAACTCCCTTCCCGCTTTCTTTTTTTGAAATTCTTTCTTCCAAGAATTTCTGAGACAAGGCAACAATCATTGCTAAAATTTCCGAGATCCCTTCGCCTGTTTTTGCTGAACATGGAACAACAGCAACATTTTTTGTAAAATCTGATATCTTGAAATAAATTTCTGCGCTAATCCCATACGAATTTAACGCACCGATAAGTGTATAAAATTTTTCCTCAAAATTCTGCTTGACATTCAGGGCTTGATTATTAACCGAATCCAACGACAATTTAGATTCGTGAGTTTTCCATCCGGATATATTGTCTAATTTATTCAAGGCGATTACAAAGGGCGTCTTGTTCGCTTTAAGAATTTGCAGCACTTCTGCCGTCTGTGGTTTTATGCCCTCATTAACATCAATCACTAAAATCGCGATATCGGCCAAAGATCCACCCCTTTTCCTTAAATTTGTAAAAGCCGCATGTCCCGGAGTATCAATAAATAAAATCCCGGGAATCTCCAGTGGAATTTTAAACTTTTCCAGTATCATCCCCGCTCTTTTCTCGATATTTTCCCTTGGTAATGCAGTGAAAGATATCTTTTGGGTTATCCCTCCCGCCTCTCCCTCTTGAATAAACGTTCCTCTAATTTTATCAAGTATACTTGTCTTCCCATGGTCAACGTGCCCCGCGACCGTCACAATGGGTTGGCGAAGTTTGTTTTCTGATTTCATGATAAAAAGAGATAAAAGATAGTTAAAAGGTTTTGGGAAAGAAAATTGTTTAGACTTTTTTAATAGAGCCGATCTTCCAATACCTTTTTATACTTTTATATATTTATTCTTAATCAAAATGAAAGGAGGTAAATATGAATAAAATTTATACGTTATCATTTGTTTTATTGCTTGCAATTTCGCTTGTCTTAGCCCAAAATACTGGTGCAGGGGAAGACGATTCAAAGAGCAATGGATTGCAAATAAAAATAAAGTCAGGAAGCTATTTGAATTCAGACGGAGAACAAATGCAAATAAATGCTGAAAACGAAATTAAACTTAAGGTAGGCAACGTAGAAGCGAATTCTTCTTTGGAAATTGATCAAGAACAAGATAATCAAAATCGAACCAAATTAAAAATTAATCTTTCTAATGGAAGAAATGCCGAAATTAAAATAATGCCGAATACTGCATCTGAAAGGGCAATCGAAAGATTACAGCTTAAAAATTGCAATCCCGATAACAACTGCACGATACAGCTAAAAGAAGTAGGGAATGGAAACCAAACTAAAGTAGCTTATGAAATTAAGGCAGAAAAAGAATCAAGAATATTGGGATTTATCAAAACGAAAATGAAGGTTGAAGCGCAAGTGAATGCTGAAACAGGTGAAGTAATACAAACAAAAAAACCTTGGTGGGCATTTGTTGCCGTTGAATAAAACCACTTAATTTTATTTTTCTTTTTTAGAATTCGTTTGCTTCTGTTGTTAATTTTCCCATTGATTTCAATTTTTCAATTGCCGCAGGAGTATATTTAAATATAACATCCCCCTTGTCGTCATCAAATTCCCATGGTTCAATTAAAATTACATCACCTTCTCTTAACCACAAACCCCTTCGATTCCTCCCGGGAACTCTGCAATTTCTGGTTTTGCCATCCATGCAAGAAACAATCATCCTGCTTCCACCTACTCTTTGTGCGATAATTCCGATTACTTCTCTTCCTTTAGGAAGCTTTACTCTTACCGGACCCTCACTAACCGTTTCCTTATTAAAATTATTTCCAGGGACGACGGAATTTTTTTTCGATTTATCTTTAAATTTTCCAAAAGCCATGATAAAATTAACAAATTCGGATTTATAAAGGTTACAATTTATTAGATTCTATTAAATTAAAAGTAAAATAAACGGGACGCTGTCAATCTTTATTATATCTGATTCTTTTGCAAGCCCAAGTTTTTTTATTATTCCCACCGACCTGTCCCCTACAACATTAAAATTCGCATCTTCTCTTAAGCATCTGATAATTTCTAATCTGATTTTTTTTTCATTCATTGACTCGCCCTTAAAAAAATTTCCAGTTAAATCAAGTTGCCTTTCCCCCTCCGTAAAAAGTTTCCCATAAAGTTCCTCGTCGCAAATAGCCACAACCCATCGATATGACTTGTGTATCTTAATTAAAATATTTTTTTCCATTATTAAAAAAGTGAAAATCAGTTTATAAAATTTGGGAATCGGCTTTCACCGTATTTCTATTAAAATTCTTGACCAACGTGACTGAAAAAACAAAAATAGCGATCGCCAAGATTAGTATTGCTTCAGGATTTTTTTGATTTATATAAAAAACATTTTACTTTATATTTTTATGTTGTAATTTTATATATAATAATCTTTAAAAGCTATTTTCTCGATTTAAGCAAATGTGGTCCTTGTATAAGAAAAAAGAGAATGACGATGAACTTTCCGGTAATTCAGATAGTAAACTTGAACCCCTGAAATTTTCTAACGGGAAGACTCAGGAAGATGTTGTAAAAGAAATTCTTGACCTAATAAGCGAAGGAAATAAAATTATTTTTATAAAAGGAGTTTGCGGAAGCGGAAAATCGGCGATGGCGTTAAATCTTGCTAAACATTTTAAAAAAGCTTCGATAGTCGTTCCGATAAAATCCCTGCAAGAACAATACGAAAGAGATTATACAAGAAAAAAATTTATTATGAAAGATGATGGCACTCCTCTTAAGATCTCTGTAATAAAAGGAAGGAATAATTTTAAATGTCCCTATTTGGGAGAAAAGGCAGATGACACAGAACTTCCTTGCACAATCGAGATCAGGGACAAAAATACCGAACAGCTTTTGAAGTTTATTGAAGCAAATCCTGCGGTTGAAAAAGAAAATTTTTCTAATGCATCGGACATCAGAAGAATGAATATTGCTCCTGCCTGCCCCTACTGGTCTCCATTGCTGCCCGCCGATTTAAAACCAAGAGGATTAACCGACGCAAATAAAAAAAAATACATGGCAATCTGCGGGAAAGAATTCGCTTTGTTCCAAAGAAAAATCGGATGCAAATATTGCGACCAGTACAATTCTTACATAGATTCTGACGTATTAATATTCAACAGTCAAAAATACCAAATTGAAACGATGATGGGCAGAAAACCAAAAACTGATATAGAAATCATTGACGAATGCGACGAATTTCTCGATAATTTCGCAAATGAAAAAAAAATTAATTTGAACAAACTCCAATCTTCGCTTATGAATCTGACGCCTGCCGATCAAGAAAAGAAAAACAAAGTAAAAAAATTGATACATGAAGTAAATAATATTCTTTTTAATCCGAAAAAAGTTGACATCCAAGAAATCAAATCCTCTCTGATAATAAAACTTATTAATGAAATAATTGAAAACCCAAACCTCGCCGAAGACGAAGAAGTAAGCTATTATAATAATGTAGTTGAAATCGCCAAGGTTTTCGAAAATTTGCTTGACGAAACTTACATCTCAATCGATATTATAAAAAAAGAACCAAAACAAAAAGGACTTTTCGAAAAAAGTTTTGATAATGATAGTGTTATTGCAACAATTGTATCCATTAACCTGGCTGAAAAACTGAAGGAACTTATCGATAAAAATAATATCCTTGTTTTAATGTCAGGGACGCTTCATTCGGAACAAGTTTTGAAAGATATATTTGGACTCGAAAAATTTAAAATAGTCGAAGCTGAAACACAAAATCCCGGGAAAATAAACAAGATAAGAACGGGTCTTGAAATGAATTGCAGCTTTTCGAATTTCTCGAATGGGACAATAACAAAAAAACAATATCTTAAAATCATGGATCTTATTATGTCGAACGCAAAGCCCCCGGTTCTTGTTCATGTCAGCGCTTTCAGTGATCTGCCAAACGAGGAAGAAAATTTAAAATACAAATTCGACAATTTAATAACTCAGGAAAAACTTAAAGAATTGCAGATGAAAGGGAATTCTACTGTAGAAGAATTCAACAATGGAGAAACAAACATTCTTTTTACAACAAAATGCTCGCGTGGCGTCGACTTTGGTGGAGAAAAATGCAATTCTATTGTCATCACCAGATTTCCATATCCAAACATTCAGGGTTTATTTTGGAAAATTTTAAAAAAAGAACAGCCAGAAAAATTCATGGAATTTTATCTCGATAAAGCAAAAAGAGAACTGATTCAAAAAATTGCGAGAGGAGTAAGGTTCAAGGGCGACAAGGTAAATTTACTAAGCCCCGATATTCGTGTTCTTAATACAAATTTTAATTAAAACTCCATCTCATCATCTGGATCTTCGTCTTTATGTTCTTCCTGATGCTCCAAGAATTCCGTCTTATCGCTTGTTTCAAAATCACATTTTTTGCATTTATATTTCATTTTCCCCTCCTAATTTATTTATATTGTTAAACTGTTCAAGATTATAAATAAAAGAGGTATGAAAAGATACGACAATATATTTTCGAGAACAATAGTTTTTAAAAAAGAGTTTTCATAAAAATTTTCATGAGTATGTGCATTGATGACCCAGAACCTGATTCGCTTGATAAAGCAATTAAAAATTTATACGAAAACTTGCCCGAAAACCTAAGATCAGAGAATTACGGGAAAGGCAATAACGGGGCAAGAAGAGAAATAAAAAAGTCGAGCCTTTCGCCTTCAGATTGGGATGCAATGTTAGAACCAAAAGAGGTTGATATTATTCGTCGTATGTCTGGATTAAAAGAAGAATGCATATTTTTAAGAAAGGCCGAAGGCGCTGAATATTTTCGTTATTGTGAAATATGCGCACAAGACGCAAATACTGAAGGTTTCTTGTATGGTGGAACTCAGGCCTCAAAATTTTCTGCAGAATTTCAAGGAAAATGTACAATTGAAGACTTAATGTTTAGATGTTTTGGAACTGATTGTTGCGAATATTACGAAAAATTAAAAAAATTAAATAAATCTATTTAATTTATTTTGCCATCAGAATTAATATATTTTTTCATCAAAAGTTCTAACTCAACCTGCGGAGCAAAACCTTTGTTGCTGCACATTTTCATAAAGTTATCGAATATACCCTGATCTACCATAAAATCAAGTTTTCTTTTTCTTGCGCCAGGAGGTGTTGCTGCCATGTCCCTAATAAAGGAAAATGGTATTTAAATGTTATTCCTAATAGGCTTTGCATAATCTAACCATTTATAACAAAAAGTATTTATAGAAAATAACGACTATATAAAAATGCCTTACGAATTAAAAGATGTTTTGAATATGCTACGCATTTATCATTTGGTAGAATCTGAGTCCGAAAAATTTTTGTCTTTTTCTTCTTTCGCCATGAAAAATAAGATCTTCAAATTAAAAAGTGCAAGATCAACCCTTGAAGCAATCAAAGAATATAAAAAATTGCCAACCGAATTAAAAATGGAATTAAAAAAAGATCCCGCCACAAATGCGAGTAAAATAGATGAGATAGAAAAATTATGCAAGGAAACTTTGGGTAATTAAAGTATGAAATACTACCGCAACATAATATATATTTCTTTTTCTTGATAAATTAATTCGTCGCCTATTCATTTTCGAATATGGAGAAAATATGGTGTATGAAAAAGATTTCAAACTAAATACGATAAGAAAATATCAGGTGAGGGATATTTCTATAAGTAAATTTGCCGATGAAATGCAAATACCAAAACAAACATTGGCAAGATGGATAAAGCAATATAAAAAACTCGGAGAAAAGGGACTTGAAAATAAAAAACAAGGTGCTAAAAAAGTTTTTATAGATCCCATTATAGAAAAAAAAATTATCCAATTATGGAAGGAAAAAAACAGGAGCAGATACAGAATGCGCAAAGACCTAAAAACAAAAAATATCAATATTTCTGGATGGACCGTCGATAAAATATATAAAAAAAATAATTTGAACCTTAAAAAATTCAGTTTCTTTTGATAATAATGTAACATTATTAACAGACTAAATTTTAAATAAGACCCATTTTACTGTGATTTCATGAAAAAAGTAATAATGGTCGGTTTTTTATTAACTCTAATTTTTATTTTAAGTATATTCCATCTATCTTCGGCTTTGATTTATGACAACGAAATAACCATTACGGCTTCGTCAGATGATGGGAACATACCTGAAAACACTTTGGATAATCAACTTTCAACAAGATGGTCTGCTTTTGGAGAAGGTCAGTGGATAAAATACGATTTGGGTGGAATAAGACACGTTTCTGATGTGAAAATAGCTTTTTATCAGGGAAATTTGAGAAAAGAAAAATTCGCGATAGGAATATCAAATGATAGTATAAAATGGAAAAGAGTTTATTACGGAGAAAGTTCTGGAGAAACGTCAAGTCTTGAAAATTTCAGAATAAATAACGCAACAAGATTTGTTAAGATAATCGGCTATGGCAACACGGTAAATGACTGGAACAGCATTTCTGAAGTCAAAATACTATCTGGCATAGATGTCCCGCAAAATCAAACGGCAACGAGAAATGACACAACAAATCCCGAACCCGATATTAATATGACCGTTCCTGAAATAAATTCTGGAGATTTAGACGTTTTTGGCATAAAAGAACTTTATCAAAGCAATGGGACAGAGTGGTTCTCAAAATGGGACAATGGTATAGCAAGGACATTTTATGGGATAGACCCCGAAGATCCTTGGTTTGATGCTGATCATGGCGATGCAACTTATAAAGTAGATGGGAACGGACTGTTCAAGATATCGGGATATGTGCCAAGAATGTATATCCATGATCCAGAACTAAAAGAAAGCTGGAATAATGTTGAGATGACAGTTTACGCGAAAAGAATTTCTGACGACAACACGGACTGGGGAGGCATCGTTGGACTTGCAAGAACTAATCACGGAACCACGGCACCTGAAATGCAAAATCTTTGCGATACCAGAGGAATTGCCGCGAGAATACGTTATGACGGGAAAACTGACTTTGAAAAAGAAACCAGCCACCCCCGATCTTCAATAACAAATACCAAGATTTTATTTGAAGGAGGAATGCCAAAAAATACGTGGATAGGATATAAATATGTCGTGTATGATTTGCCAAATGGGAATGTTAAACTCGAAACCTATATGGATCTAACTGATGGGCTTAATGGAGGGGATTGGAAATTGGTCAATGAGTTTGAAGATACGGGCAGCAACTTCGGAGTCAATGGAGTATCATGCGCCGCAGGAATTAATCCTGGATTAAAGCTTACTAATGAAAACAATCGGCCAGGTTCCGAATCGGGCAAACCCAACGTATCGGTATATTGGAGAAGCGACGGCGTCGGAACAGATGGATTGATATTCAAGAAAATGAGCGTGAGAGAGATTTAGCATCAACTTCCTTATTGTAAAAACTCCCTTTAACTTTACAGTGTATACTCCCACAAACTTTTATAAAACACATTCTTCTATTTATTTCATGAAAATACTTTCACTCCATTGCGACTATCTGAAATACAAGCCACTAAAAAAAGCCGTCAAGAAACCCGAAGAACTTAATGAAGAGATGAAGAAGGAGACGATAATAGAAGAACCTTTGGGAATTTTTGTTGCGGTTGAGAAAGCAGATGAAAAAAATCCAGACAGGGCAGCGAACGAACTTGTTAAAAACGTGCTGGATTTGCTTGACAAAACAAAAGCTAAAAGGGTAGTCTTGTATCCTTATGCTCATCTTTCTTCGGACCTGGCTGATCCCGATGTGGCATTACTTGTATTGGTTGAAGCTGAAACGAAATTAAACAAAAATAAAATAGAGGTTTATAGAGCTCCGTTTGGTTATTACAAGGAATTCGAATTAAAATGCAAGGGTCACCCGCTTGCGGAACTTTCAAGGGAAATTAAAGCTGAAGGCGAGAAGGTGATCGAGATAAAAAAAACAGAGGAAAAAAATTATGATGAAAAACAACTTTTAAAACAAATTTCCAAATCAAAACTTGACACTTCTAAACTTAAGGAAAATGATCATCGGATTATAGGAAAAAAATTAGATTTATTTTCGTTCAATGAAGCTGCGCCAGGAATGGTTTTTTGGCACAACAATGGGTTAGTAATATATAATGAGTTAATAAGTTTCTGGAGAGAAGTACATAAGAGAGCTGCGTATCAGGAAATTTCTACTCCTCAAATTCTTGATAAAAAATTGTGGCAAGTTTCGGGACATTGGGAAAAATACAAAGATAATATTTTCCTGACTGATTATGAGAACAGAATATTTGCTGTAAAACCGATGAATTGCCCGGGAGGAATGCTTGTCTACAAAGCAACGCAAAAATCTTACAAAGACTTGCCTTTGAAAGTTGGAGAGCTGGGAATTGTTCATAGGCAGGAACTTTCCGGAGTTCTTTCTGGTTTGTTTAGAGTTATAAAATTTACTCAAGATGATGCGCACATTTTTTGTACTGAAGAACAAGTGGACGAAGAAATTGAAAATATAATAAAATTAATTAATAAATTCTACACGAAATTCTCTCTTGAATTTGATCATGTCGAATTGTCAACGAGACCTGAAAAAAGAATCGGTAGCGATGAGACCTGGACGAAGGCAGAGAATGTTCTTGAAAGTGTCTTAAAAAAACAAAAAATAAAGTATAAAATAAACAAGGGCGATGGCGCATTTTATGGTCCGAAAATTGATTTTCATGTCAAAGACTCTTTGGGAAGAACGTGGCAGTTATCTACAATCCAATTGGATTTCGCTATGCCAGAAAAATTTGAGCTTGAATATACTGATAAAAACAATGAAAAAAAAAGGCCTGTAATGCTTCATCGAGTTGTTTACGGAAGTCTGGAAAGGTTTATCGGAATATTAATAGAACATACACATGGGAATCTCCCGCTTTGGCTTTCTCCGATACAAATTCGTGTTTTAAGTTTTACAGACAGAAATATTGAGGCATGCAAGAAGTTAATTTTGGATATCGCGGAGAAAATTCCTTCAATAAGAATTGATGCCGATTTTTCATCGACGACCGTGAATGATAAAGTCAGAAGTGCGGAAATGCTGAAAATCCCGTATATAATAACGATTGGAGACAAAGAGGAAGAGAAAAAAACTATTGTGATAAGAGAAAGAGGGGATAAAAAATTGAGAACCGATGTGAAAGCAAATGATTTTGTGCAAGAAATTCTTGAGAAAATAACAAAAAGGGAATAATTATAAATCATTGAACTCATTAATTTTTATGAAATGGGTGAAATTTGTTGTTCTGGTTCAAGCAATTCTTGTCTTGATTTTTATTGTAACGTTTTTTTTTGAAAAATCTCTTGATGACGCCGAAGGGGGTGAAGACAAGGCGTCGATTGACAAAGGATATCTTCCTTCTTCTGATACATTTGATTTCGCTGGACTTTCAAAAATCACTGTCTTGTTAATTGTAATCGCCATAATTGAATTAATCGTTTTGACAAGGATGTTCGAATAATTTTTAAACTGATTTATCAGTAAATTTTCATGGGAATTCAAGATTTAATTCAAGAAGTAAAAACCAAAGAAAGTTATGCTAAATTGCAAGAGGAAGATCCTAAATTATTTTTTTGCGCCGGATTCTTAATTTTTGACATAGAAAAAAACAGCAAAAAAACTCAATTGGATTTTTTCCTGCCGGAAAAGAAAAGGATTTCTGCGTTTGAACATCCATTTGGTGAATATAAAACTTTTGAAGATGAAATTGAAAACGTAAATGAGCAAAAAACTCAACTGGGCGTAGATATCGAGGATTTGGAGAAACTGACGAATAAAATTTTGGAAAAAAATAAAGTTCGGATAGTTCCTTCAAAAATAATTGCCATTCTTAGGGATAATAGATGGAATGTAACTGCGATGGACAAATTTCTTGGTATTGCGAGAATAAAAATTGATGCTGAAACTGCGGAAGTAATTTCTTTCGAAAAAGGAAGTCTTATGGATTTTATGGGAATAAGAAAAAATTAATCATTAGTTTTTTAAATAAAGGTGTCTTGGAATTAAAGAGGCGTGATGAAAAAAATTCTAAAGTTCCCGGAGCTTAGGCAAACATTTGTTTGGGATTGCGGACCAAATGCGATGCAAGGAGTTTTGCATTATTATGGGATTGATGTTCGAGAAGATTCTTTAATAAGAATTGCGGGAACCCAAAAGAGATATGGAACTTACATTAGCGGTTTAAAAAAAGTAGTGCGAAGATTTAACCTTAAACAGAAAAGCGGGAAGATGACTGTTGATGACATCAAAAGATGGATTAATAAAAAAGTCCCCGTGATAGTTAGTTTGCAAGCCTGGAGCGACGAAAAAGATGTTGATTGGGAAAAGACATGGCATCATGGACACTTCGTGGTTTGTATTGGTTATAGCAAAACCCGACTTTATTTTGAAGATCCTTCATCTGGAAGAAGAACTTTTCTCCCATACAATGAATTCTTGCAAAGATGGCATGATACTGACGCAGGAAATAAAAAAATTATAAACTGGGGAATGGCTGTTTATAGAATGCATAATCCAAAAAAAGTTAAAAAAACCAGCTTAATTGACTACTGGAAAAAAAAGTTAGCATTTAATATCAATAAAGTTGTGAAGATGGGATAACCACGGCGATAATATTATGCTTTTATGATATTTTAGTGATTTAGAAATTAAATGAGATTATCTTAATTTTTTTACAATCACATTAACATTTCTTTCTTCCCAGCTTTTAACGATTTCAAAGCCAACTTCTTTTGTGAGATTTTCAAGCTCTTCCAGATCAAAAATGTAGGTATACCGTTCTGTTTTGTCGTTCTCGCGAGTTGTCCAGGGAACGCGACATTCTTTCCCCTTTGTTTTTAGTCTTGGAGATTTTTTCCCCCAAGATGAGATTAAAGCTTCGCCGCCCTTTTTTAAAACTCTATAAATTTCTTCAATAGATTTTTTTCTTTTCTCGTCAGAATCAATGCAATGAAGAACCGCTGCATAAATTACTGAATCAAAAAAATTATCATCAAAGGGCAAATTTACAGAATCTGCCTCAAATAATTTTACATTCATATTTTTTTTCTCAGCATTTTCTTTGGCATATTTTAACATTTTTCTTGAAAAATCTGTACCGTACCATTCGATATTTTCATGGTTAACGAAATTTCTCCCACTTCCACAACCATCATCAAGAATTTTTCCGTTTTTGTTTTTTAAAAAAAATTCGACTGTCGGCGAAATTTTTGTCCTGAATTCTTTCCATGGCTTTGCTATCTTGTCCCAAACTTGCCGTTGATTCATAATTCACTTGAATTTTATAGATTAATAAATATTTTTGAAAAGAGCTACGTCTTAGTTTTTGATAACTTACACATAACAAGATTCGAGAAAATCCAGGTTTAACCAGCTTTTCGTTTAAAATGATTAAATTTTTATTCTTGCTATTTTTCTATTTTAATCATATGGGGATATTTTTATAATTTATTAATCGGCGGTTAATTAATTTGGCTACAAATATTGAGGTACAAGTTGCAAAAGTCCATAGATGATCAGCCACAATGCGATGGCGTAATTTATTATCTTTGGCCAAATTAAAATCAGTATACCTACTAAGATTGCAAGTATTGCAGATATTTCTAATACAACCATTATTTTTTACCTCCTTTCTTTTTATTATTAAAGTTTTTAATTAGCGGGACAAAAGAGAACCCTGGATATTCTTGAACTTTATTCATGCCACTATCTTTTTTTATTGAAATAATTGAATTCCTAACCGGCACAACCAGATGACCTTTAATTTTTAATTGATTTAATAAACCCTGCGGAATGTCGTCGCATTCGGCACTTACAAGAATTCTGTCGAACGGAGCTTCGGATTCAATTCCACGAAATCCATCCCCATAAATTATTTTTATATTTTTTTTATTCATCAGCAACTTTGCAGAACGATTCACTAAAGCCTTTATCCTTTCTACCCCAAAAATTTCTCCGTTTGGGCAAATTTCAGAAAGCAAATCGAGAACATAACCACTGCCTGAACCAATCTCGAGAATTTTCATTTTATCTTTGATTTCGAGCAATGTTAACATAAAAGCAATCGTATAAGGCTGCGAAGTTGTTTGATTAAAACCTATCGGGAATGGAATATCTGAATAAGGGCTTTGCCTATATTTTTCCGAAATAAATTTACTTCTGTCTGAATTCTCAAAGGCCCTTATTATATCAGGAGAAAATCCTTTTTTCTTAAGCGAGTTGATTAAATTTTTTTTATCCATGTGAATTTAGAAAATAATTTTGATTTTATTGAAGCTATTGAGTTTTTTGTGATCTCGTACAAATTCCATCCTACTTTTTTAGAGGAGAATATTCCGTTGTCACAAAAAAAATCTGACTTTACTTCAAATTCTTTTTTGCTTCCTTCGGCATTCATTATTCTTATCTCTACTTTTAATTCTCTAAATGAATCGGGATTTAATCTTTGACTATAAATTTTAATAAAGTTAAATAAAATAAAATAAATTTTTTCGCTTAAAGCATGACTGATTTCTTTTTCGTGAATTAATTTTGTTCTTTCTTTCAATAATGCAATCGCTGCAATATTCATTACAATTTTAGAGCGACGATTTCAAGAACGCCTTCGCGGTAAGCTGACTTTGTTTCGGCTGAAACAATTTTCCGGAAAGATTTGTTTTTTTGTAAAAATGCTTCAGTGTTTTTTGTGATACCAAAAAAATCTTGTCTTCGAAGATTATTTCTTTTTTTGGGATTGCCTTAATATAGTCTTCGTTAAGTTTTAATTTGATATCTTTTTTATCAACAAAGTTAAAGCCTTCCATTTAATGTCTTGCTAAAGTGAATACGTTCTTTAGGGCGACAATTATTGTTGCTGGTACAAAAATCAACAGCAGACTATGTAATATTCTTGCGAATATTGGAACTGCTGAAACAGCTGCCTGACCCAAAGCGCCTGCTATAACTAATGCTATCCCAGACAACAGAAATGGCTCAACCTCCTCATTGGCTATATTTAATAAACCGACGATTAAACCGATTATTACAAGGACTGTAACCCATGCAGAACTAATCACGCCGAATAATCCCAAGATTACCGCAATGATCACACCGATAAGGAAAGCCCATTTCCCGATTGTGTCACCCAAACTATTATATCGTGCCATCATTAAACTTTACCTCCTTTCAAAAAATTTAATGTATTTCTGATGTTTGGTAAATTGAAAATTCCCATTTAAAGTATTAGAGTTAAAATATTTAAAAATAACAGCAGTTTTTTATTAGACAGCTAAATAGTTTATAAAGATAAAAAGCGGAATTTTTTTATGAAATCTAAACCTACGAGAACCATTTCCGGAGTAACTCCAATCGCAGTAATGCTCCCGCCCAAATCCTGCCCGCATGGCGCATGTCTTTTTTGTCCTACGTTGAATGCACCACAATCATATACCCCAGAAAGTCCTGCGGTTCTGAGGGCCAAATCCTGCAATTATGATCCATTCAAACAAACAAAACAGAGAATTGCAACACTTCAAGAAATGAATCATCCGACTGAAAAAATTGAGTTAATTGTCATGGGTGGGACTTTTTTATCTTATCCGGAAAATTTTCAAATTGAATTTATTAAGAAGTGTTATGATGCGATGAATAATAAAATTTCTAAAACATTGGAAGAGGCCAAAAGGCTGAACGAAACCTCGAAACATCGCTGTACCGCTCTTTGCATTGAGACTCGTCCTGATTTTTGCAGTCCCAATCATATAAAAAATATGCTTTTTTATGGTGCAACAAGAGTTGAGCTCGGAGTCCAAGCAATAGATGATAAAATTTACCAAAAAGTGAATCGCGGACACACCGTCAAAGATGTAATCGAAGCAACAGAAAGATTGAAAAAAGCGGGGTTCAAGGTCGGATATCATATCATGCCTGGTATACCGGGAAGCAATTTAAGGAAAGACTTGCGAATGTTCAAACAATTATTTTCATCAGAAAAATTTAAACCAGACCAAATCAAGATTTATCCTTGTCAGGTTCTCAAGGGTGCCGGGATTGAAAATTTGTATTATGGTGGCGAATATACTCCTTATACCAAAGAAGAAACGAAAAAAATTCTTACTGAAATGATTGAGGCTACCCCGAGATATTGCAGGATAATGAGGATGATGAGAGAAATCCCCCCTTATTATCTTGTCGCTGGCATAAAAAATATTGATTTAAGAAAAGATATTGAAGATGAAATAAGAAAAAAGAAAATAAAAGTAAAAGAAATAAGATTTAGAGAAATAGGGTTTGCAATTCGAGACAAACGAAAAGTTGATGTGGAAATGAAGATGAAGATTACAATGTATGTTGCGTCTAAAGGCATTGAATTTTTTATTGAAGTCGTAAACAAAGATGATATTCTTTTTGGTTTGCTTAGATTGCGAATTGAAAAAAATAAAAAATTGCCGACGATTGTAAGAGAGCTCCATGTATATGGTCAGTCAGTTAATATAGGAGAAAAACCTGCGGACAAGTTTCAGCATAAGGGGCTTGGGAAAAAACTTCTCGGAATAGCAGAAGAAATCACAAAAAAGAAAAGAAGAAAAAAAATTAGAATAATTTCTGGCGTTGGGACAAGAGAATATTACAGGAAGTTTGGGTATGCTCTTGATAAAAATGAAACATATATGGAAAAAGAAATTTGAGCAAAATTTTTAAAGCATTGAATCTTTTGTCTACTATTGTAAATTTTCTTTATGATTATGAAACAAGAATTTAAAATATCGTCAAAATTTGAGCCTGCGGGTTCTCAGCCAGTTGCTATCAAGAAACTTAGCGAAGGAATAAAGAATGGGAAAAGATTTCAAACGCTTTTAGGCGTGACTGGATCGGGAAAAACTTTTACAATGGCAAACGTCATTCAAAATGTTCAAAAACCGACACTGGTTATTGTTCATAACAAAACTTTGGCGGCACAACTTTATCGTGAATTCAAAGAGTTTTTCCCCGAAAATAGGGTTGAATATTTTATTTCTTTTTATGATTACTATCAGCCCGAGTCTTATATCCCTCAAAAAGATCAATATATCGAGAAAGATTCTCAAATAAATCCATTAATTGAAAGAATGAGACTTAGTGCGACCGCTTCGCTTTTGACGAGAAAAGATACTATTGTTGTTGCGTCTGTTTCATGTATTTATGGGATTGGAAACCCAGAAAATTACGGCAAAATGGGGTTTGAACTTTCAGAAAAAATGAAAATTTCACGCAGGGAAATAATGGAAAAATTTTTGGCGATTCAGTATGAACGAAATGATTTTGAACTTGTTACGGGAAGATTTAGGGTCAAGGGTGATACAATTGACATAATTCCAGGAAATGAAAAAGATATTCTAAGAATAGAAATGTCGGGAAATGAAGTTGAAAGAATCAGTTTTATTGATAAAACGACAGGCACAACTCAACAAATTTTAAGTCATTATTATCTTTTTCCAGCAAGGCATTTTGTTGTACCGCAAGAAAAATTCAGCAATGCCCTTGAAACTATCAAGAAAGAACTTGCTGAACAACTTCCGAAGCTTGAGATGATTGAGGCTCACCGACTCAAACAAAGAACGTTTTATGATTTGGAAATGATGGAAAATCTTGGTTTTTGCAAAGGAATAGAGAATTACTCCAGACATTTTGACGGACGGAGCGAAGGTGAAAAACCATATTGTTTGCTGGATTATTTCGGAGATGATTTTTTAATTTTAATCGACGAGAGCCATCAGACAATTCCTCAATTACATGCAATGTATAATGGCGACAGACAGAGAAAACAAACTTTGGTGGATTATGGCTTTCGGCTTCCAAGTGCGCTTGATAATCGTCCTCTTAAATTTAATGAATTTGAAAGTTACATAAAAAAACAAAATGTGATTTTTGTCAGTGCAACTCCGGGGAAATACGAAAAAGAAAAATCGGCAGTTGTCATAGAGCAGGTTATAAGACCGACGGGACTTCTTGACCCTGAAGTTGAAATCAGAAAAACAAAGGATTACATGCAAAATTTGATTGAAGAAATTGAAAGGGTGATAAAGCGAGGAGATAGAATTTTAGTAACAGCTTTGACAAAAAGTTTTTCTGAAGAAATTTCGGATTTTTTTGCTTCGAAAGGAATCAAAACAAGATACCTGCATTCAGAAATAAAAACATTGCAACGTTCAGAAATTTTAAGAGAATTTAGACTTGGAAAATTTGATGTTCTTGTTGGGATAAATCTTATGAGGGAGGGAATTGACATTCCCGAACTTGGACTTGTTGTAATTCTCGATGCTGATAAAGAAGGTTTTTTGAGGGACCAGCAAAGTCTTATTCAAATTATCGGCAGAGCTGCACGAAATGTTAATGCAAAAGTTATTCTTTATGCTGATAAAATTACTGGTTCGATTAAGTACGCAATGGATGAAACACGACGAAGAAGAAAAATCCAGATTGAATATAATAAAAAAAATAACATCACGCCTACGACTATAAAGAAGCCAATTGAAGACCAAATAATTATTGTCAAGGATACAAAACATATCCCAAAAAAAGAAAAAGAAAGGCTCGTCCCTCAAATTGAACAGGAAATGCGAGAAGCTGCCGAGAATCTTAATTTTGAACTCGCGATAGAACTTCGTGAACAATTGAGATTTTTAAGAGGAGAAGGGGAAAAAGAAGACGAGAAAATATGATGATAAAAATGAGCTTGTCTGGATTAAACAGGTTTTGAAAGGCATAATTTTTAATTCCGAGTTGACTGACGAACTAAAATTAATAATTAGAAATTAGTAAATGGCAAGAGGAAGCTTTAATATTATCATGGGTGATTTATTTTCCTTTTAATCCTTCCATGTAAATCTCATCAACTTTTTCCCAGTTTATTACACTAAAATAATCTTTGATATAATCGGCTCTCTTGTTTTTATGTTTCAAATAATACGCATGCTCCCACAAGTCAATTGCAAGCAATGGAATTTTACCCTCGGACAAGGGACTGTCTTGATTTGAAGTTGAAATAATTTCTATTTCGCCGGAATTCAATACGAGCCAAACGTAACCACTCCCGAAAAGTTTGATTGCGGATTCAGAAAATTGCTCCCTGAACTTTTCATAACTGCCAAATTTTAAAACTATTTCTTTGGCGATTTCTCCAGAAAATTTTATATCTTTTTTCAAAATGCTCCATAAAAAATTATGATTTACAAAGCCGCCTCCAAAATTTTTTATTGCAATTCTAATTTCTTCAGGGATATTTTTTAGATTTTTGAGAAGTTCTTCCGGAAACATTTTTTTTAAATCGTCATAATTTTCCAAAACTGCATTTAATTTGTCTGCATAAATTTTATGATGGCCATCGTGGTGGATCCTCATTGTTTCTTCGTCTATATATGGCTCAAGTGAATCATACTCGTATGGCAAAGATTTTAATTCAACCATTTTAGAAGTAATAGTTTAATGCATTAAAAGTTTAAATAGTTAATGGTTACAACAAATTTAAAATTTATTAATTTATTTACTTTCCCTTCTTTTTTGATTTTTTCTTTTCGGCGGTTTTCTCTTCGCTTTCTTTTTGAGATTTCAATTGATTAAATTTTGAAACGATATTATGAGATGCCTTTTTCAACTCATTTCCGACATCTTTCCATTCAACCTCTTTATCTTCGGATCTTGTCTCTTCTTTTTTCTTTTTATTAATTAATATTTTTGAAAAACCTATGATTAAAATTATTGCGATTATCAAGATATTTACGGTCGGTTCGAGATATTTTACCTGAGAAAAAATCCCTGTTGGATGCAGATCGTTAATAAGATAAAAAATTTCGAAAATAAAATTGCTTAGAAAATATCCTCCGTAGGCATAAAATACCGGGCCTGGAATATTTAAAGGAAAACCAAAAAGAAAGAAAAGCTCGCCGAGAAAGAAAAATAAAATGAAAAGGATTATGATTAAAACATGTAAATTAATGAATTCGAGAACTTTGGTGGCGTACATATTGTTAACCGGAACAAGATTCGCAAGACCCAATAGAATAATCAATACGACTAAAGATATGATTGTGCTTAACGTTATATCAATCAGACTCTTTTTCATAAATTTCACAGTTTAATAAACATTAAAAACCTATCGAAGCAGTATTTTTCCATACAACTTATTATTTTATAGAATCTTACAATTATAAAGAAATGAGGCATAATATTTTAGAGGGGAAACATGATTCTATATGGGTTGAGAATTTAAAAAAAAAGAAATATTTGGAATTAAAAAAAAATATTTCTGTTGATGTTGTTGTTGTCGGGGGCGGGCTCGCGGGAATAAATTGCGCTTATTTGTTAAAAAAAAGAGGTTATTCTGTGGCTGTCATAGAGAAAGGTCGAATGGGGATGGGAGTCACGTCAAAGACTACTGCGAAAATTACTTATGCTCATGGATTAATTTATAGTTATCTAATAAAAAAATTTGGGTTCAAGAAAGCAAAACAATATGCAAATACGAATCGTTTTGCCATTGATAAATTCGAAGAAATAATAAAAGAGGAAAAAATAAAATGTGATTTTCAACGAAAAGATTTTTATTTATTTACTAAAGAAAATGAAAATTATAAAAATTTGAGGGAGGAATTTTTTGCTTTACGAAAACTTTTCGTTCCTGTTTCGTTCGTGGAAAAAATTGATTTGCCGATAAAAATACGTGCAGCAATAAGATATGAAAATCAAGCACAGTTCCATCCGTTAAAATATATTTATGCGTTGGCGAATAAAATCAATGGGGATGGATCGTATATATTTGAAAATACGCGGGCATTGGATATTGAGGAATCAAAAAATAAATGCAAAGTCATGACCGATAAGGGGGATATCCGAGGAAAATATGTTGTTGTCGCGACGCATTTTCCTTTTTATGACCCATCTTTTTATTTTGCGAGAATGTACCCTTCGAGATCATATGCTCTGGGAATTAAAATTAAAAATAAATTCCCCGATGGAATGTTTATGAGTATTGAAGAAAACGGGCTTACGTATAGAAATTATGTAGATAAAAAAAGGGAAATAGTCATAATTGGCGGAGAAGACCATAAAATCGGAAGCGGGAACGAAAAAGAACATTATAAAAAGTTGGAAAAAAATATTAAAAATGAATTGCCTTTTAAAAAAATAAAATATTACTGGTCAACTCACGACAATGTAACTATTGACAGAGTTCCTTATATTGGCAAAATTTCTTCAAAATCAAATAATATTTTTGTTGCGACAGGATTTGGCAAATGGGGAATGACTACTTCCATGGTTTCAGGATTAATAATAAGCGACATCATTGAAAATGGGGAAAGCCAGTGGCAGGATATTTTTAGCCCTCTGAGATTTAAACCGATAGTTTCGGCGAAGACATTTTTGAAACAAAATTTAAATGTTGCAGAGAGGTATTTTAGAGGAAAAGTTTTGTCTGGAGAAAAGAAATTGCTCTCCATGGGCGAAGGGGTGGTTGTCGAAAAGAATGGAGAGAAAGTCGCGGCATACAAAAACGAGAATGGAGACCTGACTTTTTTGGAGCCTTACTGTCCACACATGGGATGTATATTAAATTGGAATTCGGCAGAAAAATCGTGGGATTGTCCTTGCCATGGATCAAGGTTCACGCCTGACGGGAAAATGATAAATGGACCTGCGATAAAAAACATGAAAGAAAAACAGCTTGACAATTTTAAGATTTGAATTATGAATTAGATTTGGATTCCGAGGCAATCTTTGTATTTTAACATACTTCTATATTTCCATAAAAGAGAGGCCATGCTTTCTGTTGAATCCTGCCCAAAATCTCCATTATTCCTTGCTTCCTTCAAAACATCGCAAAAATTACTTGCAGAAATTTTATCGGCATATTTTGAATCTACTATTATTTGAATATCGGATTCGCCCGTGCTGTCTTTTATTTCTCCATTGGTTAATATATAAGATTTATCCCATATTCTGCAATCTTCGGTAAAATGATAAAATCTTAATGATATTGCTCCGTTTGATGGCACGTCTTTCACTATTTCTTGATCAGACATTATCTCTTTTAATTTATTAAAATCTGGTTTCGTGTAATTATCGTTTTCTCCGAGCAAGGAACATCTATTCGGAGTTGATTGTATTTGGGTTGAAGCAGATTGTGTCGGGATATTATCTGAAGGTTCACCACCTATAAAATTTATTAATAGGAAAATCGCTACTATCAAAATTAATGATAAAATTGCAAATAAATATTTTTTTTTCATTAGTATTTTTAGGTAATTTGATTTTAAAATATTTGCGTTAGTTAAATATAAATAAGAAAATCGCGTTATTTAATAATGCTTGAAAAATACAAATCGAAAAGAGATTTTGAAAAAACGCCAGAACCCAAAAAAGACGAAGTTGATGAGAAAAATATTTTTGTAATTCAGCGGCATGATGCGAGCCATCTCCACTATGATTTTAGGATCCAAATTGGACGAATTTTAAAATCGTGGGCCATTCCGAAAGGAATGCCGAAAAACTTTTCAGATAAAAGATTAGCGGTCGAAACTGAAGACCATCCATTAAGCTATGTGAATTTTGAAGGGGAAATCCCTGAAGGAAATTATGGCGCTGGGACTGTTGAAATTTATGATAAAGGAATTTTCAAAAATATAAGAAAGATTTCCACGAAAAAAAGTTATGAGGACGGCAAAATAGAAATTTTTCTCAGAGGGAAAAAATTAAATGAGAAATATGCGTTGATAAAACTTAAAGGGAATTTAAGATATCCGAAGGGGAATAATTGGCTGATAATGAAAATGAAAAATTAGATTCAAAACATATTTATAATACGAAATTCTGTAACTACATGATTTATGAAAAGATTCCTGCTGGAATAAAATTAATATCAATTGTAAATTATATTTTTGCCGTCATGTGTTTTCCGATTTTTATCATGTTTTTTCTTAAAGACGAAACCGGAACTTTTATACTTTCGAAATTTCTTGTTAATGTAACCGATGATATTTATTTATTCGTGAGTATCGCAATGATTTTTGCTTTTTTCTTTTTCTTCAACATGGGGAAAGGTTTGTGGAATGGGAAGGTTTGGGCAAGATATATTCAAATTATAATTTCATTTATCGGACTTATTTTGGCGTTATATTTCACGTATATCGGACAGCTTTTCGCGATTTTAGGAATCATGCTTTTTGGCATAATTGTGCTTTATTTGATATTTAATAATAATGTTGTTGATGCTTTTTACTGATCTTCACTTCCGTTATAAAAATATTCTTTATTTTTGTAATTTATCATTTTGACATTCCCATTTTCTTGTATTTTGGCATATTCGGGAAGCAATGGAATTTTGCCGCCGCCGCCTGGAGCATCGATTACAAAATGAGGTACAGCCATCCCACTTGTGTGCCCCCTTATTGCCTTAATTATTTCGAGTCCTTTTTCGACTGGACCGATAAAATGAAATGTTCCCTTCACGGGGTCGGGCTGATATATATAGTAAGGTTTTACTCCTATCGAAAGAAGTCTTTGATTTAATTTTTTGAAGATTTCAGGTTCATAATTAATATTTTTCAAGATAACACTTTGGTTTCCAAGTTGAACTCCCGAGTCAATCAGTTTCTCGCAAGCGATCCTGCTTTCTTCGGTTATTTCTGCCGGATTTTCAAAATGAGTGTTAATATAAAGGGATGGTCTTTTATTGTTTTTTCTGAAAATTTCGCACAATGAATCTGTTATTCTCGACGGCATCACACAGGGGACCCTTGTTCCTATTCTTATCATTTCTATGTGAGAGATTTTTCTTAAACTGATTAAGATTTCTTCTATTTTTTTGTCGCTCAAAAGAAGAGGATCTCCGCCGGAAATAATAACATCCCTTATTTCAGAATGATTTTTTATGTAATTAATCGCCCTGTCTATATCTTTTTTTGACGGATTTTTTCGGATTTCACCAACTTTTCTTTTTCTTGTGCAAAATCTGCAATACATGGCACAAGTGTTTGAAACCAAAAGAAGGGCTCGATCTGGGTATCTATGAGTCAAGCAGGGGATTTCATTTTCTTCATTCAATGGGTCTTCTTCTCCTCGTTCGTCTTCGATTTCTTTTATATTCGGGACACATTGGTTCCATATGGAATCGTTTTTTTCTTTTATCAATGAAAAAAAATGCGGGTTTATTCTCATTGGATATTTTTCAATTACTTTATTAATATCTTCTATTTCTTTTTCACTTAAAAAAATATTTTTCTTTGAGAGTTCCCTGACTAAATCATTTGTAGAATTTATGCTTGTTTTCGGAAATTCAGAAAAATTTTTTATTGAGACGCTATCGGGAGGCTCCGAAGGATCGTCAAGAGTATTACCCATATATTGTTTTTTCTTTTTTCACCTTTTCAGAGAAAATAAATAAATTTATTTTATAAACTTTTTCATTTAGTTTTCTCATAGGAAATTTCTTTAAATTTCAACAGAAATATAATTTAGTTATTTGACATCATTTCCTGAATAAAAAAAGCTCTTCTCGCTACCTGAGCGGCGTCTGGTTCTCTTCCTTCAAGTAACTTGAAAAACTCTCTTGCCTTTTCGATTTTATCCATTCTTACCTTCCAAATTTACTTTTTTTTCTTCAAGAAAATGCATGATTGCACAATCGACGAAATTTCTTTTCGAGGGGAAATCCAATCGAATTTTTCTATCAGAAATATAATTTTCTATCACGTCGTCAAGCCATTTGCTTACCCGTACGACCGTATCTTTTCGAATAATTCCTTGTTTATTGGTAACCATTTGTTAATATTTGGTAACCATTACTATTTAAATGTTTTTAAAATTAAAGGATTAACCGACGAATTAAGTGTTATAATGCTCGAAATTTCGGGATTTTTTGGAAAAATTTAAATTTTGTAGTATATAGTTAACAAAATAAAAATTTAAAAGGGATCAAATACATACTTTTTAAGATTAGGTGCATTATGTTAAGAGAAATTGGAGCCAAAAGAGAGAGGAATATTTCCTTTCTTATAGCCGTCTTAGCCATAGGTTTGTTATTGGTTGCAGGACCCGCTCAAGCTTTTAATGTATCTTTAGATCCTTTTAATAATTCAAATCCTTCACGCGGAGATATTGTAAACACGACGGCAAAAATAAAAATAAATTCGAATGACGATGTATACCTTGGCAATCCTGCTTATGTCAGCATGAATGGAATTGTAGTGTGCACTTTTGACCTTAAGGGTTCAAATAAAAATTGTATTGATGGAGTAAGCATTGAATTGATTGGTTCTAATTCAAGCTTGGGATACGATTATAGTTATGGTTACGATTATGGGTACAATTATGGGTACGGATATTATTTTGGAGGAGAATTTAATTATAAAATAACAATTAATACTTCAGAGTTTTTGGCGAATGAGTATGAAATAAGATTTGGATTGCAAAATGAAGATGATTATGATTCTCAAATTTTAAAAATAAATTCTTTAAACAATACAAATTTTGGCGTCACTTCTGTAAAATCAAACATGAGCAGCACTGGGCGATTTAAACCAAGAAGCATACTTAATAATTCTGATTCTTTAAATGAAAGCATTATAAATTTGGGAGACAACGAGGGGACAGGAGCTCCTGGATTTTTATCTTCGATAACTGGTGCGGTAATCGGAACTTTGGGGACCGGAGGATCAATGGCTATATTGGTTTTAGTTTTGGCTTTAATTTTAGGGATTGTGTTTGTTGGGTATAGAAGATTAAAATTAAAAAAATAATTATATTTTTGAAGTAATAATTTATAAATGAAATATTATTAAAGACAAAGAGGCGACATGAGTTTCAAAAATATTTTTACTAAACGTTCCAAGAGATATATTTTTTTTGATTTCGACGGGACTATTTGTGATGCTTACAGCATCGGAATTAAATCTTTCGTCAGAGTTTTGGACGAATATGGATGCAAGGCTGATAAAAAAATTATATTGAGGGTTATGGGGACAAAACTTGAACATATGCTCAAGGAAGTTGGTTTAGATCCGGGGCATATTGATTCTGCCCGACGGAAATTTTATAAATATTTCAAAAAAGAAGCGGCGAACGGAGGAATAAAATTATGTGTCAACATGAAACCATTACGGGAAATCTCAAAGGAATACAATTTAATAATTATTTCAAATTCTGAAACTACCTATATAAAAAAAGCTGTAAAAATTTTGAAGATTAATGGTTTGTTTCGAAAAATTTACGGTGCAGAAAAATTTGGTTCCAAAGATGGACTTCTAATTAAATTATTTAAAAAGTATAAACTTAATCCTTCAGAGATAATTTATGTTGGTGATCGTTTTTCAGACGTTGAATGTGCCAAAAATGCGGGCTGTATTTCTGTCGCTATTCATAATAAGTGTTCGTGGTCTGATTTAAAAACTATAAAAAATGCAGGGCCCGATTATTTAATAAAGGATTTTTATGAATTGAAGAATATACTTGAAAAATTAAATAAAAAAATTAGACCTTCCTAATTTCTGTCATTATTTTTTTATTAGTTTCTTCGGGATGAAATCTACAATAATATTCTACTCTGCTTGAATCCGGATGGGCACCTTTTTTTATTTTGCCTGTTTTTAGATTGCTGGGAGTGTCCACGTCATAACACCATCCTTTTTTCATCAGATTTCTTTCATGCAATTCATGCAAAAGAACAAACTTTATTTCGCTTGGTTCAACATCATTATCGATCCATACTTCATCTTTCGGGATAAATGGGTAAACGTAACCATGCCCTCCTTCGACGAAATCAAGAAAAAATATATCTCTTACTGCTTCTCCATTGACAATCCAAATTTTTATTTTGTCATTGCTATAATTTTTGAGGATTTTAATGTGAATACTGTCAATTAATTTTTGTTTATTGTTTTTTAATTTTATTTCTTTTCTCATTAATTCTGTTTTTGCTCTCTCTCTTTTTTCAATACTATCTGCTATTCTTACCGCCTTATTTTTGTTTATCCCTTCAGACATTAGCCTGTGCATTACAATCATTGAATCAATGTAGAATTTTTCTTCTCCTGGATTTCTTGTTTTGTCTATCCAGAATTCATTTTCAGGAATAAAATTGAATCTTGAATGCTGACCATAATTTGTGAATTCTTCGTCGATATTTTTACGGACATAATTGCCGTCAACTATCCAAACTTTAAAAATTGACACCTCGCAAAACTTTTTTACGTAAGGTTTTTTCACCATCTTTTTATTTTAAATAAATAATAGTTATAAATGTTTTTACTTTATTTGTTCCATAGCTTTCACTATATTGATTTCCAGATCGGGATTTTTTGAGAAGAATTTGTTAAATAGCAGTTGAATTTTTTCATCTTTTTTTCTTTTTACACCTTTTATATTTTTTAGTTTCGCATAAAGTTCAATTTCTTTGTCTGATAAAAAACGAAGAGGAGCGTTAATTTTTTCTGATATAAATTTCCCCTTTAAAATATTTTTAAAAATGTCTTCGGCAATTTGCGAGAGATTCTCTGAAAAAAAATTCGGACTTTCTGAAAACCTAACTGAGAATTTTTGTTTTAAAACGTAGATTAAAATTTTTGCATTAATATTGTTTGATTTTTTTATTTTAATAACTCTATTATCAGGAAGCATCGAATATTTTCGTATCGTCTTAAAGATTTTTCTTTCAAAATAATCTTCGAATTCTTTCTTGTTTAGTTTTTTTTGGTTTGTGAATTGCCAGACAAAGTTTTTAGTCATTTAATTATTTATTTTCAGTGATTTTTAAATTAATCTAAATTTTATATTTTTATTGATGAAGTTTGGCTCCAGAATGGTTTTTCTTGCGAATAAATTTTGAGAATTTATAATTAAATACTCCAAAGATTTTTATAGTTATTTTATTACTATTTTTTATGAAATTGGAAGATGCGATAAGAAAGAGGAGGAGCGTAAAAAAGTTTTCTACTGATAAGCCCAACTGGAGAAAAATTATTTCCGCGATTGATCTTGCGAGAATTTCGCCTAGTGCAGGAAATCTTTTTGTTATGAGATTTATACTTGTGAGAGATGAAGAAAAAATCAAGAAAATAGCCGAAGCGACACAACAACCTTTTGTTGGAAGCGTGAATTATATTGTTGTTGCAGTTTCGGATGATTCTAAACTTGTTAGAAGTTTTGGAAATCGCGGGATAAGATATGCTTCGCTTCAGGCTGGTGCGGCAATAGAAAATTTACTTTTGGCATTGACAGATGCAGGACTTGTAACAACATGGGTCGGACATTTTTATGATGAGCAGATTAAGGATGTTTTAAACATCCCCGATAATTTAAACATAGAGGGAGTTTTCCCTATCGGGAAAGAGACAAAAATTAAAACAGTCGAAAAACCAAAAGCAGAACTTGATAATATTTTATATTTCGATAAGTGGGAAAACAAAAAAATGAATGCCGAAACTATCACTATGACTAAATAACGAGATTAGAAATGAAACCGAAAGATTAAGACCGGGGTCTTTGTGTCGGGGTTTGCCTCAAGGGGGTATTAAGAACTAATAATGAATCGGACAATAATTCTTTCCTTCGAAGATAGTATCTTGGAAAATTGTTCTGGGTGAGGAATATGTTATATCATCTGCCCCAACTGTGCAATTTCAGGAGGTTAAATTTTCATCGAAATTTTAGTTAAATAAATTCTCACTCCAAAAGTTGAAAAAGTTTCAATCCTCGCCTTTTGAGCGAGGAAAAATAAAAATAAAAATAAAATTTATTTAATAACTGTCTAGTCCAAGGTCGTTGATAGCTAATCGATTGCCCGCTTCATTATCGAATCTGCTTGTGTTTTTCCCGAGGATGTAAGGGGATTTTACTCCAGTCATAATTGTAATGACTCTTACTCTTCCCTGGAATTCCTTGTTAACTCTCGCACCGATGATAACCATTGCTTCTGGTGAAAGATTTTCTGTCACAAGTCGACCGATATTATCAAATTCTTCAAGTTTTAAATCAGGACCACAAGTAACGTGTATAAGCGCACCTGTTGCACCTCTGTAATCTACATCAAGTAATGGATGCGTTAGAGCCTGCTGGACTGCAGCGTCTACTCTGGCATTGGAATTATCTTCCCCGATACCAATCACGGCTACGTCCCCATTCTTCATTATAGATGATACATCGGCATAATCAAGATTAATCAATGAAGGCAATGTAATTGTTTCAACAATACCCTTAATCATAGTAGCTACCAATTCGTTAGCAACTGCGAAAGCTTGTTCCATTGGCAATTGTCCTGCAATATCAACTAATCTGTTATTATCGAGAACGATTACTGTGTCTACAACTTCTCTAAGTTCTTGCAAACCGAATTCTGCTTTGTCTATTCTTGCTTTTTCAGCCTCAAAAGGCATTGTGACAACGGCAATTACTACGGCGCCTGCTTCTTTTGCCAGTTGTGCTACCACAGAAATTGAACCAGTACCTGAACCTCCTCCCATCCCGGCTAGAACGAAAACCATATCCGAATTCGAAACAGCTTTCTTCAAGTCAGTAAGAGATTCTTTTGCAGCTTCTCGTCCTTTCTTTGGATAACCACCACAGCCAAGACCCTTGGTCAATTCTTTTCCAATAAGAATTTTTTCATCCGCTTTTGTGATTGAAAGATGAAGTGCGTCCGTGTTTATACCATAAATAATAGCTCCATTGATGCCTTTGTTAAAAAGCCATGTTGCCATATTACAACCACAACCACCAAGACCAAAAACCTTGATATTCGCTTTCCCAGCACGAAGCTCGTCGAAATTGATGCTATTTTTGTCAGCTTTTTCTATTGCTTCTTTTGCAAAATCTAATGGCATATTCTCTTTTTTAAAAACCTCCTTTCATTAACATAAAAATGATGAGGGATTTCTCTTTAAAAATATATATGTGATAAAACAAAGATATATCAATTAATCTGTTTTAATTTTTCCTTAAACTCTTCCAAATCTTTTTTCTGAATATATCCGCCCGCCGCTTTCACGTGTCCGCCTGAATTAGAATTTTTAAAACCCTTCATTGTTTTTCCTAAAAGTTCTATACAATCAATTTCCCCCGATTGATTTCTTGCAGAAACTGAAATTATATCATTTTCTTTTAAAGTTGTAAAAATGAAAACTTCATCCGGATTTGAATAGCTTATCTGATTAATAATCACACCCTTCCCGCACAACTTAGGTTCAAAATAATAAAAATAAATTTTCCCAAGCTTTTCTTTATTTTTTTCAAAATCATTTATAAAAAAATTAAGTTCATTTTTTATAGGCTCTAAAATTTTTTGCAATTTTAAAAAATCTTTAGGTTTATCTATCTTTTCCAAAATTTCAATGGTTTTCTCCACATTGCTCTTGTACGCTTTTAGTAAAAATCCGCATTCGTCCCCCAATTTTTTCGCTTCATCTAAATTTATTTTAAATTCTTTTAAATTTTCATTTATATAATCGTCGTTTTCTCTATACCTCCATCCAGCATCGGAAATCATGCCCAAAAAAGTTAAAAATTTCTTTTTGCCGGTTATTAGAAATGTGTCCATTGAAGCTGATTCGCAAGATTTGGTTCTAAATTCAAAAATATGCTCGGAAATTTCAACATCTTTTTTATGATGATCTACATATAAAATCTTTTTATCGAAATTATTTAATTCTTTGGCTATAACATTGGGAGCCAAATCCGTGAAAATAAGTTTATCGAAATTCTTCAAATTTTCAAAATATGGTTTTATCCCATTAATAGTATCTGTTTCAAAAAAAGAAATTTCAATTTTTTTATCTTTTAAATATTCAGAAAAACTTACAGCAGATGCATAACCATCTGGATCATTATGAAAAATAATCGCTACTTTATCTTCGCTAAAAATTCTATCTAAAAATTCTCTAGCTTGCAAAATTGTTATTTGTGACATAAAAACAATTAATTTATGGAGTTTTTATTTCTTTTTATCTTTTGGCAAATAAGAATTTTCCCCAAGTTCCTTGTTAAATTTTTCTCGTAATTTTTGTGAACAAATTATTGTTGCAAAAACTTTCTTGTCGCCAAAGAAAATATCAATTCTTTTTTCTTCATTAGTAATATAACTTTCGTGCCAATCTTTTCTCTTCTCAAAATTCACTTTTCTCCGCTTTGACCAATTCCCATCTTTATCTTTATATTCCTTGAAAAGCTGTATGTCCGCCTGAAAAATCTCTCCTAATATTTTTGCGATTGTTCTGACGGCATTTTGCTTCTTTTCAAAAATATAGTAATTATAATTTCCTTGATTTCCAATCGCAAATAATTTTATTTTTCTCATTAATTTATCCCCCTCCCGATTTCAAAAATCATTTCCTCTGCAAAATGTGGAGCAATTAGCTGTAAACCAACATTCTTGCCTTCAATTTTTCCAGTCGGAACAGAAATTGCAGGAAGACCTGCTATATTTGCGAGTACGGTAAAAATATCATAAGCATACATTTCCTCTACTGAAATCTTGCTTCCAATCTTATGCGGCAGCTTCGGCACCGTCGGCAAAACTATCACATTCACATCCTGAAAAATTTTTTCAAACTGCTCTTTAATGTGCTCTCTTGCCCTTAACGCTTCCCTGTAATATTTTCCTTCATGCTCGGCCTTCGTTATTTCAGAGCCGCCGATAATTCTTCTTTGAACTTCTGGTCCGGCAGTATCTTCAATTTTTTTCCCAAATCTTCTTCCGTCAAATTTCCTTGTTCCCGAAAAAAATTCCGTGTAAACAATTATATAATAAGTTTCAATTGCTATGTCAAGCGGAAGATCTATCTCTTTTATTTTATATCCATTCGCCTTCGCAAATTTTCTTGTTTTTTCTTCAATTATTTTTGCAATTTTCTCATCACAGAAATTTTTTACATTAACTAACCCTATTACCCTTTTTTCTTCTGCTTTATTTTTTTTATCCAAAGTTGTCAAATCAAAATTATCCTGACCTTTAATTACATCAAAAACTATTTTTGCATCTTCGACTGAATTTGTTAATGGACCTATACAGTCAAAGGACATTGATAAATCAATAAGCCCATATCTTGAAATTGCCCCATAAGTTGGCTTTAATCCGACAACACCGCAATGCGATGCTGGGTTTCGAATAGAACCGCCCGTGTCTGAACCGAGGGCAAAATCACAAAGCCCCGCCGCAATTGATGCTGCCGGACCTGATGAAGAACCGCCTGGAATTAATTCTGGGTTTTTTGGATTTTTTGTTGGACCAAAAGCCGAAGTTTCTCCAGAAGCTCCGCAAGCAAATTCGTCCATATTCGCCATTCCAATAATGATTGCATCCTCTTCTAATAATTTTTCGATTACTGTTGCATTGTAAGGAGCAAGAAATCCCTCAAGAACTTTGGATGCGCAATTGGTCTCAATCCCCTTAACGCAAATATTTGATTTTACAGCAAAACATAAGCCCGCGAGTTTTCCAACTTCTTTTTTATTTTTTATTTGTTCATCGATTTCTCTTGCCCGCTGAATTGCGTGTTCATTTAGAACGAGAAAAATATTCAAATCTTTTGAATCATCTATTTTTTTTATAAAATTTAATAAATTTTCAACGGCGGTTAATTTACCGGATTTTATGAGTTGAAGTTTTTGAGAAAGGCTCATTTAGTTATGTCTCCCTGAAATTTCGTTATATTGATTTCTGTAATTCTCGGCTTCAAATTCCGAAAGACAAGAAACCCTTCTTTGAAATATAGTCTCAAAAGTATCCGGGAAATCTCCTGATTTATCGCCGCATTTTGCCATATAGATTGTCAAGATTGTTATGCATCCTTCCGCTGTTTGAATTAATGTGTTGTACTTGCCTACACTAAGCTCCAAAAGCTCCAAAAGATCTTTTCTTGTTGCACTACTCGTTCCGATTTTTCCTTTCATTATTTTATATCTCCCTTCTCAATTAAGAATTTAATATTTGGAGCAACAAAATGTTTACCTTGTTTTATTTCGTTAATATCGAGCCATTTAATTTCTTTGGTTTCTCCGCAGGGTTTTATTTCACTTTTGTTTAATAATCTCGCAAGAAAATGGATAAGAACAATTGCCATCCTTTCTTTTGTCTGAGGATTTTTCCAAATTAGCATCGGATGAAGCGGCTTAATTATTTCGATTTTCGCGTTATTCTCTTCCATGACCTCTCTATGACAAGCCTCTTCCAAATCTTCAGTTCCTTCTTCGATTGTACCTCCCGGTAATTTGTAAAAATCATCTTTATTATCTTTATTTACAAGCAAAGCATTATCTTCTATAATGACCGGGCCCGAAGCTATGATAAATTTTCCCTCATACATTTTCAATCTCCGTCAGATAATTTAATGATACAATCGGAATTTTTTCTGAACCGATATTTTTCCAAAATATTCCCGGATGGAGAGGTTTTATGATTTTTGCTTTTTCCATACTTTTCTTGCAAACTTCTTCCGGGTCTTCTCCTTCTAAAACAACCCCGCCTGGCGTAAATGCTTTCCCGTTTGAACTTTTCATAAGCACTTTCCCGTCTTTAACAGTTATTGAATTTGATTGAACCACCAATACCCCGTTCATTTTTTCCACGCTCCCTTTTCAGCAACTATAAAATCATCTTCAACAAAAGGTGCATTCTGAAAAATAAGTTCTTTAAAATCGTCTTCTGTTTTCCATGGGACTCCTTCTTCTCTCGTGCCGGAATTGTTTTCAAAATGACTTTCTTCTGATTTTATTTTCTGAATTTTTGAAGAAAATTCGTTAAGCAACTTCTTAGAATCCTTCCTTATTTCGTTCTTCTCGCTTTCGGAAACTTCGTGCCACGTAAAATCTTTCGCCATAATAAATTAAAGGAAAACGAGTTTTTAAGATTTTGTAGATATTAAGGCGTTATTCTATCTCTATCTCTTGGGAAAAGAACCGCTTCACGAATGTTATTCAGCCCGAGTGCGAGCATTGTAATTCTTTCAAGTCCTACTCCCCAACCTGCGTGAGGTGGCGCCCCATATCTAAAAGAATTGATATATGCTTCGAACTGGTCCGGATTTAATTTTTTAGCTTTAAGCCGTTCAATTAAAAGTTCGGGAATATGGATTCTTTGACCTCCTGATGAAATTTCCATCCCTTTCCATATCGCATCAAATCCTCTTGAAGAATTTTCTCCGGCAGGCATTATGTAAAATGGTTTCCCAGATAAAGGCCAATTATGAACAAAAATAATTGTATCGGGATATAATTCGTTGAGTTTTTTCTCTGCGTCCCCAGATAAATCATGACTTCCCATCTTTACGTCCTTTTTTTTCATTATCTCTTTGACTTCAGCAAATGTAAAATATTTTACGGAAGGAATCTTCAACTCAACGCCGAGATTTCTCAATTCTTCGCTTCTTTCTTCTAAAATCCTTTTGACTATAAATTGCATGCACCTCCCAAGAACATTCATTACTTTTTTATCGTCCGCGAACGCCTCTTCATAATCGAACTGTCTCGCTTCATTTAAGTGTCTGACGGTATTATGTTTCTCTGCTCTCCAAACAGTGAAAATCGCAAAAACTTTTTCCATCGAACAAGCGAGCATCTGTTTATAGAGTTGGCATGATTGGGAAAGACAAGCCTCTTTTTCAAAATATTTTATTTTAAATAAATCTGTGCCGCCTTCGGAACTTGAACCAATAATAGAAGGGAAAACGGCTTCTATTGCCCCTTCTTTTATCATGAAATCTCTATAAGCCTGAAGTATCGTCGACTGAACCTTGAAAATCGACTGGGTTTTTTTTGCATGAAGATCCAAGAATCTCCAATCTAATCTTTTCGGAAGTTCCGTTATCGAATAATCAGAAATATCAATCGGCAAAGGATTTAAGGCTTGAGAAATAATTTCGATTTTTTTTGGCAAAATTTCTTTCCCGCCTGGCGCCTGCTTTGATTCTTTTACTTCACCAATAACTTCTATTGCCGACTCCCTGTTTAAATTATCAAGCAAATCAAAAACTTTCTTGTCGGTCTTTCCCTCAACGCCCGTAACCTGAATCCTGTCAGAAGTATCTTTTAGTATCAAAAATCTAACTTTCTTTAAATCCCTGGTATCGTGAACCCACCCTTTCAATAACACTTCTCCTTCTTTGGTGAAAGCGTCTTTAATCATTGTTCTTTCCATAAAATATTAATATTTTATGGGTTTATAAAATTGTTGTAAAAATTTAAAATAAATTCTAAAAAATAAAAAAGTGGATATTAAGAAGATTTATCTCTTCTTTTTTTTTGTAGTCTTCTTTGTGGTTTTTTTCCCTGCTTTTCTTACAGGCTTCTTAGAAGATTTCTTTTTTGCTGCAGCCATTATTTCCCCCTTTTTTAATTGTCTTAAAGACATCCGTTTTAAATATACAAACTATTTAAATTCTTCCCTTTTTTTTAAAATTTTAAAATTTTTATAGCAATCAAATTATTTTGTCTTCGGAAAATATTTTAACTAAAATTTTGATAAAAAGATTTTTATATAACCACAATTTATAACTATATGAAAGAAAAAACGAAAAGATTGTTGATTGGTGGAATTTCCGGAGCTGTTGGCGGGGCCGCAGGGTCTGTTTCAGGTTCAAACAGCTGGTTTATCGTCGCTGTTGTTTCTGCAGCTATTGCTTTGATAATTACATGGATTGTGAGTGGTTTTGTGAAATAATTATTTTAAAAATTCTATACGAAATAAAACTGATGGGCGATGTTAGATAAACCGTCCCGTTTACATTAATTTATCCAGAACATCCATCACTTCCTTGCCTGAAACTTGGCCCTTGAATTTCCCCATGATTAGCCCCATGTAAGCACCTCTTGAAAGCCCGGGTTTTTGTTTTATCAGATTTTTTATTTCTTCCTTTAAGTCTATATTGGATTTTTCCATTGCTTCGTCGAGAGATTTTCCCTGAACAATTTTTTGTAAAATATTTTTTACATCATTCTCAAATATTTTTTTATCTACCTGTTCTAAAACTGCTTCAAGCAAATGCACGTCAAGAATTTTTTCTATTTCATTCAATGATTTGTTCTCTTTTTTTGATATCTCGACGGGAAACAAAGAAAGTGATTTCGCTATGAGCTCGTATTTTTCCGTGACATGAGTCAAAATTTTAAATTCCTCAAGTTTGTTTTGTTTCAAAATTAATTTTATCAGCTCTTCATTTAGGCCGAATTCCTTAAGATAGGATTTATTTTCAGAAGCAAGTTTTGGCAATTCTTTTTTTACATTATCGACAAAGTCCCTGGAAATTTTCAGAAGCGGGATATCTGTTTCGGGGTACATTCTTGCTGACGTCGGCATTGGCCTAAGAAAAAAAGTTGTACCATCAAACTGAGCGTGCCTTACTTCTTTTTTGCATTCTTTATTTTTTACACATTCCATTTGTCTTTGAATTTCATTATTTACTGTCTGTACCATTGTTTTTGGTTCTTGGAAACCTTTTATTTCTACCCGCTCACTTCCTTTTATTGAAATATTCAAATCTTGACGGATTGTGCCAATCCCTCTTTTTACCTTGCATGCCCGAAGTATTTCTCCTATTTTCAACGCAGTTTCTTTTATTTGTTCAGGTGTATGCATGTGCGGGCCCGTCGCTATTTCAACAAGCGGTATGCCAAGCCTGTCTAATTTATAAGTTTTTGAATTTTCAATTTCTGGGTCACTTTCTTCTTTTGATAAAGAGGGCCTCGCTGAATCTTCTTCAAGAAAAATAAAATCTATGGAAACTTTGCCGAATGAAGTGTCGACCCAACCATCGTGTGCCACCATTACTGTTCTCTGAAAACCTGATGTATTTGAACCATTGACAACGGTTTTTCTCATTACCTGAGATATGGGAAAAATTTTGCAATTTAATAAAAGTGAAATTTGTACCGATATTTTAAGAGCTTCTTCGTTTAGAGAATGCGGCGGCTCCTCATCAAGCTCTACCAGGCAATTTGTGTCGTAAACTTCATATATAAAATTTTGATTTTTTTGTTTTTCATAGGCTGCAGCTATATCGATTTCTCCTGTTTCTCCAATCACGGGATTTAATTTTCTTTCAATTGTAAAAGATGGCTGATCTTTTCTTAAAATTGACGGACAACTACAAAAAAGTTTGTGGGTATTGAGTTGTTGATGTATTTCAAGTCCTGCTTTTAGCCCTATTTCTTTGTAATCCATCATCAAAAATATTTCAATAACTTTAAATAACCTTCCATCTTATTTGCAATAATTAAATTGAGGTGAAAAATGAAGCTATCAAAAATTAATTATAGGTCTGCGATTTTTTTCGGTATATTTTCGCTTGTAATGTACTTCGTACTTGGCATCTTACAATTAATAATTGTGAAAAGCTCTCCTGAAACGTCAACCCTGATTGGTTATGTCTCGCCACTTTATGCATTAGTATTTACACCACTGTCTGGCGGCGTTGTCGTGCTGTTGTTTTTTCTGCTTGCCATATTTATCTATAATATAATTGCAAAAAAATTTCCTATTGCATGGGAAGTTAAAAAATAATATTTTTTATTTTTATTTTTATTTATTATATATAATTGTGTATGTAAATTTATTATAGTTATAATGTTTATAGTAAAAAGATTTTAAGATTAATTAAATTATTTTTAATAATACAAAATCTGTAACAATAGTCAAACAAATAATCTCGACTCAGTCAGTAAGACCAGCATCTGCGAATGAAATAATCTGAAGAAATATCAAATTTCCCTGATGGAATGAGTTTCTTTTATTTGTTCAAATGCTACTATGTGTTGGATGCGCGCCAAGATATTTCAAAATTGGTTATTTTCTTCTCCATTCTTTTACGTCTTTGATCTTGGCGCTTATCAAGAAATATATAAACATAAATGCAAAGAAGAAAAGAAAAATAAATTTGAGTGGGAAGATAAAAAGCAATAGTCCGATTAAAACCTTTCCTATGAAATTGTTCACGTCAATTGTTGTGTTATATGGTCCATAAAATCTGGATTCTTCCTCTTTGGTTTTTAGAATGTCAAAAAAGTAAGCTTCTGTTGTTGGTTCTATCATTGAGACGCCTATCGAAGCAAAAACAAGAATTGCCAAGATGATGTAAATACTTTCTATGAAGAAACACGCCAATGACGCGACAGCGAGAATTAAAAATCCTATTTTGAAAATTCTTTTAAACCCTATTTTGCCCGCTAATTTTGACATGGGATATTCTAAAAAAACGACAGGAATCGCGGTTGCAAAAAGAAAATATCCTATCCAAACTTCTCTTAATCCGTTTTCGAGAATTAAAAGCGGCATGTAAAGATAAATGAGAATGAACCAAAAATTTACGCCGCCGCCTATAAAATAAGCGAACCGTCTTTTCCCAGATTTGAAAAATGCGAAGAAATTTTTAATAACATGATTATCCGCTCTTTTTTTTATGTTTAAATCTTTTATTCTCGATATCCAAAATAAAAACAATCCTAAAAAAATGAAAATTGCTGAAAGAATGAAAATAAAATTTATTCCGTAGGCTTCTGCTAAAAGTCCTGAGATCAAAGGGCCGATGAGCCAAGCAATATTAAAAAATGTATATAAAAGACCTTCATTTCTTGACAAATTTTTTTTATGCGACTTGTCTCTGACTATAATCCCAAAAGAATTAATTCTTAATGTTGTGAAAATTGTCAAGGAAATTGCGGCTATAAAAAAAATAGTCAAACTTTTATTCAATATAAAAATCAAGTAACTCAATCCCACAAAAATCAACGACGTCGCAAAAAGCCGTGATTTGCTATTTTTTTCGATGAGCGGGACGAAAAAGAAGTATGAAAAAAAAGCTATTATAGTTAAAAAAGCTGAAAAAAAACTAATAATTGAAACGTTGTTAAAAATACCTCCAAGGTAAATTGCCCAAATTGTATCTACCAGCGAATATGAAAGTGAAATTATAAAAGTAATTATTGAAAGTCTTGCAATCCCGGTAAAAGAAAAAAATCCTCTTTGTTTCCTGATTAAAAACCCCATGCAAAAATATTGTTTGTATATTTTAAATACTTTTTTAAATCTAAAAATCTTGTTACCTCTTGCAAGACGTGACAGTCAAAAGGTTTATAAAGTATGATTTTTTATAATTAATATGGCAAATGAAGAAGACGGGAAAGAAAAAAAGACTTTTAAAAAAAGCCCTGCTTACTGGGATGCTCATAATTATGGTGGAGCGGCTTATGTTTTTGCGACAGGAGATGAAGAGGCTTTAAGAGAAGGGGTTGATCCAACATTATTTTCAGGGATGGGACTTGATTACAGTGGGAGGGATATGAAAAAAATTCCTGATTTGGCTATCTTTTATTTCGGAGCCCGCAGCTATTTTGAAGCGCAATGCAAATTAAAAGAACACGAAAGGTGGGAAGCCGGAGGAAGGAATGGCGATGAACCCCAAATACTTTCTGCCGAAGGAATGACCGGAGCCAGAAAAGTTTATGATCTTTTTTTGGAAGCAGCGAGTGCAAGAGCGGGAATATTTCATAGGTCATATAATTTATTAAGTGTAATGGAAGCTCAACAATTGAGTTTCGGGGAAAAGGGGCATATGCCAAGGGGAACTCCCGAGAATATCCAAGACAAATTAAACGAAGTTTCATCAAAACAAATAGGAGAAATTGAAGGCCCTCTTAAAACGGTTTTAGAATCTATTAAAAAATTTTACTTGCGTGGAAGAATCCCATATAGAATTGCAGAACAAGACTTTGTTTGGGGACTTGAACGCTCCATAAGCTCGGATTAAACTTTTTTATTTTCCTCTATCATTTCATCTACTAAACGAGCCATTTCTCTTAAAAATGAGTCAGCCTTTTCGAAAGATTCATCTAATGCTTTGCCTTTTACTGATGTTATTTTCCCATGAATAATTTCTTTCGCGATTGATCTAATTTCTTCATAGAAGACAACATATTTTTTACTTAATTTCCCTGATTTTACAAAGGTTTCTTCTAAGACTTGTGGAATTTCTTCAGGTGATGATGGCATAACTTTTGCTGAAATCAAAGCTGCATGTGCCGAATCCACCATTGTCCAATAAAGCCCATCGATAACTGCGAGCATTGACTGGTTTGCGCGCACTAAATGAGCGGGAGCCCGTTGCAATAAAGTGTAAACTGATTCGGGTGTCGAACGAATTTTGCCATCTTTTAATAAAATTTTTAGCGGATTGAAAAACCCTCCAAAGTCTACAAGGGCATCTCCATATCTTAAAACATTTATCACAACAGGATCTCCGCGCATCATGTCTTCCCACCATGTTGAAAGTTTTACTGAATTAATATGCAGTGTTTTCCTGTAAGGATTTGATGAAATAATTTTCCCGAGTTCCTCCCTATACCATGTAATAAGCTCGTCGTCCCATTTTACGGAAACATCATCGATAATAATTATTATATCTATGTCTGATTCGGGTGTCGAAATTTTTTTTGCAGATGAACCGAAAAGAATCACAGATTTTATCATCTGATCAAACTGCTCGTAAACTTTCATTGCAAAATCAAGGGCTATCTCTCTTTCGCCCACCAGGGTCATTGTTTCTATTTTTTCCTCAGTCTCTGGGGCAGACCCTTCAAATTTTATTTTTTCTTCTTTATCTTTTGAGGTACCAGAAGTATGCTTTTTATTTTTTTTCACCATCTTTCATTAATTAAGAGTAATCCTATTTTATAAAGCTTTTTAAGTGAGATTAAAAATTTGATGAATTTTAAAAAATAAAAAGATAAAATAATTAAATAAAAATTTTGTGGCCTTCGCCATATTTTTCCCAGATTGCATTGGGGTATCTTCTCAAGATTTCCCTTCTTAGCGAATCTGCTTCGCGACTAAAGTCATCAGATATATTTTCGTTTTTTATTGTCAATTCTATTTCCATTTCGCCTCCTTTACGAAATGAAAGAATACTTGATTTAAATATAAATATGAATTTTAAAATATATTTGAAATAACAATTTGGTTTATATAGCGATTGACTTTTAAGTGGTGGTAGTCAATTATAGAGTGATGGCGAAAAAATAAATTGTTTGATAATTTAGTCTTGCGGGGGCATTGTTGAGATATTAATTGAAAGATAATTACTCCAAACCAAATTGCACCTATCAATTTATTTAAAAAGATAAAATCAGTATATATTTCATGAATGAAAAAAGCGTATTGATCTCTTTAGGTGATTCCAGACTTAAACAAATATCTGAAGTAATGGGGAACAAGACTTGTAACAAAATTCTTGAATTTCTTGGAGATAGGGATGGGACTGTCAGCGATATTTCCAACGAGCTCAAGATTCCAATTAATACTGCAGATTATAATGTGAAAAAGTTAATACAAACGGGGTTGATTGAAAAATCTTCTTATTTTTGGAGTACGAAAGGCAAAAAGATGCCAATTTATAGAATTTCGAATAAAAAAATAATTATTTCACCGAAAAAATCGAGAAATGTTGTTTCGATGATTCTTGCTCTCGGATTTACTGGAATTATTGCGATTATTTTGAAAAAAGTCACTTTGACAACAGAACTATTATATCAAAATATCCCGGTTACTTTAAGAGAATCCGGGACGCTAACTCTTAAAGCTGCGGATGCGACAAGCGAAGCTGTTTCTGTTCCGAGTATTTTTACATCGATAGCGTCATGGGAGTGGTTTTTGATTGGAGCGTGGTTTGCGATTGCTTTGTTTTTTGTTTTATCGATAATTGATGAAAGGAGGAAAACAAAATGAGTAAAATGGAAAATTCTGTTAAAATTACGGGAATTATCGTAGTGGGCGTTATTGTGCTGGCTATCTTGGGAATGAACATGGTTTTTGAAGCGTCTCCTACGGAAGAAACAATTCAGGCTATGGGAATTTCGCAAATAACTGTTGCCCCAGATTTAGTAAGCATTTATTTTAATGTTGAAACGAATGCGTCGACTGCGAAAGAGGCAAAGGACCTTAACTCGGAAATCGTTGATGAGGTCATAGATTCTTTAATAAAAGAAGGTTTTCAGCGAGACGAAATCGAGACAATCAATTTCAATGTTTATGAGAATTTTGATTGGATTTATGATAAATATTCATCCAGAAGCGTGCCAAAAGGATACAAGGCTACTCATACAATAAGAGTAAAGTTTTCGATTGATGATTCGAATAAAATTGGTGAGGCGATTGATGCCGGAATTGATTCTGGTGCCATGCTTTCATACATTAATTTTGAGTTGAGTCAAAGTCTTGAGAACCAGTACAAAGCTGAAGCATTAAAATTGGCATCGCAGGATGCAAAAATAAAGGCTGAATCAATTGCTGAAGGTCTTGACGCAAAACTTGGAGAAGTCATTTCTGTCAGTAATTCTGATTTTGGTTATAGCCCATGGATGGCTTATGATAACAGAGGTTCTGGTGGAGTCATGGAACTCGATAGCGCTAAGGTCGAAACATCCGTTCAACCCGGGAACCAAGAAGTTAGTGCACAAGTTTCCGTAGTTTATAAATTAAAATAATTTTTTATCCTCTTTTTTTGAGGATTTTTATTTTTTATTTATCCCTAACTTTTATAATCTCTTTATTCTTTATTTTTTTATGGGATATTGGCCTATAGTGCTGAATGTTTTGAAAAATTCTGATGTAATTGTCTTGATAGCTGATGCACGAGTTCCTGAAATGACAAGAAATAGGGAGATAATCAGAAAAGCGACGATTATGAATAAAAAAGTTGTCTTGGTTTTCAATAAAATTGATTTGGTTTGTGACGAAGAAATTGCTTTATTGAAGAAAAAATACCCCGAAAGTTTTTTTGTCACAAATAAAAACAAAAAATCTGTGACGAAATTAAGAGATTATCTTGAGGAACTTGCTGAAAAAAATTCCCGAGTTAGCCTGAGAGTTGGGATAGTTGGTTATCCGAATGTGGGAAAGTCAACTATAATAAACATGATTATTCCGGAAGCCAAATTGAAAGTTTCGAATATTTCTGGGACGACGAAAAAAACTGAATGGATAAGATTTGGGAGACTTCGGTTTATGGATTCGCCGGGAGTGATACCAGTTGAAGATTCGGCTGATGTTGTAGGCATTGTTTCGGCGAAAGACCCGAATAAAATGAAAAACCCCGAGAAAGTTGCTGATAAAATTATTGGGTTTTTGAATAATAAAAACAGGAAAATACTTGAAAATTTTTATGGAGCAAAGGCTGATAATAATTATGATTTTATGAGAGAAATAGGAAAGAAAAAAAAGTTTCTGCTTCGGGGCGGGGAGATTGATGAGCGTCGAACGGCTATAAAAATAATCGAAGATTGGCAAAATGGCAAGATAAGTTTAAGGTAATTATTCCTTATTCCAATCTATCATCTTTCCTTCTCTTTGCGCATTTTCTATAGTAAATCCTTTTGAATATCTTTCTTTTAATTTTTTCACGTTTTCGTTCAAGATGTCCTGCAAGTTCCATTCAAAAAAATTGCAAATCATCGCAGCATACCAAAGCGTATCTCCGATATTTTCACGGATTCCTTCTCGTTTGTCGTTGTCGTGCATGAAAGTTTTTTTTATACATGATGCCACATCTCCTGCTTCGCCAGTAATTCCAAGTCCCCATGTCAAGATTTCTTCGATTGGAGTATTGAATTTTCTTGCTGTAGCCTTACATAAGAATTGATATTCGCATAAATTTGAACCATTTTCCATTGAGTCAAGAATTTTATTTATTTCTTTCTTCGCTTCATCTTTATCCATTGAAAAATTATATTATGGAAATATTTAAGGATTTATGGGATGGGAAATATGTTTCAATTTATATGATGCCACGTTAAATTTTGGGTTCAATCTGTCCGTGGCTATGAGCTCGCTGAGATTTTACTCAAATTTCATTTTGCTCTAAATAGTGTTGAATGTATAATGAGAAGTCGCAAAATGGAATTCTCGCTCAGGACTTGTCCTTCGTTCAAATCTCTATATGAGCTCGCTGAGATTTTACTCAAATTTCATTTTGCTCTAAATAGTGTTGAATGTATGATGAGAAGTCGCAAAATGGAATTCTCGCTCAGGACTTGTCCTTCGTTCAAATCTCTATATGAGCTCGCTGAGATTTTACTCAAATTTCATTTTGCTCTAAATAGTGTTGAATGTAT